>Ga0209060_10000019_pt1 | contig 551180 bp, 452 predicted proteins | sample Coa_R1_8_FD_187155 | JGI IMG/M metagenome (GOLD analysis project Ga0209060, IMG submission 187155) | Surface soil microbial communities from Centralia Pennsylvania, which are recovering from an underground coalmine fire - Coalmine... | ecosystem: Environmental > Terrestrial > Soil >... | reverse complement strand
CGATCTCCAGATGCACACTCGTTGGAGCGACGGTTCCGGATCGATCCAGGAGATGGCAGAGGCGGCGCGGTTGCGCGGATATTCCTATATTGCCATCACCGACCATTCCAAAGGACTCAAAATTGCGGGCGGCATCGACGAAGGCCAGCTCGCGAAACAAGGAGAGGAGATTGCAGGAATCAACGAGAATATGCGAGGGATTGGCGGCGGTTTTCGCGTCTTTCGTTCTGTCGAGTTGAACCTTTCTCCAGTTGGAGCAGGGGATATGGATGAGAACGCTTTAGACGGACTTGATCTTGTGCTCGGATGTTTTCATTCCGCTCTGAGACGAAAGGAGGATCAGACGGAACGATATCTTGCTGCCCTGCGTAACCCTTCAATCCACATACTTGGCCATCCGCGCGGACGTATCTACAACTTCCGCCTTGGTTTGAGCGCCGATTGGGCACGGGTCTTCGCGCTGGCGGCGGAACTCGACAAAGCTGTCGAAATCGACTGCTATCCGGACCGTCAGGATCTCAGCGTCGATCTGCTGGCGATTGCAAGGAAAGAAGGATGCCGCATTTCAATGGGAACGGACTCGCACGGTCCCTCGCAGCTTGAGTTCATGGATCTCGGCGTCGCTGCGGCGATACGCGCCAAGCTTGATCCAAAAAAGATCCTCAATTACATGCCGACGGATCAATTGCTGGAATGGGCTGAAAATGTTCGCCACTATTCCCAGGAATTCTTAAAAAGAGGATAGGCCATGGCCCAATATCTCGGCTACATCACTCGTGTCGACCATCCTTGTGCGTCGTCGACGCATCCTATTCGCGCTAAAACCGAGCGTGTGGTCGCCGCCAAAACTATCCGAGAAATATTACGACGATGGAAATCCCCCGCCAAAATTCGAATCTTCTTCCCTCCGGTTTTCTGGACCGACGCGGTTGGTTGAGATCCCTCGCGTCCTTCGCCGTACTTGCGCGTTTTGGCAGAACCTTTCCATCGCCATTCGATTTAGGCCTTTCCGGAAAAGACAAGATCGAGGAACAGGAGGGAAAAGACACCGTGAATCGAACAGAATCAATGGCCGCGTCTTGGCTCCAGCCACAAATCGGCTTCCAGTTGGCGCATGAGCAATTCAACGTTCCGGAACTAGTTGAACTCGGAATCGCCGCTGATCAAGCCGGCTTTGATCTCCTCGCCGTCAGTGATCATTTCCAGCCATGGCAGGAAAATGAGGGACATTCAGGACAAGCCTGGATCACGATGAGCGCAATCGGGCAAAAGACCAAGCGCATTCGCATGGGAACAACTGTCACTTGCCCGACGTTTCGCTATAACCCCGCGGTAGTGGCGGAGGCATTCGCATCGCTTAGCCTTCTCACGCCGGGTCGAATTTTTCTCGGAGTTGGCTCGGGCGAAGCGTTGAATGAAGAAGCCTCGACCGGTTCATGGCCCAAATGGACCGAGCGTTCTGAACGACTAGTGGAAGCCACCGACATCATTCGCAAGCTGTGGAGCGGTCAACAGGTTGATCATTCGGGAAACTACTACAAGGTCAACGCCCGCCTTTACGACCCCCCGAGTGAACGCATTCCTCTATTGATGGCGGGCAATGGACCCAAGGCAATGCGCCGCTGCGGACAATACGCCGATGGGCTTATCACTGACCCCAAGACCTGGAAGGAGCACAAGACTGAATTCCAGATGGGAGCGTCCGATGCTGGTAAAGATCCAGCCCGGATGCCCGTCTTTATTGAGCAGTACGTCGTAGTGGGTGGCAAGAGCGAACTGAACGAGGCGGCGGAACTTTGGCGTTTCGGTCCAAAGGCCTGGAAGCCCTACTTCAATATTCGTGATCCGAAAACCATTCAGGACCGCGCCAAAGCCGAGGTTCCCCTCGACAAAGTGACGGAAGGTTGGCCGGTGGGCACTGATCCGGAAGTGCATGTGAAGGTACTCGCGGATTTGTTCAAGAGCGGTGCCACAGGGGTTCATATCCATTCAGGCCAACGCGATCAGAAAAGAGTAATAGAGTTTTACGGGAAGGAAGTGTTGCCTCGCTTGCGGGCGATTTCGAGAAGAGCCGCCTGATGGGACGCTCACGGATGATCTCGAAAGCAAGCGATCCCGCCATCCTGTTCGATCGCGACGGTACGCTAATCCGACACGCGCCCACCGCCACGTGACCGCGTGCGCTTCCGCCCTGACAGATGCAGGAATTCCCGTTCCTGAATGGAAGATTCATCGACGCATCGGGATGAATGGGCGCTCGCTTGTCCGTCAACTGGTCCGCGAGCACCGATTATCTTCTTCCAAGATCGACGTAGAGGAACTCGAAAAGGAACACAATAAAGCCTTCAATCAATCAATAAGTACTACATCGATTTCTCCAATACCCCGGTTGACGGGAACGTGATCATCCGCGCGGTTGGCATTCACCGGCTTCCTGCTTAGCGCTCTTGCGTCAATACAGAAAACACTGTATTTCCCATCCGCGCCTGCTATCGGATTCTATTTAAGCGTCAACTCTGAGTGGCCGGCGCACTGGTGGGGGAGCCGTCTTGGGACCTGGTCGAAGTGCCGCAGGCTGGGGCTCTTTTTAAGCTGGCGCAAGCGTCTTCTTTTCTCGAACCATACAAGGATGTCGGAATGAGTGCCGTCGACATATTGATTGCTGACGACCACGAGGCGTTTCGCCGTAACCTCCGTTCGCTCCTGGAAACCCGGAGCGAGTGGCGGGTTTGTGCAGAAGCTGCGGACGGCGAAGAGGCGGTTGTAAAAGCCAAGCAACTCCGACCCCACATCGTTCTCATGGACCTGTCCATGCCCCTTATGGATGGGGCTCAGGCAACTCGCATCATCCGAAAAGAAGTACCTGAATCAGAGGTAATCATCGTAAGCCAAAACGACGCAGCTATTTTGTCTCGTCAGGTTTCCGAAGTTGGCGCGCATAGCTACGTTTCCAAGGCGAACGTGGCCCGGGAACTGGCGGCTGCTATAGATGCGGCGATTGCCGGCAGGAAAAACGGGAACAACCCGCAAACTGCAACTCCGGCGCAGATTGCTGTGGGTGACCTCTCCACGAGTGAGATGGCAGCTCTCATTCAGCAGAGGGATTGGGCAAAGACGCCGGTGGGTGCGCCGCAATCATGGTCACCAGCTCTGCAAATGATGGTCAGCCTGCTGCTCGCGAACCGCTTCCCCTTGCTGTTGTGGTGGGGCCACAGTACATTCAGTTTTATAACGATGCTTACAAAGCGATTCCGGGGGCAAAACATCCGAACTGTTTAGGGCAGCCTGCAAACGAATGTTGGGCAGAGATCTGGCACATTCTGAAGCCGCTAATCGACACTCCCTTCAACGGCGGTCCTGCAACCTGGAGTGAGGACCTTGCCCTCGAACTCTGTCGCTCCCCTGAGTTTCTTGAGGAAACACATTTCACAGTCGCGTACAGCCCAGTGCCAGACACGAGCGCACCAAGTGGCATCGGGGGCGTGCTGGCGACGGTACACGAGATCACGGCAAAAATCGTAGGCGAGCGACGCCTGGCCCTCCTCAGAGATTTAGCCGCGCGCGGCGCAGAAGGCAGAACAGTCGACGAGGCGTGTTTACTGGCCGCTCAGACCTTTGCGAGATACCCGAAGGATGTTCCTTTCGCTCTCGTTTATTTGCTCGATGCCGATCACAAACACGCACGGTTGGCCTGCAGGGCGGGAATCGCGGATGACTTGTCAGGTATTCAGGGTGCTGTCGCGATCACGGGAACCTCCGAATCCAGCCACGATTGGCCCTTTGCAGAGGTGTTGCATGCAAAGGCCGCATTGGTGGTTCAGGACATTGCTTCGCGACTGCATGAAGTACCACCGGGTCCGTGGACTGATCCGCCACGCCATGCAGTTGTGCTGCCTATACCTTCCAGTAAGCCTCAGGAAGTGAAAGGCTTCCTTGTTCTCGGCGTGAGTGTACGGTTGCGCCTCGATGAGGACTATCGCACCTTCTTCCAACTTATCGCAGCACAGCTTGGAACAGCTATCGGAAACGCCGATGCGTATGAGGAAGAACGGAGGCGAGCCGAGGCCCTTGCCGAGATTGATCGCGCTAAAACGCTCTTTTTCAGCAATGTGAGTCACGAGTTCCGGACACCACTGACGCTGATGCTAGGGCCTTTGGAAGATGCACTGGCGGCGTCGGATGGTTTAGCCGCTGATCAGCGTGAACGCATGGAAATTGCGCACCGAAATTCCGTGCGGCTGTTGAAGCTGGTGAACACCCTCCTGGATTTCTCACGAATAGAGGCCGGTCGCATCGAAGCCTGCTATGAAGCGACGGATGTTTGTGAACTCACCGCGGAACTTGCGAGTGTTTTCCGCTCCGCGGCGGAACGCGCTGGCTTGAAGCTCATTATTAACTGCGAAGAAATTGACGATCACGTTTACATCGATCATGAAATGTGGGAGAAGATTGTTTTCAACCTTCTTTCAAATGCACTTAAGTTCACCTTTGCCGGTGAAATTGAGGTCTCGATCAGGCGGTTGGAGGACTCGGTCGAGCTCGCAGTGCGTGACACGGGAACGGGAATTCCTACCGAGGAACTGCCGCATCTGTTCGAACGTTTTTACCGAGTAAAAGGGGCTCGCGGCCGCACTTTCGAGGGCAGTGGTATCGGTCTAGCTCTTGTGCAGGAGTTGACAAAGCTCCATGGCGGGACGGTCCATGTTAGAAGTGTAGAGAATGTAGGCAGTACGTTCTCCGTTATCATTCCGCTCGGCAAGGAGCACCTGCCCAACGATCGTATCGGCGGTGCGCGGAAGCAAGTGTCCACAGCATTACGAGGCGAGGCTTACATCCAGGAGGCACTGCGCTGGTTACCTGACTCGACGACTACCTCTGATGATATTCAGACCGTTTCATTTCCGCTGGCGGTAGAAATCAACCCCGAACACAGTCACCTAAAGCAGGTACGCTCTCGCATTCTATTAGCGGATGACAATGCGGATATGCGCGAGTACGTCCAGAAACTGCTGGCACCGCGCTATGCCGTACTAGCAGTATCGGATGGTCAGGAAGCTTTGGCGATTGCGCGTGAGCAGCATCCGGACTTGATATTGAGCGATGTGATGATGCCTCGCCTGGATGGCCTCGGATTGCTTCGTGAACTGCGCGCCGACGACAGTCTGAAAAGCATTCCGGTCATTCTCCTATCGGCTCGTGCCGGGGAAGAGTCTCGTATTGAAGGTCTGACAAGTGGAGCAGACGATTACCTGGTCAAGCCGTTTTCAGCCCGTGAATTGCTTGCGCGCGTAAGCTCTCACCTTGCACTTGCAACGGTACGGCGCGAGTCCGCAGAACTGGAGCGCAAACTGAGAGCCGAGGCCGAGCTCGAACGCAACCGACTACACGAGCTTTTTATGCAGGCGCCGGCTGCGATCGCGCTTCTGAGTTCTCCTGAACATCGCTTCACGTTTGTTAATCGCGATTACGTCAAATTGACGGGACGGCGGGGAGCTGAAGACTTTGTTGGTCGGTCGGTGCGCGACGCTTTCCCCGAGCTTGAGGGCCAAGGCATTTTCGAACTGCTAGATGACGTTTTCGAGACAGGCGTTCCTTACGTAGCGACAGCAAGGCAAGTAATTCTGAACCGCGGACCCCAGAAACTACCGGAAAACGTTTATTTCGATTTTGTCTATCAGCCCATGCGGGATGCGGCTGGGCAAGTGGGAGGCATTCTAGTCCACGCAATCGAAGTTACAAAGCAAGTGCTGGCGCGGCAGGAAATCGAAAAGCGAGAGCGGCAGTTCCGCGAAATGATCGACGCACTGCCTGCGGCTATCTATACTACCGACGCCAAGGGAAGACTGACTCACTTCAATCCCGCCGCAGTTGAGTTTTCGGGCAGAACTCCGGAGCTTGGCACTGATCAGTGGTGTGTCAGCTGGAAACTCTACTACCCAGACGGTCGGCCCATGCCGCACGACGAGTGCCCGATGGCAATCGCATTGAAAGAAGGCCAGGTCATCAAAGGGGCAGAAGCGATTGCAGAACGTCCCGACGGTATGCGGCGCTGGTTCATTCCGTATCCGACGCCGCTTCGTGATGATCACGGCAACATTATCGGCGGCATCAACATGCTCGTGGATATTACGGACCGCAAGCAAGCGGAAGAGGCCAGCGCTCATCTGGCTGCCATCGTGTCCTCGTCGGATGATGCAATCTTGAGCAAGAATCTGGATGGAGTGATCCGAAGCTGGAACCAGAGCGCAGAAAGGCTTTACGGATACACAGCTAAAGAAGCGATCGGGAAACATATCACGATCATCGTTCCCTCGGATCGGCGGACGGAAGAAAACAACATTTTGAGCCGGTTACGGCGCGGCGAGCGCATCGATCATTTCGAGACGGTTCGCATGCGGAAGGACGGCAGCACCTTTGATGTCTCTCTGACGATCTCGCCGATCAAAGACTCAGCTGGGTGCGTCATCGGTGCTTCCAATGTGGCACGTGACATTAGCCATGTGAAACGCATTGAGCGCGCTTTGCGTGACAGCGAGGAGCGCTTCCGCGCCATCGTCGACACTACCCCAGAGTGTGTCAAACTTGTGGGCCCAGATGGGACGTTGCTTCACATGAATTCGTCAGGTCTTGCAATGGTAGGTGCAGAGTCTCCAACCGAAGTTGTGGGCGAAAGTATTTATGACTTGATCGCCCCGGAAGATCGCGAGCGCTTCCGCGGGTTCAATGAAAGCGTGTGCGGCGGAAATAAGGGTACATTGTCATTCGATATCGTTCGCCTTGACGGGGAGCGCCGGCACATGGACACCCAGGCGGCGCCTCTTCGCAATCAGGATGGCACCGTCGTTCAGCTCGCCGTGACCCGTGACATTACGGAACGCAAACGTGCGCAGGAAACGCTGCGGCAGAGCGAGGAGCGTCTTCGTGCTCTGGTGAAGGCAAGTTCCTACATTGTTTACCGGATGAATGCCGACTGGAGCGAAATGCGCCAGCTCGACGGTCTAGGATTCATTTCCGACACGCCGAAACCAACGAAGGGCTGGCTACAACAGTACATTCATCCGGATGATCAGCCGCTTGTTCTCGAAACCATCGCAAAGGCTATCGAAAGCAAGAGTGTGTTTGAGCTTGAACACCGCGTTCTTAGGGTTGACGGCACTTTGGGGTGGACGGTTTCTCGCGCGGTGCCGCTCCTGGACCAAGATGGCGAAATCACCGAGTGGTTCGGCGCCGCGACTGACGTAACGGCACGTAAAGTTGCCGAGGAGAGCTACCGCACACTGGCTGAGACTCTGGATGCGGAAGTACGCCTCCGCACAAGAGAGTTGGAGGAACGCAACGCGGAGATATTAAGACAATCAGAACAGGTCCGGGAGCTCTCGTGGCGTCTGCTGCGAGCGCAAGATGAGGAGCGCCGTCACATTGCACGTGAACTGCACGACAGTGCCGGGCAGACTCTCACTGTGTTGGGTATGAATCTCGCACAGTTCGTTCATAAAGCCGGGCGCAACGGTCCTGAACTTGTGAGCGATGCGGAGACGATTCAAGAAATGGTGCAACAACTTCACCGCGACATCCGAACCACCTCTTATCTATTGCACCCCCCGTTGCTCGACGAGAGCGGCTTGTGCTCCGCTCTCAGTTGGTACACGCAAGGTCTCGTAGAGCGTAGCGGATTGCAGATCAAGCTCGACATGTCGGAGGATTTCGGCAGATTACCTGGTGACATGGAGCTTGTGGTTTTCCGACTGATCCAGGAATGCTTGACCAACATCCATCGTCACTCCGGGAGCAAGCTGGCATCGATTCGACTTGTTCGTCAATCAGATCACGTAGCAGTTGAGGTTCGGGATCAAGGCGCAGGAATGTCGCCAGAGAGACTAGCGCAGATTCAATCGGGAGCCTCGGGTGTGGGTATTCGTGGAATGCGAGAACGGCTGCGTCAATTCAAGGGTGAGTTGAAAATAGAATCTGATAGCAGCGGGACTGCAATATCAGTAACTATCCCTGTCCCGAAAAATGCTGTTGCACAAGATGAGTCTTCGCCCGAATCTCTACAGGCCACGATATAGATGTAGCGCGAAGTGCCGGCTAGTCTGAATTGAGCCGCCGAGTTCGTGGCTCGGTCGGCAACCCGGACTGCGGAGAACGGGCTGGTAGGTAGCCGACATGATATCGCCTTTCCGCCCTGGTAGCGGGTTTGGATGCAACTTGTCTCCGGTTTTAAGCCACTAATGGCAAGCCGCTACTGGAGGGCTTTTCATCATGAGGCTGTTCAGTTCGGTTTCGCTCTTTGCCACAATCATCGTTCTCGCCGCATGCTCCGGCACTCCCAAATCCAACACGCAGACCGGCGGCACCACCATCACGACCAACCCTCCCCAGGCCAATGATGTCGTCGCCTACGTTTTCACCACCGACAGCCTGACCAATACCGCCTCCGAGTTTGGCCTGCTCACTTCCGGCCAGCTTCAGCCGACATCGGTTGCCGTGCCCGACGCTCTACCCGCGCCCACCGCCCACGGCGTCGTCTTCCCGGTTCCCGGCCATAACGGAAGCCTGCAGTCCTACATCCTCGAATCTGACGGCTCCCTTCAGGCCACGGGAAGTCCGGCCACCTTTCCCGTAAATCAAGGTTTCACCCTTGCCAGCGACAGTTCCTTTGTTTACGCCGCATCGGATGAAGGAGTCTCCGGATTTCGGGTTCAAGAATCCGGGCTCACCCCGCTCGCTGCAACCCAGCAGACGGTGACATCCCCCTGCACGGCGGCGCAGGAAATTGCGGCCCAATGTTACTACTCTGCGGTCCTGGCGCTTGGAACTTCCACCACGTTTCTTTTGGAGCAGGCGACTCCTGTCACGGGACAGCCCAATGGCCCGCAACTCAGCGCATTCACGCAAGTGCAAGGACAACTAACCGCCGAACACTCCGTAGCCGAAGCGCTCGCCGGCAGCATATTTGCTCCTACTCCCGACGGCCGCTTCATCTACGTCGTCGACTTGGCCAGCAGCCGCATCTTCCGCTATGCCGCCAGCGACAATGGCGCCTTCACTACCAGCGTTCTCGCAAATGGCCAGCAAGTTTCCGATGGCTTCGCACAACTGCTGGTAAGCGCCGACGGCGCATTTCTCTTCGCCGCCGTATCCGACCAGGCGACCAATCCAAGCATCCGTGTCTTCCAGATTGACTCGTCTTCGGGAGATCTCACGGAAGTTTCGGGATCTCCATTTCCCACGGGCGAGACCGCCTTCACCCAGATGGCTCTCGATCCCACCGGGCATTATCTGTTGGCCTCGCATGCCGTCTGCATGAATTCAGGTTCCTCCAATTGCACGACTCCCGGCAAACTCGTGGCCATGAGCATCGCGTCAACCGGGGCCCTCTCCGTCACCAGCGACGTTGTGGATGGAGTCTATCCGGCCAAAGTCGTAGTCGCTCCAATCTCCCAATGACGTAGGCGAATCCGCGATCTTCTTATCGAAACGCTCCGCGGCTGAGAATCGCGATGTTTAGTCTTTTCAGGCACCAAGACGAGGGCGGCGTTTGGGGTACCCAAGCTTAGCTACGAAGCGCGGTGCGGAACGAGCTAGATCATGCGATCCAATCGCACGTAACTGTCTTCCATGCCACCTTCCATACGCCAGCACGGCCGCGCGCGTTTTGGAATCCGGCAGCGTCATGCGCATGGTCATACGGGTGCCGGAGCCGTCGCGATCAAACCTGGTTTCGACGTGGTTCTCGGGCGTGGGGTCGGGCAGGTGCATGCGCTCGACATGCACGATCTGCTGGACGGCACCAATTCCAGAAACTCACCCGTAATGTAGAAGCTGCCTTTCTTCGGATGCGTCCATTCATTGCGGAACTTGCCGCCGGGCCGAGCTTCACAATACAAACAGGCATGCTCCATCCTTCCGGCCCCAGTAACTATTCGAGCGCGAGACTTCGTGACCGCTATCACTGCGGATCGGCAGATTTCCGACTATCGTGGTTAGCGGTGGCTTATGGCTTCCTGGCTGGAGACTGGAGAGCGGGCTGAATTGAACGCGGATGCGATGCGAGCGGCGATCGCCTCGTTCCTGCCGAAAAAAGCAACTGCCGCCGAGCAGGTAGCCGCGATTGAAAATGTTCTGCGAAGCGCCACAGGCCAAGGCTTGCGCGAATCCATGGCGCGATGGATCGTGGACGAGATCGTTCCTGTCGAGCGACTGGTTCCTGAAGCGTATCAAGAATGGCGACCGCCCGTGCGCGATGCCATGACTTACGTGGTGGCGCACCTTTCCCCAGCCCGGCTTGCTCCAAAATTGGCCGAGCAATTAGCACTTCCGGCAAATACCACGGCGGAAGCGCGCTTGTTGCGGCTGATCTCGAAGGTTCCGGGCCTGCAGAAGCTGGGACAGGTGATCGCGCGCAACCAGCACCTGCGACCTGCGCTGCGCAGGTCGCTGGCGCGATTGGAAAATGGAATCCGCGATGTGGAACCGGAAGAGGTGGTGGAAATTGTCCGCCGCGAGCTGGGCGCCCGGGTTGAACGTTACAAAGTGGAGATTGCCAAGACCATTCTCTCGGAGGCCAGCGTCAGCGCGGTGGTGCGTTTCACCTGGCTCGCTCCCGCGAGCGGCAGGCGCGAAAGAGGCGTGTTCAAAGTCCTTAAACCTCATATCCCGGAATACTTCGCCGAGGACATGGATTACCTGCAAGGTCTGGCACGCTATTTTGGGGAAGGGAAACGTCGCTACGGCCTGCCGAAACATCTTCTGCTCGATACTTTTAACAAGGTTCGACGCTTGCTGCGCCATGAGGTGAATTTCTTGCGAGAGCAGAAAACTCTGCTGGAGGCATGGAGTCTGTATCGCACCATGCCGGGTGTGCGAGTGCCACGCGTGATCCGGCCGCTATGCACCGCGCGAATCACGGCGCTGAGCGAGGAGCGGGGCATCAAAGTTACAAATGCGGCGGCGCGGCTTCCGGCAGAAAAGCGAAGCAGAGTTGCGGAACAGCTGGTGGAGGCTCTGATCGCCGTTCCCTTGCTGGCTTCGCAGGAGGAAGCGATTTTTCACGGCGATCCTCATGCCGGAAACCTGCTGTACGACAACCGCAGCGGGGAACTGACCATCCTTGATTGGGCGCTGCGGGAGAGGCTGAGCCGCGAGCAGAGAAGACACCTGGCGCTGCTATTTCTGATGGTGACGCTGAGAGATCCGGTGGGCACGTGCAACGAAGTGCTGGCGCTGAGCCAACGGAAAATCCGGCGGAACTCCGCAAGCGGCCGTATGGCGGCAGGCCTGGTGACGGCCTTTCTAACCGAGTTGCCGGCGATGCAATTACCGAGCGGCGCCGATGCGATGAGGCTGCTGGAGCGGGTGGCGGTGAAAGGTATCCGGTTTCCTTCTCCGTTGATCATGCTCTCGAAGGTGATGTTTACGCTTGATGGAATTCTGGGCGACCTGGGCGGAGTTGAAAAGGGCATGGGCTGGGCGATTGCGCGGCATGTCGCCCAGCACTGGATCAAGAATCGCAAAGAATTTCAGTCTCCGTTGAAGACGAGCGACTGGGTTACGTTACAGTGCAGCGCTCTCCTGTACACAGGACGGTTGTGGCTCAGAGGAGAACAGGCCTTGCTGGAACGATTGCTGCCGGCGAACGCCACGCAAACATCCGCATAAGATCAGGCGGCATCATTCCAAAGATTGTCAGGGGCAGCGGGAATGAAACTCATGGCGCGCTCGGTGAGCGCGGTAATAGTGAGGCTAGGGTTCACGCCAAGATTGGCGGAGACGACCGAGCCATCGCAGATGTACATGTTTTTGTAGTGGAAGACGCGATGGCGCGAATCGACAACACCGTGCGTCGCCGAATCGGCGATGACGCAGCCTCCGATGCAGTGTGCCGTTCCAGGCACGTTGAATAAGATTTCGGGCAGCATGCTCATGGGGTAGCCGCCGGTAAGCTGCGCCAGTTTCCGGGCGAACTCGTTAGCCGCGGGGATGTAGGTGGGCACTCGCTGGCCACGGCTGGTCAGAAACTTGCGAAACGGCCAGAACCAGGGCCGCTTCCAGTGCATCTCGATTTCGCCCTCCAAAGCTTGCATGCAGAGAAGAATGACGAACTCCTGCGCCCATCCCCACGGTTGCAGAACCCGCAAAGTTTTCCAGGGATGGCGCAGGAGCGATAGAACAACGTTCTTCAGCCAGTTGAAAATGCGGCGAGGGCCGGGGCGGCCGTCGGTGAGGATCGTAGTCAGGAAACCAATCGCATCCGACCCGCGCGGATACCGGACGGCTTCGATGTGAGTATGTTCGTCGATGTAGACGCCGGAGCCGATCGCGATGCCCTGAGAAAGATCCTCGGAGAAATGCGGAGTGCGGGCGCCGATCAGCGACTCCGAATTCGTGCGCACGTGCTTGCCCAGCTGCTCGCTGATGTTGGGCAGGGAACCCATCTCTTTCAATTTGAAAAGGAGTTCCATGGTTCCCAGCGAAGACGCCGAGAAGACGACGGCACGGCAGGTGAAGCGGAGCCGGCTGCCAGGAATCCACGGCGTAGAGTGAACGGTGGTGACTTCATAGCCCGCACTGCCATTGCTGGCAGGTTGCAGCGGCCTCACATCCGTGACCCGCGTCTCGGGAAAGACTTGCGCGCCAAGTTTTTCCGCGAGATAAAGGTATCCGAGATCCAGGGTGTTTTTGGCGCCATAACGGCATCCCATCATGCACCCGCCGCACCCCGTGCAAGTTGTGCGAGCGGGCCCCTCGCCGCCAAAAAATGGATCGGGGAAAGCCTGATTGCCCTCTTCGCCTTCCTCGGGCTCGAAGATGGAAACGTGAGGGCGATAAAACGTGTGGCCACAACCGGCCGCGTCCGCCGCCTGCTTCAGCAACCGGTCGGCAGGGCCGAGGATTGTGTTCTGCGTGACTCCGAGCATGCGCGAGGCTGTGGCATAGTGCTGAGGCATCTCCGACTGCCAGGGCGAAAGGCCGGCCCACGATCCCGATTTCCACACTTTGTCGGCCGGAGCGAGCAAAGTGCAGCCATAGGTGATCGAGCCGCCTCCGACTGCGCAACCGTGAAAAATTGTGGCGTGCCGGAAGAATTGGATGTTGAAAAAACCGCGCAAGCCAAGATTGGGACGCCAGAGCCAGCGGTGCAGCGACCAGCTGGTGCGAGGCAGGGTCTGCGGCGACCAGCGCCGGCCCATCTCCATGACCGCGACGCGATAGCCTTTCTCCGCTAGGCGAAGGGCGGAGACGCTGCCGCCAAAGCCCGAGCCGATAATGATGAAGTCGAAATCGAAATGATCGGCGTTGCTCGACATAAAACTTCCTTTTCCCGTGGCGGCAAAGCTACGCGCAACGGGAGGCGCCATCCAGCGCCCGACCCGGGAGTGTCAGCGACACCGGCGCACTCGACGAGGGAAACGAGACGACGGTACGAACCATGTTGGAGTCGACGCGCCACCAACCGTCGAAGGGAGAGCCTCCCACGCGCCGGACCCGCAGCGGGTTCCACTCTCGCAAGTCGAAACCGAAGCAGGGGTCCACTGCCACATCGCGCGTATCGAGGCGCAGGCCCGTATTCAGAGCCTTAAGGGCGCTTTCCTTGGCGCTCCAGAGAAGATTCAGCAGCAGCGAGCGACGGTTGGGCGGGGCGGAGGCGACGAAATCCTGCTCGGGGGCGGTGAAATAGTCAGCGGCGAAGGCGGTGCTGCGCGGCTCGACTAGTTCAAGGTCGCACCCCAGCTGCGCCGGTGACGGGGCGGCGACGCACGCGGCCACTCCCGCGCGATGGCTCAGCGAAATATTGACAGTGGACTTTTCTGTGTTCAGAAAAACCGCTGGCGCGCCGGATGCCTTCGGCAAGATTTCGATCTGTTGAAAGACCAGAAGATCTTCAGGTAGCTGGAGGCAAGTCGCCACAGCGCGTTTTGCGGTCCAACGGCCCAGCAGCCAATCATTGCGGCGCTTGGCAAAACGCATCTTCTGAAGCTGGACGGTTTCGCCGGAGCTCAGCCAGTCAAGTTCCACGGGTAAATCGGCTGCAGTTTGCTCGAACCAGTAAAGTTGCATTCGACATCTCAAGGGATTGTCAGGCGGCTTCCTCCACAGTTTTTTCCACGATTTCCAAAGACGCAACACCGCCCTCCTCGTCGCGCGCAATGCCGCGTTCGATCGCATGGATCAGATACGGGCGCAGGTTGGCCGGAGGAATGATGTAGTTGAGAGCACCCACATCCAGGGCGCGCTGCACGCTGTGCACGCGGTCAAATTCGGCAGCCGTCTCGCCGAGTTTTTCCGAGTGGATCAGCTTGAACAGCTCGTCCCATTGGGCGCGCAGGCGGCCCTTGTCGGCACCTTCGGCCTTGGCCAGAGCATCGTTCAGTTCCTTCAGCCGGGGATCTTTCTTTGCCTTGGCTTCCACCTCGCCGGCAAAGACCACAGCGGCGGCGGGAGCGCCACCGATGACCGAGGCGTAGGTTCCCTCCAACGCAGCCACCTCGAGACCCTCATTCAGGCCGCGCGAAAACACAACATATGCGCCGCCGTGATAACGGGAAATAACGCAGAAAACCATCGGGCCCTTGAAGTTGACCACGGCACGGCCAATCTCAGCGCCGTACTCAAGTTGCAGGCGGCGCATCGACTCGGGAGAGCCGTCGAAGCCCGAGAGATTGGCAAGCACCACGACCGGACGATTGCTGCTGGCAGCGTTGATGGCACGCGCAATCTTCTTGGACGACTGCGGGAACAGCGTGCCAGAGGTCCATTGATCGGGACCGTCGGCGGGAACAAATCCCAGGCGTTGCATGGGATGAGACTCAATGCCGATCAGGCATACCGGGTAACCGCCGAGATGGCAATCCCAAACCACCGCGGTTTCCGCAGCCCGCATGCCGGCCCAGCGCTCCATCGGGGGATGATCCTGATCGATCGCCGCGGCCATGACCTTGCGAATCTCAAACGATCGTTTACGGCCGGGATTGGTCAGGTCGGACATGATGTCGCCGACTCGCTCGAATCCCTCTTCGCCGCCTGTCAGCTTGCCATGCGGATGCGTCCGGACGTCGCGGTCGGTGGGATCGGTAGTGGCGTCCCGGCGGGGAAAGCGTTCGCCGGGAAACACGTAAGTGTGGTCGTAGTGGCGCAGCAGGATGTGGCAGGCTTCATCAATGTCGTGCGCCCAGTATTGCGCCTGGCCATTGATGCCCATGATGCGGTCGTAACCGCCGATGCCCTGATTGTCTTCGGCCGAAACGCTGCCCGAGTAGTCGAGGGCGCGCTTGCCGGTCAACACCATGGCGGCCTTGGGCGTCATGATGAGAATTCCGCGGGTGTGCATGAGCATGGTGGCTTCGGCATTCCAATAGGGCTGGGCGCCGACATTGATGCCGTTGACGACCAGATTGACCTCGCCTCCGGCCTGCGTGAAATTAATCAGGCTACGCAGCACACGGGCAATCCAGTCCATGTTCTCGACGCCGCTTTGCATGGAGATTTTGGCGCCGGCAGAAAGCGGGAACCATTCCAGAGGCACGCCTTTTTCCGTCGCCAGTTCGAGCGCGGCCAGGATGCGTCGGCATTCCGGTTCGGCGATAGCTCCCAGATCTTTGCTGGGATCGCCCAGCAAGAGGACGCGGGTCATGCCTTCGGGATACTTGGAAGTGAAGTTAGTGATAACTCCGACGATGATGTTGGCTTTGTTCTCGCCGTACGGGCGAAGTATCGGAACCAGTTTCTGCGAATCGTCAAGGTCATACTCCATAAACTCACCGGGAGGAAACTCGGCGCGAGTATGAGTGGGAGCGGGCGTCAGCATTTTGATGATCTCGTAGGGATAAATCAGGCCGCGCTGACGCATACGAACGACTTTCTGATCATATTCCGGCAGAGGCCGGATGGGTTCCAATTGTCCGGCGGAACGGAAGGTGATCAGCATATCGCTGTCGCCCGGACTCGAAACGCGAACCACCATCTCGCGCAACTCCCCGGTGGCAGGATTTGGAATGCGGGTGCGGATGATGACCTGCTCCAAGCCCAGGCCCAGGGTTGTGGGCTTGAGCCTGCGCACCAGATCGCGAAATTCCTCTCGATCGAGTTTGAAAGGCGGCCACACGTTGAGCAGGATGCGATTCCAGTGCAGGCGGTGGTGTGGCGGGCGACGCGACTGATAAAGGCGGATTCCCGCCAGCGCTTCGGCCAGCATTCGTTCCAGGTGCGGAAAGTGGATGCGACCATTCTCATCCTTGACCGGAGTAACGTCACGCACCTCGGCGCAGGCAAAGAGTCGTTCGTCTTTAGGATTATCGCGGGCCACGGCGTGAAGCAGATACACGTCTTCCACCGAAGGCAGGCGCTCGATATTGAAGTGTTCCAGTCGCCACAGGTGCAGGCGCTTGGCGAGCATCGGATGAATGCCGCGATAGAGTTTTTCTTCCTGGTAAATGTTGAGTGCCGGGCGATAGGTGAAGTGCTGCGTGTGCGACACTCCAGGGGCCGTGATCGAGGCGACAATGCGGTGGATCTGTCGAGGGAATCCTACATTGTTAAAGAGCGCGTTCAGCTCTTGCTGCGTGAGTTCGGGATCGGGGCGCAGCGCGTGGAAAACATAGAAATCGAGAATCACTTCGTGGTCCGCCGGCACTTCCGCGATAAGGGGAAATAGAGCGCGGGTTGCATCCGCGAGATTGGGATAAGCTGCGTGCGTGGTGAATACGTGGATTCGCTTTCCTTCAAAGTCGTACTCTGCCGCCGCTGCGCACTGACCATCCTGCAACTCCAGGCAGCGGAAATTGGTCAACGGACGAATCCGGTAATAACGCCAGGTTAGAGCTTCCAGGATCAATTTGCGCATGGCCGCGTCACCGGACGCCATGCGCTCCGAGAGCAGGCTGGCCAATGGTTGCGGGCACTCAATCAAGGCGCGCACTCTCTCATGACGGTCCGGCGGATTAGCCCCGGCTGCCAAATGATCGAGATGCGCTTCCATCTCCTTGTAAACCTGCAGCCGCGCCTGCTCGAATTGGGGCTGGTCGAAATAGCGATACCGCACTTCGCGAGCCAGGTCGGTGATCGCGGGATAGAGCCCGTTGGTCAGCAAAGCCATGCGGTCAAGCAAGGCGCGCAAGGATTCTTCGTCCTGCGGGGCGAGCGACCGCTTACGGAGCAGACGACGCTCCAGAATGCTCACGAGCGGAGCGACCTGGTGCTCCATGCGCTGGTGCGATTTGTAAATCCAGAAGAGGCTTTGCTCCAGTACCGGGGAGCGCTCGAGGGTGGCGACGCCGTAGTGAGAAACGGCTCGCTGCAGAGCATCGACAAAAGATTGTGGCAATCCGCTGCCTTGGGTCTCCAGCATGCGAAGGTAGGAAAACAGATAGGCTTCCGCGCTGGGCTCCTCGCTGCTGGCGCGATGGTTCACTTCAGGATCACGCTGGAACAGCGAGCGAATGTCCACAAAGATATTGAGAATTTCATCTTCAACACGAATGGCTTCGTGGCTGTCGGCTGCGGGAGTCAGACACCAAGCGGCGAAATCCCTGGTGATTTGTTTGGGATCAACATCGAACCCCAGCATGAGCTGGCGCAGCTGGTCGAGTGGAGTGCTGCGGTTGGCCAAAGATTCGGCATGAGGGTCAAGCGGAGTGCGAAACGTAACTTGATCCGTATCCGTGGAACTTTCGCCTTCAGTGGCTGCGGGATCGATTTGCAGAAGTGGGGCTCCGGCATCGACCTGTACATTGGGAATGATCATCACCTGGCGCACTTTTCCGGAGAACGGCGCCACCACCTGCATTTCCATCTTCATCGCTTCGAGGACCGCGAGACGGTCACCGGCCTGCACTACGTCGCCCGGCTTCACCGCTATGGAAACGACTACGGCGGGTGCGGGAGCATGAACGACTCCGCCGTCATCGCGGTCGACTTTGTGGGAAACGCCTTCCACTTCGATCCGGTAAGTCAAACCCTGACAGACCGATACGATGCGATAGCGCCGGCCGAAGACCGTGAGCCAGGACTCGAACGGGTCGAGTCGATCGAGTTCCACGTTGATGCGGGAGCCACTTATTTCGACACGGTAGAGCTTGGTGTCGAGGCGGCAAATGCGAGGCGAATAGGGATGGCCCCGGTGCCGCAACTGCACGGTCTGGCCAAGTTCGCCACGAACCTGGGGGCGGCCGCGCACTGCCGACGCATAAAACTGCCTTTGCTCCACCGCTGCTTGCGTGTCGTAACAGTCAATGGCGGCATAAATCAAGGCCACCTCGGCATGTTGCCGCGAGACGTGCTTGCCATCGGCGGCAAGCTGATCAAGCCAACCGTTGTGAAGCACGGCGCGCTGGACTTCAGGCCGCGAGAGCAGTTCGAGCAAGAAGGCTTTGTTGCTCATTCCTCCGCGAATCACTACAACGCTCTCGCGCAACGCACGCTGCAGGCGCGACAGGGCCTCTTTTCGAGTTTGTCCGTAGGCGATGATCTTCGCGATCATCGAATCAAATTCCGCGGGAATGCCGTCTCCCTCCGCCACACCGGTATCGACGCGAATTCCGGGACCGGCCAGAATGCGGAAGCGATCGATCACGCCAGGCGCGGGAGCGAAGCCGTTATCGGGGTCTTCCGCATTCAAGCGGACTTCAATGGCGTGACCCAGAGGACGAGGAGGTTCGCCTTCCAGACGGCCTCCCCGGGCGACATGAATCTGCAGCTTCACAAGATCGAGACCCGTGGTGCATTCGGTGACCGGGTGTTCGACCTGCAATCTGGTGTTCATCTCCATGAAATAGAAACGATCAACCTCCGGCTCGTACAAAAATTCCACCGTGCCGGCGTTTCGGTAGCCCACGGCCCGGCTGAGGCGGACGGCTGCTTCCCGCAAGCTTTGATCCTGCGCTGCCGAGAGCGCGGGCGATGGCGCTTCTTCCAGGACTTTCTGGTGGCGCCTCTGGATGGTGCAGTCGCGAACTCCTGCCGCCCAGGTTGTGCCGTGATTATCGGCGATGATTTGTACCTCGACGTGACGCGGGTCGCGAGCGGGCTGCTCCAGAAAAACCGTTGGATCGCCGAACGCTTTGAAAGCCTCCGAGCGGGCGCTGGAAAATGCCTGCGAGAGTTCGGCCGCATTGTGCACGCGGCGAATGCCGTGGCCGCCGCCGCCCGCAGTTGCCTTGATCAGCAGCGGGTAGCCCAGCAGGTCGGCTTGTGCAAAGGCGTCCGGCAAGGTTTCGACGGGACCGCCACTCCACGGCATAACGGGAATGTGCATTTCCTCAGCCAGGCGTTTGGAGGCGATTTTGTCACCCAGGCGCCGCATCACGTCGCCGTCGGGGCCGATGAACACGATGTCCAGGTCGCGGCAGAGGTCGGCAAAAGCGGCATGCTCGGCGACGAATCCCCAACCGACCCACACAGCCTCGGCGCGCGCGGCAGTAAGAGCCGTGGCCAGGCGTTCGTACTGCACATAACTGCACTTGATCTGATTGGTGGCGGGATCAAGGATGTGAGCCGGCCCCAGAGACACGGCTTCATCGGCTTCGCGCACGAACATGCTTTGCTTATCGGGTTCTGTATAAAGCGCGATGGCGCGCAACGAGGCGCCGTTTTCATGGTTGAAATCGCGAAGCGCATGGATGAAACGCATGGCCGCTTCGCCGCGATTCACGATTACGATGCGTTCAAAATCCTGCTTCATAAGGCCCTCGATATAGGCGAGGTGGACTACAACTGCAACACCTCAGACTGCGACCGCGTCCAACGAGAAGGCTTGTTGCAAGGCCTCCAGTTTTTTGGAATCGATCGAGCCCGGTACGGCAATGGTTCGGTAACCCTGGACGCGAATGTAACGGTTGCCCTGCGCGTCAACGACCTCCGCGTCAAAGTCTCCGCGTGCGGCGTTGGGCGTGACGGTAGCGAACAAGCGAGCCGCGCTCTGTTCCTTCACATCCGGCGTCAGGAACGTGATGCAATCGATGTGATGAGGCAGGCCCATGCGGCCCTCGACGCCCATCTCCCACAGGCCCGCGGTTTGAAAGCACAGCTCGATCAGGCGCGGCGCAATGCGCGCAGGCGAACTGGCAGGCAGATGGTTTAGACCGAGGTTTTTGGCGAACTGCCCGACCACATGCTCACCATCCCACCCTGCGCGTTCGAGCACCTGATAAGCAGGCCCGTGAAAATAGAGGGAATAAATGTCTTTGGCTTCGATGGCGAGGTCTGCTGTCGGCGAAACCGCCAATTCCATTGACGTAGGCGGAACGCTCGCGAGTCGAACGCGGCCCGTGAAATGTGTAGTCGCTTGCGGTTCAGCCTGATTCGGCAGAGTGCGATAGCCGATCAGCCTGCAGTCTGCGAGCACATGATCGCCTCTGTGCCGGAAGTTGGCTTGCAGATGCAAAGAACGCGCCTGGCTGCGATAAAACTTGAAGGGCGCAAGAAAATTCACGTCTTCGATGGCGTCGATATGCCAGCCGGGAAGTAGCAAAGTCGCAGCTTCGGCGAAAGCTTCGATCCCCATCACCCCGGGCAGCACCGGTGTCGCGTCGATCTGGTGGTCGTGCAGGAAAGGCTGGATTGCAGGATCGAGCACGACCTCAATGGAGAGACCGTCCTCCGCAGTCATGCGGTTTAGCGTCTGGATCATGGGTCCTGCCGCGGGTGGGGCCAGAGATGCGTCGAGACCGCCGGTGGAGTCCCACTCATTGAGCATGGCGCCAAGCCCCTGCGCGACGACGATTTCGCCGCGAGTACCGCCGGCTGTGAGTTCGCGGCGAATCAAGGGCACGCCGGCTTCCGGCGGCAGCATGTCAATGCCCGCCTGCTCCATCATCTTCGGGATAGAACCGCGTGTGGCCATGCCGATGCCGCCCCATGCTGTCCAATCGATGGCGATGGCGCGAATCTCAGGCCGCGTGCTGCGGAAGCTTGACGTGATTTTGCACAACAGATCATTGGCCGAACTGTAGTCAGTTTGCCCGGCGTTACCGAAGCGGCCGGCGATTGAACTGAAGACGACCGTAGCTTTCAATGGCATATTGCCGATCGCGTGAAGGAGATGGAAGAAGCCGTCAGCCTTCACGTCGAAAATGAGGTTGAATTCACGGGCGTCTTTATCCGGCAGGAGGTGGCTGCGTTCGATTCCCGCCGCGTGCAGCAGGACGTCGATGTGGCCGCTGCGCTCGCGCACTTGCTGGATAATTCCGTCTACAGCCTTCGCATCCGTGAGATTGACGCTGAAGTAGTGGGCTGTGCCGCCGGCAGCGCGCACCGCATCGATTGCCTTTAGAGCCGCTTGCGCGCGCTCGAGGGCGGCGAGTTCTTTTTCCACCAGAATGGGCGTGGCGCGCTCGCCGCGAGCCTGGATGCGAGCGAAGAGGTTGCGCTTGAGCGTATCCTTGTCGCTCTCAAATAGTTTGAGATCCGGATTATTTGGATCGGGTTGGGGAACGAGATCGAGCAGATAGAAAGTGCCGCCCGAAGCCGCAGCCAAATCGGCAGTGATGGCCGACACGATGCTGCCGGCCGCACCAGTAACCAGGAACACAGTTTCTTGATTGAGTGCAAGCCCAGGTTTACCGTCGGTCGCCGTTTCTTCTTCAAGCCCGATGGTCCAGCGAAGACCGTATTTGTATCCGATTTCTACGGCGCCGGGATCGCGCAGAGCTTCCTGGATTAGCGTTTCGGCGATTTCTCCGGGCTTGCGATCACTTTCGAAGTCGACGGCTTTGACCAAGGCCTCAGGCCGCTCGCGCTTGAAAGTCTTGGCGAATCCAGTCACGGCACCTCCAAGAGGGGCAAGCGCGCCGGCACTGTCGTAACCATGCTGGCCGCCAAGACGCGTCGCCGCAACCAGGAAGCAATCGGCGCTTGCAATCTGCGCATAGAGCGCTTGCATTGTGGCGTAGAGCGATTTGACTCGAACATTCACTCCTTGCTGCCAGCACGAGAAATCCATCTGACGAATGTCGCCTTCGTCGTCGAGCGCGGGAAGCCAGAAAACACCCTTCACGGAACCTGAGGCAATCCATTTTGTGAGCTGGGCGTTGAGCGCGGGGCCGTCGCCGTTCTGGTTGCCGGGGGCGAGACGTAGCACTTCCACTCCCAGGGCCTGGAGTTTTTGTTGGAGCTCGTCTGCGATCCTTGACTTGTCCGGCATAAGTACAACCCGAGTTCCTGCCTTCAAGGAAACGTTGGTGCTTTTGCAGAGATGAAGTGGAGGGCGCAGCACGGGAACAGGAACGCGCCTTGGGATGCGATTCGTGGCGTCGAAATTCGCGACATGGATCGGGGTTGCTGACTTCGCCGCGGCAACTGGCGATACAGGCGGCTGTTTGGAATCGGGATGGACTGAGGTTGTCGGGGAGACCGTCTGCCGCTCCCGCGCGAATCGAATCACGTGAGCCAGCGTTGGGAAGTTGCGCAGCTTGAGATTCTCGTCGCGGGGAATGTTGTAAGCCGCGCGCACAGCGGCGAACATCTCCGCTTGCTTGACCGTGTCGATGCCCAGATCGGCTTCGAGATCAAGATCCAGATCGAGCATGTCTTTCGGATAGCCGGACTTCTCGGCGACGATGTCCAAAACTTTTTCCTGGATGGCCTCGTCGGAAACGACCGGCTGCGCAGGCTGAACCGTAGATTCGATCTCGCCCGCTGAGACCGTGGGAGCGACTGTCGTGGCCGCCGTCAAGTCGGGCCGCTTGTCGAACACAAAGCGGATGACGTGGGCGAGCGTGGGATAGTCGCGAAGCTTGCGGTTTTCGTCGCGCGGGATGTTGTAGATCTCGCGGATGGCGGCGAACATCTCGGCCTGTTTCACGGTGTCGACGCCGAGATCGGCTTCCAGGTCGAGATCGAGATCCAGCATCTCCTTGGGATAGCCCGTCTTTTCGACCACGAGCGCGAGCACGCGATCTTTCACTTCATCGTCTCCGGCGGATTGCTGTGACGCGACGGCCGGCGGGAGTGCCTCGAACGCAGTTTGCACCGCTGACGGAGACTCCACGGCTGGCTGGGTTTCTGCTGGTGACGGCAACCCGGCCAGGTCGGGCCGTTTCTCGTAGACAAAACGGATGACGTGAGCCAGCGTCGGGTAGTCGCGCAATTTGCGATTTTCATCGCGTGGGATGCTATAGGTTTCGCGGATGGCAGCAAACATCTCCGCTTGCTTGACGGTGTCGACGCCCAGATCGGCTTCGAGGTCGAGATCCAGATCCAGCATGTCCTTCGGATAGCCGGTTTTCTCGACCACGAGTGCGAGAACGCGTTCCTTCACGTCTTCAGACGGCGACTTCCGCGGCACCGCCGCAGCCGAAGCCGATTGAGCGACTGCAGGCGGGGTGATGGCCGCCGCTTCCGCAACATTTTCGTTTGCTCTTGGAGTTGGCACCGCCGACAGATCCGGCCTCTTGTCATAGACAAACCGGATCACGTGAGCGAGCGTCGGGTAATCGCGCAACTTGCGATTCTCATCGCGAGGAATGTTGTAGGTTTCGCGAATGGAAGCGAAGACTTCCGCCTGTTTCACGGTGTCGACGCCGAGATCGGCTTCCAGATCAAGATCCAGATCGAGCATATCGACGGGATAGCCGGTCTTTTCGGCCACGAGAGCCAACACTTTCTGTTTAACGTCGTCAGCAGGAGGCGCGGCTATTTTTGGTTCGGGGGCGGCAGCGGCGGGTGCCTCCTTCTTCTGGATCGGGGGCGCTACGCTCGCAGCAGGTTGAGACACAGGATGCGCAGGCACCGCAATCGTGGCTGCAGGCGCGGGAGCGTATTGCGGCGCAGGCGTGGGAACAGATATGGAAGCTGTCAGCGGTTTCTCTGCTTGCGCAACGCGCGCCCGTGAAGCCAGCTTCGCGCCGGCCTCGTCCCGCAGCCGCAACGTACGATTCACAACTTCCAGATCGCTGGACGCGCCAGGCGCGATGCTCTTGAGCCACACACTCCACGCCGGGTTGTCGGCGACGCGATAAGCGTAGCCAAGATCCTTCGACCGGCGCCGCAATCCGTCTTTCGTCTTGACCCAGCGCAACAGGATCATGCCGATCTGCGAACCGAAGCCGGCTCCCAGGTGAATGGCATACTCGATCGGATAAGCTCCTCCCTTGGACAGGTTCAGTGCGCCCAGTTCAGGATCGATTTCTTTGAAATTTGCCACCGGCGGGACGACGCCGGTTTCGAGCGCCTTCACCGCGACGACGTCCTCAATGCCGGTGCCCATGGCATGCCCGGTGAAGCCCTTGGTGTTTGCGATCACGATCTGATCGGCTTTCTCGCCAAAGACTTTACGCAAGGCATGAATTTCGGCAGAGGCGCTGCCGCCGCGGGCGGGCGTGTAGGTTTCGTGGGAAACAAAAACCGTGTGCGGTGCGATGTCATGGCGCGCGATGCCGCTGCTGGATTCGGCCTTCGTCACCAGCGTCTCCATGACCTGGCCGATGTGCTCGACATCGAGGCGCGTGCCATGGAAGGCGCTGTTGTTGGTCACGCTGGCGAGAACTTCGCAAATGGGTTGGATACCGCGTTCGCGCGCGGCCGCGGCACTCTCAATGACCAGCGCGGCAGCGCCCATGCCCACGAGCATGCCGTGACGGCGGCGGTCGAATGGGATCGCGGCGTCGGCGACATTGTCATCGGTGGCCGCCGCGCCGCTGGCCAGGAAGCCTGCGCCCATCCAATCGATCAGGTGGTCGGAACTGACATCGTCAGCTGAAATGACAATCACGCGTGTGCAGCGACCGGCGCGGATCCAATCCTCGGCGAGAGCGACTGCCTGTGCGGTGCTGGCACAGGCCGCATTTACCTGGGTATTTGGGCCGCGGGCGCCGATAAACTCGGCAAATTGCGAGTGGCCCATGGAGAGAACCCGCAGCAGGAAGCGCCGGTTGAAAACATAGGGTTCGCTCTTGAGGGCGAAGCGGATCTGCTCGATGCGCTCATCAATTTCCTGGGCCAGTGCCGAGTGACCGTTGGCGCCGTTGATGCGGGAGCGCACATTCTCGAGCGTGGCCAGTTGTTCACGGCGCTCGTGGTCGGCATAGAAGCGCGCCATCTCATCGGCGAACGCATCGTAGCCGGGGAATGCGGATGCGAAAATTACGCCGGTGGTATCGCGTAAAGATTCGGGCAGACCCCAACGATCCGGCAGTTGTGTGCCTTTGCTGGTGGTCTTGTAGCGCATGACCAGGGGGATACCGGCGTCGCGCAGGGCGTCGAGGCCGGCGGCAATTGCGAGTTGCGTGACGCGGTCCAGCGCGCCTACCCGCTCGGAAGAAATGCCGAACTCTTTTTCCAGGTCGAACTCCCCGCCGCGCCCGGCGAGCTTGATGACGTCGGCCACGTCGGTGATGGTTTCGAACCGGGGCTCGCCGTTTTCGCTCTTGACCAGCCGGGTGATGTGCTTGGCAAGCATGGCCTGGCGGAAGCGCTCGGGAATGGCAGCGATGAACTGATCGCCGTTCAGGATGCGGCCAACGTTTTCGTCGTCGAAGATGCGCTCGGTGCCGGGCAATCCGAGGGCGGCGCCGGTGATAACGACGGGCTCCATCGTGGAGACCGCCTGCTTACCGCGATAGATTTCATAACCGCGATCGAGAACATCGGCAAAAAACTTGCCCAGTTCCGCATAGTGATCGCCGTTGCCGGTTACAGTCGCGACTTCGGGTTGCGAACCGGTAGCAGCAACCTTTTCCTCGGCGGCGGTGATGGGAGGGGCAGCAGCAATTGTCTGTTTCTCCGCAATAGACTCTGGAATTCCGCGCCCGAGACCGGCGGCATAGAGCCCGCATAGAGCCTGGTTGAACGCGACGGAATCAGCGAATTTTGGATGATTGGTGAACAGCGGGAGGACATCGTTGTTCGTGCCGAGAACATCTTCGGCAAATCCTTGCAGCGCTTTCTTGGGGCCAACCTCGACGAAGACGCGGGCGCCGGCGTCATACAAAGTACGCAGTCCCTGGATGAACTGCACCGGCGAAGCTACCTGCTTCGTAAGGACGTCGAGCATCTGCGGCACAACGTTTGTGCCCATGGGATAGAAATTTCCGTCGGTGTTGGCGACGATCGGGATTTTGGGAGATTCCAGATGCAAGTGCTCGAGCACGCGGCGCAGCGGCTCGCTCGCGCCGGCCACGATGGAAGTGTGGAAGGCGTGACTGACCGGAAGCGGCGCTACTTCAAATCCTGCCTGCTGAAAGGCCTGCATGGCCTTCTCGACGGCGGAGCTTGCGCCTCCGATGACCGACTGGCGGCTGCTGTTGACGTTGGCGATGACGACGTAACCATCGATCGTCTTCAGGATGCGTTCGACTTCCGCAATGGGAGCGAAGACCGCTGCCATGCGCCCGTTGTCCTTCATGGCGACTGCAGCCATGCCCCGGCCGCGCGCGCTGACGGCTTCCAGGGCATCCGCAAAGGGCAACGCCCCCGCCGCCACCAGAGCTCCATACTCCCCGAGGCTGTGGCCCATGGTGAACTGCGGTTCGATGCCATAAGCGGCGAGAAGCCGGGTCAGGGAAAGGTCCGTCGCCAGCACGGCCGGCTGCGTGATCTCAGTCTGCCGCAGATCATATTCGGCCCTGGTCACGGCTGCTTCATCTTTGGCGTCCACATAAATGAAGTCGGTAAGGGGCTTGCCGAGCAACGGCGACATGACGCGATCGGCCTCCGCAAACGTTTCGGCGACGATCGGTTCCGCGGCTCGAAGCTCCCGCAGCATGTTCACGTACTGCGAACCTTGACCGGTATAGAGAAAAGCCACCTTGGGCGCAGGCCCTTTCCCGCGAAAGATGCCTTGCGCGCGCAGTGCTTTCCACATGGGCGGCTGATCCGCGGCGAGAGCTTTGATGGCGCTTGCGGCCTTCACCGAGAGTTCGGCGGCGTTTCCATAGTCGATCGCGATGCGCTCCGGCGCGAACAAATCGGACACGGAGGGCGCGGACAGTGCAGGAGCGCGGCCAGCCTTGGCCTCAGTTTCAATCGCTCGCAGGCGTTCCGCGATTTGCGCAGGGGAAGACGCTCCGATGACCAGCGCGCCGCGCAGTGGGGCTTTATAAGAAGAGGATGAAGGCGGGAGGGAGGAAGAACCTTTCGTATTCATAATTGACTCGGGAATTCTGGGCGGATTTGCGCTGACCGCCACGGTTTTTTTGCCGTTTCCGTTTAGCCGGTGAGGGATGTATTCCTCGAGCACGGCGTGGAAGTTGGTGCCACCGAAACCGAATGCGCTCAAACCACCGCTGCGCACTTTTCCTTGCGGCACGTCCCACGGCTTCAACTCGGTGTTGACGAACAAGGGAGAATGGGCAAAGTCGATGTCGGGATTGGTGCGTTCGCAGTGCACGCTCGGGGGAAGGACTTTTTCGTGCAAGGCCAGGGCCAGTTTCAACAAACCTGCCGCGCCAGCGGCTCCCTTGAGATGGCCAAAGTTTGACTTCACTGAGCCCAGTGCCACCGTGTGGGTGGGCAGATTGTAGGATTTCAATACATCGGCGGCGCTTTGCACTTCTACGACATCGCCCACCTTGGTGGAGGTTCCGTGTCCTTCGATCAAGGTAGCGTCTGCGGGCGAGAGTCCTGCATTTTGCCAGGCGCGCTCGATGGCAAACTTTTGGCCGATCGGGTTCGGCGCCGTAATGCCTTTGCCTTTGCCGTCGCTCGATCCGCCCATACCGCGCAGCACGGCATAGATCTTGTCTTCGTCACGCTCGGCATCGGCCAGGCGCTTCATGAGGAAGAATGCCGCGCCCTCGCCCATCACAAAACCATCCGCGCCTTCCGCGTAAGGTCGCGTTCCTGTCGCTGAAAGAGCGCCGATCTTGCAGAACTTCACAAAGGTCGAAGCGCCCATGTTGCGGTCGATGCCGCCGGTGACAACCGCGTCGTAGTGGTGCTGGATCAGGCCCTCGGCGGCCGCGCTGATCGCCGCCATGGCGGAGGCGCAGGCCGCATCACACACAAAATTCGGGCCGTGAAAGTTGAAGAGGTTGGCAATGCGTCCTGCGATACAGTTGGAGAGCTCGCCGGGCATGCTGTCTTCCGTGATCGGAGGCAGATGCTTACCCACTCGCTCGTGCATTTCGTGAAGGATCTGGCTGCGAACTTTCTCGGGAAGCGCAGCAAAGCTGGCGCTATTGGCAAGCGAGTGAGCGTACTCGGGGAAGTACACGCGCATGACCGTGAAGTAATGCCGCTCGCCGCCCATGGCATTGCCCAGAATCACAGCGGTACGGTCGGGATCGAGCGAGCGCTTCGGATAGCCAAAGTCTTCCAGAGCCTGGCGAGTGCAGGCGATCGCCCACTTCTGCGATACGTCCATAGCTTCAACCACGCGAGGAGGAACGGGCAGGCGCCATTTCACGGGATCCCAATCGAAGTTGCGCACCCAGCCGCCAATCTTGGAGTAGGTCTTGTCGGGCGAGGCCGGGTCGGCATCGTAATAGTCCGCCGGGTCCCATCGATCCGGCTGCACCTCGCTAATGCTGTAGCGGCCTTTTTTTATGTTCTGCCAGAAAGCCGATGCGTTCGGCGCGTCGGGCAGGATGGCGCCCACCCCAACGATTGCAATCGCGCGCGCTGCAGTGTTTTCCATGATCACACTCCTGCGGAGAAGCAGGGAGGCATACGGCCTCCACGAGTCTCTTGCACCAAATTTGTTCCCGTCTACGCCGCCAGCTTTTGCGGTTTCGCTGCGCGTCCGTATAAAACGTCTGCTACAAAATCCATGTCTGCAATCAGTCCTGCCTGCGCCTGGTGAATCGCCGAGAGGCCAATCGCTTTCTGGAAGCTTTCCAGCTCGGCGCTTTCAACCCCGCCGGCGCCCACGGTCCAGCGCAAGCCTTCTTCCGCCACTTTCAATGCCGCCTCACGCGCGAAGATGCGGCTGATCGCAGCCAACGCCGTGGCATCGAAGCGGCGATTCGTTTTCTCGTTGAGCTTGTTGTCGGCCATCAACGCTGCTCGCCGCGCCAGGCTGCCCGCAGATTCGGCGTAAGCAATCAACTCGCCCAGGCGCAGCAGGATGTGCTGGAAGCGCGTAAGCCGCGCCGTTCGCGCCTTCTCCAGCAATTCCGCGAGCGCATGCAAGGCTTGCGCGGCCGTGGCGGCTCCAACATCGGGGTGACTGCTGTGCAGCGCCTCGAACTTCTTCGCTTGATCGTGGAAGTGCTGGCCGCGCGTCTTCAGATGGCTCTGCCAGCGATCGCGGCTGATCGTCATCTCCATGATTTCGGAGGTACCTTCGTAGATCGTCGTGATGCGCACGTCGCGCTTGATCTTCTCGACGATGTACTCGTGGGTGTAGCCGTATCCGCCGAGAGCCTGAATGCTGGCATCGGCAGCGGAATTGCCGGCTTCGGTCGCCATGTATTTGGCAATCGCCCCTTCGGTATTCAAGCTGCCCTCGCCGGCATCGATACGCTCGGCCGTCTCCTCGATGTAGGCGCGAGCGGCTTCCAGTCGCGCCACGTTCGGGATGATCAGCTTGTGGGTGTAGCCTTGTTTCTCAGAGAGCGGAGCGCCTGCCTGGATGCGCTTGGTGGAGTATGGAATCGCCCGGTCCAGCGCAGCCCAACCCGCGCCCAGACCGAATGCGGCGACCATCAGGCGCGTGTAACCAAAAACTGCCTGCGCCTGCAGCAGCCCCTGCCCCTCGACACCACCGATCAGCCGGCCGGTATCGACGTATACGTTGTCCAGCGCGAGCGCGGCGGTATTGCTCAGGCGAATGCCGTGCTTGTTCTCCGCTTTGTCGTGCGTGAATCCTTTGGCGCCGGCCTCGACCACGAACCAGCTGGGCCCGGCAGGGGTATTCGCCAGAATCGTGTAGGCGCCGGCGATGCCTCCGTTGCTGATCCACTGCTTGTTGCCGGAGATCTTGTAGCCGATGATCTTGCCGTTTTCGAGAACGCGCTCTGCGGTGGTGCGCAGTGCCCCAAGGTCGCTGCCGGCTTCCGGTTCCGTGGCGCCATAGGCAAAGAGCAAGCCTTCCTCCGCGATGCGGCTCAGCCAAGTCTTTTTCTGCTCTGGAGTAGCGCCGACAGTAATGGGATCGCTGCCTAGAAATGTCGCCAGCACCGAAGTGGCGATGCCCAGGTCGATGTGCGCCATCTCTTCGCAAATGCAATAGACGTCGAACGTGCCGCCGCCCATGCCGCCGAACTCCTCGGGGATGAACAGGAGTTGAATGCCCAGCTGGTCGGGGCTGCACATGTGCTGGACGACATCGAGCGGGCATTCGTCTTTTTCATCGAGTTCGATCAGCTTTTCGTCGGGCAGGCGCTTTTTTGCGAACTCGCGCAGGGACTTCAGGCTCAGTTTCAGGGTTTTGTTGGTGATCATTGGCAAATTTCCTCACTTTGCTGCGACGCTTTGAAGCTCGCGGACCTTGCTGGTCAATTCAGGGATGAACTCGAGGATGTCGTCGACAATGCCGATGTCGGCGACCTGGAAAATCGGCGCCTTGGGATTTTTGTTGACGGCAATGATGAACGCATTGCCCTTGATGCCGGCCAGATGTTGAAAGGCGCCGCTGATGCCGAGTGCCAGATAGACTTTGGGCTTGACGGTCTTGCCCGAGGAGCCCACCTGGCGTGACTTCTCCAGCCATTTGGCGTCGACGACGGGACGAGAGCAGCTGACCGCTGCACCCAACGCCTCCGCCAACTCTTCGGCGATGCCGATGTTGTCTTTTTCCTGAATGCCGCGGCCCACCGACACTAGTACGGCGTGCTTGGTGATATCGACGTCTCCGGCATCGGCGAGCACGGTTTGCAAGTACCGGCGGCGTGCGCTCAAGGCGCCAACCGCAGTCGATTGGTCGGCGACGACTCCGTTTACGGACGCTGAGGTTGCCCGGAAGGCGCCGGGGCGGACCGTGATCACCGCTCCCTTGCTGATATCGCAACCCACGTGAGCGCTTACTTGTCCGCCGTATTCCTGACGTATCACTTGAAGCGCATTGGTGCCTGCGTTCTCGATTCCCACGACGTCAGGCACGAACGAGCCGTTCATTTTGATCGCAAGCCCGGGAGCAAGGTCGATGCCGAAGTGATCGTGCGGAAGGAGGATGGTGGATCCGGCGGGCAATATCTGCACCACCGCCTTACGAATCAGCTCGGAGTTTGGATAGGCGAGAGCCGCGTTGCCTATTCTCCAAACTTCTTTGTAGATAGAACGGGCCGACTCGCAGGCAAGATCCAATGCGGGGCCGAAGCCGCATACGATGGCAGTCGGAGACGCGGTGGGATCAACTTTCTGAGCCGCCACGGCCAATTCCGCTGCGGAATCATCGATCGAACCATCGTGATGTGCGATGTAAGCGAAAATGCGCGCCATTACTTCAGCCCTCCTTTAGCTGCGACCAGTTCCAGCAACTTCTCAATATTTTCTTCGCGGCTTCCTCCCAGCATTTCGGCGCCCTTACCAGCCGCGGGAACAAAGTAGTCCACGCGTTTGACCATCGCACCGGCAAGACCAACCGTGCTGGGTTCGATCCCAAGTTCCGCCGCTCCGTAGGTAGGAACAGGAACTGAGGCCACGGCACGGATGCCCTTCATGCCGACATAGCGCGGCTCGTTGATGCCGGTTTGAATCGAGAGCACGCAGGGAAGATCAATCTCGCTGATCTCTCGATTGCCGCCTTCGATCTCGCGGCTGATTTTGAGCTTGCCTGCATCCATAACCTCAATTGCATTCACCAGGGAGGCGAAGGGGTAATCGAGCATGGCGGCCAGCATGCCGCCGACTTGTGCGCCGCCGTCCTCGGCCTGCACGCCGGTCAGAATCAGATCGAATTTGTTTCTCTGCACAAAAGCTTTGAGGATGGCAGCGATGCCCCGGCCATCCGAGCCGGCGAAGCAGTCGTCGGTCAGGAGCACGCCATGGGTCGCGCCCATGGCCATCTCACGCCGCAGGATTTCTTCGTCGTCTTCGCCGCCGACGGTGACGACCGTGACCGTTCCTCCGGTGCGCGCGACAACTTGCAGCGCTTCTTCCACCGCGTAATTGTCGGGTTCGTTGATGGAGTAAACCAGGTCATCCCGCTCGATATCGCTGCCCTCGGCGTTGAGTACGATTTCGTTTTCCGAAGTGTCGGGCACTCTTCTGGCGCAAACTAGAATCTCCACGTTTACCTCCCTGCGATCAATTCCCGCTCAAGCTCGGGTAAAGCTTCGGCGGTGGAAGCAGGACTGTCACTCTCAAGCTGCTGTTCCGCCAACTCCGCCAAATCGATGGCGGTCATCTCTGCTTCCAGGCCTGCCACCTTGATAGCGTCTTCGATATTCGTCAGGCAGAAAGGGCATGCCGTGACGATGACGTTTGCCCCGGCTTCCGCTGCCATGCGCACGCGCTTCACGCCAATGCGCTCGTCTTCCTTAGGCTCGTAAAACAACATCAGGCCGCCCCCACCGCAGCAGAAGGAGCGATCGCGCGAGCGCTCCATCTCGACCCGCCGCAACCCTGGAATCGCGTCGAGCACATGGCGCGGGGCGTCGTAAATTTCGTTGTGCCGTCCCAGATAGCACGGGTCGTGATAAGTGAAGACCTTCCCGTTCGCTGGAATAGGCTTGAATTGAATCGCTCCGGCGTCCAGGGCGCTCGCGATGGTCTGGCTGATGTGCTCGACCGGCGGAACATCTTTATAGTCGTGCTGGAGCGCGTTGTAAGCGTGCGGATCGGCGGTGACAATGCGCGCGGCCTCCGACTTTTGGATTGCTTCGGTGTTGTGATCGCGCAAGGCGAGGAAAAGGGTTTCCTCTCCAAACCGCCGCGCTTCATGGCCGCTATCTTTCTCGGCTGAGCCGAGAATTCCGAAGTTCACGCCGGCGCGATTTAGAATCTTTGCCGTCGCGCGCGCAATCGATTGCATGCGGGCGTCGTAGGAAGTAACGCTGTCGACAAAGTACAACGTGTCAGCGCCATTCTTCTTGTCGAGAACCTGAACCGGGCAGGCTTCCTTAAAATCCTTTGCCGCTGTCCATTCGGCCCGCTTCTTTTCCATCTTGCCGTAGGGATTGCCGCGGCTTTCCAGAGACTTCAGCGGCTTCTGCAGGGATTGAGGAACATTGCCGTCGTCGATCAGGCCGCGCCGCAAGTCGACAATCTTGTCGATGTACTCGACCAGCAGCGGGCATTCCGCTTCGCAGGCGCCGCAAGTCGTGCAGGACCAGATTTCGTCCTCGGAATAGAGATTCCCGACCAGCGCCTCGCCATTACCCGCCTTGCCGAACATCGGATAATGCTCAAACGCGTAATCGCGCGCCTTCAAACTCAGGAAGCGAGGCGACAGCGGCCGGCCTGCGGCGTGGGAAGGGCAGTTATCGGAGCAGCGGCCGCAATCCGCACAGGAGTAAAAATCCAGCATATGTTTCCAGGTAAAGTCCTCAAAGGACTTCACGCCGAAAGACTTCACGTGGTCGAGGTTCGCGTCATCGATGCCCCAGCGCACCGGCTTGATCGTGCCCTTGGTCAACTTGGCGAAGTAGACGTTGAACAGGGAAGTCTCGACGTGAAACTGGATACCGAATGGGCGATAGCAGAGCAGGAAGTAAAAGACAATTTCGTGCAGGAGATAAGCGCTAAAAAACAGCGCTCCGATGGTGGAGAGCGAAGCGGACGCGAGCGCCGTCTTGAACAACCAGGGCAGCGAGAGAACCGTAGCGAGATGGTCGGGCAGGCCTTGACGAGCCAGGAATACCGCTTTGGCGCCTGAGAATAGGCTATCGGCGGCCATCAGGAAACCGATCAGGCCAAGCAGGAAGACCGCGTCGGCGGTGTGAGCTTTTCCGAAACGCTCGGGCACAGCGTATCGCGCCGGCTTGAAAACAACCCGTCGCACGATGGCGAAGATCATGCAAAGAAACACGACGGTTGCTGCGTAATCGGTGGCGTTCTCGTAGAGTTCGCCCGCTCTTCCCGTCAACCCGGGCATGGCGAAATTCGGGGAGACGCCTACGATCAAAACGGTGAACGCTCGCATTGCCAGCAGAAGGAAACCGGCAAAGATGAGAATGTGCAGGGAGCCAGCCAGCCGATAGCGGGGATGCTTCCATTGCCCGAACCAGAATTTGGCTACATTCCCCAGGCGAGCCAGAGGCCGATCGAACCGCGGATCGCGTTGCGCCCGCAGCAGGGGCTGCAAGCGGCGGGCGACAATGTAAGCAAAGCTCAGGTTGCCGATCCAATGGATCAGCAAAAAGAGCGTTCGTCCCTGGGCCAAATAGGACGTCGGATTGATTTCAATTCCCACCACACATCCTCTGCGAGTTGCTGCAATCGCTACGCGATCATTTGCGCAGCGAGTTCCTCCTTAGTGACCGGAACCTTCGGGACACCAAGTTCGGAAGAAGTTTGCGTTTCCTTCTGAAAAGTTTGATCGGGAGAAGAATTTTGCGCCGGCGACGATAAAGATGCAGCTTCGTTCCTGATTCTTGACTTGCGAAGCCGATTGTTTCGCTGCCTGGTTTTTTTCTCTGTTTTTTTGTGGTCGATGGACTGACACAATTGCTCGAAGTTCCGCTTCAATAAACTTTCCAGTCGCCGCAAGTCTGGCACGGCGTATTGATCCCCGCTGAACCCGAAATATGCCGTTCCGTTGTAAGTCAGAATCGCGCAATTGAGTGTCATCTCCCCGCCAACGGGCACGTATGGATAACACTCGCTCATCTTGTGACCCAGCAGGTACAGAGGAAGCTGGGGGCCGGGCACGTTGGTGCAGACCATGTTGAAAGGCGTGAAGGACAGGCGGTTCAGAACCTGCCCGGCCACCGCCTGCGCCGAGAGCGGCAGCACACCGATCAGGCCTCCCGCCAAGCTGACCAGTTCGGCCGTGTGGGCGCGTTTCAGGAACTCCGTGCGCTCATGCACCGCGGCCAAAAGCTTGCGGGGTTGGCGGATATCGAGCGGCAGAGTTACCGGGACCAGGGAAATGCGGTTTCCGAGTTCGTTCGCACCGGTGCTGCCGCGCAGGTTTACGGGCACCATGATGCGGAGCAATCGGCCTTGCGTACTGTCGCCGTGCAATTCGAGGTAGCGCTGGATGGTGGCGGTCACTAACGACAAGACCACGTCATTCACGCTGGCGCCGCACGCGCGCTTGATGTTTTTGATGGCTTCAAGCGGAATTGCAACGCCCGCAAATTTTTGTGGCCCGCGGTACATCACGTTGAAACGCAGCCGCTCGGTCGGCGAGAACAGCTCCGGGAAGAATGATGAGGCTGAGTCCGCGGTCGAGAGTCCGCCACCGCTGACGGCAAAGCGCTCGGCCATGCCCGAGACATTGGCCACTGCGTCGAAAAGCTGCTTCACGAATTCGCTGTAAGAATCGACGCAGCCTTGCGCAAGCGCATCCAGAGCAGGGCGAGGCGGGGGTATTTGCAGGCGCAATTTGCGTTTCGGAAGTCTGGGAGCGACGGGGCTTGCGTCCATCAGCACGTTCATGATCCCAACCCCCGCAATGCCATCGGCCAGGCAGTGGTGCAGGCGAAAGATCAGTCCTGTGCGGTCGCCTTTCACCCCATGCACCAGCGTCATGTCCCACAGGGGATGTTCACGATTCATCACGGTGCTGAAGGTTTTGCCGGCAAGTGCTTTTAATTCGGAATCGGACCCTTGTTTCAGGGTCACCTCGCGCACATGATTGCGAATGTCGAACGCAGGATCGTATTCCCAGCTCGGAAGGCCGATATTCAGCAGGGAAGGAATGACACGCTTCAGGTAGCGTGGGATCAGCGGCAGTTTGGACTCGACAAATTGCACGCAGTCGTCGAACGAAATTTTTCCGTCGAAGATGCAGAGGCAGGCCACGTTGAGCGGCATGCCCTCGCGCTCTAAGTGGAGAAAAACGGTATCGCCCCAGGAAAGGCGATCTCCTTTTTGGCCGTTCTTCATGATGCTTCTCCGATCCCGCGCGGTACTTTCGTGGGGCTCGTGTCTGCTGCGAGTGTCGCGAGCGAAGCCAGTTTCGCCAGCTTCAGCACTTTATAGAGGTGAATGCTCACGCCCCGCAGTTCGACGCTTACCCCTTTATCCTTCGCGACACGAACAAACTCCTGAATTGCCACGATGGCCCCGGCGTCCATCCGCGAAACCGCCGAGAGATCCAGAATGACTGCCCCGCCCTGGTCACTGAGGCGTCGACACAGTTCCCGTAAATTCTGCGGGACATCGCCCGCACCGAGTTCAAGTTCCACCACCGACGTACTCATCGTTGCTCCAAAGCGTGAAGCCGCTTGTCGCGCATGGCTGAATTCTCGGCGCCGCGCCCGTCGTACGCTTGCCAGAAGAGTTCTTCGAGCTCGCTCAGCAAGGGCATGCGTGGATTCGACCTCCACGAGGGATCGTCAAAAGCGTTCTTCGTCAGTTCCGGCATCGCGTCCTCAAAATCTTGTGGAGTGATCCCGAGTTCGGCGATCGAGCGCGGGAAGCCGAGCTGATCGAGCAATCGTTCGGTGGCGCCAATCAGCTTCCCCACTTTTTCTTCCACGGTGCTGCCGCCCAGGTTCAGCAGGTCCGCGATGGTTGCGTACTTTTTGTGCGCCACATATCCCTTCTGATACGGCGAAGGCAGGAACTTCGTGGGCACAGCGGCGTTATAGGCGATCACGTGAGGAAGCATGAGCGCGTTGGCTCGTCCGTGCGCGACGCCGAAGCGCGCCCCGAAGGCATGCGCCAGGGCATGATTCACACCCACCGACGCGTTCGAAAATGCCAGGGCTGCGATGCAGGCCGCGTTGTGCATCATGGTGCGGGCCTCTTCGTCGCGCGGGTTTTCGAATGCGATGGGCAAGTACCGGAAGACCATGCGAATTGCCTGCATAGCATTGCAGTCGGTGTAGGCCGACGCATAGGTTGACACCGCGGCTTCCAGCGCGTGCGTCAGGCAGTCGATGCCGGTGTCTGCCGTGAGCCCTTTCGGCATGGATAGAACAAATTGCGGATCCACGATGGCGACGTCCGGCGTGAGCGAGTAGTCGGCCAGCGTAACCTTGCGTCCGCATGACTTGTCCGTGAGTACTGCGAAGGGAGTCACTTCGCTACCGGTGCCACTGGTGGTCGCGATGGCGATCAGCCGGGCATGCGCTTGCTTCTCCGTCGGATATTCCACCACGCGCTTGCGCAAATCCAGGAACGGAGCCGCGAGTTCCTGCAAATCCGCCCCAGGGGATTCGTACTTCAGTTTCATGATCTTGGCAGCGTCAATCACCGAGCCTCCGCCCAGCGCGATGATCTGGTCCGCCTTGTAGAAATTAAGAGCCTCCACGCCCTCCATGACCACTTTCACCTCGGGCTCGGCGTCGGGAATTACGGAAACGTGGACGTGTGTTCCCTCCGGCAGGTAGCGGCGGACGATATCGACGTGGCCGATATGCTCCAGCGCAGGGTTGGTGACGATGATCGTGGATTGGGAGGAAAAGTTATGAACGTTCTGTACCGCATTCAGATTGAAGTAGATTTCCTTGGGAACCCGGAACCAGGCCGAAGCTTGGGTACGACGCGCCACCCGCTTGAGGTTGAGGTAATGGTAGATATTCACGTTGTCGGTAGTGGTGTTGCCGCCGCCGGTGCCGCAACCGAAGGAGAAGGTCGGCACCAGGTCGTTGTAAATGCCCCCAACCGCGCCGACCGATCCCGGGGAGTTCACCAGGATTCTGCCGGCATTCATCAACTCGCCAAACTTGCGGATGATTTCTTCGTTATGGGAGAAGATCACGGCGGTATGACCAAGGCCGCCGGCGTGATTCACATCGACGCAAACCTTCAACGCTTCATCCGCGGAGAACGCCCGAAAAACCGACAGCACAGGAAACAACTTTTCGGCAGAAAGAGGGAACGCTGGCCCTACGCCTGCGATGGGAGCAATCAGCAGCTTGGTATTGGGGCTGACGGAAAAGCCGGCAAGTTTCGCAATCGCGGTGGCGTGCTGCCCGATCGCGAACGGTTGCATGTAGCCGGTTTCGGGGTCGATTACCGCTTTGGCCAGCAGCCGAGCCTGTTCTTCATCGCAAATATGCGCGCGCAGTTCGCGAAACTTTTTCAGCGCAGCTTCATAAATCTCATCGTCGATTACCACGGTTTGTTCGGAGGCGCAGATGGTGCCGTTGTCGAAGGTCTTGGAAAGAATGATGTCGACAATCGCGGTATTCAGGTCGGCGCTTTTTTCCAGGTAAACCGGCGTATTGCCCGGTCCCACGCCCAGGGCGGGCTTTCCCGAGCTATAAGCGGCCTTGACCGCGCCCGGGCCGCCGGTAGCGTCAATCAGGCCCACGCACTTGTGCCGCATCAGGTAGGCGTTGTCCTGCAGGCTGTGCGATTCCAGGCAGGCGAAAACTCCTTCTGGCGCGCCGCTCTCCACCGCCGCGTCGTACATGACTTTGACTGCCTCAGCGCAGCAGCGCCAAGCCTTGGGGTGAGGACTGAAAATAACGGCATTTCGCGTCTTGATCGCCATGATGCACTTGAAGAGCACGGTCGAGGTGGGATTGGTGATGGGAGTGATCGAAAAGATGACGCCGATTGGCTCCGCTACTTCAGCCAGGTTGCGCTCAGGAAATTCTCGAATAATGCCGACGGTCCGCTTGTCTTTTACGTAGTTGTATACAAACTCGGTGGCCACCATATTCTTGATGACCTTGTCTTCCACAACTCCGATCTGCGTTTCTTCCACCGCAAGGCGGGCAAGCGGGTGAGCGTGCGCCAGGCCGGCCAGCACCATGGCCTTCACGATGCGATCGACGTCAGACTGGCTGAACTGGGTAAAAACGGCGGCGGCGGCGCTGGCTCGATTGACCAGGCCTTCAAGATACGCAGCCCGCTCATCGGAGAGCCTTTCGGTTGCCAGCGGAATCTGGATGCGTTCCAGGTCGGCTTCGCACGTGCTCATCTCCGCTCCTCTCGTAGCCGCAGTTGTCCACACTAAGGCCGTTGTTCCTGCATGGTTTTCTAAATTGTGCAATCACCCGACGAAGCGGCTAGGCGTAGTCGATGGGATGCTGCTCGAGCCAGTGCGCATCGCGAACTTTCCCGAGATTTTTGAAGGCAGCATCCGCGGCGTACGCAGTCAAGCCACGGCTTTTCCATAGGACGCCCGCGCCTAAACCGACTGCGCCGCCCAGAATCCCCAACCCAACTACACGGCTGAGACGGCGGCCCTTCCGCCCTGGGAAACTACCCAGCATTCCGAGGCACGCCCCCATGAGTGCGGGAGCAAAGGCGCTGCGAAGCGAATCCCTCAAGAAAGGCTGCAAGGGTTCTCCGTTGAGATAGGCCTCGCCGCCGGAACGCGCACCTCGCACTCCGGATTGCACCAGCGCCCGGCTATATTCGGCGTTTGATCTGGCCCAAGTGCATAAACTCATCGATCCCTCGCGTTTCTCCCGTTGGAAAATGCCTGAAACTACTAGACCACCAAATTGGGAACGGCTTCCGTACTCGTCATCACAGATATTTGTGATTTTTGGGCAGCCAGAGTGTGCTTCGCACACCCGAGTGGTGGGCGTTCATCACAGGAGGGTGAGAGGCGTCGGCACCTCCGTCTTCACCGCGCGTGGTAAGCGCGCGGGCGGCGGAATGTGCCGGCGATTAGCGGATTGTGCAATGCAAGCGGTGCATCACACCGCGTACTTGCCGATTTCGAGAACGCGCTGCGCGACGCGTTGACGCAGCGCCACCGTGTTGAACGGATCAAATTTACAGAGGCGGCGCAGTATTGCCATCTGCGAGCGCAACATGTCGCCCTCCGCCGAAGCGGCAAGCACCAGGCGCGACGCGCTTTCCACGCGATCGAAAGCGCTGGCCAGATAAATTTGCGTCATGGCCACAGCGTTGGCACAAGCGGCTTCGCCGTTTCGGGCTACCAGTTTTTCAGCGCGCAACAGCGCTGACTCCATGGCATAAGTTTCGATGGTAAGGTTCGCGATGGCGCCCATGATTTCCTGTTGATCCTGGATGGCCTGCATAAATCTCTGGCTGGCGAACCCGGCGGCGAACAGGCAAATTTTCTTGGCCGCAGCAACCCGCTTGCGCTCCTCGGCCAGCGCGCCGTCAAGTTCCTCGTCGCGCGTTCCGGAGAGCACTTCATCCATGAGCTTTTTGATTGCGCTCATGAGAGGAAGTTGTCCCGACATCGCCCGTTTCAGCAAAAAGCCGGTGATGACGAGACGATTGATCTCATTCGTGCCCTCGAAAATGCGATTGATACGGGCATCGCGATAACCGCGCTCGGCCGGGTATTCCTCGACAAAGCCGTAGCCCCCATAAATCTGCACAGTTTCATCGACCACCTGGCCCAGGAATTCCGATCCCCACACCTTAAGAATCGAACACTCCACGGCATACTCATCGAAAACCTTGCGAACTTGCGCCATGTCTTCGTGCGCGGGACCCAGCCGCTCGATGGCCGCGTCGATCATTCCCACGGTGCGATAGGCCATGGCTTCGCCGGTAAAAATTCCCGCTGCCATGTTGGCCAGCTTTTCCCGCACCAGGCCGAAGTCCGCGATCACTTTGCCGAATGCTTTGCGCTGCTTGGCATAGGCGATGGCGCTTTCGAGCGTGTGCCGCGCCGCTCCCACGCTGCCCGCTCCCAGCTTGAAGCGGCCCACGTTGAGCACGTTGAATGCAATGTGGTGTCCCTTGCCGATCTCTCCCAGAACGTTTTCGGCCGGCACTTTGCAGTCATTCAAAATGAGTGGGCAAGTCGAGGATCCGCGAATGCCCATCTTGTGTTCCTCGGCTCCCACGGCGAAGCCGGGAAAGCCGCGCTCGACAATGAATGCGGTGAATTTCTCTCCGTCGACTTTGGCGAACACGACGAACAGGTCGGCGAAACCGGCGTTGGTGATCCACATCTTCTCGCCGTTCAGAAGGTAAAATTTTCCGTCGGCGGAGAGCGTCGCCTTGGTGCGGCAATTCAGGGCGTCAGAGCCGGAAGAAGATTCCGAGAGAGCATAGGCCCCGACCGTGGTACCGTTGGCCAATCCGGGCAGATACTTTTTCTTCTGCGCTTCCGTTCCGAAATACACGATCGGCAAAGTGCCAATGCAGGCATGCGCGCCCCACGTGGTGCTGAATCCGGCATATTTCGCGATGCGATCGGCCACGATGGCCGACGTGACTTTGTCCATCTCCATCCCGCCATAGGCTTCGGGGATGTCGACTCCGCTCAGGCCCAGTTCACCGGCCTTTTTCACCAGGTCGCGGGAAACCTGAAATTCCTTCTTCTCCATCCGGTCGGCGTTGGGGACGATTTCCTTATTGGCGAATTCTTCCGCGGTTTGCGCAATCAATTGATGTTGTTCCGTGAAATCCTCCGGAGCAAAAATCTCGTCCGGGGTACGATCCTCAATCAGAAAGCTGCCGCCGGCAACGGTGCCGGCTTGAGTCTCGGCAAGCGTGGGCATAGATCACCTCGATCAACTCTATTGCGTCTAGAGAAAACGTGCGAAATTACCGGTGTGGCCCACAAGCGAGCATGGGCCACACCGGCGCGCCAAGGAATAGGGGAACGGATGATCAGGCGGCCGCTGCCGCCTTTTTTGTCGACTTGGCGCGGGTTTCGCGCTTGTGGTCGCCTGGTTTCACCATGACTTGCATCAGTTCCTTCTGCGCATCCACGTAGCTCTTCACGCCTTCCCGTGTCAGTTCTGCCAGAGGCAGGAAGGGGAAGGGCCGCATGAGCTCCAGAGTCTTGCCCGCGGTTTTGACGCCGGCATTCATCTGCCGCCCAGCCACATCGACCAGCTGGCGCTGCGCTTCAATGAGCGATTCGGTCGCCTCGCGCGCCAGACGGGACAGCTCCGCTTTCTTTACTTTCCTGGCTCCGTTGGCGTGTCGGCCGCCGGTCGCCTTGGCGGTTTCCTCGGCAATCACGTCCATCAGGTGTTTCTGGGCTTTCACGAAGTTCTCCATCGCCTCGCGAGCCAGTTCGATGGCCTGATGGCCTTGATAGGGCTTTCCGGTCTTGGCCGCCTCGACCCAGAGGTGCGCCTGCTTGTCACTGATCTTCAGAAACTCCCGCTGCATGCCGATGAAAATCTCCACCGAGCGCTGCAGCAGATCGGTCATAGCCTCGGCCGCCGGCCAATCTCCGACGCGCTCCTTCACGCCCGCCATCAGGATTTCATTCTGCTTTTGTCCCAGGTCCAGAAGAATCTTCTGTCCCTCGATAAAGTTTGAAATGCCTTCCGCCGCTGCTTCGCCCAGTAGTGCCGTCGGGGAATGATGCGGGTCCGACAGTTGCGCTCGCAGCGACTGCATGAGATTGGCATTTTGCCGCATGGCAAGGTCCAGCAGGATGCGTTGTGTGGCGAAGAAACTCTGCACTCCCTGTTGCGCCCAGCCTGAGAGAAGAGAAACGAAAGAAGACTCCCGCGGAAGCGATCGCGCGGGCTCGGACTTCATTGTAGTTGCCATGAAAACCTCCATCCGATTGCTGCACTGCAGCATCAATTAAACTATACGATTCACAGCAATTCGTGTCAATATATATTTGCTGGGTGTGCATTGCAGCATCCGGCAGGCAGGTCTTACGCGAGGTGTTCTGGATGCCCGAGCCGGTTCTGATCAAAAAATACGGCAATCGCCGGCTGTATGACTCCTCCAATAGCCGTTATGTGAACCTGGACGACATTGCCGCCTTCATTCGCGAAGGCCGGGACGTGAAGGTCGTGGACGCCAAAGACGGACAGGACTTGACCCGCGTTACCCTGACTCAGATCATTACCGAGGACGCCAAAGACAAACCGACCGGACTTCCCCTGGAATTGTTGCGCCAGCTGATTGTCGCTTCCGATGAAGTGCGGCAGGAATTTGTCATGTGGTATTTGAAGTCGGCGTTCGACACCTATCAGAAGGTTCAGGATGCGGTGCAGACCCGGCTGGGCGACGTGCAGTCGGCGATTTTGTCGCCGGTGGAGATGATGAAAAGTTTCCTCGGTCAACCGGCCGCGCCGGTTCCGCCTGGCGCCGATTCAGAATTGGCCGCGCTGCGCGAGCGCGTGGCTGAATTAGAAGCGCGGCTGCAAAAACCTGCAACTACGAAGCGCCGAACTGGTAAAACGAAGCGGTCGCGAAGGCCTAAAACGAAGGTATAATCCGCATGGGTTGCCGTTTTGCCCGTCCAGTGCATCTCATGGCGTGCACGATCACTATCGAGCGAATGGTTAAGCTTGCGGCCTAGACAGAAAGCGACAACAGCAATGGCGGCCAACCGAAAAGTTGGCAACGGGGCAGCGATAGTGGCGGGCGACGCCTCGCCGTGGACGGAGGCGCTTTTTGCGGCCGAGTTGCTCCTGCTGCATGCCACTCCGGTTTATTACGGGTTTGGAGTTCCGCGCGGCGATGGCTCTGCCGTCATCATCATCCCCGGTTTTCTCGGAACCGATTTGTATTTGACCGAGCTCCACGCGTGGCTGGCGCGCATTGGCTACCGTCCTTACTTTTCCGGCATCGGGATCAATGCCGAATGTCCGAATCTTCTGGTGCAGCGGCACCTGAATGACACCGTGAACCGGGCGCTGGCCGAAACCAAACGCAAAATTCACCTGATTGGCCATAGTCTCGGCGGCGTGATTGCGCGATCCATTGCCGGCCAGCGCCCCAAAGACATTGCTTCCGTGATTACGCTGGCCTCGCCGATTCGGGGTACCGCAACCAGTTCCGCAGTGCTGCATGCGGCGGACGCGATTCGCGAGCGCATCCAGCAAGAGCATGGAGAGCGCGTCCTGCCCGACTGCTACACCGGGCGCTGCACCTGCAATTTTGTGGATTCGCTGAAACGCGAAGTTCCGGAGTCGACCCTGGAGACCGCCATCTACACGCGCGACGATGGCATTGTCGACTGGCGGTATTGCCGCACCAAAAATCCCGAGGTTGATTTCGAAGTTCCGGGCACCCACATCGGCATGGCGTTTAATCCATCGGCATATACGGTTGTGGCCCAACGCCTGGCGCTGGCGCAGACTTCCAGGTAGAGTCGCCACCCGCCATCTCCAGCACCGCGCCGTCATTCGTCTCCAGCAATTCCGGGCTTCTCCCGGACTTTTCCATGCGGAGCATCGCTTTTGCACGGCTGTTGTTGATGACCTCGAAGGTGCCGGAGCCATCGGTCTTCGCGTAGGGCAGGCGATGAACTCCTGCACCCGTGCCATCGATCGCAACTTCCAGGCCCAAGCCGTCTCTGGTGGAACACCGGAAGGTCCAGAGCAACTGGTTGCGATCTCGCACAGTCTCCACCAGCTTGCGAAATTCGTGCATTTGGCCCCGATGCCACAAAATGGCCTTGCGGAAGACAAGTCCCAAGGGCATTTCATAGGTCAGGGCTTCGAGGGTGCTGGGCGTACCTTGGCGGTCGGGAAAAAACGCGTGCGTCCAGGTCCAGAAGTTGCGGTGCCGGTATCCGCAGTTGTGGCCTTGCAAACCGAAGCCTAACGGATCGCCGGCAAAGGTTTCGCCATCGAGAGTGATATGCCCGGCAAAGACCGCGTCAGAATGCGGAGTCCGCGAGAAGCCGATCCAACCCTTGCTGTTCATGGTTACGCGAAACGAAGAGCGAATCTGCAGGTCCCAGGAAATATCGTGGCCCTGCGCCGTCAGCTTTCCGCGGCAGAAGTCGTCGCCAATTTCGTTGGCGCCTATCTGGAAGTGGAATGGGCTTTTTCCGCGTGGATGGATCGACAGCTGGTCGAGCGAAAATTCCTGGATAAAACTACGCGGCTTGCCGTCGCACGGAAACCACGTGGCCCAGACCTGGACAGGCAAACCGCAGGCATCCGCGGCACACCGTTCGCGGCCAGGATTTGTGAGCAAATACCGCAACCACCACGCGCCTCGCCCAGAGGCCAGGCCCAGCCGAACAAACCAGACTTCGTACCGGCGTCGAGTAGAAAGCGAGGAATAGACTTCGTTCAGAGTCTTCACTGGGGTGGGCAGGCGGCAAGGGAATCGCACGCCGCAGAACTCATCTCGAAAAGCAGCCGCGCCAGTTTTCCAACCGCGGCTTCCACTTCCGGCGTAAGCGCCGCGACAAAATCAAATCGCGCTGCTTCGATGCCAAAAATAATGAGTCGCGAAGGCAGGCGATCGAGCGCGCGGGCCAGCTCGATCGTCTCACGAATATCAAAGGCGTGCGTGGAGCACAGCAACGCCTGTTTCGGGAGAACAGCGTCCTTCGCATTCCACACGCGGATGCATCCCGGTTGGCCCGAAGGAGCCGTTGCGTCTACCACGATCAAATCGTCAGAGTCGGAGAAGATGTCGATCAGATTCAAGCCGTCGCCGGAATGCTCAAATAATTTCATGCCGCGGCTTTCGGCGCCCAGGGCGCGCAGTCGACGCACCGCCAGCAGCCCCGCACCGTCGTCGCCGCGATCGAGGTTGCCGCAACCGACAATGCGCAGCGCCATCACCCCTCCCTTTCCAGATGAAGCTTGAGGAAATGCGTCGCGCACGAAATGCAGGGATCGTAATTTCGCACCGCCTGCTCGCACTTCCGGGTGATTTCCTCTTCCGGCCGGCTCGCGATCTGACCCGCGAAATGCCACAGATCCTCTTCAATCCGCCTTTGATTCTGCGAGGTTGGCGGCACGATCTTCGCGGAAGTGATGATGCCGTCCGCATTCAATTCATAGCGATGGTACAGCAGGCCTCGCGGAGCCTCAGTGGCCGCATATCCCGTGGCGGCCGTTGCGTGAAGCGGCTTCCGCGCGGCGGGCGGCGGTTCGTACTGCGCGATGATGCGCAGGGCCTCGTGAAAGGCGAACACCAATTCGATCGCCCGCACGATGATGCTGCGAAAAGGATTGAGGCAGGGAATTCGCAGCCCGCAATCGCGTGCCGCCTGCTGGGCAATGTTCGGTAACCTGTCGAAGTTAAGATTGAACCGCGCCAGCGGCCCGACCATGTAGGATCCCCGGCTCCGCAGCAAAGAATGCAGCGCGTTCGAGTGCTCGACGTGCTGTTCGACAAAGTGCTCTTCGTATTCCTTAACGTCGATATCGAGGCCGCGATTTGAGATGATGCGGCCTTCGTTGAACGGATATTCGCCGGGATGCGACAGAGATACAAATTCGTAGTCTTGCTCGAAGTCGGGGAATTCCAGGCCCGCCACAAAGCGGCAAGTCTCCAGCGAGGCGTCGAGCGCCCACTTCAACTCGTCTTCAAGTTCCTTCAGCACACTTTTGGCGGGAACTTTGTAGAAGCCTCCGACCGCTGCTGACACCGGGTGAATCTCCCGCCCGCCCATTAAACTGACGATGCGGTTACCGGCCTTCTTCAAGCGGAGCGCCTGCTCTACAACCCGCGGGTGATCGCGCGCCATGGCGATAGCATCCGGGTATCCGAGAAAATCGGGCGCATGCAGCATGTACACGTGCAGCGCGTGGCTCTCAATCCATTCGCCGCAATAGAAGAGCCGGCGCAGCGCTCTGACGGAAGGATCGATCTCGATTCCGAGCGCGCACTCGATGGCGTGCACGCCGCTCATCTGGTAAGCGATCGGGCAAATGCCGCAGATGCGCGCCACCAGGTCGGGAACCTCCGAGCAGTGCCGTCCCCGCAAGAACGCTTCAAATAAACGCGGCGGCTCGTAAATCCTCAGCTTGACGTCCTGCACCTGTTCGCCCTTCAGCTTGATGTAGAGCGCGCCCTCGCCCTCGACGCGGGCCAGGGTGTCGACTTTGATCGTCTTGACGGCCGCTTTGGTCACGCTCGCTCACTCTCCTCGCTCGCTTTGCGGAATTGCCACGCCCATGCATTAAAGCCGCGGAAAGCGCGCGTGATGGCCTCGTTATCCTGTCCCAGGATGCGGAACTGGCTGCTGAGCGATTCTGTGTTGGGCGATTCCATGGGGCCATAACAGCCATAGCAGCCCCGGTCATAGCTGGGGCAGAGCGCCCCGCAACCCGCGTGCGTAACCGGGCCGAGGCAGGCCACGCCTTGCGCCACCGCAATGCACACGTTTCCCTTGCGCTTGCATTCGAGGCAGGTGCTGTAAGTGGGGACATTGGGTTTGCGTCCGGCCAGCGTGGCGGCAATCAACTCCACCAGTTGGTATTTGTTGATCGGGCAACCCCGCAGCTCAAAATTCACCGTCACGTGTTCGGCGATGGGAGTAGAGAGCTTGAGCGTTTGGATGTATTTCGGCGTGGCGTAGACGATACGGACGAATTCATCTACGTCCTTCCAGTTTCGCAGCGCCTGGATGCCGCCCGCCGTGGCGCAGGCGCCGATGGTGATCAAGGTTTTGCTCTGCCGCCGCACTTCCTGAATTCTCTCCGCGTCGTGATGAGTGGTAATCGATCCTTCCACCAGCGCAATATCGTAAGGGCCCTTCAGCATCCTGCTGGAAGCCTCGGGAAAGTAGGCAATGTCAACCGCTCCCGCCACCGCCAGCAGCTCGTCTTCGGCGTCGAGCAGGCTCAGCTGGCATCCGTCACAGGAGGCGAACTTGAATACTCCGATGCGCGGCTTGTGCTTCAGCTTAGAGCTCATATTTCTCCAGCAGCGGCCGGATGCGGTCATAGGAAAAAATCGGACCGTCTTTGCAGATGAAGTGCGGCCCGTACTGGCAGTGGCCGCAGAAGCCGACGGCGCACTTCATATTGCGTTCCATGGAAAGATAAATCTGCTCGCGCCCCATACCGTGCGTCTCCAGGTCGCGCGCCACGAAGCGCATCATGATTTCGGGGCCGCAAGCGAAAGCTACCGAACGCGATGGTTGCAGCCGCGCGTACCGGAGCAACGTGGTCACGACGCCGACATGTCCGCGCCAGCTCACTCCGCCGTAGTCGACTGTGACTAGAACTTGCGTGTCCTTCTGCCGCGACCACGCTGTCAATTCCTTGCGATAGAGCAGGTCGCGGGGGCTGCGCGCGCCGTACAGGATCACCAGCCGCCCGTACTTGGGTCGATTGCCGAGGACTTCATAGATGGCCGGGCGCAGCGGCGCCAGGCCGATTCCTCCCGCTACGATGACCACATCGCATCCCTCCGCCGCCTGCATGGGCCAGCCCGTGCCATAGGGACCGCGAACACCCACAGGGTCGCCGACTTCACGGCGTACCAGCGAATGGGTGGCTTGTCCAACCGAGCGAACGGTGTAAACCAGCCGCTCGCGGTCCGCGGAATGCCCGCTGATGGAAATGGGCAGTTCGCCTACCCCAAACAGCCACAGCATGCTGAATTGGCCTGGCTGGAAGCCATCCGCAGCCGTTCCGTCGGCGGGCTGCAAAGTCAACGAGAAGGTATCGGCCGTCTCCTTGAGCACCTGGCTGACCGAATACGGCCGCGGAACCATCGGGTCGGGCAGGGCGATCGCAGCTGTGGCCGTCGTCATCATGACACCGCATATACATCGAGCAACTGCAAACGCGTCGCTTCCAGGCGCTGCTGCAGGATATGGGCGAACCGCTTCATCACTTCGTAGCCGAGGTCGTGATCCTGCTCGCACTTGGTGCGCAGGCACTTGCCGTCGAGAGCGATGGCGCGCACCGCATCGACGGCGCGCGCATGGAATCTCCAGTGGTAGGGAGGAAGCAGCCATGACCAGCCCAGAATTTCTCCCTCGCCTAAGGTGGCTAGCATGATCGGCTTGCGCTGGGGCGCGAAGATTTCCAAAGCCACCTTGCCCGCGCGAATCAGATAAAACTCGCCCGCTTCCTCGCCCTCCTTAAAAATGTACGTTCCTGCGTCGAAGCGTACATTGGAGGCGCAACCGCTCAGCAGGCTGGTGTAGTCGGACGCGAGCCCGGCAAAGAATGGATGTTCTGCGATGATGCGCTCAAGCGTTTCCATGACCGCCTTCTTTTCCTGCCGGAGTTTCGCGCAGCGCCCGAACCTCTTCCGTGATATCAATGCCGACCGGACACCAGGTGATGCAACGGCCACAGCCCACACAACCGGAGCTTCCGAACTGGTCGATCCACGTCGCCAACTTGTGCGTCATCCATTGCCGGTAGCGTGATTTTGCCGTGGTCCGCACGCTGCCGCCGTGAATATAGGAGAAATTCTGCGTGAAGCATGAGTCCCACTTGCGCCAGCGCTCGGCGTGCGTGTTGCTCACATCGCTGACATCTTCGACCGTGGTGCAGAAGCAGGTTGGGCACACCATGGTGCAGTTGGCGCAGGTCAGGCAGCGCTGGGCAACGTTGTCCCAACGGGGATGATCGAAGTTCGAATAGAGCAATTCACGAATGCCGCTGGTGTCAAGGCGGCGATGAATCTGCGATGCAGTGTGCTCGACGGCGGCATCGGCTTTGCGGCACGTCTCTTCGGGCGCGGGCGATACCGATAGGTCTCTGAGAATTTCGCTGCCCGCAGCGCTCCCCGCCTCCATCAGAAATTCATGCGAAGTTGGCGAGATCACTTCCGTGATCGCCAAATCAAACCCCTTGCGCGCGCGTGGCCCGGTTTCCATGGAAGTGCAGAAACAGGTCGAAGCCGAGTGCGTGCAGTTTACAGCGATGAGGAAAACATTTTTGCGCCGCGAAGCATAGCCGGGATCACAGTACTTGTCGCCCTGCAGAACGCGATCCTGCACGCCGATCGCCGCCAGTTCACAGGCGCGGACGCCCAGGAACGCCCGCCGCGGGCTGGGTGCATCGTTGTTCAAAATGCGAAAGGTCTGACCCTGGCGTTCGGCGGCCCAAAGGCGAATCTCGGCGGGATGAAGATATTTTTTCCAGCTTTGCGGCCCCACAACATAACCGAACAGGGCCTGGTCGTCGCGGCGCTTCAATCGGTAGCGGCCCGGTTCCTGTTCGTCAGTCCAGCCGGCGGGAAGGTCGGAGAGCTTCTCCAGCACGTCGTACACAATGGCGCCGTCTCGCACGGTCGGCCCCACCACCTGGAAGCCGCGAGCATGCAGCGCTGGAATCAATCTCTCCAGATGCTGTAGCGAAGCTACCGAGCGTGCTTCAGTGGTCACTAACCTTGACTCCTGAAACCTACTCATCATTGTAGGCTTGTGGGAATCGAGAAGCTACGGGATAAGAACCTTTGAGGGAATCAGCCGTTGCAAATCGGGAATTGCGGCCCTGAGGCGTATTTTTTTTTGCACTCTTGCCCGTGCGGATGAAGTGAGAGAGATGAAGTGAGAAAGATGAAGTGAGAAAGATGAAGTGAGAAAGTGGTGAGGTTAATTTTCAGTGGAACGCAGCGCCCGCTTCCTGCGGCGCAGACTTTTCAACGTCATCGTCGGCCCACCACAAATCAAGCGCAGCAGGAATTTGCCTCGGATGGTACCCAACGTTGGTGCGATCGAGTTCCCGCACAATCTCGGCAATGGCCCGACTGGCGCCAACTTTCACGGATTCGCTCAGCGCGCAGCCGGCATCGAACGACTGTGCCTGAATTCCTACTAATAAAAGGCTGGCGGGCGCCAAGCCCAAAAAATCAGCGCCCAGCAAGGTATCGATCAACGCCGGCGAGTGCGTATCCCAGCGGGCAGAGGCGCCCGGCTTCACGATGTCCTCTTTCCGGTAGAGCTGCACGGCTCCGTGAGCCACGCCGGCATCGATCGAGTCGACCAGGATGACGACCTCTCGTCCTGAAATCTGGTCAACCAGGTCGAGCGCGGGCGTTCCCAGGTCCACGATCTCGACATCGTTGCCAAACTGATAGAGCGATTCCAGAAGCCGCACGACATAGGGGCCGACACCATCATCCCCAAGCAGCACATTCCCGATTCCGCCAATCAGCACTCGTTTCACAGGACTTTCACCTTCGCGATCTGCCGGCCCGACGGATCGAAAGCATGGCAGGCGCATGCCATGCAGGGATCGAAGGAATGGACGGTGCGCAACACTTCGAGGGGTTCCTCGGGACGCGCCAGCGGAGTGTGCAGCAGGGAAGCCTCGTAGGGCCCGTGTGCCCCGTTGTGATCGCGCGGGCTGGCGTTCCACGTGGAGGGCACAACCGCCTGGTAGTTCTTGATCTTCTCGTCTTCAATCACAATCCAGTGCGACAAGGTGCCGCGAGGCGCCTCGTGCGTGCCCACGCCTTCGACTTGATGCGACGGGAAAACGGGCTGGTTGAAAACCGCATAGTCGCCCTTGGCAATGTTATCGGTCAGCAGTTGCAGATGCTTCTGCGCCAGCTCGGCCAGCATTCCGGCTCGAATAGCGCGTGCGGCGTGGCGGCCCAGCGTGGAATGAAGCATGTCGGGCGTAACGCGGATCCCGCCCACCGCCTGTACCTTGCCAATGGCCAGGTCTGCGTACTTGCGCGTGAGGGCATGGCCCTGCGCATATCCCACCAGCACCTGAGCCAGCGGGCCGACCTGCATGGGCTCGCCGTTATAGCGTGGCGCCTTCACCCAGGAATATTTCTGCTCGCCGTTCCAGCCGGTGAATGCCGGTTCGGTCTCGCCCTTCCACGGATGCAGCGCCTTTCCGCCTTCGTAATAGGCGTGGGCGACGTCCTCGCTGACGGCATCGCGGAATTCCTTGTCGGAAGCGGTTTTGAAAGCGCGCACGCCGGCGATATTGCCGTTGAGGATGGTTCCTCCCGGCAAGTCATAGGCGGAGCCGGCACTATCGAGCGGCAGATCGGGAACCGCGAGGTAGTTCTTCACTCCGCTGCCAATCTTGAACCACTCGGGATACATGGCGGCAACAGCGCAAACATCCACCAGATAGACTTCGTTGATAAAGCGCACCACATCCTCCAGCAGCACGCGCACGGTTTCCAGCCGGTCCATGTTCAGGGCGCTGCCGCTGTCGAGATCGATGGCATTGGAGACGCCGCCCACCGTCAGGTTTTGAATGTGAGGCGTTTTCGCTCCCAGGATTCCCACCACTTGCAGGGCTTTGCGCTGGTATTCGAGTGCCTGAATGTAATGCGAAAAGGCCAGCAGGTTCACGTCGGGCGAGAGGCGCATCGCGGGGTGACCCCAGTAGCCGTTCATGAAGATGCCCAGCTGACCGCTGCTGGCGACTGCGTTCACGCGATCCTGCGCGGCCTTCAATTCATTGCGCGAGTTCCGCGTCCATGGCGAGAGGCTTTCCGCCAGCTTCGAGGTCGCCGCCGGATCCGCCTTGGGAATCTGCAGAATGTCGACCCAGTCCAGCGCCGAGAGCTGGTAGAAGTGGACGATGTGGTCGTGCAGCGCGTGAGCAATCAGGATCAGGTTGCGGATGTATTGCGCGTTGAGCGGAATTTCCAGCTTCAGCGCATCTTCCACCGCCCGCACGCTGGCCATGGCGTGCACCGTGGTGCACACGCCGCAGAAGCGCTGCGTAAACAACCAGGCATCCCGCGGGTCGCGGCCGCGCAGGATCTTCTCGATGCCGCGCCACATGGTGCACGAGGCCCAGGCGTTACTGACCGCGTTATTGTCCACTTCCACGTCGATACGGAGGTGGCCTTCAATTCGGGTGATTGGGTCGATGGTAATGCGTGCCATAATTTACCTGCGAGTTTGAATTTCGAATCTTCGATTAATCTCCGGCAACCAACTGTTCCCGCCCCAGCCGTGCCGCCGGTTTCGGAGCAAGACTTTGATTTGACTTTGCAGCTTCCATCTCGCGCCACAAGCGCAACGGCGCCGGCAAGATCGGCATCAGTTTCGCCAGCAAAATAAACATGGCGACTCCGATCGACACGAACCCCAACGAAATTGTCAGTTCAATCACGCTGGGAAAATAAACCGCTCCCGGTTTGGGCTGAAACGCCGTAGTGGTGGGATCAAAGCGATACAGCATGCCCCCGACACAGGTGAGCAGCGCGCCATAGAACATGGTGCGCGGACTGCGACTCTGCACGGATTCGCGCAGCTGCCACAGTGCGGCTCCGAGAAGCACCAGCTCTGTCCAAAATAGACCGGCAAACATATTGGCCTGAAAAGCGCTGCGAATCTGCCCGCGAACCGTGAGGTCGACAAGCCGGAACACCAGCCAGGAGCCAATCAGCCACGCCGTCAAGCGGTTCAACTGGGCCAGGATTTCAAGATCCAGCGGCCGCTTCCAGGCGACACTCGACAGAAACAAGGTGACCGTGACGAACGCGAATCCCAGAAAGGCTGCTGCCCACACATAAAGCAGCGGCAGAAATGGCGTCTGCCACAGCGGCGATACGCGCGAGCCGCCGAGCAGCATCAGGGCTCCGAGAGAAGACTGGTGCATCGCCGGCAGAACATAGGCCAGGCTCACTACAAAGGGATAGCCGGCCACAATCATCTTCTCTACTTTTTCGCGATTCACCGGCAGGTCAGGCCAGCGGTCGTAAAGATATTCAATGGCGGGTGGAAAATTCTCTAAAAATAAAGGAATGGTGGCATAGATCGACATGCATACCGCAACTTCCAGCAACGGAGAATGTAAATTCCAGTGCCACGGGACAGCGATCCAATAGATGTTCCACGGCCGCCCAACATCGATGCCCAGCATAGTGAGACCGAAAATGTAGGCGAGAAAGCTGGTGAGCACGGCGGTGCGCATGACCACGTGCAGCTGATCGCGGCGGAAAATCCACGCCGCAATGCCAATGGCGAATGCCCCCGAACCCAGGCCGGTCAACACCATGGTGTTGAATGTCTTCCAGATGCCCCACGCGTAAGCGTCGTTCATACCGCTGGTCGGCCCAAGCCCGACGATCTCACGGTAGAGCACCAGAATCAGCCCAATCGCGCCCAACGCGCAGAGACATTGGAATGGACGGGTCCAGATCGGTGTGTCGTAGACGGGAACACTTCTTTGCCAGCGTTCGCTCATAGCTGAGCCTTCAATCCAGTGGCTTTCTCCTCTTCATCCATGTGTTCTTCGTGGTGCTTCCAGTTGTTGCGAATGGCGCCCACGAGAGTTACATACAGACCGGCGGGGAGAACCAGATAGCTGTACAACCGCTTCTGCCACTTCAGGTATTGGTGCGGGACGGATTCATCGCCGAGTTGAGGCAATCCGATCTTGTCGAAGGCGACGTGCGAGAGGTAGAGGACCTGCGTGCCTCCGCCTTCTTTTTCGCCGAACACGCGATCCTGGTAGTACTTTCCTGGATTTTTCGCAATGCGCAGCTTGGCTTCCTTCAGCAATTCTGCGCGCGAGCCAAAAATCACCGCCTTCTTCGGGCAGACCGCGGTGCAGGCCGGTTCTTCTCCCTTGGCCAGGCGGTCTTTGCAGAACTCACATTTCACGATTTCCGGGTTGTAGCCTTCCCAGCGAAATTTCGGTACGGAGAAGGGACAGGCCACTTCGCAATAGCGGCACCCGACGCACAGTTTGCCGTTCCAGGAAACGACGCCCGACTTCGCATCTTTCTTGAGCCCTCCGAACATGCAAGCGGAGACGCAGGCGGGATCGACGCAGTGCATGCACTGCTGTTTTACAAAGGAAAATTCTTTGCCGTCGGCTTCTTTGTAGAGCTTGATCAGGGTCTTGGTGCGGTAGTTGAGATCGCCGGGCGCCTGATGGAGCGGGTCGCGGCGGCTATCGGCCTGCAGGTCATTCGCCTTGGTGCAGGCGACCACACAGGTCTGGCAGCCGATACAGCGCGTGGCATCGTACAGCATTCCCACGGCTTGGGCCGGCGCGGTGGCGGGCTCTTCCGCGTGGGCGACGGCGGTCATGGTCGCCGCCGATACTGCGGAGCCGACCGCCAGCGCCGCTCCGCCCGTCGTCATTCGGTGCAACAGGTCACGTCGAGTGATTTCCATCGTTAGTCTCCTGACGGAACCTTGCTTTCCGGCTGCGACGGCTGCCGGCCCGCCTCCACCGGCAGGGGCTCCTTCGGCAGTCGCTTGGCGGCAATCAGCGCCGCCGCTCCCGCAGCTCCCGCAACAATGCCGGCCACCGCCGCCGCTCCCGCTTTGAATTGACCCGTCGGAACAATGATGGACGGGTATGAATCGGGAGGAGTTACCGAATGGATGGGAACCGTCTCGAATGTCGCCAGCTTCCACACCACATCTTTTTCCGTACAGCCGACGCAGGGGGATCCAATGCCGATCGGCCACACACCGGCCACTTCATTGAAGTGCCTCGTAGAACAGGCCGCGTGAGTGACCGGGCCCTTGCAGCCGAGCTTGTAAAGGCAATGTCCCTTGCGATGGCTTTCATCGCCAAAGGCAAGCGCGAAGCGGCCGGCGTCGAAGTGCGCGCGGCGGGGGCAATTTTCGTGAATGACGCGATCGTAGGCGAACTTTGGCCGGCCCGATTCGTCGAGCGCCGGCAGCTTGCCCATCGTCACATACTCGAGAACCACTGCCAGCAGGTTGTACGGATTCGGCGGGCAACCGGGAAGATTGATGATGGGCTTGCCCGAAATGACGGAACTGACGCCCACGGCGCCGGTCGGATTCGGGTCCGCTGACGGAACTCCGCCCCACGAAGCACAAGACCCCATGGCTACGATCGCCGCGGATTGCGCCGCGACTTCCTTCAGGACTTCGATGCCTGGGCGTCCGCCCATCTGGTAGTATTCGCCGTTGTTCTTGGTCGGAATCGCACCTTCGACCACCAGGACGAACTTGCCGGCATTCTCCGTCATCGCCTGGCGCAGAGCTTTCTCGGCTTGCACGCCGGAAGCGGCCATGAGCGTTTCGTGATAGTCGAGAGAGATGACGTCAAGGATTAAATGTGCAACATCGGGTGCGGAAGTTCGCAACAGCGTTTCGGTACATCCGGTGCAATCCTGGAAGTGCATCCAGATGACCGACGGTCGCTTGGTTTTGCCGATGGCCGCTGCCATCTGCACGACGGAGTTCTTGCCGGTGAGTGCCAAGCCGACGGGAGCGGTCACCATTAAGGTTCCGCATAGCTGGAGGAAATTTCTTCGGGAAACGCCGCAGGCCTTCAGATGTTCTGCAATGGTCGGTTGTTTCGACATTTGGGTGCCTTCCTGCTACGGCTTTGCCACCCTCGGCCGAATACACTTCGGCTGCGGATGGGAGCGATCAAAACCGAGTGGGAAAGCATCGTGAAAACCGAGAATCGCGCCAGCGACTACAGATCAATTAAGGTAAGAAACAATCAATGCATTCTTCGCGAAGCTCAGCCTTCCACCACTGCCCCGGACTCGGTCGTCACCCGGCCAACAGTCTTTCGGTTGGACGATTTCGGTTATCTCCCGACTTAGCTCCTGCCGTCAGTGATGCGAGTCACGTTCATGTGTGTCGCAGGGCCGGTAGCAGCCGTGATTTCAGACGAAAGCCGATCCAGTTCGCGCATCAACGTTCAGCAAATCCGCGGCAATTGATCGCCCCCCAACATGTCGACAATCCGGGTTGTGCCGAGCGGCGTGCGCATAGTCACCAGACCAGCGTTCTCCTTTTTCACAGTGCCGATGATTCTGGCATCCGAGGCAAGCGGGTGGCTACGCATGGCGCGCAAAATGTCGGCGGCCACTCCGGGCGCCACAATCGCCACGAGTTTGCCTTCATTGGCGACATATAGAGGATCAAGCCCCAGCAACTCGCATGCGCCCCGCACTTCTTCGCGGACCGGAATCGAGCTCTCGTCTACTTCGATCCCCACGCCAGACTGCTGGGCGAGTTCATTCAAGGCGCTGGAAAGGCCGCCGCGCGTGGGATCGCGCATGCAACGAATTTCGCGGCTGGCGCTGAGCATCTGTGCCACCAGCGTGTGCAGCGCCGCGCTGTCGCTCTCAATCGTGGTCTCGAATTCAAGTCCTGCGCGCTGAGCCAGAATGGCAATGCCGTGATCGCCGATCGTTCCGCTAAGGATCACCTTGTCGCCGGCCCGCGCTTGATCGGCAGAAAGAATCAGGCCGTCAGGCACAAGGCCGATTCCCGTGGTGGTGATGAAGACTCCGTCGCCTTTTCCTTTTTCCACGACTTTGGTATCGCCGGTCACAACTTCGACCCGCGCCGCCGCCGCCGCCCGGTTCATGGAAGTTGCGATTTGCCGGAGTTGCGAGATGGGAAAGCCTTCTTCGATGATGAAGGCCGCGCTCAGGAACAAAGGTGTCGCGCCACCCATCGCCAGATCGTTGACGGTTCCATGCACGGCCAGGGACCCGATGTCGCCGCCAGGGAAGAACAGGGGCTGAACCACGAACGAATCCGTGGTGAAAGCCAGGCGCTGGCCACCCACGTTCACGATGGCTTGGTCGTCGAGCCGCGCCAGCACCGGGTTGTGCAACGCGGGAAGAAAAATGTCACGGACCAGCGCCGCGCTTAACTTGCCGCCACTGCCATGACCCAGCAGGACGGTGTCTTTTGCCGGAAGCGGTGTGGGGCAGGTCAATTCAGCGATGGATTTGCTTGCAGGCATGTCCGCCTCCTATGGCGCCACCAGGTTGCGCCGGTAGTGGTAATACGCCGCGCACGCTCCTTCGCTGGAAACCATGGGAGCGCCCAATGGATTTTCCGGCGTGCAACGCATGGCGAACGCGGCGCAGTCCGTGGGCTTCCGCAGCCCTTGTAAAATCAGCGCGCTGATGCATTCGGCCGGCTCATCGACGCTCACGTCCTCAAGCTCGAAAAGTTTGCCGGCATCGTAAGCGGCGTACTCCGCGCGCAACCGCAATCCGCTCTGCGGGATCGATCCAATGCCGCGCCACTTCTGATCGGCAACCTCAAAGACTTCCAGCATGATTTGCTGCGCCGCGAGATTGCCGGCGTAGTTCACGGATCGCGCATACTGATTCTCCAGGCGCGCTGCTTTCGCTTCGAGCTGCTTCACCAGCATCAGGATCGCTTCCAGCACGTCGACGGGCTCAAATCCCCCGATGACGATAGGTACGCGAAAATCGCGAACGAGGTCCTCGTATTCGCGGCATCCCATGACCGTGCAGACGTGTCCGGGAGCGATAAAGCCCTGCACGCGATTCGTCTTGGAGACCATCAGGGCGCGAATCGCCGGCGGCACCAGCACGTGCGATACCAGCAGGGAAAGGTTGCGCAGCCCTTCATTCTTAGCCTGCCATGCAGCCATGGCATTGGCTGGAGCAGTGGTCTCGAAGCCGATTGCCAGGAAGACCACCTGCCGGTCAGGATTGGCGCGGGCGATTTTAACGGCTTCGGTTGGCGAGTAGGCGATGCGAACGTCCCCTCCCTCAGCCTTGGCGCGAAACAGGTCGGACTTCGAGCCCGGCACGCGCAGCATGTCGCCGTAAGAGACCAGGATGACGTCGGGTCGTGACGCCAGAGCAAGGGCACGATCAATCGTTTCGAGCGGTGTCACGCAGACCGGGCAGCCGGGTCCATGAACCAACTCCACGGCGCCAGTCAGCAACTCATCCAGGCCGTAGCGCATGATGGTGTGAGTTTGCCCGCCGCAAATCTCCATCAACACCCAGGGGCGCGTGGAGCGCTGCACGATTTCCGCAGCCAGAGCGCGCGCGATCCGTGCGTTGCGGTACTCATCCAGATATTTCATAGCGAAGTGCCCGAAGAGCGGGATCTGGATGCACTTTAGCGAGGCTTCGCCGGGGCTTCGGTGATGTAGATCACAGGAAGGAGTGATTTCGGGCGGAGCGCCCGCAAGTTGATGCGGGCTTAGGCAGTTCGTGCTAATTGCCCTCGGCGGGCGGCAACTCTTCCAGCATCCCCAACTCTTCCAGGGCTTTGTAGGTCCGCTCCGCTTCCGCCGCGTCGATATGGCTGATGGCAAACCCAACGTGCACCAGCACGTAATCTCCAAGGCCGGCCTCAGGCACAAAATCAAGGGAAACTTGCCGGACGATACCCCCGAACTGTACGCGGGCGGCGCGCAAAGGAGGCTGCTCCTGAATCTCAAGAATTTTCCCTGGAATCGCGAGGCACACGGGACGGTTCTCCTCAGCGGTCAGTACAGCATCGCCCAAGGGGGCGGTCTGTGATCTAGAACACGTGGTCCTGTGATGACCGCTTGGTGGTTCGCCAGGCTAACGGGGGAGGAATCGTTCTTCAAACGAAGCTCAAAACTTGTTGCAAAAAAAAACAACTCCTGCGGAATCAAACTTCCGCAGGAGTCTTGTTCAGCCGTTGGCTAATTCGTTGGCAGGTAGTAGCGGAAGGAGGTAAAGAACATGGGTTCGATACCGTGAGGCTCTCCCGACGTGCCCGACCATGCCGCGCGGTCGACGTAGGAGAACTGCGGGCCAAACTGAATGCGCCCACGATTTACTTTCTCCTTTGCTCCGTCGTAGGGCTTAAACCAGATTCCGACGGTGCCTTCGACCAGCCGCCGCGTGTCGGCCGTGCAGCTGCCGGAATATCCACCGGGGAAGAAGCCGCTACCCACGCTGGGAGGCGCCTCCATCAGGCATCCGGCGTTGCTGAACTTTGGCGCGCCATAACCCACATACTTGCCCGAGATCGCATCGTAATCGAATGCGCGCCCGGCGTACTCGGTGCCGGCGTTGAAGTAGACATCGACCTTCGGTCCGTGCCACTCCAGGGTTCCCAGAGCCTGCGCGTTGCGGATCAGATCAAACGTGCCATTGGCGTGAATCGAAGCATCGGCAAGAGTCCCGGTGCCGTAGCGTCCGATTCCTTCGCCGCCCAGAAAGTGCAATCCGAAGTCGAGGTGCTTGTGATCGAACGACCAGCGGGCATTGGCGCCCACTCCGCCGCCATTCTTGGACGCGTTGTATGCACCGAAGGCGCTGGTTTCAGTCAGGCTGCCACAAGCCGCGCTGGCAAAATTTTCAGAGCAGGGAAATACCCGATCGCGGAAGCGGGAATAAATTCCAAACACCTCGTAGTGTCCGAATCCCGGCTCAAAGGCCAGTTTCGCCACGATATCCGGAGAAGGGTTGAAAGCATAGTTGGCCAGGTTGGCGGCGGTGCCGGTGGAGGTCGCCGAGGCTCCGGCGTTGTAAAGGCCGCCGCCATTGCCTGCCGAGCCCACCAGAAAGTTGTCGCCGTTGCTGTGCGTGCTGATCGTGGCTTGCGCATTTTCCACGGAAACCGCGGCCCAGAGCTTGTTGCCGAAGTTCTGCGCGATGCGCACGCCATACTGCCGGGCCCAACTGAAGCCGACGGTATATTGCGGATCGATGGTCATCGGAAGAGCTTCGCTGCGGGGGTCGGTGCCTTTCTTGGTTTCGGTCACCAGGCTCCACATTTGACCGCCGGTGATGGTTAAGCCGCTGGTGGTGGCAACCTGAGCCCAGGCCTGCCGCTGGCGCAGCGTATAACTGTTGCTTTCCGTCGGCGTGGAAGTGACGCCCGCCGAGAGAAAGTCAGCTTCGTAATAGCCGCCAATCTTGGCTTTGCCTATATCGCCTTGCGCGAGCATGGAAATACGCGACTGGCGCCCAGAGCCGAAGAATTCTGAGATTTTCGACTGCGAGTTTCCGTCCATGGGCACGGAGTTGAACGGCGTATTGATGTCGGCTGCGAGAGCGTGTGAACGCCACACGGTTTCTGCCGCCAGGAATCCGCCCGGGGTGATGGTGATTCCTTTGAAATGAATGCTTGTGGGCGGCTCGGCGACGGCCTTCTGGGTCTCCTGCAGAGTCTGCGAGGTGCTGAGCAGGTTCATCTTCAGGTCGGACACGTCGGTTTTAAGAGCGCCCACGGATTGCTGGTCCTGGCTGGCGGCTGCCTGGGCGGCGTCCGCCTTGGAGGCTGCGTCGGTGGCAGCGGCCTGAACCTGCTGGACGGTTTGATCCTTGCGCTGCAGCGCGTCGCGTAATTCCTGAATTTGCTGTTGTTGTTGCGCCAGCGCTGACTGCTGAGAAGCGATGGCATCTTTCAGAGCTTGCACATCGGCGGCGGTGATCGTCCCCGACGGCCTGGCTCTTTTCTTGGTTTTTGACGCCGGGGCCGTTTGCGCCACCAGGGTCGTCGCTAGAAACAAAGTTGCGCACCATTTCCACGCCGATCTCATTCCACTCTCCTCTTTTTATGATTCGTAATGAACCGGGAATTTGACTGACCCAGCCGCTCTTGCATCCAACGCGTCGATCTCGCCAGGCGCCGCACGGCCCTGGTTTTGTTTGCGAAGGTCATCGCACAGAGCACGTGTGTGCCGCACAAGATGAATTCTTCACAGCCGGGCATTCGATGTCTTGGTTCTATCGGCGATGTGTTACAAGACGGTTACAGAGCTATGAATTTCTGATGAATGGAGCGCCGTGGAATGAGATCAATTCAGCTTTTAAATCGGGCCGGTGGTCCGCTTGCGCACCACTGCGCGGCCGCTACCGCCTGGCCCCCCGGGCGAATTTCGCGCGGCCCACCTTTCGGTGTACACTGGACGGCATCAATTGCGCCCGTCCGGGGAGATGCGACTCGGGTCAGTTGGCCGGCGCCCTGCTCAGCCGGTAATTCGCAGGAACACATTATGAGACGTTTCGCGGGAGCCTTGTGGCTTTTCGCGCCTGGCGTGCCGGCCGCGCTGGCATTTGTGCTGAGCAGTTGCCTCTTCTTGTCTCAAGCGACATTCACGGCAGCGGCTCAAAGCAATCCGACTGACCCTGCTTCCGCGCAGGCTCCGTCGCTGAATCCGCCAACCTCGCCAGACAGATCGCAGGACACGGCCGAAATCGCGTCGAAAGACGAACCCACTACATTCAAAGTGAACGTGAAGTTGGTCGTGGTTCGCGCCGTCGTTCGCGACTCGCAAGGGCACGCCGTCGGAAACCTTCGAAAAGAGGATTTCCAGGTCTTTGATAAGGGTAAGCCGCAGGTAATTACTCAGTTCGAAGTAGAACAGCCAGGCGCTCTCGCGACCAAGGCTAATCAGACGTCTGTCGAGGAAACGGGAATTGCTCGCACGGCACCGCCGAACATCGCCTTGCCGGAGCGTTTTTTTGCTTTCATGTTCGATGACATTCATATTGAATTCGGCGATCTAGCTCGCGTCCAGGCAGCCGCGGAACGATATCTTGCTACACTGCGACCCACGGACAGGGCTGCGATTTTCACCACCTCGGGTCTCATCACACTCGACTACACCGACGACCGGGCCAAACTGCGCGACACTTTGTTAAGCATCACGCCTCACCCGGTCACGGGTGATCGCGGCGATTGTCCTGACATTGGCTACTACCAGGCTGACCGGATTTTAAACAAAAACGATCTCACCGCTCTCCAATTGGCTGTGCAGGAGGCGGCGGGGTGTCTGCAGACAGACTTGAGCGGCGCGCCTCTCGGTGATCCGGCGCCGCTTGCGACTGCCGCGGCCAGGGCAGCCCTCAGTGCTGGCGACTACGAAAGCCGGATGGCTCTGGCGGATCTAGATCGGGCAGTGCGGAGCGTATCCCAAAAGCCGGGTCAACGAAGTGTCGTCCTTGTGTCTCCAGGTTTCATCACTCCGACCCTGGAATACGAATTCTATGAGCTTGTGGACCGGGCGGTGCGAGAGCGCGTGGTGATCAACACTCTCGATGCACGAGGCTTGTATGGCTTCATCCCCTATGGGGATGCGAGCCATCAGCCCTCGAGCCGCTTAGGCGCCGGGCATGGCCCGCCGCCTGGAAAGACTTTGATTCAGTCGGCGGCGGCAGCGGCTCAAGATGATTTGTTGATGTCGCTGGCAAACATCACCGGCGGGTTTTTCTTTCACAATAACAACGACTTCGACGAAGGCTTTCGTCGCGCGGCCCAGCCGCCTGAATACACGTACGTCTTGGCCTTCACCCCTCAAAACCTGAAGGCCGATGGCCATTTCCATCCCTTGAAGGTTCAATTAGTGAAGCCGAACAAGCTTTCGGTGCAAGCCCGTCAAGGGTACTTCGCTCCCAAAAAATTCACCAGCCCTGACGAGCAGGCACAAGAAGAAATCAGGGAAGCCATGTACTCACAAGAAGAAATCCACAATCTGCCGGTGAGCTTGAAAACGCAGTTCTTCAAGTCTGCTGACAGCGATGCCAAGATTTTCGTACTTGCGCACGTGGATGTTCAGCATTTGCATTTCCGCAAGGCTGACGGCCGAAACGTCGACGTCCTGACCTGTGTCTCAGCGCTTTTCAATCGCAACGGCAACTTTATCGAGGGAACAGAAAAAACGGTGACGATGCATCTGAAGGACGAAACCCTCCGAAACAAGCTCGCGAATGGAATCACTCTTAAGTCCAGTTTTGACGTCAAACCAGGCAATTACATCGTCCGGTTGGTGGTTCGCGATTCGGAAGGACAGCTGCTGACTGCGGAGAACGGAACCATCGAAATCCGTTGAAGTAACGAGGTGGTATATGTGCGCTCGCCCAGCTATGACTCGCATCTGTAAGCTTAATCTGACGGCTTGCATAGTCGTTTCTCTAATCCATTTCACTGTCACGTTGGCGCTCGCGCAGCAACCGGCCCAAACTTCGCCTGTCACACCGGTGGTTCGCGCGGAAACTCGTTTGGTTCTGGTCGACACGGTCGTTACCGACAAAAAGGGCCATTATGTCCGCGATCTGGCGCAAAAGGATTTCAAAGTCTGGGAAGATGGTAAAGAACAGGCGCTCAATAGTTTCTCATTCGAAGAGAGCGCAGCCACTGGAGATGCACAGCCACACTACATGGTTCTGTTCTTTGACAATTCCACCATGGATTTCGGTGACCAGGCTAAAGCCCGCGATGCGGCTGCAAAATTCATTGATGCGAATGCTGGACCGAACCGGCTCATTGCAATTGCCGAGTTCGGCGGCAGCGTGCGCATTTCGCAAAATTTTACCGCCGATGCGCAGCGCTTGAAGCAAGTGGTGATGGGCTTGCGGACGTCTGCGGTGGCACCTAACGGTGACGCCAATGCAATGGTGGCTCCGCTCGGGGCATCGTCCGTGGGGCCATCGCTAGCGAATCTCGAATCTAATTTCGGTATTCACACTGTACTCATTGCACTTCGGAGTTTGGCCAAAAGCCTGTCCACTGTCCCTGGACGGAAGACCATGGTCATGCTTACCTCTGGATTTCCTCTCACCCTGGAGTTTGAATCCGAGGTGGCTGCTGTGATTGACACGTGCAACCGGTCCAACGTCGCTATCTACCCCATCGACGTTCGCGGCTTGGTAGCGCCGGATATAAGTAAACCCATCGGCAAAGTTGCTCCATTGATCCGTTCTGCTCAACCCAAACTCACATCAGCATTATTTCGTCCGGAAGCTGAATCTCCCAGCCTCCTGCACTTAGCTGCGTTTGCGGAACCATCGACGATCCAGCATGGTGGAGGCGGGGGAGGCGGCGGTCACGGCGGCGGTGGAAGCGGCGGTCACGGGGGCGGTGGAAGCGGCGGAGGGGGCGGACATGGCGGAGGAGGATCAACGGGCACTGGTCACGGCGGCGGCTCTTCGGGCGGCGTCGGTGCAGCTGGCTTGAATTCTGCAGGTCTTGCACCACCCCCTCAACCTAGGCAGATCATCCCGTCTTTCCCACCCAATGTTCAAGACAACCAGCAGGTGCTCTACCAGCTCGCTGATGGTACCGGTGGCTTCGTGATCCTCAATACCAACGATTTACTGGGCGGCCTGGAACGCATCGCCGCTGATCAAAATCAGTATTACCTGCTGGGCTATAAACCTGCCGTTTCCAGTGAAGGAAGTTGTCACACACTGAAAGTGAAGGTCGAACGCTCGGGCACGACGGTGCGCGCGCGCAGCGGCTATTGCAATGCCAAGCCCGTGGATTACCTGGCCGGCAATTCCATAGAGAAAGACCTGGAATCCCGCGCCGCGGGAGAAATGAAGGGCAACGTAAGTGCGGTCATGCAGGCTCCATTTTTTTATACGTCGCCAAACGTGGCGCAGGTTCATCTTGCGGTAGAAATTCCATCCGCCTCCATCAAGTTTGACAAGGTGAAGGGCAAGCAACACGCGTCGCTGAACATTCTCGGCATTGCCTACAAACCGGATGCCTCGATTGCGGCGCGATTCAGCGACACCGTGAATGTGGATTTCGACGGCAAGAAAGAAGTCGAGGAATTCCAGAGGCAGCCCTTCCATTACGAGAATCAGTTCGAGGTAGCCTCGGGACAATATACGTTGAAGGTCGTGTTCAGCTCCGGGAACGAAAGTTTCGGCAAGATGGAGTATCCGCTCGCCGTCGACCCCTACGCCGGGAAGGAATTCAGCATCAGCGGCGTGGCACTCAGCAACAACATTCGGCGCGTGTCCGAGATCTCGACCGATCTCGACTCCCAACTTCTCGAAGATCGCACGCCATTGATGGTGCAGGATGTCGAAATCCTGCCCTCGGCAACCAACCACTTCAAGAAGACTGACACGACCGGTGTCTATGCCGAGGTGTATGAACCGCTGCTGAAAAATCCAAACCCTCCCGAAGTTGCGTACGAAATGATCGTGAAGGATCGGAAGAGCGGCCAGGAAAAATTTCACGTGGGCGACCGCACGCCGAAAGGGAAGGAAGGCAATCCTGTGATCCAGCTTGGCCTGAAACTCCCGGTGGCCACGCTGGGTTCCGGCTCGTACCGCATGGAGCTGCGGGCAGTCGACTCAGCCGGCAACTCGAGTAAGACTCGCGTCGCTGACTTTGAAGTCGAATAACGGCGCATCGGTCGCGCCGAATTCATCGACCACAAGCAGTGCTCGACCGGAGCTTGCCGCTTCGCATATCATGCCAGCATGCTAGCGGCACATCGCTGTGGGTCGGCACGATGATCATTACGCGGAGCCCGCTGAGAATATGCCTCGGCGGCGGCGGAACTGACCTGCCTTCTTATTATCGTCAGCACACCGGCTTCGTGATTTCCGCGGCAATCAATCGCTATGTTTACATAACCATTAATGAGGCGTTTAAGCCTCGAATCCTCGTCAAATACTCGAAGTTCGAAGACGTCGAGCGCGTTGAAGAGATTCAGCATCCGATCATCCGCGAGGCGCTCAAGCTGACCGGAATCAACGGACCTTATCTCGAAATCGTCAGTCTCAGTGATATCCCCGCAGGGACGGGCATGGGATCCTCCGGAAGTTTCACCACGGCTCTTCTGTGCGCGCTACACACCTTGAAGCGCGACTTTTTGCCGCCCCGCGAACTGGCGGAGCAGGCCTGTCACATTGAACTGGATTTGCTCAAGGAACCCATCGGCAAGCAGGATCAGTACATCGCGGCTTTCGGCGGAATCTCCTGCTTTCAATTCCTTCCCGACGACAGCGTGCAGGTTGAATCGCTGAAAATCCCGGCCGAGACCCTGGCCAATCTTGAAGACAACCTGCTGCTTTTCTTTACCGGCAGCTCGCGCAACGCTTCTGACATTCTGCGCGATCAGGACTCGCGTACCCGGCAGAACAACAATGAAATGCTGGACAATCTCCACTTCACCAAGCAGCTTGGAGTGGAGAGCAGGGAAGCGCTGCTCTCCGGAAACCTGGGCAAGTTTGCCGACCTCATGAACGTGCATTGGGAGCACAAGAAAAGGCGCTCGCCCGGCATGAGCAACGGGGAGATCGACCGCCTGTACGAACTGGCGCGTAGGAATGGAGCGTTGGGAGGAAAGTTAATTGGCGCCGGCGGCGGCGGCTTCCTGATGTTTTACACCGAAGAAAAGAGCCGCGTACGAGCGATCATGCGCGGCGCCGGCTTGCGCGAGGTTCGGATGCAATTCGATTTTGGCGGCACCACGGTTGTGGCGCATTCCTAGGAGATCATCGTTGCTGCCCGTCGCCATTCTCGCCGGTGGACTTGCCACGCGCTTGCGCCCGATCACCGAGACACTGCCCAAATCTCTGCTGGAGGTCAACGGCAAGCCCTTCGTTGTGCATCAGCTTCGCTTGCTGCGCGCGAACGGAGTTCAGCAGGTCGTTTTGTGCGTAGGCCACCTGGGCCAGGAGATTCAAGCCATCCTTGGCGACGGTAGCCGCTTTGGGGTTCGGATAGAATATTCCTTCGACGGCCCTGCATTATTGGGCACGGCGGGAGCTGTAAAAAAAGCGCTGCCCAGGCTGGGCAACTCTTTTTTTGTGCTCTACGGTGATTCGTATCTTCCTTGTGATTATGCGGCCGTCGCGCAGAGTTTTGCAGCCGCTGGCGCGCCCGGCCTGATGACGGTCTTCCGCAATGAGGGAAAGTGGGACTCGAGCAATGTAGAGTTTGAGGGAGGCCGCATTCTGGCGTATAGCAAGACGCAGCGTACCGCGCGCATGCATCATATCGACTACGGACTGGGAGTCTTCCAGGCGGCGGCCTTTCGTGATTTGCCGGCCGATCGAGCGTGCGATCTGGCTGATTTGTACGCTGATCTCTTGCGGCGCGGGCAGCTTGCCGGATTCGAAGTGGAACAACGCTTCTACGAGATCGGTTCGCACGCGGGACTGCGCGAGACCGCGGATTTCCTCGCCTCCCACGAAGTCAAAATCAAGAAATGAATCAAAACACCTTCGCGCAGCAGTTTCTTTCCGAAGCGAAAGACGTGATTGCAGGCCTCGACCCCGCGCGCCTGGAGGAGGCCGCGTCGCTTCTTGCAAAAACGCGGGCGGCTGGCGGACGTTTATTCATCCTTGGAGTCGGCGGCAGCGCCGCCAATGCCTCGCATGCGGTGAACGACTTTCGCAAGATCGCCGGCATCGAGGCTTACGCTCCCACCGATAATGTTTCCGAATTGACGGCTCGCACCAATGACGAAGGTTGGGCCACGGTTTTCGAGGCTTGGCTTCGCACCAGCCGCCTGCGCTCCGACGACCTGGTTCTGGTTTTTTCAGTGGGCGGCGGCGATTTAGAGAAAAATGTAAGCCCGAACCTGGTGGCAGCGCTGCGCTATGCACGCCAAACCGGCACGAAAATTCTTGGCGTCGTCGGACGCGACGGCGGCTTTACCGCCAAGGTCGCGGATGTCTGCATCCTCATTCCGACCGTCAACCCGGCACACATCACGCCGCACACCGAGGCCTTCCAGGCGGTGGTGTGGCATCTGCTGGTATCGCATCCCAGCGTGAAACAGCAACCAACCAAGTGGGAATCCACCGCGAGCCAGGAAGCGGGAAGACCGGCGGTTTTTCTCGATCGCGATGGCGTGATCAATCGGGCGCATGTGAAGGACGGTAAGCCTTCGCCGCCAAAGGGAATCCATGAGCTTGAGTTGCTGCCCGACGTAGCCTCTTCGCTGGCAGATTTGAAGTCTCACGGCTTTGCTCTTTATGTAATCACCAACCAGCCCGACGTCGCCCGCGGCGCCTATACCCGTGACTCGGTTGAGTCCATCCACCGCCAGTTGGCGTCTTCACTGCCCATCGATGACATCTTCGTCTGTTATCATGACGATAACGATCACTGCGAGTGCCGCAAACCCAGGACCGGCTTGTTGCTCGAAGCGCAACGCAAGCATCATGTAGACCTGACGCGCAGTTTTTTTGTCGGCGATCGCTGGCGCGACATGGATGCCGGTTATAACGCGGGGTGTAAAACCATTTTGATCGATTACGGCTACCGCGAGCGGAAGGCGGCACATGCTCCCGATGCGACCGTGAAGTCGCTGCGGGAAGCCGCTGACTGGGTTATCTGCGAAAGCCGCAAGGAGTCTGCCAATGAAGTCCGTGTCTGAAATGCGGATTCAGGTGTTCGCCGATGGCGCCGACAAGGCGAGCATCCTCGAACTCTACCGGCAGCCCTGGATCAAGGGCTTTACCACCAATCCGACGCTGATGCGCAAAGCCGGCGTGACCGACTACGAGCGCTTTGCGCTGGAGATTCTTGAGCAGATTTCGGATCGCCCCATCTCCTTCGAAGTCCTGGCCGATAGCGAAGCGGAAATGGAACGGCAGGCGCGCAAGATTGCGCGCTGGGCGTCGAACGTCTACGTCAAAATTCCCGTTACCAATACGCGCCGCCAGCCGATGTATTCACTGATTCACAGGCTCAGCGCCGATGGCATTCAGGTCAACGCAACCGCCGTGCTCACGCTCGATCAGGTTGAGCCCATCACCCAGGCGCTCGCCGGCGGAGCGCCCTCGTATATTTCGGTGTTTGCCGGCCGTATCGCCGATACCGGCCGCGATCCCGTTCCCATCATGAAGTCCGCGCTTCAGATCATGAAGTCTGCGCCCGGCGCGCAATTGGTTTGGGCCAGCCCGCGAGAATTGCTCAACCTGGTGCAGGCGGAAGAGATCGGGTGCCACATCATTACCGTGACTTCGGACATTCTCAAGAAAGTAGATTTAATCGGGAAGGACTTGCACGAGTTCTCTCTCGACACAGTCAAGATGTTTCGCGATGACGCGGTACGTTCCGGGTTTCACCTGGAGACGCAGCCGGATGTCGCCTACACTCGCTGATTACTCGTTGATCCTGCCGGCGCCATTCCGGCGAATTCATTCCAGAGTTAGCTGAATTTCTCCCTGCTTGCTGATGCTGACGTGAAGCAGCGTCTCTTTGCCCGTGGGAAAGTTTCCGGCAATGGTGCTGCTTTGATCGAAGGATTTCTCGTCGGAGGTGATGCGCACCTTCAAGTGATGATTTCCGGCAGGGATCTGCATAGCGTGGAATTCGTGATTCTTGGCCCGGTGAAAGACAACCAGATGCTGCTTCTCCGATCCTTCCAGCGAATGCGTGTACGTCAGCCGGTCGTCCACCCAAATGGATAATTTGGCTTCCGAGAATTTATGGTTCACGTCGATTTCGAGCGTGGTCGGTTCCACTGACGGAGCTGCCGCAACACCGGTTGGCGCAGACGCATGTCGCGCCGCAGCCTTCGCCACTGCGGAGCTGTCGCCGGACGCGGTTCGCTTGCTGGTGGCCGGCGGCGCAGGAGCACTCGTCTTCGAGGTTTTCGCCGGCGCGGGGGCTGCTTCGGGAACCCTCAGCGTCGGTGCGCCGTCGTTGCTGGGAACGGCGGGGACAACCGGCCGTAAGGCCTGAACCGGCGCTGTCTTCGCGGCGATTTTGGCGCCGCTCACAGGCCTTGCAGGCGCACTGTGGACAAACGTTCGACTCAATCCGATGCCGAGAACTGCCAGGCCTATCATCAGGACAGCGGCTGTGACGACGGATCCGCGCAGCATCTTGCTTGTCCAGGGAGACGCAATCAGAGGCCGCAGCCACGGAATGCTTTTGGCAAAGCTCAGCTTGGCAATAGCCTCCGGGGTAGGGTGTTTCTTGATTTGGAGATTCGCAGTCTGTACCGTCTTGCCGAAGCTGGTGGAGAACGGCTGTTTGGTTTTGCTCCACGGCTCGCGCCCGGCGCGCAGTTCCTGAATATCCAGCACCAGCTCCATGCCACGCTGGTAGCGCTGGGCTGGGTCTTTGGCCATGGCTCGCGAAACAATGTAATCCACGCCCGCAGGCAGATCGGTGTCCAGCACGGTTGGCGGGATCGGATCGCGGTTCACCACTTTGAATGAAACCGTGAGGGCGCTGTTTCCCTGAAAAGGGCGGAAGCCCGTCAATGCTGTGTAAAGGATTACCCCGACCGAGAAGATATCCGAGCGGCCATCCACCCCTTCGCCACTCAATTGTTCAGGCGACATAAATGCCGGCGTTCCGAGGGTTCGCCCTGTCAGCGTGAGATTGGCGAGATTCAATTTGGCGATGCCAAAGTCGGCAATCTTGGCGTGGCCCTCTTCGGTCATCAGGATGTTCGAGGGCTTCAGATCGCGGTGGATCACGCCTTGGCCGTGGGCGCAGTCCAGCGCTTCGGCCAGCTCCAGCGTAAGTTGCAGCGCGGCTTCGACCGAAAGCGTGGAATTGGCGCCGGACAACTGCTTCTCCAGCGAGCACCCGCTGACGTACTCCATCACGATGTAGGGCGCGTGGGTGCCAGGTTCCTCGCCTACGTCGTAGATGGTGACGATTCCCGGATGCGAGAGACGGCCGGCAGCTTCAGCTTCCCGCACGAAGCGTTCGCGGAACTCGCGCTCGTCCTCGGGTGATTGGCCGGCCAGCGAGATCGTCTTCACCGCAACGATGCGGTTGATTTTAGGGTCCCGGGCCTTGTACACGATGCCCATGGCGCCTCGGCCCAGCTCGCCCAGAACTTCGTAACGGCCAAAACGTTTACGCCTGCTGTTATCCATAGTCCGCGATGAAAAGGCGTGCGCAAAGGCGTACATGCACACGTGAGTTGCCCCCGGGGGGATGGGGGTTATGGGTCTTATTTTGAACGGAAACAGCGGTTTGCCATAGGTTACCGACGTGCGAAGGAACGTGCGGAAGAACGTGCGGAGGACCAGCGTGGTCAGGAAAACCCTCTGCAGTCCACTGTGGAATTCTCGCCGTCGGCTGCTAATTCCCGCCATTTCTGTGGCTTACGTTGACCACAAAGGTACTTTTCGATAACCTATCCCTACCGCTCTCCGGGGGTTCATGTAGGCTGTTGGTATGCATTTTCCGCCCAGTTTTGGCATCGTGAGCGGCCCGGAACAACTCTAATCAAGATAGGAATTGGATGGCGTCCAAGAATCAGGGAAAAACACTGTTGTTGTTAAAGCCGCGAGGCTTCTGCGCTGGCGTCGTGCGGGCCATTGACGTGGTGCGCATCGCGCTCGAAGCTTTTGGCCCGCCGATTTACGTCCGCAAGGAAATTGTGCATAACAGTTTTGTGGTGGAGGAATTGCGCGGCAAAGGCGCCATTTTCGTAGATAGCGAAGATGAAGTTCCTAACGGCGAACGCGTCATCTATAGCGCCCACGGCGTGTCTCCCGAAGTGCGTGAACACAGCGCCCGGCGTGGACTGCGCGTGATCGACGCAACCTGCCCGCTGGTGACCAAGGTGCACGTTGAGGCGGTCAAGTTCGCCCGCGAAGGCTACTCGCTCATTCTTATCGGCCATCACGACCACGATGAAGTCATCGGCACGCTCGGAGAAGCGCCCGCCGTGACGCAAGTGGTTGGCAGCCCCGAGCAGGTCGAAACCTTGACGGTGCCCGATCCCAACCGGGTCGCTTATTTGACCCAGACCACTCTGAGCCTGGACGAAACCAAGGATGTGATTGCGGCCCTGAAGAAGAAATTCCCCAACATCCAGGGGCCTGCGGCACAAGATATCTGCTATGCCACCGAGAACCGGCAGGTCGCGGTCAAGCAAGTGGCCTCCGAGTCGGATCTGCTTTTGGTCGTGGGCTCGGAAAACAGTTCGAATTCCAATCGACTGGTGGAAGTGGCGCGCAACCTGGGCACCAATGCGCACCTCATCGATAGCTACAAGGACATTGAGGCGGAGTGGCTGCAGGACGTGCAAACCATCGCCTTAACCGCTGGCGCCTCAGCGCCGGAATGCCTGGTGGAAGAAACCATCAAGTTTTTGTCGACCAAGGGTTTCGACAACGTGCAGGAACTCGAAGTGATGCCGGAAAATGTCCGCTTCGGGCTGCCGCCGGAGATTGTCGAAGCTATCGCCGCTGCTCCGGCTACCGCTACTGCGGATTAACTGGAGCCGTTCACTGATGGAAACTAACTCCCCCGGGCCCCATTTAGCCTCCGCGCCACAACTCCGGTTTGGAAAGATTGAAGGCTTCAAGGCCCGCATTTCGGCTGCGATTGCGGGCGCGCGCCAGCAGCTTTTTTCGCAACAGCACCCGAGCGGCTATTGGTGCGGGGAACTGGAAGCGGACACCACCCTCGAATCGGACTACATCCTGCTTCACACCTTGCTTGGGACCGGCGATCCGGAGCGCTTTCAGAAAGCGGCGAATTGGATTGTGCGCCACCAGAACGAGGATGGCGGCTGGGGCATTTATGCGGGCGGCCCGTCGAACATCAGCGCATCGGTGAAAGCGTACTTCGGGCTGAAGTTGGCGGGCTTTACAGCGGATCATCCCGTCTTGCAGCGCGCCCGCGAAAAGATTCTGGAACTGGGCGGCGTAACCGAAGTCAACACCTTCACCAAGATTTATCTCTGCTTCTTCGGCCAGTACGACTATGACGCGGTCCCCGCCATTCCGCCGGAGATCGTTCTCTTTCCCAATTGGTTCTGGTTCAACATTTACGAGATCTCGTCGTGGTCGCGTGCCATCCTGGTGCCGCTTTCGATCTGCTATGCGAAGAAGCCGTTTAAGAAAATTCCCCGCGAGATGGGCGTCGAGGAATTATTCGTTGGCGGCATGCTGAAGTCGCGCATGCACCTGCACTGGTCGAAAAAACTTCTCTCCTGGCGCAATTTTTTTCTTTGTATCGACCGGTTGACCCACTGGTTTGAGCGCGTGCACATCCGTCCGCTGCGTTCCATCGCTCTGCGGAGCGCCGAGAAGTGGATGCTGGAACGCTTTGAAATGAGTGATGGCCTGGGCGCGATTTATCCCTCGATGATGAACTCGATCATCGCGCTGCGCTGCCAGGGTTATTCGCTCGACGATCCCCAGGTGATCCGCGCGCTCGACGAATTCGAGAAGCTCGGTATCGAGGAGAACGACACCTTTCGCATGCAGCCTTGCATGTCTCCGGTGTGGGATACAGCCTATGCTTTGTTCGCCCTCGGCGAAGCGGGCGTTCCCTCCAACGATCCTCGCATGGTGAGGTGCGCGGACTGGATTCTGCAAAAACAAGTTCGCACCGCGGGCGACTGGCAGATCAAGAACAGGAAAGGGAAGCCGGGCGGCTGGTATTTCGAGTTCAACAACGAGTTCTATCCCGATGTGGATGATAGTGCGATGGTTTGCCTGGCCTTAAGCCGGGTGGAACATCCCAACGGACGTTACCAGCGAGAGTCGGTGCAGCGCGCCATCGACTGGATTTTTTCCATGCAGTGCCGGAATGGCGGCTGGGCCTCGTTCGACAAGAACAACGACCGCATGGTCTTCCAGCATGTGCCTTTCGCCGATCACAACGCCATGCTCGATCCGCCGACCGTGGACATCACCGGACGCATCCTGGAGATGCTGGCGACCTACGGCTACGACAAGAACCATCCCGCCGTGAAGAAAGCGATTGAGTTCGTTCGCAACGAGCAGGAGTCCGACGGGAGCTGGTTTGGCCGCTGGGGCGTCAACTACATCTACGGCACGGCGCTGGTGCTGCGAGGCCTGGAAGCGATTGGCATGGATAATCACGAGCCCTGCATCCAGCAGGGCGCTGAGTGGCTCCGCATGGTGCAAAACTCAGACGGCGGCTGGGGCGAGACCGTGGGCTCGTATGACGATCCGACGCTGCGCGGCACCGGCGACAGCACCCCGTCGCAGACGGCCTGGGCCATTCTGGGATTGCTTGCGGCCGGAGATACCCGAAGCGACTGCGTGGCGCGCGGCGTGGCCTACTTGTTGAGCACGCAAAAAGACGACGGCTCCTGGGATGAGAATTTCTTCACCGGCACCGGCTTCCCCCGCGTGTTCTATCTGGCATATCACCTGTACCGGCTATATTTCCCGCTGCTGGCGCTGACTACGTACGCGAAGGTGATGGAAAAGGAAAGCAGTTAGCCTTCAGCACTTCGCATTCAGCCGGGCCGGCTCGTGTTCGGGCTGAATGCTGAGTGCCGAATGCTGGCCTTTGTCACTGGCGCGACCGGATTTCTCGGATCGCATGTTGCCCGCGTCCTCGCCGAGCAGGGGGCGGATTTGCGCCTGCTGGCGCGGCCCCGCAGCAACCGGAAGAATCTGGAAGGGCTGAAGGCGGAGATTGTCGTCGGCGACCTGCGCGACGCGGCGTCGCTTGAGAAAGCCATGGCGGGCTGCGAAGTGGTCTTTCACGTCGCGGCCGACTACCGGCTTTGGGTACGCGATCCTGCCGAGATGTACCGGTCGAATGTTGGAGGCACCGAGGCAATTCTGCAAACGGCGCGCAAGAACAAAGTGCGATGCGTCGTGTATACATCGAGCGTGGCGACCGTCGGCTTCACGGGGAATGGCCATCCTGCCGACGAAGATTCGCCGGTTGCGCTGGCCGACATGATTGGGCATTACAAGCGTTCGAAGTTCATGGCGGAACAAATCGCCCTCGAAGCCGGGCGCGGGCCAATGCGGGTAGTCACGGTGAATCCCACGACTCCCGTTGGCGACCACGACATCAAGCCAACGCCCACGGGACGAATTATTCTGGATTTTCTGCGAAGGAAATTTCCCGCGTACGTGGAGACAGGATTGAATTTGGTGGATGCGCGCGAGTGCGCTCGCGGGCACGTGATGGCTCTGGAAAAAGGCAAGAGCGGCGAGCGCTACATTCTTGGCGGCGAGAATTTGACGCTCAAGCAGATTTTGGACGAACTGGGAGTCATCACGGGATTGCCATCGCCCAAGGTGAAGCTTCCATATTTCGTGGCCTACGCGGCCGGGGCGGTGGATCAGACGGTGACGGGCCGGATGATGGGGCGGGAGCCGCGCGCCACCGTCGAAGCAGTGCGCATGGGCAGAAAGAAAATGTGGGCCAGTTCGGATAAGGCTGAGCGCGAATTGGGCTGGAAGATCGTCCCGGTTGACGGTGCGCTGCGCCGCGCTGTGGAGTGGTTTCAGGCGAATGGCTATGTCTAAGATCGCGATCATCGCCGCGCTGGAGCGCGAAGTGAAAGAGTTCACCCGCGGCTGGGTGAAGTCGGAGCGGCCGTACCGGGGGCACAGCTATACGCTGTACGAGCAGGATGAGTTTGTCGTAGTCACCAGCGGCGTTGGAATGGAAGCCGGTCGCAGCATCGCGGAAGCCGTGATCGAACTGGTTCATCCCGCGGAAATCTGGTCGGTGGGATTTGCCGGCGCGCTGCAGGATGGCCTGCGGGTGGGCCACATCGTCACGCCGGCCGTGGTGATCGATGCCCGCGATGGCAGCCGCATTCCCATTCAGGGTGGAGAGGGATCGTTAATCACTTTCATGGGCGTTGTGGGCGCAGAGCAAAAGCGCAAACTTGCGGATGCCTACGGCGCACATGCTGTTGACATGGAAGCAGCGGCAGTAGGAAGGACGGCTGGAATTCATAGCATCCCCTTCCGGGCTATTAAGGCCATCTCCGACGACTTTCATTTCGAGATGCCCGATATGGATCGGTTCGTCGATTCCAGCGGCCGCTTCCAGGCTTTGCGTTTCGCTGGATTCTTGAGCGTGCGCCCACTTTTGTGGAAGCAGATTTTTGTGCTGGCGCGCAACAGCGGCAAAGCTGCGAATGCGCTCCACGGGTATTTGCGACTGGCGCAGGCTGACTACGTTTCGGCTGGGGCATCGGCTGGAGAAAGAATGAATGCAGCTGCAACGCCCGCCGACACGCTTCATGCGCGCGGGTAGAGGTACACGGAAACTTTAATGGCAATCGCTGGACAATTTGCGATCGAGGATAAGCGGCAGGCAATTCCAACCACCATGCTGGCCGCGGTATATCGGGGCGTCAACGATGTTCGTCTCGAGAGTGTTCCCGTACCGGAGATCGCCCCCGGGGAACTTCTGGTGCGGGTGCACACCTGCGGTGTGTGCGGCACCGACTTAAAAAAGATATCGACCGGGTCGCATTCCGCGCCCCGCATCTTCGGGCATGAGACCTCCGGCGTGGTAGCAGCCGTGGGTGAGAAGGTGCGCACGTTTCGGCCCGGCGATCGCGTGATGGTGTTTCATCACATTCCTTGCCGGTCGTGCTATTACTGCCGCCACCAGACATTTGCCCAGTGCGAAACCTACAAGAAAGTTGGCTGTACGGCGGGTTTCGAGCCTGCGGGTGGCGGTTTCGCCGAGTATGTGCGTGTGATGGATTGGATTGTTGAGCATGGCACAGTAAAGATTCCTGACGTCGTCTCGTTTGAGCAGGCCAGCTTTGTCGAACCGGTGAATACGTGCATGAAAGGGATCGAGGCGCTGCGCCTGTCGCACGGGGAGACGGTCCTTACCATCGGGCAGGGGCCGATCGGCATCATATTGAGTGTGCTGGCCCGCCGGGCGGGGGCCACCGTTATTACTTCCGATTTGTACCCGGAGAGGCTTAAAATATCAGAAAGCCTAGGATTCGAAGATCGGATCGACGCGTCCCAGCGTGATGCGGTTCAGGCTGTGCGGGAAAGAACGGATGGCCGAGGAGCTGACGCCGTAATTTTGGCGGTGGGGAGCAACGGCCTGATCCGGCCCGCGATGGATGCGGCTCGCCCTGGGGGGCGGGTCTTGTTGTTTGCCCAGACTCAGCGTGGGGAAGTCGTGGTGGATCCTGCCGCGATTTGCGTGGATGAGAAGGCGCTTTTGGGGTCGTACAGCGCTTCCGTGGATTTACAGGAAGAATCGGTTCGTTTTGTGATGAACCGGGAAATGGATCTGGAACGGCTGGTCAGCCACCGCTTTCCGTTGCAGGAGAGCGCGCAAGCCTTGCAAATGGCCATGCATCCCCAGCCATCGTCGATGAAAATCGTGATCCAGCCCGGCGCCGCCTGGGAGCGACAATCCCAGGAAGGAAACCAGCAGTGAATGGCAAAATGACGGCTGCCGTCCTCTACGGCAAAGAAGATCTGAAGATTGAAAAAGTTCCCATCCCCCGCGTGGAGAAGGGCGAGGTGCTGGTCAAGGTGCAGGTGGCGCTCACCTGCGGCACGGACCTGAAAGTCTACCAGCGCGGTTACCATGCGCGCATGATCGTGCCGCCCGCGTTATTTGGGCATGAACTCGCGGGAGTGATCGAGGAAGTGGGCGAAGGGGTTCACAGCTTCAAGAAAGGGCAGCGCGTGGTTGCGCTGAACTCCGCGCCTTGCCAGATGTGCTTCTACTGCTCGAAGCACCAGGAAAATCTCTGCGAAGATTTGTTGTTTAACAACGGCGCCTACGCCGAATACATTCGCGTGCCGCGGCGCATCGTGGACGCGAATATGCTGGTGATTCCGGGCAATGTGAGCTACGAAGACGCCGCCATGACCGAACCGCTGGCCTGCGTGCTGCGCGGTTTGCATGAGACGGGAGTGGAGATTGGCGATACCGTGGCCATCATCGGCGGAGGGCCCATCGGGCTGATGTTTGTGCAGGTCGCTCGCGCCATCGGTTGCAACGTCATTGCGGTGGTAAAGCGCGACGAGCAAGTCGTTGCCGCCAAGCACATGGGCGCGCACGAGATCGTGCAGACGACAAAGGTTCCGAATGTGCTGGAGGCGGTGCGCGCGCTCACGCCGCGCAAGCGCGGCTGCGATGTAGTGATTGAAGCGGTTGGCCGTCCCGAAGCCTGGGAGTGGGCGGTGGAGATGGTGCGCAAGGGCGGCACGGTAAATTTCTTTGGCGGATGCGCCAGCGGATCGAAGGTGCAGCTCGATACCAATCGCCTGCACTACTCCGAGATCACGCTGAAGGCCACGTTCCATCACACGCCGGAGACGGTGCGCCGCGCCTTTGACCTGATTGCCGCCAAGAAAATTCGTCCTACGGATTACATCACCGGCGAGGCTCCGCTTTCCAGCCTGCAGAAGGTGTTGCGCCACATGCTGAATCGCGGGGGCGACATCAAGACGGCCATCATTCCCGGCCACTGATCGCAGAGCCGCAGGAAGAAGGGAATGTTCTGCACAGGCGGCATCAATCTGCGCTCTGACTGAATGACAGCAACCACCACCACCGATCCGCAGGCGGTCGCCGCATCTTCGACCGGCTGGTCGCGCCTGCCCGCGGCTTATGCCATTCCTCCGTCGGCTCCGTCACTGGCCGAGGCAAAGCAATATTGCGCCCGGCTGGCACGCACGCATTACGAAAATTTTTCCGTCGCGAGCTGGTTCCTTCCCAAAAACCTTCGTCAGGATTTTTTTAACGTCTACGCCTACTGCCGCATTTCCGACGATCTTGGGGACGAGGTGGGCGATCCGCAAGCATCGCTGCTTTTGCTCGATCAATGGCAGGAAGAATTGGACGCCTGTTACAGCGGTTCGCCGCGGCACCCCGTTTTTGTGGCCCTGGCCGAAACGGCTGGCAAATTCAAGATCCCAAAGCACGAATTTTCCGACCTGCTCACCGCCTTTCGCCAGGATCAGACGGTCACTCGCTTTGAAACCTTCGACGACGTGCTGGCGTACTGTCACTACTCAGCGAACCCGGTGGGGCATCTCGTGCTTTATCTTTGCGGCTACAGCGACGCCGAGCGCCGGCAGCTTTCCGACTACACCTGCACGGCGTTGCAACTAGCCAATTTCTGGCAGGACGTCAGCGTCGACTACGAAAAGGGCCGCATTTATCTGCCGCTCGAGGACATGCGGCGCTATGCGGTCACGGAGGACGATATTGCGGGCCGGCGCAACAGTCCGGCATTTTGCCACCTCATGAAATTTGAAGTGGAGCGGGCTCGCGAATGGTTCGCGCGCGGATTGCCGCTCGCGGGCAAAGTGAGCTCGGAATTGGCGATCGATATTGAGCTATTCACTCGCGGAGGAGAGGAAATTCTGAACGCGATCGAGCGTCAGGGATTTGCAGTCCTCGGCCATCGCCCGATTATTTCCAAGCCGCGTAAGCTTGCCCTGGTGGCGCGGGCTGCATTGAGGAAGCTGTTATGAGTGCGGGAACGCAACCCATGCTGGCTTCATGGACTCCAGCCCCGGCTCAGCTGACCATGGCCTACTCGGTGTGCCGCGGCATCACTCGCGCCAACGCCAGAAACTTCTACTATGCGTTCCTGGTTCTTCCCAAGCGCAAGCGCGAAGCCCTCTGCGCGGTCTACGCCTTCATGCGCCGCTGTGACGATATCGCCGACGACTCCACGCTGAGCCTGGAGGAACGCCGCGTAAAGCTCGATACCTGGCTCGATGCCCTGCATCGCGTACAACAGGGGCAGCCCAGCGATGACCCGATTCTTCTCGCCTTGACCGATGCTCAGCGGCGGTTCACCATTCCCGCCGGCTTGCTCGACGATCTTGCGCAGGGTACCGCGATGGACGTGGCAGGGAATGACGATGTGGAGGCGCGTGCGCCCGTCAGCGCAGGTTTGACGGTGCAATACCAGACGTTTGAAGATCTCAAGCTCTATTGCTACCGTGTAGCGTCCGTGGTCGGTTTGGTTTGCATCCACATCTTTGGCTACCGAGACCCAGGGGCCGAGCCGTTGGCCGAGCAGTGTGGCCTGGCGTTCCAGTTGACCAACATCATTCGGGACGTCAAGGAAGATGCCGGCATGGGCAGGGTCTATTTGCCGCAGGAAGATCTCGCCCGCTTCAATCTGGCCGCCGCCGATTTGCTGGCTGCGCCCGACCCAGCCCGCTTCCGCCCTCTGCTCGCCTTCGAGGCAGATCGGGCGCGCGAATACTATAAAGCCGGCGAACAGCTGATCCCCTATGTCGCCGAAGACAGCCAGCCGGCGCTGTGGGTGCTGGTGAACATCTACCGCAAGCTCCTGGAAAAAATTGCCGAGCGGCAATTCGACGTCTTCGCCGGCAAAATAAGCCTCACCATGAGCGAAAAGCTTCGCGTCTTGGGCAAGGGCTTCTGGCAGCGCCTCACGTAATTTCCTGATGACCCCGAACTCATCTTTGCAGACGGTAGCCATCGCCGGCGGCGGCCTGGCTGGTTTGGCTGCGGCCTGCGCTCTCGCCGACTCGGGTTATCGAGTCACGCTGTTCGAGCGCCGCCCCTATCTCGGCGGGCGCGCTTCCTCGTACGAGCATCCCGGCACGGGTGAAGTGGTCGACAACTGCCAGCATGTTCTGTTTCGCGTTTGTACCAACCTGGTTGAGTTTTACCGGCGCATTGGCGTGGAAGACAAGATTCGTTGGTACGACACCATGACCTTCGTCGAGCCCGGCGGACGGTCGTCGGTGATGCGCGCGTCCGCGCTGCCGGCCCCGCTGCACACCGCGCCGTCATTTTTGCGCTTTCCATTTCTGAATGTGAAAGACAAGCTCGTGATTTCGCGTTCCGTCGCCGCGCTGACGATGAAGCCGCAACCTGACAACGGGCAATCGTTTCTCGATTGGTGCCGTCACTATGGGCAGACCGAAAACGCCATTGAGCGCTTCTGGAAGCCGATTCTGGTGAGCGCCCTCAGCGAAGACCTCGACCTTATTTCCGTTTCCTACGCAGCGCAGGTTGTGCGCGAGTCGATGAAGACTCCGGCGGCGCGGCACATGGGAGTGCCCACCATTCCGCTAACCGATCTTTACAACCGAGCCGGGGATTACATTCGCGCCCGTGGCGGGGAAATCCTTTTGCGGCGCTCCGTGGAAAGGTTTTGTCCCGATGCATCCGGGGTTCGCCTGCTGTCCGGAGGAGAAGAGCAATGCTTCGATTTCGCCATCCTGGCATTGCCCTTCGATATCCTCGCCCAGGTTCTGCCGGCCGATGTAGCTGGCGCGGCACTGCGCCAGAAGCTTGATCACTTTGACACGTCGCCGATCACTGGGATCCACCTCTGGTTCGATCGCCAGATCAGCGATCTCGATCACGCGGTGCTGCTGGACCGAACCATTCAATGGATGTTCCACAAGTCGCGCCTGCTGGCCACACGCAACACCGCAGGCGAAGATTCCATGAGCGGTAGCTATATCGAGCTGGTGGTCAGTTCCTCGAAAACCTTAATCGAGAAATCGCGCAGCGAAATCGTGGAGCTCGCGCTTCAGGAAGTTCGCGAGTTTTTTCCCGACGCGCGCTCGGCAAAACTGATCAAGTCTGCCGTGATCAAGGAAGTGCATGCCACTTACTCGCCGCGACCCGGCATTGATGCCTATCGACCTGGGCAGGCTACGGCCTGGGATCGAGTCTATTTGGCTGGGGATTTTACCGCGACCGGCTGGCCGGCCACGATGGAGGGCGCAGTCCGTAGCGGGTACCTGGCAGCAGAATCGCTCGCCCGGGGTTCAGGCTCGCGTGCAGCATCTTTTCTGGCTCCTGATCTTTCCCCGACCGGGCTGATGCGCTTCTTCGGATAGCGACCTCCTCCACACTTAGTAACTCGCTGGTTGGTGACTTACTCCCTTGCAAAACCATGAAGACTGGCGCACGCTACTTCTAATAGGGACGAGTCAGGCGAACGGTAACATCGGAGGTATCGTATGAGCCTGCCGGGTCAAGTAGAACCCGCTGTTCCTTCCGCGCCCGGATTCGATTCCAACACAATCGTCACCTCCTCCGTGGCGCAACAGTGTTTCAGTCAGGGATACAAGTTCTGCATTCGTTACCTATCGCTCGGGCCGCAGGCAGCAAAAGATCTGAGCAACAGGGAAGCGTACGACATACTAGGTTCCGGGCTGGCGCTCATGCCGGTGCAGCATGTGCGTCATCCAGGCTGGTCGGCGAATCGAGACCTGGGACAAAACGATGGTCAAAACGCCGCCGGCAATGCCCAGGCAGTCGATTTGCCGGCGGGCATCAACATTTGGCTCGATCTGGAAGGACTAGCGCGCGGCACCTCAGCGCAGGACGTCATCGACCACTGTCGGGCATGGTATGACGCCGTCTTCTCGGCAGGCTTTGTTCCCGGGATCTACGTCGGGGCAGACGCCATTCTCTCGGGGCAGCAGTTGCTGGACTTGCCCTTTCAGCATTATTGGCGCTCCCAGAGCAAGGTTCCTGAAATTCCCGTTCGCGGCTACCAGCTGCTGCAGCTTTACCCTTCCATTTCGATTAACGGCGTGGCGGTCGATATCGACATCACGCAAAACGACAATTCGGGGGGCCAGGCCCTGTGGCTGCGGGTGACCGACAAGTCGTGAGGCTTGTGAGCCCTCTTCCAAACCGGAAACCCGAATGAGCCGTTCCCAATCCGGCCGCTGGCCGTGATTCCGTCCACGTTTCTCGTCACGTTGCCGAGTGCTATACGACACAGACAATTGCTCCGTCGCGCGCAACCATGGTCGAGGGGGACATCGGCACGTCCAAGCCCCGCCGAGGAGGTGTCCTATGCTTCCAAGGATTGCGCTCGTCTTTTTGCTGCTGGCTGCAGTTTCCGGTAACGGGCAAAATTCCAAGAACTCCGGCCGCAATTCCGTGCCATTTGAAGGCGCAAAACTTTTTCAGGACCACTGTGCCGCCTGTCACGGCGCAGATGGGCGCGGCCACGCAGCGGTCAATCGTGGAGACGCGATCCCCGATTTGACCCGGATCGCGCAGAAAAATCATGGAGTATTCCCGTATCTCGGCGTCAAAAATCTGATCGAGGGAACACGGCCAATTACCCGCGGCCAGTCCTCGGCGCGGATGCCCGTATGGGGTCCCGTTTTCCATTACGTAGATACGGATCAGGATTGGGGAGAGGTTCGGCTGGATGCGGTGACGCGGCACATCGAGTCGATCCAGCAAAAGTAGTCACTGCGGTCCTGTGCGATCTCGCGCGCTGTCGTAAACTCAGACGGTGTCTTCCCGCCAGGAGATCAGCCAGCATCCGGGCAGCGACCGCTTTCTTCGCTGGACAATCCTTCTCGGATGTTCCTTTTTCTTTCTCGAGTTCATTGCTTATTCTTTTGTCGACATCGATTTGTGGCACCAGGTGGCGCTCATTCGCGACAGTCTCGCGGCCGGTCATCTGCTGCGTTCCGATCCTTACGCATACACTCCAACTCTGCCCTGGGTGGATCACGAGTGGGGCGCCGGCGCGCTTGCCTTCTTCACCACGCAGTGGTTCGGCCCCGGCGCCATCATTGCTCTGAAGATTCTCGCGGCCCTGGGAACTTTGTTCGCCTGCCTTCGCTGTTCACAAATGCGCGGGGCCCATCTGTCGCTGTCCGGCGGATGCGCGTTACTCGGCACATTTCTTCTGTACCTGGGTTTTTTTCCCGCGGTTCGGGCGCAGGCGTATTCCTTCTTCTTCGCCGCGGTCTGGCTTTGCCTGTTGGAGCTCGACCGCCGCGGCTCGCGAGTTTGGATAATTGCGGCCCTTCTTCTGCTTCCCGTATGGCTCAATCTTCATGCCGGGTTCGCGGTGGCTTTCGTATTCACCGCACTTTACGCGGTTGAAGTTGCTGTCCAGGGGCGCGCAGTGTGGCATTTGCCGGCTCTGCTTTGCGCCATGACGCTGGAGATTTTTGCCAATCCTTATGGCTCGGCTTATTTCGCTTATCTTCGTCGAGGATTATGGATGGCTCGCCCGTATTCCGCGGAATGGAGCCCGTTGGCAACGCTGGGAATGCCCTGGATCGCCGCTTTCGCTGCGGCGCTGCTGATTGCCGCCGCCTCCATCCTCGCCATCGGCTGGAGCAAAGCACCCGGGCTTCTCATCCTGACTGCAACTGCTTTGGAAGCCACTGTTCATCGCAAACTTCTTCCTCTTTTCGCTGTCGCCTGGCTCTGCTACGTTCCTGCATTTCTTCAAGCCACGCCTGTAGGGCGTTTTGCCATCGATTTTTCGCAGCGCAAGGCTCGCTTTTTGTCGTCTGCATGGATCCTGCTGGCATGCCTGTGTGCTTATGGCGCTGCGCGCCAGCAACCCTGGGAACTTCGTGTACTGCAACCCATCTATCCCATTGGGGCAGTCGAATATTTCACCAGGCAGCAATTCGTCGGGAACGTGATGGTGCCATTTCGCCTGGGGGCTTACGTCTCGTACAAGCTCTATCCGCGAGTGAAGGTTTCGGTCGACTCGCGATACGAAGTCGCGTATCCCGATGCGGTCGTCAAACAAATGTCGGATTTCTATGCGGCACGGCCCGACTGGCTCGCCACGCTGAACGCCTATCCAACCGATGCCGTGCTTGTCCCGGCAGACGAGCCCATCGCGCGATGGATGCCCGCGTCGGCCTGGAACCGCGTGTACTCCGATCGGCAATTCCAGATTTATGTGCGCCCCGGAATTGCATTGCCGGCGGAAGACGGAAGCGCCCGGTCGTTTAGCGACGTCTTTCCGTAAGCCGGTCCGAAGCCCCGGATTTACGCCCAATCCGATAGACTGAAGTTCAGGCCTCGATCGCGGCGTGTTCGCGTCGCTTCGACTGGGGCGAAAATGCAATCAAGGATCGGGAAAGTCATTCGTGACTGAAAAATTACTGGGAATTATTTTTGCTTTTATCAGCTCCGTGATCGGTGCGACTGGGTATGCCGGGATCGCCATCTTGATGGCCATTGAGTCGGCGTGCATCCCTCTTCCGTCGGAACTCATCATGCCCTTCGCCGGGTACCTGGTGTACACCGGCACTTTCAAGCTGTTGTGGATTGCAACCGTGGGTGCGCTTGGTTGCAACTTGGGGTCGCTGGTCGCCTATGAGATTGGCTGCTATGGCGGTCGTCCTTTGGTGGAGCGCTATGGCCGCTGGATTTTAATGGGGCGCCGCGAGCTCGACACTGCCGACCGCTTCTTTGCCCGCTGGGGCTACCTCGCGGTTTTTGTGGGACGATTGCTGCCCGTGATTCGCACCTTCATTGCCTTGCCCGCCGGAGTAGCGCGTATGCCCCGCGGGCGTTTTCACCTCTACACGTTCTTGGGTTCGTGGCCCTGGTGCCTCGGCCTCGGCTATCTGGGAATGAAGTTGGGCGAAAACTGGCGGACGCTAGGGAAGTACTTCCACCAGTTCGACGCCGTCATCGGGGTTGTATTGGTGGCCGCAGCATTATGGTTTATATGGACTCATTGGCAGGGTCGCATGCGCTCTGAGGCCTGACGCACCGTTCGTTACGAAATTTCACAGCACTCGCCCTTCGCCAATTGCGATACCACAATCTGCCACTGTCCATTCCGCTTGATCACGACGTCGGTGTACACATACGCGACGGGGCGGACTGCGCCATTCTGCTCAACCTCATCTTTCTCCGACCCATGAACCACGGCCACCGTTTCTGTCAAAAGCCGGATGTCCCGCCCGGTCGACTTCATTGAACGAAATCGAATTTTGCCGGTGCTCAAGAGCTCGATCAAATCCGTCCGTGAGGTAACGTTCCCTTTCTCGTCATATTGCACGTAATCATCGGCGTAAATTCGCCGCAATTCTCCTTGATCCGCAGATATCAGAGCTCGATCTCCATCCTCAAAAAGTTTGGCAATCTCCTGAATCGGATCCATGGCCTTCTCGGGGCCCGCGCCCGGCTGCGGCGATCGATCTGAAACATTCATGCCGCTGTCGTTTACCATCCCGTTAGTGTATACACTCGTGTCTGAAGGAGGCCGCATGTTTCGAACTGCTCGCGTACTCGCTCTGCTGCTGTTTTTCGCAGTCGTCTCGCCGTTTGTTGCCGCTGCTCAGTCTGCATCATCCGACCGCCCCTTCGTCGTCGAATACTATTACAAGGCCAAATGGGGCCATGCCGACGAATTCCTCAAGCTGTTCAAGAAGAATCACTATCCCGTGCTCAGGAAAGAAATGGAGATGGGCCGCATCGCGAAGATCTGGATGGACCAGCCCCGCTATCACACCACCGAAGACGGCCGCTGGGACTTTCGTGTAACCATCGTTTTCAAGAATGCCACGGTCGCCAACGAGCCTTTCGACGAAGCCGCGCTGCAGAAGCAGATGTATCCCGACCAGGAGACCTTTCAGCGAGAAGAGCAGCACCGCTTCGAAATTCTGGAGGCGCACTGGGATTTGCCCATCAAGCCGATGGACCTCGACGCCAAATAGCGGCATCATTCTTAAAAACACAGCTTGTCATCCCGACCCCAGAGAGCGAGCCAGCAGGACTCTGCTGTCCACCCTTCTGGAAATACGCAGGGGCTAACTTTCGAGAGCCGTGGCTTGCGCAAAAGTCGTATTTGCGCGAACATGGAGGAATCGATGGGTGGCAATAACCTGTCACCAAGAAGAGGCTCTCATGTATCAGAAACGCCCCGGAGTTTTTATGGCCGATTGGTCCGATGCCAACGGCCGTCGCCATCGCAAGCAGTTTTCAAGCGCTAAAGCCGCAACGGAGCACGAGCACAGCCAAACCGCACTCACCCACGCTGTACGTGCCAGCCGCGAGTACAAGCTAGCCGGCGGTGGCAAAAAGGCCAAGCTGGCGGTGACAGAATCCGCCACCCGTGGCGAGATGGAACCGGCTCGAGGCAAGCTCGGAGTGATGATTCCGGGCATGGGCGCCGTAGCCACCACGTTCGTGGCCGGAGTAGAAGCGATTCGCAAAGGGCTGGCTAAGCCCATCGGCTCGCTGACCCAGATGGGTACGATCCGCCTCGGCAAGCGCACCGATGGCCGCTCGCCCAAGATCAAGGAGTTCGTCCCCCTGGCCGGACTGGACGACCTCGTCTTCACCGGCTGGGACATCTTCGAGGACAACATGTACGAGGCCGCCGCCAACGCGGGCGTCCTCGACCATCGCCTGCTCGAGCAGTTGAAGCCATTTCTTTCCTCCATCACGCCGCGCGCCGCTGTCTTCGACCACAACTACGTCAAGAAAATCGACGGCCCCAATGTAAAAAAAGGGAAGTCGAAGATGGACCTGGCCGAGCAGTTGCGCGCCGACATTCGCAGCTTCAAGAAGTCGAGCGGCGCGACGCGGCTGGTCACCATGTGGTGCGGTTCGACCGAATCCTACATCGAGCCCACCGCTGCCCATCAGTCCGTGAAGGCGTTTGAGAAGGCGTTGCGCGAGAACGATGAAATGATTGCGCCTTCGATGATCTACGCTTACGCCTCGCTCATGGAAGGCGTGCCGTTCGCCAATGGCGCACCCAACCTCACGGTCGACCTGCCCGTCATGCTGGAACTCTCGCGCCAGAACGAAGCGCCCATTTGCGGCAAGGACTTCAAAACCGGCCAAACCCTGATGAAGACTGTGCTCGCACCCGCGTTCAAGGCGCGCCTTCTCGGGCTTAGCGGATGGTATTCCACCAACATCCTCGGCAACCGCGACGGGGAAGTGCTCGACGATCCGGGCTCATTCAAAACTAAAGAAGAGTCGAAACTGGGCGTGCTGGAGCATATTCTGCAGCCCGGCCTGTATCCCGAGCTTTACGGCAATATCTTCCACAAGGTTCGCATCAACTACTATCCGCCGCGCGGCGACAACAAGGAAGGCTGGGACAACATCGACATCTTCGGTTGGCTCGGTTATCCCATGCAGATCAAAGTCGACTTCCTCTGCCGCGATTCCATCCTGGCCGCGCCCATCGTACTCGACCTGGTGTTGCTGATGGACTTGGCCCAACGCAGCTCCGAACTGAAAGGACTTGGCATCCAGGAGTGGCTCAGCTTCTACTTCAAGTCGCCCATGACGGTGCCCGGATTGTATCCCGAGCACGATTTATTCATTCAGCTGATGAAGCTGAAAAACACACTGCGGCATTTGAAGGGGGAAGTGCTGATTACGCACCTGGGACTGGAGTATTACGACTGATTGCCCGTGATTCTCCGGGCCTCACGCCACGTCAAGAGCCATCTTTAGTGCGCGATTGACTTCGGCAATCTTGCTGGCAGGCAGAGTCCCCACGAATTGTGTGAGATCGCTCTTGCGGATGCTGACGAGGTTGTCACACATGACCCAGCTTGGATGCTTTAGTCCCTCGCCAACTCCAACGCTGACCTGGGTGGAAAGGCCTTCGCCGGTCGAGAAGACGGGTGCGCAAATGACAGTGGAGAACCGCGACTCGATGAGGACCTGACGGCTTACGATAACGAAGACCCGATACGACTTGGGATCGCCCTGGGGCTTATAAACACGATAAAGGTCTCCCCGCCTCATAGCTGCTTTCAAACCGTTAGTCTTCCGCAACCTGAAAATCAAGCACATCTGCCGCTTCGGCGTTCAGTCGGTCGGCGGCGCGATTGATCAACTCCAGATCACGGCTATGCGCCTGAGCGCGAGCGCGCTGCCGCAGATAGCTCCGCAACACGCGCTCGATGAATGCCGACCGGGAGCCTTTGGACCCGGCCTCGAGATCGATCCGCGCTAAAACCTCTTTTGAGAGTGTGATAGATGTCTTCTCTTTCATACTACTATCATACCACACCGCGTTTTGCGAGGACGCTGGTGCGCTCAGCCTGGCAGCTTACGACGCGATTTGTTTCGTCTTCTTGTACTCATCAAACTTCCCCAGAAACCGGTCCATATCCTTCTTCTGCAAGTAATACGGGGTCGACAGCCGCAGCTTGCTCGGCTCCCCGCCGCGGATGCGAATCTTGTGCGTCGTCCACATCCATTTCTCCAGTTCCATGCGGTGAATGGGAGGCACATTCACGGTCACGATCCCGCAACGCAGTGCCGCCTCTGGCGATGTCCACGACTCCGCCCCGCGCTTGGTCATCTCCGCCAGCATCCAGTCCGCCAACGCGCGATGCCGTTTTTCAATCCGCTCCATCCCAATGTCATTGGCGAGCTTGATCGAGGCTCCTAATCCCCACAGCGAGGGCACATTGGAACTCCCGATCCTCTGCAACCGTTCGGTGCGCAGCTTCGGCTCGTCCCAGCCTTCGGTCACAATCGTGTTCCAAACCCGATCGATGACCTCATCGCGCACGTACAGAAATCCGGAGCCCTTCGGGGCAAACAGCCACTTGTGCGGGCTGGCGGAGTACATATCGCAACCGAGCTCGCGAATGTTGAGCCGCATCATGCCCGGCACATGCGCGCCGTCAATCGCGGACAAAATCCCCTTGGATCGTGCCAGCCCGCACAATTCCTTCGCCGGCAGCACCACGCCCGAGAAAGTGGTGATGTGGCTGAAAAACATCACGCGGGTGCGCGGCGTAATCGCGCCTTCAAATAGATTCAAGACCTCGGACGCATCCTTGACCGGCCGCGGTAAAGTCACCTTCTTCACCACAATGCCGTAGCGCTTAGCCTTGAGGTTCCAGGGATGCTCGCCCCCGGGATGTTCCTGGTCTGTCATCAACACTTCATCGCCCGATTTCAGGTCGAGTCCATTCGCAATGTAACTGTTGGCCTCAGTAGCATTGCGCAGAAGAGCGATTTCCTCCCGCGAGCAACCGACAAACTCAGCCAGCGGGTCGCGAAATTCATTCCAGGCCGCGTAGCCCCAGATCGGATAATCCTCCGGGTCCTGCTGATCCATTTTCTCCGTGGTGGTGTAGCCTTCAAACACGGCGCGCAGCACGGGAGCGGGGCTGGAGCCTACGGTGCCATTGTTCAGATAGACTTCATCTTCCGGAATCAAAAATTGCCGGCGCATCTCCGCCCAGTAGGCATCTTCGTTCTTTTCCCACAAAGCGCGGTCCGGGATCGGCGGAATGTCTTTCAGCTGCGCTCGCAGGTCTCCCGGCAAAGTAAGAGCTGCGGCGAATCCGGCTACGGTTGAATTCAGAAACTGGCGGCGATCCAGCATGGCAGTCTCCCCAACAGAAGAAATGTGAGGCGTGTTGGTTGTTTCCGGCAGGCATTATCGCAGAACTAGAAATCGCCTGCCCACAACGACCGGTTCCCGGTAGCGATTCGTAATCCATACCCAAGCAGGGCGATCAGCACTGCAAGCATGAACAATGTATGCGATGCGTACCACTTTGACAGGTCCAGGGTAATGGGATAGGAATTCAGCAGTTGTATGGTGAAAATCGTGACGGCCACAGCCAGCATGCCAAATCGCAGCAACGCCACCATCAGCACCAGGGTCATCAGAAGGACGAAGGGGACTTCCAGAGCGAAATTTTCTCCGCCGAGGTTCACCAGCAGGACCATGATCGCGGTCGCCGCCACGCTGAGCCAGTAATTCTTCAGCACGGAGCGCGCCAGGAATAAGGTAAAGGTCATGGTAAAGGCCGGCACCAGGGCATCGAGGACGTTGCGCAATAAAAATCCGGCTAGCTCCTGAGCCGATCCGAGCGCCAGAATGTTGGAGGCGATCGTGGTTTGACCGGGCAGATTAAACCATCCCGGCAGGGCGTTGGCTACGTGAACCCCCAGAGCCGCCACGGCCCCACCTAAAATGCCGGCCAGTAGATCGCGCCCGATCAGGGGGTCGCGAAACCGGCCGGACAGCAGGCGGGTCCAGGAAATTAGTAATTCCGGCCAGTTCCGCCGCACAAAAGGTTCCAGCGCAACGTACAGAAGCCACAGGCAGGCAGCGGAAAAAAGCGCTTCCCCGGCCGCGTGGATGAACAGTTGCCATTCTGCTCCAAGATCTGGAACGTGATGCGCCGTGAGCAAGCTGGCAGCAAGCGCAACCCAAAACGTAAACGTAGAAATGCGAAACGCTCCCTGGCGGTCCCCGCGGCCGAGCCGAAGGTTGTTCCGTGCGAACCACGCGGCCATGACCAGAAGAGCAAATCCACCCACCACCAAGGTGGTCTGACGCACAATCGCCGACGTGGCTAGTCCACGCGCTTGCATGCGCCAGGGCAGGCTCCATGGGCCGATCGCCTGGAAGTAAACCGGCTTGCCGCGGTAACTGGCTGCGCTGATCTGAATCTCCGTCGCCGGATCCTCGGGATAGAACCCGCGCCAGCCGAACCGCCGGTCGAAGCCGAAAGGCGGAAGCCAGGTAGGTTCCGCGGGCCGAAGCGTGCCTGGATTCAATCCGGTGGCCGCAAGCATGTCGGCCCAATTCACGTCGGGGGCCTCGGTCCGTTCGTGGTCCACTTGCGGCGGCACAGCCAGGAATCCGATCAAACGTCCGCCTCCATCCAGAACCGCGAGGTTCATACCAGAAACTTCGTTGGGAGGGTCCAGCGCGCCTACGCGCAGATTACGATTTTCTGGCGCCAGCGGCAGCGGACTTTGCCGGTAAAAAAAAGTCAAAACACCGAGCTCGCCATTTCTCAGTTTCTGGCGCGCCGCCGGGCTCGCCAGCTGCTTGACTCCGTAAAACATGTAGTCGTAATTGCGCTCCAGCCAGAAGGCGTGATCGGCAGGAGCGCTGGCATATCCAGCCTTCTCGAGGATCTCTTGCGCCCGCACTTCCAGGGCACTGGGCGTCTTGACCGGCGGCCCGACTCCCAGGTCGGTCGAAAACGGCGCCAGCGCGACCACGGCACCCAGCACCAGCAGTGCGGCCAGCAACAGGCTCCAGCCAAGCTTCGGTTGCAGAACTCCTTCGCCGCCGGCTGCTGCCACCATTTCCGGCGATGGCGTCTCGCCTGCCGCCAGCGCCGCCGCCAGTGGATCTCCACCCGGCAGCGCCGCCGCCACCTGCAACGCGCTGTGAGGACGCTTGCCCGGTTCTTCCTCCAGGCAGCGCAAGATCACGCGCTCCACAAGTTGGTCCAGACCTTCGACAAGTTGCGAAGGACTTCTGGGAGTGGAACTCGAGTGTTCGCGGGTTAACTCCGCCATGCTGGCGGCCGCGAAGACTCTCTTTCCCGTGAAAATCTCATACAGAACGAGTCCCAAAGAATAGAGATCACTCTGCGCGGTCGCAGCCTGCCCGGCCAGCTGTTCGGGAGCCATGTAGGCGGGCGTACCGGCATGCAATTCCACGTCGCTGGTGGTGGCCAGGCCGGCCAGCCCGAAATCCGTGATGCGAGCCTTGCCGCGCCGATCCAGCATGATGTTGGCAGGCTTGAGATCACGGTGGAGTACCCCGGCGTCATGAGCTGCCGCTAAACCCGCGCACAGTTGCCGCGAGATGTCGATCGCCTTGTCCTGCGGCAAGCGCCCGATTCGCGTGAGCAGCGACGCGAGATCTTCGCCGTCGACGTACTCCATGGTGAGAAACGGCAGGCCGGCGGTCTCGCCAATATCGAACACGCGGCATACGTTGGGATGTGAAACCTGCCGGGCAGTTCGCACCTCGCGGTGAAAACGGGCCTGGGCCGGGCCATCGTAGGACAACGCAAGGGGCAGGAACTTCATCGCCACGGGCTGGCCCAATTTCAAATCATCGGCGCGGTAAACCTCGCCCATGCCTCCTTTGCCGAGCAGGGCCACGATGCGGTAGCGATCGGCCAGAATCTGGCCGGGTATGAAACGGCCTTCGTCGAGAGGAGGAGATTCCAACAGGCTGCGACGCGAAGGAGATGGATCGTCCAGCGTGCTGCCTTGCCAGTCGACGGTGGGATGAGATTCCGCCGGCGCGCCACACCTTGGGCAGAATCCCGCCATCGCAGGCAGGTCAGAACCGCAGCGGACGCAGCGAAGAGTCTGCACAGGAAATTGTCCCCAAGATTAATCGAACGTGTCACAGGTTGGCTAGTTTCCGCGCACACTGTGCACAAGAGGCACGCCGCTCCCTGCCCACTTTTTACAATGTCACGACCCTCTGGTGCCTGAGGGCTGGCCACTTGCGAATGCAATAAACAAAAAACCCCGATTCGCGCTCGAGGGCGCAAATCGGGGTCGACAGCAACCGGCATCGCGCTTTAGCTACTGCCCCGCAGGCTTCTCAGCGGGTTTCGCGGCAGGCTTCTTGGTTTCGGCCATCCCCGCCTTCGGTTTCCAGAAGTCCGGGTCGGCTTTGATCCATTCCTCTGACGCATAGCTCATGCGGGGGTTGATGACGAACAGGTTGGTTTCGCTTGAATCCACTGCCGCCGCGGTCAACTCCGCCAGCCGCTTCATTCCGTCTTCGCCCAGGGCTTCGGCAAACGGCTTATCCATGGTGAAACTGTGATCGATCTCGGTGGCTGATTTGAGCAGATTGAAAATGATATAGGTCCCGTCTTCCATGCCGTAGAGTCCCTGGTAAGTAGCCCAGTGGATTTCGGGAATCTTCTCGCAGCCTTTCTTGTACAGCTTGGTCAATTCATCCCAGTCTTTGCCATGGCCGGGACGAACGTGGTAGCGGGAAATTTCAAAGTAGCGCATGTGCGGCAGGTCCACATCGGCGCGCATGCTCTGGTCTGCGCGGTACATCAGCGCTCCCTGATCGATTCCGCTGAGCAACTCTCCATCCGCCACTCCGGCGCGATCCAGAGCCGCGGACAGCGAGGTGTTCTTCTCAACGGCATGCAGGTCTTTTTCCCATGCTTCGAATGACTCATAGCCAGTGAAGAAGAGCGAGCGCGGTTTTCCGGACACCGAGTCGACCGCCAGGTAGTGTGTGGGAAATTTCGCTTTCGCCATCGCTTGCACAAATGCGCTCTCCGTTTTCTCATGAGAGGCGCCGTTCCGGTACGGCTTCAGCCATTCACGAGTTACGGTCAGAATCTTCGGCGGTCCCATGTCCCCGTGTTCCTGCGCTACCGCCACCACGCCAAGCAAACAAATTCCCAACAACAAACCCAATCGCTTCATGGATATCTCCTTTAGTTTGATTTGGGAAACGGGGCAATTGTACGCGGATTACAGTTTTTAGCAATAATTGGAATCAGTCCTATGATTTTTGGCAATAAACGCCCTGCAGTAGATTGTGGCCGGCGCACTTTCAGCCGCCGATTGCGGGCGGCTAGAAATTCCGAAAAAGGTCCGAAAAATGCTCGTGCGCAGACTTGCCCGGATAACTCGAGCAGCAGAGCACGCGTCTAAACTGTCAGGCCTAGATTCGGGCTTGGGGTCTTCCACTCAAGGGTATAATCTAAGCAGCAGAAGTATCTGGCCACTAAGGAGTTCCCATGAAGTTCCGTTGGCTGGCAATTGCCATCGCGTTGGCCGCTTTCACCGCTGGCCCCTGCATCCAGGCGCAGGCTCCTCAACCGCAGCCTAACCCGAATCCCCAGCAGCCTCCACCTACCGCGCCACCTCCGTCGCAAGGGCCGACGCAGGATCCTGACGCCGGCCAACCCAAGGCGACCGACGTCCAGAATGCTCCCAAGCAGGCTCCGGCCACGCTTCCCAGCAAGGACGACGACCAGATTAAGCACGATGGCACCAAGACCGACGTGGACGCGGTTGGAAACCGCAACGTCGGTTGTGGACGCGGTGTGGGCAACTGGTACACGGTCGAAGGCCAGGTCGCTCGCGGGCGCGTTTATGCCCAGCAGATTGAATCCCAGGTCAAGCTGGTCAATGATCCGGTGATCACGGAATACGTCAACCGCGTCGGGCAAAACATTGTGCGCAATTCCGATGCGCAGGTGCCGTTCACCATCAAAGTGATCGATTCCGATGTGGTCAACGCCATGGCCTTGCCAGGCGGATTTTTCTATGTCAACTCCGGCCTCATCCTGGCTGCTGACGAAGAAGCGGAAATGGCGGGCGTGATGGCGCACGAAATCGCGCACGTGGCCGCTTGCCACTACGGCCGCGAAATGACGCGGGCGCAATTGCTCCAGATGGCTTCCATCCCGTTCATCTTTATGGGCGGCGCCATTGGCTACGCTGGCTACGAAGCGGCCGGTTTCGCCATTCCGATGACCTTCCTGCGCTTCTCCCGCAGCTTTGAGGCGGAAGCGGATTACCTGGGCGTGGAATACATGTACCGCGCCGGATATGACCCGTCGGCGTTTGTCACCTTCTTCGAAAAGATTCAGGCCATGGAGAAGAAGAAGCCGGGAACGCTGTCCAAGGCGTTCGACACCCATCCCCAGAACGCCGAGCGCATCGAGAAAACCCAGGATGAGATCCGCAAGATCCTTCCGGCGAAGCAGCAGTACATTGTCACCACGTCGGAGTTCGATGACGTGAAGTCGCGCCTGGCTTCGATCGAGAACCGGCACAAAGTGCTGGACCAGAAGGATGCCAACAAGCCCAGCTTGCGGCGCGCCTCGACCGGCAGCGGCGACAATACCTCCGGCGACAGCGGCAAGAGCGATGATGATCGTCCCACGCTCAAACGCCGGGATGATTCCAACTAAGGTGTGTGCTTTCGCAAGCAAACCGGTGGCTTCGGCCGCCGGTTTTCATTTTGAACACGCCTATTGGAACAGGAGAGTACGCTATCCACAACGGTCACATTCTGATGTGACTGCGGTCACAGAGCGTGATTGTGCGACGGTATTACGGTAGGCTACGCTAGCATTATCAGCCCTGTTCAAAAATCAAGGAGATCGACTGTTCATGCCTGAAAATACTCTGACCATCACCGACAACCGCACTGGACAGGTCTATACCGTCCCAATTGAAAATGGCGCCATCCGGGCGATGACGTTGCGGCAGATCAAGTCGGACGCGGAAGATTTCGGGCTGATGACCTACGATCCCGCCTTCATGAATACGGCCTCGTGCCGCAGCAGCATTACCTACATCGACGGCGACCGAGGTATTTTGCGCTATCGCGGCTATCCCATCGAGGTGCTGGCTGAGCGCTGCACGTTTCTGGAAGTCGCATTCCTGCTGCTGTTCGGCGAACTTCCCACTTCGAATGAATTGAAGACCTGGGTCCACGACATCACCCATCACACCATGCTGCATGAGTCCACCAAGAAGTTCATGGAGGGATTTCGCTACGATTCGCATCCGATGGTGATGTTCGTCAGCAGCGTTGCGGCGTTGTCCAGCGTGTATCCGGAAGCGCGCCAGGTGCACGATGCCGACAATCGCCTGTTGCAGGTCAAGCGGCTCATCGGCAAGGTTCCGTCGATTGCGGGCATGTCCTACCGCCATAGCGTCGGGCTTCCGTACGTTTATCCGGACAACGACCTCAGCTACACCGAAAATTTCATGAACATGCTGTGGAAGATGGTCGAGCCCAAGTATGTGGCCAATCCTGTGCTTTCACGCGCGCTCGACATTCTGTTTATTCTTCACGCCGATCACGAGCAGAACTGCGGTACCAGCACCATGCGCACCGTGGGCAGCGCGCAAACGGATCCCTATCTGGCAACGGCATCAGCGGCTTCTGCGCTGGCTGGGCCGCTTCACGGCGGAGCCAACGAAGAAGTTTTGCGGATGCTCGACGAGATCGGCTCCAAAAATAACGTTCCGGCGTACGTGAAGCGGGTAAAAGAAGGGCACTGCAAACTGATGGGTTTCGGACACCGCGTCTACAAGAATTACGACCCGCGCGCCAAAATCATCAAGTGGACTGCGGAGCAGGTCTTCCAGGTGACGGGCCGCAATCCCAAGCTCGACATTGCATTGGAATTGGAACGCATCGCCCTTGAAGATGACTATTTCGTGAAGCGCAAGCTATATCCCAACGTCGATTTCTATTCCGGAATCATGTACCAGGCAATGGGATTCCCGCCGGAGATGTTCACCGTATTATTTGCGATTCCCCGAACGGCCGGCTGGCTGGCCCAGTGGCAGGAACTGATCAACGATCCGGAGCAGAAGATCACACGCCCGCGGCAAATCTATACCGGGCAGGATAACCGGGAATTTGTGCCCATGGAAAAAAGAAGCGCGGGCGCCATCTCGGCGCGTTGACACCGGCGACGAAAGCTTACGCCGCGTGCCGCGTGGCCGGCGCGGCCAAGTACTGCCGCCGCTCTGCCTGCGAAGTAATCACCTTCATGTCCTGCCAGTCGTAGGGAAATTCGTGTCCACACTCCAGGCAGACGACATAGGTTCCGGTCAGCGCCCCGGCCTGAGGCCGGCGGCCCTTACCGCGAATGGTTACAGGGAAGCTAAATCTGGGATGACGGCAACCAAACATCGCATCGAGCACTTTGGCGAACATGGATCACCTTCCACAGACACCACGCGAGGGTCAGTTTTTTAGTTTGAGATTCGTTGAAGACGCAGCCCCCGCTGTAAACCGCGATTCGCGTCTTTCACCTACTTAGATTCAAACCCGGCAAGAATAGTTTCGTTGCAAATCAGGTGAACTCCGTAGACAAATTGAGGAGCAAGCAAGTCTCGCTGGCTTAAGCAGTTAGCGGGACTTCACTCAAGGGGAGGGTGGAAAAACAGGGTTGCAAAAAGTGGTTCAGGATAAATTCAGCGCTTTTTTGATGGTGCCGCGCTCTTTCTGAATTTTCTCCTGGAGAAGCGTGATGGCGTAGATCAATTGCTCGGGCCGAGGCGGGCAACCGGGAACATAGATGTCGACCGGAATCACCTGATTTACGCTCTGCACCAACGCGTAGTTCTGAAAAACGCCGCCCGACGTCGCGCACGCACCCATCGAGATGACCCACTTCGGTTCCGGCATCTGCTCCCACAATTGCCGGATGACGGGCGCCATCTTGTTCGACACGCGCCCGGCGATGATCATCAGATCGCTCTGCCGAGGCGATGGCCGAAATACTTCCGCTCCGAAGCGCGCAATGTCGAAGCGCGCCGCGCCCATCGACATCATCTCGATCGCGCAGCAGGCCAAGCCGAACGTCATCGGCCAGATCGATCCCTTGCGCATCCAGTTGACCGCCGAGTCCAGCGTCGTCAGCACCAGCCCTTCCGGCGTGGGATTGCCGTAGGTGAGATCTTTGACGACCTTCTTGCCATTTTCCAGGTCGACGTAAGGACCGAAATTAGCGACACGAGCCATATCTGTATTTTAAATCACAAACTGCGCAGCGGGGCGGTGACTAACTCCCGCGGTGGTCCCACGGCGTCATCCTGAAGCCCCGCGTCTTTACCAGCGGGACGAAGGATCTCAGGCGGCATGGACTCATCGCGCGAGCCCGAGTCTCATCCAATCTCCACTTCGATCTTCTTACCTTCGCGATCCAGCTTCTTAATATGGCGATTGTCATCCTGAAGCCCCGCGTCTTTACCAGCGGGGCGAAGGATCTCAGGCGGCATGGACCCATCGCGCGAGCCCGAGTCTCATCCAATCTCCACTTCGATTTTCTTACCTTCGCGATCCAGCTTTTTAATCTTGAAACTCCGCACCTGCCCGGCCTGCAACTCTTCCTGCGTTGCCGAAGCGCCCGGAGCGCCGCCTTTCCAGCGCGCCTGCAACATGGAGCTCAACGAGGAAAGATCCGCTTTATCTCTCGCAGGTTTCTCCGCGGAAGACGTTGCATCGCTGGTAGCGGCTTTCGCAATCTTGCAATTCGCCTGAATGCCTTCTCCCAGTTCCACGCGCGCGGCGGAGCCGGCCACTTCCATCACGCGGCCGGTGACCATATCGCCGACTTTGCGCTCGGCAATATATTCATCAATGCTGGTCGGCACCAGTTGCTTCATTCCCAGCCGCAGGCGCCGCTTTTCCACGTCCAATTCCAGCACCTGCGCCCGCACCGTCTGGCCCAGCTTCAACATATCCTGCGGATGGTTCAGCCGCTTCTCGGCGCTCATGTCGCTGATGTGAACCATGCCCTCCACGCCTTCGGCCAACTGCACAAAAGCGCCGAACTTGGTGAGGCTGATGACCGGGCCTTCCACGGCGGCGCCGACGGGAAATTTCTGCGGCACATCCACCCAGGGATCGCCCAGCGCCTGCTTGAGCCCGAGCGCAATGCGGCGATCATCGGGATTCACGCCCAGGATCACAACTTCGACCGTCTCTCCCGGCTTGACCGCGTCGCTGGCCTTCTTGACCCGCTTGACCCACGACATCTCGGAAACGTGAACCAGCCCTTCAATGCCGGGCTCGAGTTCAACGAACGCGCCGAAATCCATCACGCGTGTCACGGTGCCGCGAACGCGTTCGCCCGCCCGGAATCGACCGGCCGCGGCATCCCAGGGATGCGGCTGCAATTGTTTCAATCCCACCGAGATGCGGCGCTTCTCCGCGTCCACCTTTAACACCTTGACCGTAAATTCCTGGCCTGCCGAGAGGACATCTTCGGGCTTGTTCACACGTCCCCAGGAGATATCGCTCACGTGCAGCAGGGCATCGGTTCCGCCGATATCGACGAAAGCGCCGTAGTCCATCAAACTGCGCACAGTGCCGGTAACCGTGTCGCCTTCCTTCAATTCGGAGTAACGCCGATCCTTCGCCGCTCGCTCCTCCTCTTCGGCAATTCCGCGCCGGTCGACCACAACATCTTCTTCGGCGGCATCCAGCTTGATGATGCGGCAGCGGATTTCCTGCTCGACCAGCTTTTGCATCTCCGCGGCATCGCGCGCGCCGCTGCGCGAGGCCGGCATAAAGGCGCGCACGCCAATGTCCACGCTGAACCCGCCCTTGACGACCGCGGTCACTATGCCGAGAATCGGCGTCTTCTCCGCGAACGCCTTTTCGAGCGCAGCCCAGTCGGTGACGCGCGTGGCCTTGCCCAGAGTCAGCTCGTAATAGCCCTCGGGGTCGCGGCCCTTAATGTTGACGCGCAGCTTGTCGCCGGCCTTGACCGTTTTTCCCGCAGCCTGCAGCTCGGCGGGCGACAGAATGCCTTCGGTCTTGAAGCCGATGTCGAGGAAAACGGATTCGGCCGACACGGCCACCACCGTGCCTTCGCGGCCTTGGCCGGCGTCGACCTTCTTGCGCGCCTGGCCTTTTTCGAACTGCGATAGCGCTTCCTGAAAAGACTCTGTAGATTCCGTGCTCGAATCGTTACCCGGCTGGGTTTCTGGAGTGGTTGGATTGGACATGAGGATGAGGAGGTACGCTCAGAATCGCCTATTAGAATAGCATCCAGCCGCGAGGCAGCGTATGCACCGCTGGCGGCCCTACGGGTTCACCACGATCTTCCCGAACATCTGGCTCTTTTCCAGATACTCGTGAGCGGCGCGGATTTCGCTAAGCGGAAAGGCGCGGTCGAGCACCGGCTTCAAACGTCCGGCAAACACGTGCTTCAATACCTCGTGCAGCTCACCCATCGTTCCCATGTAAGAGCCCATCAGGGTTAACTGCCGCGCGAACAGATGCCGCAGATCGATGGCCACGTTCGGGCCGGTGGTGGCGCCGCAAGTCACCAGCGTGCCGCTGCTCTTCAGCGACTTTATGCTTTCGTCCCAGGTGGCTGCACCCACGTGCTCGACCACGATGTCGACGCCTTCTTTATGGGTAATTTTGCGCACCTCGTCGGAAATTTTCTGCTTGTAGTGATCAATGGCGAAATCGGCGCCCAGATCACGCCCTTTGGCAAGCTTGGCCTCATCCCCCGCGGTGGTAATCACGCGGCAATGAAACATTTTGGCAATCTGGATCGCCGCAATCCCCACGCCCGAACTTGCGCCCAGAACCAGCACGGTTTGCCCCGCACGAATGCCGGCGCGGCCCACCAGCATATGCCAGGCGGTGACAAACACGAGAGGCACGCTGGCCGCTTGGGTGAAATCGAGGGAGTCGGGAATCGGAATGACGTTTTCTGGAAGCGCCGCGATCAATTCGCAATTACCGCCATCCACCGCATTGCCAAGAACGGTGAAGTGCCGGCACTGGTTCTGCACTCCGGCCACGCATTTTTCGCAGTGCCCGCAATAATGCATCGGGGAAAGCAATACGCGCTGGCCGGGCTGAAAGCCTGTGACATATTCGCCGACCTCGACAACTTCTCCGGCAACATCGCTGCCCAGGATGTGCGGCAGCTTCACGCCGGGCAAGCCTTTGCGCACCCAGATATCGAGATGGTTCAGCGAGCACGCCTTCACTCGAACCAGCACCTGATCCTTGCGCGGCTGCGGGTCGGGGACATTTTCATACTGCAAAACCTCCGGCCCGCCGAATTGATGAATGCGAACGGCTTTCATGTGGAGCTTCTCCCGTGACGTATGAGGCTAGCACAGGCCTGGGATTGCGCGCCCCGTTCTCCCGGGGAGCCTATCTGCCGCGACCGAAAGCTAAATCGCTGCGCGCGATTGCCTTGCCGTGAATCCACACCGTGACGATGCTGTCGTATGCGTCCAGGGACATCGCACCCAATGCCTGCGCCAAAAGGAAGCTATCGCATGAGAAGAATTTCCGCAAAGCGCAGGTTGCTCGCTCGACTCAAAGAGTCACTTGTCTTGTATTGTTTGAGGCTTCGTTTACGAAAGTGTTCAGATCGGGTTGAAGGAGTTGAATTTAACGGACAAGAGTACGCGTGATACGGCGGCGAATTTGCCGGGGCAAAGAGGGTGTACTTTGGCGTAGTCGAGAATGACGGTTTCTGCACCTAAGAATGCATCATGCCCAAGTGCTCAGAATACGACCGCCTTCAATCCAAAGTTGAAAATGTTCTCACCAGGCTGGCACAGACCACGTCTCTGCTCCTCGAGTTGTTCCGTGCGAGGGATTTGAAGGGCGTTCATGACCTTGATAAGGAACTCGAACTGATTGTGGGCGAAAAAGAGCGATCCATCGGTGCCTTGCGTCAACACCTTTCGGAGCATAACTGTGCCGCGTAGAGTGCCGGGCGGCGCGAAAGCAGCCGAGTAGGGCACCTCGATCGGCAGCGTTCCGAGGGACCGATGTATTGACTTGCCTTCTCCAACCCCGAATAATCGTGGATAGATGGATATCTACGAGCAGATTGTCGAGTTGCGGCGCTCGGGGCGCCGCGGTGCCGTCGCGACCATCGTCAACGTTCGAGGGTCGATTCCTTCGTTCAAGACCGCTAAAATGCTGGTCCGCGACGACGGCTCGATCGTGGGCACGATTGGCGGCGGTTGCGTCGAGGCTGACGTATGGCAAGCCGCGCGGGAAGTGATGGAGTCGGAGAAGCCGCGCACGCTCAGCTTCGATCTCAACCAGGATCCCAAATACGACACGGGACTGGTATGCGGCGGGACGCTCGAAATCTTCATCGAGCCGATACTTCCTCCAGCATTGCTTTATATTTTTGGCGCAGGCCATGTTGCGTCAAGTCTTTGCCGGACGGCGGCCAAATCCGGATTCGATCCCATTGTGGCCGATGACCGCAGCTCGTACGCCACCAAAGAGCGTTTTCCTGATGCCCGCGAAGTGCATGCGCTCGATTTCGACGAGGCGATGCGCAACTTCGAGCCGAACGAGACGTCCTACATCGTGATCGTCACCCGCGGCCACCGCGACGACATGCGCATCCTGCGGTGGGCGGTGCAGACTCGCGCCCGCTACGTGGGCATGATCGGATCGCGGCGGAAGGTGATCGAGATCTTCAAGAACCTCAGCAGGGAAGGCCTGCCCGCGCACTTATTCGACCGCGTGCATGCGCCCACCGGGCTGGACATCGGCGCCGTGACCCCGGAAGAGATTGCCGTCGCCATTACGGCGGAACTGATCGCCATCCGCCGCCACGCTAGTGCGGCTCTGCCGCATATGAGCTGGTTCCGGGCGCGGGGGGCCGAGGAAGCCATTGCCGAACCGGGCGCTTCGATTGCGATCGAAGGCCACAAAGAGCCTTAGCCGTCGGATACAGCATCTTGAAGCCCTAACCTTCGATCCGCGCTTCCTTGAAGTCAGGGTAAGCAGTCAGCGTAAGCAGTCGGCGTAAAAAGATTCCCCGATCATCCCTTGCTGGGTGACAATACGCTTGCATGACCCACGCTGCCGGTATCGCGGGCATTGTTCTGGCTGCCGGCGAATCCTCGCGCATGGGCCGCGACAAAGCGCTGCTGCCCTGGCCGCCGCATGAAACTGCAACTGGTCCCGCTTCTGAAACTTTCTTATCGGCCGCAATCCGCTCGCTGTCGCTCGCAACGGATTACGTCGTCGTGGTAGTAGGAAAAAATCAGGCCGTGCTTGCGCCGGTGGTGTACGGCTGTGGCGCGTCGCTGGCTTGCAATCCGGATCCTTCCCGAGGGCAATTCAGTTCGCTGCAAATCGGATTGCACGACGTGCTGAATCATGGCCGCGATTGCGCCATGGTGACCCTGGTCGATCGTCCGCCCGCGGAAGCGGCCACGCTACAAATTCTCCGCCGCGCCTTCGAGGCCGCCGATCCCAGTGTCTGGGCCATCGTACCCGAATTTTCCGGCCGGCACGGTCATCCCTATGTTGTAGGCCGCGAGCTGATCGAAGTTTTTCTGCGCGCGCCCGCCACGGCGAGCGCTCGCGATCTTGAGCATCAGCACCACATCCACATGCAGTACGTTCCTGTTGACGATCCCCGGGTAGTCAGCAACATCAACACGCCAGAAGACTACGCCGCACTCGATCCGCGAAGGCAGAATCTGAGTCGTCATATTTAATTTGGCTCGCGACCGTTGCCAGTTTGTCTCCAATCGAACATCCGCCCGAAAACTTTGCTATCGTCGAATAGATGAGCCTGACGCAGACGAAGCTATTTTCGGAGGCGGCGAATCGGTTTCTCGACTCGATCTTGCGCCTTGAACCGCGGACTGCAGCCTTCGACTGCGATGGCACGCTATGGGCGGGCGACGCCGGCGAGCGATTTTTCGACTGGGAATTGCGTGCAGCCGAAGTCTTTCGCGATAGCGCCCGGCGCGAAGAGCTGAACCAATTCTGGCGCCCGCGCTACGCTGCCTACAAGCGGGGCGAGGTCGATGAAACCAAGATGTGCGGCGAGATGGTCACTATGCATGAGGGCCTTGCCGAAGACAATTTGATGTCGGCATGCAGCCGCTTCTTTGAGCAGTTCTTCATGGCGCAGGTTTTTCCCGAGATGCGTGAATTGGTGCACCGGCTGCACCAGCGCGGATGCGAAATTTGGGCGGTCTCTTCGTCCAACGATTGGGTCATCCGCGCCGCCATGAAACACTTCGGCATTTCTGAGGCGCGAGTGCTTGCAGCCAAGGTGGAGCTGAATGATGGCCTCGCGACCGGCCGCCTCATCCGCGTTCCATCCGGTTCGGGAAAGCCGGAGGCCTTGCGCGAGGCGCTCCAAAAAGAACTCGATATCGCTTTTGGAAATTCCCGGTGGGACACGGAAATGCTCGCCATGGCGAAGCATGCCGTCGCGGTGAACCCCAATGCGGATTTGGAGGCGGTAGCGCGACAACGCGGCTGGCAAATTTATTTTCCAGAGGGCACTCGGTCCGAATCGTAAACGAGTTTACAAACTATGTACTCGGCGGAATTGCTCGATCACTTTCAAAATCCACGCAACCCGGGAGAACTGGCGGACGCGGATGCGTCGGCGGAGATTGAAAACCCTGCTTGCGGCGACGTGTTGCGGCTCACGTTAAAAGTCAATTCCGGCAGAGTGGCTGAAATACGATTCAAAGCCAAAGGATGCGTGGCCGCCATTGCATGCGCCTCGGCGCTGACCGAACTGGTTGCCGGCAAAGAACTCGCGATGGCGCGCGCCACCAGCCGCGAGCAACTGACAACCGCGGTGGGCGGGCTGCCCGAAGCATCCACGCATGCCGCGCAGTTAGCCATTGACGCGCTTGCTGCCGCCTTGCGCCAGGTTCGGGCCTAAGACATGCCAAGCTCCGATTTCCCGCGCCGTGTCGCCTGCCTGCAGCCTAGCGCCACCGCGATCCTGGCAAGCGTGGGCGAGCTCGACCGCGTCGTCGCCTGTACTCGCTATTGTGCCGACGTCGTGCCTGACCTGGCGCAGAGCGACCGCATCATCGTCCACGATTCCTGGACAACGAGCGCAAGTGAAATTCTTGCCGCCAGGCCCGACCTGGTAATTGCTGCCGTGCCCTACCAGGAAAAAGCGGTCATCGAAATTCTCAAGGCCGGCATTCGTTTTCTGGGGCTTGCGCCAGGGAAATTAGCCGACATTTACACCGATATTTTGATCATCGCGGGGATGGTTGGGGCGGCGACTCGCGGAGACGAGACTATCGCGAGCATGCGGCAACGCATCGAGTCGATCCGAAAGGAAACTTCTGATTTGCCCCGCCCGCGCGTATTTTGCGAGGAGTGGGGAAAACCGCTCATCGCTTCTCAGCCCTGGGTGGCCGAACTTGTGGCTGCGGCGGGCGGGGAATTCCTGGGTACGCCCGGCCAGCCAATCTCGACGGAAACCGTGGCCGGGCTTGACCCGGAAGTTCTGATTGCGGCCTGGTGTGGCGCGGGCGATCGGGTTCCGTTGAAGAAAATCGTCGCCGGACGTAACTGGCAGGCGGTTACCGCCGTGCGACAAAGCCGCGTTTATTGCATCAACGACGAATTGCTGAATACGCCCGCACCCACGCTGCTACGCGGCCTTGAGGCTTTAGCCCACGCCATCCACCCCAATCGATTTCCGTCCCCGAAAGGCATCCGGCAAATTACTGGCGATTCGTCTTCCACAGATGCGAATTCCCCGAAGTGAGATAAGATTCACTTCATGGCGGTCACAACCCGGATCGAAGAGGTTCGTAACGAGATCGCGCAACTGGCCAGTGCGGTGCCAGGAGCGAAAGAACTCATGCATGGCGTGTGCAAGGTATTGCACGAGCGCATGCTCAAATACAACTGGGTCGGCTTCTACATGCTGGAAGCCGGCGCGCAACCGCCGATATTGGTGCTGGACGCGTTTGTCGGGGCGATGACGCCGCACACTCGCATACCGCTGAACCAGGGCATCTGCGGCGCCGCCGCCTCCAGCGGCAAAACCATCGTGGTGGACGACGTCAGCAAGGATCCGCGCTACCTCGCCTGCTCGCTCGAAACCAAGTCGGAAATCGTAGTCCCGGTTTTTGTGCAGGGACAAGTCGCCGGCGAACTGGATATCGACAGCCATTTTCCCGCCGCCTTCGGCCGCGAGGATCAGCAACTAGTGCAGTACTGCGCCGAACTGGTCGGCAAAAAACTGGAAAGCCCACATCCGTAAGCGCCTGAAAGTCGTGGTTCCATCCACATAGCTTCCCCCGCGGGAGACTGCAGGACGCTGCTCGGCGTCAGAATAGACATGAAGCAGGTCGTGGCAGCGGTCATCGAAAAAAGCGGGAAATTGTTGGTGTGCCAGCGCACGCGCCACCAGACCATGCCCTTGAAGTGGGAGTTTCCCGGCGGAAAAATTGAGGAGGGCGAACAGCCGCGCGACGCGCTGCGCCGCGAACTGGAAGAAGAGTTGGGCATTGACGCGAAGATTGGCGAAGAGATCGCGCGCGTGCGCCACCGCTATCCCAACGGCTCCATGGTGGAATTGCGCTTTTTTGTGGTGCGCGACTTTTCCGGGGAAATGGAAAACCGCATCTTTCGTGACGTGCAGTGGTCCGCGCCGAAAGATCTGCCCGGCTATGATTTCCTTGAAGCCGACGCCTCGCTGGTGCGGGACCTGGCTGCCGGCAAGTTGATCTGACCTTCTAACCTACACCGCCGCGCAGCGTCCAGAACCAAGCCAGGGTCAGCCCGATCATGATGACCGTCGTCGCCCAGGCAACCACGTTAAACAGCCGCGAGTTCACGTACGTTCCCATCAACTCTTTCTTGTTGATGAGCAGGAGCATGAAGATCAGCACGAAGGGCAGCACGGCTCCGTTCACTACCTGAGACAAGACCGCAATCCTGATGAGCGGCAGCCCCGGTATCAGCAGCACCGCACCCCCGGCAACGATCAGGAGGGTGTAGAGCCAGTAAAAAAATGGCGCTTCGCCAAAGCGCCGGTCGACGCCCGATTCGAAGCCCAGCCCCTCGCAAACGGTGTAGGCGGTGGACAGCGGCAGGATCGAGGCCGCGAACAGGGAGGCGTTGAACAGGCCCATGGCAAACAGGATGTACGCGTATTGCCCGGCCAGCGGTTTCAGCGCCTGGGCAGCGTCTGCGGCGTATTTGATTTCGCCGTAGCCATGCACGTACAGCGTCGCCGCGCACGCGACGATGATGAACCAGGCAACCACGTCGGTAAAAATGCAGCCCGCGATTACATCCCAGCGCGAAGCCTGCAGGCCGCGGCGCGTGACGCCCTTTTCCACGATCGATGATTGCAGGTAAAACTGCATCCACGGAGCGATCGTCGTTCCCACCACGCCAATCACCATGTATAGGTAGGCCTGCTGGCGAAAAGCGTGAATGCCCGGTGGATGAATGGTCGCCCGGGCCGCCTCTATCCATGCAGGATGCGCCGGAAAGGCGGCAAAGATATAGGTGATATAGAAAGCGGAAGCGATGAGGAAAACTTTTTCGACGCTCTTGTACTGGCCTTTCACCACGATCAGCCAGACAATCACGGCGCAGATCGGGACGGTAAAGTATCGCGAGAGCCCAAATAATTCGAGGCTGGTGGCGATGCCGATGAACTCCGTGACCACGTTGCCGAAGTTGGTGATGAGAATCCCGAGCATCATCAGGAAGGTGATGCGCAGGCCAAATTCTTCGCGGATCAGATCGCTCAGGCCTTTGCCGGTGACCGCGCCCATGCGGGCGCACATTTCCTGCACCACGATCAAGGCCAGGGTGACCGGGATCATGGTCCACAGCAGAAGATGGCCGAACTGAGCGCCGGCCTGCGAATAGGTCAGGATGCCGCCGGCGTCATTGTCGACGTTGGCGGTGATGATTCCTGGCCCCACTACGGCCAGGAACAGTACGATCCTGCTCCTCCATCGCTTGAACTGGCTCATGCGCGCAATCAGACGGCATAGTGCAGATTTCAGGGATTTCGCGGTGACGATTTCGCGAAATAAAACCCCGTGAAGCGGACATAGGATAAATGGCGGAGCGCGAGATCAACAAAGAAAAAGTGTCACACAGGTAAACAAATCCCGATTGAGAACGAAGATTACGGAGCCGTTCGACCGCGCTTCGAAGCACCGTGGCCGCGTTGCAGTTTAAGATGGTGGCACGCCTGCTGCAGGCCGACTTGCCAATGACCAAGAACTCGGCGCGCTTTTTCTATGTGGTGATTGTCGCAATGGTCGTGGCGCTGGACCGCTGGTCGAAGGATCTGGCGGCGCGGCGCATCGAGCTGTACCAGCACATCCAGGTGATTCCGGGATTTTTCAGGCTCACGCATACGGAAAACACGGGCGCGGCGTTCAGCATGTTTGCCGATTCGCCCTCGCCGTGGAAGACGCATATGCTGATCGCCTTTTCGGCGATTGCGCTCGTCATCGTGGCCGTTTTGCTGTGGAAGAATCAGGACTCGCACCTGACCACCGGCGTCGGCTTGTCGTTGATTATGGGCGGCGCGCTGGGCAACCTGTGGGATCGCCTTGCGCGCGGGCGCGTTGTGGATTTCCTCTTGTTTTATGTGAAGCGTTATCAGTGGCCGGTATTCAACCTGGCGGACAGCGCGATTGTGATAGGCGCGGGGTTGCTGGTGCTGGAAATATTGTTTGCCAAGGCGCGCCCCACAACGGTTGTATCGGAGTGAGCAGCGAAACGCCCGAGAGATCGGCAACGTCGTTCGGGGTCTTCCGTCTCCTTACGGCGTCCCATACAGCTGCTTATACACATTCGCGTTGCGCAGGATGGCCTGCACGTACTCGCGCGTCTCGGTGAACGGAATGGATTCGACGAACTCCTGCGGGTCGCGGTACTTGCCCTGAGTGAGCCACTCTTCCACGCGGTCGCTGCCGGCGTTGTAGGCCGCTAACGCGTATTCGAACGAGCCTCCGAATTTATCGACCATGCCGCGGAAGTAGCGCGTGCCCAGTTGCAGATTCACCGCGGGCGTATAGAGCTGGCTAGCGGTGTAACGCTTCATTTTCACTTCTTTCGCAACCAGCTTGCCGGTCTTGGGCAGCAATTGCATCAGCCCGACGGCGTTGGCGCGAGAAATCGCGTTGGGATTAAATTCGCTCTCCTGCCGGATCAGCGACGCAACCAGATACGGATCGAGGCCGTTCGCCGCGGCGTTGCGCTTCAGGTCGGTCCAAAAAGCTTTGGGAAACAGCGCTTCCCAGTATTTGCGGGGAAGATCGGGAATGTCGAGTGCGAAGTAGTTGGGCGCGCTGTGCTTCATCACTTCGATGGCTTGGTCGTAGTGGCCGGTCTCGTCGTAGAGTTGCGCGGTTTCTGACGGACCCCAACTGCCGCCATCCGCCGCGGCCGCGGCCTGCAACTCGCGCACTGCAAAGTCGACCAGGCCGCCATTGGCCAGCAACTGCGCCTTCTGAAAGTGAAGCTCGTCAGCGGGAGGCTCCGAATCCTGCACCTTTCCGGTGGAGTCAAGGGGGGGCACGCGATCCAGGACGGGAAACTCGGCAGCTGCATCGGTAGCCGGAGGCAGCTGTTTCAAGCGCTGGCGGGCAAGTTCGGCATAGTAAAAATTGCGATAGCGGTCCGAAAGCTTTTGATAAAACGCGCGCGCCATCCCCGGCTGGTTGTCCTCTTCGGCGAGGCGGGCTCGCCAGTACAGCGCGGCCGGCGTTTCCGCTCCGGTGGCATAGAGAGCAATCTGCTCCTCAAACAACTTTTTCGCGTCATCATTGCGCCCCTGGCGCAAGGTGAGCCAAGCCGCCTTCCAGTGCACGTACGAGGCTCGAGCTCCGGAAGGGAAGCGTTGCTGGGCCTCGCGGTAAGCGTCGAGGGCCTGGTCATACTCGTGATGGACAAGGTGAAGATTGGCCGCGGAGAGCAACGCCTGTTCCAGCCAGGGGCTGGTGGGCTGAGATTGGCGAAGTTCGTCCACCGTGCGATAGAACGTGGGATTGTCGTTCTCCGCAAAAGCCACTTGTCCCAGCAGGTAAAGCCGGTGCGCATTCACGTCGCCCGTTGTGTTGCCGACCAGTGCCAGCGCCAGCTTGGCATCGCGGTTGCGGCCGCTGCGATGCAGCGCTTCGACGTAGGAAAGCTGCAGCGTGGGTTTCACCTCAGGACCGGCCTGGTCGGCCAAGGTGCGATAGGCCTCGGCGGCATCCGAATAGCGTTTCTTGGTCATGAGCGCGTCGGCGCGAGTCTTCAGTTGCGCGGGGGTCGGCGCCGGAACGTTGGGCAGCTTGTTCAAAGCGGCAAACGCAGCGTCGGCTTCGACGCACGTGGGCATGGTGTAGTAGATGTTGGCCAGAGTTTCTGCTGCTTTGGAGTTTTGACCCGCGGCAGCGTAGGCCCTGCCCAGTGCAAATTCCAGGTCGGAACGCGTTGGGAGGCGAATGGGCTCTAACACGGTGGCGGCCTCGGCACCCTGGTTCTCCAGCAGAAGCGCATCGGCATAACTCACGGCGGCATCCCGGGCCAAAAGCGAGTCGGGATGCGCCTGGGCGAAGTTGGCGAGATTGGATAGCGCCTCAGGAATACGCCCAGTCTGCATGTACGACGTTCCGAGGTAATAAGCAACGTAGTCGCCGAGATCGCCGGCATGGGGCTTGGCGCGGTTCAGGGGATCTATGGCCTTGCTGAAGTCGCGATCCAGCACGTGTGCGTACCCGGCAACCAGCCAAGCCAGGGCTCCGGCGTCTTCGGCGGAGTGCGCTCTGGCAAACGCCTCCACGCCTGCGTAAGCGGCTGGCGTGCGGTCGGCGAGAAGTTGCTGCGCCATGGGACGCAGCGAGGTAGATGCCACGAACGCCTGGCGCATGCGCCTCACGCGTGGGGAAACGGGCCGGCGCTTATGCGCGGTTGAATGTGGCCGGGTGGTCGCGGTGGATTTTTTTGTGGCAGAGCTCGAGGGCGTTTTCTTGGCTGCGCTGGCGGATTTTGAGGGCGGCTTGTTTGGCGCCGGATTCGTGGCTGTGGGCGCGGATTGCCGGGTGGAAGAAGGAGAATCTTGTTGGCTTGCGGCAGAAGAAAAGACGGGGCACAGGCAGAGAACTGCCGCCACTGACCACGCCCACCATTTCGAACCTGTTTGCACTACTTTAATCTTCGCAGAGAAACGGTATGAGAGCTTGCGTGCCCTTCATTTTCGATGAACGACCCGGCGATCACCTGTTACGGCGCCGCTGGAAGCCACGCCTTACGAAAATTTTCAGCGGCGGAAATTGACACCCATGATAGAAGCATCGTCTTCTGCCAGGCTCCGCAGCAATTCCGCCGAAAAATAATCCGCGCTGGCAGCTGCGGTGTTGCCGTAGCGCTTCGAATACGTGCCTCGGCTCTTCTCGATATCTTCTTTCAGGCGATCGTACAAATCCTTGTGCCGCCGGCCTTCTGCGACCTTGGCCTGATTATAAAGTTTGATTTCATCCACCAGCAGGCGCGCGAAGCGCTGGGCTTTTCGATGCGTGTCGGCGTCCTCCGGAGACAAAGCGGCCAGGGGATCGGTAGCCGCGGCCGGTGCGGCGGCGGCATGCGCAGACGCCACTTCGACCACTTCGGCCGCTGGTTCTGGCTCAGGAATGCTGGCGACGTGCTTGGGCGCATGCGCGGCAAAGGGATCGGAGAACGAAGAAACGCTTTGCACTGGCGCCGAGGTCGTCATCTCCGCGCGCGGCATGGAGGACTCTTCTTTCGACGCCTGCTTGCGCAGGGATGCGACTTCGAGCCAAGCGCTGGTGGCCATCACCAACAGTTCCAGCGAGTCGGAGTCGAGCGCGCCGTCTTCGCCGCCATCGGCGTAAACCATGGCGGCGACTTTATCTTTCAAAAGCAGAGGCAGCAGGAGAACCTGCTCGTTGGCCGGCGCTCCAAACTGCTGGCCAAACTGTGCGCCCATTTCGGCGATGTTGCCCGGGCTGACCACGCGATTGTGGTAGCTGTGAGCCGCCGGGCCGCCGCCGAGATCGAGAGGGAAGTCTTTAACGGGATCGTCGTCGCCGAAGCCGCGCGATTGCCATCCGGAAGCGGCGCCAGACTTCACCACGAACAACGCGATGCGAGCGCAATAGTCGCCCCCGGCATCGAGCAGGGCGCGCAGAATTTCCTTCTGCGTGGTGCCCGCATGGATTTTGGCAACTGCCTGCACCAGAGCGCCGGAATTCGCGGCTGCGGCAGGCGGATTGTCGCCGCCCGGCGGCATCGCATCCAGCACTTGCTGAACGATCTGCGCCTGAATCTGCGGCAGGTAGTTTTGAAGAACTTGCGCGATGGCTTGCTCGACCACAGGTCGAATTTGGTTCTGCCGCGATGCTTGTTGTTCCGCCATGCGAAAGATGAAATCCCTTATGCGCCGTCTAACGGCCGATTGAAGCTGTCCCGCTGAAACCTGGCCAGCTGTACCTTAAGCGCTGATTATATGGCACTTGTAGACAATCCTCTGAGAGTACGCAAGGACGTGTTCGACCGCGTACCCTCAGCCTTTGACTGTATCGCAAACTCGCGGACGATCGAAACGGCAAAGCGTTTGGGCAAACGGCAGGTTACCAAGTAGAATAACAGTTCGCGACACGGGGTTAGCGTTGAGGCGCGAGGCCGGCTCGAGCTCAACCGGACCCAGGAATCCAGGAAAGATTTACCGTCAGAACATCCTGAAAATACTGCATCGCTAAGGGAATGGGAGCCATCCAAAACAAATTAGAGGCGCCAGTAACGGAAGAACTGGCGCTGGTACGGGCGGCGAAAAAGGGTGACGACACAGCCTTTGAAGAGTTGGTCCGCCGCTACGACCGCAACGTCTTCCGGATCGCGCAGCACATCACGCAGAACCGCGAAGATGCGGAAGACGTGGTGCAGGAAGCGTTCCTGAAGGCGTACAGCAACCTGGAAAAATTCCAGGAGCAGTCGAAGTTTTACACCTGGCTGGTGCGGATTGCGGTAAACGAAGCGCTGATGAAGCTTCGCCGCAAAAAGCCCGAGCGTACCGTTTCGCTCGATGAGGACATAAAAACCGAAGACGATTCGCTGCCGCGGGAAATCGCGGACTGGAGCCCGAATCCAGAACAGCAATACACCCAAGCGGAGTTGCGAGAGATTTTGAGCAAGACCATCCAGGGGCTGCCCCCGGGATTCAGGACGGTCTTTGTGCTGCGGGACGTGGAAGGACTTTCCACGGAAGAGACGGCGGCGGCGCTGGAATTGAGCGTGCCGGCGGTGAAATCGCGGTTGCTGCGGGCCCGACTGCAATTGCGCGATCGGTTGGGACGTTATTTTGAGCGGCGCGAGACTGGAGACGATAAACGTGAGAGTGGAGATGGCGACCGGTGAAATGCTCTGAGTTTTTGCACGAGCTAACGAATTATCTGGATGGAGTGATCGACGAACCGACGAAAGTCGAGTTGGAAAACCATCTTTCCTGGTGTCACAACTGCTATGTGGTCTGCGACACCACCAAGAAAACCATCGAAATCTACCGTGATTCCCAGCTTTACGAACTGCCCGACGACCTTCGTTCCCGGCTGCGTTCCGCCATCATGAAGAAGTGCCAGCAGCACAAAAAGCGCGGCCCGGAGAGTGTGTAGACCCTCGCCGTAATTTTCCCTGCAAAAGTTAAGTATATTGCGCAAGGCTGCCGCGAGGTCACGGTAGCTTGTAGACGACCGTGATCTCTCGCTGCACGGGCGTGGGTTTCCCGTTCAGAAATGTCGGGCCATAGCGCCATTGGCGGATCGCCGCCACCGCCGACGCGGCCAGCGCCGATGGCCCCGCCAACACCCTCACGTCCTGCACAGAGCCATCTTCGCCAATCAGCGCACTGACCTTCACGGAACCCTGGAGCTTCGCGAGTCGCGCCTCTTGAGGGTATACAGGAACAACTTTGTGGATGAGATTCGCCGCGGTCACGCCCTGAGAGATCGTAACGTCGAGCGATGGGACAGTGGCAGGCGCGGAAATTACGTTCGACAGGCGGTTGCGATCTGAGGCTGCCACGATCACGTCAGGTGCGGCATCTGCGGCAGGCAACGTGTCGGGGCGCGAAGCGGGCGGCGACGTCGAAGCCGCAATGTTCTCGCGCGCCGAAGGTGCCGGCGGAATGGATTCGATCTCTGCCGCATTGCGGACGGGAGCTTTCGCGGCAGCCCGGCTGGGCGGCAGCGTCTTCCAGTTGCTCGCGGTCGCGGAAGGTTCAGAGTTTGGGGCGGTGACCGAGCTGCTTACCGGTTCTGCCTTGGCTTTCTGAATCTGTTGCGTGTAAAGAGATTCGTCGGCGGTTTCGCGCCAGCCCGACCACAGAATAGAACCAAGGATTAAAAGTGCGGCGACGCCGGCTGCGATCTTCCAATGTCGCGTAATTTTGGCGGTCACGGCGACCAGAGCGGGTGTCGCTGTCTTGGATTTTTGAGGACTTTCGATGACCGAGGGGCTGCTCGGCGGCGGTACATTGGATTCCGCCGTTTCGACTACCGAGGCGCTGTGTGGACCTAACTCCTGGCGGTGGACCGACTCCACGATGTCAGCGAGGCTCTTTAAGCGCTGCATGTGATCTTCGGTAAAAGCGTCGGCGACGCTGGAAAACGCTTCCAGGATGCCGGCCGTCCCGGAAGTGCTGCGGACGGGAAGCGCGATCACGGAACGAATGCCTAATTTGCGGCACACTTCGGCATCCACGCGCGGGTCGGTTCGGGTATCGCGACAGTAAAGCAGTTTGGCGGTGCGCAGACACTCGCCGGAGATCCCCGAGTCGGAACTGAGGGTTGCGCCTAGCTCGGGAGCAATCTCGCCACTGCGCGAGCGACAAATCACCAGCCCACGTGATCGCAGGGCGATGGCAACGCCGTGCGCGCCGGTCAATAGGCGGGCAGTATCGGCGGTCGCGTGCAGGATCGCTTCCGGGGTGTGTTGCCCTTGGGAGAGCGCGTCGCGCAACGCTTTGATAAGGCGGGCGCTGGTTGCTCGTTGGTGGTCGCCAGAATTCTGCGTGGACGAAGATGGAAGGCCTGGCCCATTTGGTTCGGGCCCGGACGGGGCGCGCCGCGTTGAAGAATCCATCGGGGGACTCGACAAAAAATCACCCTAAATGCGCATAGCCAGAATCGATTGTGGCAGGCTGGGATGGCTGAGAGTGTGACGCAAAGGGGTTGTGATGTCAATGCAAAAGGCGCGTGTTCCCAAGGCTTTAGGGACAGAAATTGCCCAACTTGATCCCGCTTCCATGCTTCCGCCGACGCCATGTCTTGCATCTGACAATCTGGACGACCGATGCAGCGGCGGTTGTGCAATGGGGAATCAGTTGCCGCGAGCGAAAAAACGGGCGATTGCGAGGGCGCGAGCGGGATTATAATTCAGATAAAGGCAGCTGGGGTTGAACATGGTTGGTCTCCGGGTTCCGAGTTCCATCGTCGCAGCAGCGGTTGTTTTCTCCTTTCTTACTTCCTTGCAATTTGTCCAGGCGCAGTCGGCAGGCTCTGCCCCTCCCGCGCCCGCCACAGGAACATCTGGCGCCGGTCAGCAGCCAGACGCGCCACCGATTCCCCCAAACTCCCCGCATATGGAGAGGCAAACGCGCCTGGAGATCATTCGCGACTTTGAAGCTCAACTCGTCTATGCGCGCGCCGCTTTTCCCATGGGAACGAAAGGCGTGCAGTTGAAGCAAGGAGTGGTTACCCCAAGTGGAGAAGAACTACGGCAATCGCTCGCGATGTGGGGGCCTGCGATCAAGCCGGGCGATCCTGCCCATATTTCGCTGGTGCAGATCAGGAACGGCTACATTCATTTCGAGGTGAACGGCGGGCCGATCAGGCACAAGAAGTGGTATCAGCGGGTTCAGGTATCGGGATCACAAGGGCCGGTCAACCCGACGCAGCCCGACGTAGGGCAAAGCAATGCTCACGGCACCTTTGTCGACCTTTACTTTGACAAGTATGTTCCCGAGCTATCGCCGCAGCAGTTACGCGCGCTGCTCTATCCTGTCTTCGATTTCAACGCGCGCAGCGCCGAGCAGGCCTACCTCGATACGGTTCCGCCCAAGGTCAAAGAGGCGATCCTGGCACACAAGGTATTGGTGGGAATGAACACCGAGATGGTGGTGCACTCCCGCGGCAAGGCGCCGAAAAAGGTCCGCGAAAGGGCGGGCGACACAGAATATGAAGAGTGGATTTACGGCGAGCCGCCTGCGGACGTGGACTTCGTCCGGATCGTAAGCAACGAAGTTGTGCAGGTCGAGACCATGAAAGTGGATGGTCAGAAGATTGTACGTACGGAAAAGGAAGTCATCCTGGAGCCTGCCGACAAAAATCAGGAAGCGAAAAAGGAAGAGCCGGAAGATCGTCCGGCCACAGCGCCCTCATTGCGGCGGCCGGGTGAAGACACGGTGGATGTACCGCGGCCGGCCGACCGTCCACTTCCGACGCCGCCCCGCGGTCCAGATCAGACTCCGTTGCCACCGGCTTCCGGGCCTGACCAGTACATTGCGCTGGCACAGTGAAGAAAGCTATCTTCAATTGTTGATCCGTTACGCTGTGCGAGTGCTGGTTGCGCCGCAGAGCTGACGCCGCCCTTGCCATCATTCAGTAAAATCACAAAATGCCTGTCGCCATCCAATGCCGCGATCTGCGCAAAACCTATGACGGCAAGGTTGAAGCCGTTCGCGGGCTGAATCTGGAGATTCGGACCGGCGAGTGCTTCGGCCTGCTGGGGCCCAATGGGGCGGGGAAGACCACGACCATCGAAATCCTCGAAGGCCTGCTGGAGCCAACGTCGGGCGAGGTTTCGATTCTGGGGCACTCGTGGCGGGAAAATGCGCGCGAGATGCGAGAGTGGCTGGGAATTTCTCTGCAGGAGACGCGGCTTTCCGAGAAACTTTCTGTGCGCGAGACCGTCAATCTATTTGCCAGCTTCTACCGCGAGCCACGGTCGACCGACGAAGTTTTGGAACAATTGCAACTCACGGAAAAAGCCGATGCCTGGGTGGGGAAACTTTCCGGAGGCCAAAGACAACGGCTGGCGGTGGCGACCGCGTTGGTGTGCAATCCGAAGATTTTATTTTTGGACGAGCCGACAACCGGGCTCGATCCGCAGAGCCGGCGCCAGCTTTGGGACATTATCGGCGAGTTTCAACGCGGCGGCGGCACGGTGCTGCTGACCACGCACTACATGGACGAAGCAGAGCGGCTGTGCGATCGGCTGGCCATTGTTGATCACGGGCAGATCATTGCGGAAGGAACGCCGGCGGATTTGATCGATCGGCTGGGCGGGCATCACGTGGTGGAGTTTGCCGTCAATGGAAATACGAATGGAGCGGGCACGGACGCGTGGGGCAAGTTGCCCAGCGTGGAGTCGGTCCGCGAAGACGGCGGCATGATGGCATTGAATGTGAAAGAACCGCATCTGACGATTCCAGCTTTGCTCGAGGAGGTAGGACGGTTAGGCTCCCGCCTCGAGCATCTGAGCACGAGGCAGGCGAGCCTGGAAGACGTATTTGTGCGGCTGACGGGCAGGCATTTGCGAGAAGAATGAGTCGAGGTGAAACGTGCAACGAGCGAAAAGCAGCTTTTTGAATTTCGCAATTGGGCTGGCAATTATCCTGGCAGGCGCGTTCGCCGGTTATGGCCAAAGCGCTGAGCCATCGACAGGCTTTCCGCCGCTGGATCAGTGGAAAGCGGCAGTGCTTGCGGGGGATGCCGCGGCTTTGAAGGCTTTCTACAGCACCGATCCCGCCGCGGAAGTCGACGCCAAAGGCGCAAAAGGCGGCGCGGATGCAGACGTTAATTTCTGGATTGGGATGAAGCCGGCCAGCCTGAATTTGCAGATTGTCCGGCTGAAACAGAAACCCACGGGCGAAAGCGTGATCTTCAAGGCGGAAGTGCCAAACGCCGGCAGTGGCGTGTTCAACGTCACGGAGGCGCAAGGCTGGCAAAAGCAGGGCGAGCAGTGGCGCATCGTCGGAGTGGAACGAAATGATTCTCCGCACCTCGCGCAGCCGTCCGACATGAAGAAGAACATCTATCCGGCGGAGGCGGATGCCCGCGCCGAAATTAAACAAGCCGAAGAGAAAGCTGCCGCGGGTCACAAGCGAGTGCTGCTGGTGTTCGGAGCAAACTGGTGTTACGACTGCCATGTTCTGGATGCGGCGTTTCATCGTCCCGATTTCGCCGCCGCGATGGCGGGCTACGAAGTAGTGCACGTGGATATTGGCGATGACGGAAAAAAGAACAACGATCTGGCCCAGGAAGTTCAGACTCCCCTGAACAAAGGGGTGCCCGTGTTGGCCGTACTCGACAGTGATGGCAAGGTCGTGGTCAGCCAGAAGAATGGAGAGTTCGAAGATGCGCGGGCGATGACGCCGGAGGCGCTGCTGGAGTTCCTGAACAAGTGGAAGCCAGAGCAGAGATAATTTTTGCGGGGGACGGCGTTCCCGCGAACTGCAGATTTCCTCGCTTCGCTCGGAATGACAGAGTACGGAGAGGTTTTCGAAATCATCAACCGGGCTCATCCAGTCCATAGCACTTGTTAAGAAGACAACTATGAGCGTTGCTGAACAAACGCCGGGTTTGGAGAAGCTTCCGTCGCCCAGGCTTCCGGCACGGCGGAACGGGCGCTGGGCGGGTTATTTGCATCTGCTGGGCGCGCGCATGCTGGAGCTGAAGCGCGAGCCGGAAGTGGTGTTCTGGGTGTTCGTATTTCCGCTGCTGCTGGCATCTGGCCTGGGAATAGCCTTTCGCAACAAGCCGGCGGAGGCAACCTCGGTGGCGATCGTCGCCGGAGCCGAAACGCAGAAGGCGCAAGCATTGCTGCAATCCTCGCCGCAGCACGCGCACTTCAAAATTGATTCGCTGCCAGACGATGCCGCGCGCAGAGGCTTTCGTTTGGGTAAGTACGATCTGGTTCTGGAGCCGGATCTTGCCGGCGGCCTGCGCTATCGATACGATCCGGCGCGGCCCGAGAGTGTGCTGGCAAAAACGCAGGTGAATGACGCGTTGCAGGCCGCCGCCGGCCGTAAAGACCTGGTCTCGACGACGGTCGTCACTTCTTCCGAGCCCGGCTCTCGCTACATTGATTTTCTGATTCCGGGCTTGCTGGGCATGAACCTGATGAACTCAGGTATGTGGGGAATTGGCTTTGCGCTAGTGGATATGCGGCAGCGCAAGTTGCTCAAGCGTTTTGTGGGCACGCCCATGCGGCGCGGTGATTTCCTCCTCGCCCTGCTTTCGAGCCGCCTGGTTTTGATGATCATGGAGATTGCCCTGCTGCTCACGCTCGGGGTGGTGTTCTTCCACATGAAAGTGCTGGGATCGCTGCTGAGCATCATCTTCGTGGGCACCCTAGGCGCAATTTGTTTCGGCGGAATCGGCTTACTCACCGCCAGCCGTGCCCAAAAAATTGAAAGCGTCAGCGGCCTGATGAACCTGGTGATGATGCCCATGTGGATTTTTTCGGGCGTGTTTTTTTCTTACGAGCGGTTTCCCGCAGTCATCCAGCCCTTGATCAAGGCTCTGCCGCTGACCGCGCTGGATGACGCATTGCGCGCGAGCATTCTGGAGGGAACGTCGTTGATCCATCAATGGCCGCGCCTGTTGGTGATGGGCGTATGGGGTGCGATTTCGTTTGGGCTGGCGCTGCGGTGGTTCCGCTGGACGTAGCCAGGAAGGGTCCGAACCTGGGAAGGATCCGAAGCTTAGGCCTCATCCGCAAGTTCGGAAGAAGTACGAATGAGGCCGGCTGCGGTGCTTGCGAAAGCAGTGCTTCTACTACTTGGCGGCGGCCTTGCGGACCTTCGCCCAGCGGATGCGCTGCGCCTCGGCAATTCGTTCGCGGGCTTCCTTGCTCAGGACACGTGTCGCCCTGAACTTTTTCTTCCCGCCGGAATGACCAAGCGCGTCCAGCGCTTTCCCCACTCTCTCGATCTCCGATTGGAGACGCGAGTACTCCTTCTGCAGGGAAGCAACTACTTGATTCATCATCACGTATTACCCCCTTTGCAGGTAAGGCTAACATGAGAACGGATTTCACGAATGCATTATTAGATTCTGACTGTAAGTCAAAGTGCCGGTCAGATGGGCGAACTCACCGACTGAAGCGACTCACGGTCGCGCCCGGCCCCATGAACCAGATTGGCAACGGAAACTACCAGCGACTCATCTCAGTGTCGATCCCAATATGTCGCCTCGAAAGTCAATTTCACAGCGCGATTTACCGGCAGCGAACGCGTCAGCAGCGGGAATAACTCGGAGAAGGTCAACGCAGGACGAAAGCGGGGCGCTCGCGCTCATTCCCGCAAAGCCTTCCTTGCCGAACGTACGCGAGGCGGCGGCAGATTGCCGCGCCTGCGACTTGTGGAAAAACGCGACGCAGACCGTCTTCGGGGAAGGAAACAAGCATGCCCGCGTGATGCTGGTGGGCGAACAGCCGGGAGATCGCGAGGATATGATTGGCAGCCCATTTGTGGGGCCGGCAGGGATGCTGTTGGATCGCGCCCTGGAAGCGGCCGGCATCGATCGCAAACAAGTGTACGTCACGAACGTTGTGAAACACTTCAAGTGGACTCCGGCCGAACGGGGAAAGCGCCGCATTCACAAAAAGCCGCGAGCTTCAGAAATCCAGGCCTGCAGGCCTTGGCTTGATGTGGAAATCCAACTGGTCAAGCCTGAGGTGTTGGTGTGTCTGGGGGCGACGGCGGCGCAGGCGCTTTTGGGCAAGACTTTTAGCGTAACCCGATCGAGGGGCGAATTTGTGAGTTCCACCTTGGCTCCCTATGTGATGGCCACAATCCATCCCTCGGCGCTGCTGCGCCTTCCGGAAGGCGCGGATCGCGCGGCCGAGACGGACCGCCTTGTGGCCGACCTGAAGAAAGTGGCCCTCGACCTGCCGAAGCAGGCGAAAGTTGTTTGATTTGCTGTGTTAAGATTGGCCTGATCTCGGCAAGCGGGAGTAGTTCAGCGGTAGAACGCCAGCTTCCCAAGCTGGATGTCGCCGGTTCGATCCCGGTCTCCCGCTCCATCCTCAAGCTCTAGTGTTTCTCGGGTATTGCCACCCCCATTTAGAATAGAAGTATCATGACGACCAGCCATACTCATACGCTTTCCATTTTAGAAGTTTGTGCCCAAGTAAAGCATTTAGGATACGCAGCTTCCGAGCGGGTTCGGCTCTACGGGGAGGAGTACGAAGTGGTCTCTGACCCCTATCCTGAGGCCGACGGCATTGCCGTCCAGGTCACGACCAGAAATGACAAACACGTCCGTCCACTGCAACTTCCTGCAACTTTAATTCAAAGCGTGAAAGGACGGCGAGCGGCATAGCACAGTGAACAATTGTGCAATGTTGGGAGAAGGATCCGGCAGCGCTAAATATTTTTGATGCGCCGCATCGAAATTATTCATCGAAGGAAGCAGATGCGGCTTGACCAGAGTGATCGGTTGGGCCTACTATCTTGAGCGATATGTCGAATTGCAGCAATTCACGCCAGATCTGCGCATGCTTCTGTTGTTGTTGTGCATGCGTGTGCTCTGGCGCGAGGAGGCTGCTGAGGTAGAGATTTTCCAGGTTTTGTAGTATCAGCACTCATTCACCCGCCGCCAGAGAGCATCTGGCGGCGGGTTTTTCTTTTGGGGCAAATGGGGAACGTGGGTTCGCAGCAACAAGGGGGAGAAGCAGGTGACAAGTCCAGCCAAGGAAACAAAGTCGCAAAAAGCGGAGCGCCTTAAGCGCGCGATGAATCCGTGGGAGGGCCTGGAGGAGATCCGGCGTTTTGCCCGGGACGGGTTCGATTCCATCCCGCCGGAGTGGATTGGCTCTTACTTCCGCTGGTGGGGCGTGTACACGCAGGGCGACGGCGCAGGAGTCGTCGGGGGCAAAGACGGGCAAGGGAAAGCGCTGCCGTGCTTCATGGTGAGGATTCGCATCCCCAACGGCCTGTTGCGATCGAATCAACTCCGCACCATTGCCGACCTGGCGCGACGGTATGCGCGAGGGACGGCAGACCTTACGGTGCGGCAGAACATTCAACTGCACTGGGTCACGATTGAGGCGTTGCCCGAGATACTCGATGGGTTGTGGCGCGTGGGCTTGAACACAACCGGCTCTTGCGGGGACGTGACGCGCAACATCACGGGTTGCCCGGTTGCGGGAGTGGACGCGAACGAGATTTACGACGCGTCGCAGCTGGCACTGGAAGCGGATCGCATGCTGGCCGGCAACGCTGACTTCTATAACCTTCCACGGAAATTCAAGATTTCGATTACCGGCTGCCGCGTGTGGTGCCCGTATCCGGAAATTAACGATGTGGGCCTGACTGCGATGGAACGCAGTTCTGGCGGAGGCCGCGAAGTCGGATTCTCGCTGCGTGTTGGCGGAGGGCTTTCGACCGATCCGTACCTGGGCGCGCGCTTGAATGCCTTCGTACGCAAGGAACAGGTTCTGCCCGTGATCAAGGGGGTGGCCGAACTGTTTCGCGACTCTGATGTGTTGCGTGAGCACCGTGAACGGGCGCGGCTGAAGTTCCTTTTCCTGCGGCATGGATGGACGGCAGAGAGTTTCCAGAAAGAGCTGGAGCGCCGCATTGGGTTCGAACTCGACGCGGCTGAGCCTGAACAACCACCCGACGACGTTTATCGCGACCACATTGGCATTCACGCGCAGAAGCAGCCGGGCTACTGCTATGTCGGCGCCACGGTTTTGCGCGGGAGGATCACCCCGGAACAGATGGATGCGGCGGCCGACTTGGCGGAGCGCTTTGCCAATGGCGAGCTGCGGACGACCAACATGCAGAATCTGCTGATCGTGAATGTGCCTCGCCTGCTCGCCGATGAACTGGCCAACCAACTGGATGCCATTGGATTGCCGGCAAGCGGATCGCCCTTCCGCCGGGGCGTGATCGCTTGCAGCGGCTCGGAATTCTGCAAGCTGGCCATTACCGAGACCAAAGCATTTTCCCGCTGGCTCGTCGAGGAACTGGAAGAGCGGCTGCCGGGATTCGAGCAACACCTGAAGCTGCATGTGACCGGTTGTCCGAACAGTTGCGGCCAGCATTGGATTGCCGACATCGGGATTGAGGGCAAGAAACTGAAACTGAACGGCCAGATGGTGGACGCCTATTACTTCTGCGTGGGCGGCGCGCTGGGGCTGCATCAGTCGATCGCGCGGCCGGTTGGATACCGCTGCGCGGCAGTGGAGGTTCCGGAAGCGATTGAGCGGGTGCTGCGGAGGTATCTTGCCGAGCGGCATCCGGGGGAGAACTTGCGGCGGTTTTTCGCACGACATAGCGATACCGAATTACGCACGTTCCTGGCGGGAGATTTTGTGGAAGCGGTGGCGAGGGACCTGCCGGAAGGCCGCGTCCCAAGCGGTTTGGAAGGTTGAGATATGGCCAGCTTATTTCCAATGTTTCTGAAACTCGAGGGCAAGCGGGTGCTGGTGGTGGGCGCAGGAAAGGTGGGAACACCCAAGATCGAAGGGCTTCTCGATACCAGCGCCCGCGTGCACGTGATTGCGCTGGAAGCATCGGCAGATGTACGCGGCCTGGCCAGGGCGGGAAAAGTCACGCTCGAGGTGAGGCCTTTTGCCTTCAGCGATCTGGATGGAGCGGCACTGGCGGTGATTGCGACGGCGTCGCGTCCGCTGAACGAAGCGATCTATCGCGAGGCGCAGGCGCGTGGCGTGCTGTGCAATGTGGTCGACGATCCTGAGCGCTGCGATTTCTACTATCCCGCCGTGGTGCGGCGCGGCGATCTGCAGATTGCGATTTCGACAAACGGCCAGAGTCCATCGCTTGCGCAAAAATTGCGCCAGCAACTGGAACAGCAGTTCGGACCAGCGTACGCGGGATGGGTGCGCGAGTTGGGCGAGACGCGAAGGCTGGTGCTGGCGAGCGGTCTCGACCTGCGACGCAAGCAGGACCTGCTGCATTCGCTGGCGAGCCGAGCCGCGGTCGAGGCGGCGCTGGCCGCGAGCGCCCGCGAGAAGCGGGAGGCGGCACTGCCGCCAGTGATGCCCGCGGAAAAAGTTTGGACAGAGAACGGTGAGGAAAGGATCGCATTATGAGGGGCAAAGTCTACCTGGTGGGAGCGGGGCCGGGAAACCCGGAATTGCTGACGGTGAAGGCGCTGAGGCTACTGGGAGCAGCCGACGTTGTTCTGCACGACGATCTGGTGTCGGACGAAATCCTGCGCTTGATCCCGAGCCAAACCCAGGTGCAGAACGTGGGCAAACGTTGCGGCGCCAAGGGCATGCGGCAAGAAGAAATTCATTTCCTGATGATTGCCCTTGCTTCGGCCGGCTTACAGGTGGTGCGGTTGAAAAGTGGCGATCCGCTCATTTTCGGCCGCGCCGGAGAGGAGATCGAAGCGCTGCAGCGGGCAGGGATCGGATATGAGATCGTCCCCGGCGTCACCTCCGCTTTGGGCGCCGCCGGCGCCGCGGGGATCCCTCTGACGCACCGACAATTTTCTTCCACGCTTGTGCTGACGACCGGGCAGCGAGCCGCCGGAGGAGAGGAAGATTGGAGCACATTCTCCGCGGGGGAATCGACGTTGGTGGTTTACATGCCGGGTCGTGATTACTCGCAACTGGCGGAGAAACTGCTGGAGGCAGGTTTCAGGGCAGACACTCCGGTGGCCATCATTTCGCGGGCCACGACTCCGGAAGAGAAAATCTTTTGCACCTCTGTAAGCGATTTTTCTGCTGCACCAGCATTCCAGGCTCCGACGCTGCTGGTGGCGGGCAATGTGGTGAGATTCGCGCGCGATCACGCGTCTGCGTCAAGTATTCCGGAACATCCGTGGGTTGCCGGGAGTGGGCCGCTGCAGATATCTGACAATCCGCTGGCATCGAAGGAGACGCGGCTGTGAAAGACGACATCGGAAAATTGCAGGCGCTAACGGAAACCTGGAGGTCCACGGAAGTTCTCAAATGGGCGTTCGACACGTTCGGCGATAAGGTTGCGATTTCCTCGGCCTTCGGGGCCGAAGGCATGGCAATGATCGATATGGCATCGCATGTGCGTCCGACGTTTCGACTGTTCACACTGGATACGGAGTTTCTGTTTTCTGAAACCTATAACCTGATGGATCGGGTCGAGCAACGATACGGTGTCACAATCGAGAGAGTGTATCCGCTGCAATCGCCCGAAGAGCAGGAGCGGATTCACGGTCACCGCCTGTGGGACAGGAATCCCGATCTATGCTGCACGCTGCGTAAAGTGGAGCCGTTGCGCCGGAAACTTGGGGAACTGCGAGCCTGGATCACCAGCATTCGCCGGGATCAGACGGCATCGCGTGCCTCCGCAGGTAAGATCGAGTGGGATCACAAGTTCGGGCTGGTGAAGATCAATCCCATCGCGGATTGGAGCTCCAGGCAGGTGTGGCAGTACATTCGCGAGCACAATGTTCCTTACAACGAACTGCATGAACGCAGTTATCCGAGTATTGGCTGCACCCATTGCACACGCGCGGTGCTGCCGGGAGAGGATCCGCGCGCTGGGCGCTGGGCGGGCCTGGCTAAGACAGAGTGCGGGTTGCACATCATCCAGCCGTTGAATCCAGGCACGCAGGCGGATGGCGGGACGGCTACGAATGTGGAGCTGCGTCCGTCTTCGTAAGATGATCGGAGAGCTGCCGCACGACGCTGATGAAAGTTTTGTTGGCGACCGAGAGCGTGCGGTCGCGGCGGTAGGCGAGGCCGAGTTCGCGCCAAAGTTCGGCGCCTTCCAGTTCGATCAGCTTCACGCGCCCGGCTTCAACTTCGTCGCGGGCGAAAGAGCCGCTGATGAGCGAAACGCCCAGGTCGGCGGCCACGAAGCTCTTGATCATCCCGATGCTCGGTAATTCCATTCGAACCTTAAGCTCGGGGCTGTGCTCGCGAAAGATTTTGTCCAGCAGGCGCCGGGTGTGACCCGTCTTCGGCAGCAACAGGGGATGCTTGACGACTTCCTGAATGCTGGCTGACTTGCGCTTGGCCAGAGGATTCTTCGGGCTCACCATCAACAGCAAGCGGTCGCGGTAGATGGGCTGCACCTTCAGGCTGGCCGACTGCACCGGCAAACTCACGATGCCGAGGTCGAGCGATCCGTTCTCCAATTTCTCGACAATCTTGTAGGTAAAGTTGCGGTAGATGCTGATCTGCACGTCGGGATAGCGGCGGCAATACTCGGCGAAAACATCGGGCAACACATAGAGGCAGGTGGCTTCGTTGGCCCCCACCAGCAATGTGCCGCGCGGCGTGTGGCCGTGGTCGGCGACAGCGACCAGCGACTCGTCGCGGAGCTTTTTCATGCGCACAGCGTAATCATGAAAAATCTGGCCCGCGGGCGTGAGCTTGACGGTCTTGCCGGAGCGATCGAGTAGGCGATCGCCGTATTCCTGCTCCAGTTGCCGAATCTGGGCGCTGACCGCCGATTGCGAGCGAAATACTTTCTCTCCGGCGCGGGAAAAGCTGCCTTGCCGCGCTACCTCGAGAAAAGTAATGAGTTGATCGAAGTCCATGGAAGATGGTCCGGCCTTCGACGTTCGCAGGCTGGGAAGACAAAAACTCGAACCGCGAAGTCGTACGAATTATAGCGGGTAGCACCGTTATCGGCGAGAAGGAGGCGTGGCCGGCTCACTGCACCGCGGCCTGCTTCGGGGCGATCGCTTTTTCCCGGCCATAGCTGCGAACCTCCGTCGCCGCCAGGCGGGAAAGAATCGGATTCCAGCTGGCCTCGACCGAGCAGGGTCGAACCTCCGGTTCCATTCGCAGCAGCGGAAGGTAAGGCGATGTAAGAAATTCCGCGGCGCGAGGGCTCGACGTCAGCTTCAGGTGCCGGCGAAGGATGCGGCGCACCCATTGCTCTTCCTGAGCTTCCAGCGCACACAGCCGCACAGAGTCGCGATTGATCTGGAGTTGTGAAGTATCGTCTTGCGCCAGAACGTAGGCGAGGCCGCCGGTCATGCCGGCGCCCAGGTTCGCGCCCGCAGGACCGAGAATGAGCGCGATCCCCGCCGTCATGTACTCGCAACCGTGGCGGCCTATGCCCTCAACCACCGCCAAAGCGCCGCTATTGCGAACGGCGAAACGTTCCCCGGCACGCCCGGCCACAAATAGTTCGCCCGCGGTGGCTCCGTAAAGGGTTGTGTTGCCCACCAACACATCGCCGCGCGCCGAGGCTTCGGCGCCGGCGTGAACAGCGATGCTTCCGCCGCACAGGCCTTTGCCAACATAATCGTTGGCCTCGCCGGTCAGCCGGAAGTTCACGCCTGAAATCAGGAATGCACCGAAGCTCTGCCCCGCAGTGCCGAAGAATTCGCAGTCGACCCCGCTGAAGCCGGACCGGGACTGGCTGGGGCGGATGCGGCGCAGAATTTCCCCGCTAAGGTGCGCGCCCACAGCCCGGTCTTCATTGGTAATCGCGAAGCGATAGGGACGAGACACGAGCGACTCCTGATCATCGACCACGCGATTCAGCTGGAAATGCAGCACGCCGCTGTCCTGGTGAGGACAGGGGAATTGTTGCACGGAAGCAGAGACCGGCTGCAGCAAAGTGCGCACACTCGCTTCCTCGGCGCTCGATTGGGGTTGCAATCGGTCGACGGCGCCGACGATTTCATCGATCGAGCGCGCGCCCATGGCTGCCAGCAGTTCGCGCACATCATTGACCAGGCCCCGAAAAAACGTCTCCACCATCTCCGGCTGCCCCGCGAAGCGAGCGCGCAAGGCTTCATCTTGCGTAGCGATTCCTACCGGACAGGTGTTGAGATGGCACTGCCTCGCCATGACGCAACCGATGGCAAGCAGGGCAGATGTGCCGAATCCGAATTCCTCTGCGCCCAGCAGTGCGGCGATGACCACGTCGCGGGCAAACTTCAGGCCGCCATCAACCCGCAAACGCACACGCGATCGCAAGCCGGTGCGAACCAGTGCGGCGTGCGCGTCGCGGAGGCCCACTTCCCAGGGCAGACCCGTATTCTTGATTGAAGTCAGCGGCGAAGCGCCGGTCCCGCCGTCGTGGCCGCTGATCGTAATGACGTCGGCGCCGGCCTTGGCGACACCGGTTGCGATCACGCCCACGCCGGAACTGGAAACCAGTTTCACGCCAATCCGGGCGATGGGATTGACGGCGCGCAGATCGTAGATCAACTGCGCAAGGTCCTCAATGCTGTAAATGTCGTGATGCGGCGGCGGTGAAATCAGCGAAGTTCCGGGCACGGCGTGACGCAGCCGCGCAATGTAAGGCGTGACCTTCGTTGCGGGCAATTGGCCGCCTTCGCCCGGCTTGGAGCCCTGCGCCATCTTGATTTCGATCTCATCGGCATGCACCAGATATTCCGCGGTCACACCGAAGCGGGCGGAAGCGACCTGCTTCACGCGATTGTTGGCCTCCGGGCGCTGCGAATAAATTTCCGGATCTTCGCCGCCTTCGCCCGTGTTGCTGCGCCCGCCCAGCCGGTTCATGGCGATGGCCAGGGTCTGGTGCGCTTCCGCAGAAATTGCTCCCAGCGACATAGCCTGGGTGCTAAAGCGGCTGAGCAGAGATGCCTCGCTTTCCACCTGATCGATAGGCAAGGGCTCGGAGGTACGGGTTTCGAGCAGATCGCGGACTGCGACCGGCCTACGTTCCTCTGCCAGGCCTGACAGCGCAGCCTGGTTTTCGGGCGTTGGAAACTGGATGACTCGATGCATGCGCCGCACCAACTCGGGTGAGTTCGCGTGCTGCTCGCCTTCGCGCCGGAAACGGTACAGGCCCGCATCGCGAAAGGAAGCGATGGAGGATGCGAAGCCTAAGCGATGGCAGGCAATGCAATCGCGCAGCAAGTCATGGAGCGAGACGCCCGAGAGCGCGCGGCCTGCATTCTCAAAAAATCGGTCGCACACCTCCGGGTCGAGCCCGACCGTTTCGAACATCTGGCTGTTCCGGTAACTGCTGAGCGTTGAGATGCCCATGCGCGCCAACACCTTGCGCAGGCCCGCTTCCACGGCGGAACGATAGCGAGCGACGCCGTCGGCGTGAGCGCGGCTGGCCAGGTTCATCGCCAGGTACGGCTGAACCGCGCTTGCTCCGGCCGCGAGCAACAAAGCAATGGGATGAGTATCGACTGCTTGGCCGGTATCCACGAGCAACGGAGATTGCCAGGCGCCGGCGACAATCATCGCCTGCCACGCCGCAGAAACAGCCAGCAGCGCAGGAATCGCAGCGCGCTTGTGGTCGACGCACCGGTCGCTTATGAGGACAGCTCCCGCGGACGCCGCCATGCTGGCCTGGGCGCGAATACGTTCCAGCGACGCAAGCGCTGCCCGCACGCCGCCCTCGACTTCGAAGGTCATATCGATGCAGTGCACGGGCGTCAAGGCATCGACGATGGCGTCGACCTGCCCAACGTCTATAATCGGCGAGTCCAGCTTCCAGCCTTCTCCGAGTTGCACTCCCAGCGACATCACCTGACTTTCGCGTAAGGGATCAATCGGCGGATTGGTTACTTGAGCGAAGCGCTGGCGGCAATAATCCCATAACGGCCGCGGCAGGGTGGACAAGAAAGCAGGTGGAGCGTCGTCGCCCATGCTCCACAGGGCTTCCTTGCCATTCTCAACCAAGGGCGAAAACAGCATGCGAAATTGGTCTTCGGTCCAGCCGAAGGCCGCCATCAGGCGATTGGAATCCAGCGTGACCGGCGATGACTTGTGGGAAGGCGGAATCGTGCTGACGCGCAGGGGGCGCGTCGGCTGCTGGACGAGCCTGCCAATGTCGCCAGGGCGAAAAAGAATTCCGCTCGCTGGATCGGCGATGAGCATCTCGCCCGGCGCCAGCCTTTGGCGCTCGACCACTTTCTTGTCGGATAAGTCGGCAATTCCGACCTCCGAGCCGACGATCAGGAGGCCGTCAGAAGTCAGGGTGTAGCGGAGCGGACGCAGCCCGTTGCGGTCGAGCTTGGCGCCAACCACCTCACCGTCGCTGAAGACGAGCGCGGCGGGACCATCCCAAGGCTCGTGCTCCGGCGCGGCATGAGCGAGAAAATTGCGCAATCGCGGATCTAGTTTGTCGTCATGCTCCCACGCAGGCGGGACCATGCGCAGCGCCGATTCGGCCAGGTTGAATCCACCGCGCACCATCCCTTCCAGGGCATTATCGAAGCTGGCAGAATCGCTCATTCCCGGCTGGAGGAGGTGAGAATCCTCGGCCAGCCCAAGCTTCCGCGCCAGATTTGCGGACCGCGCCTGCAACCAGCGGCGGTTGCTGCTGATGGTGTTGATTTCTCCATTGTGAGCGACAAAACGGAACGGCTGCGCCAGTGACCAACTGGGCTCGGTATTGGTGGAATAGCGCTGATGGAAAATAATGAACGAGCTGGTAAAATCGGGATCCTGCAAATCCGGATAAAAAAGAGGCAATTGATCGGGCGTGAGCAGCCCCTTATAGACGACCGTGCGAACGGAAAACGAGCAGTAATAGCCGCAAGCGGGCTGTGCCTCGAGGGCCAGCCGCAGACGGAAGAGCTGTAATTCGAAATCGGTTCCGCCGTGGCCGGGCGCCAGGAAGCACTGTCGGATCAGCGGCAGCGAGTCGCGGGAACGTGGCCCGACGATCGAAGCATCCGTCGGAACCGCCCGCCAGCCGCGAAATGTAAGCTCAAATTTGGCGGCAGTTTCTGCGATCGCTCGAACGGCATCAGCTTCTTCCTCGGGTTGGACGAACATCATCCCCACCGCAAAAATTTCCGGCAGGTCGATGCGTTCGGCGCGGGCCACCCTGCGAAAAAATCGCTCGGGAAGTGAAACCATAATTCCGGCGCCGTCTCCGCTGCGTCCATCCGCGTCGACTCCGCCACGATGGGCTAATCTCGTGAGAGCCTGAAGCCCCCGCTGGACCAATGCGTGAGACGGAGGGCCACCCAGTTGAGCGATGAACCCCACGCCACAGGCATCATGATCGACCGCGAAATGGAGGCGACTTCCGGGCATAGTATGTGTCTAACCCGAGAGGAGACGGTAAGTACAATCGTCATTTTTCATTCGGCGGATGGATTTTTTTGACTTGGCGGAAAGGCCGTAATTAAAGGCGTTTACGGGCGCAGATGCCAGAGCGCTACGCATGCAAAATTTCGATTGGTCCGATTTGCGTTTAGAAGACGTTTGCTTTTGACTTTCGACCCGCTTTGCAAACGCGGACTCGGCGCAGCCTGCGCCAAACCTCGAAGGATTCTCGGGTAAAGCCTCTACAGGAAAGACCTTATTTGCCGCTCTCAAAGCAATCCGGCATCCTTTAACAGCATCGAGTCCGTAGCCCAGCATTTCGGACTAGCCGTTAGCGGCAGCGGGCGGCTTTTCTTCGTACTCGTTAATCGAACGATGGTATGACTCGCACCGATTTTCTAATCGCCGACGATCATGAGCCGGTGCGCCGGAATTTGCGAAGAATCATTGAATCGCGCGCCGAGTGGCGCATCTGCGGCGAGGCCCTGGATGGGCTGGATGCGATCGACAAAGCCCACGCTCTTGGCCCGCAAGTCATCCTGATGGATTTGTCCATGCCGCGGATGAGCGGCTTTGAAGCCACGCGCAAAATCCGGGAACAACTCCCATCCTGCAAAATCATCATCGTCAGCCAAAACGACCCTGAACTGGTGCGCCAACAAGCTGCGCAATCGGGAGCTCACGGATACGTTATCAAGACGAAGGTGGCGACAGAACTGGTGGGGGAGATCCAGAGAGTCCTCGGGCAAGAACCAGAGAAATCCGTCGAGATGCCGGCGCCTCGGGAAGGCTGGCTGTTCGGCGGCAGCACCATGGCGCCGCTCATTCGCGCCTATGACTGGTCACAAACACCATTAGGTCCGCTCGCGGAGTGGCCGCAGAGCCTTCGCACCACCGTCAACTTGATGTTGAACTCCCAGCACCCGATCTGGATCGGCTGGGGGCCGGAAAAAACATTCCTCTACAACGACGCCTACATTTCCGTTCTCAGCCTGGCCAAGCATCCCTGGGCGCTGGGCAAGCCGGCCCAGGTTGTGTGGGCGGAAATTTGGGACGTGTGCGGCCCACTGGCGGATCGCGTGTTCAATAAGGGCGAGGCTTCCTATGGCGACGATATTCGCCTGTTCATGAGCCGCGGCGACTATCTGGAAGAAACTTATTACTCGTTTTCTTACAGCCCAATCTATGACGAGGCGGGAAAAGTCGCCGGGCTGTTTTGCCCGAGCGCGGAAACGACCGCGCAAAACCTGCATGCGCGCCGATTGCATACGCTGTCGGAGCTTTCGGCAAAATCGCTGGTCGCCAAAAATATTGAGGAGGCGTGCCGCAAGTCGATCGAAATCATCTCGCAAAATCCTGACGACATTCCATTCGCTCTGCTTTATTTGCTTGATGCAGATCGCAAGGCGGCGCGCTTGCAAGGCGCCAGCCGGGTGGCAGAGGAAATCGAAGGCGTAAGTCCTCGCCTGATTGATGTGACTCACGCGACGGGCCTTGTGCCCTGGCCCATCCTCGAGCTGGCCCATGGAGCATTGGGGCGGGTGATTACGGTGGATGAAATTGCCCATCTGCCCCGCGGAGCGGCGAATCAGCCCGTCCACGAAGCCATGGCCCTTCCCGTGGCGTCGGCAGGCTCGGATCAACCCGTCGGCATTTTGATCGCGGGAGTGAATCCCACAAGAAAGCTGGACGCGGAGTATCGCACCTTTTTCTCGCTGCTGGCCGATCAGGTGGCGGCAGCCATCCAGGACGCAACGGCGCTGGAGAAGGAACGAGCGCGCGCCGACGCGCTGGCGGAAGTCGACCGCGCCAAGACTGCATTTTTCAGCAACGTAAGCCACGAATTCCGGACTCCGCTGACCTTGATGCTGGGACCACTGGAGGATTCGCTGGCCGAAAGTGAAAGCTTGCCCGCGGAGCATCGCGAAAGGCTCGAGGTCGCTCATCGCAACTCCGTCCGCCTGCTTCGCCTGGTGAACACACTGCTCGATTTCTCGCGCATCGAAGCGGGGCGTATCCAGGTCTCCTGCGAAGAGACCGACCTGGCGCAGTTGACGGCCGAACTGGCAAGCATGTTTCGATCCGCTATTGAGAGCGCCGGTCTTCGACTCATCGTCAATTGCAGTCCCCTCACCACAGCTGCGTACGTGGATCGGGAGATGTGGGAGAAGATCGTTTTCAATCTGCTGTCGAATGCTTTCAAGTTCACCTTCGACGGCGAAATTGAAGTTTGTCTGCGTGAAAAAGATGGAATGGCCGAGTTGTCGGTGCGCGACACCGGCGCAGGAATTCCTGAGCAGGAGTTGCCTCACCTGTTCGAGCGCTTTCACCGGGTGAAGGGCGCCAGCGGCCGTTCGTTTGAGGGAAGCGGCATCGGGTTGTCCCTGGTGCAGGAACTGGCCTGGCTCCATGGCGGTACGGTGCGGGCGGAAAGCAAGCTGAAATCGGGCAGCACTTTTACGGTTTCCATTCCGCTGGGAAAAGAGCATCTGCCTTCCGATCGAATCGTGGCATCGCGCACCAAAGAATCGGTTCGAGCCAGCGGCGAAGCTTATGTGCAGGAAGCGCTGAGCTGGCTGCCGGAGGCGAGGCCGGGTGCAATCCATCTCGATAGTCTGCAGGCCCAGGCCTTGCCGGCGTTTTCGCGAGCGGACCAGACGAGACCACACATTCTGCTCGCCGATGACAACGCCGACATGCGCGCTTATCTCGAGCGCCTGCTGGCCAATCACTACGACGTGACGGCCGTTGCCGACGGAGAGTCGGCTCTTCGCAGCGCACGCGAACATCGGCCGGACCTGATCGTTTCTGATGTCATGATGCCGCTGCTCGATGGCGTTGGCTTGTTACAGACCATCCGTCGCGAAGAGGCTTTGAACGGCGTGCCCGTCATTCTGCTTTCCGCGCGAGCCGGAGAAGAAGCGCGCATTGCGGGCATTCAATCGGGCGCCGACGATTACCTGGTGAAACCATTTTCCGCGCGAGAGCTGCTGGCGCGCGTGCAGGGGCATCTTGAGCTGGCGCGCGTGCGCAAGCAAGCCGAGGAACAATTGCGCCAGCAGCGAGAGCGTTTCGACCTGGTTACGCAGGCGTCGCAGGTTGGCTTCTGGTTCTGCGATCTCCCCTTCGACAAGCTGGTGTGGGATGCGCGGGTGAAAGAGCATTTCTGGCTGCCGCCAGATGCAGACATCACGATCGATCTTTTCTTTTCGCGCTTGCATCCGCAAGATCGTGAGCGCACGCGAACCGCGATTGAACACTGCATTGCCCACGGGGAGCCTTACGATATCGAGTACCGGACAGTCGCCGATGACGGGCGGCATAAGTGGATTCGCGCCATGGGCCGCGCCTTTTATGACGCAGCGGGAGTGGCGAAAAGCTTTGATGGGCTGACGCTCGATATTACGCACAGCAAGGAAACGGAAGAACGCGAACGCCGCATCACCGCCGAGGCTGTGGCTGCGACCGCCAAGTTCCGCGCCGTCTTCGAGCAGACTACCGTTTTCGCCGGCATCATGACCAGAGACGGAATGTTGATCGAGGCCAACCGGCTCTGGCTGGATGGCTGCGGCTACCGCGCCGAGGAAGTGCTGGGCAAGCTTTTCTGGCAAACCGCCTGGTGGCACAGGTTTCCAGAATCGCAGGAAAAAATCAGGGCAGCCATGCCGCTCGCAGCACAAGGCACTCCTTATCGGGAGACGCTGCGATACGGGTGCGCCGACGGCAGCGAGCGCATTGTGGATTTTGCTCTTTATCCTATTGTCGACAACCAAGGGCAGGTTCTTTTTCTGCATCCGACCGGAGTCGACGTTACTGACCTGAAACGCGCCGAAGAAAACTATCGCAACCTGGTCGAGACGCTGGATGCAGAGGTTCGCGACCGGACCCTCGAATTGGAAAAACGGAATGCCGACGTGCTGCGGCAATCCGAGCAGTTGCGCGAATTGTCCAGCCGCCTGCTGCAGGCGCAGGACGAGGAGCGGCGGCATATCGCGCGGGAATTGCACGATAGCGCAGGGCAGACGTTAACCCTGCTGGCCATGAATCTGTCGCAACTGGCGCAGGACGTGAGCAGCACGCCGAAACTGGCTGAGAGCGCGCAGAATAGCCTGAATCTGGTGCAGCAACTTAACCAGGACATCCGAACCATGTCCTACTTGTTGCATCCACCGCTGCTGGACGAAAACGGCTTGTCGCCCTCCGTGAGTTGGTATGTGCAAGGACTGGTGGAACGCAGCGGCCTGGACATTCGATTGGACATCGCGGAAAACCTGGGCCGCCTTCCCCGCGACATCGAATTGCTGGTCTTCCGGTTGATACAGGAGGGCCTGACCAACATCCATCGCCATTCCGGAAGCAAGATCGCGTCGATCAGCGTCGTGCGCGACGCCGCAGGAGTTACGGTCGATATTCACGATCAGGGGAAGGGCATTCCCCCCGACAGATTGGCTGAAATTCAGTCCGGGGGCTCGGGTGTCGGAATCCGCGGCATGCGAGAGCGGCTGCGGCAATACCGTGGCACCTTGACTATCGAATCCAACGGCTCGGGGACACGAGCTCACGTAACAATTCCTCTTCGCAATGAAAGCCGGCCGGAAAATGATGACAGCATTGAACCGGTGCAGGCCGCGGTATAGGATGGCGCGTTACGGCCATGCGCCTTCTCATCGCGGATGACAATCAAACGGTTCGCCGCACCCTTGTGGCGTTCGTGTCGCGGCAGGAGCAATGCGAGGTTTGCGGCGAAGCGGCAGATTCCGAACAGGCCATCCAGAAAGCGCGCGAACTTCTTCCCGATCTCATTCTCCTGGATGTAAGCATGCCCGGCGCAAACGGCCTGGACACGGCCCGCGCGCTGCGGAAGGAATTTCCGGACGTGAAGATTCTCATGCTCAGCCAGCACGATGCCGCTCAACTGCTGCCGAGTTCCCTGGAGGCGGGGGCGCAAGGCTGCGTCGATAAAGCTCGAGTCGCAACTGACCTGTTACCCGCCATCCGCAATCTCTTTCCTCTCTGACGGAGGCGCAACCTGGATCATTTCGTCCGCAATGCTGCGGATGTGCAGCGCGGCGCAATCCATGCAGGGAAAACCGGCGTTGCTCTCCTCGAACAAAAGGGCCAGGTCTGTTCCCGCCAGGAGGACCGCTTCCGCTTGATCTCTGGCGATCAAGGTTTGCGCGATTGCAGTTAATATCCTTCTTTGCTCGGCGGAGCCTTTGCCGGTCGATGCCAGTTCGACATATGTTTTGTGGATGATTTCTACTTCGGCAGGACGCGCACGAATGACCTCGACTCCGGCGAGTGCGCCGAACAACGAAGACTCCATGACGAATCGCGTGCCGAAGACCGCCACCCGCAGCAGGCGCCGTTCTGTAATTTCCTGCCGCAGAGGCTCAAAGATGCTTAACAGGGGCAGCGAAGAAATAGCCGTGAGCTCGTGGATGCAAAAGTGAGGCGTCACGGCGGGGATCGCAACCAGATCGGCGCCAGCCGCCTGCAGCCTGCGGATATAGCGATTCAGATATTCCGCCAATCCATCGCGGTCTCCCGCCTGCACATATTCGAACACCCGCGCCGTCTCCGCATGCACGATGACGATCTCCGGCGTGCGCCCTGCGGATTCGAGTGCCTTAACCAGCTTCTCGTAGTAAAAAGTGGTGGCGCCTACCCCCAGGCCGCCAATCAATCCAAGGCAACGACTCGCAGTCATGCCTTGAGAGTATCGCAAGGGCGCTCTTACGGTGTCTTCGCAAACGGGTCCCGGGATGCCTTCCTCGCTTCCCGCAGCGAAAATCAGTTGCCGCCCGCCCTGGCAGGCGTATCCTTTGAGGGGCGGAAAACGAAGGGCGGGGCAGCATCCTTCGCCACGGCGGCAGCGCACCTGCTTGCAACTCACAACCTGATGAATCGATGCGCTGCGAGCAACGTGACAACAATCACCCCGCAGGGTGCCGCACGTCCTTGTAGTTGCTCTTGGAACGGTCACAATGGAAGCGGACTTAAAGATGTACCTACGGAGGTAGGACTATGACTTCTGGCATTCTGACTTCGCCTGGCATCAAGGCTCCGGGCGATTACCTTGAAGATGTCATGAATAGCGTGAAAGCAAAGAACCCGGCGGAACCTGAGTTCCATCAGGCAGTTCGCGAGGTTTTTGATTCTTTGCGGTTGGTTTTAGCCAAGCATCCCGAGTATCAGTCGAATCGCATTCTCGACCGGATCGTGGAGCCGGAGCGCGTGCTGATGTTCCGCGTGCCCTGGGTCGACGATCAGGGCAACGTCCAGGTGAACCGCGGCTTCCGCATTGAGATGAACAGCGCCATCGGCCCCTACAAGGGTGGGCTGCGCTTCCATCCGTCGGTGAACCTCGGCATTCTGAAGTTCCTGGCGTTCGAGCAGGTGTTCAAGAACTCGCTGACCACGCTGCCCATGGGCGGCGGCAAGGGCGGATCGGATTTCGATCCGAAAGGGAAGAGCGACAACGAAGTAATGCGCTTCTGCCAGAGCTTCATGACCGAGCTGGCGAAGCACATCGGTCCGAACACCGACGTGCCGGCCGGCGACATCGGCGTGGGCGGCCGCGAAATCGGCTACCTGTTTGGGCAGTACAAGCGGCTGCGCAACGAGTTCACCGGCGTGCTCACGGGCAAGGGCCTGAACTGGGGCGGCTCGCTGATTCGCCCGGAAGCCACCGGCTACGGCTGCGTGTACTTCGCCGACGAGATGCTGAAGAGCCGCAAAGACTCGCTGCAAGGCAAGCTCTGCCTGGTCTCGGGCAGCGGCAACGTCTCGCAATACACCATCGAGAAACTGCTCGACCTGGGCGCGAAGCCGTTAACCGTGTCCGATTCGAACGGCGTCATCTACGATCCGGACGGCATCGATCGCGACAAGCTGGCGTTCGTGCTGGAGCTGAAGAACGTGAAACGCGGACGCATCCGCGAGTATGCGGAGAAGTTCAAGAAAGCGATCTTCATGCCCACGGATGTGAAGCTGGAGCACAACCCGCTGTGGAACATCAAGGCGGATTGCGCGTTCCCCAGCGCCACTCAGAATGAAATTACCACCAAAGACGCCGGGAACCTGCTGAAGAATGGCATCAAGCTGGTGGCCGAGGGCGCCAACATGCCGAGCACGCTGGAGGCAACCAAGCTGTTCCTGGATGCCAAGATTCTCTATGGTCCGGCGAAGGCGGCGAATGCCGGCGGCGTGGCTACCTCGGGCCTGGAAATGTCGCAAAACAGCGCGCGTATTTCCTGGACGCGGGAAGAAGTCGACGACAAGCTGCACAAAATCATGATCGCCATCCACCGGAACTGCTTCGAAACGGCCGAGAAATACGGCACGCCCGGCAACCTGGTGAACGGCGCCAACATCGCCGGCTTCCTGAAAGTGGCGGATGCGATGCTGGATCAGGGCTTGGTGTAGATACGAAACATGTAGGGACAGCCGCCCACGGCTGTCCAGCCGGGCGAAGCCCGGCGGCTGCATGAAGCGTTACGAAAGCGGATGCCCCACTCTTGTCCCTGCGTTCGTCGCAGGGACAAGGTGGGGATTTTCACTTTCAATCTGCTATCGCGGGAGCTTTGATTGGTTTCGGAGAGGCGATTCAGTTTTGTCTATGTGGCTCCGATAGGTCATCTCGCCATTTGCTTTATAGCCGTGAGTGGATACATTGTGCCCCAGTTGCAATTCCTCGGGATTCTGTGGAGTGTTTTAACCATAATGGATTTTCCGGTCTCGGCAGTGACGATACCACTCACGTATTACAACGGGTTCATCGGGTTTTTGTGGACCGTGATCGTGGGAACGGCCTGGTGGTATTTCCTAAGCAAAGGCATAGTATTCCTCTCCCGCAAACTGTCATCATGACCCCCTCCTCGACGCCGAAGCGCGCCTTGAAGGATTCGACAATCTGATGCCCTTCAAGGTTCGTCCCGGCGGGACGACCGATAGCCCGGCGTTTCCAACGCCGGGGCGAAAGGCCATGAAGAGGAACCCCGTCCCGGAGGGACGGCTGAAACATCGACGGGGCGCGGAGTGCCAAATTTCAGCCGTGCCTCCGGCACGAGTTCCCACTCATCCCATACTTTCCCGCCAGTGAACTGGCGGGCTATTTTCGGCGGTGCCTCCGGCACCGATGCCCCTAAGCATTATGATTACCCTGAGCAAGCAAGTCCCGATGACCACCCGCCCCATCGCCGAGCCGGTCCTTGACGCCGAAGCCCGCCTCGAGGGCTTCGACAACCTCATGCCGTTTAAGGTCCAGAACATCCTTCTGGTCACCAGCCTCTACGATTCGTTCATCCTCCGCGAAGACGGACGCCTCAGCGAGCTGCTCATTGCCGAATCGCTGGAACTGAACCTGCAGCAGATTCCCGGCATCACCCATGTTTCCAGTTGCGCGGAGGCGCTGGAGTTGGCGCGGGCGCAGCCGCGTTTTAATTTGATCGTCACCAATCTTTTTGTTGGCGATATGACGGCGGCCGAACTGGCGCGCGAAGTCAAGAGCGCCGGGCTCGATGTCCCCGTGGTTGTCCTGGCCTACGATTACCGCGCGGTCAAGAATTTCATCAGCCGCAATCCAGTGACTGATATCGAGCGCATTTTCCTGTGGCAGGGCAATGCCCGCATCCTGATTGCGATCGTCAAGTACATCGAAGACAAGCGCAACGTTTTGCACGATACGCGGGCGATGGGCGTGCCCGTGCTTCTGGTGGTGGAAGACAATATCCGCTACTACTCCTCGTTTCTTCCCGTGATTTATACGGAACTGATCAAGCAATCGCGCCGCGTCATCCAGGAAGGCATCAACGTCGCGCATAAGCTGGTGCGCATGCAGGCTCGCCCGAAAATTCTGCTAAGTTCGGACTTCGAAGAAGCGGCGCAATTAGTGCAGCAATATCGCGATTACCTGTTCGGCCTGGTCTCCGATGTCGAGTTTCCCTGGGACGGCAAACTCAGTCCCGAGGCCGGTTTCGAGTTGTCGCGAATGATCAAAGCGATGGTTTCCGATGTGCCGGTGGTTTTGCAAACCAGCCGAACCGAATTCCGCCCGCGCGCGCTGGCGGCGGGATATTCATTCCTGCGCAAGCGTTCCCCCACGCTGCTGAAGGATTTGCGCCGCATCCTGACGGAGCAATTCGGCTTCGGCGATTTTGTTTTTCGGCTTCCCGACGGCAGGGAAGTGGGCCGCGCCGAGGATCTGAACCAACTGGAAGAGCAGTTGCAGACGGTTCCAGTAGAGAGCATTACCTACCACGCGCAGAGCAATCATTTTTCACATTGGCTGATGGCGCGGACCGAATTCGCGCTGGCGGCAAAGTTGCGTCCGCGCAAAGTCGAAGACTTCGAAACTCCCGAGCATTTACGACGCGACCTGATCGCTTCGATCAACGACTATCGCCGCGAGCAGAGCGAACTGCTCATCGGCGATTTCAATGCGGAGACTTTCAAACCATCCGACTCGAGCTTTCTCCGCATCGGCGCGGGCTCGCTCGGAGGCAAGGCGCGGGGCCTTGCCTTCGTTCGCCACCTCCTGCGCAAGCATCGCATCACGCGCCGATTTCCGGGAATTCGCATCGCAGTGCCTCCCGCCCTGGTTCTGGCCACCGATCTGTTCGATCAATTCATGACCGAAAACAACCTGCTCGACTTTGCGCTGCAATGCGAAAATGACGCCGACATTCTCCAGCAGTTTCGCGCCGCTCCTCTTTCCGACGAGCTACGGGAAAATTTGAAAGTCTTCCTCGACGAGGTCCATTACCCGCTCGCCGTCCGCTCTTCGAGCCTCCTGGAAGATTCTCAATATCAGCCATTTACGGGAGTTTATGAAACGTTCATGTTAGGTAATCGAGGAGCCGATCCTGCCGATCGGCTGAGCGAGTTGGAAGACGCTATCAAGCGGGTTTACGCTTCGACCTTCTGCGCTCACGCCAAGGCGTATGTGCGCGCCACGCCTTACCGTTTGGAAGAAGAAAAGATGGCGGTGATTATCCAGCAACTGGTCGGCACCGCGCATCAGCAGCATTTTTATCCCGATTTCTCCGGAGTCATGCGGTCGCACAATTTCTATCCCGTGCCCCCGATGACGTTTGCCGACGGGATTGCCGCCGTGGCGCTGGGTCTTGGCCGCGCCGTGGTTGACGGTGGCAAGTGCCTGACTTTTTGCCCGCGCTACCCGCAGAATCTTCTTCAATTTTCTTCCGTCGACGACATCCTGGCCAACACGCAAACCGAGTTTTGGGCGCTCGATCTCGACGGCGTCTCGCAAGACTACCCCGGACATATTCACGAGCGGCGGCTCGGCCTGGAAGTGGCAGAACACGACGGCACTTTGCCGGCAGTCGCCTCTACCTATTCCGTGGATAACCACGCCATCTACGATGGGATGAGCCGCCCGGGCGTGCGCATCGTCAGCTTTGCGCCCATGCTGAAATATGGGCTGTTTCCGCTGTCGACAATTCTGGAAACGCTGGTGAAATCCAGCGAAGATGCGCTGGGCATTCCGGTCGAAATCGAATTCGCGGTCCGGCTGCCACGGCGTGACGGGGAAGCCGCGGAATTTGGATTTCTTCAGGTGCGGCCGCTCACCCTGTCCCGCGATCATCAGGACTTGTCGCTCGATGGAATCGACGCGGAGCGTGTGCTTTGCCAGAGCAGCAAGGTTCTGGGCAACGGCCGCCTGGATAGCCTGTACGACGCGGTGGTCGTAGATTCGCAGCGATTTGACCGCGGCCGCAGCCAGGAAGTCGCCAGGGCAGTTTCGCACTTCAACGCCTTGCTCAGCACGGAAAATCGGCCGTTTGTGCTGATCGGCGTGGGCCGCTGGGGATCGAACGATCCCTGGCTCGGCATTCCGGTCGAATGGGATGAAATTTCCGGAGCGCGCGTCATCGTGGAAGCGGGGTTCCGTGACTTTCGCGTCACACCTTCGCAGGGCAGCCACTTCTTCCAGAATCTCACCGCATTTCAGATCGGCTACTTCACGGTGAATCCAGACGCGGGCGAAGGCTCGATTGACTGGGAGTGGTTGAGCGCACAGCCTGCGCAGGAAGAAGATGGATGCGTGCGCCACCTGCGTTTCGACGGCCCCATGCGCGTGATCATGAACAGCCGAACCAGCCAGGGAGTGATTCTTAAGCCAGAGGCGTCCTAGGCCAGATCGTCTATCTGGCGGGCTGACTCTGCTTGTGCTTGGAAACCTTGCGCCGAATATCGGGCCAGAATTCTTTCACCACCAGGGTGAGCGTATCATAAGCGTACTGCGTCCCCCAGACCTTGGCGGTATTGGTGAGCGTTCGATCGGATGGATTGAAAACGGGAGTGGTCGTATCTGTAGCCGCATCGAAGCGGTAGCTGATGAATGACTTGGGGTGATAGGAGTACGTGGAAATGGCGGCAGCCATCGCTCCGCCGAACACTTCGCTGGCGTTGAATTCTTTGCGGCCGGAATCGCCGAGCGTAACCAGGTTGCGGCTCATCGCATAGAAGAGCCGGTGCCTGAAACTTCCTTCACCGAGCTGGTAGAAGCGGGGATCCTGGTGGAGCAGCGAAGGCAGGATCGCTCCCGTCAAATAGTTTTCGATGGTACCGTCGGCGAAGGCCGAGCCGAAGCGCTTTCCATAACCTTCCCAGCCCTGGCCATAGCCGGGCTCGCTGTTTTCAGCCTGGCTGATCAGCGACAGAAATCCGTACCAGGGAAATTGCACGTAGTCGAACGAGCCGCGGGTGACCACTTTAAATTTTTCCCCAACGGTGAGCGGCGGCAACTGCTTCTTGCTTTCCATGGTAAGGAAATTGGGAAGGGTATAAAAGAGGCGGTCGTTCGACGTGCCGGACTTGCTGCTCTGGTCGCCCTTTTTCTTCTCCTCCACGGTGACGCCAAGCGCGCCGCGATCCTTCTCTTTTTCCGTCGGCGTCTCCTGGTTGGTGGAAGGAGAGGGCTTGGCCGGCGGCGCCGGTTGTTGCGCGTCCGGGGATTGAGAAGTCGGCGTCTGCGCCTGCTGGGCGCCGGAAACAACCGGAATCGACGCCACCGCGGCCAGGACCGCGAACAGGCGAACGGTCTTCAAGAACAAGTTGATCTCTCCCCACACACATGAGTTGACGGAGTTAAGCAAGTATTGTTGATTCTATCAGCCGTAGTGCGGTTGCCTTGGCAGGAACAGAGTTTTCGCTCTCCACGTATCTGCGGCGCTAGAAATGCAGCCCCACCTCCGCAGTCAACGATCGCGGCGTAACGTAATGAGTTCCGCTGAAGGTGGAAAGAAAGTTGTAAAGGGCGTACCTGTTGGTTAGGTTGATCGCAGTCAGTTGCAGGCTGACTTTGTATTTGTCGCCACGGAACACATTGTCGTGGCCAATGGCGATATCGAAGAGGCTGCGAGCCGCAATCCGCGGTGGATTCTTGTCGTCGTTCTCGGTGTTCGGTTTGGGCACGTTTAACAGCGTCGATCCGTATTCCGACAGGGGACATGGATTGGGCAGCGCGACCGTCGGCGTGGCGCGCAGTGATCCGCAGAACAGGCCAGCTTCAAATTCCTGATCGGCGGTCAGAGGTGTTCCAAAAGAATCCGTCATGGCAACTGCCGGATTCCCGCTTGAATCCACGGTGGTCTGTGCACAGTTGCCGCCGTAGCAGGGGGTTTGCCCGGCTACCAGGCCGCTATCATAGCGCCAGTTGAAACCAAACCAGGGGCCGAGCTTCCACGGCTGATATTGAAGGTGAGTGGTTAGATTGAATTTCTCGTCGTGATCGATGCGGAAAGCGGTTGAAGTGGAGGAAGTGACGGCGACCGCAGGCACAGCTCCGGCTCCGCCAATCTGGGGCGTGAAAAAGCGCGCGGCCACACTGGAGAAAACCGCCAGAGCGGATAATCCGTGGTAGTTGGGCACGCTCACCCGGCCGGCGTATCCGGGAATCTTGGATCGATCCCACTCAATGGGAAATGTAATCGGGGTGTTGCCCAGCACGCTGAAGTCGTAGGCGTTGTGGGTGTATTTCCAGATGTACTCGCCCGAGAACACGAGATAGCGTCCGAAAGCCTGCTGAATGCCGGCGTGGAATTCATTTCGCCAGCCTGGCGCGAAGGGCGTGACACCCTGTACGGTGCAGCCCAGCAGCGGATTCAAAACGCCGTTGCCGCATCCGATACTGGATAGCACCAGGTTCTCATTAAACGGAGTCTCCAGCACCCGCGCATAGGACACACGAAGAACCGTGTTCGTCTTCTTGATGTTATAGGCGACTCCGACGCGGGGCTCGGCCTCCCGGTGCGTGGTCAAACCGTTGTAGAAGTCGCCGCGCATTCCCAGATTCAAGGACCACGCACCCTTGGTGATGTTATCTCGTGCGTACAAAGCTAGCTCTTTCACGTCAGTGTGTCCGTTGAAGGTGAACAAACCGCCGCCGGTCGTCAGATCGTAGGGCGGCAGTACCGCGCATGGATCGGGAGGAGGATTTCCGTTCGGGCAGCCGAAGGTTACCGGAAGCAGGGTAGGGTCGACGATGCCCAGAGTATCCTGCTCATCCAGGAACGTCTGCTGATAAACCGCGCCCAGTTTCAAGTTATGAATTCCTTTGGCGTAGGACAGGTCGGAACGACCGCCAGCGTTGGTCAGCTTACGATTTTGTCCCACGGTTTCCCGTTGGAGATTCGTTGGTCCAAGATCGGCGAAAGGATTGCCGCTGGGATAGTAGTTGTACTGGTCGCGGCGAACGAAGGCACCCAAAGTGAACACCATGGTAGAACTGAGCAACCGGGTCCACGAGGGTGCGATATTGAAGGTCTTGATCTGGGAGCGCTGGTCGGCGGGACCGACCACATTGCCGTCAGGGTCGCGGCCCCCGTTGCAGACCACCACGCAGTTCCACGCCGTTGCGTACTGGGAATCGAAGGTGTTCGGCGTCTGGAACCAGGAGCGGGTATAGCCGAAGTTCAAGTGGATGGAGTCGGCGGTGGTGAGTTGGTAATCGACGCGGTCGAACAGATTCTCCTCGTTCCCCTTATCGTGCATGACAGCAAACTCCGGCGGGTCGAGAAAGCGGCCGCTGTTCAATCCGCTTGCGGAGATGAAATTTCCCCAGTTCTTCCCGCCGTAACCCAGATCGAAGGTTGCATTGGAGGTCCCAAACGATCCGTAGGAAGTTGTGAGGCTGCCATGCGGGGTGGTCTCCCCCTGTCCCGATCTTGTAGTGACGTTGATGACAATACTGGTCTTGTCGCCATATTCGGCCGGCGGCGCTCCGGAGATGACTTCCATCGACTGGATGGAATCGAGTGGAATCTGGTTCGAGAACACCTTGCTCTGCTGATCGGTAATCGGCTGGCCGTCCACCGAGAACGAATTCTCCGCATGGTCGCCCAGCCCGTGAAACAGGCCGTTGGAATCGGCGGAAATGCCCGGGGTAGCCAGCGTGACCAGCGAACTCACCGATGAAGACTGACTTTCCAAAGGCAGCTTGTCGAATAGATTTCTATCCACATCGGTGTGGAAGGTGGGATCGTTTTCGATCAGATCTCCGCCTTCCGCCTCGACTGTGACCTGCGTGGTCGAGGCCGAAACCTTGAGAGTGATGGGAACGTAAACCGGAACCGAGGAACGAGGCTCCACGTCTTGCACATAGGACGAGAAACTGGCGGCCACCACGGTCAGATGGTAGGGATTGAAGGGAACGTTGGTGAAGGAAAATTTTCCCGCAGCATCGGTGGTGGTGGAGCGGTCAAAACCGCTCACCGGATTGCGGAGTTCAACCGTTGCGTTGGGAACAACCGCCCCTGTAGGGTCGAGCACAGTACCGTTGATTGAACCGGAATTGCCGACGGATTGCGCAAACATAAGCGAGGTTATGAGAAATACCGAAATGGCGGCGATGGCGGCGAGACGCCGGTGAGAATGAAAACGAGCGGGCATGGAAGCCTCCTGGGGAAATAGAGAATCAACGGCGAGTGAACGCCGGAACGACCAGAGTGAGAGATCTCTAGGCGACAGGAGGGCCGCGAATGCCAATTACCGCGACGCTGAGACAAACTTTTGCAACGACGCCGCTTTCCTGTAACAGGCTGATCGCGGCAAAGACCGGGCGGGAATGATTGCAACTGGGAGCGGGCGAAGAACTATGCGCGACAACGCAAATCGAGCAGGAGGGCGATTCCGCCTTGTTGGGATGGCTGTGCGTGGACTCCGCTACGGCGGCCCACGCCACCAGCAGCACGCACAACCAAGCCAGAGATCGGTACGGAGTTCGCATGAGTTCCCGCAATGGGCTAGATTCCATTAGCCTATCACGGGTTGTATTGGTATCAGACCGCCAAGGGCCGTTACTATAGGCTTAGTGTTATGTTGATTTGGACGCCTTCCGCGGACCTATTTCATACCGCTCCGGAAGGAAAATTTATACCGGTCCATGAGGAAAACTATGGCAGAACCGAGCTACGAAGAACTGAAAGCGCGCCTCTCCCAGCTGGAAAAGGAAGTCGAAACCAAGAAACGCAGCGGCGATCTGAGTTTTAAAGTGGGCGACAAGGGCGGGGTCAGCGTTTACGGGCTGGGCCGCTTTCCGGTCACTCTCTATTACGAGCAGTGGAACCGGCTGCTGGGCGCCGCGGAAGACATCCGGAAATTTCTGGAAGAAAACAAGTCCCGGCTGAAGCTGAAAGAGCAGGGCTGAGCCTTGACAGCCGGGGCTGTTACCTTGAAGTTTCCTTCCGGCGCGAAGCATTGCCAGCGGCGGGATTCCGGCTATAATAAGCAGACTCGTGCCTAAATATTCCATTGTCGTGCCCCTGCACAATGAGCAGGAAAATGTCACCGACCTGTATGACCGCCTGAAAGTGGTCATGGAAGGCGCGGGAGAGAGTTTCGAAATCGTGCTGGTGGATGACGGTTCGAGCGACCACACTTTCTCCATGCTGCGTGAGATTGCGGCCGTGGACAGCCGCGTGACGGTGGTGAAACTGCGTCGCAACTTCGGCCAGACTGCCGGCCTGGCGGCTGGATTCGATCACGCGCGGGGCGAGTACATCATCGCCATGGATGGCGACCTGCAGCACGATCCCGCCGACATTCCCGTCTTCCTGGAAAAAATTGCGGCGGGCTACGACATCGTCAGCGGATGGCGCAAGGTTCGCATTGATAATTTCTGGATGCGCCGCATTCCGTCCCGCATTGCCAACTGGCTGATGGCCAAGCTCAGCGGCGTCGACATTCACGACTTCGGAACCACGTTTAAGGCTTATCGCCGCGAGATTCTGGAGCAGGTCCCGCTCTACGGCGAATTGCACCGGTTTATCCCGGCCCTGGCTTCGTGGTACGGCGCGTCGATCTGCGAAGTGCCGATTCGCAATGTGAATCGCGAGCGCGGCCTTTCGCACTACGGCATCTCGCGTACGTTTCGCGTCTTCTTCGATCTCATCACGATCCGTTTTTTGCTGCGCTACCTCTCGCGGCCGCTGCATTTTTTCGGGACCTTCGGCGTGCTGAGCATGTTGGCGGGCAGCGCCGTCGTGGCCTGGCTGGGCATCGAAAAATTCCTGCGCCAGGTGCCGGTCATGGCATCGCATGGCCCGCTGATGATGCTGGCACTCGGTCTTCTGCTGGGAGGGTTGAACCTGCTGGCGATCGGTCTGCTCGGCGAGATGCAGGTCCGCCACTACCACGAACCGCGCCACCGGGCTCCGTATTCGGTCGATCGGGTTCTGCGATCGCAGAACGAAGAGCACAGCGTTTCCGAGTAGCGTCCTTACCCGGTTTTTCTCCTCGCCGCCGCCACGGTGAAGGTCCCCACGATTCCAAGAAATTTGCCCGAGGCGTTGTGCATGGGCGTGCCTTGCACATCCACCCAGGTCTCGGAGCCGTCTTGACGGCGAAGCCGAAAATGGAAAGGAGCGTTTTCTCCCCGTTTTTTCCCGTCGAACAGCCGTTGCGCGGCCTCGACGTCCTCCGGAAACAGGTAGACAAACGAGGACTTGCCGATCATCTCGGCCGACGTTGTCCCTAAAATCTCGGCCATCATGCTGCTTGCGTAAAGTGTTTTAGCATCCCCATCGACGATCCAGATGCCGTCTTGCTCGTTCGCCATAGTCGATACAGGATATCAGCCGGATAGGCTTGTGGACGCGCCGATGCCGAACATTTCCCATCGTATAATTTGCGCGGGGGACATCCATTGCTGAAAGAGGAAGCCAAGGATCGCTGGACGTCAGGCGCGAAATATGAACGATGGATGGGCCGCTGGAGCCGGCTTCTGGCGCGGGAGTTCGTCCGCTGGCTGGAACCAGCCGCGGGCTTACGCTGGATTGACGTTTGCTGCGGCAGCGGCATTGTCAGCCGCATCATCGCAGCAGAGGCGGCTCCGGAGAGCATTCTTGGGGTCGACATTTCTCCGCAACAAATCAGCTTCGCGCGGGAGAGTAACGCGCTTGAGCATGTGACCTTCGAGGTCGCAGATGCCATGGCCTTGCCGATGCCCGATGCAAGTTTCGATATCGCGGTATGCGGCCTGGGCTTGAATTTCATTCCAGACCCTGCCGCCGGCTTGCGCGAGATGCGCCGCGTCCTGAGACCCGACCGAAGCATCGCACTCTACGTTTGGGATTACGAGAAGGGCGCAAGATTTTTGCGGATCTTTTGGGATACCGCCAAAGAAGTCGATCCGGAAGCCGCGGCATTTGATCAGGGAAGCCGCTTTCCCATGTGCACGGAGGCGGGGATGAGAAAGGTTATGAAAGAAAGTGGTCACGAGAATGTGCGCGTCCAGGCTCTCGACATCGTGACCGCTTTCGCCAGCTTCGAAGATTACTGGCGGCCGTTTCTCGAGGGCCAGGGCTCGGCGCCGACTTACATCGCGAGCCGCACCGCAGAAATGCAAGGCAAAATTCGCGACCGGTTGCGATCGCGTCTGCCCGATGAGAGATTCGAATTGCCGGCCCGCGCCTGGGCTGTGTGTGCGCGCAGGAACTGAGTCGCCTCCGTGCACGACGCGCAATTCCATTAATCAGCTATCTGCTTGGACCATTCTAGAAATTGGCGGAAGGCAGCACCGCGATGGCTGTATTTTGATTTTTCTTCTGCGGTCAACTCCGCAAAACTTTTGCCGATGGCTGGAAAATAAAACAGCGGATCGTATCCAAACCCATTGCTGCCGCGCGGAGCATCGAGAATCTGACCCTCAGCGGCGCCGCGGAAGACGGCCAACGTCTCGCCATCGCGGGCAGCCGCCAGGACGCATATGAACCTGCCGGTTCGCCGCTCTCGAGCAACGCCGCGCAATTCTCTGAGCACGCGCGCATTGTTGGCTTCATCGTCGGTATTCGTATCCGCTTCGTGAGGCTCCTTGTTGTGCAAGTCGGGTGCGGCATAGCGCGCTGAATGCACGCCCGGAGCGCCGTGCAATGCGTCAATCTCAATGCCGGAATCATCCGCTAACACCAGGTCTCCCGGAACGAGCTTGCTGTAGCCCTCGGCCTTTTTCCGCGCATTGGCCTCGAACGTGAGGCCATCTTCCACGACGGCAGGAAAGGAACTGAAATTGGGGATGCCGGCAATCTGCAAGCCGTAAGGGGCGGCCGCGCCTGCGAAATCTCGCAGCTTGCCGGCATTTGAGGTTGCAATCAGGATTCTGCGCATGGCTCAAGCCGCCCCTGCCACGTTTAATCGATTTGCGGAGCGCCACCACAACGCCAGCAGAAAAAGTAGCCCGCCCGCCGAAATCCATGTGCCGAGTTTGCGATCCCAGGTGCGGCGGTAGTCAATCCGAACGCGATTCGCTCCGGTGGTCACCGGAACCAGCATCTGGCCGGTGTTATCCTTCGTTGCCACCTCGACAACTTTCTCATTCACCTCGACGCGCCACGCCGGATAATTGAACAACCGCAAGACAAGATGATCGGCTGCGGACACCTCAGCAGTAAAAACTTTGTGTTCGGCTTCCCACTCAAAAACGTGGATAGCGGCACGTGCCGGCCCTTCGACCGTAACGCGCCGAGCCTGCTTATCGAGAGATGACGGGTCGGCCGCGCTGGGCGCATATTCGTCGGTTCCTTCGTATCCGGCGCCGGAGGCCACGTTCTCTCGCATCTCGCGTAGATCGGCCGCGGTATCCCACCATGGCGGCAAGTAGTGCATCCAGGCAAAAGCGATGACCGCGATCATGGCCAGGTACATGGCGGCGCGGGCGGTCCATTTCCGATACCCAGCCGCAACAAATAACGTTAAGGGCACATCCAGGCACAGCAGCCACCGCCACGGAAACTGCATGAATTGCAGCTTGGGAAGAAGCAGCCAAAGTGAATTCGTGATCGAAAACATCAGCGCCGCGCATCCCAGGGCCCACACTGCCAGCGAATTCCAAAGAGTTGGTACGCGCTTGCGCCACTGCCATGCGGCCCAACCCGCCGCGAGAGTCGCCAGAATTTCCGCGACGGCAACGCACGAGATCACGCGGTTGAAAACGTCGTGCTCGGGATCGGAGGTGTGGGCAAACAGAAAATTGTCAGCCGGCCGCGACCCCTCCGACACCGCTTGCGCGATCGCGACCCATTTCTGCTCATAGATCGCGGGGACCAGGTAGCCCGCAGACAGGCACAGTCCGAGCACTACCGCAATAGCGGTCGTCAGCAGCAGGCGTGGTGATCGCCGATGCCATGCGACGATCAGGGCAATCAATGCCATCGAATAATGGACCATCAGTGCGGCGGGCGCGTTGATCAGCCAGGAGATGGCCAGCAACAGCGCCAGCGGAGCGAGGGTGCGCCGCCCATCATTCGCAGGCCGCAGCAGCAGCAAGAGAAGGAGTGGAAGCAGGCAACTGGCCAGCAACTCCGCGAATGCGCTTCGCCAGTAGACCACCAGCAGGTGGTAGGGCGTGACGGTGTAGAAAACGGCGGCAAATGTCGCGTCGCGCGCGGAAAGCCAGTGCCGCGCCAGCAGAAACATGGAAATTCCGGCGGCCACCAGTGCCAGCCAGATATAGACACATGGCGCCAGTACCCACGGAAAGATGGCAGCCAGGATTGCGCCCAGAGTCCAGGATGCGGGCGGATAAAAAATGAAACGGGGCTCGCCGTAGCCGAAGTGCGCCAGCGCGGCCCATCTCGGATAAATCGTTCCGTGCTTCCACTGCGAAAGAACTTCCAACCAGGAGTACAGGTGAAATTCGATGTCGTGGCCGGAAGGAATACCGCGAAAGAAGAAGGGGATCTGGATCGCGAACGCCGAGGCAGCGATAGCCAACAAGCGCGGCCACGTCAAAGGTGTAGGGGCCGGACTGAAGCCATCCATCGTTGCACCGGCTATGCCTTCGGCAAGGCGTGGCGATTTTGCGTACCTTCCCGCTTGACGGGGTGCCTGGTCCTCCATCGCACCCATGTTCGCACAAAGAGAAAAGTTCGCATAATCCGCCGTCCGCGCGCCTGTGAAAAACGAACGCCGATTTAACCCACAATTAACTTTGCTGAAATCTTGCCGCAACAGCGTTCCACTAGCGTACGGACATTGGGGTGGAACAGACCAAGGAGAGACGGAGGAACTCATGCTTGAGACGGGGCACGGGTTCTTCTTGCTCTCCTGGACAAAACCGCCAAGCCTCTCGAATTTCTGCCCGATGCTGCTCGCTCCTGTCGTCTCTCCTTCTGAGTAGCCCGCCCACTGCCGCGCAAACTGCCTCGGGGGCTTTACGCCTGGGGAGAACCCCGGGCGTAGTGAGAGCCTCGATCAAGAAACGATTCGTGCATGTGTCAGACTGATGGCGGTACGGTTTGAGAAGATCAGCAGACTGGGTGGGTTGAGAGGATTGTCGCTGCTAGTTTGCCACGCTCTCGCCGGAGCGCTGGCGGCGCAATTCGCCGAGAAAGTCTTCCTGCTGCATGGCGCAGCCCGTACGGAGCAACTCCAGCAAGGGATCTTCCAGAGTTTCCGCTTCGTCATCGACCGCCTCCGCGGGTCGCTCGAACTCTTGCGGATCGGCAACCAAGGCCCGAGGGGAGACGCTGACTTCCAGCATCGATTCGGGGCGGTTGCGCAAGAAGCTGATGAGATTTCCCACCTGCGCCCGCTGCTCTGGCGTGCGGGAAGGGAACTCGACGCCCATGCCGTGAGCAGGATGACTCACGCGCACCATACCCTCGGTATGAATCGCCACCTCGCCGGCGCGCAGGCAAACGTCGATAAGGGACCGCTGCGGAAATGGCGAGTCGCTCTCCACATAGCAGCCGCCCAGGCTCAGGTCGGTGAGCTTGCAGTGCGGCACGGTTTCCTCCGGGCCGGGGGCGCTCACGGCGGCCGCGGCGTGCAGCCAAGCCCTCAATTGAGTGCGGGTCGGTTCGTCGATATCAAGGAAATGAATGCCGGTCTGCCCGTTGGGATTCGCCCACGCCACTTGTCCGTGGGCGCGGACTTCCCAGCTTTCCCCGGGCAACTGGAAGCTGAAATTCATCAATGCTCCCGGCGTCTGTTCGACGGCCGTCAGCACGTCCATTCCGGTTTCACTGAGGTCGAGGAGAATGCCTTCCAGGCCGCGTGTATCGGGCAGGCTTAATTCCACTGGTGCCTGCACTGGCACGCGGAACGCACGGCGCCGCTCGCGGTTCAGCAGGGCAGCGACGGCGCGGAGGCCGATGCGGGCTTTGTCGTCGGAGAGCGGCTTGTAGAGCACAAAGTGCGCTCCGTCGCTCAAGATGGCGCGTGTCCGGGCAGGTTCGGACAACAGGGCTACGGTGATGGGAGAATTTTCCGGATGTTGCCGGCGAGCTTGTTCCAGCACCGCGTTTGCCGACTCCGGCTCGGCGAAATCGACCACGATTGCGTCAAAGCGCTGCTGTTGCATGCGATCGACGGCGGTCGCGAGATCGCTGAAGCGCTCGACGGCGATTCCCGCCGCGGGAAGAACCCGTCCGAGAACCTCCGATGCCGCATCGTCCGTGGAAACCAGCAAAGCCAGAAGGGTCATAACCAGATTTCTCGCCTGCTCGCTGCGAGCAGGCTGCCTGCCTTACGGCCAACGAGGAGCCGTGGGCCGCGTGGCCTTGGATGCGCTGGATGCCGCGGCGCCAACTGCCGCCTTGGCAGACATGCTGTCGCCGGCTATCGAGCCTTCATCGCCTTCCATCAGAACGGAATTGTCTTCGTCGTCATTTTCGGCGAGCAAGGGAGCCACTTCACGCAGCTTCTCTGCCGCCTGCTGTAGCATCTCGATTTGCTTGCCCAGCTGAGCGTATTTCGTCTGCTTCTGCCGCAATACTTCATGAATATCCTTCATACGACCCCCTCTGAAAAATGTAAGGAGGTAGGCCAACCAGGGTCAACGGTAATCCCTGCTTCAGCGTTACCGGCGTAATCGCAGCAGCGGTAAAAAGAGGAGGGAAGCTAGTTTTGGAGCGAATATGGGGACAAATAGAAAGCCCCGCTTTCGCGGGGCTTTTCCGAGAGATTACTTGACTACCTGTTTACGCCTTGAGCTTCTTACGAATCACGCCAGCCAGACCAACCAGGCCGGTGCCCAACAGGCCGAGCGTGCCCGGCTCCGGAACCGCTCCGACGCCGATCACCGTGTCTCCGCTGCCCAGCGGCACTTGGCCCTGGAAGCCGTTCTTTCCAGCGTTCAGGGTAATCTGGATGGTCGCGCCATTCACGGTCGAATACGTCGTTCCATTCCAGTACGTGCCGGAAATCGAGCCGGAGAGCGTGTAGCAGACCGAGCCATTAGGACCGCAAGGCTGGGACGATACGGCCCAAATCACAGGGCTCGAAAAGGTGCCATTGAAGATCACGCCATTCGGGATTCCGTTGTTTCCGTTGCCGGTGATCGTGAATGTTCCACCCGCAGCGAACGTGGCGCCAGTGACCAGGCTGCCGGACGTCAACGCTCCCGTGGTAAAAGTCAACGTGCCCAAATTGCCGGTGACAATGCCGCCACCGTTGAACCCGTCCACCACCGTCAACTCAGATCCGGTCAAGGTCAGCCCGGCCGAGCTGCCCGCCAGTGTGCCGCCGGTATTGGTGAAGTCCACATCGCCCGCAAAGGCTGCCAAAGGCAGAGCCAGAGCCAGTACAGCCAGCAATACAATCCGCTTCATAAATACTTCCTCCTCAACAACGGGGTAAACCTTCAATAATCTCTCGGAGGCGTCAGGCCATCCACTGGCAGACCACGTCTGCAGTCCGCAACAATTTTAAGTGCACACTAGGTGCCAAACTGCAAAAAAAGAGAAAACGCTGCACCTAAACGACTTATGTTGAATCCCATGCCTGGTTTTCCGACAATAGCTGCAAAGGGATGCACACTAATACAGTCCAATTGCGACCCCGTGCGGGTACCTTCGCCTGTCGGAAAAAGGGCTTCCAAACCGCGCAGAACAGGGGAAAAGGACCCTCGTTCTGCTGACTCCTGTAATTTGGCCGCCTTCTTTCGCATGGGACCCAAGTGTACTTCACAAGCATGGCTGCAGCAAGTGATTTGCTTGGTGAGCAGTGGTTGGGGGAGGGCTGTTCGGGCGTCCGGACACTTAAAAGAGCTTCGGACGCTCTTTTCATTGAAATGGCCAAAGTTGCTGGCGGTGAACAGCCTAGCGCGTAGTTTTCAAAGCAGCGCTTTCAGTGGCGACTCGCGGCTCAATCAGTTCCCGCAGCCTTCGCGACAAATTCGTAGCCAACGAGCGGTAAAAGCGCGAACCCAGGTGGGGAAACAGTTCGAACAACGTCTGCAGCGTGGCATGGTCCAGCACGTACGCTTCTACTTCCTCTTCGGCGACCACGCTCGCACTGGCTGGCGCTTCTTCCAGAAAGGACATCTCGCCGCAGATTTCGCCCGGGCCAATGACGTGGGCCCGCGGCTGAGACGGGATGATGACTCGCGCTTTTCCCTTGAGTAACAGGTAAACACCGTTCGCTTTGGTCCCGCGATTCACCAACAGTTCACCTTTCTTGCGGCGCACCCGGCTGGCTTTGTCGGCGACCAGGGTCCAATCGTTCGCGGTCAGGTAAGAGAGTCCGTTCCTGGCAGATGAAAGAATGGAAATTTCCTGCTGAACGATCTTGGGCATGGCGGGAGGTCCGATCCTCGGTGAGAGGCTCCTGAAGTGGCACGGCATTCCAACAGGGCAGATTCAAGACTAGCAGAAATGAAAGACGGAAAGAGTGGATTGCACCAAAAAAGTGCGCGAGCGAAACTGCTCAAATAACCCCGTTCGGCAAAGAATGGCGTGCCCTGAGCCAGCACAACCAAACTTAAGCTTGGCAGGCTGCGGAAAAACTCCCCAGTAAGTCCACCATGAGGAAAACGCTTAAGTCGTCCGCTACCCTTGCTTCTGAGCGAAGCGGTGGCCGTGCTTGCGTGCGATCGTCAGCACCCGTTCGATATCGGCCGGCGAGGGCGGGCCAGTTGGGGGAGACGTTCCCGGCGCAATCGGTATCCCTGCTTCCTCGAAGAATGCTCCGAGGCCTGCGGTGGCGGTCACGAGAGTTCGCGTGTTCGTGGTGCTGGCGTTTCGAAATCCATGGATTTCATTGCTGGGCACGTGGATCGAATCGCCAGTTGTGACGGGAAACCACTCCAGCCCTCCCGAGCCAAGGCAGGCGACCTCCAGTGTCCCTTCCACGATGTAGAACGCCTCTTGATCCACGTGCTGATGCGGCGGAACACCTGCGCCGGGCGGAATAAACGTCTCCAACATGCAGTAGTGCCCATTCGTTTCCGCCGGTGTCAAAATCCACTCCATGTAGCCTGCGAGGATGACCATCCTCCGGCGTTCTCCACGACTGCTCCTCTGGATGGTTTTCTGTGTGTTGAATGCCTCGCTTGCATCCATCGCAGTTCTCCTTCGCTCAAGGGACTTTCATGGTATTGCGGGCACCCCCGAGAGGGCAAGATCAGCGGGTCGGCTGGATGTTCACGTTTACCGCGGCTTACAACCTAGTGCGTATCCGCAACCTGATGCGCGCCCCGACCGCCAATTCTGCATGAAGTTCTACAAAAATGAGGTCTCTAAAAGGGATGCCAGGAAAAGACTTTTGCCTCGACCGCAGGATGGGGTTGCGCCCCGGTTCTCGACGACGCTACCGTGAACGTGCGATCACCAGCGTCACATCGTCTTCCTGCTCGCCTGACCTGAATTGCTCTACCGCGTTCTCCAGGTTCCGTAATATGCCTGCAGCCTCGAGGTCGCGGTTGTTCCGGAGCGCTTCCACAAGACGCCTTTCGCCGAACTCTTCTTCACCGGGGCCGGTCGTCTCCGTGATGCCATCGGTATAAAGACACAAGACATCTCCGCTTTCCAACTGAATTTCGGCGACCGAACACTCCCAATCCCAGAACAGGCCAAGGACTGTGGCGGTCGGGTTAAGTCTTTCAACCGCGCCTGCCTTGCGCAGCAGTATGGGAGGGTTGTGCCCGCAGTTGACATAGTGGAGCGTTCGCCTGTCGTCTCTATACGTCCCCAAAAACAACGTGGCATAACGGTCCGTCGAGGTGTGCTTGCAGAAGTGGCGATTCGCCGAGGCCAGTAACTGGGGAAGATTCTGTGACCCCATGCCGTACTGGCTGTGAAGAACTCCCTGCAGATTTGCCATTAAAAGCGCAGCCGCTATGCCTTTTCCCGCCACATCGGCGAGCACGAACCCTACCTCTCCCGGGCCGGTATTGAGAAAATCGTAGTAATCTCCCCCTACCGTGCGCGCCTGGGTGCAGCTTCCCGCATAATCCAGAGTTTCCAAGGGGGGTTTCTCCTGCGGCAGCAGTCCCTTCTGCACCACGCGAGCACGCGCCAATTGCGCATCGTCCTTCAGCAGGCCCGGATCCAGAGCCCAGATGTCCGCGCCTGGGGTCAGGCACTCAAGCCCGACCTGGCCCTGGGTGGCAGTGGCCTTGCCAGTCCAGACCACGCGGAACTCAGCTTTCCGGTTGCCGCATTCGAGTTTGACAACCTCACCCATTTCGAGCGGTTCTCTGAGGCCGGCAAGACGCGCTCCGGAGTTGGAGATATCCACAGTGTGGGCTGTCTGAAATTTGCCGCGTGAGGCGGACCGGCATAAACCCACCGGTAGCTCGATCCGCACCCGCTCTTCCTTTCGCTCGTGATATAGAGCAAGAGCGGCGTTGATCGCCTCCATCAGGACGGGCTTTTCGCAGGGTTTCACCAGAAAACGCGAAACGCAGCCTTCGTTGACTGCCTTGACGGCGCTATTGAGATCGGGATGGCCGGTGAGCATGAGTCGCACTGCGTTTGGTGAAACTTCACGAACCCGCTTCAGCAATTGCGCTCCATCCATGCCGGGCATATACATGTCGGCAATCACCACCGCGAAGGGACCTTGATGGCGGAGCAGCAGGAGCGCATCTTCACCGCTCACCGCAGTCGCAACCTCAAATTCGCCTCGGAGCATGCGACGGTAGCTGTCCAGCACCGCCCGCTCATCGTCCACGAACAGGATCTTCTGATTCACGCGATGGCCTGATCCGACATGCAACATCCAAAACCCGGTTCAGAGTTTCGGCACGGCTGGGAAACGAGCATCCGCCCGGATCGCAATCTTCTCCCGGGTCGAACGATGACACCTCTTTCCTTCTTGATCGGCAGGTTTCTCGATCCGTAGTGTTCGTATGAGGGAACTTGTTCATTACGAAAGTGCGGTTTGAGGGCGCGAGCGAGGCGGGAACCCGCAGCCGAAATCCAGAACGGAGCGAAGATTAAATATCCTGGAGAAACCTAGTGGGGATGGTGCGCCCTGAGAGATTCGAACTCCCGACCTTCTGGTTCGTAGCCAGACGCTCTATCCAGCTGAGCTAAGGGCGCGGGTGAAGATGATGGAAACGCGTTCGAAAATTATAGCCGAAAATTTAAGTGGCGGCGAATGCCTCCACGCTCGGGTATTGGGCTCAGTTTTAAAACCACGCGACTGCGGCGTCATTGCGAAATGGATGACGCGCGCCGCCTGATTTTCAAGCTGGCTGGGCCTGCCACAGCCTCGCCCAAGAAAATCGCGGGGCCACGAGAAGCGGCGCTGCCTAAGGATTTCGCCTTATGGCGCACTCGTAGCAAAACTTTACAGAGGCTTTCCACAAGGTTCGGACCATCGCGTGATAACAGTTTCCGTTCGACGTAAATCTTTCCCGGAGCAAGGCAATTCCTACAAGCGAGCTTCCGCCCACAGAATTTTGTTTGCTGTGTTTTGAGGGGCTTACCAAACGGCATACCGAGTGCTAAGACACTGGCAGACGAAGTGGCGCGCAACGGGGCGCACTAAGAATGACTTCGGCCAGAGGTTTTCTTGGGCGCCCCTTGCATTTTGTTCAGCCTCCCCCAGCGCGCCCAACCTCCTCAAAACTCAGACCAGCCGCTTAAGCTAATACGAGCTTTTCGCGTACATCGACGCCGGCCTGCCGGAGTAACCGTGCCACGGCATCGGCCTTGAGCCGAGACGCGTCGAATTCGACCCGCACCGTCCGGTCTTTTTCGTTGAACTGCAACCGCCGCACTCCGTACACTTCCCGCATGCCGTCGAGCGCGCGTACTTCGCTTTCGCCAGGCGCAGCGCCATAGCGGAAAACAACTTCCAAGTACGTCATGACAAGGTCCTCTCCAGGATGATCGCGACTGCTCGGCCGCGGGCCCGCGTGATGGACCGGGCTGAATCCAATATAGAACAGAGTCCATCCAACGCAGTAGTGGCATTTGCATGATGGCGCGGCACTTATGAACCCTTCCTCAAATCCTGGGAGCGTGGAGCGCGATCCCGTCTGCGGCATGAGCGTCGACCCGGCGACCGCGAAGCACGTTTCTCAGCATGCAGGGGAGCACATCTACTTTTGTTGCCCCTCGTGCCAACAGAAATTTCAAGCCGATCCGGCAAGATATTTGAATAAACGGGTTGCACCGCCAAGCCTTGTAACTCTGGGCGTGGTATCGAAGCCCGCCAATCCTCTGGCCCAGATTCAACCTCCGCCCCGTGCGCCCAAGGCAAGCTCAGCCGGGCCTTACGTTTGCCCCATGTGCCCGGAGGTTCGCGAAACCGAACCCAAAGCTTGTCCCTCGTGCGGGATGGCCCTGGAGCCGGAGATTCCCGTCTCCGCGCATCGTACCGAGTACACCTGTCCCATGCATCCCGAGATTGTGCAGACGGTTCCGGGTTCGTGTCCGATTTGCGGCATGGCGCTGGAACCGCGCACGGTTAGCACGACGGATCAGGAAAACCCGGAACTGCGCGACATGACTCGGCGATTTTGGGTCAGCCTGGCGCTGACTGCTCCGTTGCTGGCCATTGCAATGGGCACCATGATCTGGCCCCGTGCTTTGATGGATGACCTCCTGTTTGCGACACCACTGGCTCGAGTTCTCCCGTGGCTTGAATTCCTGCTCGCCACCCCGGTCGTGCTGTGGGGCGGCTGGCCATTTTTCCAGCGTTTTTGGGCGTCGCTCACAAATCGCAGTCCCAACATGTTCACGCTGATCGGCATGGGCACGGGCGTCGCGTATGTCTACAGCGTGATCGCGACACTGGCGCCGGGAATTTTTCCGGATTCGCTGCGCCCGATGGGGGGCTACCCCGACGTCTATTTCGAGGCCGCCGCCGCCATCACGACGCTGGTTTTGCTGGGCCAGGTCATGGAACTGCGCGCCCGCGCCCGGACCAGCGCTGCCATCCGCGCCTTGCTCGACCTCAGCCCCAGGACCGCGCGCTTGCTCACTCTCCATGGCACACAGGAGGAAGAGAGAGATATTCCGCTCGAACAGGTAAAACTGGGCGACCGCCTGCGAGTGCGTCCGGGAGAAAAAATCCCGGTCGACGGCACGGTGCTCGAAGGTCGCAGTTCGATCGACGAATCGATGATTACCGGCGAGTCGATACCGGTGGAGAAATCGGTTCACGACAAAGTCATCGGCGCGACGATCAACGGCACGGGATCGTTCGTGATGCGCGCCGAGCGCGTCGGCAGCGAGACTTTGCTGGCGCGCATCGTGCAACTTGTCGGGCAGGCGCAACGCAGCCGCGCGCCAATCCAGCGGCTGGCCGATCGCGCAGCCAAGTATTTTGTGCCCGCCGTCGTCGGCATTGCCGTGCTCACATTTTTCGCGTGGTGGCTGTTTGGCCCCGAACCCCGTCTCGCGCACGGCCTGGTGAATGCAGTCGCAGTGCTGATCATCGCTTGCCCCTGCGCTCTTGGCCTGGCGACACCGATGGCCATCATGGTTGGCGTGGGCCGCGGCGCTCGCGCCGGAGTTCTTATCAAGAATGCCGAGTCGCTGGAGATTCTCGAACGCGTCGACACGCTAGTGATCGACAAGACCGGAACGTTGACGGAAGGCAAACCGCGCCTGATCGGATTCAACCCGGCGGGCGATTCCATTGCCGAGGGCAGGGAAGCGATTCGCCTTGCGGCCAGCCTGGAGCGCGCCAGCGAGCATCCCTTGGCAGCCGCGATCGTGCGAGGCGCGGAAGACCGCCAGCTCACGCCCTCGCAGCCCTCCAGCTTTTCCTACATCGTGGGCAAAGGAATTCGCGGCATCGTGGACGGCCGCGACGTTGCGGTTGGAAACGTCGCATTGATGACGGACATTGGCGCGCTCGCCGAGCCAACCGAGGATATCCTGCAAACCACTGTTCCCGGCGGGATTGGCGTGGCAGTTGCCGTGGATGACAAATTCGCCGGCAACCTTGTTCTCGCTGACCCGCTAAAGTCGTCGGCGGGCGACGCGCTGCGGGCGCTGCAAGCCGCCGGCATCCGCGTCGTCATGCTGACCGGAGATCAAAAAAGTACAGCCGAACAGGTTGCGCGTGCGGCGAAGGTGGATTCCTTCGAGGCGGAAGTCCTGCCGGAACGAAAAGCTGAAATCGTTCGCGGCCTGCAACAGGAGGGCAGAGTGGTGGCGATGGCCGGAGACGGCATCAACGACGCGCCTGCTCTTGCCCAGGCCGACGTCGGCATCGCGATGGGCACCGGCACCGACGTCGCGATCGAAAGCGGAGGCATCACGCTGGTGAAGGGCGATCTAAACGGAATCCTGCGTGCGCGTAAACTTAGCGAGGCCACCCTGCGGAATATCCGCCAGAATCTATTTTTTGCCTTCTTCTACAACGCGATTGGCGTGCCGCTCGCCGCGGGCGTGCTCTATCCATTTTTTGGACTGCTTCTCAGCCCCATCTTCGCCGCCGCCGCCATGAGCTTCAGCAGCGTTTCTGTGATCACAAATGCGCTGCGCCTACGCAACGCCAGACTGTAGTGTTGGTTGCTTCGGCTGCCATGGTCGAATTCAAAGCTTAGCCAGATAATCGAGGATCTCCGGCTCCGTCCAGTCGACGGCGCCGATGAATTTGCGCCGCATCACCCCCTGCCGGTCAATCACGTAGGTTTCCGGAAACTTGAACGTTCCATACATCCCATTGCTCTTCTGGTCCGGATCGCGCACCGTAAGCAGGTTCACATTGTGGTCGCGCAGGAAATGGTGATAGGCGTTTTCGTCCACATCCACGCTGACTGCCAACACAGTCACGCCCTTGGCTTTCATCTTCTGCTGCATTTGCACGAGCGAAGGCATCTCTTCAATGCATGGAGGACACCAGGTCGCCCAAAAATTCAAGACGACGACTTGGCCTTTCAGTTGGCTGAGCGTGACCGAGCGGTCAGAATCGTGCACCGTAAAATCCATCGCAGGGGAACCAATGCGGGAGGGGCGGGTGCCGCTATAGCATGCAGGAAGCGCCAGCACAGCAAAAAGTGCAGAGACCAGGGCGACAAGGCGGGGGATGCGGCTCACGCCGCTATAATAAAAGATTCGGCGTATGACTGCGACAGAAGACACAGCGCGGCAGGTCGAAGTATCGGTGATCGTGCCCGCGCGCAATGAAGAAATGAACCTAGGTGCATGCCTCGCCTCGCTGATGTCCCAGGCCGGCGTGGCCAGTGAAGTGATTGTCGTGGACGACCACTCCACAGACCGCACGCCGCAGATTGCTCATGAGTTCGCAGGCGTCAACCTGATCGAGGCCGGCCCGCTGCCTGCTGGCTGGACTGGAAAAAATAATGCGGTGACCGCGGGCGCCCGCGCCGCCCGCGGCGCGTGGTTGCTGTTTACCGACGCAGACACGATCCACCTGCCAGGATCGCTGGCACGGGCGCTTGCTGAAGCGCGGAAACATTCTGTCGATCTGCTTTCGTACTCTCCCGAGCAGTTGGCGGTCACGTTCTGGGAGCTGGCCGTGCTACCGGTTGTGTTCCGCGAGCTGGCGCGACAATATCCGCCATCGGAGGTGAGTGATCCGGCATCGCCGGTTGCCGCGGCCAACGGGCAATACATTCTCATCACACGCGAGGCATATGACGCGGTCGGCGGCCACGCCGCCGACGCGGGGAATTTGCTGGAGGATGTCGCGCTTGCCCGCGCCGTGAAGTCTTCCGGCCGCAAGATTCGTTTTCGTTACGGCGGAGACGCGGTTCGCACCCGCATGTACCGCAGTTTTGCGGCCCTCCGCGACGGGTGGACGAAAAATCTGGCCCTGCTTTTCCCTCATCCCGTACGCCTCGCAGCCTGGGCATTTGCCGAGTTTGGCATTGCGCTTGTATTGATTGCGGGAGCGATGTCATTCGTCAACGGCGTTGCGCGCCTCCCCCGCGCGCTTTGGTTCTCGCTCGCTACAGCCGGGCTTTTTTTCTTGTGGCTGCGATCGTTGCAGCGAACGCGAGCCGCGCATTTTCCGACGAAGGCATCTGCAGCCGCGATGCTGGGACTGCCTGTTTTCGGATATTTGCTATTGCGATCCGTGATCCTGCACAAGCTTGGCGGAGTTTCCTGGAAAGACCGCAAATATTCGAGTCGAAATCGCGAATCAAGCGCCGCTCCAGGCAAGCATCCGGCGACCGCAATTGGCTCCTGAACCGCTTCTATGTTGATTGGGGAACTGAGAACTGCTTCGAAAATGGTCTATCTCACACGCAAAGCCGAATTCGCCGCCTCGCACTATTATCACAATCCGGAATTCTCACCGGAGGAAAACCTCCGCGTCTTCGGCAAATGCAACAACCCGAATGGGCACGGACACAATTACACGCTGGAAGTTACGGTGAAAGGCGAAGTGGATCGACGCTCCGGATTCGTGGTCGACCTTAAGCAGTTGAAAGAGGTGATGAATCGCGAAGTGCTCGACGCCATGGATCATCGCTTTCTAAACAAGGAAGTGCCGGAGTTTCTGCACCAGATTCCGACGACGGAAAACATCGCGATCGCGGTTTGGGAGCGGCTCAGCGGCAAACTGCAAAGAGCCCAGCTTCACCGCGTGCGCGTGTACGAAACTCCCGACCTTTTTGTGGATTTCTACGGAGAACAGTGAAAGCTCACCTCTCACGCCGTTATTTATTCTCGGCCTCGCACCGGCTGCACAGCGATGCCATGTCCCACGAGGAGAACCAGGCCACGTATGGCAAGTGCAACAATCCTTTCGGGCACGGCCATAACTACATCGTCGAGATCACGGTAAGCGGGCCGGTCGATCAAAAAACCGGAATGGTCTGCAATCTGACCGATCTCGACGGTTTCATGGAGAGGGAAGTGTTGCACCGCTACGATCACGAGAACCTCAACACGCTCGAGGAATTCTCCCGGGAAGTGCCCACGACGGAAAATCTTTGCCTGCGGATTTACGAAATAGTGCAGCGCGGCTTCCGTTTGGCGCATCTGGAAAGGGTGCGGCTGGAAGAGACCATGATGAATTCGTTCGAATACGCCGGGGAGAACAACAGGAATTGGTAATTTGTAATCGGGTAATTTTTGTAATCCAGGTCGAGGCAAGGAATTTAATTTACCAAAACACCGATTAAGCCGTCACAGAATCAACCTACCATGAAATCCGCAACCGAAACCTCTACTCTTACCGGCGCCAGCTTTGAAGATCTAATTCAGGAAATGCTGGTGCGCCTGGGCGAAGACCCGCAGCGCGAAGGCCTGCAACTGACGCCGCAACGTGTCCGCAAGTCGCTGCAATTCCTGACGCGCGGCTACACCGAGGACGCCGAGGCCCTGCTCAAGGGAGCGCTATTCACGGTGAGCTACGACGAGATGGTCATCGTGAAAGACATCGAAATGTTCAGCCTGTGCGAGCACCATTTGCTGCCGTTTTTCGGCAAAGTGCACGTCGCCTACATTCCCAACGGCAAAGTCATCGGGCTGAGCAAGGTTCCGCGCCTGATCGAACTTTTTTCGCGCCGCCTGCAGATCCAGGAGCGGCTGACCACGCAAATCGCAGAGACGATTCAGAAGGTGATCGAACCGCAGGGCGTCGGCGTGGTCATCGAAGCTCGCCACTTGTGCATGATGATGCGCGGGGTTGAGAAGCAGCACTCTGCCGCAGTCACTTCGTCCATGCTCGGCTGCTTCCGCAATGAAGAAGAAACCCGGCAGGAATTTCTGTCGCTGATTCGCCAGCGTTCGAACGGAGTGTGAGTTTTGAATGCGCATTTGGGGACAGCCGCCCTCGGCTGTCCGGCGAAGCCAAGCTTCATGGACTTTCGCTTCGAGGAGCAACACCAGCGCTGCGATAAAATGCGGTCATTCAGAACCGGCCTTAGCCGCCGAGGTTCGCCTTGATACCGCAGAACAAAGCCAACTTGCTCAACGGCCAGGTTGCTCTCATCACCGGCGCTACGCGTGGTATCGGACTCGCCATCGCCCGCGCGCTGGCCGAGGACGGTTGCCAGCTCATTCTTAGCGGCCGCAATGAGGCGGCATTAAAGCGAGCCGGCAGGGAACTGGCCTCGGCGAAAACCAAAGTTCTGACCGAGCCTTGCGACGTGCGCGATCCCCAGTCCGTGGACATTTTTTTTCGCGCCATCCGACGCGATTACAGCCGCATCGACATTCTGGTCAACAATGCCGGCATTGCCCAGGCTCACCTCCCCGTCGAAAAGTTGCCGCTCCCGGTATGGCGCGATGTCCTCGACACGAACCTGACCGGCATGTTCCTGGTGACGCAGGCCGCGCTCGCCATGATGAAGCGCGGCGGCACGATCGTGAACAATCTCTCCATTGCCGCCAACCGCGTGTTTCCCGGCTCGGCCGCCTACAACGCCTCCAAACACGGGGCGCTCGGCTTTACCGACACGCTGCGGGAGGAACTCCGGCCGAAAGGCATCCGCGTCATCGGCCTGCTTCCAGGCGCCACTGACACGGACATCTGGAAAACTCTCTGGCCCCAAGCACCGCGCAAGAAAATGATTTCCGCCGCAAGCGTCGCCCAGGCAGTGGTCAGCGCCATCCATCTGCCCGGCAACACGACGGTCGAAAATCTCGAGATTCTGCCCATCGGCGGAACTCTCTAATTGACCCTCTGCACTTGAAAGCCGCCGCGTGCTGCGTCTAAGATTGCCGCGCTCCGAATCCCGCAGAAAAACCAGATGGAGGAAATTTCCGATGAAGTCTCTGATTGCCGCTGCCGCTCTCCTTGGCCTGTCGCTGGCGACGGTGCCGCTGCATGCCCAGGACGCCGCGAAGAAGGACGTAGCCGTCAAGCCGCCCGAGGGTCCTTCCAAGGTGGTGCTCGATCAATGGAACGACGTGGGGCGCAAGATCATCGCCATGGCCGAAGATTTTCCTGAGGACAAATACGATTTCAAGCCAACGCCGGCCCAACGCAGCTTTGCCGAGCAGTTGTTGCACGCGGCCAACGCAAACTATTTCTTTACCGATCCTGCCATGGGCAAGCCGATGCCGGCCGAAGAGGATCCCAAGCGCGATAAGTTTAAGAGCAAAGCGGAGATTGTGGCGTTCGTGAAAAAAGCGTATTCAGACGGCGCCGATGCCATCAAGGCCAAGGGCGACAAGGGCATGAACGACCTGCTCGTCGATCCCTTCGCCCATCAACAGATGCGCGTCTACGACATGGCCTACGGATTCATCGAACATTCCGGCGAACACTACGGCCAACTGGTGGTTTATTACCGCGTTGCCGGCTTGGTCCCACCGGAATCTCGCCCCAAGAAGTAGGGAAGACAGCTCTATTGCACGGCATACGGCGAGCGCATCTGGCGCTCGCCGAAAATTTTTACCAGCAACGCTCCCGACAAGAATCCGCCCACATGCGCCCAGAAGGCGATACCACCCATGCTGTGAGCCTGCACCGTCAGCGCCGTCGCGGTCCCGCTCAAAAAATTCAGAACGAACCAGTAGCCCAGCACGACCCAGGCCGGAATCCAAAGCACGAAGACGAAAAACCATGTCAGCACGCGTGCTCGCGGATACAACACAAAATAAGCTCCCAGCACGCCAGCGATTGCACCGCTCGCGCCCAGCGCGGGCACGGTCGAGTGCAAGTCGGTGATGACCTGCGTGAACATCGCAATCACGCCGGTCAGGAGGTAGAAAACCAGATATTTGAAGTGTCCAAGATAATCTTCAACATTGTCCCCGAAGATGAACAGGAACCACATGTTTCCGATGACGTGCATCCATCCGCCATGGAGAAACAGCGAGGTGAAAAAGGGAACAATGACGGCCGAAAGAGGGTATTTGGGCGAGCCCGACAGAAAACCTGACAGGTGCGCGGGCACCACCGCAAACTGATGAACCAGCGCATTCAGGCTGCGCGGGTCAAGTGTCGACTCGAAGAGAAAAATCACCAGGTTTAACCCGATCAGGAATCCGGTAACCCAGGGTGTACTGTAGCGAGGCTGGTCGTCTTTGATAGGAAGCATGGAAGCGTTTTGTAATTTGGTAATTTAGTAATCAGGTAATTTTAGAGAAGTTTAGCGGCGCCTTGAATTCGGGTTTTTAAATTGTCGATGACTCGATTACCAAATTACCAAATCCTGTGATGAATGGCGTTCTTATCGTCGATAAACCCGCGGGATGGACCTCGCACGACGTGGTCAACCGCATGCGACGCATCCTGCAGCAGCGCTCGATCGGCCACCTGGGCACGCTCGACCCGCTTGCCACCGGCGTCCTTCCGCTGGTGACCGGCAGCCTGACCCGCCTCGCACAGTTCTACACCGCATCGGAGAAGACCTACGCAGGCGTGATTCGTCTTGGCTTCGCCACGACTACCTATGATGCAGATGGCGAGCCGCAGGGCGAGGCCGTCGAGGTTCAAGTAAAACTTGAAGACGTCGAGCGGGCCGCCGCCCCGTTTCGCGGGATTATCGAGCAGACGCCGCCGCCGTTTTCCGCTAAAAAGATCCACGGAGTTCCCGCGTACAAGCTGGCTCGGCGACAACAACCGGTCAGCCTTAAGCCAGTGCAGGTTGAAGTCAAGGAATTCGCGATTTTATCGGTTAAGGGCGACCGGTGCGAATTCCAGGCTCGCGTCAGCTCAGGCACCTACATGCGTTCGATCGCTCACGGCATCGGAGTGAATTTGGGTTGTGGCGCGCACCTGAGTTCGTTGCGCCGCACTGCCGTGGCGGAGTTTGACGTCAGCCAGGCTCACACGGTCGAGGAAATCGAAGCTGCAGTCGCTTCCGCGGGCGCGGAGAGCCTGGAGCGCTTCTTCATTCATCCTCGGCAGTTGCTTCCGCAGCTTCCAGCGGTCACGACCGACGACGCCGGAGCGGCGCGCATACGCAGCGGCCGTCCGGTGAACTTGCCCGAACTCTCCCGAGCTCGCCAGGTCAAAGTCTTCTGCGGGCAAAGGGAATTGCTGGCCATCGCCACGCGTGTTGCGGGCACGCTATTCCATCCCAGGATCGTGTTCGTGAGCGATTCCGCAGTTGCGGCGCGCAGTTGAGCGCTGCATATGCAATGTCCGATAACAGGTATTCTGTAAACCGAGCCGAAAGCGTTGGGAGCGCCGAATAATCGCTTTCCCGTGCATGGGGCTTGTGGCCGTGGGACAATCGCGCCTATCGAAAGAAGCGGGTAACGCCTTCTTCCAGCACCACCACTTGGTCTTCAATGCCGGCTGCGCGGGCCTCTTGCTCCAGGAGTTGGAGAGGCTCATCCACGGGTTCGTGCGATAGCCGGAACGACCCGTAGTGCATCGGGACCATCCATTGCGATTTCAAATCCAGGAAGGCGCGCGTGGCGTCGCCGGGATCCGTGTGCACGTTGCGGAAGGTTGGAGGATTATAGGCGCCGATGGGCAGCAGCGCGACCTCCGGCGAGAGACGGCGGCCGATTTCGCGAAATCCGGCGAAGTACGCCGTGTCGCCCGCGTGATAAAGGGAATGCTTCCCTGCTCGCAGCACGTAGCCGCCGTAGCCCCGGTGCGAATCCTTCAAGATGCGCGCGCCCCAGTGGCGAGACGGTACATGCGTAATGGAAAGATTTCCGTGGCGGGTGCTTTTCCACCAATCCAGTTCTATGATCTCGGCAAATCCCAGGTCAGAGATCAAGTCCGTAACATGGCTGGGAATAATGATGGAAGGGGCGGTGCCCCGCGAACGCAGATTGTGCTGGACGATCGCGCGCAGCGAAGGCCGGTGTAAATGGTCAAAGTGGGCATGCGTCACCAGAACCAGATCAATCCCCGGCAAATCTCGCACCCGCAATCCTGGACGCCGCAGGCGCTTCAGCACAAACAGCCATCGCGCAAAGTTGGGATCGATCACCACGCTCTGGCCGCCGATCTGCACAAAGAAGCTGGCATGGCCAATGAAGGTCACGCCCAGGTCGCCGTTGGAAACTAATCTCGGAGTGTGGGTCTGGCCGCAGAGAGGAGTGACGGCCGAGTCGCGCACTAATCGCCCAAATCGCGATGCGCGCTTGCGCAGTGCCGGATTGCGTAACGTGGCTTTAATCATCCGCGCCTGAATATTGGATGATGTTGCGGACTGCTAAGTTTTATTTTAGTTCAGATGGATACGAAACGCGCTCGAATGCTTAGGTTTGCTCCTTTACCCTCTCGATTCCAACCATGAATGAATTGTAATAAACCGCCAGAAATTTTCTGGCCGTGGACTCACTCCAAAAACATGCACAGTCCAAACAAATGTTCTTAGCGGCCGGTTGCATTGCTAACCCAACGCGCGGGCGGAATTTCGCGGGTCCCTTCGTCGTCGTAGTAAAAGTGCATGGGGTGGTCGGATTTCGCGCCCGGCACCGGCTTATCGGCCGCTGCGCTGAATCGCGGAGCGCTACCCGCATCCGGCAGCGGCGATCTCGTCGTAAACATCGACTCGCGCAGCACCGAACCGCTGGGAGACAGGGCGTTCGGAAAAACGCCAAACGCGTTGCCATTTACGTAGGACACTCCGATGTAATCCGCGACCATTGGGCCAACATCGGAATTGGGGAGCCACGCCATCTTCATCGGCCCGGCGAGCTTGGCCCCGGCGGTCCACGTAGAGCCGCCGTCGGAAGACGTCACGAAACCGACGTCCAGCTGGCACGTGCTCGAATTGCAATTGGAAACCGGGTAGTAGTAATACACGATCGCCATGTGTGCCGTGCTGCCCGAGGTCGCCGGATCGATTCCGATGCCCGGCAGGAAGTGATCGACCGTGCTCGTGGTGGCGTCGATGGGAACGCGTGTGACCGCGCTCCAGGTCTTGCCATCGCTCGAGGAACTGAACACGATATCGTTTTCCGCGCAGCCGCTGCGAAAGCGGCAATCGGACCAGGACACAAAAACTTTCCCCGCGCCATCGATGCTGACCGAGGGCATATCGAAATTGCGAATTCCGCCGCCATCGAGATGGCTATCGATGTTGGCAATCAGTTGGCTCTTGCCCCAACTCGCGCCACCATTGCTGGAACTGAAAACGGCGATTCCGCCGCTTTGGAAAGGCACGACCACCGTGCCATTCGGCTGCACCACGGGCTCGGCGCCAAGGCCGACCGCGCCATCCGCCGAGGCAAGCGCTTTCCCCCAGGTCTGCCCGCCATCGGTGGAAACGCTCAGCAACACCTGACCGGTCCCATAGGCCTGATCCCACTCCGTGTAGCAATTGCCCCAATAGGGGCTGGTTGGAGTGTTATCGCAAACCGTCCAATTTTTGTCGTCAAGGTGAGTCTTGTCGATGATGATGGGATTGCTCCAATGAACTCCATCGCTGGAGCGGCTCACCGCGACATCGCCGATTTTGCCCGAGCCCGAATTCAATCCCGCCAGTGGAAGCGTCGAAATCAGCCACTCGCCATGCTTTGCATCGTAAGCAACGGACGGGTCCGCGGCTGCTCCGTAGGTCCCGTTTTGATAGTTCACGGTAAGCCCCGGGAGAAGACCGTGAGTCCAGGTTACGCCGCCGTTAGTGGACGTGGCCCATCCAACATCGCCGCTGCCCCACCCAATCGAACCCGGCCGGCGCGCCACGTGAAACGCGCTCACGATCGTATTGCCCCAGGCAAAGGTGCTCGGCTCGACTTCGGTTTTGTGGACGCTATCGGAATTTGTCAGGTTGTCGACGCTGATTGCGACGACCTGCGCGCCTGCGGGCAGCGCCAGCGTCATGAGGAAAACGACTATCAGGCGGGACGAATTTTCCATGCCAAACTTGCAGACAGCGACTTTCATCAAAGCACCTCAAATGAATGCGTGAATACGTTTGCGGAAACCATCAAACGGAGTGGCGCGGACAAACAGTTACGGTTCGCGTTCGGACTATATCGAATCGCGAAAGGGCTGTCGATATGCAGGAACTTGCGTACAGAAAGCCATGATTTAGCGGATTTCTGAAGCTTGCTTCGGAGTAGATTGCAGCTTCTTGCACCCGACAGTTTTTTATAGGCTGCTCTTAAAATCTTTTCGCTCGAATTCCACAGAATTCGAGTAATCTGGTTTGCCGAATCCCTTAGCGCCCAACCCCCAGCGGCGCCGAAAGCAACCAGCATGACCTCCCGAAAACTTCACTTCGTCTTGTGGCTCGGCTGCGCCGCGATGCTCGCCGTCCCAGCGTTCGCGCAAACCGGGGCGTGGCTGACCCACTCGCACGACGACCAGCACTCCGCACTGTCCACCGTGCAATCGCAGCCGCTCGGTGCCGTCCACTGGCATGCGGCGGTAGATCTGCATCCACCGAATGGCGAAATCAACATTCACTACGGCTCGCCGTTGGTCACCGCGGCTAACACCGTGATCGTACCGGTGAAGACCAACATCAACAGTTTTCGCGTCGACGCGCATGTGGGCGCGACCGGAGCAAAGCTGTGGTCGCTCGCCACCGGCTGGACTGCGCCGCAAGCTGATGTGACGCCCGGCCTGGGCCCGACCCTCTTCGGCAACCGGCTGTACATTCCCGATACCGCCGGACTCATCCGCGTGCGCTTCAATCCGGATCAGGCCCAGGGGACCGTGTCGCGTCTGGCCTTTTATGGAGTGCAGAATTACCAGCACAATCCCACCGCCTACCAGCAGAATGTGCAGATCAATACGCCGCTGACCACGGACGCGCAGGGAAACCTCTATTTCGGCTTTCTGGTTGTGGGCTCGACGCCGATTCATTTGCAAAGCGGCATTGCTCGCATCACTCCCAATGGTGCCGGAACCTGGATCTCGGCCGCGGCCGCGAGCAAAGACGCTACGATGCAGCAGGTGGCAACCAGCTGCGCCCCGGCCCTCTCGATGGACGGAAGCACCTTGTACGTTGTCGTGAACAATCAGAATTATGGATACATGCTGGCTTTGAACAGCACAAGCCTCGCTCCGGTGAATCGAGTGCGCCTCCTGGATCCCTCTTCTGGACAAGACGCGTACATCTACAGCGCCAGCTCTTCCACTCCCACGGTCGGCCCCGACGGCGACGTTTACTTCGGAGTTCTTGAAAATCCTTTCCCCGATCACAACGACCGCGGCTGGATGCTCCATTTCAGCGGCGACCTTACCCAGACCAAAATTCCCGGCAGCTTCGGCTGGGACGATACCGCCTCCATCGTTCCCGCATCCCTGGTGCCGAGCTACACGGGAACCTCTTCTTACTTGTTGATGACCAAGTACAACAACTACCTCGGCGTCGGCACGGGCGACGGCGAGAACCGTATCGCCATCCTGGACCCGAACGCCACGGAGAACGATCCCATCATTCCAACCACGCTGGTGATGAAAGAAGTGATCACCATTCTGGGCGTCACTCCCGACGGTGCCGGAGGCGTTAAGGAGTGGTGCATCAATACCGCGGCCGTCGATCCGTTCACCAAGTCGGTGCTGGTTAACAGCGAGGACGGAAATCTGTATCGCTGGGATCTGACTTCGAATACCTTCACCGAGAAAATCACCCTCACCACCGGCTTCGGCCAAGCTTACACGCCAACTTTGATCGGCGCCGACGGAACCGCCTACGCGATCAATGGCGCCATACTCGACGCCATCGGGACCAAACCTTGAGGGGACACAGGTAGATGTTGGCTTGTGCCGCGGCTCTAAAACAACACAGTGTGAACGTCCGCGGATGCCGTCGCACATGCCTGGGCCGCGAAAGCGCGCCGCTGGCTTGACCTCTATCGCGCCCTCATATCTAATCGCAACTCAGGCTTCTTTCATGAGGGGAACGGCATTATGCGAGTTGCTTTTCTGGGTTTAGGCATCATGGGCCACGCCATGGCTGAGAATTTGGTGAAGGCGGGTCATGAAGTGACGGTGTGGAATCGCACGCCGGGCAAGGTGATCGAAGGCGCGGGACTCGCGCCCAGTCCGGCCGCGGCGGCTCAAGGCGCTGAGGTCGTCTGGATGTGCGTGTCCGACACGGCCGCGGTGGAAAAGATTCTTTTCGGCCCCGACGGTGTGGAGCAGTCGCTTGCCGACGGCATGATCATCGCCGATTCGAGCACCATTGCCCCTTCCGCCACGGTCAAGTTTGCGGAGCGTGTGCGCAGCAAAGGTGTGGCCTATGTGGACGCTCCCATGACCGGATCAAAAATCGGCGCAGCCAACGGCACCCTGATCTTCATGGTTGGAGGTGACGAAGCCGTCATCGAGCGCCTTAAGCCACTGTTCGCCGCCATGGGCAAAAAGATTTTTCGCATGGGCGAGACCAGCAAGGGCCAGGCCACCAAGCTCGCGATGAACCTGCAGATTGCCATGATCTTTGAAGGGTTCGCCGAAGCCTTGACGCTCGCCACCAAGCTCGGAGTCGATCCGAAGCAATTGATCTCTCTGGTCGACGCGACCATGGTTCGCTCCGGCGTGGTGGAGTATAAAGCGCCGTTTCTCCTGCAGCGCGATTTCACGCCCAACTTTCCGTTGCGGCTTATGCACAAGGACATTCTGTTGGCGCTTGAGGCCGCTAAGGAAGCCCGTGTGAAACTGCCGGGCCTCGAAACGGTCGAAGAGATTTACGAGATGGCGACGGAAGACGGCCACCGCGATCTCGACTACGCTGCCACCTTGACGCTGCTGGAAAAGTGGGCCGGAGTGCAGGTGAAAGGCGAGGCGGCCTAGCGCTAAAGCTCCTTCGCGATAAAAATTGCCAGCTTCGAGTTCCCTGCTCAATACGCCAGCAGAATTCGCAAGTCGCGCACATTATTTCCGGTCGGGCCGGTTTCGATCGCATCGCCGACCGCATGCAACAGCGGATAAGCGTCAAATTTCGCCAGGGCAGTCGAGACATCAAAGCTCTTCGCACGCGCCCGATCGATCGTGCTGCCATCGACGACCGCGCCGGCCGCAGAACTGTTACCGTCGATGCCGTCTGTTCCCGCGCTGAGCACCGCGATGTTCTCTCCCGCTATTTTTTCCGCGAAGGCCAGGGCGAACTGCTGGTTGCGTCCACCTACGCCGCCGTCCGTGACCTTTACCGTGACTTCGCCGCCGGAGATGAGGCACACGTGCTCATTCGATTTTTTCAGCTCGCGCAGGCGTTGCAGCAAATATTCCGAGGCGCGCTCGTAGTCCCAGTCGTCGCAGGAGTTGTCGATGTGAACCTCGAATCCTGCGCTTTCCGCCGCCAATTTCGCTTGTTCCACCGCCGTTCGGTTCGACAGAATCGTCCACCAGCGCGAACGATAGAACGCCGGGTCGTCTGATTTCGGGGTTTCTTCCAGCGCATGCCGCTCGAACAGCTCTCGCGTGGATTGCGGAAGCTGCGGCAGCAAATCGTATTTCTCGGCGATGCGGTAACAATCCTCCACGCTGGTGGAATCGGCCATCGTCGGGCCGGAAGCCAGCGCATCAGGAGTGGCATCGGGCACATCGGAGATCAACAGCGAAACCTGTTGTGCAGGAAACGCCGCCTGCGCCAGGCGCCCGCCTTTCACCGAGGAAAGATGCTTGCGAATCGCATTGATGTCCGCGATCGGAGCGCCCGAGAGCACCAGCGCGCGATACGTCGCGATCAGATCATCCAGCACAATTTCGTCATCAATCGGTTTTTCCACGATGGACGAGCCCCCGCCGCTGATCATGAAGATTACCAGCGACGTTGCCGTCTGCGGCTCCAGCAGCTTGCGAATCGCAGCGGCGGCGCGAATCGATTCGGCATTGGGCGTCGGGTGCCCGCCGCGAAAATAACGGAATCCGTGAACTTGCGATGAAACCTCGACCGGGCTGGCAACAATGCCTTCCAGTTTCGCTTCTCCTACCGCTCGGGACAGAGCCTCGGCCATCGTGTGGCTCGCTTTGCCCATCGAAACCACAGCCACGCGGGCATAAGCATTCAGATCGTAAAGGTCTTCGCACACGCGCAGCACGCCGCGATCACAATGCACATGACGGGAAAACGCCGAGGCAATCGAAGAGTTCTGCAGAGCCTGCAGAAAAATGCCGCGCGCGGTTTCACGCATCCTTTGCGGCGAATCGCGATCGGCAGCCATGGCGTGAATCATAGAGACACCATCACTTCATCGCGCAGCCACTGTTCCATGGTCTCGCGCATCTCGCGCAGCCGCCCTTCGAAAAAATGGTCCGCGCCCTCGATGATCACCAGTTTCTTCGGTTCGGCAGCGGAAGCCACCAGCGCCTCCAACTTTGCCCGCGGGCCGAATTGATCGCGCGCCCCGCTGACAAACAATTTCGGCTGGCTGCAATCGCGCAAGAAGTCGAGGCTGTAGGTCCGCGGAAGTTCCTCGCCAGCGGCGACCGGCACGGCCGGCGTTCCCAGGCCGACCAGCGCCTTCACCCGCGCGTCTGGGCAAGCCGCGCGCAAGCCGACGGCCGCGCCGAAGGAGAATCCCGCAAAGATCAGCGGCAAATGAAACTCAGCGTCGAGCCAGTCGAGCGCCGTTCGAACGTCTTCCACTTCCCCGCTGCCCCGGTCGTGCTCGCCGTGGCTGAGCCCGGCGCCGCGAAAGTTGAAACGCAGCACCGGAAAGCCAAAACTGTTCAGCGCTTTCATGGCGTGAAAGACGACTTTGTTGTGCAGAGTTCCGCCGAACAGCGGGTGCGGATGGCAAACCACCCCGGCATAGGCAGCATCGGCTGCCCCGGCATTCAATAGTGCCTCCAGGCGCCCGGCGGGACCGTCAAGGAAAAGCGATTTGATCACGGAATTCGGGGCCGACACGGCATCCAGCATATCAAGCTTTGCGCTGCGTGCCGTCCGCACCCTCCGCGCTATCTTTCACGCCGGGCGCGGTAGTTTATTCTCTTTCTCCATGGACGCCATTCGCCTGACTCGCCAACTCATCGACATCCAATCGATTTCCAGCCATGAGGCTATGGTGAGCGATTTTCTTTTTCGCGAACTCTCCCGCATGGGTTGCCAGGTCGTGCAGATTCCCGTGGAGCAGGACCGATCCAATCTCTACGCCACCTGGCCCCAAGAGCCGTTTCCCGAGATTGTGTTCTCCACCCATATGGACACGGTTCCTCCGTTCATTCCCTCATCGGAAGACGCGGATCATATTTTTGGGCGCGGCGCCTGCGACGCGAAAGGCATCATCGCCGCGCAAATGGCCGCCGCCGAGCGACTGCGGCAAGACAAGATTTATGCCGGCCTGCTCTTCGTCGTAGGAGAGGAACGGGACAGCCTGGGCGCAAAAGTGGCCAACGACTGGATCGAGCAGCACGTGGCCGGGCACAAGCACGGCCGCCGCCCAAAATTTCTGGTGAACGGTGAGCCTACCGAAAACCGCATCGCCCTGGCGTCCAAGGGCACGCTACGAGTGGAAGTGACCGCCTCCGGCAAGATGGCGCACTCGGCATATCCGGAGCTCGGCGATTCGGCGATTAACAAATTCATTCCCGCGCTGGCACGGTTGCTGGCGATGCCCTTGCCGAGCGATCCGGAGATTGGCCCGTGCACCATGAACATCGGACTGATCGAAGGCGGCCGCGCTCCCAACGTGATCTCGGACTACGCTCACGCCGACCTGGTTTACCGGCTGGTGGGCCCGTCGCACGACCTGCGCCAGCAAATCCTGCAGCAGGCCGGTCATGACGTGAAGATTGATTTCCCCCTCGAACTTCCCTTCCTGCGCCTGCGCTCGGTCGATGGCCTGCCCACCATGATCGCCGCCTTCACCACCGATATTCCCCGGCTCACCCATTGGGGCGAGCCTCTGCTCATCGGTCCAGGATCGATTCACGTGGCGCACACCGACCGCGAGTTCATCGAGAAGAAGCAGTTGGTGGAGGCCATTGATTTGTATTGCGCGATTGCGAAGAAGCTGTGAGGCGCCCTTGCGTGGCCGCAAGACCCACCAAAGATCATCTTGTTCGGAATTCGTAAACAGAGCCTTTTTCCCCCATTGACATGCCCGCTCAGCTAAAGCACATTGTACGGGCGCGACCCAACCTTTCACGGTCTATCCGGTGACGACGTGCGACATGGCCGAGGGCGTCAGCGGCACCGACGCTAAAGTTCCGGGTTTGGGCAATGAGAGCGGATTCACCGCCATCAGCAACGACATGATCCTGTCGTCGACAAACGCTAACGGCTGCAAGAAAATCGGTCACCGCTAGGCCACGCCGGAAGGGGGAGCCCACGTTGAAACATCACGTTTGCCTTTTCGCCGCACTGGCCGCCGCGCTCTGCGTGGCGGGGCAAGCTCCGCCCGCATGGGGACAGTTTGAGGCCAGGGGAACATCCTCCGTCGCGTCGTTGTCTTTCTATATTGGGCTAGGGGATTTCAACCACGATGGCATACTTGACGCGGCTGCGCCGAGTTTTGAGACTAGCCAAGTCGCAGTGCTTCAGGGCAGGGGCGATGGGACCTTTAAGGCACCTGTCTACTATTCGGTGGGAGGGGGGCCGGAATCGGTAGCTCTTGCGGACCTCAACCACGATGGGAATCTGGACCTGGCGGTCACCGGGAACGGCACGAGTACAGGAATTATCAGCGTCCTGCTCGGCAAGGGAGACGGTGGATTTGCCTCGGCGCCCGATGCAGTCCTGAATAGTAACCCGACCTACGTCGCGGTCGGCGACTTCAACGGCGACCACATTCCAGACCTTGTGGCCTCCGACTCCCCGTACGTCAGCGTGCTCCTTGGAAACGGAGACGGCACGTTTCAGCCGCCCATCGATAACGAGCTGTTCTCCCCGATCTATCCCCAAGTTGTGGGAATCGGCGACTTCAACCGTGACGGCAAGTTGGACCTGGTCGTCGCTGGACCGTTCGGTGCCAGTAGCGAGGCGAAAATTCTGCTGGGTAACGGCGACGGGGCCTTTCAGCTCGGGGCCAGCTACGACATCGGGGCGGACCCCCTGGCCGTGGCGGTTGCCGACTTCAGGCACATGGGCACTCTGGACCTCGCCATCACCGAGGGCGATGGTGTGGACGTGCTCTTGGGCAACGGCGACGGCACCTTTGCCCCGGCCGTCAACTATGGCGGCGCGCAGGGCATCGGAATCGCCGCCCTTGACTTCGACGGCGACGGAAAACTCGATCTGGTGGCGACGGGGTTCGCTTTCGGCACGGATACTCTTGGGCTTTTGATGGGCAATGGCGACGGTACGTTTCAGCCAATGCAGATCTATCCCATCGGCAAAGCTGGCGGCAGCCTAGCGGTCGGGGATCTGAACGGTGACCATCAGCCGGATTTGGTGACGCTTACAACGCCCAGCGGCATCGTAAGTATGCTGAATACCGGAGCGGTCAGCTTTTCTCCCATCACCCCGGTGAGCTTCCAGTCCCAGCTTGTCGGCACCACCAGCACGCCACAAGCGGTCACGCTCACCAACGCGGGCACGACCACGCTGACCATCTCCTCGATCACCGAGACCAGCAAGCAATTCCATATGACGAACACCTGCGGCAGCAGCGTACCGCCGGGCGGGAACTGCAGCTTCACCGTCAGCTTTGAGCCGCAGAGCAAGGGCGTGCTGTCCGGCACCATCAGTATCCGCGACAGCGCCTCCACCAAGCCGCAGGTCATCGAGCTGACGGGAGTGGGAACCGTGGTTACGGCATCGCCGTCGAGCCTGAATTTCGGGTCGCAAAAACTGGGAACGAAGAGCAAGCCGCAATCCGTCACCGTCACCAATCACGGAAGCACGGCTCTGAGCTTCACCAGCATCCAGATCACCGACAATTTCGAGTTCACCGAGGTCAACAACTGCGGCAGCCAGATTGCGGCGGGAGCCAGTTGCAAGATAGCCGTCACGTTTGCGCCTTTCCAACCAGGCACCCAGGGCGGCCAGCTCACCATCACCGACAACGGCGGCGGCAGCCCGCAAATCGTGGCCATGACTGGCACCGGGACACAATAGCGGCCGGCAGCCATGGTGACCCTGGCTCTCTTCTTCCGAGAATTCCCAGAGTAGAATCTAAACTTGATGAGCCAGACTGTTCTTGCCCTGTTCCTTGTCTGTCTGTCGCTTACCGCGAGCGCCCCTGCCCAGAATGTCCACGCCATCGCCCAGGCGGTTGATTCCCACTACGACCACCTCACCACCCTCAAGGCCGAGTTCACCGAACTCTACCGCGGCTCGGGCATGGAGCGGACCGAGTCCGGCACGCTGTGGCTTCTTAAGGGTGGCCTTAAAAAACCTGGCAAGATGCGCTGGGAATATCGTTCTCCCAAGGCCAAGCTGTTTGTAAGCGACGGCAAAGACGCCTGGCTTTACGTCCCCGACGACCGGCAGGCGCGCCGGACCGAGGCCGCAAAACTGGCCGATATTCGATCTCCGCTTGCATTCTTGCTCGGTAAGACAAAGTTGGAAAAGGAGTTAAACGGATTGTCGATCGCTCCCGATGTCACGCCGCTGCAACCGGGCAATGTCGTGTTGCGCGGGGTACCGGTTAGCTTGGCCGATCGGGTCAACGAAATTCTGCTCGAGATCGCGCCCTCGCGCCGCATCGTGCGGATTGTGATTGACGAAGTTGACGGGTCGGTAACCGAGTACCGTTTTTGCGATATCCGCGAGGACGAAGCGGTTTCCGAAGGGCTGTTCACCTTCAAGCCTCCCCCAGGCACGGAAACGGTGGATGGCGCGCTGAATCCGTAATGGGCCGCCGCCCCGCGACGGAGACGTGCGGCGCGATTCTGAACAGCAGTAAATCCGGCCGCAGTGGGAAGCCCTCCCCTTTTGGTTACCAGCGATACTGGCGCGAGGCAAATCGGCGGCGATCCGGTGCGGGGGATGGGCGCTAAGAATGTTAAACTGAGCCGAGGGACTCCTCTGCCAGCATCAACTGAACACAGGAAAGCTTTGCGAGCAAAGCTTTTCGCCGAACCATGGCGGAATTTGTCATAAAAATCGCCGATGAGCGTGGCCACACCCACCAGCAGGTGGAGCAGGGCTACTCCGTGGCAGAAGTGCGCGACCGCTTCGCCAGCCAGGGATACCTCGTCCACTGGGTCAAGCCGCAGGGAATGCTATCGACGGGCCTGGGGCGCCGCAACCGCAAACTCAAGCAGAACACTTTCCTGGTTTTCAATCAGCAATTCCTGACTCTGATCAAAGCGGGCCTGCCCATCCTCAATGCGCTCGATCTGCTGATTAAACGGCAGAAAGACGCGAACCTGCGGCAAATCCTCGACAATGTGCGCGAGCGGGTGAAGGGCGGCGAGTTGCTCTCCGATGCCTTCTCCACGCACGCGGCCGTACCGAAAATCTATACCACCACGCTGATGGCGGGCGAGAAAAGCGGCAATATCGACGAGGTGCTCACCCGCTATATCAATTTTCAGCGCCTGGCGATGACCTTCCGCAAAAAGCTTTTCGTCTCGCTGATTTATCCCACGCTGCTGGTCACGGTCGTGACCATCATGGTGATGTTTTTGTTCACCTACGTGGTGCCGAAGTTTGCCGACCTTTTCAACAGCCTCGACGCCAAGCTGCCCGCAATCACGTTGTTCATGTTGTCGGTGGGCGTGAATGCGCAGAAATATTTCCCGTTTTTCCTGATGGGCGCGGGCTTGCTGGGATTTCTGTTTTGGCAGTGGCGCAAAACTGACAGCGGCGCCGACCGCATTGACCGGATGATTCTGGGACTACCGCTACTCGGCGAAATTCGCCTGAAGCACCAGGTGGCGACGTTCTCGCGCATGCTGTCGACTCTGTTGCAAGGCGGCCTGCCTCTGGTGCCTTCCATGGAAACCGCGGGCCAATCGATGTCGAGCCGCCGCATTTTGAAGGGCGTCATGCGGGCCAGCATGCGCGTGCGCGAAGGCCAAGGTTTGGCGGCCAGCCTGGAAGAGCAAGGGGTGTTTCCCGATCTCGCGGTCGAGATGCTGGAAGTGGGCGAATCGACCGGAGCGTTGCCGGCGATGCTGAATTCGGTGGCGGAATTTTATGAAGAAGATGTGCAAACGGCTTTAGGAGCGGCCATGGCCCTGATCGAGCCGATGATTCTGATTGTCATGGCGGTGTTCGTCGGCGGCGTATTGATTTCTCTTTATTTGCCGATATTCAGTTTGGGGATGCAGGGAGCGCAGTAAGCAGCAGGGTTTTGAGAAATGGCAATGGCGGACAAGAAATCACTTTTCGTGAACGGGCAAAACGGCGGGCAGGTGGTGACCACGGGCAATCCCATCACCGACACAGAACGCGCGCAGGACGTGGCGCGCCGCTATCGCTGCGAGTTTGTCGACCTGACCGATTTCCAGCTCCATCATGAGCTGTTTAAGAAGTTCTCGCCGGAACTGATGTTCCGTTACAACTTTGTGCCGCTCGAAGAAACCGCCGACGGCAAGCTCGCCATCGCCATCGCCGACCCCAGCCAGCTGATGATGATCGACGAGATCAGCCTGCTGCTGCAGAAGCGGATTCTCACCAAGGTCGCCACCCTCAAGCAGATTTCCGACATCCTCAAGAAGACCGAGCAGTCGCAGCGCGTGCTCGAGGAGGCCAGCGAAGGCTTCCAGATTATCCGGGAAGACGAGAACACGGGCGCCGAAGAGACGCTCACCATCGACAAGCTGACCTCGGGCGGCGACACCAGCCCGATTATCCGCCTGGTCGATACCACGATCTTCACCGCGTTGCAGCGGCGCGCCTCCGACATTCACATTGAGACGCGCGACGACAGCGTGGTCATCAAGTTTCGCATCGACGGCGTGCTGACCCAGGCCATGCCGCCCATCGGCAAGGAGCATCACTCCACCGTCATCTCGCGTATTAAGGTCATGAGCGAGCTGGATATCTCCGAGCGCCGCGTCCCCCAGGACGGACGCTTCCGGGTGAAGTATAGCGGCCGCGCCATCGACTTCCGCGTCTCCATCATGCCTTCGATTCACGGCGAAGACGCCGTACTGCGCGTGCTCGATAAAGAATCGATGAGCGAGAAGTTCAAGAAGCTCACCCTCGACGTGGTGGGCTTCGACGAGGACGATTTGCGCAAGTTCCGCCGCTACATCAAGGAGCCCTACGGGATGGTTCTGGTCACCGGGCCGACCGGCAGCGGAAAGACGACTACGCTCTATGCCGGCGTCAACGAGATCAAGACCGATGAAGACAAGATCATCACCATCGAAGATCCGGTTGAATATCAGATCAAGGGCATCACGCAGATTCCGGTCAACGAGAAAAAGGGATTGACCTTTGCCCGCGGCTTGCGTTCCATCCTGCGCCACGATCCCGACAAAATCATGGTCGGCGAAATCCGCGACACCGAAACGGCGCAGATCGCCATCCAGTCGGCCTTGACCGGCCACCTGGTGTTTACCACGGTTCACGCCAATAACGTGGTCGACGTCATCGGCCGCTTCCTGAACATGGGGGTCGAGCCCTACAACTTCGTTTCCGCGTTGAACTGTATTCTGGCGCAGCGCCTGGTGCGCTTGATCTGCGAATCATGCCGCACGCCGGTGCATTACGCGCCGGAGGTGCTGGAAGCCAGCGGCCTCGATCCCGCGCAATGGTCGAAGGTCGCGTTGTATGAAGGTCCGGGTTGCATCGAGTGCGCGGGTACGGGCTTCCGCGGCCGGACTGCGATTCACGAATTGCTGGATTTGAGCGATCGCATTCGCGAGATGATTTTGGCGAAAAAACCTACGTCGGAAATCCGCCGCGCCGCGCGCGAAGAGGGCATGCGTTTCCTGCGCGAGTCGGCGCTCGATAAAGTGAGGCTCGGGCTCACTACTCTGAAGGAGATCAACAAAGTCACGTTCATCGAAGCGATGCGGTAAGGCAAGGATTGCAAAGCTTCAGGGTTTCAAGGGTTCAAAGCAAAACCGGGCGGCATCGTCCGTGGACTTTGCAACCTTAAACTCTGCAAGCCACGTTCTTCCTCAGATATTGCATTTCCGGAGTGCCCGCGTTTCAATTATAGAAAGAGCTCCCAACGATGAATTCCGGTTCCAGGACGTCTCGACCGAAGCTGGCGTGTGAAATCGCCGCGGACCGCGTGCTGGTTGGCCGCCTCTCCGAGGACGGCGCCAGCCTGGAAGCCTGCGGCGCGCGCGAACTGGCGCCAGGCAGCGTGGTGCCCGACCTGGTCGAGGCCAACCTGCGCCAGCGCGATGCCGTCACGGCTGCGGTCGAAGAAACCCTGGATGGAGTGGCCAGCCGCACGCACGACGTGATCGCCGTGGTTCCCGACGCGGCGGTGCGCGTGGTTCTGCTCGATTTTGATACTCTGCCCACCGACACCGAGGAAGCCGTCAGCGTGGTGCGCTTCCGGCTGAAGAAATCCTTGCCGTTTGATGTGGAAAAAGCCCGGGTTTCCTATCACGCGCAGAAGTCGAATGACGGCGTGCGAGTGGTCGCCGCGGTGGCGCTGGCCAGCGTGATCGAAGAATACGAGAGCGTGTACCGCAATGCGGGCTACAGCCCCGGCGTGGTCCTGCCTTCCATGCTGGCAGCCTTGGGAGCAGCGGAAGCCCAGCGCCCTACGCTAGTAATAAAAGTCGACGCGCGCACCACCAGCATCGCAATCCTCAGCGCCGAGCAGTTACAGCTGTTTCGCACGTTGGAGAACACGCGCGGCGTCACCATCACCGGAGATCAATTGGCGGAAGAAGTTTATCCTTCGGTGGTCTTTTTTCAGGACACGTATCATTTGAATATCGAGAAGATTTTTGTGGCCGGCCTCTCCGATACCAACGGAGCCGCTCCGGCGCTGCACGCGCAAACCGGCGCGGAGGTGGAGGAATTGGTGCGCTCCTCGCAACTCGGCGTCAGCAGCGGCGGCTCGGTGCCGCGGTGGAGAATGGCCGGAGTCGTGGGAGCACTGATTTCGTAAGACGGTTTGCCGGTTGCCAGGAGCCGGTAAGACCAGGCGCAACTGACCACCGGGAACTGGCAACGGTTCACTGACTTTATGCGTATCAACATCAATCTCGCGAGCCAGCCCTACGAGGATGCGCGGCAGTTCTGGATGCGCTGGGGCACCGGGCTCGCCATCACCGCCATCGCCACGGTTGCGCTGCTGACCATCACCATTACGGGATGGTTTGCCGCGCGCCGCGATCATCACGAGATTGCCGGCCTGAAGGCCGAGATTGCCCAGCGCGACCAGGCGCGGCTGCGGGCGGAAGATTTCCTGAATCGGCCGGAAAATCGCGCCACTCGCGACCAGTCGCAATTTCTCAACCAGCTGATCGAGCGCAAATCGCTCTCCTGGACGCATGTGCTGGAGGATCTCGAGAAAGTAATGCCGGCGCGAGTGCACCTGGTGTCGATCCGTCCCGAACTCGATGACGATAACCAGCTTCATCTGCAAATGGTGGTAGCCGGCGATTCGCGCGACCGCGCCATTGAATTGGCCCGGCGCATGGAAGAGTCGCACCGCTTTTCCCAGACCTACATCGAGGCCGAATCCGGGGAAACCGCCGCTAACACCGGCGACGCCGTGCAGTTCCGCATCAACGGCATTTATGTTCCCGACAGCACTCCGGTGATGGCTGCGGAGCCGGCCACGGTGCAACCGGCGTCGGCCAAAACCCACATTTTGCAGAGGGGCAAACCCTGATGCCTGATTTGCGGCAAACTCGAAAGAAGATCAAGACGGTGTTGGCCGTGCTGCTGGCCGTCGACGTTGTGACAATCATCGTGTTGCTGTCGCCGCTGATAGGCTCGACGCAATCGCGCCGTCAGGACCTGAACCAGCTTTGGGGAGAGTTGCGCATTAAGACGCGCCAGGTTGAGCCGCTGGCGAACCTGCCGAAGAAAGTAGTGACGGCGAATCAGCAGATTGTCGACTTCTACAAGCGGCGCTTCCCTTCCCAGGATTCGCAGATTGCAGCCCAGTTCGGCAAGCTGGCGTCGGAAAATGGAGTCACCATTGAGCAGGCACGCTATCGCGTGCACGACGGCGAGATTGCGCACCTGGCCCCGGTCGAGATGGAAGCGGATCTTTCCGGCACCTATGTCGCTCTGGCAAAATTCATTAACGCGCTCGAACGCGACGACATGTTTTTTATCATTAATAGCGTGTCGCTGGCGGGCGAGCAAAAAGGGCCCATCAAGCTGCAAATGAAACTCGAAACCTATTTGAAGACAGGAGTCTAGTGAAGCTCGGGACCGAAAACCGCAAGCAAATCATCATTGCCGGCTCGCTGGCGGTGGTACTGCTGCTGGTGGTCGTATTCCAGTTCATGCCGTCGTCCTCAACGATTGCATCGACCTCAGTTCCGGCTGCCAGTGGCGGCCCGGAAGTGCAAGCTCCGGCCAAACCGGCTCGCCCTGCCGGGCGGCGCGGGTCCAATGCAGCCGGGAAGAAAGAGCGTCCGGCCCAGAGTCTCGATCCGACTTTGAACTTGCGGCAGTTGGCCTACAGCGAGCAAATCAAGTACGAAGGCTCGGGAAGAAATATTTTTGTGTCGCAGGCCGAAGCCGTCTCTATTCCCAAGCCGCTGGCACCGGGGCAAACCGATCCGAAGGCGGGGCCGAACATCTACACTCCTCCTGCCGTCGTGCAGGCGCCGCCCATCCCGCTCAAGTTTTTCGGCTTCGCCAGCAAGCCGGGCGAACCTAAGAAGATTTTTCTGATCAAGGGCGACGACACCTTTGTCGCCGGCGAAGGCGAAATCGTCGATCGCCGCTACAAAGTGGTTCGCATCACCCCCACGTCCGTCGAAATCCAGGATGTGGTGAACAGCGGCCCGCCCCAAAGCATTCCTCTCACTCAAGGGTAGGCGCGGGGGAAGCAGTTTCGCTGGCGTAAGTGCACGCATCTAACATTGCAGATGGCTTTGTCACCCAATCCGACCTCGGCCAGACTGGCCGCGAGCAGGAAGCGCGAGAGCGGTTATGTCCTGCTGACTCTGCTGCTGATGCTGGCGCTCATGTCGATCGCCGTCCTGGTTGCCATCGTGCCTATCCAGTTTGCCAACCAGCGCGACCAGGAAGAGGAGATGATTCACCGCGGGGTGCAGTATTCCCGCGCCATTCGCACCTACTACAAGAAATTCAGCCGCTACCCCAGCAAGCTGGAGGATCTGGACCATACCAACAATCTCCGCTTCTTGCGCCGACACTACAAAGATCCACTTAACAAGAATAAAGACTTCCGGCTTCTGCACTACGGCGAGCAAGGCGTGCAGTTGGGACTCGGCACCATCGGGGGCGGCGCCATTCCAGGCGCAACCTCGGTGAACGCGATGAACGGGCCCAATGGAACCAATTCCGCTTTCGGCGGAAATTCTTCCTTGGGAGGGTCCAGCTTCGGTGGCGGAAATTCTGCGTTTGGCAACTCCCCGGTCAATAACAACGGGGTATTCTCGCAATCCAGCCCCACGGCAAATCCCGGAAGCGCCGGAACATCGACGAACGCTGCGCCTGCAACCGGCGACGTATCGGATCGAACCGCGACTGCACCCGGCGACGCGACCGATGCGAACACCCAAGTCAATGCCAACGGAGCCAGCGATAAGGGCTCATCCAATCAACTCGTTTCCGGCGGAGCGATCGTCGGCGTGGCCAGCATTAGTAAGCAAAGCACCATCCGCGTCTTCAACAAGAAGAAAAAATACAACGAATGGCAGTTCGTCTACGATCCTTCCACGGACCGAGGCGGCATCATCACCACGCCGTACCAGCCGGCGCTGGCATCGTTTGGCAATAACAACATCAACGGCGCCGGCGGCGTGAACGGCGCGCAGGGATCGAATGGCCTGGTGAATCAATCGCCGTTCGGGCAGAACCCGGGACAGTCGGGATTTGGGCAGTCTTCATTCGGGCAGTCGTCGTTTGGGCAATCTTCGTCTGGCCAGTCCGGATTCGGGCAATCGAACGGAAACAACAACTCCAACTTCGGCAATTCGCCGCAGCCGCAACAGCCACCCTCCAATCAGCAGTAATTTTGCGGCTTGGCCGAGCTCATTTTGGAGCGAGCCACAGTCGCCCCGAGCTGACTCAGCTTAAGCCAGAAACACAAAGGCCTCGTCGTGAGACGAGGCCTTCGACTTCCAAAATCGAAATGGGTGTGATTACACGCTGAACGACGATCCGCAGCCGCAGGTGCTTTTTACGTTCGGATTCTCGAACTTGAACCCCGCGCCTTCCAGGGTCTCGACATAGTCGACGATGCAGCCGTTCAAATACATCACCGAGGTCGCATCCACGAAGACCTTCAGCCCGTCCATCTCGAAGGTTTTGTCCATCATTCCGGCAGCATTGTCGAACTGCATGGAATAGGAAAAACCCGAGCAGCCGCCACCGACGACGCCGATGCGCAGGCCGGCAGGCACTGGATTCTGCTGGCTCATGATCTCCTTTACCTTGGAAACCGCATTTGGCGTGAGCGATACCGGGGCCTTTTTTACTTCCGGAGCGTTGATTTTTACATCAGGGACGGACGTTGTAGCCATTTATATCTCCTTGGCTCTAAAGTAGCTTGATTATAGCAGAGGCCCGCAAGCCCCTACGAATTGGATGCCGCGTATGTGGCCGGTGATTCCTCCTTCCCCCCAGCCGTTGGCCCCGGCCTGGCGCCAGGAAATCGGCTCCCGAGGCCACTTTGTCAGCTTGCACAAGCGGAACTTGCCAACGGCGCTATAATGGCGTTGTTAAGCCCTTCCCATCGGCGCACGCGTCCGGAGTTCGGGCCTCGGCTGGGGAAGTTGGCAAACAGGCTTGCACACTGTAGAGGTGGCCTATGACATGGACGCCGTTAATGGTTGGCCTTGCCGTCGTTTGGGGAATTTTCACCGCCGGGTTGGTCATCCTGCTCATCTATCGCAGCACGCTCACGCTGCATGAAGAAGACTCGTTGTATCTGGATGATGCGAACTCTCACCTGCAGCAGGAACAGACGGAATTGCTGGTCAAAGTGAATCGGCTGACGGTTCCGGTCTGGGTGATGGGCGCGGGCTCAGGCGTGCTGCTGCTCGTTCTCGCCGGCATGTTCATCTACCAGGGATTGAACGCGGTTCAGTAGAGGCGTACAGAATTTTGTAGCGATTGCAGCCTTCTCCCCGCGCTGCACGCACTGTCGCGCCTCATTGTTTACCCGCTCAGCTCTAAGCGTGTTCACGATCGCGTCGTCGCCACCTTGCGACTAATCGGTGCGATTCTTTAAGGATCCGAGGGCAAGCCATCCTAGTGACGGCTCGAATCCTTCGCCGCGTCCGGCAGTCGAATCTCCCTCATCATCAGAAATCTGTCCTGCCTTGATCGGCTTGTTCACGGTGGCTTCGTAAGCATAGCCCGTCAATAGAAGGTGCAGCCGCCGCTTCGGGGTCTTCTTATCGAAAAGCACTTCGACGCGCGCCCAACCGTAATGAATTTCGCCCACGATCTGGAACTTGAATCCGATATAAGCAAACTTGCCGAAGGCGAAGCCATCATGGTTCTTGTAGGTTCCGCCCCCGTACGGACCGTAGGTTGCGATGAGTCCGCGGATCGAATTCCCCCACTGTCGTTTTGAGCCAATGAGCGCGCCAGCCTTCAACGGCGCGACGCTCCAGCTGGTGCCCGGCCCCTGCACGAATCGCGCCCCACTGCTTTTCGGGTTGAAACTGAGCACGTCCCAATAAGCTCCAGGGGAGGTAAAGCCGTCGTAAATAACGAAAGGCGCAGTCTTGTTGCCCGCAGGATTCAACTCATACACACTGAGGCCGCCCTGGCTCAGTTGCACTCTTGTGGGCGTATAAATCACTTGAGCATCGGCGGGGGCGACCGCCAGAGCGCTCACACCGGCCGCACTGGCCGCGACGGCATACGCGTTCAGATGCCGCAAGACAGAATCAGAAAAATTTGCTGTACGCTTCTTGGCTGGCTTCATCAGGCCCTCCTTCAGCGAGGGATGTTGCTACGACCAGCGGATGGTGTCAAGTCCATTTCCGGTCAAAACTCCGGAAGGAAACGACTCAGGAGTGCGCCTGTCGGAGGGTTGCAACATCATGCAACACCTGCGCGGCCATGATTAGATACTGACCGTCCCTGCAGCTACAATGGAAAAGCGGAAGCGATTGCGAAAGTGGCGGAATTGGCAGACGCACCAGACTTAGGATCTGGCGGGTAAAACCGTGGGGGTTCGAGTCCCCCCTTTCGCACCACCATCGTTTTCGAGATCCTTCACTCCCGTTCAGGATTTCGGCTGCAGGCTCCCGCTTCGCTCACGCCCGCAAAGCGCCTCAACTTAGGATCTGGCGGGGAAACGCGTGGCGGTTCGAGTCCCCCCTTTCGCACCACCATTCTTTTCGAGACCCTTCACTCCCGTTCAGGATTTCGGCTGCAGGCTCCCGCTTCGCTCACGCCCGCAAAGCGCCTCAACTTAGGATCTGGCGGGTAAAACCGTGGGGGTTCGAGTCCCCCCTTTCGCACCACCATTCTTTTCGAGATCCTTCACTCCCGTTCAGGATTTCGGCTGCAGGCTCCCGCTTCGCTCACACCCGCAAAGCGCCTCAACTTAGGATCTGGCGGGTAAAACCGTGGGGGTTCGAGTCCCCCCTTTCGCACCATTCCTTTCTTTTCTTCTTTCTCGCTCTTGTAACTGCTTTGACGCTCGATACCATTAGTCCGAAAAGTTTACTCCGCTGCCGAAGCGGTTCTCGTCTTGCGGTGCTCGAACCCAGGCCCGTCGGCCGTTTTCACGCAAGACGACTCGCGCTTCCCCATACTTCACCAGGCGATCGAGCACCACCGCAACAGCAGCCGCAAGATTTTTGGAGAATCGCATGCCTGGCGCGCCGTTGCGCTGCAGGTGCTCGCTCAACTCCCGCGCCGTACAGGGACGCTCAAACTCAAGCAGGGCCGCGCGGCAGGATTGCGTAAGCCCCGGCCGCTGGATCGCAGGCTTGGCTTCCCCGCATTCGCGCAAGACACCGTCGATTCGCGCATCTTCTCCAAAGAGGCTGCTCAGTCCGCGAATCGTTTGTTTGATGGCTCCGATCCTGCGCGTGAGGGCCGCGCGCTCTCGCATAAGGTGCCGTAACTCCTCGCCAGCATATGCAAGGATCAATTGGATGTTGGGTGAGTCCGAATTCATAGCGCCCAGGTTCACTCTCTCCATCGCGGCCGAGTCAGTGGTGGAATCAGCATCCTCTGCATCCGTCACGATTCGTTCGAAGTTCTTGGTCAGGTCAGCGAGCATGGCAGTATTCATTGCATTCCCCCAGTCATGTTTTAGAAAACGAGCGCGATACAAAAAGGGAGGCTCTGACGACGAGCCTCCCGAAAACCAGCTTCCAGAAAACTCCCTACCAGACGAACTGCGCTCCCAGCCGGATGTGGCGCGAGATCTGCCACAGGTTCGGCTGCCCGTACAATCCGTTCTTAACCACTCCGTCCGCCGTGACCGCCGACTGCACGTTGTATCCGGTCTCGGCGGCCTGGTAGAAAGCGGCACCCTGCGAGATGTTGAATCCGCCCGGGAACACCGTCGAACCCAGGTAATTCGAGTTGAGTGCCTCCCAGTACGAAGTGACAGCGCGCTGGTTCAACAGGTTGTTGAAGGTAGCGCTGAAGCTGAGTACCTGGGCTTCATTGTTCTTGTTGACTTTGATGGAATGCTGCAGGTTGAAATCGGTTTGGGTGAACCACGGAGTGCGCCGGGCGTACGGCGCGCCGAGCGTGACGTTCCCGAACACATCCTGGGTGGCGTTGACCCAGTTGCCGCGGCCAAAGACGTACGTGCCTTCGAGAACGGCCGGGGTCGCCGCGCCATTCGCGATTGCGCCGCCCACGTCCATGTAGGCACTCATCGGGCTTCCCGAGTAGGCAACCTGGAAAAGTCCGAGCGTGGTGGTGTTGTTTCTGAGATGGCCCATCCAGGGCATCGTGTAATACGCATAGCCCTTGAAAGCATTGGGACGATCTGTCGGCAGCGGTCCGGCATTGGATTTGCCGTTGGCGCCGTAGTAGAAGAATGGTTCGTCGAACGATCGGCTGGTGTCCGGCGAGTTGCGTCCGATCGCATCGGTTTCGTCGGTGGTGGTCAGGCCGGCGTAGTTGCCCCACAGCCGGCTATAGGTGTAGCTGAACATTCCGGAGAAACCGCTGCTTTGCGATTTGGTCAGCCGCAATTCCACTCCATCATAGTTGCGGATGGCTTGCGGGTTATTGGGACAGCTGGCGCAGGTACCGAACTGGGCGCCGGCATTGCCATTAAATGCGGCTGTGCCGGGGCCGTAGGCATCCCCAATCGAAGTTAGGTAGCTGGCATATCCGTTGAGAGTTTTGTTTACGCCCTGGCCAGGATTGACGACGTTGTAGATTTCGAATGCGCTGGGGTCTGCCAGCGAAGCGTCCTCAATCACGTGGTCAAGACGGCGGCGGTCATAGCGCGCTTCGAACGCCCAGTTCTTTCGAATCTGGTAGTCCCAGCCCGCGACGATTTCGTGCTGGCGATACGGTTTCAACCCCGGCACCACCGGCTCCTCCGGGCGCAGGTTGATATTCTCAATCAACTGAACGCCCTTAGGGTCGGTGAAAGATACCGGTGTTACTCCGCCGGCGAAGTTGGCTCCTACGGTGGAGACACCCGTGGGACAGGCGCGACCGTTGACGAAGGTCGCATTCAGATCCGAATTCGTGAATCCGCCCGACGCGTCCGGTCCAAGGGCATACCAGCAGTCATCGAATCCCTGCGCGCCCCACGAGGTCTGGGCCAACAGCAGTTTCATGACGTCGTTCGTTACGCCATAGCTGCCGAAGATCTTCATCTTGCCGTCCGCGGTTCCCCACGCCATTCCCAGGCGCGGAGCGATCTTGTCAGCCCAGTTGAAGTTGATGGTCCGGATGCTGGCAATCCCGATTCCCGCGGGAGCCGGCAGAATTTCTTTCTCGGCACGAACGCCGAGGTTGAGAGTCAGACCATGCCCGATCGTCCATGCGTCCTGAACAAATAAGGCGTGGTTGTGATCGGTGGCGGGTACAGGCGCTCCAGCGGCATTTCTCAGCACGGTGGCAAAGTCCGCCACTACTCCGTACCCGAACTCGCTTGCGCACAATCCCGCGCCGGTTGCGGGATTGACCCATTCCGCGCTCAGAATGGCGCAGTTGGCGTTGCCGTTGGTCGTTTGCGGCCTGTAGCCAATACCCGAACCGGCAAACACGGTAATGGCGGGGAGGTTTCCATGCTGGTTAATCAGGTTGGAAAGGCTGTTGTATTGGTAGCCGGCTTTGATGTTGTGCGTTCCCCACCAGCCGCTCTTGAAAAATGCCACGTCCTGGTTGAACTGGTAGTGCTTGCTGGCATTGACCTCGGTGTAGCTTTGATCGAATGGAGCAGTCGCGGTGCCCGTCGGTTGCGCCAGGCTGGCCGGAAGTAGCTGGTTGTCGTTCGGGCCCTTGCAGCCGGTCGCGAAGTCCGCGGCCAGGCAGTTGCCAATGATCCCCACACCGCCGGCTTGCCAGCTGATGTCCACGCCCGAGGTGGGCCAGCCAAAGTCGTGATAGTTGTTGAAGAAGTAGCCATAGCGCGTGGTCGAGACAACATGTGGGGTTAACGTGATATCTCCGCCAAAGTTGTAAGTCGCGTTCGGTGACGAGAAGCCGAGGCCGTGAGAGTACTGGGTGATCGGATTATTGATCCCGAAAACGGTGGCCTGGTCGATGAGGAACCCGACGTTCGGAAGGCCGTTCGTGGAGTCCGCAGCCGGAAGGCTGTCGCCGCTCTCCCGCTGATATTGGTAGAGCCACGAACCAAAGACGCGAATCTTCTGCGTCAAGACTGCGTCCAGGCGCGCGGTAGCGAAGTACGTTTGTTGGTCTTGCGTGAAGTGTTGCACACCCAGGCCGAGAGGGATATTCGTCAGGTTTGTGCTGGGCCCGAAATTCACGGACCTGGCGAGAGAATTAAACTGCGGCGCAACACCCAGGAAGAAAAACAGGCGATCTTTCAGGATCGGGCCACCCACCGTGAAACCGGGCTGGACGATGCGGTAGTGGTCCCGTTTCGGCTGGTAGACTTCGGCGCTGTCGTCAAAACCCGGCCCGTTTGGAGAAGCTCCGGTGGGTTGGAGAAGCTGGTTATAGCGCAGCGCGGCGTTCGCAGAGCCGTTCAGCCCGTCGCCTTCATACGTAGCGAAAAACGACCCGTGAAACGCGCTCGTACCTTTTTTCATCACGACGTTGACGACGCCACCGAGGGCGCCACCGTGCTCGGCTTCGATTCCTGAGCTCTTGATCTGGACTTCCTGAATGAACGGGAAAGGAACGTTGGCGTTGGAAGCGCCGCCCGAAATATTTTCTGTGTCCTGCCCTTCCACCAGGTACTGGTTTTCCGAATCGGATCCGCCACCAACGGAGAAGCCGACGGAGAGTCCGTTGCCCTCGCTGCCGGGCAGCGAACCACCAGAGTTGCCGGTCATGCCGGCCGATGCGCCCATGAGCGGTTCGTTGCGCGCCATCGGCGAGTACTGAATCACGGACTGGAAGGAGTATCCATGGGGCGTGTTGTCGAGCACATCCTGCGTGATGTTGGTCTGATTTGTGTTTGTGGTTACGTCGATCACCGGGGCTGCGGCGGTGACTTCAACCACGGTCCCGGAACTGCCGACGGATAAAGTTATATCTAACGTGGGAAGGTGACCCACCTCGATGACAATGTCCTGCCGCTTGGAATCGGAGAATCCGGAGGCCTTCACCACCATCGTGTAAGTGCCCGGCGGCAAGTTGGCAAAACGATAATACCCGCCGTTATCGGTTTCCAAGCTCTTCGCGCCCCCCAGCGAAGTGCCGGTCAGCACGACCGACGCCTTGGGTACTACGGCTCCGCTTGGATCTTTGATCGTTCCCTGCAGTCCGCCTGTGGTTTCTTGCGCAAACACTGTCGCGATCAGCAGCAAGCCGCATAGGGAGAAAGCGACGGCTGCCATTCGCACGACTCGCGTAACCGATGTCTTATGTCGCATGGATTTTCTGACCTCATGGGAAAGTTTCTGGAGCGCGGCTCTCACAACTCGAGGACGCTCCGCGCCCGTACGACATCTCCAAAAGCATTCTCATAGCCACAAAACACTCGAGTTGAGCCTCGCGGAACGGGCATAGCCGAAACCGGAATGGGGATACAAATCGAGTCAACAGGCGAACGTGATCCGCGACTCGACAGCGGCTGTTCGAGCCGCTTTGTTGAGAACAACATCTACAGAACACAGAAGTTCAGGAACGACCCGATACCAAAAACCGTAATGCGACGCGCGTTTGCCGCAGGCATAACGCGCTTGACGCTGTCACGTTTCTCATACATACTGGTCGGTATGTTAGCTACACGTAAGACGCCACCACGTACACTGAAGAGGCTCCGCACTCCCAGAAGAACCCGGGACCGCCTGCTGCAAGCGGCTTTTCGCGAGGTCTTCAAATACGGATTCCAGGGTGCCGGGGTTGATCGAATTCTTGCCGCCACCAACGTCACCAAGGGAGCTCTCTACTATCACTTCGAAAGCAAGGAAGCGCTGGGATACGCAGTGATCGAAGAGATCGTCGCGCAGCTCACGCGTGAACGGTGGCTGCTTCCACTCCAACGCAACCGGAAGAGGAACGCGATCGATGCTTTGATTCGCATTGTGCGCGCCATACCGGGCCGGCCGAGAGACGTAAAGAGCGGTTGTCCCTTGGTCCATTTGGCGCAGGAGATGTCGCAGCTCGACGAGCAGTTCCGCAAGCGTTTGCAAACAGTCTTTCGCGGATGGCAGGAGGGCGTGGCCTCAACTTTGCGGAGAGGGCAAGTGGAGGGAACCGTGCGCCGCGACCTCGTCCCGGAAGAGGCCGCCAGCTTCCTGGTCGCGATGATCGAAGGCTACGAGGTGCTGGCCAAAAATGCGCAAGACGTAAAAGTATGGAATATGGGAATCCGGAACATCGTGGGATGGCTCAATTCTCTTCGCGCTGCGGGCAACCGCAGGTGACGGTGGTTGCATCGACTGTGTACATACCAACCAGTTTGTACGACTGGGCGCGACACGCGACTCGTAAAGGATAAGGAGACGAAGAATGACAACTGCCATCGTAACCCGCAGAAATCTGCTCGCTACCGGTACCTGCGCCCTGTTTGCCGCCGCCAGCCTTGCCAGGCCCATTGGCGCCCGCGCATCGGAAGACCACAATTCCACGACCGAAGACATCGTGCGCAAATGGTACGCGGCGTGGGTGAACAAAGACTATGCCACCTTCAATGCACTCCTCGCCGACGACTTCACCTTTTCGAGCGCTGCCGGAGATGACCACATCAACAAAAGCACTTTCAAAACCCAGTGCTGGGACACGCAGATTGGTTTCATCAAGGCTTTCGAGATTGAAAGGATGAGCTCCAGCCCGAACGATGCTTTTGTGAAATACCTTTGCCACACCGTGAACGGCAAGTCGTTTCGCAACGTGGAGTATCTCCGCCTGAAGGACGGACAATTCAAGTCGATTGAGTGCTACTTTGGCGCGGAGTCGAGTTTTCCGTCGGCAGTCAGCAGTAAAAAGTAACCACTTCTCTTGGGCGGCGTTCCGGGCATGGTTTACGGAAATGGCCGCAGCACTGGGAGCGCGATGAGTATTATCAGGGCGACGTTTCACGATGCACACACAGTCTCGGCTCCGGGAGCCATGGACGACTCCTCCCTTGATTGTTTGCCGCAGCATTCAGCTGACATCTTGACCGGCGCGCTCGATGGCGCCGGGGCTCCGGGCGAGATCTTTCGGCAGCGGCAAGCGCAACCCAGACCCCAGTTTCTCCGCGCCGCCATCAAGGTCAGGGGCAAAATTCTTTTTATCCAACTGGGGGATGTGGTGTCGGTGCAGGCCGACGGCAAGAGCGTGTGGCTGCAGCAAATCGCGCGATCCTACCTGCTTCGGGAATCGATTTCGGTAGTGGCCAACCGGCTGGCGAGCTTGGGTTTCATCCGCATCCACCGTTCCGTTCTCGTCAACAGTTCTTTTGTGAGGGAGCTCAGGCCGCTCTCCACGGGAGAGTACTGCTTGCGCACCGAAGGGGGCAAAGAGTTTACCGTGACCCGCACGTACAAACACAACTTGAGATCTCTGGCTGAATTCTGGATGGGCACCGGCTCATTCTTCCCCAACCCAACCCGGTAGTCTCTTTCAACATTTGCAGGGAATTGCGCTATCGCGCTTTTCCTTCCCTTCTTAAAGCCCTCTCCCTTCCCTGCCGATGGATTCTGCATAGGTCTCGCGCACGAAAAGTAGGCGGGGCGAACTCATGCCTGAAAAAATCCTTCTGGTGGATGACGAACCGAACGTGCTGCGCGCCTGCGAGCGCCTGCTGCACGGCCGTTTTGAAACCGACGCCACGGTCGGCGGCGCGGAAGCTTTGAATGCCGTCAAGACTCACGGCCCTTACGCGGTGGTTGTATCGGATCTGCGCATGCCGCAAATGGATGGCATTCAACTGCTGACATCGGTAAAAAATCTTGCGCCCGATACGGTTCGAATCATGCTCACCGGCTACGCCGATGTGCAAACTGCATTAGCCGCGGTGAATGAGGGCAATATCTTTCGTTTTCTCACCAAGCCTTGCAGCAAGCAAACCCTGGTTACGGCGCTGACCGCAGGGCTCACGCAGTACCGCCTGGTCACTTCGGAAAAAGATATTTTGGAGAAGACTCTTACCGGATGCCTGGCCGCGCTCACGGAAGTGCTCAGTACAGCCAGCCCTGCCGCCTTTAGCCGTGCCATGCGCCTGCGCCGTTACATGCGTCATATTGTCCAGAAACTAGCTTTACCCAACCAATGGAAGTTTGAAATGGCGGCCATGCTCTCCCAACTGGGCTGTCTCACCCTCACACCTGAAACCATTGAAGCCGCCTGCGCCGGCCAGCCGCTCTCTGAGAAAGAGCAAACGCTCTACGATTCGCATCCGAAAATCGCGTGGGACTTGCTCAAAAACATTCCGCGCATGGGTGGCATCGCGGCCATGATTGCACACCAGAATCGCTCGGAAACCCTCGAGGGCGACCTGGGCGATGCGGAGTTTGCCGAAACCCGCCTGGGGGCGCAACTGCTCGAGGCAGCCTTGGCTTTCGACGCGCGTATTCGTCGCGGCTCCTCGCGCTCGGAGGCTGCCGCCGCCGTGGCGCGCCTGGACGACGATCTCGATCCCCGCGTCGCCGTGGCGTTGGTCGAAGTCGAGCCCGATCCCCACGAGAAGCAGATGCACACCTGTCGCATCGAGGAAATTGTGCCGGGAATGTTCGTGGAAGAGGACGTCCGCACCGAGGCGGGCCTGCTGATCGTCGCAAAAAATCAGGAAGTCACGCCATCGGTGCTGCTCAAGCTGAAAAATTATTACGAAAAGAGCGCGATCATTGGCGACATCGTGTGTTCGACGATTGGCAAGCCGCTCGAGAAGAAAGCGGCCGCGAGAAAATAAAATCAGGAACTGGACCGGGCCGCCAACCCTCGTCCGGGTAGCGCGGCACTGGCGCGACCGAGGACCTGGATCTCATCTTTCAAAGCTCCCCGGCGCAACAGATTCCGCAGGCGCACCATCAACGGATAGGTCACTTCCTGCCCCGTGACCGCCAGCAGCAATCCCGCGTTGGACCGCACTTCGCATTCCACGATCATTCCCGGTTCAAGCGCTTCGATTTTGATGCGGCAGCTTTGCAGTTCGGCCGTTTCTCCCGGCCATCGATCCAGCGCGGCCACAATTCGGGCATCGAAGCGGCGATCCAGCCGCAGCACCGCAACCGCTTGCGAATCGGTCAGGCCTTGTTGTCGCAGCTGGTCAAAGGCAAGCGCAACCTGCAGAAGAATCGCCCCGGTTCGAATATTGTCGGAGACGTGCTCATCGACCCTGCCCGCGCCCATCTGCTGCCCGACGATCCACGCAATGCCCTGCACGCGGGGAATCGTGGCCAGCAGTTCGCAGCCGATGGCAGGATGCATTTCGAATTCTGCCTGTTGCTCTGCCGGCAGCGGAGTTCCGGCATACGCCCTATCGAGCACCTCAGGCGCCAGCGCGATGCAACCTAATTGCGACAGCATCGCCGCCGTCTCGTAGCGCCATCCCTGGTCGAGCTGCAGCTCCCGCACCAGGTGTCGTACGCATTGGCTGACGCGCACGGCGCGCGCAAAGGCATGCGGATTGGCCAAGCTGAAAAGGTCGGTCAGGACTTTCAGGCTGCCCTGCAACGTGTGATCGAGCAGCTCGTTTTCCGCTGTCAGCAGGCGATACTGCAGCAGGCACGTGGTGAGGGTTTTTTTGAGCACATCGGATGCGCAAGGCTTGGTCAGAAAACGGAAGACGACGTCGTCATTGAGCGCATTGATGGCCGTCTGCAAGTCCGCGTGCCCGGTCAAGACCACGCGTATCGTTCGCGGCGCCATTTCCCGCACGTGCCCGAGCAACTCCAGCCCGTTCATGGCCGGCATGCTCATGTCGGAGACGACTACATGGTAAGGGCCTCCGCTCCTGATTTCGGCCAGCGCCTCTTCGCCGCTGCATGCAGTGTGCACATCGAAATCGCCGTGCAGGATGCGCTGGTAGCCTTGCAGCACGTGAGGCTCATCGTCGACAAATAGGATTTTCCCGTTCATGGCGTGGCCGCCCGGGCCTCAGGCTTGGCCGGTTCGGCCTGCTGGTAGATCTCGCGCCATCCGGCTTCGCGGTCTGCCACATTGAGCGCAGCCATATAATTGCCATCCCATTCCACATCGTGGAAGATGCACGATTCGCTGGCCGCACTCACAATCGCATCCGCCGCGTGCACCGCGGTGAGCGAGGAAAATCGTTGGTCGCCGCTATCGCAGGGATGGTCATGAAAGGTCACCGCAAAAATGAGCGCATGGGGCAGGCCCCAGATGCTCATCAGGTAGCCGCCCAGCTCGGCGTGGGTGCAGCCCAGACGCTCGCGTTCCGCCACCGCCACGGCCGCGGGCTGCCGCAGCGTGCTAGTCAGTACCTGGCAGTATTCGTCGGGCATTTGCGCCAGCAGCAGGAGCTTGCCGATTTCGTGCAGCAGGCCCGCCGTGAAACTTTCTTCCGCCAGCGCCTTGGGACATTTCTCGCGCACCGCAATGCGCTTGGCGAGGCACGCCACCGCGATGCTGTGCTCCCACAGCGCCGTCCAGCAGGCTTCGGTCGCCTCCTGGCCCTCGAACTGGGAAAAGACGTGCGCCGACAATACCAGCGCCCGCACCATTTCGGTGCCGATCAGCGACACTGCCTGCGTAGGGTTGGTGACCCGCGAGCGCAGTCCCATCATCGCCGAGTTCGCCAGTTGTAGAATCTTCGCGGTCATGCCGGCATCCTTGGCCACGATGGCGGCAACCCGCTCGAGCGAAGTATTCTCTGATCCTAACTCCCCCATGATTTCGTGGTAGAGCGCTGGCAAGCTCGGAATCGATTTCAGCCCGGAGACTACTGCCAGCACCGCTGGGTTGTGCAGCAGATCGCGCATCAGGAAGGCTTGCAGCAAACGGAGCCGCAATTCTTCGGGATCGCACGGTTTCGATAAATACTGGTGGGTGGGGCCAATCGAGCGCAGCAGCGATTCGCGGCTGGCTTCCCCGGAAAGCACGATGCGCACCACTTCGGGATAGCGCCGCTTGACCTCTTCCAGAAGCTGTGCGCCATCCATGCGCGGCATCTTCATGTCGCTGATGATGGCGTCGAACGGCTCCTTGGCGAGTGCGTCCAGCGCCTGCTCGGCGCTTTCCGCAAACGTCATCTCCCACTGCGACCGCATGGCATGCAGGCTGCGGCGCAGCCCTTGCAACACCAAGGCTTCGTCATCCACGAATAACAGCCGGCAGCGCTTGCCGCCGGTTTTTTGGGGATCACAACTCATGCGCTCGCTACGCCTTCGTCCCTTCGTTCCTTCGGCGAAAACCGGGAAAAACTAAAGCTGGGCCCGTTCCATCGAGTGACGGCCGTAACCTGGTGGACATGGCTTTCGATATCACGTCTCCGATGGCCCGGAAATGAGGGGCAAACGAATAAAAAACGTGGTGCCCTTGCCCACCGTCGTTTCAAACCAGATCCGTCCGCCATGCCGGCGAACAATCGTGCTGTGCGCCATCGCCAAGCCCTGCCCTGTTCCCTGCCCCACCGGCTTGGTGGTGAAGAAGGGCTCAAACACCCGCGACTGAATCGCCGGCGGAATGCCTACGCCGGTGTCGGCGATCGCCACTTCCACCCAGTTGTGATCCTGCCGGGTCGAGATCACGATACTTCCTTTTTTGCCGGAATCTCCAACCGCTTCGCGAATGGCATGGGCCGCGTTGATGACCAGATTCAAAATCACCTGGTTGAATTCTCCCGCGTGACAATGCACCAAAGGCAGCGTGTGGTCTAAGTTGGCTTCCACCTCCGAGACATACTTCCACTCATTGCGCGCCACGGTGATTGTGGTTTCAATCGCGCGGTTGATATCGAGGGGAGCTTTTTCCTCCGAGCCGGGATGCGAAAATTCCTTCATGGCGCGCACGATCTTCGCGACCCGCTGGACGCCCTCCAGCGACTGGTCAATGGCGCGAGGAATCTCTTCCAGCAGGTAATCGAGATCGGCTTGCTGCACGGCGGCGCGCAGTTGCTCGGCGGCTTGCGCAGAGGCCCCACCGCCCTGCAGTTCGTGGTCCATACGCTTGCCGGCCAGGGCCAGTTCGCTGATGGCCGGCCATGACTGCTTAATGAAGGTGGTGTTGTCGCCCACATACTGGGTGGGCGTGTTGATTTCATGGGCAATGCCCGCGGCCAATTGCCCGATTGCCTCCAGCTTCTGCGCCTGCCGCAACTGCTCTTCCAGGTGGCGCCGTTGCGTGATGTCGGTGCCCGTGATGAGCAGCCCTCGCATCTTCTCGTCGGCAAAGCGCACGCGGCTGACGTTCAGCCCCAGAAAGTGCTGTTCCCCGTCTTTTTCAAAGGGAACATTTACGCTGTGGCTGCCTTCGTTTTGCAGCCACGATCCAACCTCAACCGCGATGTTTGGGTCGCGCCACTGCACGCCGCAGTAAGGCAGAGCTTTGCCCACAACCTGTTTCGCCGCCAGCCCAAAGGTTGAGCCCGCAGCCAGGTTCCAGCGTGTAATGTTTCCTTCCGCGTCGGTGCCAATCAGAATCGAAGGCACAGAGTTGATGAACATCTCCGATTCGGCGTGTGCAGCCCGCAGCGCATCTTCCGCTTCCCGGCGAGCGCTGATGTCCAGAAACGTGACGACGCAGCCCGCGGTCTTGCCTCCCTGGAGCACGGGAAACGACCGGTACTCGCTGGGAAAAGAGGTGCCGTCGGCCTTCCACAGCATACCTGCGTCGCTATGGCTGGCTTCGCCCCGCAACAGGGCCTGGCGGAACTCACCGGCGTCCACCGGCAACTTCGACCCGTCGGGGCGGCTGGGATGAATCAGAGCGTGGATCGGCTTTCCCAGCAACTCGCCGGCGCTGCCGTAGCCCAGCAAACTCCAGCAGGCGCGATTGCTGAACGTGCAACGGCCCTCGCAGTCCAGCCCGAAGATCGCCTCGGCCGTGGAGTCCAGCAGCGATTGCAGTTCGGCTTCCCGTCGGGCCAGAGCCTCCTGCGTAGCCTGCCGGCTGGTGATGTCCTGAATCTGGGTGACGAAAGAACTCGCCTGGCCTTCGGCGCCGCGAACCACGCTGACCGTCACCTGGCCCCATATGGTATGTCCATCCTTGTGTCGGTAGCGTTTCTCCGCCTGGTACAGCTTCCTTTCGCCGCTGCGCATCTTTTCGAGCGACGCGAGGTTTTCCGGCAAATCGCCGGAATGCGTAACTTCCTGAAAGCCCTTCCCCAGCAGCTCGCGGCTGGAGTACCCCAGAAACTGCGAGAGCGCGGGGTTGACCTGCAGGAATTTGCCGTTCATGTCCTGCAACGCCATGCCCACCCCCGCGTGCTCGAACGCGCTCTCGAAGCGCGCCTCGCTCACGCGCAATTCCTTCATCACGATGCGGCTGCCCGCATTCAGCCGCGCCCGCAGTTCTTCCGGGTCGTAGGGCTTGCGGAGGCAATCGTCAGCTCCCGCATGCAGCACGGCGACGATGTCGGCATCGCTCGGCGCCAACGCGATCAGGTAGACATAATGCAGCTCGCGATCCTGCCGCACTCGCCGGCAAATCTCTCTGCCATCGACTTCCGGAAGATTCCAGTCGATCACCGCCAGGCTTGGGCCATCGTGATCGCTCAGTCGCGCCAGCGCTTCCCGGCCCGATGACACCGATACTGGCTCATACTCCCATTGCGCCAGTCGCTCCGAAAGCAGTTGCAAGGTCCTGGGATCGGCTTCGGCCACCACGACTTTGGTCAATTCCGGCGAAATTTTTTCAGGAGAGGTTCTTGCCTTCTGCACGCCGGCAGAGAAGCTTCCCGAGCTCGCAACACCCGCTGATGGATGGTCCATAAAATATGACCACAGGACTTCATTTATCCATCGGCTGGCCACAGGATTTCTTAAGGGTGATCAGGTAGGAAATTGCTAAGCGGGTAGTAAAGGTTCAACCGAACTGCAGAGGGAAAATCGGGGACCTGGCATCTGGCACCGCCTCGTGCGGCATACGAATTGAATGTCCCCGATAAAATCTTTGGTTTAGCTTTCGTGCATGATCGGCGAAGCCGCCAGCACCCCGGCGGCCAACTCCAGGTCGTGCAGGTCTTCTCGGCTGAAGTCCTGGGTCAGGCGGGCATCCAGACCCTTGCGCGAAATTTGGATCACACCCATCACGCTGGAATTTGAATCCAGGATGGGGACCGACATCAGCTTCTGAATCGGCGCCAGTGAGCTGGAAACCTCGGGTTCGACGCCCACCGGTTTGATGGTTTCGAAAATGCTTGCGTGCTTCACGCGCGCAAAATTGTTGAAAATTTCCGCTTTCTTGCTCAGGGCGGTGTGGGCCGCGATGGCCTTGCTCGAAATTGGTATTGCTCCCGTCGTCCGAAGATGTTCCGGGAAAATAAACTTCAACAGCCCGGCATCCAGGCGCAACAACGCCACTTCGGCATGCTGGACGCGAAACACCTTGGCCAGCACCATGCTCACGTCGAGCGCGGTGACCCCTTCGCTCAACACCGAGCCCAGGGGAAGCAGGTTTTCGGGGAGAATAATTTCTTCGGTCGCTGCGGGTTCAGCCTTGTGGCTCATAGAAACACTCACCTAAAACAGAATTGAAAGCCGCTGGGAAGTCTCGCACTTTGAACGCCAGACTGCGCGCCTTTCCCCATCCTACAAGCCCTTTCATTTCATTAAAGTAGCTTATGTTCATGGCCTTTCGCGGCAGCCTTAAAGACCGCAAACTCGCAGCTCGGCTGACAATTTTTGTCAGCGTACGCCCGAAATTTCGGCCCTCGGGCATCGCCGCCCTTCCCTTCCTCCCTGTCCAATCATTACACTGCCAATCTATGAGCGCACCCGTGCCACCCAACGTGAAGTTAAGTAATGCTCCCGATTACCGCGAATCCTATGCCAACAGCGTGCAGATGCGCGTCAATGTGTGGGATTTTTTCATGGTCTTCGGGACCCTGCAGCAGCAAACCGAGAGCCAGGTGGAGATCCGCAATTTTCAGGGCATCTACCTCAGCCCTCAGCAGGCTAAGGCCCTGCTCGGGCTGTTGCAGCAGAATGTCTCCGGATATGAGAGTGCCTTCGGCGAAATCAAACTCGATCCTCGCTTGAACCCGACGGGGCCAGTGCACTAAATTTCACGCTTCCCCGACATGTCTCCGCACGCCGCCCACCGGTTTCTCTCAGGAGAAACATCGGCAGATCGCTTGGCCGATCCCGGTCACCCGCTCCAAGGGTTGAGCCGATTTCCAGCCATCGTGTTCGCGGGTGCCTTCGTATTCCTATACCTGCTTCACCTGCCGCTGCTGCAGCTGCCGTACTTCTGGGATGAGGCCGGCTACTACATACCAGCCGCGCGCGACATTTTCCTTTCCGGAAGCCTCATCCCTCATGCCACGGTTTCCAATGCGCATCCTCCGCTGGTCATGGCCTGGCTCGCGCTGTGGTGGAAACTGTTCGGCTACGCCCCGCTGGTGACGCGAACCGCGATGCTGGTGATCGCTGCATTTTCGCTGGTGGGAGTGTTTCGTCTGGCCGAAGCCATCGCGAGCACCGAAATCGGCGTTGCCTCCGCTCTGTGTACCGGCCTTTACCCGGTCTTTTTCGCGCAGAGTTCGCTCGCCCACGTCGATCTGGCCGCCGCCGGATTCACCTTCTGGGCCCTCTCTGCATTCGTCGAGCGCAGATTTTCGAGGGCGGCCATTTTCTTTTCTCTGGCCGCGCTCGCCAAAGAAACGGCGATTCTTGCTCCGCTGGCGCTCGCACTGTGGGATTTCGCCAGGACTTTCGCGCCCAGAACATGGCGTGCGCTTTTGTGGGAAGAAGGAGAGGATCGAAATTTATCAACGTCCCACAAGCCGCGCGGCAAGCGCCTTCTTTGGCTGCTGTTTCCGATGGTGCCGCTCGCCGCCTGGTACGCCTACCATTACTCCCGCACCGGCTACGTCTTCGGCAATCCCGAATTTTTTCGCTATAACGTGGCCGGAACTCTGAATCCTGTTCGCTTCCTCCTGGCGCTCGCGCTCCGCCTCTGGCAAGTGCTCGGCTATCTGCACCTCTGGATTCTTACCGGCGCTACCTTTGCCGCGATGCGATTCCTGCGTCCCGCTCGCAGCGGCTTCACCGACCGGCCGCGCATACCGCTTCCGCTGCAGATGTACTTGTATGTCGTCATCACGGCTTATGTTCTTTCCATGGCGCTGATCGGAGGCGCCGTGCTCGCCCGTTACATGCTTCCCGCGGTGCCGCTGGTCATTCTTCTATGCGTGGGCACTTTTTGGCGCCGCGTGCGTTTCTGGCGGCTGGCCATCGCTGGGGTTGCCCTCGCCTTCATCGCAGCCTGGTTCTGGTATCCCCATTACGGTTTCTCTCCGGAAGACAATCTTGCTTACCGCGACTACATTCTTCTCCACGAAGATGGTGAACGCTTTCTCGAGGCGCGCTATCCCATGGCGCGCGTGCTGACGGCGTGGCCGGCATCCGACGAACTGGCTCGCCCTTGGCTCGGATACAACACGCGCCCCATGCAGGTGGTTCGCATCGAAGATTTTTCGCTGCCCGAAATGAAAGCCGCAGAGCGGCGAGCCGTCTTCGAGGTCGCGCTCGTCTTCTCCACCAAGTACGAACCGGGCCCTGCGCCGTGGGATCGCTGGACGATCTGGAACAAGTGGAAGTCGCGCTTCTTCGGATTTCATCGCGACCTGCCGCCGGCTGCAGCCGCGCAGCTGCTCGGCGGCCATATCGTTTTCTCGGAGCAGCGCCAGGGGCAATGGATTGCCGTGATCGAAGAGCGGTAAACGTATCGCTCAGGGGCCCAATACCTTGAATCGTTTTGGCCGCCAAGGATGTGGATGTGCGGTCATTTCCTGTGGGCACACTCGGAAACGATTTTACTGAAACTCCAGCCCCGCGCCCGACCCAGCCTCCGTTTCCTTACCTCGCCATCAGATGGCACGAGTGCGTCTTGATAACCATCCAGACCTCGCTGCCCACGGCTAGCTGCAGCGCGTCGCGGGCCGCCAGGGTCAGGTGAACTTCCATCTCCACGCCGCACTCTACGCGGGCGGAAACTAACATGTCGCGGCGTTGCAGAGACGCAATCCTTCCGGCTACTACATTGCGCGCGCTCAATCCCTCCGGCTTGACGATGGCCAAAAGAATGTCGCCGGCGCGAATGCCCACCCGCAGCCGCGTGCCGGCCTCGGCCCGCACCAGCGGCGTTTCCAGCAGGACAGAACCTTTGTTGTCGCCACTCAAGCGGCAGGTCAGCGTGCCGCGATCTTCGTGCACAAACTCCACCACGGCGTCAAAGATATTTTCAAATCCCGCCAGCTGCGCCACGGTCTCCTGCATCGGCGCGCCCAGCACCTGGTGCGGCGTTCCTTGCGCCACAATGCGGCCGTGCTCCATGACCAGCGCCCGTTCGCCCAGCGCCATCACTTCCTCGCGGCTGTGCGTGACATAAAGAATTGGGATGCCGTGCGCCTCGTTCCATCGCCGCAGGTCGCCGATCATCTTGGCCTTGGTCGGGCCATCGAGAGCGGCCAGCGGCTCATCCAGCAACAAAACACAAGGATCCGTCACCAGCGCACGCGCGAGGGCCACGCGTTGACGCTCGCCTCCGGAAATCTCCGCCGGTCTCCGCCCCCGCAGATGCTCGATCCCGAACTGCCGCAGCATGCTGCTGGTGCGTTCGCGCCGCGCCTCGGGTGCAACCCGAGAGAGCCCATAGTCGATATTGCGTTCCACGCTCAAGTGCGGAAATAGCGCCAGGTCCTGAAATACGTATCCCGCGCCGCGCTGCGCCACGGGAGCATCCACCGCAGCCGCCGAATCGAATAGCACGCGGCCGCCTGCTTCGATTCTTCCCGCGTCCGGCTTCAGCAAGCCTGCCAGGCAATCAAGCAGCGTAGTCTTGCCCGCTCCGGACGCGCCAAACAGGATGGTGAATCCCGGATTGGCGTGGAAGTCCACTTCGACGGAGAACTCACGCGTGCCGGCAGAAAGGCCGCGCCGGATGCGCGCATGCAATGCCTTCCCTGTGATTGGAGATGACGCTGTCGGCATTGCTCGGCTCAGTTCACGGAAGGAACGGTCCAGGTTTCTGGCTTTGCGAATTCACTCTGTGCCCTGCGAGCCAGCGGCGATTCAGTCCATACACCAGGGTCAGCGCCGCAAACGAGAAGATAAGCAGCAGCAGCGCCATCGAGTTGGCCGCAGCGTAATTGGAAGCCTGCACCTGATCGTAAATATCGATGGACGCGGAGCGCGTCACGCCCGGAATATTGCCGCCAATCATCAACACGACTCCAAATTCTCCCATGGTGTGCGCAAATGAAAGCGTCACGCCGGTAATTAATCCGGGAACGGATAGCGGAACGATGATCCGCAAGAACGTTTGCCACGCCGACGCTCCGAGCGTTGCCGAGGCTGCCAGCAGTTTTCGATCGACGGTGGAGAACGAACTCGCAAACGGTTGCACCGCGAAGGGCAAACTATAAAGCACAGAGCCGATGACAAGTCCGGTAAAAGTAAAGGCCAGGGTATGACCGGTCCATGCGATCCACCAGCGTCCGAGTGGGCTCTGCGAGCCGAGCGCCACCAGCACATAGAATCCCAGCACGGTCGGCGGAAGTACGATGGGCAGCGCAACCGCCGCTTCGACCAGGAACTTCCAGCGCCAGTGCGTGAATGCCAGCCAATACGCGATCGGAACTCCCAGCACCAGCAGAATGGCCGAAACTACCAGCGCCAGCTCCACCGTCAGCCCGAATACCTGCCAATCGATCGACATGGTCTGCGTTCCTGTTCTATGGGGCGCCGAATCCGTATCGCCTCAAGACCTGCGCCGCCTCCCCGCTCTTGATGTACGTCAGGAAGGCGCGCGCGTCTTCGCCGTGTTGTGACCGGGATATCAGCACCGCCCCTTGGTCAAGGGCGGGATACGCCTCCGCGGGAATCACCCAATATCTTCCCTTGTCGCGCATGGCCGGTGCGACGGCGTGGGCCAGCGCGACGAATCCCACCTGCGCGTTTCCCGATTCCACGAACTGCGCCGCTTGCGCCACATTTTCTCCCAGCACCAACCGGCTTTCTACTTTCTCGTAAACACCGGAATGTTTCAGCGCCGCCACCGCCGCCCGGCCGTAGGGCGCGTGTTGCGGATTGGCAATAGCGATCTTCTTAACCGAAGGATCGAGCAAGACATCCATGCCGCGATGTTCAATGTCCAGCGGCGACTCGTGCGGCACCCATAGCACCAACCTTCCCACCGCATAGCGATACATGCTTGCGGCGTCGGCCTGGCCCGCCGCAATCAGCTGCTTCGGGAATTCCATGTCGGCCGAGAAAAAAACATCGAACGGGGCGCCATTCTGAATTTGCTGGGTCAGCATGCCCGACGCTCCGAAGGAAAGCTTCACTTCCACGCCGGTACTTTTTTCGTAACTGGTCGCAATCTCTTGCAGCGCCGCACTGAGATCGGCGGCCGCCGCTACCGTTATCTCGCGATGAGTCGACTGCGCTTCGCTTGCTGCGGCGGCCAACAGCACCAGTAAAAGTGCGAATAAAAGATTGCGAAACATTTTTTGTCAGAATAAGAGCCACCTTGAGCTCTCACTGAATCCGGATTGATTCCTCCGCGATTGTACAGGCAAGGTGCCGCATTCCCAGAATGGTCTCAGGTCCTGCCTTTTCGCGCTTTTTGTTTTGACCCCCCGAACTCCTCACTCCCATACTTCTTGACAGGTGGCGTTTATGATTGCTCCCAGTCGCTGCCATATTCTGCTCGGCGCTCTCGCGGTTTTCGTTGGCCTGCCTACTATCTCTCGATCGCAGTTGCCAACTGACGCAGCGCCTCACGCCGACGTCGACTTCGATCACGTTCGCCGGCGCGAGGAGTGGTTTCTTCACGGACGCAACCTGCCGGGGCAGTCCTCTGCCGAGCTTCGGCGGCGTGCCTACGCCGCTAAAATGCGGGCGCGCGTTTTGCGTGAGTCGAGGGCTCGTGCCAACGGATCGCAGCCCTTGACGCCTTCCACCGGATGGACGCCGCTCGGTCCGGTTCCTCTCGCCTCCGACGCCACCGGCGATGGTTTTCAGGACTATGGCTACGTTTCCGGGCGCGCCACCGCGGTCACCATCGATCCTGCCGACGCGACCGGAAGAACTGTTTTCGTGGGCGGCGCCCAGGGTGGAGTCTGGAAGTCCACCAACGCCACCGATCCCGCCGCCAGTGTCGCATGGTCTCCGCTTACCGACGACCAAGCCACGCTATCCATCGGCGCGATCGCCATTCAACCAGGAAACAGCAATCCCGCTACGAGCGTAGTGCTTGTGGGCACGGGAGAAGCGAACAACGCCGCCGACTCTTACTTTGGTCTCGGCATTCTGCGGTCCGTGGATGGTGGTAATACGTGGTCGCTTGAATCCTCCGCCAACGCGGGCGCCTACTCTTTCAGCGGGCTGGGCACAACCAGGATGGCATTCAGCACCTTCAACCCGAGCACCGTAATTGCGGCGATGGCTGCCAGCAGCGAGGGCGCGATCGACGGCGCGCTGACCAGCAACACTTATCGCGGCCTCTACACTTCCACCGACGCCGGCCAAACCTGGGCGTACGACACTCTATTCTCCGGAGCCAATGAGGCCACGTCCGCGACGTCGGTGGTGTACAACGCCGCCGCCGGGCTGTTTTTTGCGGCGTTGCGCTACCACGGCATCTATTCCTCGCCCGACGGTCTGACCTGGACGCGGCTTACCGTGCAACCTGGCGTCCCAGGGCTGCTCAGCGCGATTGCGTGTCCGCAAAACTATCTCACCACATGCCCCATCTACCGCGCCGAGATCACCGTAGTGCCCGGCCGCAATGAACTGTACGTCTGGTTTATTTCGCTCGATGCCGGAGGAAATCCCGTCGATCAGGGCATTTGGCTTACGCTCAACAGCGGCGCTTCATGGTCGCAGATCGGCGACAGCGCCATTGCCAACTGTGGCGATCCCAGCGGCTGCGGCGTCGAGCAGGGCTTCTACAATCTCGATCTTCTCGCCGTCCCCAATTGTCCCGGTGGCGCTCCGATCTGTCAGACGGGTGCGACCGATCTCTACGCCGGCGCTATCAATCTCTATAAATGCACGATTCTGTCTCCGGCCACGAATCCCGCCTGCAACGCCCCTTTCCTGAACCTTACGCATGTCTATGGATGTAATCCGCTCTCCGCTCCCGCGCATGTTCATCCCGATCAGCACGCCATGGCTTTCGAAATCACATCGGCAGGAACCGATCTCATGTATTTCGCCAACGACGGCGGCCTTTACCGCGCGCTCGACGGTTTCACGGGCCTCCCCAGCGGCGCCTGCACGGTCGCGAATCAGTTTGATGACCTCAATCAAGACCTCGGCTCCATGACCCAGTTCGTCGCTTTTTCCCAACATGCTACCGACACGAACACGCTTCTTGGCGGCACGCAGGACAACGGCTCGCCGGCGACGGCCTCGGCCACGACCAGCGCCAGTTGGGGAAACGTGCTCAGCGGCGACGGCGGCTTCAACGCGATCGACTCCGTTTCCGGCAACTGGTTCACCTCCAACCCCGATGTGGGCGGCGGAACCTTGAACATTTACGAGTGCAACTCCGGCATCCACTGCAACGACAGCCTTTTCACATCCGTTGTGAATAGCGGCAATATCGGCGGAGACGATGGAGCGTTTTACTTCCCGTACATGCTCGATCCGCAGTCGACCTCTTCGCTTCTGCTGGGTACATGCCGGGTTTGGAGCGGCCCACGCAGCGGCGGCGCCTTCAAAGATCTCAGCCTCAACTTCGATACGCTCGGCCTTGCTGCCTGCGCCGGCAACGAAGTCAACACGGTACGCGGCCTCGCCGCGGGAGGGCCGACCAACACCAGCGGATCGCTCGTCGTTTACGCCACCACCGACGGCCTCGGTCCCGCTTCCATTGCTCCCCCAATCGGCGGCAACGTTTGGGTCACGACGAACGCAACGCCGATCTCGGGCGTGAACTCTACCTTCAGCAACACCACGCTCAACGGGCCCGGCGGCGTGAGTATCAACCCGAATCAATTTCCTGTTTCGAGCGTCGCCATCGACAACTCCGATCCCACGGGAAACACGGCGTACGTTGCGATCATGGGATTTACTGGCGGTGCGGGGCATGTGTGGCAAACCACCAACGCCGGGGCCAGTTGGACTGATTTCAGCGGATCCAGCGCGACTGCCCTTCCGGATTCTCCCGCCAACGCCGTCGTGGTCGATTCAACCGCGCGTATCGTCTACGTCGGAACGGATGTCGGCGTATTCCAGAGCCTGACTTCCTCCGCTTCATGGATCGAAGTCGGCCCCGTGCCCGGCACTTCACTTCCCGGCTTCCTGCCCGACGTCGCTGTCACTGGCCTGGCCTTGTTCGACTCCGGCGGCGAACGATTGCTGCGCGCTTCTACCTACGGCCGCGGCATTTGGCAATTCAACCTGGTTAGCACCCCCGACTTCGCCATCCTGATCTCCAACACTCCCCTGACCACTTTTCCAAACACCAACGTCACGTTCGATGGCACGCTCATCGCTGAAAATGGATACAACAATTCCGTCGAACTGAGCTGCACGCCCGGAACTTCCAGCCCGCCCAGCCCTTGCACACCGAATCCTGTCAGCCTCACGCCGACCTCTGCCGGCGCGGCTTTTCAGGTTGCCGCCGGCGTTACCGGCATCACTGACTACAACTTCAACGTGCAGGGCACGGGCTCCGATCCGCAAAACACCACGCACTCCGCCGCGGTCACACTGCACGTGGTTAATCTCACGGTTTCCACGCCGTCTCCCGGTTCTGTATCGGTGCCCGACGGCACAACTTCCGCGCCCGTAAGTTTTCAGTTGGTGGCCCAGGGCACTTTCACGCAAAGCGTCACCATGAGTTGCGCATTCTCTCCGCCAATCGCCCAAGCGGCTTGCAATTTCACTCCGGCTGCAACCGTTTTTCCAACGTCGAAAGCCCAGTTCCCCATGACCGCCGCTGTTGTGCTTCAGTTCGGCACGTCACCGGGAAAATACACGGTCACGCTGCAGGCCGAAACGGAAGGTGCGCCGCAACCCATCACCGCCACTTTCCAGATGACGGTCACCTCGAATCCGACTTTTGTCCTTGCCCTGCCAGCGGCTTTCCCTGAAGTGAACGCCGGCAGCACCGGCACTACGGGTTCCATCACGGTTACTGCCGAGGATGGATTTACCGGTACGGTCAGCATGAGTTGCATTTCGAGCTTCGGAGCCGGCAGCTGCAGCATCAGCCCGACCCAGCTCAGCGTCTTCCCCGCAACCGCAACCCTCACCATTAACGGAAATGCTTTCAGCGCCGGGGCGTATCAAATTACCGTGCAGGGCACCTCGGGCTCGCTCAATAACTCCGTGCCGGTGTCTTTCAATGTGGGCGACTACACACTCACCGGCCCTTCCACCGCCTCGGCAATCCCGGGCGGCATCGCGGCCGTGAAGTTCACCATCACTTCCACTTTCAACTACAGCGGCCAGGTGACAGCCACGTGCGATGCCTCAGCCTTGGCCGGCACCCTTTGCTCCATCAGCCCGGCAAATCCGATCGCAGTCGCCAGCGGCGCAGCGGTGAATCTCAACGTTTCCCTCAACGTTCCCAATGACGCCACACCCAACACATATTCCATCAAGCTCAACACGCAGGATTCCGGCGGCGCACCCAGCCACTCTCTCACCCTGGCGCTCACAGTCGGCCAGGCATTCACCATCGGCTCGCTTTCTCCCTCGAGCCAGACGATCAGCACCGGGCAGTCGGCCAGTTTCAACTTCAGCGTCCTGCCCGATGGCGCGTCTTTCACCGGCACCGTGTCGCTCGCGTGCAGCGGCGCGCCTGCGATTTCTGTGTGCGCCTTCACGCCCAATCCGGTCACTCCCGGTGGTACTTCCGTCGCCGTGGTCCTCAATGTAAGTACAACGAAGGCTTCCTCTCAGACGGCGCTTCCGATCGCATTCCTGCTCACTGGCGGTTTCCTGTTGCCTGCCTTGGCAATCTGCGGATCGCGAACGCGTCGCTCGCTGGTGTTGTTGGCCGCGCTTTCCATCATCGCCGCCCTTCCCTCCTGCGGAGGCGGAACCGGGGGCGGGGGCAGCTCCGGCGGCCAGCATCAGGGCACGCAGCCCGGGACCTACTCGATCTCCGTCATTGGCACATCGAACTCCATCGTGGTCACGTCGCCCCCTGTCACACTGACTGTGAATCCGTGACGCGTCGCCTCAGCGTTTGCGCGCAGCGGCGGAGTATGATGGTTCGTGACGGATTCAACTCACGACGTCGTCATCGTGGGCGGCGGCATCGTCGGTCTGGCCGCCGCGCTCGCCATCACCCATCGCTTTCCGCGACTTCGCCTGCTCCTTCTCGAAAAAGAAAGCCGCGTCGGCCAGCACCAGAGCGGCCACAACAGCGGCGTTATCCACTCCGGGATTTACTACAAACCCGGATCGCTCAAAGCCCGGCTGTGCGGGGAAGGTGCCCGCGCCATGGTCGAGTTCTGCCGCGCGCACTCCATCCCGCACCAGGTCTGCGGCAAGCTGATCGTCGCCACTCACGAGGAAGAGTTTCCTCGCTTGGAGGAGCTCCGCCGCCGCGGCGAAGCCAACGGGCTGGCCGGCGTTCGCGCCATGGGGAGAAACGAGTTGCGCGATATCGAGCCTCATGCCAGCGGCCTGCGCGCTTTGTACGTTCCGTCCACAGGCATCACCGATTACGGCGCGGTGTGCGAGAAATATGCGGAGCTGGTTCAGATACAAGGTGGCACCATCCAAACCTCTGCCGCCGTGACGGGAGTTCGCTGCGGCTCGAGCGAGATCATCGTGCACAGCGGCGCCGGAGATTTCACCACATCCCGTCTTATCAATTGCGCAGGCCTGTTCAGCGACCGCATAGCCCGCCTCGCCGGCGACAAGCCAGGTGTTCTGATTGTTCCGTTTCGTGGCGAATATTACGATCTTGTGCCTCCGCGCGCGGCCCTGGTGCGCGCACTTCTCTATCCCGTTCCTGACCCCCGCTTCCCGTTTCTCGGCGTGCACTTCACCCGCCGCATCACGGGCACGGTCGATGCCGGGCCCAATGCCGTGCTCGCCTTTCGCCGCGAAGGCTATCGCCGCACCGATTTCAAATTCGCCGACCTCGCTTCTTCCCTCGCCTTTCCCGGCTTCTGGCGCATGGCGGCGAAGAATTGGCGCAGCGGCCTGGACGAATTCCACCGTTCGTTCTCCAAAGCCGCATTTGTTCGCGCCCTGCAGCGACTGCTGCCAGAGGTCCGGGAGAGCGACCTCGTTCCTGGCGGCGCCGGGGTCCGGGCACAGGCCCTTGCACCCGACGGTTCGCTCATCGACGATTTCAAGTTCACGCCCTCGGCGCGCATGCTCCACGTGCTCAACGTCCCGTCCCCAGCTGCCACCGCCTCGATTCCCATTGGGCGGGAGATCGCAGAGATGGCCGCAAGAAATTTCGGCTGGAGCTGAGCGCGCCGCCCGTCGCAAAGATTCACTTGCATGCGGACTTTGTATCGTGATACGATGCTTTTCGTCATCAGTCCTCGCTTTCCCCCTTTCCCCCCAAAAAGCCTTCGCAAGGCGCGAAGCGCATGGCTGCTGATTACTAAAGTTCTAAAGCACGGCCGAGTCCACTAGAGTCGAAGTTCTCTTGACAGCCCTTGCCAACCCGGTCCATAGTGAGGTTACTCAGTGCGCTGGTCTCTCCCCTTACGACCGACACTTCGCGCTAACCTGCTTTTCAAAAGCCGAGCGACGAGGATTTGAAGTTTTACTTGAACAAAGATTTGCAATACCGCGGGCCCGCTCCGGCCGGCGTCCTTAAATATTTGATTCGACGACAGATCGAGGGAGGAAGCGTTGGTTATTTCAAAGCCTGATTTTGATGTTGCCATCATCGGTGGTGGACCGGCCGGCGGCTCCATGGCCGCCTATCTTGCCAAGGCGGGCGCGAATTGCGTGGTCTTCGAGCGCGAACTGTTTCCCCGCCCTCACGTGGGCGAATCGCTCGTTCCTTCTTCCATGCGCGTGTTTCGCGACCTGGGTTTCCTCGAGCAGATGGAAGAGGCCAAGTTCCCCAAGAAATTCGGCGCAGCCTGGACCGCGGAAGACCAGGGCGCTTATGAAATGAATTTCCAGGGTGGGTTTACCAGCAAGACCGACGCGGAGATCAATCCCGAATCGTACGTCGATATCCGCTTCAACGAGCGCGAGCAGGACGGCGTCGACCGCGAGTACACCTATCACGTCGACCGCAGCAAGTTCGACCTGATGCTGCTGCAGCACGCGAACAAGCTGGGCGCGGCCGTGTACGAGGGCGTCAAGGTGAAGGACGTCGACTTCGGTCCTAAGCATCCCATCGTCCGCTTCAACCTTGGGCCAAAGGAAATGGGTGTGAGCTGCAAGATGGTCATCGATTGCAGCGGCCGCAATACCTTCCTCGGCAATAAAATGAAGCTCAAGATCAAGGACCCGGTGTTCGATCAGTACGCCATTCACACCTGGTTCGATGGCTACGATCGCCGCGCCTTCGCCAAAAAAGACGCGCAGCTCGATTTCATCTTCATTCACTTCCTGCCTATCTCCAACACCTGGATCTGGCAGATTCCGATCACCAACACGGTCACCAGCATTGGCGTGGTCACGCAGAAGAAAAACTTCGCCAAGTCGAGGATGGCCCGCGAGCAATTTTTCTGGGAGGCAGTGGGATCGCGTCCGCTGCTGCGGGAAAAGCTGCAGGCCGCCGATCAGATGCACGGCTTCAAGGACGAGGGCGACTACAGCTACGCCATGAAGCAACTCTCCGGGGACCGCTTCATGCTGGTCGGCGATGCCGGACGCTTCGTCGATCCCATTTTTTCGACCGGCGTCAGCATCGCGCTGAACAGCTCGCGCTTCGCGCATAACAACGTTTTGCGCGCGCTCGAGAATAACGACTTCTCGCGCGAATCGTTCTCCGATTACGAAACCACGCTGCGCCGCGGCACCAAGAACTGGTACGAATTCATCTCTGTCTATTACCGGCTCAACGTGCTGTTCACCTATTTCGTAGGCGACCCGCGTTATCGTCTCGACGTGCTCAAACTGCTGCAGGGCGACGTCTACGACGATGCCGCGCCGCCGGTGCTCGACAAGATGAAGAAGATGGTTTCTGAGGTCGAGCAGAACCCGAAGCACCCGTGGCACAAGCTTCTGGGCGACATGACCGTCGACGCTTTCAAAGAAGCGGCCAAGATGTAAGAAAGAAGGCGCGCCGAACGCGCGATTTCTGCGTCGCAAAAAACGCGACGCGCCGCGCGTCGCGCCCCGATCCTTCGGTGACGATCCGCTGTCGCCACAGGATGACAAACTTTTTAGTGGACAGGACCTAGGAGGAAACGTTGGTACTCACGAAACCGGATTTTGATGTCGCTATCATCGGCGGAGGTCCCGCCGGATCATCCATGGGCGCCTACCTTGCCAAAGCAGGCGTGAACTGCGTCGTGTTCGAGCGCGAACTGTTTCCCCGCCCGCACGTCGGCGAATCGCTCGTGCCGTCTTCCACCCGTGTGTTTCGGGATCTCGATTTCCTGCCACAGATGGAAACCGCGAAATTTCCCAAAAAATACGGCGCGGTGTGGACCACCGACGACAAGAAAACTCCGTACGTGCATGACCTCGAGGGCTTGGCTCCGGACTGCAACGTCGACATCCGTTTCGACGAACGGCAGCAGACCGGCGTCGACAAGAACCACACCTACCATGTCGATCGCGGCAAGTTCGACCTGCTGCTGCTGCAGCATGCCAACAAGCTCGGGGCCAACGTCTATGACGGCATCAAGGTTTCTAAAGTCGACTTCGGCCCGAAAGAACCCGTGATTCGCTTCAACATGGGCAATAAGGAAATGAGCGTAAGCGCCCGGATGGTGGTCGACGCCAGCGGCCGCAATACGTTCCTTGGCAACCAGCTCAAGTTAAAAGTTGCCGATCCTGTTTTCGATCAGTACGCGATTCACTCCTGGTTCGACGGCTACGATCGCAAAGCATTTGCCAAGCGCGACACCAACCTCGACTACATTTACATTCACTTCCTGCCCATCTCGAACACCTGGATCTGGCAGATTCCAATCAGCGATACGGTCACCAGCCTGGGCGTGGTGACGCAAAAGAGAAATTTCGCCAAGTCCAAGGCCGACCGCGAGAAATTCTTCTGGGATTCGGTTGGAACGCGGCCCATGATCGAGGAGACGCTGCGCAAGTCCAACCGCATTCGTCCGTTCAAGGACGAAGGCGATTACAGCTACGCCATGAAGCAGCTGTGCGGCGACCGCTTTGTCATGGTGGGCGACGCCGGACGCTTCGTCGATCCGATCTTCTCGACCGGTGTCAGCATCGCCTTGAACAGCTCGCGCTTCGCCCACAAGGACATTCTGGGCGCGCTCGAAAAGAATGATTTCTCGCGCCAGAGTTTCTCAACTTTCGAGAACACCCTGCGCCTCGGCACCAAGAACTGGTACGACTTCATCACGGTCTACTACCGGCTCAACGTGCTGTTCACCTACTTCATCAACGACAAGCGCTATCGCCTCGACGTGCTGAAGCTGCTGCAAGGCGATGTCTATGACGACGCCAAGCCGCCGGTGCTCGAAAAGATGAAGGCGATGGTGACCGAAGTGGAGCAGAACGAAAAACATCCCTGGCACAAGCTGCTGGGCGATCTGACTTCCAACGCGTTCCGCCCGGAATTCTAGGCGATCGCACTTGGATTGGATCGGAGTGGAGTTTTGCAGGGAATCCCCTAACCGGCAACGGTGACCGGATTCCCTGTATGATTTAGGCCACCTCCGCAGCCTGGGGCGGCGGGAGGAAGTGCCTCGGGGAAAGAAAAGAAAGCCATGTCGGGTGGCAACAGGAATTTCGTTTTCGCCTATGCTTTTCTGGTGGTGCTTCCCTTGCTGGGGCTCGCCGGCGTTTTGAAGATGGGCCGCCATCTGGCCGCCCCCACTTCGATTGATGGAGTTTGGAACTTGCAAGTGGATGCTGCGCAGATGACTTCCCTGCCCTGCGCACAGGCTATTTCCGCCTTTTCTGACCAGGCCTTTTCGATCTCTCAATCCGGACCCGATTTTGTGATCAACTCTCTGGCCGGATCCCAAACCATTGGCTCCGGCTCGCTCGAGGGCAATCATCTGAGCGCGACCCTCAACTCCGTACCGGTGCCCAGTCAAAACAGCTGCGGCACGAATTCCAACTTCACGTTGCTGGCCGCCGTCGAGGGCCCCGCCGATTCTAAAATCCTCACCGGCAAACTGGTCGCAGGCGCATGCGCTTCCTGCGCGCCCATTCCCTTCCGCGCGGAACGCCGCCCCGCCGCTCCGTCCAAGGCAGGCCACTGATGCCGAATCTATTTAACCTGGTTCTGCAGATTACCGTCATCCTCGCCGTATGCCGCATTACCGGCACGCTGTTTCGCAAGATTCATCAGCCGCGCGTGGTGGGCGAGATGTTTGCGGGGATTCTGCTTGGGCCGTCCTTGCTGGGCTGGGTTGCGCCGCAGATATCCGCGTATCTTTTCCCGCCGTCGAGCCTTGGTTTCCTGAATGCGCTGAGCCAGGTCGGCGTGGTCATCTTCATGTTTCTGGTGGGACTCGGTATCAACCCCAAGGAACTGAAGCACCAGAGCCACGCGGCCGTGCTGGTCAGTCACGTCAGCATTACCGCGCCGTTCGTGCTGGCTTCAGTACTCGCGCTTTACCTTTACCCGCGCCTTTCCGATAGCGGCGTCAGCTTCACCAACTTCGCATTGTTCATGGGCGCGGCCATGAGCATCACCGCATTCCCCGTGCTCGCGCGCATTTTGACGGAGCGCGACATGATGCACAGCAAGCTGGGAACCGTGGCCATCGCCTGCGCCGCCGTCGATGACGTCACAGGCTGGTGCATTCTCGCCTATATCGTGGTGCTGATCCGCGCCGCCCACGCCGCCACTTCCATCTGGATCACGCTCGGCGGCATCCTGCTGTTCGCGCTGTTCATGATTTACGGCGTGCGCTTCCTGCTGCGCGGCCTGGAGCGGACATTCCACAAGTATGGCGAGATCAGCGAAAATCGCATGGCGTTCCTGATCCTGCTAGCTCTGGGCTCGGCACTGTGCACGGAACGACTGGGCATTCACTTGCTTTTCGGCTCGTTCCTGATGGGCGCGATTATGCCCAAGGAGCCGAAATTCGTGCGCTATATACTCGATCGCTTCGAAACCGTAACCATCACCTTGCTGCTTCCGCTGTTTTTTGCCTTCACCGGGCTGCGCACCAACATCGCCTCGCTGCGCGGACCGGCCATGTGGTTTTACTGCGGCCTGATTATCCTGGTGGCGGCTGCCGGCAAACTGGGTGGCTCGACCGTAGCCGGACGCCTCTCCGGGATGCCTTGGCGTGAAGCCGCGGGCCTCGGGACGCTGATGAACACTCGTGGACTGATGGGACTCGTGATTCTCGATATCGGCCTCGACATCAAGATTATTTCGCCAGCACTGTTCTCGATGATGGTGGTCATGGCGCTGGTGACCACATTCATGGCGGTACCCCTTCTCGATCTGATCTGCCCACAAGAGGCGCAGCGGGCCAAGCCGCAGAAAGCCACCGTGGGCCAGGAAACTCTGCAGGAAATCGCCTGACTGACTCTTGAGTGGCGCCGCCGACTTTGGGTGGCGTGCTGCCTGTGGAAAGCGCCGCTATAGGTCGAGCCGTTGCTCCTGGGTGGCGCAGCGCTTCAGCGCTGCCAGAAGGCCTTCTTTTCTATGACGGCTTAGCCCGAGGTTTCCGTTTCAAACCCCGCGCGGAATCAAGAATTGCCCTACGTACCTGTGCCCAACACTTCGATCACCTGCGGCTCGGTCGAGGCGCTGTCGACGATGGTGATGGTGCCTTGCTGAGACCCTTTCTTCGTCGGCGAAAACGTCGCGCTGATTGTGCAGTTCGCCCCCGCCGCGACGGTTGAGCCGCAGGTTGAGGTCACGGCGAACTCGGTGCTGGCCTTCATCGACGCAATTCTCAGCGCCGTCGTCCCTGTGTTGGTCAACGTTACGGTTTGGGGCTGGCTGGTTGTGCCCACTGCTTGCTTTTTGAAGTTCAGCGGCGTCGTGGGCAGGAAGCTGGCCACTCCAATATTCAACAGCACGGTCACGCTCTCGCGTTCGTAGTTGGCATATACGATGTCGGCCTGCCGGTCGCCGTTAAAGTCGCCCACGGCGGCATATTCGGTCGTCAGCAAGTTCGAGGGGTAAAAGACTCCCGGCTGAAAGCTGCCGTCGCCATTACCGGCAAAAACGCTGACGCCGCTGGGAAAAATCGAATTCGCCACCACCAGATCAAGCTTGCGGCTGCCCGTAAGCACGGCCGCCGTCACCGTGAGCGGAAAATTTGTCGGATAGTTGACCGCTGTCTGGAACGTGCCATCGCCGTTGCCCAGCAGAATGCTGATTTCCGACACGCTGGCGATGGCCAGGTCCAGCTTGTGGTCGCCGTTGAAATCTGCGACTGCAATGGAGGCTGGCGACTCGCCGCTGGGATAGCTCGCGCCATACTGGAAGGTGCCGTCGCCGTTACCCAGCAGAACGTTAATGGTGTAATTGCCCGCGGTCACCACGTCGAGCTTGCCGTCGTGGTTAAAGTCGCCCAGGCCAATGCTCTCGACGTTAAAGGGCGGGTCCGTGTTCACCGCATTCTGGAATGTCCCATCACCATTGCCCAGGAAGATACTGATGCATTTGCAGGGGTTCTGGTACGAGATCGCGACTAAGTCCGGAATGCCATCGCCATTGAAGTCGCCGACCGTGACGAAGCTCTCTGGTGCGGGAGCCGATGGGTTTTGGGGGCCCGCACGGAACGTTCCGTCGCCATTGCCTAGCAGGACGCTTAGGTAGTCGCTTTCTTCATTTGCAATAGCTAGGTCAAGCGTACCGTCATGGTTCAGATCGGCGGCCACTAGGGAGACGGCCCCGAGCCCCGCAGTATAGGAACTGCCAAAGCGAAAGGTCCCGTCCCCGTTACCGAGGAGAATGACCACGTTGTCCGTATTCGTGGAAGCGCAGACGATAGCTAGATCAAGCTTGCCGTCGTGGTTGAAGTCTCCCACCGCAATCGAATGTGGCCCAGAGTTCGCGAGGAAGGTCCCTCGCGTTTCGAACTGTGCCGCGGCCGAACTGGCCATTGTGATGGCGCACAACGCCCAGAGAAATATATTGTGGCGGCCTCGGTAGGGAGCAGACATAACAGATCTCCAGGCAGGTTGCCGTCAGGGCACAGAAGGTGCGGCCCGCCTGGCAAGGCGGGCCGCATCCTAAGCACTGCGCAACACCTCAGGCCGCGAGCTGAAGACTTAGTTTCTCGCCCTTCCGGCCAGTTCCGGCACCATGACCGCCGCCCGCTTCATGGTAAGCGGCGGAGCCACCGCGGCGCGCATGGCCTTCCCCATGGCTTTATTCTGCGTACTGGCCAGGGTGCTGGCGCACTGCACGCAGGAAGACTGCGGCGCCGGAGTTCCAATTAAATCCTTGCGGAAGCGGAAAGCATAGAGCACGACTTCGACGCGGCTGGAAACGCCCAGCTTGTCGAAGATGCGGAACAGATAATTCTTGACGGTGTGTTCGGTGAGACCGAGTTGAGTTGCGATCTCGCGATTCGAGAGGCCTTCAGCAACGCAGCGCACCACATCCTGCTCGCGCTTGGAGAGCATCGCTTCCCCGCCCGCGTCCACAACTTTGATAGGCTCCGATTCGCAGAGCGCCTCGAGCAGGAAGCGCAGTTCCGCGCTGTTGGCCCAGACCTGGCCCTTGTGCACGCTGCAGATGCATTTGGCCAGCGTCTTCGGCGACTCGGTACGCGAGAACACGCCCTTGGCGCCGCAGCGGAAAGCCTCTACCACGGCGGAACGCTTCGAGGTGTCCATCAGCATGACGACGCGCGTGTCGGGATGGGTGGCGCACACCTGGCGGATCAGATCAAATCCCGTTGCCGATTCTTCCAGTACCGAACTCATAAGAACTACGTGAGGCTTTTCGTCGGCCACAGCGGCCAGAATAGAAGCGGATTTTGGCTCAGCTCCGGTTACATAGAACTGATTATTTTGCGCCAGCGCTTGCGCCAGCAATTGGCTGCTCATGCGGGAACTGTCGGCCGCAAGGACGCGAATTTTTTCGGAAGCCTCAAGCATGGTAGCTATGGGCGCCGCTTTCTCTTCGACTGCTCGTTGAGCCATTACTTTATCCCCCTCGTACGGATGGTTGTTGAAAGGACGACGAAAAATTCGCGCTTCTTTTCAGGGAAGAGAGCGTTTCAGTTTCGCTTGATACGACCAGACTCGGAAACCCTGACGTGCACAAACGGGTTTGGAGAAGTGGGGCGCTTCAGGTCTCGTTTGCATTCCCAAAACGGGGTTAAACTTTTCACCCGTCCTGAGCACATCGTTTCAGAGACTTTAGTCCTGCCAGCTATAGGGCGTAAATGGCACTACCGTGCCATATTGGATTTCATAGCACACGAGGTGGGCCAGCCATTTATCGCCAAAACAAATCTCTGTAACGCTTTATAAATCTTACGTTTACAAATATACCCCTCCACGGGCCGATGAAGCCAAAAATATTTCAACCGCTGCTTGAGGGGTGGGGTGTGCAAAAAACCATCCAGGAAAGCAAGTTTACTCTGTTTTTGTTAATAGAACGTTGTGAATTAGAGAAAAAGGTTTTAATACTGCGACGCTGCATACGATTGTGCCGGAAAAGTCGGCGCAATGCCGGGTGGGGTGATGACCATGCTGGTTCGTCCAGCCTGGCTGGGATCGAAGATGACGAATCCCACGCCCGGCGAAGCCGCCAAAGAATAATCATCATTCGCTGCGTTCAGACTGCCGAACGGATTCTGCAGGACGGTCTCGGGATCTTCTCCCGCAGCCTGCCATTGTTGCAACGATGTGTAGACCGTGGTCTGACTGCAATTGCCGGTTTGATTCGGAGGGTCCTGGCTGCTGTAGAACGCGGCGCTGGGCAGGGTGCACGAGTTTCCGCTGGGAGCGTAGCAATACATGTTGCTCTGGAAATGGACGGTCGCGGGCAAAACCGAGGAACAGTTGCCCCCGAGACAGGAGAAGCATCCGCTTTGGATGTGGTGATCGTACACGACGAGGTTGTTGGTGAAGTCGAACAGTTTGTTCGATGGCGAGGAGGGAGTACATCCCTGCTGCTTGATGCCCTGCATGCCGAAGGCGAGGATGTTGTTCTTGATCGTGTTCGGCGCGCCCTGCACCCCTTGCGGCCCACAGGTCTGGGCCACGTTTGATGCCGACACGCGGTACACGAGATTGTTTTCGAGATTCACCCCGCCGGTGTAGTTGTCGACGTACAGGCCCTGGCCGCCGTACCCGTCGGCGTCAACGATGGAAGCGTCAGTGACATCGTGGCACACGTTGTTCAGCGCCTGGTTGCCGGCCGGCGGCATCGTTCCGTTTGGCGTCGTGTTGAAGTACACGCAACCGAAATCGTTGCTCACGCCCTGGCCCAGGTTATAGACGCGGTTGAAAGAGGCGACGTTATTGCCGGTGAGGCTGGAATTGCCCGCCGCACAGTTCAGCGCCCCAATGTTGATGCCGCCGCTGTAGCCATCGTAAATCTCGTTGTGCGTATAGGTGTTGTCGTGATTGCAGCCCTGGGCAATGCCAAAGCCTTTGGCAAAAACTCGCCCGAAAGCTTCGATCACATTATTCTGCACGGTAGTGAACTGCGGCAGATTCGCAGCGGTGTCGGAAGGTTGCGCGAGTTGCCCGATGCGGATGCCGTGGCCGGCAACGTCAAAGATGGCTCCATTCTGAAATGTGTTGTTCGCCGTAGTGGCGCCTGCCGAGGTGGTGGAGAAGTCGATTCCCGTGCCTGCAGTCTGGGTAATCGTCACTCCATCGAACGTGACATTCCGGCAGTTCTGGCAGGAGACTGCGCTCGTGATTCCCACGTCGAGGCGGTTGTAGGCATAGCCGCCCGCTGGAATGGTGAAGTTGTCGTGCTCGAAGGTGATGCCGGAGAAAGTGACGTATTGCAAGTTGGAGGCGAGCAGCACCTGCGGCGTGGCCACGGGCATCTGCGGCACAATGACCGAATCCGTGTTGGGATTCTCGCCTGCATTCGCCAGATAAGTCAGCGTCCAGGCCGAGTGCGAGCGATCGAGGAACCACTGCCCCGCCTGGCTCAATTCGTCCTTCACATTTTCGACGAGATAACGATGGCCGGGGATAAAGCCGTCGGTGGCTGCGTCCTGATGAATCGCTCCGGTGAGATAAATGATGTGATTCGTGGTGTCGACGCAGGAGATCTGCATCTTCGACATGCCCATCTGCTCGAAACTGTAGAGCGCTATATCGCCCGCCGGATACGCATTCGCGGGCGCGTTGCAGGGATTGCCCGCAGGCGGGCTGAGGTTGGCCCAGTTTGCGCTGATCGGATCTCCCGACGTGTACTGGAAGCGGTCGAAGCACTCCCACCCCGATCCGGTGACGTAGACGCCGCAATTGGGATCAGGCGGAGGCCCGCCCGAGGAACCGGGCAGATAGATGGTGGCTGCCACGCGAAGATAGGTGCCGACCACGCTGCTGCCGACGCGAGGACGCAGCCGGCGCTGTCCGTTGTAAAAGAGCTGCTCGAAATACTGCGCGCCCCCGGGCAAAGTAGCGCTCCACTGATTGCCGCTCCCTTGGGTCCAGTTGGTCACTTGCCTGCCGCCGCTGACGGCGGGGGCTTCCCCAGGATAGCTTTGCCAGGAAATTTCAACCACTGGAGTGCCGGAGTCGGCGGCGGTGAAATTCAAAGGCTGCGCGAGAAAATAGGTACCACCGCGCAGCATCACGACAATCGAGTTCGCGCGGCCAGAGAGAATTCCCTGCACGGCCTTCTGCGCGCGCGCAATGGTGGCGAAAGGCGCGGCGAAAGTTCCGGCATTGGAGTCGCTGCCCGTGGGCGCGACAAAAAAGTCTGCGCTCGGCACTGCGCTGATGGTGACGCTAGCCGATGCCGATTTGGTGGAGTCGGCGGCCGAAGTGGCGACGACGGTCACAATGCCGCCGGACGGAATCGCGCTGGGCGCGGTATACGTGGTCTTTGAACCTCCCGTGGTCGCGGGGGAGCCGAACGATCCGCAAGCGTCGGCGGGCATGCAACTCCAATTCACTGTCGTGTTTTCGGAGTTTGCAATCGAAGCCCCGACGCTCGTCGTCGCCGTAACCGCCATGGTGCCGGGAGGCGCTGGTTGCAGAGCCACGGAGACGCTGGATGAAGACGAGGAACTCCGGGATACGGAAGTACCGCCGCCGCACGCCGACAACCAGAGCAAAAGTGCAATAGCGGCAAAAGTCGCGCTGGCGCGTTTCAGGGTGAGATTGGGGGTCAAAAAATGCTCCAGCCTTGGGGATTATCCTTACCTTAACACCGTGCGGCAGAGGAGGTTGTCCACAGGTGCAGAAGAGTGTTAACCGGCGAGGAAACCGGCCTTCGCCCGGTTTAGCCTCTTCTACTAGAGTCCAAAGCCTCTACACTTTCCACCACTTGCTGCCCTCCCGGCCGTCCCCTATGCTGTTGACAGTTTTTTGCGTCTGGCGCGGTCTGCCAGGCCCTTCTCCCCTAAAGAACTACTGCCACCGGGAAATGCGGAACCGAAAAAGACTTGCAGGGTAAAGCTGCGCCTCCCCAAACAGCTTGATGAGCCCGCGATTTGAGCAGGAGCCTATGCGTACAGTTCAGCAATTTGGAATACAGGCGGAGCGCGGACGATCGATCCTGGCAGCGGCTGCGATGATCCTGCTTGCGGCGACATCCCTGTGGGCAGGCGAGGCGCAAAATACGCAGCGCGGATCCATCAACCGCCAGGGCGCGTATGACAACGAAATTTATCTCACGCCGCAGAACGTCAACTCAAACCTGTTTGGCAGCCTGTTTTCTTACAACGTGGACGGGGTGATTGCTGCGCAACCACTGTACATTCCGAACGTGACGATTCCCAACGTTGGAACGGTCAACGTCGTGTACGTGGTTACGCAAAACGACAGCATCTACGCATTCAACGCGGACACGGCCGGCACCGGCGCTCCGCTGTGGCAAATTAGCCTGATCAATCCCGCAAACGGCGTGAATGCCGAGCCCATCTCCTCGCAGGGATGTCCCGGCGTGACGGGGTATACCGAGGTGGGGATTCAGGGAACGCCGGTGATCGACCTTTCGACCAACACCATGTACCTGGTGGCGAAAACGCAGGAGTCGAATGGGTCGGGAGGCTACAACTATTATTTCCGGCTGCATGCCCTCGACATCACTACGGGGGCGGAAAAATTTGGCGGGCCTGAAATTATCACGGCGTCGGTGCAAATCGGCAACGCGCAGATTACTCTGAACCCACAGACCAACCAGCAACGTCCGGCTCTGCTGGAAGCCAACGGCAGCATCTTCATTGGCTTCGGCTCGAACGGATGCGACAAGGGAGCACATGGCTGGCTGCTGGCGTATAACGCCTCCACGCTGCAACAGCAGGGCGTCTTCAATACTTCGCCAGACGCACCCAACGCGGAAGCTTCGATCTGGATGTCGGGCATCGGTCCCGCAGCCGACGCCAGCAACAATATCTACCTGGTGACGGCGAACGGCCTGTTCGATATCAACACCGGCGGAAGCGATTGGGGAGACTCGGTGCTGAAAATGACGTTCAACGGGACTACCTTCAGCGTCGCCGATTCTTTTACGCCCTACAATCAAGGCTACATGTCGCAGCAGGACCTGGATCTGGGGGCGGGAGCGGCCGTTCTGCTTCCAACCCAAACGGTTGGCCCACCCAACGTCTTGGTGGTGACGGGAAAGACGGGCACCATTTACCTGATCAACGCCGACAATCTGGGCGGCTATAACGGGACCGATAAAGTCGTTCAGGAATTGCCCGGCGCGGTTTCCGGCATCTGGGGAGCGCCGGTTTATTGGAATAACGCGCTCTACTTCATCGGCCGCAACGATTACGTGAAAGCGTTCCCTTTCAACAATGGCATCATCTCGACCACGCCGGTGACCAGCGTCAACGCTTTCACGCTGCAAGGCATCCCTTCGGTTTCGGGCAACGGCAGCAGCAACGGCATTGTGTGGTTCGTGCACAACATTACTGCCACCAATGCGAACACAGAGTTGGCGGCCTTCAATGCCAGCACGCTGCAGACGAACCTGGCAAAGCTCTACGACACGCAGCAAAATAGCACGCGCGACGCGCTGGGCATGGCTCCTCACTTTGTCATTCCGGTGGTTGCCAACGGCAAGGTATACGTCGGAACCAACGCGCAGCTCAAGGTGTACGGACTGTTTCCCGAGATCAATCCTTCGGCGGGAAATTTTCAGACCGCTACGGTGAACACGGCGATCAACCTGACCGCGCAAGCCGTCAGCCCTTACAGCGGCGCGGCCATTGCGAACGTGCCGGTAACTTTTTTGGATGGCGGCAAGGGCGGGCAATTCAATCCCACCTCGGTCAACACCGATTCCAACGGCAACGCCATGACCACCTACACTTTGCCGCGTACAGCCGGCACTGTAACCGTGACCGCGTCCAGTCCCGGCTACACCACCGCGAGTTTTACAGAGACTGCGGTAGCGGGGCCGCCGGCTACGGTCGCGACGGTTTCCGGCTTCGGGCAGTCCGGTCCGGTCGGCACAGCATTGCCCAATCCGCTGGTGGCGAAGGTGAAAGACGCCTACGGAAACGTTGTCGTGAACGCACAGGTGACGTTTGCGGATGGCACGCTGAACGGAAGCTTCCAGCCCAATCCCGCCACCACAGGCAGCACCGGGCAAGCGAGTACGAACATGACGCTGCCCACCGCGGCGCGCAACAATTTCTCGGTAACTGCCAGTTCCGGCATCGCCACCACAGCGACGTTCCATGAAACTTCGCTGGCCGGAGCGCCCGCCAGCATCGCGACCAGCGGCGGCAACAAGCAAACCGGTATGCACGGCACGCAGCTGCCGAAACCTTTGCAGGTGACGGTGAAAGATCAATACAGCAATCCGGTGCCGAATGTCACCGTGAATTTTACGGATAACGGAGGGGGAGGAACTTTCTCCAATTCCGCGCCCACCACCAATAGTTCGGGGGTAGCGAGCACGAATTACACGCTGCCCGGGGTGCCTGGCACGTGGACGATCACGGCCAGCACGGGCAGCTTCTCCGTGAACTTCACGGAAGTCGGAAACTGACGCGGCGGTAACAAGAAGGCAAACGCGGTAGCGGTTGTAGAGTAAAGCAGCATTCGCAACGCGGCATGATTCACATCCCTTAGCCGCCGAGCGCATGCGAAGGGGACCTGAACTCGTGGGGATGACGAATCGAAATCTAGTAGCCGTAGCCGTTCTGCTTCTGGGCCTTTTGTACTTGCCGCTGTCGGCCCAGACCGTCACCAGCTTCGAAGGAATTGACGCTTCGCAGTTGGCTAAGCCGGAGCTCGACGTTGACCCCAATGGCGCAGTCGGCACCAAGCAGTTCATGGAGTGGACCAACGTCTATTTCCAGGCTTTCGACAAAGTCACCCTGGCTCCAGTATGGTCCAAGCCGCAGACCGGCGTGTCGCCCTGGCAGAACAACGGAATCGCGACTTGCAACGGAATTTCCGGGGATGGCCTGGTCATTTTTGATCGCCTGGCTTCGCGCTGGGTGATTGCCGGCCGCACCTCTTCCTCGAACAATTACAACTTCTGCATCGCCGTTTCGAACACCGACGATCTTTCGTCGCCCACGCTGGGTTGGTACACCTACGTATTCAACATGAATTCGGAGCTGGGCAAGAATTCGCAGGGCAACGTCTATTTTCCCGACTGGCCGAAGATCGGCACCTGGCCCGACGCCTACTATGTTTCGTTCGATCTGAACGACATGAATCTTTCGTATCGCGAGGTGGGGTTTTTGGCGTGCGCATTCGACCGCACCAATATGCTGGTCAACGGGACCGCGAAGCCTCCGATTTGTTTTGAACAACCTCAGCCGGTGGGGACCAGCGTCTACCTTGGCCACAGCCTGATTCCTGGCGATGTGGAAGGCACCACGGCGCCGCCCGAAGGGCGCGACGAATTTTTTACCAGCATTGAGAATCCTGTCCAGGATGGCAAGACCACGACGTCGACGACATTCAATTTGTGGGACTTTCACGTCGACTGGTCCAATCCTTCCAATTCCACTTTTACTGGAACCACGCTGACGGAGGCGCCTTACCAGCCGGGATGTTACAGCGCAGGCCAGCCGGCCAACACGGTGTGCGTTCCCGAACCGTCGACCGCGACGACGCACAATTCCATCGATTCGGTGGGAGACCGCTTCATGCCGCGCATGTCGTACCGCAATTTCGGCAGCTATGAATCGTTCCTGGTGAGCCACACCGTGCAGCCGGTCAGCACCAGCAAGCAGACCGGCGTCCGCTGGTACGAACTACGCGCCGATGGCAGCGGCACGCCCTCCATCTTCCAGGATGGAACCATCAATCCGGATTCGTCCACCTACCGCTTCATGCCCAGCATCGCGCAGGATGGAAACGGCAATGCCGGCATCGGCTATAGCGTGTCGAGCTCGACCGTGCATCCTGGGATGCGCGCTTCCTGGTTCAGCCTGACCAATCAAAGTGCACCCACAGAAATCACGCTCTTCAATGGAACTGGCGACGAAGAAAACAGCTTCCACATGGGCGACTATTCGAGCATGACGGTCGATCCGATCGATGGCTGCACCTTCTGGTACGTCAACGAGTACTTCCCGACGAATCAGACGAGCCAGATCGCATGGGGAACGCGCATCTCGAATTTTGCGGTGCCCGGTTGCGGCAACGCTGGGCTGGCGCCGGGAAGCTTAAGCTTTGGCAACCAGGCGGTCGGCGTGGCCAGCGCGTCGCAAACCCTGACACTGACGAACGGAGAGAGTTCTGCGCTGACCATTTCCAGCATCACATTCACGGGCGCGAACCCGTCGGATTTTTCGCAGACAAACAATTGCAATGGCAGTGTGACCGGTGGCGGAAGCTGCACCATCAGCGTGACGTTTACGCCCGGAGCGCTGGGCGCGCGCTCGGCGACCATCAATGTAAACGACGACGCGGGCAACAGCCCGCAGACTGCCAGTCTGACGGGCACCGGCGTAACCCCGGTGACACTGTCGGCCAGCAGCCTCGGCTTTGGCAGCGTGCTGGTAGGCAGCCAGGCATCGAAGGCGGTCACACTCACCAACAATCAGAGCGTCGCGCTGACTGGCATCAACATCACGATCATCGGCTCGGCGGCCTTTACCCAGGTCAACACCTGCGGCGCCAGCCTGCCCGCGCTGGGGTCGTGCACGATTACGGTGACGTTCACACCGACCGTGGGCGGTCCGCAAACGGGCACCGTCAACATCAGCGACAGCGCCAGCAACAGCCCGCAGACCGTCGCCCTGACCGGCTCGGGAACACTGCCCGTGAGCCTCTCGCCCGCTTCGCTCGGCTTTGGGAATGTGGCGGTGGGCACGACCAGCCCGGGCAAGAACATTACGGTCACCAATCACGAACGAGTAACGGTAACGTTCAGCAACGTCCAGATTACGGGCACGAATGCCTCCGACTTTGCGCAGACCAACACCTGCACGAGCGTGGCTCCTGGAACCACCTGTACGGTGACGGTGACGTTCACGCCATCGGCCAAAGGAGTCCGCCAGGCGACGCTCACGCTGACGGATACCGCGACCAACAGTCCGCAGACGGCCAAACTCTCCGGCACCGGCATATAAGGCGCGATGCCGCCGAAAATTGAAGAGTGCAGACGTGAGGCCGGCCTGCTACCATCACCTCGGATTTTCCCCAGGCTATGGCGAGCGCAGCCAGGTCGGCGCTGATCTTGTCGCTTCTTCTTTCCGGAAGCGTGGTTGGGCAGTCGCAGGAGAAGGAGACGAATGAACCTGTGATGGTGGTGGAACTGGGAGGCGCCGCGTCGCACAGCATCACGGAGAATGCGTCGAGCTTCGGTCCCAGCCTCGCGCTGGAAGTTACGCCGAAGGAGGGATGGCTGGAACTGGAGGTGGGCGTAATGCCGCTCATGCGGCGCCACTCCACCGAATGGAACTCGGATCTATTGTTCAAAAAGCCGTGGACGCTTTCACCGAAAACCGAGTTTATGATCGGGGCCGGCCCGGAATGGATTCATTCCAACGAAATTGGCAGAGCGCCAAACTCAGTTGGCGGCGAGGCCGTGTTAGATTTTATGTTCTGGCAATCAGCCAAGCACAGGTTCGGGTGGTATCTCGAGCCGGCCTACGATTACAACTTTGGACGCGGGCATGAGCAATCGCTGGGCGTCACAGCCGGAGTCCTGATCGGGATCCGCTGAAAGGTGGGAATTTGTCGGGAAGACAGTCTACGGTTCTGGTGGTGGGAGGCGCGGGCTACATCGGCTGCCATGCGGCGCGAGCTTTGCGCCGCCACGGCTTCCAGGTTCTGATCTACGACAACCTTTCGCGCGGGCATCGCTTTCTTGCCGAAGGCTTTGAGCTGATCGAAGCCGATATTTTCGATGAGGCGCGCCTGACCCGCGCGCTGGAGCGAGTTTCGGCGGTAATGCACTTTGCCGCGGACTCGCAGGTAGGCGAGAGCGTCGTTGACCCGCGCAAGTATTTCCGCAACAACGTCGAGGGAGGGCTCGCGCTGCTGAATGCAGCCGTCGACACCGGCGTGCAGAAGTTTATTTTCTCTTCCACCTGCGCGGTCTACGGCGTACCGGCGAAAATGCCGATCACGGAAGACACGCCCAGGCAGCCGGTCAATCCTTACGGCGTTTCGAAATTGTTTTTTGAAAATGCCCTCGAATCCTACGGCCGTGCTTACGGATTGCGCTCGGTCTGCCTGCGCTACTTCAACGCCGCCGGTGCCGACGAAGCTGGAGACATCGGCGAAGTGCACGAGCCTGAAACTCACCTGATTCCCTGCGCGCTGAAGGCGATCACCGGGGAGCGTGGTCCCCTCGAACTTTTCGGCGACGATTATCCCACGCCCGACGGCACCTGCGTGCGCGATTACATCCACGTCAACGATCTGGCTGAAGCTCACGTGTTGGCGCTCAAGCATCTCGATTCCGTCACCACCGCGCAATACAATCTCGGCACCGGCCAGGGCGCGTCGGTGCAGCAAGTCGTCGCCACTATCGAAGAAGTTACGGGAAAGAAAGTGCCGCGGCATATGGGACCGCGGCGCGCCGGCGATCCGCCGGAACTTGTGGCAGACCCGTCGCGGGCGAAGCAGGCTCTGGGATGGCAGGCCACGCGCTCGCTGCGCGATGTTATCGCGACCGCCTGGCAGTGGGAACAGAAGGTCCAGCGCGAAGGCTTAGGCAAAGATAAAATGGCGCGCGTGTAGAAGTTCTGCGCCATGGCGTCATCCTGAGCGGAGCCGTTCTTCAGGCGGAGCGAAGGATCTCCTGCACATGGGACGCCGGGCGTGAGCTTCCTCGCCCCGCTGGTAAAGCGCGGAACTTCGGAATGACGCCGTAGTGGCGGAGAAGTTCTCAGATTCTGGAACGCAGGTTTCTACATCATGCCCAGCACACTGACCGGAAAAAAAGTCGCCGTCCTCGGCGCAGGCAAAATGGGAGGCATCCTCCTGCAAGCCCTGCTCAAAAACGGGATGCTTTCGCCCAAGCACACAACCGCCACGGTGGCGCACGACGATCGCGCCAAGGCGCTCGCGCGCAGGCTCGGCATCGCCGTGAGCACCGATAACATCAAGGCCGCGGAAGGCGCCGACATCATCCTGATTGGCGTCAAGCCGCAAGTGGTGGAAGAAGTCGCCTCGCAATTGCGCGGCAAGTTGACCGCGAAGCAGCTCGTCATTTCGGTGGCCGCTTCGGTGCCGAACAGCCTGATTGAAAAAGCGCTGGGCGCCGACATCCCGGTCATCCGCGCCATGCCCAATACGCCGTGTTTTGTCGGCGGAGGCATGACCGCGCTGGCCAAAGGCGCGCATGCCACCGCCAAGCACCTGGAGCTCGCCACGGCCATGTTCAGCGTGGTCGGGCGCACCGTGATTGTCGACGAAAAACACATGGACGCGGTGACCGGCCTGTCGGCCAGCGGTCCCGCCTACATCTACATCATCATCGAGTCGCTGGCCGAGGCGGGCGTGAAAGTGGGCCTGCCCCGCGACATTGCCACGTTGCTGGCTGCCCAAACCACCATGGGCGCGGCCCGCGTGGTGCTTGAAACCGGCGACCACCCGGCGCTGCTGAAGGATTCGGTTACCACGCCCGCCGGTTGCACCGTCGACGGATTGATGGAACTGGAAGAGGGAAAATTGCGCGTTACCCTCATTAAGGCCGTCGTCAAGGCGACGCAGCGCGCGAAAGAACTGGCTTTCACGTCGTAAACGGCTTCAGGCTTCTACCGAAAGCTTTCACGAACGCGATCGGCTTAGTCCGCAACGAAAAATCCCGAATGCCCTTTTGGATCAGGCATTCGGGACCGGTCAACTTTACGGATCGAATCGCTACTTCGGCATTACTTCGTGCGCGAGCTTGCTCGCAACCACCTCCCGCAGTTCATTGCGCTTCTTTCCAGCCTCGAGCATGGCTTCGCGCGACCCGTAATGCTTGGCAATGATGGTGGAGGCTTTGGCGTCGCCCTGATCCATCGCCGCCCAGTTCGGAAACATCAAGCCCAGCGCGACATCCCAGTCATTGGGATGGTCGACGGTCACGTTGGTCCAGACTTTGTATTCGCTGAGGATGCCTTCCTTCTTTAGCGCTTCGTAGGTAGGCTTCAGGTTCTCCCGAAAATCCTTCCAGAAGGCTTCCCCCTGGCCTGGCTTGATCGAGTAGTAGACGACCCGCCAGACAGGTCCGACGTCATAATTCGGATTCTGCGCAAATGCCGGTAATGCAGCGAACAACATCACAACTGACAGCGTGGCCCAAAGAATTCTTTTCATGAATTTCCTCCGCGCGAGATTATAGTCCTGGCGAACGAAGTCGGCGACAGCGGCAACCGGAAAATATGGACGTCGCTGGTTACGGCGAAATGGAAGGGCCGATTTGTAATCGGTTGACGTTCTCACTATGAACAGAACGGCAGTAGGGCAAGTCGTTTTCAGCGCGGGCGCGGTGCTGGCGCCGATCAAAGCGATCTCAACTCTGCCACCACCCACACTGCTCCGGAAATCAGAACCGTCTGCGCGAATTCGGACCAGTTTTCGTGTGCCTCGGGATGGGCAAACAGGCGTGGAATCCACGGTACGGCCACTCTGAAAATACTCGCCCAACCCCTCGCTCTCGCGTTAGAGTCTTTGGTTTGTAGCACGCTTGTGCCATTGTTCCGAAAGTAACTCAAGGCTAGGATCTTCAATAACTTACTGTGGGTGCGGCGCTACTCCCGGCGCTGCTCGGGTAAGAAACTCCCAGGGAAATGACCCCCTCGTTTGCCTGATCCAATAACGAAAAAAACATGGGATCAACATTTGCTGTGCCGGAAACGTTGCCGTCGATTCGTGTGCTGGCCGCTGACAGCTCGCGCATGAACAGCCAATTGCTGGCGAACGCGCTGGTCCGCGACAAGCGCTTTTCTCTGCTCGAAAGCGAGCCCTCCGCGGCCGCCATCCTGGCCACCACTGGCCTGGAGCGCCCCGACGTGGTGCTGCTGAGCGCGCGTCTCGAGGAGAATGACTCTTTGGGGTTTAATGTGGCGCGCCAGCTCTCCGCGGCGCATCGCCAGGCGTCCATCATCATGCTGCTCGACGCGCCCGAACGCCAGCCTGTAGTGGAGTCGTTTCGCAGCGGCGCGCGCGGCATCTTCTGCCGCACCGAGTCCTTGAAGTCGTTGGCGAAATGCATCCGCTGCGTGCACGAGGGTCAGGTATGGGCGGGCACCTGCGAGCTGAGTTACCTGGTCGACGAACTGTCGCGCGCCATGTCCACCCGCTTGGTCGGCGCCAACGGCGTGGCGCTTTCCAAACGCGAGCAGGAAGTGGTGCGCTCGGTGGCCGATGGGTTGTCGAATCGCGAGATTGCCAGCCGCCTGAGCCTGACCGAGCACACGGTGAAGAACTACCTGTTCCGCATCTTCGACAAGTTAGGCGTGTCGAGCCGCGTGGAAGTTGTCCTCTATGCCTACAACATGGGACCCGGCGCCGCGCGCCAGCCGGTGCGTACCGATAACGTGGTAACGCTGCCGCCCGTGATGCGCGAGCCCGCTGACGGAGCCAACGGATCGAGCCCGGACATGGGAATGGCCTAGGCGCTTGCCGGGCGTGCTTCTGCCGTGAGGACTTTGCAAGTCAGAACGAATGACTCCTCTGCCTTTGTGTAGCCCACCCCCCTCCCTCAAAAATCGGCAGTATCCACGTTCCTCTCAGGCCGGCTTGTGCACATCGCGGTGCCGGTCCACCATGCAGAATCTCAGCACACGCTGGCCAGGATCGCGTTGCACTGCTGCCATGAGGCGCGCTCGCTGTGCGGGCTGTGGCGGCCTTCTTCGAGAAAGTGAACATCCACATTGCGAATAAGCGAGCTGGCGCGTTCGATCTCGCCGGGCTCGGTGCGGGGATCGCCGCGGCCGTGCATGAACGTCACGGGCACGCTCAAGTCGCCGAGGCGGCCGTCGTAGAGATCCTGGTCGGGGCGCGTGGCTTCGTCGGCGAGTCGTAGCCAGACGCTACAATTTCGTGCGACGACATTTTTCCAGTGCGCCGCGCCGTGGTCGGCAAGAAGCAGCTTGTGAAACTTCTCGCTGACTTCTTCGGGATGGCGGGCAAATTTCTGGAAGAAGCCGTGGCGCGAATTGGGCTTGACGCGCAGGAAATGAAAGGCCTCCAGGACCAGACGCCGGCAACGGTCCGGGGCAAGCAGGCCGATGTGCACGGCGATCACGGCGCCGTCGCTATGTCCCCAGAAAATTGCGCGCTCGACGCCCAACGCGTCGAGCACGAGCAGCGTTTCCTCGGCGGCGCGGCGATGAAAGTCAATGGGCAACGGCCCGGCGAAATGCGACGACTGGCCGTGGCCGGAACGATCGGGAATGAGGAATCGCGCGGAAGCTGCGAGCGCTTCAATCTGCCGGTCGATTGGATAGGCGCCGTAACCCCAGCCGCCGTGAAGAAAAACCAGGGGCGTTCCGCTACCGGCTTCGCGGTAGTGGATGGAAACGGGCGAGACATTGGGCGCGTGCGGGGAGTGGGGCAGGGTCACGAGTGGCATGCAGAGTTGATGATAATGCACCTCTGCAATAAACCCGGCCAATTCGAAGGGATTTGGCTATCTCGTAAATCTCTCTTGCTCGCCTAGACTCCGGTTCCGGTCAGAGGCACGCTCTGAATGCTCCCTCCGCCGTTGTCATAAACCTGAAGCTGGGCGCTCCGTTTTCCCTTCCTTTTGGGATCAAAGGTGATTGAGAATTTGCAGCTCGCCCCAGCCGCCACGCTCGATCCGCAATTGTTCGTCTGGGTGAAATCCGGCGAGATGATGCCGTAGCCTTGCACATAGACCGCCGTGATCGAGAGGGGCAAACTGCCAGTGTTGGTCAGCGTGACTTCTTTCGGCTGGCTCCTGGTGCCGACCGCCTGCGATCCAAAGTTCAGGCCGGCGGGAGAAAACTCTACCACCGTCCCGGCACCGAACAGCTCAATGACCTGCGGCTTGCTGGAAGCGCTGTCATGTATGGTTACGGTCCCCGTAAGGGTGCCCTCAGTCGTCGGCGTCGAGCGTACGGTGATGTCGCAACTCGCACCCGCCGCCACGCTCTTGCCGCACGTCTGCGACATTTCAAATTCGCCCTGTACCGAGATTGATGAGATTGACAGCGCGGATGTACCTGTGTTCTTCAGCGTGACGGTCTGCGCTGCGCTCTTTGTGCCGAGCAGCTGCGGACCGTAGCTTAGCGGACTCGTGGGCGAAAAACTGACCACGCCTGTATTCAGCAGCACGACAACGTCATTGCCCAAGGGGTCGGTAACGACCAGGTCGGGCATCTTGTCGCGGTTGAAATCCCCAACCGCCACGTACGTGCCTTCTTTCCCGGTCGGATAGTTGACGGCAGGCTGGAATGTCCCGTCGCCATTGCCGAGCAGAACGCTCGCCTCCGAGGCTGGCGGATGACCCGCGCCCCCGACATTGAAGTTCGCGACCGCCAGATCGATCTTCCCGTCGCCGTTCAGGTCGGCGGCCGTGACCCAAAAAGCCGACGGCGTATCGTAGGTCACCGCATTCTGGAACGTGCCATCGCCGTTGCCTAACAGCACCGAGATACCGGCTCCCTGCGAGCAAGCCACAGCCAGATCGATCTTCCCGTTATTGCGGAAGTCCGCGGCCACAATGGACTGCGGCTGAACGCTCGTGGCAAAGCTCCCCCCTTGCAGGAACGTGCCGTCGCCGTTACCGAGAAAAATCTCCACTTGGCTCAGAGTGAAATCCTGCTCGCCGATGGCGATGTCCAGCTTACCATCATGATTGAAATCGCCGATGCCAATGGCGCTGGGGGCGTGCGTGGGAGTGAAATTGATAGGGGCCTGAAATGTGCCGTCGCCGTTCCCCAGAATCACGCTCACGTAGGGGTTGTCGATAACTAACACATCCAACTTATGGTCATTGTTTACGTCGCCAACGACTAGGTATCCTGGGATCTGAGGAAGGGCAATGATCTCGGGTGCCTTGAAGGTCCCATCGCCGTTGCCGATGAGAATATCGACCGTGCCGGAGATGGCGAAGTCGGCAACTGCCAGGTCGAGGTTCCCATCGCCGTTGAAGTCGGCAGCAGCAATCGAATCGGGCTGGGGACCTGAAGGATAGCTCATCGCCGGCTGGAAAGTGCCATCGCCATTCCCTAGCATGACGCTGACTTGACTCTCCCCGAGGTAGGCGGCAACAGCAATGTCCAGCTTGCCATCGTGGTTAAAATCGCCGATGGCGACGGATTGCGGGGATTGCAGAGTCGGCGCTGACGCCCGGGTCTCGAATTGCGCCCACGCGCAGGACGACGACAGAAGAAGGAGCAGCTTGGAGCAATTTTCTACGGCGCTCCGGGAAATCACGGGCATCTCCAGCAACCCAGCAAACCTACCACGATTCCAGACTCTACGGCAGAGTCTTTGGTTAGCTTGTCCGGATTCGTAGCCACGCCGCCGCGCACGTTTTCCCCAGGCTACCGCCCGATCTGAGAAACAGCGCGGCGCTTCAGAGTTTGCAGGAGGGTCGGCATTCACTACAATACTCTCATGACCGACGAACTCATTATTTCTGGCCGCCCTTTCCGCTCGCGCCTGATTGTCGGCACGGGAAAATACAAATCGTTCCAGGAAACTGCTCGCGCGCTTGAGGCGAGCGGCGCCGACATGGTTACGGTTGCGGTGCGGCGGGTCAATCTCGATCGCAGCAAGGAATCGCTGCTCGACTACATCGATCCCAAGAAATATTTCCTGCTGCCCAACACCGCCGGCTGCTACACGGCCGACGAGGCGATTCGCGCGGCGCGCCTGGGCCGCGAAGTTGGCTTGTCGGATTGGGTGAAGCTGGAAGTCATCGGCGACCAGGCCACGCTCTATCCCGACGTGCAGGCAACGCTCGAGGCGACGCGGGTGCTGGTGAGCGAGGGCTTTACGGTGTTGCCCTACACTTCGGACGACATCGTCTTTGCCAAGCGCCTGATTGACGCGGGCGCGGCGGCGGTGATGCCGCTGGGAGCGCCGATCGGCAGCGGCATGGGCATACAGAACCAGGCGCACATCCGCATTCTGCGCGAGATGATCACCGGCGTGCCGCTGATTGTGGATGCGGGCGTCGGCACCGCTTCCGACGCGGCGATCGCGATGGAACTTGGCGCCGACGCGGTACTGATGAATACAGGAATTGCAGCAGCGCAAGATCCGGTGCTGATGGCGCAAGCGATGCAGCATGCCGTGATTGCCGGGCGACAAGCATATCTGTCAGGGCGCATGCCGAAGAAGCTGTATGCCACGGCGAGCTCGCCGCTGGAAGGCGTGGTGCGGTAGGAATTCGAGCAACAAGACAAACCAAAAGATGAAGGGCGGCCGAGGCCGCCCTTTTCCTCTAGAAATTCAGAAAGAGTTTCACAACATCTTTGCGCTTTCGACGTGGATGGAATCTTTGCTGACGTGTCCGGTGGCCGCGATGTGGTGGCCTTCATGACCCTTGAGCGCGTCCGGATTGTCGACCATCAAAACCTTCTGATCTTTGTCGGTGACGAAAACCATCTTTTCGCCGGCGGCCAGGCACTTTTTGGTGCAGGCCTCGCCCGCCGCGTTGGCGCCCTTGGCGCCGCACTTGGCATCCGTAACCCATCCGTTAACGGTGGTGCTCTTGCCCATATCATCGGCGAAAGACGTGAGGGCGAACACGAAGCACAACACCAGGAAAAGCACGAACAGTTTTCTCATGGCCGATCTCCTTTAGGCCGCGGCTAGCCGCGGATCGAACGGGATCTCCGCGATCTCCGCAGGGGAAAGCGCGAATCAACGAGCCCCACAGGAATGGCACTTCCTGTCCCGAATGTGATTGAGGCAACGGAAATATATCACACCGCGACGACGGAATTGTCAGAAGATGGGCGGGTTCGTCCCGATGAGAGCTTCGAATTCCTGAAACAGACCGCGGCCGATATGTGTCGTTTTGATGTCAATCCCGACAGAAAAGGACAAGGCCGCTCACACTGACACAAGATTCGCGGACGAAGCTATTTCTTGGCAGAGTGATTCGTGGCAGGTGCAGGCGTCGCGACAGCGGGAACGTAAACGTATTCTCCCGAGCGGGCATAGCCAAGCTGCTCCCGCGCCTCTTTCTCGATTGCTTTCTCGTCGGTCTTCAAGCTTTTGACCTGACGCTCGAACAGATCATTCTCCTGCTGCTCGATGGCGATTTTTTTCTTGAGCGACTCGTACTCCGTGCGCTTCTGCTTGTAAACAACCATTCCATTGGCGCCGAACATGACGTGGACAAACAGAACCACGGTAAGCACGCCCACTGTGATGGTTGCAATGCGGCGGCGAAAACCGTAGATTTTTTCACCCCAGGGACGAAGGGGAGTGAGCCAGGAAACAGCCAGGACCTCGGCCTGAGGAGCCTTCTCCGACAGCGCGCGCAGGCCATCTTGCGGGCTGGGAAAACGGCGAATTCGGGCAAGCGGTTTCATTCGAAAATCCATTTGCTGGCTGCGGTACTCAGTTTCTCCAGCCCGCGCTCGCTGCGCGCTTCGGCGTAGACGCGAACCACTGGCTCCGTGCCCGAAAGGCGATAGCAGACCCAGGATCCGTCGTCGAAGATTAATTTCAAACCGTCGGTGCGCACGACCTCGCTAACTTTATGTCCGCAGAAGTCACGCGGATCAGACTTCAACTTCTCAGTGAACTTCGCTTTCACCTCGGGCGTCAAGCGGAAGTTCTCGCGCTTGGGAAAGAAGGAACCAACCTGGTTACCCAGCGCGCGCAATTGCTCTCCGAGTGACTTACCGCGGCTGGCGACCATTTCGCAGCAGAGCAGGCCCGCGAGGACTCCGTCTTTTTCCGGAACGTGGTGGCGGATGGAGAGCCCGGCGCTCTCTTCCCCGCCGATGGCAATCTTGTCCTGCATGATAAGCTCGCCGATGTACTTGAAGCCGACAGGAGTCTCGTGCAATTGGACGCCGCGGGCTTTGGCGATGGCGTTAATCAGGTTCGTGGTTGCGACCGACTTGGCGACGCCGTTTTTCCAACCACGAGTTTCGACCAGGTAGTCGAAAAGCAGGGCGATGATGTAGTTGGGCTGCAGGAAAGTGCCGTCGGCATCGACGATGCCGAAGCGGTCGGCGTCGCCATCGGTGGCGATGCCGATATGGGCGCGAGTTTCGCGCATTTTCTCCCGCAAACTTTCCAGCAGGTGGTCGTCGGGCTCTGGCGCGTGGCCTCCGAAAAGGACATCGCGATAATCATGCACCGTGGCGACATTTACGCCGGCGTCGCGCAGCAACGTATCCGAATAGCCTCGAGCCGCGCCCCACATGGGATCGAAACAAACCTGCAGATTCGCTTTTCGGATGGCATTGACGTCCACGATTTCAGCAAGGCGCTTGAGATAGCCGGCCTTGACGTCGACGGCCTCGGCTTTCTTGTCCGTCTTGCTCTTTGCGGAAGAGGCCGCGGCAGCATCGCCGGCAGCGATTTCGGCTTCGATTTTTTTCGTAACTGCGGGGAGCGCGGGACAACCGTCAGGCGTCGAAAACTTTATCCCGTTATATTCCGGAGGATTGTGCGAGGCGGTAAAGTTGATGACTCCGTCGGCTTTGATCTGAGTTACGGCGAAGGCAAATGCGGGAGTGGGCGCGGGATCTGTGACGACAAGCGGTGTAATGCCGTGGGCCGAAAGAACCTCGGCGGCCATCGAGCAGAAAGTTTCGCCCAGAAAGCGAGGATCGCGGCCGACGATGACGCGGGCGCCGGTGGACTTCTGTGCGGCGACGTAACGCGCGATGCCGCCAACCGCTCGCCGCACGTTGGCGAATGTGAACTCTTCCGCCATGACGGCGCGCCAGCCCGACGTGCCGAATTTGATTTGCGTTAGCATGAACTTGCCTCTCGTTTGCGGAATTGCATTGGGTGCGCTGCCCGGCGGCTGGGTTGCTAAAGCGGACGCGGGCAGAAGGCTGATTTTATATGACCGATAAGCGAATCGTCCTCACCACGGCCGGATCGGAAGAAGAGGCGCGCAAAGTTGCGCAACATCTAGTGGAGCATCGCCTGGCCGCCTGCGTGAATATTATTGCTCCAGTCGAGTCGGTCTATCGCTGGCAAGGGAAGGTCGAATCGACCCGGGAGTGGCTGCTTCTAGTCAAAACGACGGCGACGGCGTTTTCCGCCGTGCGCAGCGCAATTGGGGAACTTCATTCCTACGAACTGCCGGAGTGCGTGTGTTTAGCCATCGAAGACGGATCGCCCGCGTATTTGCAATGGATTGCCGAGTCCACGGGCCGATGAGGATTGGCAATCACGATCCGCTCAGGCCGCTGACCTCAACTCACGGTGATGATCGAACCACCAGGCCCACAGGATGAGAACTGCTTCAGCGATGACTCCGGTCCAGGCCAAATCCGCGACGCAGTTTTCAACGCGTTTCCCAACCCGCCAGGAAAACTAAATCGCCGCCAGGCCGGTTTCGAGATCGGCGAGGATGTCTTCGATATTTTCGATGCCCACCGAAATGCGCACCATGCCGTCGGTGATGCCGATGGCCTGCCGGCCTTTCTCGCCGAGCGCAGCGTGCGTCATGGTAGAGGGATGCGAAATCAGGGTTTCCACGCCGCCCAGCGATTCGCCCAGAGAGCAGACCTGCAGCTTCTTCAGCATCTTGTTTGCGTTTTTGAGCGAGCCAGTTTCGAATGTGATCATCGAGCCGAAGCCGCTCATTTGCCGTTTCGCGAGCTTATGCTGCGGGTGATCGGGAAGTCCGGGATAGAAAACTTTGCTGATCCTCTTTTGTTTGGCCAGGAAGCCGGCCACGGCGCGGCCGTTGCGGTCGTGAATATCCATGCGAGCGGCCAAAGTTTTCACGCCGCGCAAAATCAGCCAGCACTCGAACGGCGAGAGGATGGCTCCGGCAGCCTTTTGCAGGAATGCAAGTTTTTCGGCGCGCTCAGGCTTACTACAAACGACAACTCCGCCCAGGCCGTCACTGTGGCCGTTGAGAAACTTGGTGGTCGAGTGCACGACCATGTCGGCCCCCAGCGCCAGCGGCTGCTGGAAGTACGGTGACATAAAAGTGTTGTCGACCACGAGTTCGACTTTTCTGCTGCGGCAGACTTTGCTGATGGCGGAGAGATCGCTGATGTTCATCAGCGGATTGGTGGGCGTCTCGACGTAGACCATGCGCGTGTTGCGGCGGATGGCGCGCTCGACGTTGCCGGCATCGGTGGTGTCGACGTAGGAAAATTCCAGGCCGAACGTACTCAGCACCTGATTGAACAGTCGCGGCGTGCCGCCGTAGAGATCGTTGCCGCAGACCACGTGATCGCCGGACTTGAGCAGGCTGGCGATGGCGTTAATGGCTGCCATGCCGCTGGCAAAAACGCGGGCAGCCGTGCCGCCCTCGAGCGAGGCGAGATTTTCTTCGAGGCGAGTACGCGTGGGATTGGATACACGGGAATACTCGTAACCTTTATGCTCGCCAATCCCCTGCTGGACGTAGGTCGACGTCGGATAAATCGGAACGGTTACCGCGCCGGTGAGCGGATCCGGCTCCTGGCCATCGTGGATAGCGCGGGTGGCGAAGGCGCGTTGCATTTTTGCTTTGGAGTTTTTCATGGACGGTCAGATGCCGCCTTCAAAGATTTTCTTGGAAAGGTAGCGCTCGGCGGAGTCAGGAATAAGGGTGGCTACGCGCTTCCCTGCTCCAAGACGCCTGGCCACTTTCAAGGCGGCAAAGGCAGCGGCGCCGCCGCTGGAGCCGGCCAGCACGCCTTCCTGAGCCGCCAGCTTTTTTACGGTGTCGAATGCCTCCTCGTCGTGGACCATGATGACTTCGTCGCACACTGAGGAATCAAAAGTTTTTGGAATGAAGCTGACGCCGATGCCCTCCACTTTGTGCGGGCCGGGCTGGCCGCCCTGCAAAATGGATCCCTGGGTCTCGACCGCAATGGCCAGAATTCCCGGAACGTGCTTTTTCATGTAACGAGCCACGCCCGTGAAAGTGCCGCACGTGCCGCAGCCGAGCACCACGGCGTCCAGCCTGCCATTCATTTGCTCGAAGAGTTCCATGGCAGTGGTCTCGTAGTGATAATCGGGGTTAGCCATATTTTCAAATTGCCCGGCCATAAACGCCTTGGAGTCGCAGGCGACAAGCTCTTTGGCGCGACGGATGGCGCCCTGCATGCCTTCATCATCAGGAGTGCGTTCGACCTCGGCGCCGAGGGCGCGCATGATCGTAACTTTTTCCTGGGAAAAATTTTCGGGAACGAACAGGCGGACTTTGTAGCCGCGGTTCACGCCGATCAGGGCAAGGCCGATGCCCGTATTGCCCGCGGTGGCTTCCACAATGGTGCCGCCGGGTTTGAGTTTTCCTTCCTGCTCGGCGCGCCGGATGATGCCGATGGCGGCGCGATCTTTCACGCTGCCGCCGGGATTCAGGTATTCCAGCTTGGCGAAGACGTCGGCCCAGCCAGCCGGAATCATGCGCTTCAACTGAAGAACGGGGGTCGCGCCGACCAGTTGAGTGATGTCGTCAACGACCGCAAGATGGGACGATTCGGGGCTTTTCAGATGCACGTTCCAGATTACGGGCAGGGCTGCGGAATCGTCAATGGAACGTTGGCCCTACGACTGTCCAGGGGGCAGGGAGATGCTTCGCTCCGCCTGAAGAGCGGCTGCCCTCAGCATGACGCAGCATCAGCAAGGCCGCTCGGGGCTTTTCAGATGCACGTTCCAGATTACGGGGAGAGCTCGATGATCATCAAACATTTGGCACAACTGAGCCGCCGGGGCGCGCGCCCCAAGCCAGGGGCGTCGCTTAGAAGATTTTCACAATTCTGTGCCTCTGCGACAGCACGATTCGTACCCCGACCGGACGCTCTCAAGGTTTAGCGAATCGTTACCGATCTAATCCCTAAAGGCGGCCGCAATGCATCGGAGAAGCATACAACTCACGCTTGCCTGTCTTTTTGTCGCGATCAGCCAGATCTCGGTGCTTGCGCAGGATTTCAAGCTCTGGAACCGCACGGTTCAGGTCCACGGCTTCGCGTCACAGGGGTTTGTTTATAGCAGCGGCAACAACTGGCTCACCATGAACAGCACCTCGGGCAGCGCCGGCTTCACGGATTTCGGAATCAACATGTCCTCTCCTCTCACCGACAAGCTCAGGGTGGGGGCGCAGCTTTACGATCGCAACCTGGGCCAGCTGGGGCAATATCATCCTTCGCTGGATTGGGGAGGGGTGGACTACCGCTTCAAGAACTGGTTGGGGATCCGGGCGGGCAAGGTGAAGACGACACTGGGTCTCTACAACGATTCCCAGGATCTGGATTGCCTTCATGTTTTCGCACTATTGCCGCAAGGCATTTATCCTGTTGACCTGCGCGATACCGGGATTGCCCACACCGGAGCGGACCTGTACGGCAATATCTCCCTTGGCCGGCGGTTCGGCGAGATATCCTACACGGCCTTTGCCGGGCATCACAGCGACAGCATCTATAGCGGCTTCGCATACTCCAGCTCACAAGACGGTGTCATGTTTCGCAGTATTGAAGGTCCGCAATATGGTGGAGATTTGCGTTGGAACACCCCGGTGAAGGGTCTCCTGATTGGCGCCTCGCGGATGAACGAGAAAATCACCGGGAAGGGTTCGTTTATGAATCCCTTGTTTGTTCCTCAGCCAATTCCCTATCGGATGTCAACCGAGGCTTATTGGAGAAACCAGTTCTATAGCCAATTTAAGTGGCGCAGGCTAGAGCTGGCAGCAGAGTACCGACGCTATTTCAATCGTTTTCCCTGCCTACCTGGCTCCGACGTCAGCACCGACGCCCGATCCTGGTATGTCTCCGGCAGCTACCGAATCGGCAAACATCTGTCGGTCGGATCCTACTATTCTCACTACACGGTAACGGAAGTCTCTGGCGGAATAGCGGCATTGTTCATTCCAACTCAAACCGACACCAGTCTTCCCCGGAACCATGTGTACGACAAGGTGGTGGCGGCCCGCGTGGATTTGAACCGCTACCTCTACGTGAAGATCGAGGGCCATTTCATGGATGGCTATGGCATTGGTCCGTTTCCCAACGGGTTTTATCCGCAACAGAATCCGAAGGGCTTTGCGCCGAATACTAACGCACTGGTCGTCAAGACCGGGTTCCACTTCTGAGGCCTGGAATGAGGGATGGAAACAAATTGACGACTCTCAGACGCGCGATGATCGCGGCCGCCGTGCTTCTGACATCGCTGAACGTCTGTGGCAGCGACATCAAGATCATCGCCAATGGCAGCGTGAAGATGGACTCGATCTCCGCCCATGAACTGCGGAGCGTTTTCCTGCTCCAAAGGAGGACGCTGACAGATGGGTCGTCGGCCGTGCCAGTGCTGAAAACATCGGGAGCCGACCATGAACTTTTCTTGAAGCAATACCTCGACCGCAGCAGCGACGAAATGCGGATCTACTATCAGGGATTGGTGTTCACCGGCAAAGGTTCGGTGCCCAAGCAATTCAACAGTGATGCGGAGGTCGTGGCCTACGTCGCGAAGACGAAAGGCGCCATCGGATATGTAAGCGCGGATACCCCGACGGCAGGGGTAAAGATCCTGGTGGTGGCTGTGGCTGGGAGCGACAGCGAAAGAATCCTGATTACGCGCGTCGAGCCGGCTTACCCGGAAACTCTGAAGCAACGGGACATTGGCGGGATCGTGCGCCTGCGGGTGACCATCTCGGCCAAAGGAAACGTCGAGCGGGTCGAACTGCTGGGAGGCAATCCGATCCTGGCAGAAGCGGCAGAATCGGCGGTGAAGCAATGGGTATATGCCAGCAGCCATTCCCAAAGCGTTGCTGAAGTCAGCCTGCGATTCGAAAGCCACCCGTAACCTTCCGTTCTATTCACTTTTATTCAGTCGCTGTGGCCGGCACACTTCATGACTCCCATATACGCTGTCCAGGGGCCGACCTGATCGCGATATTGAAAGGCCATGACCCGGGAAATCTGGTGCAGGTGAGTGAGATCGTGAGCCGCCCAGGTTGCCAGCAGCTGGGACAGGGTGACGCTACCCAGGGCGGGATGGCGGCCGCGGCGGGCAAAGTCTTCCGGCTGCAAATTCAGTGAGCGCAGCTCATCCAGGTTTTTCGCGCGCAATTCCGCAAAAGTATCGAGCAGCTGCGGCAAGGATTTTCCGGCGCTTTCCGCCTGCTGCGCAAAGCGATCGAAGGGCACGAAGGCCCGACTGTCGCCGAATTGCAAAATCAGCTTCACGCGCGGAATCCAGTCGGTTCGTTCCCCGTGGATCAAGTGGCCCACGACATCATACGGACTCCAGCTGTTGGGGCCTTCGTTGCGGAAAGTCCAGAAGTCAGGCAAGTCGCGGAGAAGTGCGTTCAAAGTTGCGGGCGTGCGAGCGAGTAGAGCCACAGCGGCGGGGTGGTCGTAAATCATGAATCGCTCCAGTGTGATGGCGTTGCGCGCTGACCTTAGGCTGCATCGTCAGCGTTTTAGCGGACCTCACATATTGGATGGAGCGGGATCGCGCAGGATTCTTCGTTTCGGCTGAGCGAGACCAAATACGTAAGAGGAGCATCAAGTCTGGAGCGATCTCTCACTTCCCGGGCGTGGCGCCGCCTTGCGTCGTGGCGTAATAACCGCTCTTGGTGCGGACAGTCATTTTGCCGTGGCCCTTTTCCTTGGCTTCCACGCGAATCTGCCGGAAGCCGCCGCTGGAGCGGGGATTGGTGGGGCGGTACCCAATCGTGTACTGGTTGCGAATGTCGTGGGCGACCTGGCGGCTGATGTTGTCGACTTCATCGAGCGTTTTCGGAAAGAAAGCCAAACCCCCGGTACGCTGGGTGATGATCTCCAGGGCGCGTTTGGCGCGACGAGGATGCTCTTCCTCGCCCAGTATCCCGATGGCATAGACAGCCGGGCCATTCTCCTGCTGCAGCCGCTTGACCGCCTGTTCGAGCGTCTGGCTGCTGGCGTTGTCCTCGCCGTCGGTGACCACGAAGAGGACTTTGCGCTCCAGCTTAGCGAAACGAAAGTTGTCAGCCGACGCGACGACGGCATCGTAGAACGCGGTGCCGCCCTTGGCATCGATTTTTTCCAGCGCTTCCTTCAGTTTCAGCAGATCGTTGGTGAAATCCTGGTCGAGGTAATACTCGTCATTGAAATTCACCACGAAAATCTGGTCCTGCGGATTACTGGCGCGGACCAGATTCAAGACAGCCTGGTTCACCTTCGCGCGCTTCTCTCGCATGGACCCGGAGTTGTCGATGACGATGCCCATGGCAACGGGAATGTCTTCGTGGTGAAAGTTGATAATGGTCTGGGCTTTGCCGTCTTCAAAGACAGTGAAGGCGTTGCGCTCGAGGTTGGTCACGATGTGCTGCTTGTCGTCCACGACGGTGGCGTGCAGCAGAACTTCGTCGACATCCTTGCGAATGACGTAGGTGCCATCGTCGTTTTGACCGCGCTGCTGAGCTGCAGGCGATTGCGCGCTGGGCGGTGTTTTTGGCGGGGCAGTGGAATCCTGGCAAGCAACCGGTAGCGCGGCGCACAACGCGGCCAGGATCGCGCACATCAGCCAGGATACGAGCGAGACAAACCGATTATTGTTCTTCAGGCGCGTAGTAACCAGTCCTGGCATAAACTCGGAGCGGCGGCAATCCTTTCGGCGGCAGAAGCTTCACTTTGATCTTACGCCATTTGCCGTCGCGCACGATTTTGCTGGGACGATAGCCTAAGACATACTGGTTGCGGAGTTCCATGCCGATTTTGGTCGCGACATCGGTGAGGTCATTGGAATTTTCCACCGTGAAGGCGCGGCCGCCCGTAAGTTCGGAGATGTCTCCCAGCAGGGCCGGTCCGAGTTTTTCTTCCTGCGTTTGAAAGTAATGATCGTACAGGCCGATGGCGTAGATCATCACGTCGGCTTCCTTCACCAGCGCCTTGATCTCACCCTCGGTGTAGCGGCTGTGATTGTCTCCGCCGTCAGAAATAATGAGCAACGCTTTCTTGGGATATTTGGCCTGCCGCATTTTGCTGACGCCCATATAGATTGCATCGAGCAGCGCGGTGCGCTTTCGCGGCCCGGTGAAGACCAGCTTGTTCTGGATCTCTTCCACGGAGCTGGTAAAGTCATTCACGACTTCCGGCTCGTCGGAGAATTCGATCATGAAGAATTCATCCTGCGGGTTGGCAGTCTTAAAAAATTCGATCACCGCGTCTTTGGCACGATCGATTTTATTGGCCATGCTGCCGCTGGAATCGAAGACCACGCCGAGCGAGACGGGCGCGTCTTCACTCGAGAACGACTTAATGTCCTCTTTGCTGCTGCCCTCGAAGAGCTCGAAGTTTTCTTTTTCCAGGCCAGTGACAAGCCGATTGAGCGGATCGGTGATCGTCACCGGAACCAGAACCAGATCGACGGCCACTTTCAGCGGACGAACATGCGAGTTGAGAGAAGCGGGGACCAGAGGCTCATCGCCAACCTTCGCCGTTTCGCGTCCAGCATTGGCGGGATTTGGACCCTGCGCTTCGCGAGGCGCGACGTGCACCTGATTCACGTCCGCCTGAGCATGCGCCGAGACGGGCAACATGCAAACCACGCAGGCGACAGCGTGCATAGACAACGTACAGAGCGTGATTTTTAGCGCATGGGGGGGCTGCACAAACCAGGAGTGAATCAGGAGGGAGTATCGATCTAAAATCCCCAAGTACCCATTCCGGAGGGACATAAACACCTCTTTGGCCGCGATAGTAACACAGGTTGATCGGGCAGGCTGAGCTTTTTTGTCAAAAGTTCATCACCAACCGGAGTGCAACCCATTTCGGAGCAGCCGGACCGAGAAGCCTCAAACTGGTTTTGCAGCCTTGCTACAATCAGAGGTTTCCATGGCTGACATTCTTCCGTTCCGCGCCTTCCGCTACGACCCGCAAAAGGTGTCCTACGCCCAGGTCGTCACCCAGCCTTACGACAAAATCACGACCGAGATGCAGAAGCGGTACTACGCGGCGAGCCCGTACAACCTCGTCAGAATCATCCTTGGGCGAGGCGAACCGAATGACAATCCGGCGAACAATGTATATGTCCGGGCAGCCGCCAATTTCCGCGACTGGCGCGGGAAGCAGGTGATCCGCCAAGATGCGCAGCCCTCCATTTATTCATATACACAGCGCTTTTCACCTCCCCAGGCATATGGAAAAGCGGAGGGAACGACATTAGAGCGCCGCGGCTTCATCGCCCTTGGGAGGGTTGAAGATTATTCGCAACAAGTGGTGTTTCGCCACGAGCAGACACTCTCCAAGCCAAAGGCAGATCGCCTGGAATTGTTGCGGGCCACACGGGCGCACTTCGGGCAACTTTTCATGCTCTACGAAGACGACGGCCAAGTCGATGCTCTCCTTTCCACCGAGCATGAACCTGCAATCAGCGTGACGGATGAATATGGGGTTGTTCATTCATTAAAGCCGGTGGCGGATGCGAGCGTGATTGCTGCCGTGCAGGACGCAATGAAGGATAAGAAACTGATCATCGCGGACGGGCACCATCGCTATGAAACCGCGCTCAACTACAGAAATGAGCAGCGGGAGGCCGCCGGCAAGAATGCGTCCCCCGAAGCACCGTATGAGTTTGCCATGATGACGTTTGTGAACATGAAAAGCCCCGCCCTGGTGATCCTTCCAACCCATCGAGTGGTGCATGGATTGGCAGAATTTTCTGCGGACGAATTTCGCAAGTCGGCGAAGAAATATTTTGATGTGGAAGAAGTGGATGGAGCAATCACGGGAACGTGCGCCCTGGCTACGTTGCGGGAATGTGGACGCGCGGGAACGACCATCCTTGCTGTGGCGGCACAGCGAGCTTTTTTGCTGCATCATCCCAATCCCAACGCAAATGAAACTTTCCGCGGCGTTTCGGTTCGGCAGCAGGCGCTGGATGTGGTCCAACTGCACAAGTGCCTTCTGGAACATGTGCTGGGGCTGTCGGAGGAATCCATTCGCAATCAGCAAAATCTTTCTTACCTGCGCGATGCCAATGGCGCTTTGACCCAGGTGCGGGAGGGGCGAGCCAACGTGGCATTTTTGATGAATCCCTGCCGCATGGCGCAGGTGCGCGATATTGCCTTCGCCGGCGAAGTGATGCCGCAAAAATCCACGGATTTTTATCCCAAGCTGCTCAGCGGGCTCGCCATTTATGCTCTCGACTAGAAAGACACTGGCGCTTGGTTTCGGGGCGCGTCAAGGGAACAGGATGTTGAGGATCGTAGTTTCTGTTTCTGTGCTGCTCGGCCTCGGTATTCTGCTGGTGCAGGGCACGAGCTCTCAGAAACATCTCTCCGTGTATTCCACTGCAGCGAATTATTCTTTGCCGCTGGTGCAACGCCAGGCGCGCGATTACGTTGGCTTATTGGAACTGCTCGAACCGTTGGGAGCGGTCACCGCGAAAACCGATGCGCTGTACTGGCATCTCCGCTATGACAAGGTGCAGGGCGACTTCGGCGTTGGACGAACCCACGCTCACGTGCGCGGGCACGACGTCGACCTGTCAGGAAAGTTTCTGATCGAAAACGGGCGTGGCCTGGTCCCGGTCGATGCGCTCAACGCTTTGTTGCCGCTCTTTTTGGGAGGCCCGGTCACGTTCAACGCGGAGTCCGATCGCCTTTTTGTCGGCAGCATCGCGACGCACTTCACCGCCTCGGTGGCAGACCCTTCGCATCTCGTCTTCCATTTCACGGCGCCAGTGAATCCCACGGTCGCAACCGAAAGCGGAAAATTGCGGATGACCTTCACGCGTGAGCCCATCACGGCGCCGGCCTCGCCCACGCTGACCTTCGACAGCAAAGCCATTCCCTCCGCAACTTACTCCGAAAGCAACGGCGCAGCCGAGGTCACGGTCAATACGACGATTCCTCTGATCGCCAACTTCAGTGCGGACGGCAAAACGATCACCTTGGGCCCGGCAAAGACGCAAGCGGAAGTCGCCGCCACCCCCCAACAACCCGCCACAAACCAGCCTGCGAATCCGGCTCCCGCGGCTTCTATCGGTAAGCCGGCCGCCACGTTCACACCAGCAACGCCGTCGTCTGCGCCAAGACGATATTTCGTGGTGATCGATGCCAGCCATGGCGGCGATGATCGCGGAGAGGCGTTGAGCGCCTCGCTTCCCGAGAAAGACGTGACCGTGGCGTTTGCCCGGCGCTTGCGGCAGGAATTGGATGCTCGAGGAATCGGCTCGCTGGTGCTGCGCGACTCCGATGCCAACCTGTCGCTTGACGAGCGGGCATTTTTCGCCAACAGCACGCACGCCGCGCTGTACGTAGTTTTCCATGCCGCATCCAGCGGGCATGGGGTTCGGCTCTACACGTCGCTGCTGCCTTATGCGGATACCCCCGACCGGGGTCCGTTCCGCGCGTGGAGCGACGCCCAGGTTTCATTCCTGACTTTGAGCCAAGCCGCGGCGGGCAGCGTGGCGGCGGAACTTCGCAAGCAGAATGTCAGCGTGCGCAGCCTGGCTGCGCCGTTGCGGCCATTGAACAACATAGTCACGGCGGCGATTGCAGTGGAGGTCGCGCCCCAGGCGAATGATCTCTCGCAACTGACCGCGCAGGATTACCAGCAATTGGTGGCCAGCGGCGTGGCCAACGGCGTGGCGGCGATCCGCTCGCAGTTGGGAGCGGCGCCATGATTCCCCGCTCCTTTTACATTGCGCTCTCCATTTTGCTGGCGGCAGTGCTGGCAATGGGACTCTACGCCTGGCATATGCGCGGGCGCGCGGCGGCGACGCCGGTGACCGCCACCGACACCCGGCCGGTGGTTCCGCCGGTATCCGGCGCGCAGGAGCGGGTCACACTCTACGTAGCTTACGACGACATTGGCATTCTGCGTCCGCAGGCCGCGCAGGTTGCTCTGCCATCGGTGCGCCAGCAACGCGCCGAGGAAGTGCTGCGCGCGCTGTTTGCGACCTATCTCGACAAGAATTCACCCCACGCCCTGCCGCCTGGTTCCGACATACGCAGCGTCTACCTGGTCGACCCCGGGCTGGCGGTCATTGACGTGAATGGGGCTCTTGCGGATGGCCACCGCTCCGGCGTCCTGACCGAGGAATTGACCATTGCCTCGTTGATTCAAACCCTTTCTGCCAATATTCCGGGAATCGCGCGAGTCAAGATTCTGGTGGAAGGCAAGCCGCGCGATACGCTCGCTGGACACGCCGACTTATCAGGCTTTTTCGATGTTTCCGCCGTAGGCCAGTTAGCATCGCAGTTAACATCCGCTCAGTAACTCTTAGAACCTAAGCCACATTCCTCGCTGCGGCGCTGCTCCAACCAAATTGAATACCCCTACATCCAATTCCCGGCCATCCGCAGGCCGAGGAGTACCCCATGCCACTTCCAGTGCGACATTTTGCAGCGATGCTGATCGCTGCTGTTTTAACTCTTTGCGGCGCAAGCTCCGCCGCCACCTACAAACTTCTCTACACGTTCACCGGCTATTCCGACGGCGCTTTGCCTGAAGGTGCCCTTATCTTCGACGCCGAGGGAAACCTTTACGGCACCACCGCAGCTGGCGGCGCTTTTGGCGGCGGGACCATTTTCGAGCTCAGCCCGAACTCCGATGGGAGCTGGACCCGAACGATTCTTTATAGTTTCAACTATCCCACCGACGGCGGCTCGCCGACGGGCGCGCTGCTCATGGATCAGCACGGAAACTTGTACGGCACCGCGCAACAGAGCGGAATCCAAAACGGAAATTGCACAGTTGGATGCGGTACCGTCTTCGCCTTGGTGAAACAGGGCGATACCTGGAAATACTCGATCCTGCACAGTTTCCACGGAATGCCGGATGGAGCTTTGCCCTCGGGTACGCTGGTCGCTGACGCGGCTGGAAATCTCTACGGCACGACCGTCAGCGGCGGCGCCGATGATGTTTGCTTCGAAGGATGCGGCACTGTATTCCAGTTGTCGAAAACCAGCAAGGGGTGGAAAGAGCAGGTTATTCACACGTTCACCAATGCATTTCTGGATGGAGCATACCCCGCCGGAACTCTGGCGATTGATCGCGCAGGCAATCTATACGGATCCACCAGCATCGGCGGTCTAACTGGGTACGGCACGGTTTTCGCGCTTCGTAACACTGGAACCGGAATTTGGACGGAAAATATTCTTTACAACTTCTGTAGCCAAGTCGACTGCGCCGACGGCAATGCAGCCGCAGGCGGGGTCACGCTGGCGAACGGACGCCTGGTCGGAAACGCGCAGAATGGCGGTGGCACCGGTTTCTATGGTTCCTTCTTCGATCTGACCCCCAGCCCGAAAGAATGGAACATTAACTATTTCAACTTCGACATCACCGCCGGCGCAGCCCCGATTTCTCCCGTTTTATATTCCGGAGGAAATTTCTACGGCGTGACGGAGCAGGGCGGCAACCAGAATCTCGCGTGCAATCTCATCTACGGCGACGGCGTCGTATACGAAGTAAAGGGGAACGGCACGAATCTGAGTGAAACCGTTCTCTACTCGTTCAGCGGATCGGATGGCTGCGGTCCGGTCGGCGGGTTAGTCGCCGACAAGAATGGCAATCTCTTCGGCACAACCATGTTCGGCGGCAGCGCGAATGATGGCGTTGTCTTCGAACTCACACCGTAGGCCTGCCTTGACAGTCGAAGCGGTTCGAAAACAATGAGGACGCGGCGATCGCCGCGTCCTCTATTTTTCAGCAGATTCGTGACCCAACAACTCTTAAGCGCCGACCAGCGCCGGCTCGGCGTCATACATGCCGTGCCAGCTGGTGGCGGCCTTCAGTTTTCCATTGACGTTGTTGATGTTCTTCACGCCTTCGGTCTCCAGCCACTTGCGGAAAGCGGCTGCGCCTTGCTTGGCATATACGGGGATGCCGTCTTTCCAGGTCGCGCGGCCACAAAGCACGCCATTGAACTTAACCCCCGACTCGCCTGCCAGCTCCAGCGTTTCGCTGAATTCGGCGTTGCTTACGCCGGCGGAAAGATAAATGAAGGGCTTGGTCGCCGCCGCGGCAGCCTTGTGGAACAGATCGATGGCTTCCTTCTTTGAATAAGCCTTCTGCCCACCAAAACATTGCACTCCTTCAACGAACTTCATGTTGACCGGCACTTCGACCTTCAGCACGTCGACGCCATAGCGATCCTTGCTGAACTCGCGCATGCTCTCGGTAACGATGTGCGGCTTCTTCCTGGCATATTCCAAACCCTTTTCGTCGGCGCCTTCTTCGTAGCCGACGAATTCCAAAAAGAAGGGGATATCGTTGGCGCGGCACTCGTCGCCGATGCGCTCCACCCAGGCATGCTTGGTTTCGTTGACATGCTTAGGATCGGTGGGTGTGTAGTAAAGAAGAATTTTCACGCAGTCGGCGCCGGCTTCTTTCAAGCGGCGCGCCGACCAGTGATCGAGCAGGTCGGGAAGGCGGCCGGGGCCGGTCTTGTCATATCCTGTTTTCTCGTAGGCCAACAGCAATCCTGCATTCTTGGCGCGCCTTTTGGACGCGGGCAAGCCCCACTCAGGATCGAGCAGGATGGCGCTGGCGTGCGGCGTCAGAACCTCGGTGACCAGCGACTTGAATTCTTCCATCATGGCGTCGGAAATTTCGCCGCCTTTTTCTTTGCCGAGGGATTTCTGCAGGGAACCGCGCTGATCCATGGCAGCCGCCGCAATGACGCCTCGTTCATTGGATACTTTCTTAAGGCCCGCAAGCTTGCCGGGGGTGAGCTTCATGGGATTCCTCCAGAGGGTTCAGAGAAGATGGGTTGTTTCAAACAGGCCATTGTAAACCAAGGGATGCAGAATGCGGGGATCGGCTTGCACTTCTCAGGCCTTGGAAATTCAGATTTGGGAAGGTGATCTGCGACGGCGGAGGGACCAAGCTGCTCGGTTCAGTCCCATGGGAACTGATCTCAATACCTTGGAAGAGATCCTGTCCTTTTGAAAGAATCAAGTTCTCTTCGAGAAAGAGGACGCTATGACAGAGTGGTTCGCGCGCCCGGTTTTGCACGTGTCCGATGTTGAGGCTTCGCTCCGCTTTTACGTGGACCGGCTCGGCTTCACCAGCCCGTGGCGCTACGCGGAAAACGGAAAAACGCATGTCGCCCAAGTTGACCGGCAGGGCTGTGAGCTGATTCTGGCTGACACGTGGCCGGAGAAGATCGGCAAAGGCCTGATGTTTATTTCCTTGAACGCCGAGACTGCAACCCGCGAGGCCGCACTCGCGGCGGTGGACGCTTTGCGAGCGGAGCTTGAGGCCACAGGCCTGCCAGTCAAGGACGGCTCGTGGGGTTACCGCGTTTTGGTAGTCGACGATCCCGACGGCAATCAGCTCTTCTTCAACTATCCGAGCGAATTCGGCGGGGCAGACGGAAATGGAAAGTAGACACTGGGGAAAGAGGCTTTTTGGCGGCTGGAGTTCGGCTTCCGAGGTGCAGTTTCAGGAAGGCCAAGTAGGCAGGGAGGGACGCGGGTCTATTTGGCTGCCGCTTTAGCCGTTCCACTGGCCAGCGCGCCGAGCGATCCTGTAACTGCATTGTCGTCATCGTTTCCCGTGTCCCCGGCGCGGATCGGCGTGTTCGGCTGAGTTTCGTAGGCGTAGCCCGTCAGCAGCGCGTGCATGTTGTTGTTCCTCTGAAACGGAGTCGTATTCAGCCTTGCCCACCCGAAATGCCTTTTGCCATCGATCTGAAACATAATGCCCAAATAACGGTTCTTTACGTTAATCCAGGCGCCGGCATAGTAGAATCCGCCGGTAGTAATGGTCGCCATCACACCACGACTGCGTGTGAAGGAGTCGATTGATCCGATGACGTCACCCGGCTCCGCGGCCCACACGAACGCGGGAAAGGCCGATATCGCGATGCCATTGCCCTCTCCCGGAACCGCTCGCAATTCATGGCGGGGAAATATGCTGCTTGTATAGAGACCCTCGCGGATGCCGATGTCGATGATTCCATCGTGGTTGAGGTCGATACGTATTTCCTGGCCAAAACTCAGTTCTTCGTGGGCGGGCGTATACACGATTTGCGCCGTGGCGGGCGGCGCGAGAGCCACTGCGCTCACTCCGGCGGCGCTGGCGGCAGCAGTATAAAGCGAGAGATCGCGATGAAGCCGGTGAGACAGTTTTTGAGGGTGGCTTGTCGATGCCACAGTTTGCCCTCCGCGGAGACCTAGCGCGGATTGTGCTTGGTTTGACTGCCAATGTCAATCTGGGGACATAGCGACGTGCCGTCGCACGGTGGTATCGTGGTATGACCACTTTTTGAGAGAGGCACGCGAAATCATGCCCATCGCTACGATTAATCCTGCCACCGGCGAAACCATCAAGACATTCCCAGCGCTCACCCCGGCCGAGGTTGAGCAAAAGCTGCAGTGCGCGGTCCAGACCTTCCACGCGGAACAGAAAACTCCGTTCGCGGAGCGGGCGCGGCGGATGCGCAAGGCGGCCGAAATCCTGGAGCGCGACAAAGACAAATTTGCGCACCTCATGACCCTGGAGATGGGCAAGCCTTACAAAGCTGCGGTCGCCGAGGCGCAGAAGTGCGCCGGGGGATGTCGCTACTACGCCGAAAATGCGGAAAAGTTTCTGGCCGACGAGCCGATCGAGACCGGCGCCAAAAAAAGCTTCATCCGTTACCGCCCGATCGGCCCGATCCTTGCCGTGATGCCGTGGAATTTTCCCTTTTGGCAGGTGGTGCGGTTTGCGGCGCCGGCGCTGATGGCCGGAAATGTGGGCTTGTTGAAACACGCCTCCAACGTGCCGCAATGTGCGCTGGCGCTGGAAGATATTTTTCTCGAGGCCGGCTTCCCCAAAGGCGCCTTCCAAACCCTGTTGGTGGGCGCGCAGCAAGTCGATGCCATCCTGAACGATTCTCGCGTTGTGGCCGCGACTCTGACTGGAAGCGAACAAGCGGGGATTCAAGTGGGTGTGTCGGCGGCCAAGCGCATCAAGAAAGTTGTGCTCGAGCTGGGAGGGAGCGATCCCTTCATCGTGATGCCCAGCGCCAACCTGGATGCGGCAGTAGCCACGGCCGTGGAGGCGCGCGTCCTCAACAATGGGCAATCCTGCATCGCCGCCAAGCGCTTCATCGTGGCTGAACCCATCGCGGCGGAATTTGAAAAGAAGTTCGTGGCGCGCATGCAGAATTTGCGCGTCGGCGATCCGTTCGACGAGAAAACCGAGCTGGGCCCGCTGGCCACTTCCGACGCCGTCAAGTCGTTGGACGAGGACGTTCAGAAAAGCGTGAAAGCTGGAGCCAGGGTGCTGACCGGCGGCCACCCTCTCAAGCTGCCGGGCAACTATTACGCCCCCACGGTTTTGAGCGATATTCCCAAGGAATCTCCGGCGTACCGCGAAGAATTCTTCGGGCCCGTGGCGTCGCTGTTTCGCGTGAAAAATATCGATGAAGCGATTCAGCTGGCAAACGACAGCCGCTTCGGGCTGGGCGCCAGCGCATGGACGAATGACGATGCAGAGCGCGAGCGCTTCATCAATGAACTGGAGTCTGGCATGGTCTTTATCAATAAGATGGTGGCATCCGATCCGCGCATTCCGTTCGGCGGGGTAAAGCAGTCGGGCCACGGGCGCGAACTGGCCGCCAACGGCATCCGGGAGTTCATGAATATCAAGACGGTGTCGATCGCCTAGATTCCACCCAGCGGCGCATGCGCGCCTGTTGGACCGCGTTACTGCCGCAGCGTGATCCCGCTCAGTACCGCTTGCTGCTTGGCAATCAGATCCTGCACGCCCTGGCGGGCAAACGCCATCATCTTGGCGAACTGAGCTTCCTCGAAGGCCTGGCGCTCTGCCGTGGCCTGCACTTCCACCATGCGGCGGCCGGCGGTCATGACAAAATTCATGTCCACCTCGGCGCGCGAATCCTCTTCGTAACACAGGTCGAGCAGGATTTCGCCGTCCACAATTCCAACGCTGACTGCAGCCACAAAATCTTTCACGGGCGCTGCGGTAAGCGTTCCCGCCTCCACCAGCTTTTCCAGCGCAAGCCCGAGTGCAACAAATGCGCCCGTAATGGAAGCGGTGCGCGTGCCGCCGTCCGCCTGGATCACGTCGCAATCGATCCAGATGGTGCGCTCGCCCAGCCGCGACAGCTCGGTGACCGCGCGCAGCGATCGCCCGATCAGGCGCTGAATTTCATGGGTACGGCCGCTGGGACGCCCTTTGGCCACTTCCCGCGGCGTTCGCGTGAGCGTGGCCCGAGGAATCATGGCGTATTCGCTGGAAATCCACCCCTTGCCCGAATTGCGCAGGAACGAAGGGACGGATTCTTCCACCGACGCGGTGCAGATGACCCGCGTGTTGCCGACCTCAATCAAAACCGAACCCTCGGCCGTAGTGATGAACTCCGGAGTGATGGATACAGGGCGAAGTTGATCGACTGCGCGATTATCGGAGCGATAGAACATACCGGCAAATTGTAATTGATTGAGCACGTTCAGTTTTCCCAGCTTGACGTAAGTTATATCGTTCGATATAGTTATCGATAGATCGACAGGAATTGCGCTCCAGCGTTTTGCTTCAACAGAAAACCGAGCGCCCTTTCCCCGAGGTTAAATTTGGATTGGAGGAACGAAGTTTATGTACGGAGGATGTAGAACGTGGTGGCGCGGTGGCATGGCAGCGCCTTTTATGGGGGGCGGCATGTTTCCCTGGGGCCGCGGAGGCCGCTGGAACAGTCGCTTTTTTGGGCCAGGAGAAATTCGCCTGGCGCTGCTTTCCATGCTGGAAAGCGGTTCGAAACACGGTTACGAGCTGATGAAGGAGCTGGAGACGAAGTCCGGCGGCACTTATAAAGCCAGCGCCGGCGCGGTTTATCCAGCACTACAGCAGCTTGAGGACGAAGGCCTGGTGACCTCGGACCAGACTGGCGGGAAGCGAACGTATTCGCTGACCGACGCGGGCCGGCAGGAACTGAAACGCGAGGCCGACGTGGTCCAGAAAATCTGGCAACGCGCCGAGCAGGCCGGCGATTGGGGTCCGTGGATGGGCCCGGAGGGGGCAGAAGTCATGCGTCCGGCAGCGGAAGTCATGAAATCGGCGCTTCGAGCAGCCACCCGCGGCAGCCACGATGCCGCCCGCATCGCAAAGATCCGCGAGGTGCTGGAGCGGGCCAAACGCGAAATCGAGAGCCTGGAAAAACAATCCTAGGCCCTGATGGTCAAGATGAAGTTGTCAAAATGAAGTTGTCAAGATGAAAAGGGCGCGGCTTCCCGGCCGCGCCTTTTTGTCGCTCACCGAAATCCGATTACTTCTGTGGGCAGTCTTTACAATTCTTCACTCTATTCGGAACAACTTCCTGACGCGAAATTGCTTTATCTATAATAGAGAGCGAATTTAGCCTCTCCGGAGTAGCCGAACCCAGGAGGCGCCACATGTCTGCCAGCTTTCCATCTGATCCAGCTTCGTTTTCACCATCCCCATCAACTTCCCCGATGCATTCAAGGACAACCAGATTGATTCTCGTGCCGCTGTGCCTGCTCGCGTCTTATGGCTTCAGTCAGCAGAGCACGACCAGCAATTCGCCGGAAGCTCCGGCGGCGGAGCAACCACCCGCCATCCCTGCCGCTCCGTCAGTGATTACGCTGCCCACGGGAACCGGAATCGCGCTAGAGCTAACGCATCCCATTCAAAGTCGCCTTATTCATCGCGGCGACGATATTTATGCCCAGATCGTTTCAGCCGTGACCTCCGGCGATCAGGTCGTCATTCCGCAGGGAACACTGGTGCAAGGCAAGGTGGAACGGCTGGGACGCAATGGCAGCCGCGGGCAAATCTATTTGAAGTCGTTGTCGGTCATTTTCGATGATGGCCACGTGGTGTCCGTGCCCGGACCGATCATGATGCAGAGCGATCAAGGATACGCCTTGAAGGATCCTGGGAACGCGCGCATCGCGGCCTTTGTGGCGCTGCCCATGGCGGGGGCGGGCATTGGAGCGCTGGCCGGGCATGCGGCCGCAAGTTCTACTGGCACAACTGTTACCAATTCCCTTCCCGCTGGTTGCACCGGGCCGCCGCCAGGCTGCCTGACCACAAGCTTGACCGGCCCTCCAGACAAGGGCAAAGAGACGGTGATTGGCGCTGCTATCGGGGGAGGAGTGGGATTGGCCGCGTCGCTCATCGTGCTTGGAACCTCGCACCATTTCTTCCTGGCAGTTGGCGCTCCGGTTGAGATGGTTCTGCCGCGTCCCGTGGTTTTGCCGGAAGACCAGGTTTCGCAAGCGATTCGGGACGCGCAGGCCGAGATCGCCGCCGAGGATGCGAACCAACCATCGCCGCCGCCGGGCCCGGCAGAGGCGCCAGTGAAATGAAGACCTTAGTTTTTTAGTGCCACTCGTCCACATGGGCGCCGCTGCACGCGGCGCCTGTTTTTTTCCGCCTGCCTTCTGGACCACACTCCATGGCGACGAAAATCGATTAAGCTCGTAGCATCGCGGCTTCAAGATTTACGATTGGCTGCCGCGAGGTTGCGGAATTACCGCTTGCTCATGGAATCACCCTCACCAACTGTGCCTCCCTCGCGTTCCGCGGAAACAGGGAAACTTCCTCGCCTCGCAGCCGGAGTTGTGCTGATCCTGTGCGCGATCAAGCTGCTGCTGCACATTTTCACCAGCCTCCGGCACTATGGCTATTTCCGCGACGAACTCTATTACCTCGACATGGCGCGGCACCTCGATTGGGGATACGTCGATGCCGCGCCCCTGATTGCGGTTTATGCCAAGGTTGCGCTGTGGATGGGCGGCTCGCTGGCCGCGTTGCGAATTCTTCCGTCACTTGCTGGCGCAGGCTTGATCGTTATCTCGATCCTGATTGCGCGTGAGTTGGGCGGCGGCCGCTACGCTCAGTTGCTCATCGGGCTTGCCATCCTGCTCTGCCCTGCCGTGCTGCTTTTCGACAGCTTGCTTACCATGAACGCTTTCGAGCCGGTCTACTGGATGGCCTGCCTGCTGTTGGTGGCGCGCATCCTGCGCACTGGCGATTCGCGACTGTGGCTCTGGTTCGGCTTGCTCGCTGGCATCGGCCTCGAAAACAAGCACTCGACTTTGTCGTTCGGATTTTCGGTTACCATCGCGCTCCTGCTGACCGAGCATCGCCGGGAATTCGCGCGAAAGTGGATCTGGATCGCTGGATTGCTCGCCTTTGCGCTGCTGCTGCCAAACTTGATCTGGCAAATTCGTCATCACTTCCCGACCATCGAAGACCTCGCGAACGTGCGCCGCGAAGGGAAAAACATTGTGCTCGGTCCCTTGGCATTCACGGGCGAGCAGATTCTCGATCAGGGTCCGCTTTTCTTCCCGCTTTGGTTTGCCGGCTTGATCTGGTTTCTGCGCGAGCGGCGCTGGAGAGTGCTCGGCCTGACGTTTGTCGTTTTCTTCGTGCTGATGGAGATGCTGCACGCGAAAAATTACTACGTGTTCCCGATTTATCCGGTAGTAATGGCGGGAGGCGCGGTCGTCATCGAACGCTGGCTGGCGAAGCGCGCCGCCTGGACACGTACAGCGATTGTCGTGGTCCTGTTAGCTCTTTCGCTGCCCGCCGTTCCCTTCTTCACCTGGATGCTGCCGCCGGAGCGGCTACTCGGCTTGCAGGAGCGGGTTGGATTCAAGATGTCGAAGGCCGAAGTGGCTCACGAGTCGCTCCTGCCGCAACCAATCGCCGATCAATTCGGCTGGCCGGAACTGGTGAGCGATATCGCCACCGTGTATAACTCCCTGCCGTCAGAGGAGCGCAGCCAGACCGGCATCTGGGCCGGCAATTACGGAGAAGCCGGCGCGGTGAATCTTTTCGGCCCGCGCTTCGGTCTGCCGACAGCGTACTCGCGCCATCAAAATCACTGGTTCTGGGGACCGCCGCCGCAGGTCTACAAGAACTTGATCGTGATCCAGTGGAGCGAGGAGGACGTGCGCGACAATTGCACGTCCTATCAGGCTTTCAATCATTACAACAAATTCGGCATGGGCGAGGAGAATCAGCCGTTTTATCTGTGCCGCGGGGTGAAGTTCGACATCCAGAAAATCTGGTGGCACTCGCACCACTGGAATTGATTGGGCAAATTGAATCGCGAGTTAGGCTGGATCGCGATTCACAGTTTCCATGGAAAACGCCGGCAGACACACGGCAATGTATTCCGCGCCGCCGTCCTGCGGGGTGGAGTAACGAACCCACTCGCCGGCGTGGGCGATAACAGCTTGCCCGGCGGCCACATCGAGTGCTCCGCCTTTGTGCTCAACCCTCAACATCCCCTTCAAAACGACAGTGAATTCTTCGAACGCCGGCGTCTGGCCCGGTTCGACCCATCCCTGTGGGCTGCGCATGTGGGCCACGCTCGCAGCAGAAGTCTTGGAGTTGACGCGGCCGACGTATTCGTCGATGAGCTTGGGTTTGTTGCCGGCAGATTGGATACGCGTGGGCTGGGAGATGAGGGTAGGCATGCAATTTACTTGGCTACCACCACCGCTTCCCGCACCCCGATCCCCGGCACCGTTTTGCCCACGACCGCCGCGATCTGCCGCACCTGCACCATTAATTCGTCAAACTGGTCGGGAAACAGCGACTGCGGGCCATCGGACATGGCTTCATCGGGCTTGTTGTGAACTTCGACCATCAAGCCGTCGGCGCCTACGGCCACGGCGGCGCGCGACAAGGGCGTGACTTTGTTTCGCTTGCCCGTCCCGTGGCTGGGATCGACCAGAATTGGCAGGTGGCTGAGCCGCTGCACCGCCGGCACTACGCTCAAGTCAAGCGTGTTGCGAGTATGGTCGGCGAACGTGCGCACGCCGCGCTCGCACAGGGCCACGTTGTAATTGCCTTCGCTCAAAATGTATTCCGCGGCCATCAGAAATTCTTCCAGCGTAGCCGACATGCCGCGCTTGAGCAGCACCGGCTTCTTAGCCCGCCCGGCGCGCTTGAGCAAGGAAAAATTCTGCATGTTGCGCGCGCCGATCTGAATCATGTCCGCATATTCTTCCACCAGGTCCAGCGATTCGTTATCGATCGCCTCGGTGATAATTTTCATGCCGTACTTGTCGCGAATTTCCGCCATGATGCGCAGGCCTTCTTCACCCAGTCCCTGAAACGAATAAGGCGACGTGCGCGGCTTGTAGGCGCCCCCGCGAAAGAACTGCGCCCCGGCGCGATGCACGCGCTCGGCCACGGCAAAAGCCTGCTCGCGGCTTTCGATGGCGCACGGCCCGGCCACAATTGCCAGCCCGTTGCCGCCCATCGCCGCGTTGGTACCGGCAAAGCGAATTACCGAATTGTCTTCCTTGACGTCGCGGCTGACGAGCTTATAGGGCTTTGAGACCTTAATGACTTCCTGCACGCCCGGCATCTCTTCCAGCGTGCCCTGCTCAACTTCGCCGCGGTTTCCGGTAATGCCAATGGCGGTACGTTGCGCGCCCGGCATGGGATGAGCGCGGTAACCCAGGTTCTCGATTTTCGCGCACACGTCGCGGACTTGATCCTCCGTGGCGTGCGCTTTCATGACAACCAGCATGGTTCCTGCCTCAAAGTCCCAAGTTTATCGTTTCCCGCAAGCCGCAGCAAACGCAGCGATTGAATCGCGGTTGAGGTGGCGTTTGCCAGCGGGTGGGCGAAGCTGTTCCCCGTGTGCACGACCTCCGACGAAAGCTACTGGAGCCAGAACCGGCGCACACACATCTCGACATGGCCGATGGAAGAAGAGGCCACGCGGGTAGCTTCGCGATAAAAGAATTTCTGCGGGGACGGGCTGGTTCGCCCGCCCCGCGGAATCGCTCGCGCAGCTTATACTTTCTCTATGCCGCGCTCCATGGCCCGCGAACAGGATATTCTCGCGCGGCCTTCCCCGAAACGCCCGCCCCGCCTGACTTCCCGCCGCATCGGCATCCACACTTCCACCGCCGGAGGAGCCTGCAACGCGGCCGAGCGCGCCTACCGCCTCGGCTGCAATACGTTTCAGATGTTTTCCTCCAGCCCGCGCCAGTGGGCGCCTTACGAGTTGAGCGATCTGCAATGCGCCGAGATGTCCCGCTTGCGCGCCCAGTACGGGCTGAAGCCGCTAGTGATTCACACCAACTACCTGGTGAACCTGGCAAGTTCCAACGAACTTTTCCTCCGCAGGTCGGTGGAAGCATTTCGCGGCGAAGTGGAGCGCGCTCTCGCACTGTGCGCAGAATATCTGGTGCTTCACCCCGGCTCATTTCGCGGCGCCGACCGCGAGCAAGGACTTCTGCGCACAGCTGCCGCCATCGATGCCGCCACGCAGGGCCTCGACCTCGCGCACAACGGCTTGACCATTTTGATTGAGAACACCGCGGGTTCCGAATTTTCCCTTGGCGGCAGCTTCGAGCAAGTCGCAGAGGTGATCGATCGCCTGCGCGGCATCCTGCCCATTGCCGCCTGCATCGACACCTGCCATACCCATGTCGCCGGGTACGACATCGTTAGCGCGGACGGCTTGGGCCAGACACTCCGGCATCTGGATGAAACCGTCGGATTGAGCATGGTGAAAGTTGTCCACTGCAACGATGCCAAGGCGGCGCGCGGCTCCCGGCTGGATCGCCACCAGCACATCGGCAAGGGCACCATCGGCAGCGAACCTTTTCGCCGTTTACTCAATGACCTGCGCCTCGCGCACGCGGCTTTCATCGCCGAGACCCCGATTGACGCTGCCGGAGACGACCGCCGCAACGTCGACGCGCTCAAGCGGCTGGTCGCTTGACCCGACGCTGGCGTCATCCATCCTCCGATTCATGGCATCCTATTGGCCCATGAGCCTCTGCAAGAATTTGGTTGCCGCGTCGGTCGCTGCGCTTTTTCTACTCGCTGGTGCCAGGCCTGCCCACCCTGCCGACGCCGAGTCCCACGCCGTCGAGTTCGCCATGAAGAACGTGATGTACCACTACTCGCAAGCGATTGCGGCCCACATTTTTCATCTCGAGGGAGAACTGCGCCCCACCAAGCCGGAGGCCATCGTCGTTTTCGATGATGCAAATTCTTTTGCCCTTGCTGTCTCTTCCGCGGAAATTTCCATCAGCTGCAGTTCCCTGGCGCAGGTGCTGAACCAGAATGTTTTTTCATCCGCCCAAGCGCCGATCCACAACGTGAGCATCGTCAGCGCCAACGACCGCCTGACCATCAAAGGCAAGTTTCACCTGAAAGGCGACGTGCCTTTTGAAATGACGGGAAGACTTTCCCCGGATCCGGACGGTCGAATTCGCCTGCACGCCGATCACGTGAAAGCCGCACATTTGCCGGTGAAAGGCCTGCTCGATCTTTTGGGGATTGACCTGGCAAAGCTCATCGACACGAACAAAGTGCGAGGCGTCGCCGTCGAGAAGGACGACATCCTCCTGGATCCGGAGCAGATTCTTCCGCCGCCGCGGCTGCAGGGAAAGGTATCCGCGGTGCGCCTGCAGGGAAATGACATCGTGCTGAATTTCGGCGGCCCGCCCGCGCCGCGTTTTGCGGCTCGCCAGCCGGGGAACTACATGGCATTCCGTCACGGCGAAATGCGCTTCGGCAAGCTGACCATGCACGACGCCGACCTGATCATGATCGACATGGATCCGCGCGATCCCTTCAACTTCTTCTTGCAGCATTACCAGGAGCAACTCGTCGCGGGCTACACCAAGAGCACACCCCAATATGGCCTTCGCACCTACACCAAGGACTACGACAAATTGCCAAGCCACCGGAGGCCGTCTTCGAGACCGCAGTGACCGCCTGCAAGCTGCGTGGGCAGGAAATGTATTTCCGGATCCGGAATGGCGAAGCGGTGAAGAAAAGTATCGGATCATCCGAATCCCGGCGTCTCATTGTAAAATCAAGGCTTCATTAAGACAGGCTCTCCGCAATGCCGCAAGACGAACAAACTGAAGCCGCCACTGTGACCCGCCCCGAGCACGAGCGCGACGAACGCTATGACGCGCAGCGAGTTGAGCCGAAATGGTTCGCGCGCTGGCAGGCCAATTCCCAGCTTTACGCCGCCGAAAAAAAGTCCACAAAGAAAAAGTTCTACGTGCTGGAAATGCTGCCCTATCCCTCGGGCGCGCTTCACATGGGTCACGTGCGTAACTACTCCATCGGGGACGCGCTGGCGCGTTACATGTGGATGAGCGGCTATAACGTGCTGCATCCCATGGGATGGGACTCGTTCGGCTTGCCGGCAGAGAACGCCGCCATCCAGAACAACACGCCGCCGCGCCAGTGGACGCTTGGCAACATAGCAAAGATGAAGGCGCAGATGAATCGCCTCGGCTTCGGCTACGACTGGGCGCGCGAGGTCACCACCTGCCTGCCCGAGTATTACCGCTGGAACCAGTGGTTTTTTCTCAAGCTCTACGAAAAGGGCCTGGCGTACCGCAAGAAAAGCAAGGTCAACTGGTGCCCAAAGTGCGCCACCGTTTTGGCGAATGAACAAGTGCTGGCCAATGGCACCTGCTGGCGCCATGAAGACACGCTGGTCGAGCAGCGCGAGCTCGAGCAGTGGTTTTTGCGCATCACCAAGTATGCCGATGAGTTGTTGCGCGATCTAGACAAGCTCGAAGGCTGGCCGGAAAAAGTCCGCACCATGCAGCGCAACTGGATCGGGCGCAGCGAAGGCACGCTGGTGGATTTCAAGCTCGACTACGCCGACCATCACAGCGGCTTCGGTCCCGCCGGGTCCACGATCAGCGTCTTCACCACGCGCGTCGACACCATCTTCGGCGCGACCTCGGTGCAGCTTGCGCCCGAGCACCCCATCGTGAGCGACCTTGCCGCCGCCAGTTCCGATCTGCGCGCGAAAGTCGATCAACTCATCGCCGAGCAGCGCAAAGCGAAGGAAAGTGGCGATATTGGCGAGATCGAAAAGCACGGCGTTTTTACCGGCCGCTACGCCATCAATCCGTTTAACAACGAAAAAATCCCCATCTGGGTGGCAAACTACATCCTGATGGATTACGGCACGGGCGCCATCATGAGCGTGCCTGCGCACGATGATCGCGACTTCGAATTCGCGAAAAAGTACAAACTCGAAATCCGCCTCGTCATCCTTCCCATCACCGAGGGCGACGAAACCATGACCGAGCCGGCGCTTCCCTTCACCACGCACGATAAGGGAATGACCATCAATTCCGGCCAGTTCAGCGGGTTGGAATGCACGGACGCTGCTCGCAAGATGGCGGCTTATGCTGAGGAGCGCGGCTTTGGCAAGGCTACCGTAACTTATCGCTTGAAGGACTGGGGCATTTCTCGCCAGCGCTACTGGGGCACGCCGATTCCCATGCTGTATTGCGAGCGAGACGGCATTGTTCCCGTGCCCGAGAAAGATTTGCCGGTCGTTTTGCCGGAGAACGTCGACATTACGCTCACTGGCGGCTCGCCGCTCGGGCGCGTTCCGGAATTCGTGAATGCCACCTGCCCCAGGTGCGGCGGTCCGGCGCGGCGCGAAACCGACACCATGGACACGTTCGTCGACTCGTCCTGGTATTTTTACCGCTACACCGACGCGCACAACCAGCGCGCGCCGTTCGACTCCGCGACCGCGCAGTACTGGTTCGGTGACCGCGGCATCGACCAATACATCGGCGGGGTCGAGCACGCCATTCTTCACTTGATCTACTCCCGCTTCTGGACCAAGTTCATGCGCGACATGGGCCTGGTCTCGAACGACGAGCCGGTCACGCGCCTGTTCACGCAGGGAATGATTATCAAGAACGGCGCCAAGATGTCGAAGAGCTTGGGCAACGTGGTCTCTCCGGATGATATGGTGGCTCGCTACGGCGCCGACAGCACGCGCATGTACACTCTGTTTGCCACTTCCCCGGATCGCGAGCTCGACTGGCAGGATGATGGAGTCGAAGGCATTCAACGATTCTTATCGCGCACCTATCGTTTCGTGGTGCGCAATTTGCAGCCCGATGCCGATCGGGGTCAGGCAACTCCAACTGATCTTTCAGCCGACGCGCGCAACATTCAGCGCAAGCTTCATCAGACCATCAAGCGCGTCAGCGACGACTTCCAGGGCCGGTGGCACTTCAACACCTGCATCTCGGCCATCATGGAATTCGTGAACGTCCTCTACGCCACGGAAGAGGCCATCGCGCAAGGCGCAGTGCCGGCGCCGTTTCTCAGGCAAGTTCAGCGCGATCTCGTGCTCTTGCTCGCGCCCTTCGCGCCCTATCTCGCCCACGAATTGTGGGAAATGCTGGGCGAAAAGGAAGGCTTGCTCAAAGCCCCGTGGCCGAAGTTTGATCCTGCCCTGGCCAAAGAAGAAGAGCTGGAAATCCCGGTGCAGATTAACGGCAAGCTGCGCGCCAGAATCATCGTTCCCGCCGACGCCGACGAAGCGCTCGTGGTCGAGCGAGCCTTGGCCGACGAAAAGGTTCAGTCAGCGATCGCCGGCAAGCAGGTGGTCAAGAAGATTTACGTGCCCGGCAAGCTGCTCAACCTGGTTGTGCGCTGAACCGCGTTCCCCATGAGCAAGGTCTCTCCCACGCTTGAAGGCTTCCGCGTCGCCTTCCGCCGCCCGTCGTTCACCCTGGCCGAAATTACCTGGCGCTGGTGCTTCGGAGCGGTCGCCTGGTCGCTCTTGTTGTTCGGATTTTTCGAGTACCTCGATTCCCTGCCTGTAACCAACGGTGAAGCTCGCCTTTTATGGACTCGACAGCCGGCCCTGGTGACCCGCGCCCTCGAACATATCCTTCGTGGCAGCCTGAGCCGGACCGTATTCTCGCTGATGCTGGCTGCGCTCGGGTTGACTGCTTTCTGGATCATAGCTGGCGCGGTTGGACGAATCGCGACGGTCAGCAGCCTCCTCGATTTTTTTCGCAATAAGTTTTCCCTTTCCGATTGGATCCCCGAAAAGAAATCGTGGCCCCTTCGCGCCATCGCCGGATTGAATTTCTTGCGCGCAGCCACGGCCCTGGCGTCGGTTCTCGCCTTGATCGGCGGCAGCATTCTGGCCGGCTTCGTTTCGTCCCCCGCCAAGCTTCACACGGGCCTGGCCTTCTTGCTTTTCGTGTCAATGGCGACGATTATCTGCGCCCTGTGGCTCGCGCTCAACTGGCTGCTATCGCTGGCCTCGATCTTCGCCGTCCGGGATTGCGAAAACACCCCCGGCTCCCTTGTTCTCGCAGTGTCTTTCCTACGCGAGCATTTCGGCGCCCTCTGGGCCGTCAGCTCATGGACCGGCCTCGCCCATCTCACGGCCTTCAGCATAGCCACCACCGCCGCCTCGTTCCCGCTGGCGTTTCTCCCGGTCGCCCCGCATCTGGTGAAGATCGCCGTATTAATCGTGACTCTCGCCTACTTCGGCGTCGCCGACTGGCTCTACATCGCCCGCCTGGGAGGGTACGTCTGCATTGCCGAGATGCCGGCTCCGGCGTTGGTGTCGCCAACGCTTTCGGCCGCCGGCCCAGTGCCCGGCAGCCCGGTCAGCGCCGCGGTCGACCGGGATGAGACGATTCTCAGCGATCTCCCGGGGCTCGCCCTGGAAACGTAGTAAAGTGACTTCTTCTTTACAGGGCTTTTGTGATCTGAGACACTCATCCGTGGAAACCCAATCCATCGTCATCCTCGACTTCGGCGCGCAATATACGCAGCTCATCGCGCGCCGCATCCGCGAACAAAACGTTTTTTCCGTCGTCCTTCCCTGCACTGCGAAGCTCGACGAAGTCCGAAGTTATTCTCCTTTGGGCATCGTGCTCTCGGGCGCGCCCTGGTCGGTCTACGACAAAGACGCGCCGCCTGCCGATCATCGTTTGTTCGAGCTCGGCATCCCGGTGCTCGGCATTTGCTATGGGCTGCAGTTCATGGTGCACACGCTCGGCGGCAAGGTGCGGCCCGCCGAGAAGCGCGAATACGGCCACGCCGAAGTGGAGGTGGTTTGCGATTCTGTTCTGTTCCAGGGCTTGCCGCGCAAGCTTCCCGTCTGGATGTCTCACGGCGACGAGGCTCTCGAATTGCCGCCGGGCTTTGAATTGACCGCCAAAACCGCGCACGCGGTCGCGGGCATCCAGAACCTCGGCAAGAAGTTCTTCGCCGTCCAGTTTCACCCGGAGGTCCATCACACCCGCAACGGCACCGCGCTGCTGCGCAATTTCATCTTCGATATTTGCGGCGCGCGTCCGACGTGGACGCCGCAGCACTTCATCCAGGCGACCATCGACGAAATCAAGCGGCAGGTGGGTAAGGGGCGCGCCATCTGTGCGCTCTCCGGCGGCGTGGACTCGTCGGTAGCAGCGGCCCTGGTGGACCGCGCCATGCGCCACGGCAGCGCCAAGTCGCGCCTCACCTGCGTGTTTGTCAACAACGGCGTCCTGCGCAAGAACGAATTCGAAAAGGTGCAGAAAAATCTGCGCGACAAGCTCGGCCTGCATCTCGACGCGGTCGACGCCACCGAGCGCTTCCTCGCCAAGCTCAAGGGCGTCAGCGATCCAGAAAAAAAGCGCAAGATCATCGGCAACGAATTCATCAAGGTATTCGAGCGCGAAGCTCGCCGCATCGAAAAACAGGAAGGCAAGGTCAAGTGGCTGGTGCAAGGAACGCTTTACCCGGACGTCATCGAGTCGCGCTCGGTCCGCGGGCCCTCGCAGGTGATCAAGTCTCATCACAACGTGGGCGGGCTGCCGGAAAAAATGAAGCTCAAGCTTATCGAACCGCTCAAGGATTTATTTAAGGATGAAGTTCGCCGGATCGGTCGCGACCTCGGCCTTCCCGACGAGATCCTGCTTCGCCAGCCTTTCCCCGGTCCCGGCCTCGCCGTGCGCGTTCTGGGTGAGGTCACTCCCGAGCGCCTTGCCTTGCTGCGCGAGTGTGATGACATCGTCGTCACCGAGATCAAGAACGCCGGCCTCTACACCCGCATTTGGCAGTCCTTCGCCGTGCTGCTGCCGGTGATGACGGTCGGCGTGATGGGTGACATGCGCACCTACGCTCACACCTGCGCGATCCGCGCCGTAAGTTCCGAGGACGGCATGACCGCGGATTGGGTTCCGCTCCCGAACGAGGTCCTCAAGATCATCTCCAACCGCATTGTGAATGAAGTCAAGGGCGTGAACCGCGTGGTTTACGACATCACCTCGAAACCGCCAGGAACGATTGAGTGGGAGTAGGAGAGCAATTGCGGATTTGTGGCTGAGACTTTTTGATGACTTGAGCGTTGGCGTTGGCCACCGTGGTCTTCGCGCGCTCTATTCGGCTTGAAGCTCTCTGGTAGTCTTATTCCTCGGTCCTTCTGCCTTGAAGAAATTCCTTCTATTCATTGCAATCATCCCGCTGCTGGGCGCCGGCGCATGGTGGTATCTTCGCGAACAAACCCTGCCCAACTACGGCCCGGCGTACCGGGAATACGCCTACGTCACCAATGGCAAAAGCAACACCGTCAGCGTGATCGATCTCCGCACCTTCGAGCCCGCCAAGACCATTGCCGTTGGACTGGGTCCGGCCGGCATCGCGGCCAATGGCAAGAAGAACGAAATTTACGTGGTCAACACCGGCTCGAACAATGTCAGCGTCATCGACGCCGAAAAGAACGCGGTCGTTGCGACGATCGGCGTGCAAGGCAGGCCTTACTTTATCGATGTTTCTGAAGATGGCAGGCGCGCTTTCGTCGCCAACTCCGGCTCAGACAACGTCTCCGTCATCGACCTTGAACGCCGGAGCGTGCTCGCCACCATCCGCGTCGGCGCGGGGCCGGGGCTGGCACGGCTTTCTCCCGACGGGTCGACTATCGTAGTCTCCAACCGCAGCGACAACACCGTCTCCGTCATCGACGCCCGGCAACTGCGCGTGCGTTCTACGCTCCCGGTTTGCGAGCATCCGGAAGACATCGCGATCCTGCACGATTCTGCCAAAGTTTTCGTGGCCTGTTCCGGATCGTCGCAGGTCGCTTCCATTGCACTCGCAAACGCTAAGCCGGGCGCGGATTCAACGGACCGCGTTCTGGCCCTGCTCGATGTTGGCCGCACTCCTGTGAATCTTGCGCTAAAGCCGGACGGCGGCGAATTGATGGTCTGCGACTTCGACTCCGACAGCATTTCCATCATCGAAACCGCGAACAACGAAGTCGGCAGCAGCGTAGTGGTGGGCCAGCATCCCGCCCGTGCGGTTGTCACTCGCGACAATTCCCGCCTGTACGTCACCAATTTTGGCTCCGATAGCGTTGCCGTGTACGACATCGATGCTGGCCGGCGAATCGCCACCATCGGCGTCGGCAGCCATCCCGATGGCATGGCTCTTTCCCAGGACCAAAACTATCTTCTGATTCTGGATACGCAGTCGGGCGATGTCACGGTCATCCAGAAACGAACTCCGCGCAAGCTGGAACCTACCGAGTACTCTTTGATGACCCTGATCCCGGTCGGCGTGCAACCGAACGGAATTGTGGTGAAGTCTTTCATGGTGGGCGCCACCGGCCGCAAATAGCGACCTCTGAGGCAGGGCTGTTTTCAGTCGCCCCTCATCGTGCACCTCCTCGCCACAACCCAGCAGGCTCCCTCCGCAACGAATACGTGGGGCCGTACATCCGTCATTCCCGGCCCGGAGGAAACTTTACAAGATGAGCCGAACATCCAGCTTTCTTGCGGTCCTGCTCCTCGCCTCAGCCATAGCGCTCTCCGCTATCGGCACGGCGTGCGAACATCATTCCTATCGCGTGTACGACCCGTACTACAGCGACTACCACGTCTGGAACAACGATGAAGTCGTCTACTACCGCCAGTGGGCCCGCGAAAACCGCCGCGACGAGAATCGCGACTTCCGCCATCTGCCTCCCGAGGAGCAGAAAGAATACTGGACCTGGCGCCACAATCATGGCGATCATGATCGCGATCACGACCGGCACTGAAGCTTGACCCATTCGCATCTATTTTCCTGGCGGTCGGGCGTGAAATTTATTGCAACCGTGCGCTCGACCGCGACGGACCCAGCCTTTTGGTATTGGCTCAGTTTGAAACCCCGCCAGTCCAGCTTCATTCCGAAGCGGCGTCATTCCGAAGCCCTTCGCTTCGCCTGAGAAGCGGCTCCGCTCAGCATGACACCCTGCAAAGTGAATCAATGCTGGATTTCAGACTGCGCCACTACCAGCCTTTTTCCGGGATTGACTTCTGCGCGCAACTATGGCAAAAGTAGCTGGATGGCGCGCTGGAAGCTGGGTGTGTCGGGACTGATTGTTCTCGGCAGCGTGATTTTTATCATGCTGGTGATCGTCGTGCTTCCCGACGTCGACCTGCTCGATACTGCATTTCAGCGCGGAACCGCTCCCGTTGTAATTCACTCCCAGGCGACTTCCGTGCCGGGCGCGCTCCAGGTTCCGACTATTTTTCAGGTTGCGGCTAAACCCTCGCCCGTGCTCCGCGGTTTATATTCTTGGGGCACCCCTGCCGTTTTCTCCGGCCCCAATTTCTTGCCCGTTTTTCTCAGTTCTCTTCGGCGCTGAGACTCATCCCGAACCGGCTCCAGCTTGCTTCGCACGTCGAAGCAGGACGAAGGGGCAGATCGATACGCAAGCCTCGGGATCTCGTCCGTTCCGGGGGGGATGGACCCCCCGGGCTTTCATATCTCTGCCCCATTCCTTCACCTCCCCTACGCATGGGAAAGGACAAAAATATGCTCTTTGATCCGGATCGGTCTCAAGTCTTAGAAGAACTCGAAAGTTTGCGGGAAGTTGCGCGAATCATTGGATTCTCTCCCGCCGATATGGAAGATTTGATCGCAAGCGAACTTTCCATCGACGAAGTGCTCGATTTTATTCATGCGGTGCGCTCCAATCGCATGAATTAATGCTCGTTTTTGTCTCGGGGGCCGCGCGTTTCTTCTTGCCCGCGTCGCGGGTGGCGGCCCTGCTTTTCCTCGAAAGGAATTTCTGTGTTCTAATTCCTGCATTCTTTTCTCACCGGACAATCACGTATGAGCGCATTTCTGAAGATTCTGCGTCCCTGGCTCGCCTCGCTGGCCTCCGCCATGGTGACGCTCAATTGTTTTTCCGTACCCTCCGCCTGCCAGGCAACGACCTCATCGGCGCCGCCTGCACTCGACTCCTGGGTCTCGCAAGCCATGAAGACCTTCGAAGTTCCGGGCATGAGCGTGGCGATTGTGAAAGACGGCAAAATTGTCGTCGCCAAGGGTTACGGTGTGCGCAAACTGGGCGATCCCACGCCGGTGGACGAGCACACCATGTTCGGCATCGGCTCCAACACCAAAGCCTTCACCACCGCGGCCCTGGCCACGCTGGTCGATGCCGGCAAGCTTTCCTGGGACGATCCCGTTTATCAGCGCCTGCCCGGTTTCGTCATGTACGATCCTTACGTCTCGCATGAAATGACCATCCGCGACCTTCTCACCCATCGCAGCGGCATGGGGCTTGGCGAAGGCGACCTGCTGTTCTGGCCTCACACCACTTACTCTCGCGACGAGGTCATCTACAAGCTGCGCTTCATGAAGCCCGCATCCAGCTTCCGCAGCCGCTATGCCTATGACAATCTCCTCTACATGACCGCTGGGCAGATCATTCCCGCCGTTACCGGGACCTCCTGGGACGATTACGTTCGCCAGCACATCTTCGTGGCGCTCGGCATGAGCAACACCACTCTCAGCACGGCGGAGTTCAAGCCAGGCGGCGATTACGCTTATCCGCACTCGCGCGTCGAAGGCAAGCTGCGGGTGGTTCCCTTTGAAAATCTCGACAACGCTGCGCCGGCGGGAGCCGTCAACTCCTGCGCCGCCGACATGGCGGCGTGGATTCAACTGCAGCTCAATCACGGAAAATTCGCCGCTCGCGATGGCCGCCTGTTTAGCGAGAAGCAATCCCGCGAAATGTGGTCCGCGCAAACCATCCTGCCCATCCACGATCCGCCGCCAGCGCTCGCCGGCCTCAAAAATAATTTCCTCGACTATGCCCTGGGCTGGGGGCTCCGCGACTATCACGGCCACAAACTGGTCGGCCACACCGGCGGACTTCTCGGCTACGTTTCACGCGTCATGCTGGCACCCGATGACAATTTCGGCCTCGTCATCCTCACCAATGCCGAAGAAGACGGCGCGTTCGACACCGTCGCTTTTCACATCATCGACTCTTATCTCGGCTTGCCGGAGACCGACTGGCTCGCCGCATTCAAATCCGCAAAAGATGCCGAGGAAAAAGCCGCCGCCGAGCAGATGAAGCAGGCCGAGTCCGCGCGCGACGCCAACTCCAAGCCATCACTTCCACTCGAAAAATACGCTGCCACGTACCGCGACGCGTGGTACGGCCCGATTACCATTCGCATGGAGAATGCCGGCCTCGTCATCACCTTCGATCACACGCCAACCATGATCGGCGATCTCCAGCACTGGCAATACGACACTTTCAAGGCGCACTGGCGCGACCGCACCATCGAGGACGCTTTCATCACTTTCTCGCTGAATCCCGACGGCACCATCGACAGCGCAAAGATGGCCGCCGTCTCCCCGCTCGCCGACTTCAGCTTCGACTATCAGGATCTGCTGCTGACACCCCAGGCAAAACCGTAGGCCCGTTCTGCAGCCCGTGCTTCGTCTTCCAGTGCTAAGATCGAGGCCGAATCTGCGTTTACCTCAGCGTAGTGCTGGAGATTGTGATGGCTGGCGCTTCCCTGCCGCGAGACACCGATGACAGGCGATCGGCTCGTATCGCCCTCGTGAACGAGCACGTCCGTCTGGAGAATGAACACAATCTGGAAGCCGTTCTTTCTACTTTCGGTACTGCGGCTCGCTACGATGACGAGGCCTGGGGCGAACACTATGTCGGAAATGCTGGCGTCCGCCAGTTCTATCATCAACTGATGCACGCACTACCCGATCTGCAGATCGAGATCCAGCGCATGCACGTCACGCCGGACGCCATCCTGCTCGAAGTCATAATTCATGGCACTCATCTTGGAGCCTGGCGCGGCCTTCCCCCAACGGGCCGGCGCGTCGAATTTGCCTTGTGCGGAATTTACACGTTCGACGACACCGATCGCCTTGCTGGAGAAAAGATCTATTACGACCGCGCCACCGTCCTCCATCAACTCGGAGTCTTCCACGAACCTCAAAGTGTGTTAGGCCAACTCTGCACGTTCGCCATCCACCCACTGACGGTTGTGCGCGCCCTCGCCAGAAATATTTTTTTGAAACGGCCTCTCCGTTCTCGCTCTACTGGCCGAGCGAACTCTTAAGGCCTATTGCTTTCCGCGAAACTCCGCCAGCTTTCGCAATTTCACAAACGAATCTCCCTCCGCATCCTGTCGGAACCATCCCAGATGCCCAGCGCCATAGATCACCAGAATCCGGTCGTCGGGCGAATCCACCAGCGCTACGATATTCGAATAAATTCGGATGTTTCGCTGATACCACATTGCGATCAACTCCGCGCCGGCATAGTCGTCCGGCTCGCCGTACCGGAGGCACGCGTAGTACGGCGCCATCGCCTTCGCAGTCTCCGCGTCCGAGTTCATATATTCCAGTGTCTCCAGCACCGAATGCGTGCGAAGGTATTCATCCTGCTCTTTGACCATCGCACCCGCCTGCGCCATCATCGCTTCAAACTTGTCGCCCTTCCCATGCGCCTTCGCATAGTCCTGCACGCGCTGCATGTGAAACTCTCCCACTACGTTCACCGGATACACTGCCTTGTGCCCGAGTTCTTTCGCCAGGCGGAATCCGATCTGATCCGTCGCATCGCGCGAGAGCGTATATTTGCCCGCCAGGTAGTCGGTATAGTTCGACGTGATGGCCTTGCTGTCGACGTCGGCTTCAATCGCAATCTTGGTCGGACGAAACCGCTTCAGCACCTCAATCACCTCCGCGATTTCCTGCTGGCGCTTCGGCGAGAGGTCGTCGTCGGCCTGAATGTTGTAGATGTCGCGATTGTGGTTCGCCATGTGATACGTTCCCAGCACCAGAATCTCGGGCCGCGCCTCCGCCTGCCCCCAGCACAGCGAAGCCGCCACCAGCAGCGTCAGCAGCATGATCTTTCGCATCCTGTCCTCCTGTTTCGGAATACGCGGGCCACAAGGCTGAAGTTCCGCAGCGGGCTGAGTGGAGCGACGCGCTCGGCAGTTCACAGCCTTACAATAGCTGCATCATGAAAAGGCGTCCTACGAAAAGTTGCGCGGCGGTTGCGCTGCTTCTATCCGCCATGCTCACCGCTCTCGCTTTCGCATCGTCCAAGCATCACAACGCGAACCGCGCCGCGCAGGGCCAGCCGGGAGTTTTCGATTATTATTTGCTCACGCTCTCCTGGTCGCCCGAATTTTGCTATAGCCATCGCGACAAGCCCGAATGCCAGTCCGGCCATTTCGGCTTCGTGGTTCACGGCTTGTGGCCGCAGTACAACGACGGCTATCCCGAAAATTGCTCCACCGCGCCCGGCCTCGCCAACCCTGGTGAGATGGCTGATCTCATGCCCGACGCCGGCCTCGTCGCCCACGAATGGACCACGCACGGCACCTGCAGCGGCCTGGATGCCGAGAAATATTTCCAGTTGCTGCGCCGCGCTTTCACGTCGGTGCACATTCCCCAGCGCTTCGCCGCCCCGCGCCAGAGTTTCATGCTCGCGCCGCAGGAAATCAAAAGCGACTTCCTTCGCGACAATCCTGGCTTCTCAGCCGACAAGATGACGGTCAGCTGCGGGAATAACTATCTGACCGCGGTCTCGTTCTGCATGACCAAAGATCTGCAACCCACCGCCTGCCGAAATGTTCGCGACTGCCGCGCCAACGCCGTGAAAGTGCCGCCGGTCCGATGAGAAATGCGATCCGCCGCAACCTGGCTTTGTCATTCTGAGCAAAGCGAGCAATCTGCTGTCCCAAGTTCACCACGATCCCACAAAAGAAAAAGGCGCAGGCGACTTCGCCCACGCCCCCAACCTTATTTCCAGCAGCTTCCTACCACCCTCTGGTCTGAAGCATCTGCGCCTCATTCAGAGCGCTCACGGCCAGGCCCTTCATCGCGCCCTGCAAGTCTTCGCTCACTTCCAGCAGCACCTTCGGGTCCTGATAGTGGGTGGCCGCCTGCACAATGGCGCGGGCGCGCTTTTCGGCTTCCTTGGGCTCGGCGAACTCGGTCGAGTTCTTCATGAAAATTCCGCTGCCTACAAACACCGCTTCGGCTCCAAGCTGCATGACCAGCGAAGCGTCGGCGGGCGTGGCAATGCCTCCCGCCGAGAAGTTCGGCACCGGCAGTTTCCCTGCCTCCGCCACCATCTGGATCAGCTCATAGGGCGCCTGGTGCTCTTTCGCTTTGGCGTACAGTTCTTCCTCGCCCAGCACGGTAAGAATTTTCATCTCCTGCATGATCTGCCGCATGTGCTTGACCGCGTGGACCACGTCCCCCGTGCCGGCCTCGCCCTTGGTGCGGATCATGGCCGCTCCCTCGGCAATGCGCCGCAGCGCCTCGCCCAGGTTCCGCGCGCCGCATACAAACGGCACCGTGAACGCGTGCTTATCCACATGATGGGCTTCGTCCGCCGGGGTCAGCACTTCCGATTCATCGATGTAATCGACACCCAGCTCCTGCAGAATCTGCGCCTCGGCAAAATGACCGATGCGGCACTTCGCCATCACCGGGATCGACACCGACGCCATAATCTCGCGAATCTTCTTCGGCGACGCCATGCGCGCCACTCCGCCTTCCGCGCGAATCTGCGCCGGCACACGTTCAAGCGCCATCACCGCGACAGCACCCGCCCGCTCTGCGATCTCGGCCTGTCTCGCATCCGTCACGTCCATAATCACGCCGCCTTTGAGCATCTCGGCGAGGCCCGTTTTCAGGCGCAAGGTGAGGTTCGACGATGTACTTTGCGTATTCGAGGAGGCATTCGGTGCGTTGTTGCGGCCTGAGGCCGGATTCTTTGCGCCGTTGTTCTTCGGCGTGGATGCGCTCCGGGAGTGCGAGCCGTTGCTTTTGGACATGATGTACACCTTTTTTGCTGACGCTTGAGCGGCCCTCATGTGAGGGCAAGCTTAAGAAAGCGTTGCAGCGAAACCTTTTCGCAATCGCGAAGGATGGGCCGCAGGCCTGCAGGCGGCCGCCTCTATTTTACAGGGCATTGTCGGTTCGCGGTACCCCGGCCGGTCGCACGCACAAAAGTCGAAGCTTTCGGCGGAGATCTCTTCCCGCAAGTACCCGTATGTATAAAGCCTTTTCACCCTTTCGGCGGGCTTCGAGGAGACATATAATCGGTGCCGTTTGCGCGATCGTTGGTCCCGCCTGGAATTCCAATCATCTTGAGGAGGTTGACGTGTCCGTATTTCTGTTGAAGCGAAACGCACGGAGCATAGTCGCAATCATCCTTGCAGCTGTCTGCATTCTTGCCGCGAGCGGATCCGCGCAGACGCTGAAAACGCTGGTCAATTTCACCGGGACAAACGGGTCGCAGCCGTACTCGCCCCCGGTCCAGGGAACCGACGGCAACTTGTACGGGGTAACGCCGGAAGGCGGTGCGAATGGTCATGGAACGTTTTACCGCATGACTCCTGCAGGGACGCTGACCACGATTTTCAGTTTTTGCCAGCAGTCCAACTGCACCGATGGCGCCGGTCCGCAGGGCGGAATCATTCTTGGAACTGACGGGAACTTTTACGGCACCACCCAGTACGGGGGAACCGGCACCGCCTTCTGCGGCGAGGGATGCGGCACGGTTTTCAAGATCACCCCAAAGGGCGTGCTCACGACATTGCATAGCTTCTGCACGCTATCGACCTGCACTGACGGTTATTCTCCCATCGCGGTGCTGGTGCAAGGCAGCGACGGAAACTTCTACGGCACGGTCCCCAATGGCGGCGGATCATTCTTGCAAGGCACAGTTTTCAAAATCACACCGCAAGGAGTGCTGACGACGCTGTACGCGTTCTGTATCCAAAGCTCGTGCAGCGACGGCGAGACTCCCCTGGCGGGACTGGTGCAGGCCTCGAACGGCGCGTTTTATGGAACCACGGCGCACGGCGGCGCCATCGGTTGGGGAGAGATTTTTTCCATCACAGCGACCGGCGCGTTTTCGGTGGTTCATAGCTTCGATTCGACGGATGGAGCCAACCCTTCGACCACGCTGATCCAGGACAGCAATGGCCTGCTGTATGGAACCACGCAAGGCGGAGGAACAAGCACTGCCTGCTTTGGAAGCTCGTGTGGCACGGTGTTCGACATGACCACGGGCGGAACGCTGACGAGCTTGTTGAGTTTCGATGACACCAACGGAGCTTTCCCGGAGTACGCCGCGATGGTGCAAGGGACGGATGGAGATTTGTACGGCACGACCGGAGCCGGAGGAGCGCACGAAGATGCCGGCACCATCTACAAAATGACCACCGGCGGATCGCTGACGACGATCTACAACTTCTGTTCGGTGGGAGCATGCTCGGACGGCGCCGGAGTCAACGCGATCATGCAGGCGACCAGCGGAGTGTTCTACGGCACGACAGCTGGAGGAGGTACTTCGTCCGAAGGGACGTTGTGGAGCCTGACGGCGGGGCAGCGTGCTTTCGTCTCTCCACTGCCGGCAACGGGCAAAGTCGGGGCGCGAGTCTTGATCCTGGGCAACGGATTTACGGGAGCCACGGCGGTCAGCTTTAACGGAACTCCGGCCACCTTCACCGTTGCGTCGGCGACATTAATCACGACGACAGTGCCGACCGGCGCGACGACCGGCAAAATTTCCGTGACCAAGTCGAGCGGCGCGGTCACAAGCAAAGCGGCGTTTGTCGTCAAGTAGAACTGGTTGCGTTTTTCAGGTCCCGTCCTGCGAATGGGGGTGGGACTTTTTGTTTTGGCGAACCAGGGGCGCTTACCGGTCGACGAATTTCGCGAACATTTTTTCGGGATCAATAGCAATGAAGATGCCGCGGCTGCGGGCCAGCACTTCGCCTTTCTGGTTGAGGATTTCGGCGGCATTTACATGGGTGCGGCCGCGCTTCTTGATTTCGCGTCCTTCGACGCGAAGAGGCTTGAGCAGCGGCACGGGCTTCAGATATTCGACGGTCATTTCGCGGGTGAGAGCGACGACCTGGTGAAGCTTGTTCACTTTGCCCATGGCATCGTCGAGAATGCTGGCGATGATGCCGCCGTGGCAGTGTCCGGGCGGCCCGCTATAGCGCTTGGAGAGGCGAAAGCGGCAGACGAAAGTCTGGCGGGCTTCATCGAGAACGAATTTTAGACGCATGCCCTCCGGATTGTCGGGTCCGCAAACGAAACAGGTGTTCTTTTTCAGTTTCAAGCTGCGGGTTTCGTGGCCGTGGGATGTGCGGGGCATGGAGGGATTTTACGTGATTCTGGAGAACGCAAGTCCTTCAGGGCGCAAAGAGCCAGTAACCAGTTCAAACGCCTTTGACCGCAGAGTGCGCCGAGGATTATGCGGACGTGGGCGCCAGGGGGCGTGGGAGGGATTTTTAGCGTTCGGAGCGTTCCGGTGGTGAGCTGCTCGCGGAGTCATGGCCTTCATTGCAGCTTCGCGTACTCCGCCTTGGCTTGTTTCAGGATGGGGATATCCGAATCGGCATCCTTCCACAATTCAAGAAAATCCTTGTAAGCCGCGAGCGCGCGGCTGCGTGCGAGGTCAGCATCCGCCCCGGACGAACTCCGAGCCTGCAACGCATTAGCCCGAGCCACGCCCAGATGCGCCAACGCCCCCGTCCAGCAGTTCTGGACAATGCCGTTGTGGACGAGAATCTTCTGAAACTCGGCGGCGGCGGCAGTTCCTTGTCCGGCTGCCAGGTATGCCTCTCCGCGCACGTAAACGTGGTTGAGGCAGGAATTGTTGCCGAACGAATTTTGCCCCAACTCGATGTGCGTAGCGGCTTGCAGGGCGCTTACTGCGAAAGCGGGATTCTTTCTGTCCAGCGCTACTTGCGCCCGAATCGCGGGCAGCCAGAGCGACTGCATCTGCGTGTCGAGCGGGTAGCGTTTACCCAAGTCTTGCGCCAAGGATTCGGCTCGCGCCGTATCGCCCGCCGTGGCAAACGCAAGTGCGGCTTCGCTTTCGACAACCCGACTCACGGGAGCCAGCTTCAAAGCCGCTGCCGCCGACTGTCGCGCTTCCGCAGTGTTGCCGTAGGCCGCTTCCCGCTGCGCAGCAATCGCCTGCCAGACTGCTCCCGTTTCCTTGCGGTCAGCCCGGACGGCGGCTTCCACCGCCCCCTTAGTCAGTTCTCGCGCCTTGCCGAGACGACCAGCGTAAGCTTCTGTCTCGGACGCGAGCGCCAGTCCCTCGTTCGCATATGCGGGCTGGCCAGCAAACCACTGTTGCTGTTCGGCCATCGCGGCGGAGTCCGCTCCGAGAAAGGCACTAACGTAGAGAGCATTGTGGTAATTGTCATTATCCAGTTGTCGCGCCTGTGCCCTCTGGATGATCTGCCTCGCCTCGTCGGAGTGCTGCAAGGCTAGGGTGTCGAAGGCGAGATTCTCGTAAGCAACTGTATGATCCGGTGCAAGGCGCACGGCTTCCCTCGTGATCTCCGCGGCTTTCTGATACTGTCCCTCTGCACTCCACACTGTGCCCAACTCGATGTACGCCTGGATTTCCCGTGGGTAGCTCCCTATCTCCTCCTGATTGATCTGGCCCGATTTATCCAGTTCCCCGGTTACACCCCAATAGTAGTCGGCGGTGATCTCCAGTTTTTCCCGTTCGCTGGCATGTTCCCGCAACTGGAATGCCTTGGAGAAGTATTCACTGGCGCGGCCTACCTGGACGAGGTCGTTGTAGACCAAGCCCACCGCCTTGTAGCCCATGGCAAAATTCGGATCAAGCTCAATGGCGTGTTGATAGTAAGGCAAGGCGGCGGCAGCGCCTTTATCGTTGAAAGCCTTCCCGCCAAGGCTGTACGCTTTCAGAGCTTCGAGCGAAGCTGTGGTGGCTTGTTCGAGCGGAACATCGAATTTCCGTACCGTAGCCAGCGATTCGCCCAGCTCAGTGCGCAGCTTGGAAGCCACCTCTCCCAGCGCGTCCAGCACCTTCTCTTTCGACGCTGCCGTCACCTGCTCTTCAGCTAGCGGGTCTCCACTCTGACAATTCACCGCCTTCAATCCCAGTACATATTGGCTGCCCAGACTGGCAATCGAGCCCGCAAGGTATGCCTTGCTGCCCGCCCGCTGGCAAAGCTCGCGGGTGACTTCAGACGTGAGCTTCGTGCCCGCTGGACGGGACATCAGTTGCAGGGTCTTCGCCACCTCACTGTCGGAGAGAACATTCAGGAAAGGCGATTGGCGAAGGGAAACTGTTAGTGCGGTCTTTAGCGTGTCATCGAACACCGCATCCCCCGTGCTGTTGGCGAAATCAGCAAGCACGATGGTGTCTTTGTCGGTGAGGGGCTTGGTGCGGTGCGAGCGATAGGAGAAGCTGGCGGCGAGCGCGGCAGTCAGAACGATGGCGGCGAAAACCCAGCCGAGCTTCGCCCGGCCGGACAGCTGAGGGCGGCTGTCCCCACTTGAAGCCTGGAGGGGCGAGTCGGCCGTCCCCACACGGCCCGACTCAGTGTCACGCTTCAGGCGTTGCAGGTCGGCGCGCATGTCGGCTGCGTGCTGGTAACGGAGATCGCGGTCTTTCTCCAATGCCTTGGCGATGATGGCTTCGACCTGCGGCGAAAGTTGGGGGTTGAGGAGCGAGGCGGGGCGCGCCTTTTTGTGCAGGATTGCACCGAGGATTTCCCCCGAACTTGAGCCTGCAAACGGCAGCGCTCCGGTCCCCATTTCATATAACACGGCTCCGAACGAGAACAGGTCACTGCGGGCATCCACGTCTTTGGCGCGCACCTGTTCCGGCGACATGTAGGCGACCGTCCCCAACATCGTTCCCGGGCTGGTCAGGTTCTGTTCGTCGACAGAGGCTGAGACCGTGTTGGCAGTGGCGACGTGGCTGGAGGAAGTGGATGAGGGCGCGACCTTGGCCAGCCCGAAATCGAGAATCTTGGCGTGCCCGCGCTTGGTGACGAAAATGTTCGCCGGCTTGATGTCGCGGTGGACGATGCCTTCTGTGTGGGCGGCATCGAGTGCGTCGGCAATCTCGATGGCGAGCGAGAGCATCAATTCGGTTTCCAGAGGACGTCCGGCGATGCGGTGCTTCAACGTCACGCCGTCCAGAAACTCCATCGCGATGAAGGCGTCACCGTGCTCGTCGTCAATCTCGTGGATAGTACAAATGTTCGGATGATTCAGGGCAGAAGCGGCCTGCGCCTCGCGTTGGAACCGGGCTAAAGCTTGTGCATCCTGGGAAATCTCATCAGGCAGGAACTTCAGGGCGACAAAGCGGTGCAGCTTGATGTCCTCAGCCTTGTACACCACACCCATACCGCCGCCGCCGAGTTTTTCGACGATCCGGTAGTGCGAGATGGTTTGGCCGATCATGAGTGGCGCAGACTAAGGATGCAATCTTAGGGATGGCAAGAAACAGAAGTCAACGGGGGACAGACTGAGGCAGTGATCTGATGATGCACACTACCCGAACTGGTTTCAACCTGAGGGCCGCTGCCAGCAGGCGCCGGGGTCCTTCGACTGCGTAACAGCTTCACTTTCGCGAAAGCAGCGACTCGCTCAGGATGACAGAGTATCTGGGTGCGGCGCTCGCTTGTCCGGTAGGGCGGACGAAGGCATCCGTCCCTGCATACTTTGAAAAGATGGCGTGAAGCTGTATACATATCGGTTTGATTTCTTCCAGGGAGATCTCGGGTGAAGCTACGATTTGCTGCCATCCTCGCTGCCGCCGTTGTCGCATGCTCAATCCACTCTTACACGCAGGATTCCGACGTCAAGCCGCAAGCGGTGCCGACTTCGCCGAAGAGCAAAAAGGTCTTGAAGAAAGACTCCGCGAAGGACGAGAACAAAACCGCTGACGAGAAAGAAGAGAAGAAGCCGGGACTGAATGCCGACACGTTCGAAGGGCTGAAGTTCCGGTCGCTGGGGCCGGCATCGGCGTCCGGGCGCATCATGTCGATCGCGGTCAACCCGCGTAACAAGTTCGAGTATTACGTGGGCGTAGCGTCGGGCGGCGTGTGGAAGACCGTCAACGACGGCACGACCTGGACGCCGCTGTTCGACAAGGAAGGATCGTATTCCATCGGATGGATCGCGCTGGATCCGAACGATGCGTCGGTGGTCTGGGTAGGGACGGGCGAAAGCAATTCGCAGCGCAGCGTCGGATACGGCGACGGAATTTACCGCTCGGACGACGGCGGAAAAAACTGGACGAACCTGGGACTGAAAAAGTCGGAACACATTGGGCGCGTGGTAATCGATCCCCGGGACTCGAAGGTGGTTTACGTGGCGGCCGAAGGTCCGCTTTGGGGGCCGGGCGGGGACCGCGGCTTGTACAAGACAATCGATGGGGGAAAGAGCTGGAAAGCGGTGCTGACCATCAGCGAAAACACGGGCGTGGGCGACGTGGCGATGGACCCCTCGAATCCAGACATTCTTTATGCGGCGGCGTATCAGAGGCGGCGGCATGTATTCACGCTGATCGATGGCGGGCCGGAGAGCGCCATTTACAAATCGACCGACGCCGGCGCCACCTGGAACAAACTGAAGAACGGATTGCCTTCCGTGGATGTGGGCCGCATCGGGCTCTCCATCTCTCCCGCAGATCCGAATGTGGTCTACGCGGAGATCGAGGCGGCGGAGGGCAAAGGCGGGGTGTATCGATCCGAAGACAAGGGCGCGACCTGGGAGCGGCGTAACGAGTTCGATGAAGGCGGGCAGTATTACGCAAGAGTGGTGTGCGATCCAAAAAACGCCGACCGCATCTGGGTGATGGCGATGATCATGCGCGAGTCGCGCGACGGCGGCAAGACGCTGCAAAAGGTCAATACCACCAGCCGCCACGTGGACAACCATTCCATCTGGGTGGACCCAGACGACACCAAACACTGGCTGCTAGGCAATGATGGCGGCCTTTACGAGACGTGGGACGACGCCAAGAGTTGGCAGTACAAGGCCAACCTGCCGACGATCCAGTTCTACGACGTGGCGGTGGACAACGCGCTTCCCTTTTACAACCTGTGCGGAGGTACGCAGGACAACTCTTCCTGGTGCGGGCCGTCGCGTTCCCGCAACGTGAACGGCGTGATGAACTCCGACTGGTTCGTCTCGACCGGCGGAGACGGATTTCGCTCGGCAATCGATCCGGAGGATCCGAATACGATTTATTCGGAGTCGCAGTATGGCGTGCTGGTGCGCTACGACAAGCCGACGGGACAGGAATTGGTGTTGCAGCCGATGGAAGGCAAGGGCGAACCGCCGCTGCGCTGGAATTGGGATTCGCCGCTGATTATCAGCCCGCACGCGCACACGCGCCTGTATTTTGCGGCGCAAAAGCTGTTCCGCAGCGACGACCGCGGAGAAACGTGGAAAGCAATCAGCGGTGACCTGACGCGGCAGATCGACCGCAACACGCTTCCGGTGATGGGACGAGTGTGGGAACCGGATGCGGTCACGAAGAACGTTTCGACTTCCTTTTACGGAAACATCGTTTCACTCTCGGAGTCTCCGAAGAAGGAAGGCCTGATCTACGTGGGAACGGATGACGGCCTGGTGCAGGTAACGGCTGACGGCGGGCAGTCCTGGACGAAGTTCGAGACATTTCCGGGAATTCCCGAGAAGACGTACGTGAGCCGGCTGGCTGCCTCGTCGCATGACGCGAGCACCGTGTATGCCGCATTCGAGAATCATAAGAATGAAGATTTCAAGCCTTACCTGTTGAAGTCGGCGGATGCGGGCAAGACCTGGACCTCGATCGCCGGCAATCTTCCGGAGAATGGCCCGGTGCTGGCGTTCGCGGAAGATCCGGTAAACGCGAACTTGCTATTTGCTGGTACGGAGTTTGGCGCGTTCTTCACCATCGACGGCGGAATGCACTGGGTGCAATTGAAAGGCGGATTGCCGACGGTCGCCGTGCGCGACATGGTGATTCAGGCACGCGAAGGCGACTTGGTGATCGCCACATTTGGGCGCGGATTCTACGTGCTCGATGATATTTCGGTGCTGCGGCAAACCAAGGCGGACTCGGTCAATCAAGCCGCGTCGCTGGCCCCCGTGAAAGATTCGCTTCTCTATATCGAGCGGCATCCGCTCGGCGGACCGAAGAAATCGATGCAGGGAGACGCCCTGTACACGGCGGAGAATCCGCCCTTTGGCGCGACCTTCACTGCGTACTTGAAAGAAAAGCTCAAGACCAGGCAAGAGAAGCGACACGAGGCGGAAAAGGAAGCGGCAAAGAAGGGACAGACTTTGCCGTATCCCACGCACGATCAGTTGCGCGCGGAAGCGGACGAGGCCAAGCCGCAAGTTTATTTTATGGTTTACGACGATTCCGGCGCGGCTATTCGGCACATTGACGGCAGCGCGGATTCGGGCTTTCAGCGGGCTTCATGGGATTTGCGCTATGCCACGGCTGCGCTTGGCGAAGAAGTCGAGGATGGCGAGGATTTTCCTCCGGCGGCGGCGCAGGGACCGCTGGTAATGCCGGGAAGCTATTCGGTGCGAATATTCCAGAGAGTGGACGGAGTGGAGACAGAACTGGCGGGGCCGCAGAACTTCAAAGTCGTGGCTGAGGGAACGCCAGGAATGAATTCCAGCGATCGGGGGGCGCTGGAGCAATTCCAGAAGAAGGTAGCGCGGCTATACCGCGCGGTGGCAGGCGCAATCCATACCGGCGAAGAGACGGAAAAAAGAATGAAGGAAATTCGCAAGGCCCTGGCGGAAACTCCGGCAGTGGAAAAGCAACTGAGCGCCGAGGCGGACGCAGTGGAACAGAAAAACCGCGACATCTTGCGCGCGTTACGTGGCGATGCGGCTCTGGCAAAACGCAATGAGCAGGTGCCAGCCTCGATCAGCGATCGCGTGAAGGCCGTGCTCGAGGGCGAGCGCTTCTCGCTGAACAAACCGACGCAGACGCACATGGACGACTACAAACTGGCGGCGGATGATTTCGGATCTTTTCTGAGCCAGCTTCATGCGTTGGTGGAAGTAGACCTAGCTAAGCTGGAGAAAGACATGGAAGCCGCGGGAGCTCCGTGGACGCCCGGCCGCGTGCCGGAGTGGAGCGAGAAGTAGTAGCTCGAAGTATGGATTGATGGACAACTCACCGGAATGGGGCTGAGAAATTCAACAGCGCCGGGACCGATTACGGCCACAGCGGCCGAACTCGCGGAAAACCGGACCTGCAATGAAGTTTGAGTTTTCCTCAGCAAAGATGTTTGCAATTTCGGCAACCGGCTGTGGTAAACTCGCGCGCAATGTTTGCGCTTTGCGCTTGAGCACGAGTGAGCAGAAGAACTTTTGTCTTTGTGGGTGACTGGGTTTCTCGGAGGACTGGGGAATGGGCCTGGGGGTTCTGGTCGTTATCTGGCTGATAACCTTTGCCAGCACGTATTTTTTTGCCGCGAAAACATGGATCCCGGCGGGCGCATCGGCAGCCACCGGATTTATCGACGGCCAGTTCACGCTGACGCTCGTCATCATGGGCGTCGTGTTTCTGGCAGCGCAACTGGCGCTGGGATTCATCGCGTGGAAATACCAGGAAAAACCGAATTCGCCGCCGGTGCAGTATTCGCATGGCAACGTGAAGCTGGAAGTGCTGTGGACGGCGCTGACCACGGTGCTGTTCATCGGCCTGAACCTGATGGGCAGCCGGGTGTGGGCGGCACAGCGCTTTGAGCCCGCGGGCCCGGGCGCGGTGCAGGTGGAAGCAACCGGCATGCAGTTTGCCTGGTACTTCCGCTACCCAGGGCCGGATGGAACCTATGGGGGAACGAGCGTGAAGCTGATGGATCCCTCGGCCGGCGGCGAGGCCGCGGTGGGCTTGAACACTTCCGATCCGTCGTCGAAAGATGACGTCGTGACCGGCACCATGTACCTGCCGGTAGATCGCGAAGTGGACTTGAGCCTGCGCTCGGTCGACGTGATTCACAGCTTTTTTGTGCCGCAACTGCGTTTCAAGCAGGATGCGGTGCCCGGACTCAACATCCACATGCATTTTCATCCCACGAAAATTGGCGACTACGAATTAGCCTGCGCGGAACTGTGCGGGCTGGGTCACTACAAGATGCACGGCATGGTGAAGGTGGTCAGCCAGGAAGATTTCGACAAGTGGCTCACCGCTCGGGAGGCGGAGAAACAATAAATGGCAACTTCGGCAACCGCTCACGCGCATGCTGCTCCTCAGGGGTTCATCCGAAAATATATTTTTAGCCTCGATCACAAGGTCATCGGCATCCAGTATTTTTTCCTGGCGCTGACGGCGGTGTGGGTGGGCATGATTTTGTCGCTGCTCATGCGCATCCACCTTTATTGGCCGAACGCGGTACTGCCGCTTTTCGGCGAGATCAAGCCGGAGCAATATCTCTCGTTGCTGACCATGCACGGCACCATCATGGTGTTCTTCGTGCTGACCACCGCGCCGCAGGGTGGGTTCGGAAATTATTTTCTGCCGATTCAGATCGGCGCGCCCGATATGGCGTTCCCGGTCCTGAACATGCTCTCGTTCTGGACAACGTTTGTCGCGTTCGTGGTGATGCTTAGCGCCTTCTTCGTGCAAGGCGGCGCGCCGCTGCATGGCTGGACCGGCTATCCGCCGCTGAGCGCCGTGCAGAGTGCCGGGCCGGGGGAGGGTTTAGGCGCCGACCTCTGGATCACAGGCATCGCAATTTTCTGCCTGGCGTCGCTGATGGGCGCGCTGAATTTCCTGACGACCACTCTCGACCTGCGGGCGAAGGGCATGACGCTCATGCGCATGCCGCTGACCGTGTGGTCGTGGTTCATCACCGCGATTCTCGGCTTGCTCGCGTTTGGCGTGTTGCTGTCGGCGGGCATTCTATTGCTGCTCGACCGCAACCTGGGAACCAGCTTTTATGTGCCGCTGGTCGTCATGAACGGCCAGGTGCTGGGACACAAAGGCGGCTCGCCGCTGTTGTGGCAGCATTTGTTCTGGTTCTTTGGGCATCCCGAGGTCTACATCGCAATCCTGCCGGGCATGGGCGTGACCTCACAGATCCTGTCCACTTTCTCGCGCAAGCCGATTTTCGGCTACAAGGCGATGGTTTACGCCATGCTGGCTATCGGGTTCTTCGGCTTCATGGTCTGGGGCCATCACATGTTCATGAGCGGGATGAGCCCGTATTCGGCCTTCGCCTTCTCGCTTCTCACCATGTGCATCGGCGTACCCTCGGCCATCAAGACTTTCAATTGGCTGGGAACCATGTGGAAGGGGCACATCCGTTTCACCACCCCGATGTTGTATGCCATTGGTTTCGTTTCCCTGTTCGTGTCTGGCGGGTTGAGCGGGCCGTTCCTGGCGCAGCCGGTGCTTGACATTCAGCTGCACGACACCTACTTCGTGGTTGGGCACTTCCACCTGATCATGGGCGTGGCCGCGATCTTCGGCATGTTTGCGGCTACATATTACTGGGTGCCGAAGATGTTCGGCCGCATGATGAACGAGTTCTGGGGGCGCGTGCACTTCTTCATCACGCTGCTGGGAACGTACGCGATCTTCATGCCTATGCATTATCTGGGCATGGCGGGTGGAACGCGCCGTTACTCGCAATACACCGAAGTCGCCTACCTGCAAAAACTGCAACCTGTACACGGATTCATGACCTATGCGGCGATCATCACGATTGCGGCGCAATTCATTTTTGTCATCAACCTGTTCTGGAGCATCTTCAAGGGGCCCAAGGCCAGCGACAACCCGTGGGAGTCGACGACGCTGGAATGGAGCACGGCAACGCCTCCGCCGCACGACAACTTTGGCGGCGTCACGCCGGTCGTGCACAACGGCCCCTATGAGTATGGCGTGCCGGGCGCGAAGAAAGATTATGTGATGCAGACTGATCCAGCGGTCGTGCCATCGCACTGAATGCAGCGGCATAAGGCATGGCGCGGTTGAGCATCTAAGGCTTCATGGCGACCTACACTCCAACTTCTCCGATCGAGCAATTGGGCCGCGGCGGACGGCCACCGGCGCCCCCGACTGATGGCGGCGGCGATGACTTCTACGGTTCGGGAATGCCGAACTACGGCGCCCGCCTGCGGCGCGCTCGGCTGGGCATGCTGTGCGCGATTATCACGGTCAGCATGGTGTTTGTCTCGCTGACCAGCGCCTACATCTTCCGGCGGGGCCTCGGCAGTTTCGACGATCTGACCCGAACTACTTATCGCGACTGGGGCGAAGTTCAGTTACCCTGGGCGCTGCTCATCGTGAATACGGTGATCCTCGTGGTAAGCAGTTTGACGATGGAAGGCGCGCGGCGAAGCATTGCCAGGCGCGCTGCGCTGGCGCCGGTGAGCTCGATTCCCGGAGTTTCGCTCGGGAACGAGCGGAGTTTCCCGTGGCTGGGCATCACCATCCTTCTCGGATTCGGATTTCTGGTGGGCCAGTGGATCGCGTGGGGCGAGCTGAAGAGCCGCGGATTCTTCGTCAACACCAATCCAAACAGTTCGTTCGTGTATTTGCTGACTGCAGCGCACGCGCTGCACCTGGTTGGGGGAATCCTCGCCATGTTGTGGGCGGGAGTGACTTCCCTGCGGCACAAGCCCATCGAGGGTCGGCGCATCGCGATCGATGTTACGTCGTGGTACTGGCATTTCATGGCTGTGCTGTGGCTTTACATTTTCTCGTTGCTGGCGTTTGTGAAGTGAGATTGGCAAGCGAGTGGAACGCGCGATGGTTGCTCCAGTAAAAACGCTTCGCGCCGGCAGCGCCGTTCCTTGGCGGGACAGAAGCACTCTCGCCGAAGATGACAAGTTGAGCAGGACACTCGGAAGGGGGAAATCGAGGAATGGCGGACGCCACTCTGGACCATCAGGCAACCAGCGGACACGGTTTCGCGGGCGAGTACGAAGCGCCACTGCTGGGAGCGTATTCCAAGAAAGTCGGCATGTGGTTGTTTCTGGCCTCCGACTCGCTGACTTTTGGTGCGCTGTTATTTGCCTTCAGTTACAACCGCATTTACACCAACCCCTGGCCGACGCCGTTCCACGTCGCCAGCATTACCAATGCGACGGTGATGACGGCGTGCCTGCTGTCGAGTTCCCTGACCATGGTCCTGGCTGTATTCGCGTCGCAGCGGCACGACCGTGCGTGGACGCGCAACTGGCTGCTGGCCACCATGGTGTTCGGCACAGCGTTCATCGTGCTCCACGGCATGGAGTGGAGCAAACTGATTGATGAAGGGCTGTACTTGCCCGGATTTATCTCGTTTTTGGGAGTAACGCCGCCCACCGGCGCCGGCGGAGAGTACGCGGAGATTTCCAAAAACGTGCCGCAGTTCACGCAAGCATTTTTCGGGTTGACCGCCATGCACATGCTGCACGTGACGCTCGGCGTCATCTACCTCGGCGTGGTGGCGCTGCGAAAGATGTTTCTTGCCATCCTGGCCGTGATTTACGTCGCCGCGGTCTTCCTGATTCCTTCCGGCAACGTCTTTCACTACCCGATTCATGTGCTGGGAATATCGCTGGTAGTCTGCGCGATCATTCTCTTCCTCAAGCCTAAAGATTATGACGCGCACGACGTAGAGGTATCCGGCCTGTACTGGCACTTCGTCGACCTGGTGTGGATGTTCATCTTCCCGCTGGTGTACCTGATGTCGACCAAGATTACGTAGGGCGGATGCAGGCATTTTTTGGATGCCCGAAGCTGGGTGCATAGGTTCTTCGCTCCGCTCAACAAGTAATGCCGAGCGATGGAAGCGGGCAACACGGAGACAAACACGATGCATGACGTGGCGAAACATGACGATGCCAAAGGGCAGTATTTCTGGGTATGGGGAGCGCTGCTCGTACTGACCGGAATTGAAGTGTGGCTCGGCTACCGGCAGATCTTCGAGCCGGTGCGCATGCTGCAGGTTTTGTTGCTGCTGTCGGTGATCAAATCGGCGCTGATCATCGGCTATTTTATGCACCTCAAGTTTGAGACGGCGCTGATGCGCTGGCTGCTCGTGATCTCTGTGACCGCCTGTTTCATCATCATGTATTTCTTCTTTTTCCCCGACGCGGACCGGATCATTCACCTGGGAGTGAAGTGAGGCGCGGTTAAGCGATGACATGCTTTGGACACAGGCACGGCCGGGCACGAGGTAGAGCGGCTGGATTTTTGCTTGGCCTGCAAGCCTGTCTGATCCTTTGTGCCATGTTCCTGATCAGTACGCTGCCCGCAACGGGCCAGGGTTGCGCGATGTGCAATGCAGCGGCCAAGGCCACTCCCAAGGAGACGCAGCGGGCGCTGAATCACGCGGTGCTGATGCTGCTGGCGCCTCCGATCGGCATCATGGTCGTGGGAGTTGGCTTGGCATTCCGCTACGCGAAGCGACGGGACGAAAATCCTGATTAGCCTCTGCCACCTTTAGACCAGCCTTCGCTCGACTCCGCTTCCCCGCCAATCGTATCCGGTACCCCGCCCGATCGCTGCACTATAATAGAAGATTCGGCACCCCACTCTGGCGCGCATAGGGAGACTTGTCGCAGCGCAGAGGGGTTTGCCGCATCTCTTACCCGATGCCTGAAGCCACAGCTACGGAAAGCATTGTCGTTCGCGGGGCGCGCGTTCATAACCTCAAGAATGTCGACTTTGAGGTGCCGCATAACACCCTGACGGTGGTAACCGGGGTCTCCGGCTCAGGAAAATCTTCGCTCGCCTTCGACACGATTTATGCGGAGGGACAGCGGCGCTATGTCGAATCTCTCTCAGCATATGCGCGGCAGTTTCTGGAGCGAATCGAAAAACCGGAGGCGGACTCAATCGACGGGATCGCGCCGGCGGTCGCCATCCGGCAGAAAAACACGACGCGAAATCCGCGATCAACGGTAGCGACGGCCACCGAGATCTACGACTACCTGCGCCTGTTATTCGCGCGGGTAGGCCGCACCTATTGCGCAAAGTGCGGGCAGGAAGTGAAGAAAGATACGGTCGACGAGGTCGCTGACGCCATCCTGGCGCTCGGTCCCGACACCCGGCTGCAAGTTCTGTTTCCGCTGCAAACTGCGACAACTCCCAAGGCTGAAGGCAAGCCAGGACGCGGCCGCAAAACCAAGAAGCCCATCGAGACCGGCCTGACCGAGCCACTCAAGAACCGGCTCTTCGACCTGCGCAAAGCCGGGTTCAACCGGCTTTATCAAGGCGGACAGATTTTCGAATTCTCCACGCCCGAATCGCTGCTCGACATTCGCTTCGATCAGCCGGTTTTTATGCTGGTGGACCGGCTGACGGTGTCGGCGGAGTCGCGCTCGCGAATCGTGGACGCCATCGAGACCGCGTATCGCGAGGCGGGAGAGGTGATCTTCGAAATTCCCGGCGAAGACGGCAGCGCGCGCTCCTTGCGCTTTGCCCAACGCTTCGAATGCAAGAATTGCCACCTGCGTTATGAAGAGCCGGAGCCGCGCCTGTTCTCGTTTAATAATCCGTACGGCGCGTGTCCCCGGTGCCAGGGATTCGGCAACACGATCGATTTCGATCTGAACCTGGTGATTCCCGATGCGAGCAAGTCGCTGGGAGAAGGCGCGATCGATCCCTGGAACAAGCCCAAGTATCGGCCATTTTTCACTGAGATGAAGCGTTTCGCCAAGCAGCAGGAAATTCCGCTCGATGTGGCGTGGGAAGAGCTCGAGCTTGAGCAACAGGAACTGATCCTGGATGGCGACGGCGACTTTCTCGGCGTGCGCGGCTTCTTCCAGTACCTGGAGCGCAAGAAGTACAAGCTGCATATCCGGGTTTTTTTGAGCCGCTATCGCGGATATTCGAATTGCCCGGACTGTAGGGGCCTGCGGTTGCGCATGGAAGCGCGGCAGGTAAAGATCAACGGCAAAAACATCTGCGAGGTCTGCTGCCTGACGGTGGAGGAAGCCGCCAAGTTTTTTGACGGCGTACAGCTGAGCCCCGAGGAAGCCGAAATTGCAGAAAGGCTGCTGACCGAGATTCGCGAGCGGCTGAAATTTTTGAATGACGTCGGGCTGGAGTACCTGACTTTGGACCGGCTATCGTCGACCTTGTCGGGGGGCGAGGCGCAACGGATTCAGCTGGCCACGTCGCTGGGCTCGCGTTTGGTTGGCACGCTCTATGTGCTAGATGAGCCCTCGATCGGCCTGCACAGTCGCGATACGCACCGGCTGGTAAAAATCCTGAAAGACCTGCGCGACCTGGGGAACACGATTCTGGTGGTGGAGCACGATCCCGACATCATGCGCACGGCGGATCGGATACTCGATCTCGGCCCGGGCGCGGGCGAGAATGGCGGCAAGCTGGTGGCCGCGGGAACCTATGAAGAAATCCTGCATAATCCGGCTTCTTTGACCGGGCGCTATCTCTCCGATGACCTGCGAATTCAGGTTCCGGCTGCGCGCAGGCTTCCCGGAGCACAACAAATCAAAATCAAAGGCGTGCGCGCCAACAATCTGAAGGGCGTCGATCTTTGCGTGCCGCTGCATATGCTGGTGGCGATCACGGGCGTTTCCGGCTCGGGAAAATCAACGCTGCTGCACCAGGTGCTTTTCCAGGCGCTGAGTGAAGCCAAAAAACAATCCGCCGCCAACTCGAAGGCGGCGGCCACGTGGGAAAGCCTGAAAGGCGACCAGTACATCGACGAAGTGGTGCTGGTAGACCAGTCGCCGATCGGCCGCACGCCGCGCTCGAACCCGGTGACCTACATCAAGGCTTTCGACGCGATCCGCGAGCTCTTTGCCGCCTTGCCCGAAGCCAAGAAGCGCGGCTTCGCCTCCGGGCATTTTTCTTTCAACATTCCCGGGGGACGTTGCGAAACCTGCCAGGGCGACGGCACGGTGACGGTCGAGATGCAATTTTTGGCGGACGTGGAGCTGGTTTGCGAGGAATGCAAGGGGACGCGGTACAAGGCTCAGGTGCTGGAGGTCCGCTATCGCGGAAAAAACATTCACGAAGTGTTGAACCTGACGGTCAAGGAAGCGTTGAAGTTTTTCGCGGAAGCTCCGAAGGTTACGGAAAAGCTGCGAGTGCTGGAGGAGGTCGGGCTGGGCTACCTGCGCCTGGGACAATCGGCCACCACGCTTTCCGGGGGTGAGGCGCAGCGCATGAAGCTGGCCGCACATCTGCAGCCGGCGGCGCGCGAGATCGGCAGGCCGAGCGCTTCCCGCCCCGACGAGCCCCGGCGGGGCCGGAGACTGCTCTACATCTTCGATGAACCCACCACGGGCCTGCATTTTGACGACGTCAGCAAACTCCTGGCCGCCTTTCGCCGTCTGATTGAAGCAGGGGGCTCGATTCTGGTGATCGAGCACAACCTGGAAGTCATCAAGACCGCGGACTGGGTGATCGATCTCGGTCCGGAAGGGGGCGTGCGTGGGGGCAAGATCGTTGGGGTGGGCCCGCCGGAGGCGATTGCCAAGCTTCCCGCCTCGTACACCGGCAAATACCTGGCGCGGGTATTGCCCACGACCGGCAACGGGCATGGTGAGGCCCGTTCCAATGGCCGCGAGTAAAGCGGCCGCGGCGTGCGTGCTGGCGCTGCTCGCCGGCAGCGGCATGGCTGCGCAAGAGAGCTCAAAGCCCACGCCAGCCGCTCAGCCTGAAGCCGGCCAGAACCCCTCGCAAACCCAGACAAAACACGCAACCAGCTCCCATCCCGCATCTCATCACGTGCAAGTTCCGGCCGAGGACGCCCCGCCGCCCGAGCTGACCCAGGCAGAAGCCGCCATCGAGAGGCAGGATTACGCTGGCGCGGAAACCTTGCTTCGCAAGTATGTTGAGAAAGACTCTGCCAGTTACGCCGCATGGTTCGATTTAGGATTCACGGAAAATGCGCTCGGCCACCTGGAGGAATCCATCTCTGCGTATCGCAAGTCGGTTGCTGCCAAGCCCGATGTTTTCGAGTCCAATCTGAACCTGGGTCTGCAACTGGCCAAGACCGGGCAGCCAGAGGCGGAGACGTTTCTGAAGGCGGCGACGCAATTAAAGCCGACGAGCCACGCGGCGGAAGGGCAGTACCGCGCATGGTTGTCGCTGGCCGAGACGATTTCGAAAGCGAAACCGGAGGAGGCGCTGGCGGCTTATCAGCATGCGGAGGCGCTGCTGCCGCTAAAAGCCGAACCGCACCTCGCTGCCGGCGAAATCCTGGAGGAAGAAAAAAAGTTTACCGAGGCGGAGCAGGAATACAAAACGGCGCTGGCCCTGGACCCGCACGCCACCGACGCGGTGATCGGGCTGGCGAACATGTACAGGCGAGCGCGGCGTTTTCCGGAAGCAGAAGAGAACTTGCGCAAGCTGTTGGCAGATCATTCCGACTCGGCGCCCGTGCATATCGAACTGGGGCGGGTGCTGGCGGCGGAGGGCAAAAACGATGATGCCGCTGTGGAATTGCAGGCTGGGCTGAAACTGACACCAGCCGACGAGAATGCGCAACGGGATCTGGCAGAGGTCTATACCAACGCCGGCAAGTATGATCTGGCAGAAAAATGCGAGCGTGATCTGCTGCGCTCCCATCCCAACGATGCCGATTTGCACCGGCAATTGGGAAAGGTTCTTCTCCACGAAAAGAAATATCCGGAAGCGCAGCAGGAATTTGTGGCGGCGATCAAGAGCAAGCCCGAGGTTGGCGAAACCTATGGTGACCTCGCATTTGCCGCGGGCGAGAACAAAAACTACGACTTGGCCATTCGCGCGCTCGATGCGCGGGCAAAGTTGCTTCCAGAGACGCCGGTGACATATTTTCTGCGGGCTTCGGCCTACGATCACTTGCGGGACTTCAAAAAAGCCTCCGCCAACTATCATCTTTTCCTGAACACTGCGGCGGGAAAATATCCTGACCAGGAGTGGCAGGCGCGGCACCGGCTGATCGCAATCGAACCTAAGAAATAACTAATGAAAGTTCTGACCAAAATGCGGGCGCTGCGAGCGGCATGGCGGATGGTTTTCGCGGTTCTGCTGATTTGTTCCTGCGCGGCGCCTGGTTTGTGCTCGTCTGTCTCCGCAGATGAGCCTTCCGCTGAGGAATTGAAGGAGCGCGTGGCGAATACCGGCATTTCGGACCGGCCTCCACTGTGCATCCGCATCTCGGAGCAGCAATTGCGCAATGCGAACAAGTTTTATACGGCCGGCGAGAGCGACAAGGCGCAAGCTGCTCTCACCGAGGTAGCAGCCTTTTCCGAACTGGCGCGAGACTATTCCATCCAGGCGCACAAGCACGAAAAGCAGAGCGAGATCGCGGTCCGCAAAATGGTGCGCAAGCTTTCTGACCTGAAACATACAGTTGCGAAAGAAGATCAGGCCGCAGTGCAGACCACGATCGATCACCTGCAGAAGGTTCGCGACGACTTGCTGGCAGCCATGTTCCGGCGGGACGATAAGAAATGAAATTTCTTACCCGAGCAACGCTTGGTTTCGCTCTTGCGGCGCTGCTGCCTGCTCTGGCTGCGGCTCAGCGGCATCGCGACCCATTTACGAAATCAGAAATCGACCAGATTCGTGACACCAGTTGGGTGCCCGAACGACGGCTGTCGCTGTATGTCAGTTTCGCACGCGCCCGCCTGGCTGCCATGGATCAGATACGGCAAGATCCCAAGGCAGTGAATCGCGCGCAACAGACGCACGACAAACTCGACGACTTTCTGCTGATTTACGACGAGTTGAATGACAACATCGATACTTATGTCGATCGCAAGGACGACATTCGCAAGCCGTTGAAAATCATCATCGACGCGGATACGGAGTTTCAGGCCAAGCTGCGAGCTCTGAAAGATGCGGAGGGCGTGCCCGCGGAAGAAGTGAAGCAGTATGAATTTGTGCTTTCGAACGCGCTCGATACCGTCGATTCGTCGGCGGAAGATCACGGCAAGCTGCTGGTGGAACAGCAGGAAGCCGCAAAGCATCGAAAGAAGTCGGATTCCAGGCCATCGGCCGTCAGAAATGAATGAATGGCTCCAGCTAAGGGTAGCGGGCCTTTATTTATTCTCCACTTAGCGCGAACACAGCTCGAGGCGAAAGGCGGAGCCCTCATTCGGTCCGGCCGTCCCTAATGCGTGTTATGTGCGACGCACGCATTGACAGGGTCGGTCACCATTTCGTACTCGATCGCCGCTACGGAGCGGGCATGTTACTCCCGGAGTGAGCGTTCGGCAGCCGGGCAAGCGCGTTTTGTTACGAAAACCGAACAAGAACACACTGGAAAACAGGGCAGCCTCGTGATATGGTCTCCGATGCTTTCGATGTCTTTGTCCAGGCGGGCTGGCAGTCAACAATGAAGGGGGGGCGCGTGGTTCATCTTTTCAAGAGCTTTCCCCGCTTAGCGTTGACCCTCATCTGCCTGCTGGCTGGCGGCAGAACTACGGCCGCTCAATTCGAGGAGCGCGGGAGATCCGTCGGCGAAGCCGAGCCCTATTCCATTGCCGTCGGTGACTTCAACCATGATGGCAAGCTCGATCTGGCCGTGGCATCGGCGTGCTGTTACAACGTCTCCATCTTCCTAGGGAACGGCGACGGCACATTCCTTCCGGCGGTGAACTACGCGGCCGGATTCGGACCCACTTCCGTGGTTGCCGGCGATTTCAATCACGACGGCAATCTCGATCTGGCGGTCGCAAACTCGCTTAGCAACTACGTCAGCATTCTGCTCGGCAATGGCGACGGAACCTTCCGGGCCGGCCCGCAGAACCCCGCGGTTCCAGCGCCCGACAATTTCGTTGCTGTCGGGGACTTTAACGGCGATGGAATACCCGACCTTGTAGGCCTTTCACGCAACAACCCTTGCAAGTGCATCAGCGTGTTTTTCGGCAATGGCGACGGGACGTTTCAGGATGGGGTAGTTACGCAACCCACATTCACGATGGAGACCCTGGGCGTGGGCGACTTCAACCGCGATGGCAAGCTCGACGTGGTCACCGCGGGCACAGGTTCCGTGAATGTATTCTTCGGAAACGGCGACGGCAGTTTCCAGTACGGCGCAAGCTATCCCAGTGGCACCTCCCCGGAATCGATTGCGGTGGCCGACTTCAACAACGACCATAAGCTGGACTTGGCCATCGCGAACAGCGAGGGCGGCAGCGTCAGCGTGTTGATTGGCAATGGCGACGGGACGTTCAAGACCCCGGTGAACTATCCAATCGGTTTTGCCGTCTCGGTGGCGGCAGCTGACGTGAATGGCGATCAAAAAATCGATCTGATCGTCGGTAACGATTTCGGCGAAAGGGGTTTCAATTCGAGCGGCGCCACCGTATTTCTTGGCAATGGCGACGGCACTTTTCAGCAGCCCGGCTCGTTCTTCCCTGGCGTATATGACACCAGCTATGTCGCGGTAGGCGATTTCAACGGCGACCGGAAACCAGACGTGGCGGTCACAGATTTTTCCCGCGACGATGTGATGGTGCTGCTCAATACCGGTGTGGTTTCCCTCTCGCCCAGCACCATGCTGATGTTCAAAAAACAGGCCGTCGGCACCACCAGTCCGCCACAGACAGTCACGCTCACCAACACCGGTGGCAGCGCGCTGAAAATCGCCTCGATGAAGCCCGCCGGGCAGTTCAGCATGACTTCGACGTGCGGCGCAAGCGTGGCGCCGGGAGCAAATTGCACGATCAGCGTGACCTTCTCTCCGAAAACCAAGGGCAAGCTGACAGGGACGATCACAATCATCGACAGCGCCTCAACTAAGCCGCAGGTGATCGACCTGTTTGGAACGGGAACGTAGGACAACCCAGGTAAAAACCTAGGAAACAGCCTGCCGCTTCCCCGGAAAAAGGAAGCCGTTAGAGAACCTTCGCTGCAACTCGTGTGGAATTCTTCCGTGCTAATCTAAGCTCACTGTGCGCGAGGCGCTACTCGAAATTTTTCATGAGGAACACCAGCAACTTAAGCCCGGCGTGGCCGCGCCTGAGCTGAGGGTCGAGTTCTTCGCGTTTGCGAACGTTAATAATACGATTCGCTTGCGCCAAGGCCGGCTTCTGGTTCGGCTTTCAGATCTTCTCGAAGGCGCGCCCGACTCTGTGGTCCGCGCCATTGCGCACATTCTTCTCGCCAAGATGTACCGCAAGCCGATTGATCGGGAGCATGCGGCACGCTATCGCAGATATGTGGGCAGTCACGAAGTGGTGAGCAAGGCGCATCTGGTGCGGCAGATGCGCGGCCGCAAGCGGCTGCATTCTCCCAAAGGCCACGCCTACGATCTCGATGAGATTTTTGAAGATTTGAACCGCCGGTTCTTTCACGGATTAATGGGGCGTCCGCGCATGAGCTGGAGCCCGAGCAAGACCCGGCGCATTCTGGGGCATTATGATCCGGCGCACAATGCCATCGTCATCAGCCGTATCTTCGACCACCCGGCCATCCCTCGCTATGCGGTGGCATACATCGTTTATCACGAGATGCTGCACTTAAAACATCCCGTCAAATTGCGGGGCAGCCGGCGCTGCATCCATTCGGCGGAGTTTCAAGCAGAAGAGAGACTGTTTCCGGATCTAGAGAAAGCCGAGACCTTCCTGAAGCGACTATAGGCTGCGCCCTTCCCACGGTCCGAGCAAGAGCCTTGAACCCATCACCACGCTCGATACCAATCCATCTGCCCCTGCATTTTGCGACTGCGGTTAAGGCAGGACTGAATGGCCGCGCGCAAGCGCTCCTCGTCGTCGTCATACAGCTTGACGAATTTGAACGGCTGCATGTTCCAGGAAACTGCGCCCAGCATTTCGGCGGTCCCGAAGATGGTTCCTTTTGGGCTGAGAAACATGAGCTTGACGCGGGAAAAGCGGTCGAGTGGTTTGGGCACAGTGAGCAGCCCGCCCGTGGCGGAAATGACCTGCACTTTGCCTGGGATGCAGCGGCCGTCGAGCTGGCGCAGAACGGCTGGCGTGGTCTCCATGAACCAGGTGCGCGGCGAGCGCTGAAACCCGCCCTGTATTGGGGGAAAGGGCATGAGGCTGCAGCTCAGTATGCGCCGGAACGGTGCCGGAAAAGAGATTACTGAAGGGCCAATCGCGGCAGGAAAGAGGCCGATTCGCGCTGTCGAAGCGCCGAACTAAATGTCGACGTAACAGCGGCTTACAGGATTTCCCTCGCCCGGCACATTGTGTATCGGGCGAGGGTCTTGGTTTGGTTTAGCAAACGCGTAAGCGGCCGCTTGGTCTAGTGGGACTGAGCGGTCATCTTGGCGTTCTGCACGGCCTCGACGAAGGTGCGAGCGTCAGGATTTTCGCTGTGCGCGCTGCCTTTCAGAATGTCGGAGAACGACGCGTCGCTGGCGTACCAGTCCTTTGTCGCTCCGTGATCCTGCTGCAGCTCGGCTCCATTCAGCGAAGCCCCGATGAATGCACCCTTGCTGCTGGAGTAAGTCAGAATGCCTGCCTTCACGCCGACATCGGCGGATGCAGTGCGGCCGACGGGCCCGGCGGCGGCGGAAACATCCGCGCCCAGCTTGATGTGCCCTTTCATCAGCCCATTCATCCCCTCTTCGTTCATAATAAACATCATGAGGTCGGTGCTTTTACCGCCGATCTGCGGTCCCCAGCTGATGCCGGAAACCGAGAACGGAGCGGGACCGCTCCACGAACCGTCGCTGGTGCGGCAGGTGGCAACTCCCTTCCCGTGCTCGCCTCCCACCACGAAGGCGCCTTTGACCAGCTTCGGAATCACGGCGACGCACTTGGCACCTTCCAACACTTCATTGGGAACGCCCTTGTCGGGGGCTGCTTCCGTGATGTGGCGAACGGTTTCAGTGGCGCGCTGCAATTCTGTGTCGTCTTTGTCCTTCGAGTCGGCTGGCCCGGCTGCCCAAGCGAGCGTTCCTAAACTAAGCGATAACAATCCAACTGCCCATCGATGTTTCATGTGCGTCTCCTCGGCTAGTTGGATTCGGCACGCGGAGATACGGTTTGCGGGTTATTGCGCCCGGCTCTGTCCAGCGAGGTACAGAGATTTCCGTAGATAGTTAAAGTTACGGTTTAACAGATTAGGAAGTGCCCCTGGCGCGGGAAAAAAAATGAGGGTGAGTTTTCCAGCTCACCCTCCTTGCGAAAGCCAGATCGCCAAAATCTCTTGCCTTACCAGATCCGGACCCGCTGCTCCGGAGATAGATATTGCTTATCCGAAGCCTGTACGTCGAAAGCGGCATACCAGGGATCGAGATTTCGAACCTCAAGCGCGCGATAGTGGCCCGGAGAATGTCCGTCGGTGAGCACCTGCTGGCGCAGGGCGGCATCACGGCTCTTCTCAGCCCAGGACTGCGCGAACGCGATGAAAAATTGCTGGTCGCCCGAGAAACCATCCTGCGCGGGAGCGGCTTGACCGGCGAGCGAAAACTTCCACGCGTCGTAGGAGGCAGAGAGACCGCCGAGGTCGGCAATGTTCTCGCCCAGGGTCTGCTTGCCGTTGAGGGCAAGGTCTGGGAACGGCTTATAGGTGTCGTATTGGGCCGCAAGTTTCGCCGTGGCGGCCTGGAAATGGGCGAAATCTTCCGGCGACCACCAGTTTCGAACTTTGCCCTGCGCATCGAATGCGCTGCCTTCATTGTCGAAGGTGTGGCTGATCTCGTGGCCGATCACCGCGCCGATGGAACCATAGTTGGCCGCAGCTGGCGCGTTCGGATCGAAAAACGGCGGCTGCAAAATGCCGGCCGGGAAGTTCAGCGCGTTCTGCAACGGAAGATTCACGGCATTGATGGTCTGCGGAGTCATGGACCATTCTTTGCGGTCGATTGGCGAACCCAACCGCGCGACCTGGCGTTGATACTCCGACAGGCGGCCGCGCCATACGTTGCCGAAAAGGTCGTCGGCCTTGACTTCGTAATTCGAGTAGTCGTGCCAGCTCTCGCCATAGCCAACGCCCACGTAAAGGGTCTCAAGCTTGGCCTTGGCCTCAGCCTTTGTTGCCGGGCTCATCCAATCGAGAGCATCAATCCGCTTGCGGAATGCGACTTTGATGTTGGCTACCATCTCCTCGACCTTGGCCTTCGATTCCGGCGGAAAGTACTGCTTGGCGTATAACTGGCCGAGATCATCTCCGAGGAATCCATCCACCAGGGCGACGCCGCGCTTCCAGCGGTCGCGCTGCTGGGGTGTCCCGGAGAGGACCTTCCCGAAAAAGTTGAATCGCTCATCACTGAACTGCTTGGGCAAGACAAACGCATATTCTTCGATGAGGTGGTAGGCCAGCCAGTCTTTCCAGGTCTCAAGCGAAGCGGAAGCGACCAGCGCTGATTCTCCGGCGAAGGCGGAGGGCTGCCACACAATGAAATCGGGCTGCTTGCCTAAACCTGCTCCACGAAAATACTCGGCCCAGTCCAGCCCTGGTGCTTTGGCTGAGAACTCGGAAATTTTCCAGGTATTGTTGGCCTTGTGAATGTCGTCGTTCTCGGCCAGCGTCGTGTGTTTCTCGGCCAGGGAATGCTCGAGCGCGATCAGTCGCGTCGCGCGCGCATCGGCGTCGTTAAAGCCGGCCAGTTTCAGCATCGCCGCAACGTGCGCCTGGTACTGCTTGCGCGTTTCGCGCATGGACTCGCTGTCCGATAAGTAATACTCCCGATCAGGCATCTCAATGCCGCCCTGGAGGAGGTAGGGATGATAGTGCTCGACATCGTTGAAACCGGGGGCAACCCAGAGTCCGAACAGGTTGGGAGAGTGAAAGTTCGTATTGTTCAGGGCATCTTCGTCGGCGCGCAGCGTTTCGCCGAGAGCTCGGGCCAGCTGCCGCTTGTCCTTGATGGCGGCGATGGCGTCCAGGTGAGGCTTCAGCGGCGTCAGTCCCCGCGATTCGATGGTCTGCTCATCCATGAAGGAGTCGTAGAGGTCGGCGACCTTGCGCGATTTGTCTCCGGGGGCGCTTTTGGCCGCTTCGGCAATGATGCCCTTGAGGCGCTGCTCAACTTCATCCACCAGCGGCATTCCAGGAAATGTTCCCTGCCGGTCTGCGGGAATCTCGGTGCTCTTCATCCATTCGCCGTTGGCGAACTCGTAAAAGTCGTCGCCCGGTTTCACCGACCGGTCCATGTGCGACACGTTCACGGCCGGGCCAGGGGGTAAGTTGGCGTGGGCGGCTTCCTTATGCGCCGATGGCCCCCGTTTGGAATGGGCCGCAAGCGCGGCAAACGATGGAATCAGCAGGACTGCGCAGGCAAGGGCGTGCGCGCGAAATGAATGGTGACTGCTCGTTTTCATGGCAAACGCTCCGGAGTTACAACCAAACGTAACAGTTTAGACGCGAGCAGGGCGCATCGGGTAGCGGCGTGTCGAGGCCTCTATGAGTAGCTTGGAAGCTGGCAATCCCTCGGCATCCCTGGTGCGAAAAGCGCCGCCGCTTGGCCGCGACTCCGTGATTGAATTCACCGTTTAATCCCGCTTTAGCCCGTGTGATGCAGATCACGCAGGTTTGTGATGCGGCCAATTGACGGCTTTACCGGGAAAAGCATATCCTTGATATTGAAATTGAAATTCATTTTCAAAATCATACCGGGCACAGCAGGTCCCAACTAATATGCTTCAGGCATTCATCATTACGCTACGCGAAGGGGTGGAGGCGGCCCTGATCGTGGGCATCACCCTGGCCTATCTGGCGAAAATCGGCCGCGCCGATCTGCGCAAAACCGTATACGTGGCGCTGGGCGCTGCGTTTGTAGGCAGTATCGCCATGGCGGTGCTGATTTCGCGCCTCAGCTGGAACGAAGATGTTTTCGAAGGCTGGATCATGCTGGCAGCCTCGTTCTTCGTCGTCACCATGATCATCTTCATGATGAGGACGGGGCGTAAACTCAAGGGCGAAATCGAGGGTAAAATCGGTCTGCTGGCCGGCAACGACGCCTGGATCGGGCTGTTCTTCTTCGTGTTCCTGATGGTGCTGCGCGAGGGAGCGGAAACTGTCCTGATCCTGTCCGCGGTATCGCTGAATTCAACCGAACTGATGAGCTTCCTGGGCACGCTTCTTGGTGTGCTGGCTGCGATCGCGTTTGGCGTGATGTTCGTCAAAGGCAGCGTCCGCATCAACCTGCAAAAATTCTTCAAGGTCACGACCGCGATTCTATTTTTGGTGGCGGCTCAGCTCCTGGTCGCCGGGCTGCATGAACTTTCCGAAAGCGGAGTGCTTCCCTCCTCCAAGCGAGAAATGGCGATTGTGGGACCGATCGTGCGCAACGACGTGTTTTTCTTCGTGACCATCTTCGCGCTGGCTGCACTGATGGTGCTCTTTGACGCGAAGCGGCGAGAACCGCTGCCGCAGGCGGTTTCGGCGGCGGAACGCCGCAAGGCGGCGTGGAGCGCCCGGCGGGAGCGGCTGTGGATGGCTTCGGTTTACGTGTTCTCGTTCATTTTCGTGGCCATGGTGACCGCGGAGTTCGTTTACGCCAAGAGCGCCAGCGCGCTTTCTCCCGCGACACAAGTCACGTTCAGCAATGGCCAGGTCAGCATTCCTCTGAGCCAGGTTTCCGACGGCGACCTCCATCGCTACCAGGCGCATGAAAATGGAGTGGACGTTCGCTTCTGGTTGTATCAGAAGCCGGACGGCAAGATCGCCACGGTATTTGACGCGTGCGAGATTTGCGGCGCGGTTGGCTTCTACAAGTCGGCCAACGGCGTCATTTGCAAGAACTGCGCGGCGCCCATCAACCCGCAATCGGTGGGCACGGCTGGCGGCTGCAACCCGATTCCGTTGAAAATGACGCAGACCGCCGACGCCGTCATCATCCAAGAGGCGGACGTCGCGGCGCAAAGCCGCGTGTTCGAGAAGCAGTAGGCATGTTTGCCCGCCTCGTCTACGAGTCGTTCCGGCGGCAGAAACGGCGCAAATTGCTGGCAGGCGCGGCTATCACGCTGGGCGTGACCGTGGCCACGGCGATGATCGCGGTCGCCACCGACATCGGCGACAAAATCAACCGCGAACTGCGTACCATCGGCGCGAACCTGGTCGTCACTCCCCAGGAAGACACGCTCGACGTTGAAATCGGCGGGGTAAATCTGAAACCGCCCAGCGATGGCGCCTTTCTGAATGAAGCCGACCTGCCCAAGATCAAAGGCACGTTCTGGCATAACAACATCACGGGATTCTCTCCCATGCTGCCGGTGCCGGTCACGGTGCAAAGCAACGGCAAGACGACAAACGCGACCCTGCTTGGAACGTACTTCGCCAAGCAGCTCGCCTTTGGCAAGGAAGAATTCACCACCGGCGTGCGAACCACGCACCCCTGGTGGAGAGTGGTGGGCTCGTGGCCGGACGACCGTTCCAGCGACGTGCTGGTAGGCGAGCGGCTGGCGGCGCGGATGCCGGCCAGAGCGGGCGACACGTTGATCCTTTCCGGCCATCCCGTGCACATCAGCGGCATCCTTTCTACCGGCGGCGCCGAGGACGACCAGGTGGTCGCCCCTCTCGCTTTCGCGCAGGAGATTCTGGGCCGGCCGGGCGCGGTGCGCCGCGTTTTCGTGAGCGCGCTAACCAAGCCTGAAGATGCCCTGGGCCGGCGCGATCCCAAAAGTATGTCCGGTCCTGTCTACGACCGGTGGTATTGCTCGCCTTATCCGCAATCGATAGCCTTTCAGTTGACCGAAGCCATTCCGCATTCTCATGCGGAGCAGATTCGCCAGGTGGCGCAGAACGAAGGCGCGGTGCTCATGAGGATCGAAGGCCTGATTTTCCTGATCACGCTGGCGGCGTTGTTGGCGTCGGCGCTGGCAGTCTCCGCAGCGATGGCGACAGCGATTTTTGAGCGCCGCGCGGAAGTTGGATTGATGAAGGCACTGGGCGCCGGCAAGCTCGCAGTCGCGTCGGTGTTTTTCGCCGAAGCTACGTTGCTGGCCCTGATCGGCGGGCTGATCGGATACTTTGCCGGCGGGGCGCTGGCCCACCGAATTGGGCAATCGATTTTCGGCTCGCAGATTGCCATTCCGCCAGTGCTGTTCCCGGTAATTCTTGCGATTGCGATCATCGTGACTTTTGCGGGAAGCGCCGCTGCCATTCGCAAGGCAGTAGGACTGGATCCCGTGTTCGCTCTGCGAGGGGAACTATGAGCGGGCGAGCGAAGACAGTGCAGGAGGCGGCCGCCCGCCGCGCGGGAGCGCCGCATACATCGATGTTCGTGCGCATGCTGCTGCGCGCGGCGGTGCTGCGCCGTGGGCGGGCAGCTTCGGCGCTGTTCGCGATGGTGGTGGCGGCCGCGGTCGGCACGGCGATGTTGAATCTGTATGTCGACGTACAGGCCAAGCTGCGGCGCGAGTTCCGCAATTACGGCGCGAATATCGTTCTGGTCGGGAAAAATGGTGCTTCCCTGCCGGCTGAAGCGTTGGCGCGCACGGACGCAGCGCTGGCCGGACACGGAATCGTTGCACCTTTCGCGCTGGTAGTGGCGCGAACCAGTGATGGGCAGCCAATCGTGGTGGCTGGCGCCGATTTTGCCCGCGTCCAGCAACTTGATCGCTGGTGGTCGGTGAGCCATTGGCCTTCCACGCCGCAGGAAGCCCTCGTAGGCGTACGAGCGGTGGCAGTGGTTTCCGTGAAGAATCAGCCTTTCGATCTCAGCTTTCAAGGTCGCACCATTCACCTCACGCCTGCCGGCACGGTGCAGACGGGCGCGGCGGAAGATAGCCGCGTCTACTTATCGATGCCCGATTTCGTTGCCTGGACCGGCGTGCAGCCTTCCACGTTAGAGGTCGCTGCGAACGGCTCGCCGGAAGAAGTCGCGAGCGTGATGCGCCAACTTGAGCAGGATGTTCCCGAGGCCGACGTGCGACCGGTACGGCAAATTATGGAAGGCGAAGCGCGTGTGCTGGGAAAGACACGCGCGACATTGCTGGCAGCGGCTGCGCTGATTATTCTGACCGCCTCGCTCTGCGTGCTATCGACGTTGATGGGATGGGTGTTCGACCGGCGGCGGGATTTCGCCATCATGAAGGCGCTCGGCGCATCCGACCGGCTGCTGAATGGCTTTTTTGCAGCCGAGGCTGCGGCACTGGGCGCGATCGGCGCGCTGATCGGTTTTGCGCTGGGCGTGGGAATCGCGGCCTGGATTGGCCGGGCAAATTTTCATGCCCCGGTTGTGCCGCGTTTCGGTATCCTGCCTTTTGTACTGGCGGGGAGCATTGTAGTGACACTGCTGTCGGCGATCCTGCCGATCGGACTGCTGCGGCGGGTGCAGCCCGCGGTCATCCTGAGGGGAGAGTGAGATGATTCAAATCAAGAATGTCACCAAGCTCTACCCCGCCAAGGCCGCGGGAGAGAACGGCAAGGGCGACGCGAATTCGGCGATCCACGCTCTCGATCACATCTCGCTTCACGTGACTCCCGGCGAATGGCTTTCGATCATGGGTCCGTCGGGATCGGGAAAGTCCACGCTGGTCAATCTGATTGGATGCCTCGATCGCCCCACTTCGGGCGAGATCTGGCTCGACGGCGAGAACGTTGCGGGCATGTCGGCAGCGGACCTGAACCGCGTGCGCGCGGAAAAGATCGGCTTCATCTTCCAGCAATTCCACCTGATTCCTTTTCTGACCGCGGTCGAGAATGTCATGCTGGCGCAGTATTTTCACAGCATGACCGACGAGAAGGAAGCGGAAGAGGCGCTGGCGCGGGTGGGCCTGGGCGATCGCGCCCATCATTTGCCTTCGCAGCTTTCCGGCGGCGAGCAGCAACGAGTGTGCATCGCGCGAGCACTGATTAATGATCCGAAGATCATCCTCGCGGACGAGCCGACCGGCAACCTGGACGCGGTGAACGAGGAAATCGTGTTGCGGCTGCTGCGCGAGTTTCACCAGCAAGGGCGCACCATCGTCATGGTGACGCATGATCCGGTGGTGGCGCGGCTGGCCGACCGGCGCATCGAGTTTCATCACGGCAAAATTGCGTCGCAGGAAGTCTTCGCCATGGCCGACGACGAGCAGTTCGACGAAGTGCTGGAAGAACTCTGGGTCCTGGAAGAGCACGGCGAAATCGCGGAAGTCGAGCGCATGGAAGTGCACGGCGCGCTTCCGGTAAGCCTGGCGATTGAGAAGATGCGGCAGATGGATCTGGTCACTTCCGCTCCGCACCCTCCGCAGGCGCACGATCACAAGCCGTTTGTGAATCCGTGTCACGACGCGCTGAAGCCCATGTCGGCGTCGCTGGGCGACGGTACTGCGATCGTGGAGCTGACGGCCCGCGGCCGCGAGCGCGCGGGCAGCATCATCCGGCGGCACCGGCTGGCCGAGAGGCTTTTCACTGACAGCCTGGCCATGGACAGCGAAACCGAGATCGAGCAGCAAGCCTGCAAGTTTGAGCACATTCTGTCGCCGGAAGCGACGGACAAGATCTGCGCGTTCCTGGGCCATCCACGCACCTGCCCGCACGGCGCGCCGATACCGCCGGGGGCGTGCTGCGGCAACGTGGCCGCGCGCGAAGAATGGATGACGCAGCAGCGAGGTCGCGTCGATTCGGGGCGTCCTATGCCCCCGACGAGATAAACGATCGTCGATGACCCGCACCGACTTCCAACGCCTCACGAGCCTGCGCCAATGTTACTGCCACGCGCAGAGAACTCAAACAGCCGGGGCTTGCTTCGCATGACTCGCCGCCCCACCATCGGTGTGTTCGATTCCGGCTTTGGCGGGCTCACCGTGCTTAAAGCTCTACTTGAACTCATTCCCCAGGCCGACTACCTCTACTTTGGCGACACAGCCCGGCTTCCCTACGGATCGAAATCTGTCGAAACGGTCGCGAGATATGCCGTGGAAGCGGCGCACTTCCTCGAAGGCCACGGCGCAGAATTCCTGGTCATCGCCTGCAACACGGCCACGGCGCTTGCCCTTGACCGCATCAAGGCTGCGGCGCACGTGCCGGTAGTCGGGGTGGTTGAGCCCGGAGCCGATGCCGCTGCCGCCGTTAGCAAGAAAAAGAAAATCGTGGTGCTGGGGACCGAAGCAACGGTTGGAAGCCATGCGTACCGCAAGGCGCTGGAAAGCCGCGGCCTGGACGCACGCGAAAAGGCTTGCCCTCTTCTCGTTCCCCTGGTGGAGGAGGGCTGGGTCGAGCACACCGTCACGGAGCAGGTCGCCCGGATCTATCTGGATGAGGCTTTCGCAGACGGCTTTCGCGATGCCGACACCATCGTGCTGGGGTGCACGCACTATCCTCTGATCAAGCCTTTGTTGCGCCGCGTGTCGCCCGAGCACGTGCACATTGTCGATTCGGCCGAATCCACGGCGCGCACGGTCGCCGCCCATCTCAAGGAATTACTGCCCGTGACGCCGGCTGCAGACGAAGAACGCCGGGCACAGCCCCGGCTGCGTTTCTTCGCCACGGACTCGGTGGAGAAATTCCGCCGCCTCGGCGAACGTTTTCTCGGGCATCCTATCGAAGATGTGCAGCACGTAGATCTGAAGGAGTGATCCTCGCAAAATCTGGTTTCCCCGCAAGCTTCGGATAGCCTCGATTCCTCGCTAAATTTACTGTGTCGAAATGACAATCGAAACCGTCCAATCATCAATTTGGAATCACGACTCTGAGACCATGCATCCCCTCGACAACAGCGCGTGGAAAGCGTTGACCACACGGCAGGCTGATCTGGCTCGTTCTCGCGGCGATGCACGCGCGTTCCCTGCGGAGATTTGCCTGCTTTCAGCGCTTCGCGAACCGACGCCGCAAGCCTACGAGGCGCTGGCCGGCATCGTTGAGGCGGAACAGAAAGTTCATCTTGCCCTGGAAAAGCCGTATGAGACTCAACCCGGCTGGAAACTGGTGATCAGCGTGCCCGCGCTGCAAATGGTGTATGAAGGCGATGGCGCGGCTTTTGCCGAGCCGCCGCACAGCGACGAACTGATCCTTGAGCTCGGCGGCAACGACGCGTCGGAGATGATGGAGTTGACGCACCTCACCAAGCCTGGGCCGTTCAGCCAACGCACGCACGAACTGGGGAACTTCATCGGCATTCGCCGCGAAGGAAGGCTGATCGCCATGGCGGGTGAGCGGCTCAAGGTTCCGGGATTTACCGAGGTGAGCGCGGTGTGTACGCATCCGGATCATGTTGGACACGGCTATGCCCGCATCCTGATGAGCGAGATCGTGCGGCGCATTTTTGCCCGGGGCGAGACGCCGTTCCTGCACGTGCGCGCCGATAATAGCCGCCCTATCGGGCTTTACCAACGGCTGGGGTTTCGGAAACGGATGGTACTGCAGCACACGGTCTTGCAGCTGCAAAGGTAATCTGAAGGCTGTGGTGAAGAAGATTACTGAGGGCGGATCGTCTCAGTAAAGGTGGAAGTCAACTTCGACCGCGATTTCGACCGGGACGGGATGGCCATCTTTCTGTCCAGGTTCAAACTTCCAATTCTTGACCGACTCCATCGCTTTTTCGTCGAGACCCATGCCGAGCGCGCTCAGCACGTGAATGTTGGTGGGACGGCCCGAGGCATCCACGACCACGCTCAGGACGCAAGTGCCCTGATACTTGGCCTTGCGCGCTTCCTCGGAAAACTCCGGATCGGTCTGGTAGACGACTCGTGGCGCGCTCACGCCGCGCCCGGGACGGTATGCGCCACCTCCGGTTCCCATGCCTTCGCCGGGGCCCACGCCGCGTCCGTTGCCGGAGCCGACTCCCCCGCCGGAACCCGAACCAATCCCGCTCAAAGAGCCGGTTCCGTTCGACGGAATGACCGCCGACGATTTCGGGTCGCCCAGGTTCGGCATGTTGCTGTTCAATGCCATCTTGACATCAGGCGGCACCATTACCGTCGGCTCGGCCGCGAGCTTCGGGTTCATGTTGCGAATGACTGCTGTGGGCGGCGTTAACTGGGGATTCATCGACAACTTCGGCAGCTTGCCTCGCGACGCTTGCAGCACATCGCGGTCACCGCCTCCGCCACCGCCGCCAGCCACGGTTTTGGACGGTTTCAACGGAATATAGTCGCCCGGATCAATGAGCTTGGTTTCAGCCGCAGGCTTGGCTATGGCCTTGGTTACGATGCGCCGGCCAATAATCGTTCCGCCGATGATCAGGCCCAGAATGATCACGTGCGCTAAGGTCGAGCCCAGGGCGCCATTTTTTTTGTAGTTATAAAAGCCCCAGATATCTTTGACGGGGATGGGCTTGGATTCCAGCTTGAGAGGGGGAAGCTTCTTGGGGAAAAAGAACTCGTCAATGCCGTGGACGAGAGACTTCCACAACGGCTCGGCAGGAGCCATCAGCAAGTTCAATTCCGGCTCGCCGGACTTCAATTGCGCATTCACTTCTGCTGTGGCCATCGTTCCCCGGTTCGTTCTCCCTGGTGGGCGGTTGAGTGGGTCAAGCCGTCGGGCAACGTCTCCTCTACACAGATGAGCCGCAAACCCCTTCAAGTTGCCTTGGGTAATCGATCTCTTGTTTTATAACGATTGGTCCAGGCCGCCCATGGAGAAATCCAAGTCCTCGGACCATCACTTTCTGATCAAATTGTACATCTTCCCCCTCGAGTTCCGCAGTGTATTTGCGAGTCTCCAGGGGACGTGTACCAGCTTGGCAACATGCGGGCAAACCTCATTTTATTGTGGCTGTCAGGGACGGCTGCCGGCTGCATAGACGTTTCCGCGCGGGCGTCCCTATAATGAAGAGATTCAATCATTTGGGAGAAGCCATCCGGGTGCCGCTCGAACTGAAGTCCACCATCAACTTGCCGAAAACCGCCTTCTCCATGAAGGCCAACCTGCCGCAAAACGAGCCCAAAATGCTGGCGCGCTGGGAGCAGGAGGGGATCTACCCTCGCATTCGCGAAGCGCGCAAAGGCGCCCCCGCGTACATTCTTCACGACGGTCCGCCTTACACCAGCGGGCCCATCCACCTGGGCACGGCGCTCAATAAATGCTTGAAGGATTTCATCGTCAAGTCGAAGACGATGGCCGGATTCGACGCTCCTTACGTGCCCGGCTGGGACTGCCACGGCTTGCCCATCGAAATCAAAGTCGACAAGGAACTGGGCGGCAAGAAGTTGCAGATGCGGCCCCTTGACGTGCGATCCGCCTGCCGCAAGTATGCGCAGAAGTTTCTCGATCTGCAGCGCGAGCAGTTCAAGCGCATGGGGGTTTTTGGGCGCTTTGACCGACCTTACGCGACGATGACCCCGCAATACGAGTCGGTGGTGCTGTCTACTTTTTTTTCCTTCTACGAGAACGGATTCGTCTACAAAGGCCTGCGAGCGGTTTACTGGTGCATGCACGATGAAACTGCGCTCGCCGAGGCCGAAGTCGAATACGAAAACCACACCAGCCCAACCGTGTGGGTGAAGTACGCGTTGGACGACGACCCGGCAAAGATTGATTCGGCTTTGGCGGGCAAGAAAGTCTCGACCATCATCTGGACGACGACTCCCTGGACCCTGCCCGCCTCCATGGCGGTTGCCTTTCATCCGGACGAGGAATATGTGGCGCTCGAGTCCGGCGGCGAAGTTTATGTCGTCGCTGCGAAGCTGTCGAAAGACGCCGCGGAAAAGTGCAACCTGGCGAATCCGCGCGAACTTGCGCACTTCCCGGGGCGCAAGCTGGAGCGCCTGACCTTTCAGCATCCTTTCCTGGACCGCAAAATTCTGGGCGTGCTGGCCGACTACGTCACCATGGACACCGGAACGGGCGTGGTGCACACCGCTCCGTCACACGGCGCGGAGGACTTTCTGACCGGCGTGAAGTACGGCCTGGATGCCACCAGCAACGTGGATGAAAAGGGCATTTTGCGCAACGGCTTGCCGGAGTATGCCGGCAAGCGCGTGTGGGAAGCGAATCAGCCGATCATGGATCTACTGCAATCGCGCGGCGCGCTGCTGCACGCCGAAAAGACCGAACACTCTTACCCGCACTGCTGGCGCTGCCATAATCCGGTCATCTTTCGCGCCACCGAGCAGTGGTTCATCTCCATGGAAACGCCGATGCCCGGCGGCACCGGGAAAGACGACACTCTTCGCGGGCGCACGCTGGAAGAAATCAAGAAAGTAAAGTGGGATCCGTCGTGGGGAGAAGAGCGGCTCTCCAACATGATCGTGACGCGCCCGGACTGGTGCATCTCGCGGCAGCGGGTGTGGGGCGTGCCCATCGCGGTTTTTCTTTGCGAGAGTTGCGGCAAGCCGCTGAATGACAAAACCGTCAACCAGAAGGTCGTCGAATTATTCCGCAAGTCGGGGGCCGATTCCTGGTTCTCGGCCGAGTCCGACAGCATCCTTCCGCCTGGAACGCAGTGCCCGCACTGCGCTGGCACAAAATTTGAAAAAGAAAGCGACATCTTTGACGTGTGGCTTGAATCTGGCGCCAGCTATCTTGCGCTGATCGACGACGAGCCTTCTTATCCTTGGCCTTCCGATCTTTATCTCGAGGGCGGCGACCAATACCGCGGATGGTTCCAGTCTTCCCTGCTCTGCGCCATGGGCACGCATGGAACGCCGCCGTACAAAGGCGTCGTCACTCCGGGCTGGACGATTGATGAAAAAGGCCAGGCTCTGTCGAAGTCGTTGGGCAACGCGGTCGATCCGGTCGATATCGCTGGCCGATTGGGAGGCGAAGTCGTGCGCCTCTGGGTCGCGTCGGTCGACTTCCGTGAAGACGTGGTCGGCTCGGAAGCGCTGATGCAGCGCATGGCGGAAAATTACCGCAAAATTCGCAATACCTTCCGCTACATCCTGGGCAATCTGTATGACTTCGATCCCAACCAGGACACGTTACCGTTCGACGAACTGCCGTCGCTCGACCAGTACATGTTGCGGCAGACCTCGGCATTGATTGCCGATGTGCGGCGCTGGTACGACGAGTTCGCGTTCCACAAGATCTACCATCGCGTGAATCACTTTTGCATAGTCGATTTGAGCGCCTTCTACTTCGACGTGCTCAAAGACCGGCTCTATACTTCCGCGCCGAAGTCGCGTGCCCGCCGCGCCGCGCAAACCGCGATCTGGAGGATTGGAGAGGCTCTGGTTCGCCTGCTGGCCCCGGTCATGACGTTCACCAGCGAAGAAATCTGGGGCCACCTTCCGAAGGTAGCGGAACGCGAAGCGAGCGTCCACCTGGCGCTGTTTCCTGCCGCCGCGGATTTTTCCGGCAAGGCGGCAGACGCCAACGAACAGCAGGCAAAAGAGTGGGAAACGCTGCGCGCAGTCAGAGAAGACGTCCTGAAGGCGCTGGAGCAAGCTCGCAACCAGAAGTTGATTGGCACCGGCCTCGAATCCCAGGTAGCGCTTACCGCGTCCGACCCGGTGTATGGCGTGCTCAAGCGCAACGAGGCCGACTTGCGCTACCTCTTCATCGTGTCTGAGGTGACATTGGCGCAGGGTTCCGGCAATGGTACGTCAGGCGTTCATGTCGAAGTGAAAAAAGCCGACGGAACGAAGTGTGAGCGCTGCTGGAACTATTCGACCCACGTCGGCGAAGACGCTGCCTATCCCGGCGTGTGCGAGCGTTGCAGCGCCGTGCTGAAGGAATTGGAAAAGGGTTCCGGGTAGCCGGATGGCGCGGCGCAGGCGCTATAATCAGCGAGCACCGTGAACTGGCGAAAAGTACGAACCGCTCTCATCACTGCTCTCGTTCTGCTTTTGATCCCGGCGACGCGCTACTACCAGATCGATCAGCCGCTGCTGCATTGGTTGAGAGGATCGAACCACGTCGATCCGCTCGCGCTGCATGTAGCCGGCGAGTTTGTGGAGAGCAATCTCGGAAGCGAGTTGCAAGCCGACGGCTCGGTCACCGTCCGCATGATCGCGCAGCAGTATTTATTTGTTCCCCATTGCATTCTGGTGCCCGCCGGCGTGCCCGTCCACCTGCGTGTAACCAGCGCCGATGCGGTGCATTCGTTTGCTATCGAAGGCACCGACACGGTTGTGAAAGTCTCGCCCGGCAACGTCAGTGAGGCGGAGCTGCAATTTCCCAGCGCAGGCCAATATAAGACGGCATGCCGCGAGTTTTGCGGCGCCGGACACTACGCCATGCGGTCGAAAGTGTCGGTGGTGCCGCGAGAGCAGTTTCCTGCTTTACGCAGCGGCGAGAGGGGGACGTGTGCGATTCCCTAAGGCAAAGCTCACCGCGTCTTTTGTGGCGCTTGCAGGGCGAATCTTTCCTTGCCTGTTGGCACTGGGGGGAGCGTTATTACAGGCCGGCGATACTCCGCCAGAGCGCGTTCCCTCTCTGGTCGAATGGACGGTTGATACGACCTACGCCGCCTCCAGCGGAGACGCCTTTCGCGGCATGTTGCTGGCGCGCCACTGCGAACATTGCCACGGCGCAGAAGGCTTCAGCCCGCAGCCCGCCACACCCAACCTGGCGGGGATGGATCAGCTCGCAATCTGGAAACAATTGCAGGATTTCCGCACGCACAAGCGCCAGTCGCGCGTGATGGCGCCGATTGCAGAATCGCTTTCCGGCAAAAGCGTGGCCGACCTGGTGGCCTACTATTCGAAGCTGCCGGTGTTTGGGGACCGCCAGGATAATCGCGCCTTTCCGGCGTCCGCTCCCGACCTGGCGACGAAAGGCGTGGCATGGCGCCTGATCACATTTGGCGACGGCGAGCGCGGTATTCCGCCATGCCAGGCTTGTCACGGCCCGGAAGCTTACCGTCCCGGCGTGCCCTCGCTGATGACGCAGAACGGCGAGTACATCCAGAAGCAACTGGAAGCTTTTGCGGACTCCAGCCGCGCCAATGACATTAACGAATCGATGCGAACGATCGCCGGCTTGCTGACGGAGAGTGAACGGCACGCCTTGGCGGATTACTACGGATCGGGCCTGGGATCGCAGCCGGGAAGCGCGAGCGGAGGAAAATAAATGGAGCGGTGCCGTCCCGTCAGGATGGCACCGCCAAGCGGATTTATCGCAGTTCTTCCATCGCCGCTTCCAAGACTTCCTTTGGCGGACGGGTCAGCGATTCCGGCAGGGTGGCCAGCGGCTCTTCCACCATGTTCAGCATCTCCAGGAAAGTGGGAGCCTTGGTGTTGACGTAAAAAAGCCCCGTGAGCACTTCTCCCTTTTCGTGCGCAGCGGTCAGGCGCGTGATCGCACCAATCCGATCGGTGGGATCGTAATCTTCTTCGAGTTTCCGCAGTTGCAAGCGCGAGCCGTCATGCATGGTTACACTCACAGTCGAGCCCGGATCGTAGTCCACATCGATCTCTTCGAAGTGCGGCACGAAGCTGATTTCCTGCAGGCTCTCTTCATGCTCCTTGACGTACTTGTAAGATTTGGTGGATCCCTCGTGATCGTTGAACGTCACGCAGGGTGAGACCACGTCGAGCATCACCGTCCCGTGATGCGCGACCGCGGCCTTCAGCATCGCGCTGAGTTGCTTCTTGTCGCCGGAAAACGAGCGTCCGACGAAGGTCGCGCCCAGTTCAATCGCCATGGCGCAGGTATCGATGGGCGGAAGATCGTTGATGACACCGCTTTTCAGCTTCGATCCCAGGTCTGCGGTCGCTGAGAACTGGCCCTTGGTCAATCCGTACACGCCGTTGTCTTCGATGATGTAAATCACCGGTAGATTGCGCCGCATGAGATGAACAAACTGCCCGATTCCGATGGAGGCGGTATCGCCGTCGCCGCTCACGCCCAGGGCGATCAGATTTCGGTTGGCCAGCATCGCTCCAGTCGCCACCGACGGCATGCGCCCGTGGACGGAATTGAAGCTGTGCGAGCGGTTCATGAAATAGGCCGGACTCTTCGAGGAGCATCCGATCCCGCTCAACTTCACGACTCGTTCCGGCTGCACGCCCATGTCGTACATGGCTTCGATGATGCGCTCGGAAATGGCATTGTGGCCGCAGCCCGCGCAGAGCGTAGTCTTGCCGCCCTTGTAGTCGATTACGGTCAGGCCAATGCGATTGGTTTTTGGTTCGGCTGGGGTCGTCGCCATCTACTTGCCCTCCATCGTGCTTAATTCGTCGGTTACCGAGCGCGCATCCAGCGGCAGGCCGTCAAGATGTGCGATGCTGCGCAGCCGGGTGGTCAACTCGGGCTTCAGATCCAGCTTGAGCAAGCTGAGCATTTGCGCGTCGCGGTTTTGCTCGACCACATACACCCGCTCATGTTGTTCGATGAATTCATGTACCTCGCGCGTGAACGGATACGCGCGCAGGCGCAAGTAATCAATCTCAATTCCATACTCGTTGCGCAGCTGATCGCGGCTCTCGATCACGCCCCAGTGCGAAGTGCCGTAGGCAATCACGCCAATCCTGGCATGGTTGCCTCTTTGAATTTCCGGCCGGGGCACGAAAGAGCGCGCGCCCTCAAACTTGCGATTGAGCCGCTCCATGTTGTTTTCGTAATCGTCGGGGCGCTCGCTGTAATTGGACTTATCATTGTGGCCGCTGCCGCGCGTGAAATATGCCGCAGCCGGATGATCCGTTCCCGGCAGCGTGCGGTAGCCGACGCCGTCCCCGTCCAGATCCTTGTAACGCGCAAATCCGCCGAGCTTGTCGAGATCTTTTTTTCCCAGCACCTTGCCACGCTTGATCGGCGTGGTCGGGTATTCGAACGGATCGGACATCCAGTTGTTCATGCCCAGATCGAGATCCGACATGACGAAGACCAGCGTCTGAAATTGTTCCGCGAGGTTAAACGCCTCGGAGGCCATGCTGAAGCACTCGGCAACCGAGTTCGGGATCAGCATGATGTGCTTGGTGTCGCCGTGAGACAAAAATGCGGTCGAGAGAATATCGCCCTGCGAGGTGCGCGTCGGCAGCCCGGTCGAGGGGCCGACCCGCTGGATGTCCCAAATCACTCCCGGGACCTCCGCGTAGTAGGCCAGGCCGGAAAATTCCGACATCAGCGAGATGCCCGGGCCCGCCGTAGCGGTCATGGCGCGCGCGCCCGTCCATCCCGCGCCGATGACCATGCCGATCGCTGCCAGCTCATCTTCCGCTTGCACAATGGCAAACGTCGCCTTGCCGTCGGGACCGATGCGGTACTCCTTCATGTACTCGATCATGGTTTCCACCAGCGATGAGGAAGGCGTGATCGGATACCAGGTCACCACGGTGCATCCGGCAAACATGCAACCCAAAGCCGCCGCCGAATTTCCATCGATGATGATCTTTCCGGCGGTCTTATCCATGCGTTCGATGTAGAAAGCGCCGCGCTTTTGCAGGCTCGCCTTGGCGTAATCGAATCCGGCCTGCGCCGCCGCCAGGTTCAGATTCGCGGCCTTCGCCTTCTTGGCAAACTGCTTGCGAATCGCCTTTTCCACTTCGCCCATGTCGATGGTGAGCAGGTTGGCCACCACGCCGACGTACACCATGTTCTTTACCAACTTGCGCAGCTTGGCTTCCGGACACACGGCCGCCACCAGCTTGTCGTAAGGAACCGAATAAAAAATAAGATCGCTGCGCAGCTTCTCAAGGCCCAGCGGCGCGTCATATAAGACTGACGCGCCCGGGTCCAGCGTCATGACGTCGTCCTCGGCGGTTTCCGGATTCATCGCCACCAGGAAGTCGATTTCCTTCTTGCGGCCAATGTAGCCGTCTTTATTGGCGCGGATGGTGTACCAGGTCGGCAGGCCCGCAATGTTGGAGGGAAAAAGATTTTTGCCCGAGACCGGCACGCCCATCTGGAAGATCGCCCGCAGCAAGACCGTGTTCGAACTCTGCGAACCCGAGCCATTCACCGTGGCGACCTGAATGCTCATGTCGTTGACAATGCGCTTGCGCGCCACTTGCCCACCAGTATCCTGGTGCGCAACATCCGTTGTAGCCATTCCACACACCTTCCTTCGCTATACGGGACGAAATCCTCCGTGCGGATTCGCCTTCTGGGGAACTCTCCATTATAAGGCTGGGAGCCTGATCCCGGCGCCGGCAATCGTGCTGCGACAGCCGCGGGAATCAATTTATAAAACGGGAAGAAAGCGCCGCTTCACGACTCGCCCTTGAAGAACTGAGCCATGGTGCGGAACTTATTATATCGTGACACGATCAAATCTGCAGGGGAACTCTTCTTCAGCTCGGCCAGATGTTTTTGCCAGCTCGCATCCAGCAGGCTTGCGGCGGCTTCGGGATCGCGGTGCGCGCCGCCCTCCGGCTCCGGCACGATGTCGTCGATGCAGCCCAGCTCGCGCAGGTCCGTGGCCGTGATGCGCATCGCTTCCGCTGCCAGTTCTTTTTTGGAGGCATCCCGCCACATAATCGCGGCGCAACCTTCCGGAGAAATCACGGAATAAATCGAGTTTTCCATCATCAGCACGCGGTCGGCGACCGCAATGGCCAGCGCGCCTCCGCTTCCACCGACTCCAATCACGGTGGCGATGATGGGCACTTCCAGGCTTGCCATCTCCCGGAGATTGTGCGCGATCGCCTCCGCCTGTCCCCGCTCCTCGGCGTGAATTCCGGGATAGGCGCCATCGGTGTCGACCAGAGTAAAGATGGGCCGGCGAAACTTCTCCGCAATTTTCATGATGCGCAGCGCCTTGCGGTAGCCTTCGGGGTGCGGAGTGCCAAAGTTGCGGTAGACGCGCTGCTTCATGTCCCGCCCCTTCTGCGTGCCCACCACCATCACCTCTTCGCCGTGAAAGCGAGCCATCCCGCAAACGATGGCGGGGTCATCGCCGAAACCGCGGTCGCCGTGGACTTCGCTGAAGTCGCTGAACAGGCGCTCGATGTAGTCGAGCGTCTGGGGGCGCTGCGGATGCCGCGCCAGTTCTGTTTTTTCCCATGCCCCCGACGACTTCATCTCTTCTCTCAGGACGTGAATGCGCTCGTGCAGCCTGGCCAGCTGGCGGTGGGTCTCTTCGTTCTGCCCCTGCGACGATTCGATCATCGCCACCTGGCGCTCGATCGACTCCAGCTCCTGTTGCGTCTTTGGCGATGCAGCCATGGGTTAATTGATGACCCGGACACTCCCCCGCCCGCAAAGCCCTTCCACGCGCGCGATGAAGTTGCGGTCTGGCTGCACATTATATCCTTCCGCCTCCATCACCACCATGAAATCTCCCGCCCGTTCCACGTCGAACAATACCCGCGCCTCGCCCTTGCGCTCGCGGAACAGCGTGTGCAGATCATCGACGGTGATCTCTCCGGCTGACTCCAGCGGGATGCGGATTCGGATTGCCCGCGGCAACGGCACTTTCGCGTCCTCGAGCGGCATGATCTCTGATGCCGTTATCTTCGGATTGGTCCCTTCCTCGATACGAATTCCCGCGCGCACCAGGACGGGGACCTCGAGTTTCACCTTGTCGCCCAGCCGCTTGAATGCTTCCGGGAAGACGATCATGTCGATCGAGCCCGACATATCTTCGAGGGTAGCCTGTGCGTAGAAATCGCCGCGCTTCGACTTCAGCACGCGAACATTGGCGATGATGCCAGCAGTCGCGATCGTCTCATCCTTTCCGGTCGACTTGGTCATGCCGGCAATTTCTGCCACGCTCAGGGCTTGCAGGTCCTGCAGCTTGTCTTTGTATTTTTCGAGAGGATGCCCACTGATAAAGAATCCCAGAATCTCTTTTTCTGCCGCTAAGCGTGCATGTTCATCCCAATCGGGAACGTTCGGCAGCTTGTCGTTGTGAGCTTCGGCCTCGTCTTGCTGGAAAACCCCGAACAGGCCGTGCTGCCCGGATTCGGCGTCACGCTGCGTTTTTTGCGCACGCTCCATCGCCCGGTCCAGAACCGTCATGAGTTGCGCCCGGCGTCCGAGCGAGTCCATGGCGCCGCTCTTGATCAGCGACTCCAGCACGCGCTTGTTCAGCAACCGCAGGTCGACGTTCTCGCAGAATTCGTAGATGGATTTGAAGCGGCCCAGCTTCCTGCGCGCCGTCACGATCGATTCGATCGCATTGCCTCCGACATTTTTTACCGCGGCCAGGCCGAAGCGAATCGCGCTTTCATGCGGCGTGAAATTCGCGTCAGAAACATTGATGTCCGGCGCTTCCACCGCAATTCCCATCTCGCGGCACTCGTTGATGTACTTGACCACATCGTCCGTGCTGCCCGTCACCGAGGTGAGCAGCGCCGCCATGAACTCAACCGCATAATGGGTCTTCAAATATGCGGTGTGATAGGCCAGCAGCGCATAGGCCGCCGAATGCGACTTGTTGAAGCCGTAGCCGGCGAATTGCGCCATCAGGTCAAAAATCTTTTCAATTTTCTTCGGCGGAAACTTGCGCTGCGTCGCGCCCTCGACAAAGCGCTCGCGCTGCTGCGCCATTTCCTCCGCCTTTTTCTTGCCCATGGCGCGGCGCAGCAGGTCGGCTTCACCCAGCGAATACCCGGCCAGGCGGTTGGCAATCTGCATCACCTGCTCCTGGTACACAATCACGCCCAGCGTCTCTTGCAGAATTTCCTTGAGCTCCGGCAGTTCGTATTCAACTTTCTTGCGGCCGTGCTTGCGGTCGACGAAATCGTCGATCATGCCGCCCTGGATCGGTCCGGGCCGGTAAAGCGCATTCAACGCCGTCAGATCTTCAATCGAGTTGGGCTGGTACTTGCGCAGCACGTCGCGCATGCCGTGCGATTCAAACTGGAACACGCCCGAAGTCAGCCCCTTGTGAAATACCTTCTGATAGGTTTCAGCATCCTCAAGCGGAATCTGGTCCAGCGTCAGCGGCGCTCCCTGCGCCTGAGCGATCAGCTTCAGCGTGTCGGTCAGAATGGTGAGCGTGGTCAGCCCGAGAAAGTCCATCTTCAGCAGGCCCATCTTTTCGATGGCGACCATGTCGAAGGCGGTTACGATTTCGTCGTTCTTGGTCTTGTGCAGCGGCACCAGGTCGGTCAGGGGCTTGGGCGAAATCACCACGCCAGCGGCATGAACGCCCGAATTGCGCACCATCCCTTCCAGTTTTTTCGCCGTCTGGATCAGTTCGCGAATCTGGCCATCTTTCTCCATGGCTTCGCGCAGCGCCGGCGAATCTGCAATGGCCTGGTCCAGCGTGATGTTGAGCTGCGTGGGCACCATCTTGGCGATGCGGTCAACGTCGCTGTAAGGAATGTCCATAGCGCGACCGACGTCTTTGATCGCAGCCTTCGCCGCCATGGTTCCAAAGGTGATGATCTGTGCGACGTTGTCGCGGCCATATTTGCGCGTGACATACTCGATCACTTCTCCGCGGCGGTTCATGCAGAAATCGATGTCGATATCCGGCATGGAGACGCGTTCGGGATTCAGGAAACGCTCAAACAGCAGCTCGTGCTGAATGGGATCGATGTCGGTGATGCCGAGCGCATACGACACCAGCGATCCCGCCGCCGACCCACGGCCCGGACCCACAGGAATGTCGCGCTCCTTGGCGTAGCGGATGAAATCCCAGACAATCAGAAAATATCCTGAGAACTTCATCTGCTGGATGATGCCGAGCTCACGCTCCAGGCGCTGCTCGTAATCTGTCAAGGAATGTTTCAGCCTGCCTTGCTCGTGCAACGGGCGCAGGGTCTCCAGCCGCCGCGCGAATCCCTCCCGCGAAACGTGCTCAAAGTAGCTGTCGATGGTGTAGCCCGGCGGCACCTCGAATTGCGGGAATGGCGTGGCAACTTTTTCGAGGCGCAAGCTGCAGCGGTTGGCGATTTCGAGCGTGCGGGTCAAAACCTCCGGCGAATCCTTAAACACGCGGTACATTTCTTCGCCGTTTTTGACGAAGAACTGGTTGCCGTCAAACTTCATGCGCTGCGTGTCATGAATCGACTTGCCGGTTTGGATGCAAAGCATCACATCCTGAGCGTGCGCGTCATCTTCACACAGATAATGGCTGTCGTTGGTGGCTACCATCGGCAGGCCAAGATCCTTTTCCAGCCGGAACAGGCCGGGATGAATCTCGTGTTCCTTCGCCAATCCCTGGTCTTGAATTTCGAGGAAGAAATTTTCTTTTCCGAAAATGTCCGCGTAGCGTCCGGCGGCGCTGCGAGCCGCCTCGTAATTGCCTTCCATCAACCTCTCGGCCACTTCCCCCTTCAGGCAGCCGGAAAGCCCGATCAGTCCGCGCGCATGCTCGGCCAGAAATTTCTTGCTCACGCGAGGCTTGTAATAAAAACCATGCAGCGAGGCCTCCGAGGTGATCTTCACCAGGTTGCGGTAGCCTTCCTCGTTCTCCGCCAGCACCAGCAGATGGTTGTAGGTGTCTCCCTCAGGAGGCGTGCGCTCGATGTTGTGATCGTCTTTCTTGCAGACGTAAAGCTCGCACCCCACAATCGGCTTCACGCCATGCTTGTGCGCCGCATTCACAAAATGCACCGCCCCAAAAATATTGCCGTGGTCGGTCATGGCCACGGCGGGCATGCCCAGCTTCTGGACGTGCTCGCAAAGCTTTTCCACGTCGCAGGCGCCATCCAGGAGTGAATAGTCGGTGTGCAGGTGCAGGTGGACGAAGGGATCCATGGGCTCTCTTTAGATTTTAAGGGATTCGCAGCGAATTGTAGCGGGACGCGGGTTGTGGAAGAGGAAAAGTTATGCACAGGCCGCCTGCCGCCGGAATAGCTTTTACAAATTTTTGACGCGCTCGGAGCGAGCTGCCATTAAGCGGCACAGACTTGAAGATTAGTGTGCTTCGCCAGAGAGGTCTAATTGCTGACGGCGGGATGAACTTCAAATTCCAGACTCAACTTCCCTTGTGATACGGGGAGTTTGAAATCCACACCGCGGTCTTCGTTAGCCTTGGTCGTCGCCGGAAGATCTAAGTCAGAGAGCGGGATCTTCTGCGTGCGCTGGGCCTCGAAGGTCCACAAGGTCTCGCCTACGATGGCGTAATTCTTCACTTCCTGCTTGTGCTGGTCGCGGAAGACCAGGACCGTGGCGGGCGCAGGCTCCGTGCGCTCGGGCTGTATTCGTTGCGGTGCAGGACGCGCGTACGAGTCCTGGTCGCCGGACTCTGGGCCGCGCCATGGCGGCGCTACGTTCTGCGCCGCGCCCTCGTCGTAAGATGGCTGTCCCGAATCACCGGAATCCGAGTTCCACCACCAGTAAGGATCGATCCCGCCGCCCAGGTAAGGCCAGCCCCATCCCCAGCCGCAGCCGTAACCCCAGCACCCACGCCCGAACCGGTTGTAGCTGCGAATGCGCAAGCCAATGCCAGAATGCCCGCGCCCGGCACGATAGGCGCCCCGCCCGAAAGAACGCGGGGCCAACCCGCCGCGAGCATGCGCTCCGCTAAAAGCGCGCCCGCCACCCATGTGGCTGCCGCCACTGAAGCCGCGCCCGCCGAATCCGCTATGCCCTGAGAAACCGCCGCCGTGTCCGCCTGCGGCGCCATGACCGCCACGCTGCCCGAGAACAGGCGTTCCCGTTAACAGCAGGCCCAACGTCGCAATGGCAAGAAGGCGACGCATCCAGCCCATTATAAGCCGGCTTCCTGCACGCGCCGCAGATTTAATTCTGGTCGCCCGCTCCGTGCTTTTGCTTGCATAGCTTGCAATACGTGGGAGGAAGGCTGTTATCCACGCGATGATGCACGGCCTTCACAGTCTTCAGATAGGCAAACATCGCCTTCAGATCTTCGTCCGTCATCGACTTGAACTGGCCGAAAGGCATGATTGAGTTCAGTTTCCGGCTTCCGACGTAACCGGTGCGCAACGCAGTCACAAACGTCGCTTCGGTGTAATAACTGATGCCCGATGGATCCGGCGTGATATTCGCGCTAGTGACGTCGCCCCAGGGCCCTTTCAAATGCAGGCCGCCACCGTAGCCAAGTTTCTCCACCGCCCGATGACAGTCGCAACCCAGCGCCACCAGGTACTTTCCCCGGCCGGCCACGTCGCTCGGGTTCGGCCCCGTTACCGTCGCCGAGACCGGCTGCGGAGCTCCTTGCACCAGGTAATTTACGGGGAAGTTTACGTGGGTCGGCGGCAGCGCGTGCTGCACCGGAGGAAGGGATCGCAGGTAGACCACCACCGCCGCAACGTCGTCGTCCGAAAGACTCTTGTATCCGTCGTACGGCATGATGGGAAAAATCGTGCGATCGTCGTGCCCAATGCCTTCGCGAATGGCGCGAGCCAGCTGGTCGTCGGTCCATCGACCTGCTCCCGACTCGACGTCGGGCGTGATATTCGAAGCCACGATCGTCCCCGGCAATCCGGGCTCAGTCATCACCTGGCCCGAGAATTCCTGTCCTGGCAAGTCCGGGGCGCCATGCTCACTCCAGTTCTTGGGACTATGGCACGCCGGGCATGCCAGGACGCCCTGCACCAGATAACGGCCTCGAGCGATGCGCTCCGGCGTGCTTTCAAAATGGCGGTCGGCCAGCGGGCGCTTGCGCGGACCAAGAAATGGTCGCCAACCGATGGTGAAGTGGATGGCCGTTGCCAGTACGACACACAATAGTCCGGCGGCGATGAGCAGGATTTTCCCAGCTTTTTTCATCTGACTTATTCCCCCAAGGTCGAAGCGGGCAAGCGCGTTCCCAGCCTGCGAGGCGCAGAAGGTCGAAAGTAATTAGCGGCGCTTGCTTTTTTTCCTGGCGGCCGGCTTTGCCTTTTTGGCCTTTGCTGCCGGAGCTTTCGCAGGCGGCCGGGCAACCGATTTGGTCGGCTTCTTGGCCACCGCCGGCGCTTTTTGCGGCTCCGGCTTGACGGGCGGCGCGGGGGCGCTCGCCGGTGGTGCAGGCTTCCCTTTTTTGCCTTTTCCGACCGGCGCTGCGGCGACTGGCACCGGCACAGGCGGCGCTGCTCCTTTTGGGCCGCGCTTGCGCCTCGGGGCCGGCGGAGGCGGAGGTGGAGGCGGCGCAAACGGCTTCAAGAACTTAAGAATCTCATTGTGCGAGCGCAGCTTTCCATCCAGCAACAGCATGAACACTTCGCGCGCAATCCTGGGATATTCAGGGAGTTGCGGCGTGATCAGCAACTCGGTCATCTCCGGGAGCGGAATCTTTTGCTGGACTTGCCGCCATTTGGTCAGGAAATTCTTGATTTTCTGTTCCACTGCCTGCTGCCGCGCCGTCACCGCCAGGAATAAAACCATCTCCGGCCGGGCCGACGACAACAGATTCCAAGTCCGCGACGGAGTCGCCGCTTCCTTTCCCATCAGGCGCTTGGACAATTCTTTGGCATGGTCTTCGATGTCACGCCACGCCTCCACCAAGTCCTTGCGCGGCATCAGGCGGCGCAGATCGGCGATATCTTTGTCGGAGAGCTTCGCGGTCAGGAAGTACATCACCGCCGCTGACGGATCGACCGTGTAGCCCAGGTCGACCATCTGTTGCCGCGTTTTCATCAACTGGCCCAGTCCGTTGGTGTCCACCTTGGCCGACGACCAGTGAGGATGCAACACCTTCAACCAGTCTTCCCGCTCCAGGGCCTTCAGGACGTTGAGGGGATCGTCCTCGTGAGCCACCTGCGCGATCTCGTGGCCGATCGCACCGCGCGAAATGTGATCGATGTACTTATTTTCTTTTGCGGCGTCGTAGCGCTGCTGGGTTCGCTCCTCGAGCGGCCAGTGGAAGCGCGCCGCAAACCGGGTGGCGCGAATCAGGCGAGAGGGATCTTCGACAAAAGCGTAGTTGTGCAGCACGCGCAGCAGCTTGGCTTCAATGTCGGCTACGCCGTTAAAGGGGTCAAGCAACAGCCCGCGCGAACCTTCGTTCAGCGACAGCGCCATCGCGTTTACCGTGAAGTCGCGGCGCCGCAAGTCTTCCTGAATACTGGCTGGCGTGATCACCGGAGGGCGGCCGACCTTTTCGTACTGCTCGGTCCGCGCCATACTGAGCTCAGCGCGCACGTTGCCGGGCAGCACAAGGTGGAGTGCGCGTACGTCTTCATCCTGGCCGGCGACTTTTGCGCCTGCCTTTTCCAAGTCTTTTTGTAACTTGAGGGGATTGCCCTGGACCGTGAAATCCAGGTCGCGGATGGTGAAGCCGCTAATGATATCCCGGATCGCTCCGCCGGTCAGATAAAGAGTGAATCCGGCATTGCGGGCTACTTCCTGCACCAGATTGACGCCCTTCAACTGATCCGGCGTCAACCGGATTTCCATGGTGTAGATGTAATCAGCCATTCGTCGTCAAGTGAACTTCAATCCAGGGACCAGAACCCTACGACTGTGGTTCACGGCGCGGCCGCGGAAGGATTTTCCACAACTTTTCCACAGGACACCCCGGGTCCGGCAGCCTAAACTGCCCGAAAACGCCCGACAAACTATTCAATACAAGACACTTATGCGGACCTGGGGCGCGCCGAAGCAACTTAAAGGAATAACACAACGTTAATAGTTTGGCTACTACTTACGTCGATTCCGGCGAAATTCCCAGATTTAATGCGAGAATCAAGCTTCGGTGGGCAGTGTTTCAGACTGATTGGCGTGGCGTTCGAGTCATACACGTCGGGCGCTGGAAAAACTGACCACTGCACTCATGCCTTCCACGCACAAAAAAGTCATTGTCCGCAAGATGGACCGCGACTCCGTCTCGGGGTATGTCTCGCCTACCCAGTTTATTCAGGAAGGCAAAATAGAAGTCCTGAGCACTGCCGGCAATGTGATTGCGATCGACTTGCGCGAGATAAAGGGTGTCTATTTCGTGCGCGAGTTTGGCGACTCCGAGTCGCTGGCCCGCAAAACCTTCACCACCCGTCCCCGCTCGGAGGGACTGTGGGTGCGCCTTCGCTTCAAGGACAACGAAATCCTTGAAGCACTGATGCCCGCCGACCTTATCCAGAATCTGGCCGAAGGTTATCTCGTCAGCCCTCCGGACCAGCGATCGAATACACAGCGCATTTTCGTTCCGCGAACTGCGCTGGAATCCTTGACGGTTCTGGCGGTCATCGGTGCGGGTCGACGGCCGCGCCGCGGTCCCGCCGAAGACCAGCGCCAGGTCCCCATGTTCGAAGAATAGCCCGAAGAGTAGCCCCTGCAAATTCCGCCGCCCTGCAACATCTCCTTTGCACACATTTTGCAGCAGGAAATTCTTGCAATCGCCGGAAAACTGGGATACAACTGCGTGTTCGTGCGCGGGGGCCGAACCCGGGCACGGATCAGAGCCTTCGGGTATCCCTTCCTCCCGCCCGACCGCTCGAGGGCTCGCCAAATCCCAGGAACCGACAGGTGAGGGCGATGAAGGCCACTTTCGTCTCCGCGTACACGCGTGTCTCTGCAGTTATCTACTTCGCAATCCTTTTGTGGGCCGTTTGCCAGGCTTCGATGGTGGCAGCTCAGCAGCCATCCTCTGCGGTACCCTCTTTGATCACTGCGCCTGTGAACGAGTCGCAATTGACCGTGCTCAAAGGCAATACGCACCCGATAGCCAGGCGTGAATTTGATCTGGGCACGGCGGCGCCGTCGCTGCCCATGAAACGCATGCTGCTGGTGCTGAAGCGCAGCCCCCAGCAGGAAGCGGCGTTGCGCAAAATGCTCGATGACCAGCAGGATAAATCTTCATCCAGCTACCACAAGTGGCTCACTCCGGACGAGTTCGGCAAGCAATACGGTCCCAGCGACGCCGACTTGCAGACCGTCACGGCATGGCTGCAAGGGCACGGGTTCACGGTCGGGACCACGCGAGGGCGCACCGTGCTCGAGTTCTCCGGCACAGCGGGGCAAGTGCAGGAAGCGTTTCACACCACGATGCACAATTACCTGGTGAACGGAGAACAGCACTGGGCCAACGCAAACGATCCCAGCATTCCGACGGCGCTGACGCCGGCGGTAGCGGGAGTGTTGACGCTGCATAATTTTCTGAAAACGCCTCAGGTTGTGCTGTCCTCACACAAAGCCGGGGGCAAGATTGTTCCGGGCAAGCGGCCGGCACTTACTTTTTCTGATGGTAGTCATGGTATGTCTCCACTCGACTTTGCAACCATCTATAGCAGCCCGGCATTCACCTCCGGCTCTGGTGGCGGAGGGGTCGCGATCGGCATCATTGGTCGAAGCAATCTCTACACCGGTGCGGACGATATTTCCAATTTTCGCTCCAACCTCGGCGTCTGCTGTGGCAGCTTCAACGTGGTTTTGAATGGGCCCGATCCCGGCGATCTCGGTGGTGGGGAGGAAGCCGAAGCTACCCTCGATTCCAGCTGGTCCGGTGCGGTTGCCCCGAACGCCAGTGTGTCACTCGTGGTCTCGGCTTCGACGAACACCTCTGACGGCACTGATCTATCCGAAATTTACATCATCGAGAATAACCTGGCGGACGTAATGACCGAAAGCTTCGGAGGTTGCGAGGCGGCATCCACCAGCGCTCAGGCGGCTGGAGTTTCTATGCTTGCAGAGCAAGCCGCGGCGCAAGGAATCACATATTTCGTCTCCACTGGCGATAGCGGCGCTGAAGGTTGCGACGACCCCAACTTCGAAACCGTTGCCAACGGGCCTGTTTCGGTGAATGTTTTGGCCGCCACGCCGTTCAACGTTGCTGTAGGCGGCACCGAGTTTAACGACACTTCCGACCCGACCAAATACTGGAGCGCGACAAACTCAAACCAGGAAAGCGCTCTCTCCTACATTCCGGAAGATGTTTGGAATGACAGCTGTGCCTCTTCGCAATGCGGTAGCACCGCGAATATTGCTGCCGGCGGCGGCGGATCCAGCGTTTTTTTCAGCAAGCCCGCATGGCAAACAGGTGTGACAGGAATTCTCGCCGACAACACGCGGGATTTGCCCGATGTTTCCCTGAGCGCATCCACCCATGACGGATACCTATTGTGCCTGGAGGGTTCGTGCATACCGAACTCGCAAGGTGAGTTCTTCCTGTTTCTGGCCGGTGGTACATCAGCTTCCGCGCCCTCGTTCGCAGGGATTATGGCACTCATCGATTCTGCAATGGCGACCAATGGTGGCGTGCGTCAAGGCCTGGCGAATTACAACCTGTACCGTTTAGCTGCGACACAAAATGCGGTTTTCAGCCAGTGCAACGGGTCGAGCACCACCGCGCTTCCCGCCAGTACCTGCATTTTCAATGACGTAACCTTCGGCAATAACGCCGTGCCGGGCGAGTTGAATTTTGGCTCGCCCAACGCTCAATACCAGGCTGGGGTTGGCTATGACATGGCCAGCGGCCTCGGTTCCGTGAACATCACCCTCCTGATCAACACGTGGGCAAGCGAATCACTGCAAGCTTCCACTACGACTCTCTCGCTTAATCCAACCACCATCGTTCACGGCGCTCCCGTAACGGTCAGCATCAGCGTCGCTCCTGCTGGCGGAACCGGTTCCACGCCTACGGGCGATGTCTCGCTTCTTGACTTCGCGTCAGCTGGCTTTTACACCCTGAGCAACGGAAGTGCTTCTTCGTCCACTTACAACCTGCCCGGCGGGAGTTCCTATAGCGTTCAGGCTTATTACGCAGGGGACGCGACTTATGCGCCCAGTTATTCGAACACAGTGTCTGTGACTGTGACGCCCGAGCCGAGCACAACGGCGCTCTCGGTGCTAACGTTCGATGCCAACGGCAATCAGTCCAATTTCACCAGCGGCCCATTCGGCAGCTTCGTCTATCTCAGAGCCGATGTTGCCGGCCTCTCAGGCCACGGTACACCGACCGGGTCCGTTACGTTCACCGACACAAATCCGTTTTACGATATTCTCACCCTCAATAGCGGCGACCAGTTCCAGAACGGGGCCTACGCCGCGACGCCGAACGGAATTCTCGACTTCGACAGCGGGACGCACACCATCAGCGCGGCATACAGCGGCGATGCGAGTTTCAATGCCAGTTCGAGCCAATCCATCACGTTCACGGTTACCCCGGGATTTTTCGTGGCAGCCACGTCGGCGCAGCCAGGGGCCGTGGTTTCGGCGCCCGGTTCGTCGGGCGTGATTGCGTTCAATCTTTTTGCGTCGAGCGGCTTCTCGGGTCCGATTGCGCTTACCTGCTCCGGGCTTCCCGTTGGCGCTGGGTGCAATTTCAGTCCACCGCAGGTTATTGCGACCGGAAGTTACCTGGAAGCCTCTATTCTGCTGACCGTCACCACCACGGTCGCGGCCGCCGAGCCCGCATCGCGACCTTGGGGAGGTTTCAAGCCCTTGGTTGCATTCGCTCTTGGATCCTGCGCGCTAGCCGGGCTGGCTTCGCGGAATCGCACGGTGTTGCTGCTGGTGATCGCGTTCGTGATCCTGTTCTCGCCAGGTTGCGGCGGAGGCGGTTCCAGCACTCCCAGCCCGACTCCAACGCCAACTGGGACGCCGAAAGGAACTTACACCGTAAACGTGATCGCTTCGAGCGGCTCCGCCAGTTCCACGACTAGTTTTTCGCTGTTCGTGCAGTAAAAGAGGAAGCGCTCTAAAACAGCAATGCGGTTGCGACCTTAACGTTCTATCTTTGCCGCGCCTCCTCTCATGGCGCGCGAGTGGTGTAGGATCGTCTTTTTCACACCACCATGAAACTTTCGGCTATCACATCCGCCCTTAACGCCCGCCTGGACAACGGCTCGCCTGACATCGAAATTACCGGCCTTAGCGGAATCGAGCAGGCAGGACCGGGCGAACTTACGTTCGTTGCCAATCCTAAATATGCAGCGGCGGCACGACAGACCAAGGCCGCCGCCGTGATTGTGGCAGAGGATTTTCCCGCGATTCCGGCGGCGACTTTGCGAGTCAAAGATCCTTATCTCAGCTTCGCCAAGGCGCTCGAGCTTTTTCATCGTCCCCTCCAGTATGCCCCCGGCATTCATGCGACCGCGGTGGTGCATCGTTCGGCGAAGATTGGCAAACGAGCTCACCTCGGCCCCTATGTGGTCATCGAGGACGAGGTTGAGATCGGGGCGAATGCGGTATTGCTGGCGCATGTCGTAATCTACCGCGGGGTTACGATCGGCGATCACTTTTTTGCGCACGCGCACGCGGTGGTCCGCGAAAACTGCCGGATCGGTAACAACGTACTGCTGCAGAACGGAGTCGTCATCGGCTCCGATGGCTTCGGCTTCGCCAAAACGACGGAGGGAGGCTGGCACAAAATTCCTCAGCCTGCGCCGGTGATCATTGAAGACGACGTTGAAATCCAGGCGAACTCGTGCATTGACCGCGCCAGCGTGGGTGCAACCCGCATCCGTCGCGGAGTCAAGATTGACAACCTGGTCCAGGTCGGCCACGGCACGCAAGTCGGCGAGGATGCGCTGCTGTGCTCGCAAGTTGGACTGGCTGGGTCGACCGAGATCGGCAAGGGCGCGATCCTGACCGGTCAGGTTGGTGTGGTCGGGCACTGCAAAGTCGGGGAGCGCGCGATCGTCACGCCGCAAAGCGGAGTCGCCGCCGACATTCCTGCCGGAGCGCTGGTCAGCGGCGCGCCTGCGGTCGACCACAAGGCGTGGCTGAAGTATTCGGCGCTGCTGCCCAGGCTGCCAGAAATCGCGCGCGCGCTGCGCTCGCAGATGAGAACCAAGCCCGGCAAAGATTGATTTCCGCTGCGGCTAGTGCACCCAATTCACGGCCACCACGGGAGAAATCGAGTGGGTCGTGTTGCGGCCTGGTCCAATGAAGCGCGTGCCCGCAATCACACCCCAATTGCGCTTCCAGTTGTATTCGAGCGCGGGCGCGAAGCCATATGCCTCGCTGAAACCGGAATCAAGCCGCAGCGACTGGCTGGCCGCATTGAATCCGCTGACGGCCGTATTGCCCTGATGACGGTACGTTGCATCAAGAGCGAGCACCCAGCTGCGCGTAATGCTGTACTCACCAGCCAAATCGATGAACAATGTGCTGCCAGGATTGGCGTGGCCGCTGAAGCCTGGGCTGGTGCCGTACACACTGGCATCGTTGACAGACGCGCTCCCGGAAAAACTTTGCTGAAAATTCAGACGCGCGCGCAGAATGCGGCGGTTCGGCAGCCAGAAATAGGTTTGGCTGAAGACGCCCAACGTCGTGGTGTAAGCTCCCGCCCCGAAACCGTCACTGGCCCGGCTGAGGCGATCATATTTCCCGGTAGGAAATGTCTGTTGCACATTCACCGATACCGTCGGCATCCAGTGGCCTTCCTGAAATTGAGACAGGCGGAACTGCGCCTGCGCCGTCAGGTCGCCAATGCCCACACCGTCGCTGCTCGGGCCGGCGCTAATTTCGTTGTAGCTGAACGTGGGAATGATGCCAACCGTGAAGCGGTTCAACAGTCCGTAATTGATGTACGTGAGTGAACCAAAACCATTCGCGTGAGGAGCGCTCACCCGCGTCCCACTGGTATTGTAAAAACCCTGCGAGGTCACGTCGTAAACATAGGGCTCAATCAGAAAGTGCCCGCGCGGCAGGGTGGCAGCGGACGGCGCTAACAACGGGCCGGTCCACCAGGCATCCTCGAGCGATTGGCGACCGGCTGCCGACGGTGCAGTGGACTGAGCCGTCGCGAGTGCGGCCAGCAAACAGGAGGCGATCATCAGGTTGCAAATTTTAGTCATCCATCACTTCCGGCTGGCATACTCGCTGGCGCCCAAGAAATGCAACGAGACGTAAGGAACGTCGCCAACGACCCAGCTATCGTGGCCGGGAGCGATGTAAAAAATGTCGCCGGCGTTCATTTCTATGATGCGGCCATCGTCCATTGCCGCTGTAGCGCAACCGGAAACAACCATGCCCACATGCTCGACCGAACAACTTTTGGCTCCGACAGCGGCACCCACATGCTCCGACCATTTCCATCCCGGCTGGTAGGTGGCGCGGCCGATGGTCATGCCGCCGATGTTTACGAGCTCAAATTTTCCCTTTTCGAAGGTGCGAATTTCATCGGGCTCATCAAATCTTTTCAAAATGACGTCGAGCATAGGTTTCCTCACATTAGCCTGAGCGCTGCACGCAATACCATTGGACGGCGCGGAACGCCGGAGGACGTTTTTTTCTTTGAGCTTTTTTCCGAAGCGGGAGCGATTAATTGCGGAGGCGCCCGGACTAGTCTGCCGGCATGTTCGCCGAAGATTCCGCGTTGCATGCCGGAGATGCACGGTATTGCTCGGGCAGGCCGCTCTCAATGACAGCGCGAACCTTTTCCATCAGATCTTCGCGGCTGCCAAAATCCCGCGGTTCGATGGGAGCGTGGAAAATCATGGTGGCCGTCCCCGCAGTGATAGCAAATCTTCCTTTGGGCATCAGAGAATGCGTGCCGGCGATGGTGACGGGAACGACGGGAACACCGCACTCCATCGCCAAGTAAAACGGTCCCTTCTTGAAGGGCAGCAATTTGCCATCGAAAGAACGCTTCCCTTCCACATAGATCGTCATGTTGATGCCCTTGGCAACGACCGCCTTGGCCGCTTGTACTGCCTCGATACCGGCATCGCGATTGCCGCGGTCGACGGGCACGAGCGATCCCATGCGCATGGCTGAGCCAAGAATCGGAGTTCGAAATAATTCTTTCTTGACCATCACCGAGGTTCGACGGGGGATGAGCGGGATCATGATCGGGGGATCGAGATTCGAGGCGTGATTCGACATGAAAATATAAGTGCGCTGGGGATCGAGCAGATCACGGCCTATGATTCGGACTTTCACACCCGCCAGGCGCACGCCAGCGAAGGCGCCAAAGGTAAACATGCGATAGAGAAATCGAATATCGCGACTAAGGAAAGTCCATGGAAAACCGACGAGTGCGGCCGGAGGCGCCGCGAGTCCCCAGAACGCGAGCATCAGAATAGTGCGGATCATCGTCTGGCCGGTCGTTGGAACGTCCAAATTCTTTTCGATAATTTAACCCAAGCTAGTGGCAGCTAGTTTTGCTGAGCCTCGCCACTCAGCCATGCCTTGCGCCGCGCGCGCTGCTCGGGCGTTACGTTGTCCAGGTCGCTGATGTCGAACGAAATTTCCTGCCGGCTGCCGGCCTTCCACTTCAATGCGCGTTCCGGGCCGCTGCGACCGCGAGCTTTGACCGTAATTGAATCGCCGGGCTGCAAGCCCGCCAGATCTTGCGAAGAATCCTGACCAGGCAACCTGCCGTCGATTTCGAAAATAGAATCGCCGACGTGCAGACCGGCGCGTTCGGCCTCGCTTCCTGGCGAGATATAGGTCACGACCATCGGGGCGTCAAAGTTTCTGGAGGCGATAAAGCCCGCATCGGCGATGGTGTTGCTCCCTCGAACCAGGCGCAGGCCAACACCGCGAAGCAGGTCGTTCCAGGGGATCTCTTCGACGCCGGCAACATATTTTTCGAAAAACGGTTTCAGGTCGGCGTGAGCCACGGCTTCCGCGGCCTCGCGCACGCCGTCCGAGTCGGCAAAGAATTTTCCCTTCCTGGCGTCATTCTCATTCATCCATTGAAACACTTCCCGCAGGGAGGCTTTGCCCTGGCTGGCTTCGCGAACGGCGAGATCCAGCGCAAAGCCGAGCAATTCGCCCTTGTTGTAGTAGGAGATGCTGCGTTCGGCGCGGCGATAGTAAGCGTCCCCTTCCAGCCACGCGTCCAGACTCGATTCCTCCGCGGACTGAGTGAGACGCGCGGGTCGACGTTCCAGCTCGGTAATCTCCGAAGCGAGATCGAGTTCGAGTTGACGCTCGTTGTGCAGGCCCGCCCGCAACTCGATAAACTCTCCCGCCGTGCTGGTGCACCCTTCGCTGAACCAGAGCGCCCGCGTGTAATTTTCGCGCGTGTAGTCGATCGGCTCGAGGGTTTGCGGGCGAATGCGTTTTACATTCCACAGATGAAAAAATTCATGCGCCGTGATGGAACCAAGAACATCGGGCGCACGGGCCAGCACCTCAGCATTGAGGGCGATGGCGGTGGAATAGGCGTGCTCCATGCCGCCTCCGCCCGGGCCGTGGGGAAAGTGATAGATGAACGTGTAGCTCAGAAATGGGCGGTCATTCATCCAGGAGGTAGCCGCAGAGACAATTTTGCGCAGCTCCGAAGTGATTTTCTTAAGGTCGTAGTCAGCGGCATCGGCGTCGATGACCACACGGTAGTGCGCTCCGCCTTCCTCGAAGGTTGAGTCGGCAAAGGTTCCGATTTCGACGGGAGAGTCGACGAGGCGATCGTAATTGTCAGCGCTGAAAGTCTGATTGGGTGACGCGGCGAGTGGAGTGGCAACGCGCCAATGCTGCGGGAAGCGAGTGAAGTGGACGGTCATCTCGGCGCTGCGGGCGTCGACGGGGTACATCAGAATCTGCGCGAGATTGAAGAAGGCATGATCTGAGTTGAGCTGTGCGCCGAAGGGTCCGGGCGAGTCGGCAAAAATCTGATACTCGATTTCGGCCCCATGCTCGGCACCGGTGATTTGCCAGAGCCCCGGGTTGACGGCATGCACTGGAAGCGGCCGCCCGGCGCGATCTTGCGCGCGCACCCAGTTCACGAATTGGGAAAAATCACGCACCTGGTAGAGAGCGTTCCAAACGGGAAGCTGTAAGTCGCGTTGCGAGGCGCCGTCGGGCAACAGAATCTTCACTTCGACAAGATGCTGGTCGGGATCGGCGAGGGAAACGACATACTCGGTGGAAGCGTAAGCGGAGAGAATCGAAACGAGAAAAAATAAGATCAGAGTCGGCAACCGCGCGCCCTGCAAGCAAAGCGACGACGATGAGGCCTTCATCCTTTGCCCGCCGCGTTGGCGCTTTCTACCTGCCCGGCCAACTCCCGCAGTCGTGCGGGAAGCTTTTCGTAGATACCGCCGAACCCTCCGTTGGAGAGAATGGCAACCACGTCGCCGGGGCGCATTTCAGCAGCAATGGCTTGCACGATTTGGTCGGCGTTATCGAAGAGGCGAGCAGGGGCCCCATGCTTCTGGATGTCGTGGGCCAACTCGGGCAATTCCAAGCGTTCATTGGCCGGGACGGCCTCCGATCGGAAGACGCCCGCCACGATGACTTCATCGGCGAGAGAAAGGCTTTTCGCAAGATCGGCTTGAAGAATGCGGCGGCGCAGGGTGTTGGAACGCGGCTCGAGGATGGCCCATAAGCGCGCTCCGGCGTAGCGCCCGCGCAGCGCTTTCAGCGTTCCGGCAATGGCTGTGGGATGATGCGCGAAATCGTCGATGATAGTGATGCCGTTGACCTGGGCCTTGACTTCAAGGCGGCGTTTTACGCTTTTGAAAGTCTTCAGGGCAGCTGCGATCTCGTCCTTGGAAATCCCGCAGTGGTCTGCCATCGCGGCAGCGGCGGTCGCGTTCCAGACGTTGTAGTCCCCGGCGAGCGCAAACTCGAAATCAGCCCATGGACTTCCGGATCGAAGCACTGTCCAGGCAGTCTTCCCTGGATCGAATGTCAGGTTCGTAATGCGCCAGCCGGCGCGGGCGCTGACGCCGTAGCGCTCGACCGGACAAAAGGCTTTACTGAGGCAACGTTCGAGGCTTGGGCTTTCGCCATGCTCGCCCGCCATGCCGTCGAAGGCAATGATTTTCCCGCGGCGCGGCACCAGGTTGACGAGTCGCCTGAAGGCCGTCTCGACCGCGTCGAGATCCTTGTAAATATCGGCGTGATCGAATTCGACCGAGGTAAGAATAACGGCATCGGGAAAGTAGTGAAGGAATTTAGGCCCTTTGTCGAAGAACGCGGTGTCGTACTCGTCGCCTTCAATAATGAAGTGCCTTCCCTGCCCCAGGCGAAAACTGGAACCGAAATTTTCGGCGATGCCGCCAATCAGGAATGAGGGCTGCAGTCCCGCAGTATGAAAGATCCAGGAAAGCATGGAAGTCGTGGTCGTCTTTCCATGAGTCCCCGCGACGGCAAGAACTTCTTTGCCCTGGAGAAACTCCTGGTGAAGCATTTGCGGGAGCGAGCAAAAAGGAATGCGCTGGTCGAGAAGCTCCTCGAGTTCGGCATTGCCCCGCGAGATCGCATTGCCGACGACGACGAGATCGGGCCGCGGATCGAGATTTCGGGCGGCAAAAGGCTGCGCTACGGGAATGCCGAGTTCCGCGAGAAAATCGGACATGGGAGGATACGCGGCGGCATCGGAACCGGTCACACGAAAGCCGCGCTGCTTCAGCATGCCGGCGAGCGACGCCATGGCAGTGCCGCAAATGCCGATGAGATGAATGTGCTTGCCAGAGTCCATGCGCTCTTATGAAGCGGCTACAGCTGATTCCAGAATTTTGAGACTGACGCGGCCGCCGCGGACGTCCAATTTCGCGCGAACTCCGATGGGCAGCGTGATATTGCCAGCGGTTACGTGTCCGGACGTCACGCCGTATGCTACCGGCACGCCCAGGTCGCCGACGATGCGAGTGATGACCTGCGGCAAATTGTATTTTTGACTCGCGGCGGGCAGGCAGTCGCGCATCTCGCCGAATACCAGCCCCCGAACGTGATCGAGCTTGCCCGCCAGTTTCAGCTGCATCAACATGCGATCGATTCTGTAAGGCGGCTCGGCAACATCTTCCACAAACAAAATGGTGTCATCCGTTTTTATTTCATACGGCGTTCCCAGCGAAGCGGCAAGTATCGAAAGACAACCGCCATACAGGGTCCCCTCGGCCTCACCCTCAACTAACCCTACCACGGCGGGCGAGGCGGCTAGCTTGATTTCCCAGGGCGCGGTTTTTGAAAGAGCTGACTGCCAGGAAAAGAGATCGACGCCCCCGTCATGAGCCCAGTCTTTCGCCACCATCGGACCGTGAAACGTAATAAGCCCCGCCGCGTCGAAGAGGCGAGTCTGCAGCGCGGTCAAGTCGCTATACGCAACCAGAATTTTGTGATGGGCAGCCAGCTTGGTGAGGTCCAAGCGGGAGAGGAGATAGTTGGAGCCATAGCCACCGCGCGCGCACACGATGGCGCGCACGTCGTCGCGTAGGAACATTTCTTCGAGTTCGCGCAGACGGCGATCGACGGAGCCGGCAAAATAAAGATCCTTCTCAAAAATGGATGGCGAATAAAGCGGGCGGTAGCCGGCGCGGCGCAGAGCTTCGCAACCGGCATCAAGATCTTCTCGCGCGACGCTGCTCGCAGGCGCCACAATGCCGATCGTGTCTCCGGGGCGGAGGGCGGGTGGCTTGCGACGCGAGATTGAGGAGGCGTTCATGCGGTTTGGATCCGGTTACAGTGTGAAATCCGAGCGTCGGATTTTCAGCAGTCGTTAGCCCGTTAAGAAAAACTCGCCGCTGCAAACCAGGCGCGCACTCCCGCGAAGAAAGATTCGTTCTCCGTCCTTGCGCACGGTCTGGATACCTCCGGGCGCGTGCACCCGTAATGGCGACTGGGCGGTTCCACTGGACATGGAAGCGAGAGCCGCGGCGCAGGAGCCGGTGCCGGAAGATTGCGTCTCGCCAGCGCCGCGCTCGAAAAAGCGGGCGCGAATGTCGTGCGGCCCATCCACAACCACCATCTCCACATTGACGCCGGTCGCGGCAAACGCGGGGCTGGATTGGATCTCGGCAGCTCTCTTTTGCCAGTCGTCCGGAAAGTCGCGCACAAAAACGACGTAGTGCGGATTGCCCACGACTACCGGGATTCCGCGGACGAGTCCGTCCGCCAGATTGATGCGAAGTTCGGAGGAAATGGCTGCGGTACCCAGCGCCGCCTCAAATTCGTACTCCGATTCGGTTCTTCCCGTGAGAACGCATGTCTTCAGTCCGGCGCCGGTCTGAATGGCGATGGTTTGTTTCCCTTGCGTGGCGCAAAGATGAGCGGCCACGCAACGGGTGCCGTTGCCAGAAATCTCGGCCTCGGAGCCGTCGGAGTTGATGAGCCGGACTTCGACGTCGGCGGAAGCATGCGGCGACATCCACTCGATGCCGTCGGCGCCCACGCCCTGGTGACGGTCGCAGAGCCGGCGCGATAGCGCCGAAAGGTCGGCGGAGATCCACTCATCGACAGTGGATGTCTCGATGAGCAAGAAATCGTTGCCGCAGGCGCAGGCTTTTACGAAGGGGATGGAAACTTGGGGCGATGTCACTCCAACTCCACCGGGCCTAGTGAAATCACGCTCTGCAAAACCGGGGACGACTTGAGCTCGAGAAGAAGGTGGTCCTGTTCGCGACGGGAACCTTCCACATCGAATTGCAAGCGCGTGTGCACACCCGTATCTCCAACCAGCACGTTCTTCATCATGCGGTGGGCGCGCTCGGTGATGCGATTGATTTCGCGGGTAATTTCCTCGGCGCTGCTCCCCGTGACTTCGTAGCTGAACAGCAAAACCTTCAGGTTAAAGGTCTGCTCGAGGTGGCCGAGTGCATAGAGCGCAAGCAGCACGCCCGCGGTGGCGAACATAGCGGTGACGTAGAGGCCTCCGCCTGCGGCCATGCCGACCGAGGCGACAACGAAAAGCGTGGATGCGGTGGTCAGGCCGGTGGTCAACCCCCGCGTATGCAGGATCGATCCGGCGCCGATGAAACCGATGCCTGGAATGATTTGGGCGGCGATGCGAGTGTAGTCCGAAGGCTCCGCCGCGATACCGCGCGACAATACCGTGAACAGGGCCGCGCCCACACAGATAAAGAGGTTTGTCCTTAGGCCGGCAGAACGGTGTTTCAGCTCACGCTCCAACCCGATGGCGCCGCCCAGCACGGCTGCCAGGGTAAGCCGTGCCACGGTGGAAGAGACAATGCCGCTCGCCATCTCTCCGCGCAACAGGTCGCTGATGTGCCGCCAGTTCATCTTTGCAGCAGGCTCGAAAAAACCTGAAGATGGCCGGATTCTACCACCTGCAAAAACCTAGCGGCCGCCGCACCCGTTAACCACGTGATTACCTCGTGCGGCCTTGAAAGACGACCGCCGCAGCTTGTCCCGAGGTATGGATTTCGGCCAGTTCCGTGAGACCGTGCTGCGTGGCGGCGCGCCACGCAGGATCCCCTTCAAAGCCCACGACGAAATTGGCGTAGGCGGCGGGATCGGCAAGGGCGCGCTCCCATAATCCTTGCTCATCGACGGGCTGCCTCCACACTCGATGATTGCCTTCGTTGATCACTTGATCCAGGGGGATACCGGCTTGCTGCATCACACCGGAATGCTCGCCCAGGAACATCAGGAAGGTGGAATCGGAGGGCAGATATTTGATCCATTCCGCGAGCCGTTTGTCGAGGGTGATTCGGCCGCGAGAGTTGCCCACAGCCTCGCGGTAGCAAGCCGGATCGGCGCGCCAGATCATGACATCGCTGGCCGCAACAAATATCAGCGAGACGATCAGGGAAACCAAAACCGACCACGGGCGCCAGGAAGGATTTATCTGCGGAAAGTTCGCGACGGTTCGCAGCAGAAAAGCGATGGCGACAGGTAGGAAGACCGACATGGCCGGCAACAGTTGCAATCCATAGCGCAGATTGTAAAGAGCGTGGGGCCACCACGGAGGCACAAAGATGGGGATGCTTCCGTAGGCGATCGAGATGGCGTAGAAAGGTAGAGGAACCCATAGCAGCAAGGCTCCTCTTCCCTTTTTCTGCACAAAAACGGCGATACTTCCGATCAGCGCCAGCGCCAACCAGGTTCGGCCTAACCACCCGGAGTCGCCGACGTCGATCTCGGCAGATTTGAGGAAATAGGACGCGGAGGCGAAGGCGTTTCCTTTGCCAGGATTGACCGTTGCAGTTCTTTGCTCGATAGCTTTGGCGGAATAAGGACCGTTGGCGAATTCCAGCGGGTTGCGGTAGACCGCGGCATTGTAGCCGAACCAGAGCAGCGGACCGGCGGCGGCAAGCACGATGAAACGAAGCAGCAACCGCGCCCTGCGGGGCGAAGCGCCGTCTTTGCCTCGGCTGGCAGTTGAGTCGATCAGGGCAACACAAACCAACACCGCGGCAAGAAACCATCCATCGTAGCGGGTCAGACAGGCCGCAAACAGGCACCACCCGCTCCGGCGAAGTGACTTCTCATTTCCTTTCAGGAACTCGGCGAAAAACACCAGTGTCCAAATAAAAAACGCGAGATAGAGCGACTCACCCATCGCAGTAGCTTGCATGTAGATCAGGTTGGGATTCGCGGCGTAGAAAATCGCCGCCAGCCAGGACAACGATTTTGTTTCCTCATCCGGCTGCAGGTCGCGACTGAAGGCCGCTCGCACCAATCGGAAGATGCCAAAAGTTCCGAGCACAAAGGCTGCCATCGAAGGGATGGACCCACCCAGACCCGATTGCCACATTTTGTTCGCGATGATGAAGGGCAGGATTAGCAAATGTGGCAGAGGCAGCCACACGGTTCCAAGCTGCAGAAGTCCGGGTGTTTTGGAATCGAAGACGCGGCGGGCGATGTTGATATGGGCAACGGCGTCGCCGTAGAGAAGAATCTCGCCCGCGCGGTTATAAAAAAGATACGAGAAGACCGAGACAAAAATGGCCAGCCAGACCAGGCGGACCGCCTCGATCTCGGGAAACGACTTCGCGGTCCGCTGTGGCTTCATTCCAGGTGAGTCAGCTCGCGGAATATCTCGAAGCGCTCATCGATGTGCTCTCGGGTGAGTCCCTGCAGGCGCTCCGTACCGAAGCTTTCGACGGCGAAGGATCCCATTACACCTCCATAGAAAAGAGCGCGCTTGAGCACTTCGCGATTCAATTCTTCCTGCGACGCGAGATAGCCCATGAATCCGCCGGCGAAGGAATCCCCCGCTCCGGTTGGATCTTTGACTTCATCGAGCGGGAGAGTGGGCGCGCGAAAAGGATGGCGGCCCAAACCAAATGCGCCTTCGCGAAAAAAAATCGTCGCGCCGTATTCCCCGTGCTTGATGACCAGCGCCTGCGGGCCCATGGCGAGGACTTTCTGCGCCGCCCGGGGCAGATTTTTTTCGCCCGCCAGCATTTTGGTTTCGGTGTCGTTAATGAGCAGGACATTCACCAGCTTGAGCGTCTCGAGCAGTTCCGAGCGCGCGCCGTTGATCCAGTAATTCATGGTGTCGCAGCCGGTAAGTTTCACGCCGTTCATTTTGTGGCGGACATTGGCCTGCAGCGTGGGCTGAATGTTGGCCAGAAACAGGAATTCCGAGTCTTCGTATTCCTTGGGAATTTGAGGGTGAAATTTCTCAAAGACGTTGAGATCGGTGAAGTTCGTTTTGGCTTCGTTAAGATTTTCGGCGTAAGAGCCGCCCCAACGGAAGGTCTTGCCCTCGGCTCGTTCAATGCCGCGCGTATCGACGCCGCGTTTTTTTAGAATGTTTTCGTGCTCGGCCGAAAAATCGTCGCCCACGACCGCGACCATGCGAACCTGCGTGAAGTAGCTTGCGGCCAGCGAAAAATAGGTAGCCGCCCCGCCCAGAATTCCCTTGACGCTGCCGGAAGGGGACGTGACATCATCAAACGCAACTGATCCGACAACCACGATGCTCATGAGAAAGTTTGCTCTCCGTACCTGGCGCTGAGATTTCTGAGATCAGTAATGAGCGGGCCGTGGCACACGATTCAATCCAATATTGCCTGCCACTGCGACGCCTTCGCTACACATACTTGCCAATAATTAATTTCAATTTCTTCTTCGCCGCCGGTGGAATTTTCTTCTTGTCGGTCAAGATTGCATGACGCAAAGCCGAATCGCACCGGCACTGCCGTTTTTCGGGCATGGAAGACACAGCCTGGCGAATCACGCTGGCAGCATTCTCGGCATTCTTGCCGAGCACAGCAACAATCTGGTCAACGCTGACCGAATCGTGATGCGGATGCCAGCAATCGTAGTCGGTAACCATCGCGACGGTGACATAGCAAACTTCGGCTTCGCGAGCGAGTTTCGCCTCCTGCAGATTGGTCATGCCGATCACGTCCATTCCCATGCTGCGATAGACATTCGATTCGGCTCGGGTAGAAAATTGCGGGCCCTCCATGCACAAATAGGTCCCGCCGCGCTTGGAGTTGACGCCGGCGCGTCGGCAGGCCGTTTCCACGATGCCGGCGAGCTCTCCACAGACGGGGTCGGCGAGTGCAACGTGGGCCACTACGCCCCCGCCGAAAAAAGTATCGACCCGGTGACGCGTGCGATCGAAGAATTGATCGGGAATCACAAAATCGAGAGGCTTGTGCTCCTCTTTCAGGGATCCGACGGCGGACACCGAAAGAATTCGTTCGACGCCCAGCTGCTTGAAGCCGTGAATATTGGCGCGGAAGTTCAGCTCGGATGGAAGAATGCGATGGCCGCGCCCGTGACGCGCCAGGAATGCGACTTTCCGGCCCTCCAACAAGCCGCAAACATAGGCTTCGGAAGGGGCGCCAAAGGGCGTCTTCAGCCGTACTTCTTTGACGCGAGTGAGGCCGGGCATGGCGTAGAGACCGCTGCCGCCGATGATGCCGATTTCCGCCTGGGCCACTCGACCTCCAAGAATTTCGCGCGTTCCGCGTTGCAAAGCCAAACTCGCGATTATACAAGACGGCGCGGTACGGTAAGGGTGCGGTTTGGCCCTCTGAATTGTGTGGTGTCATCCTGAATGTAGCCGTTTCTCAGGCGGAGCGAAGGATCTCCTGCTCCGCCGGCCTCGCGCATAACCCAAACACCTCTACCGGCGGTATTCAACCGTTAGAATGAAAAGCTGGAACGCTACTCAAAGCGTTGCGCGAAACCGGAATGATCAAGAGACTTCTCGTACTTTTTATCTTTTCTGCCGGCACTGTCGCATGGGCGCAGAACGCTGGTGCGAGCGGGGTCAAATCGACAACCGTGCCATTCGTGCTTGATCACAATCGCATTGTGATCGAAGCTGATATTTCGCTTCCGGGCGGCGAGAGCCAACGCATTTCCGCATGGGTCGATAACGGCAATCCCGACTTCTATATGTCGCGGCGGGTTGCGACCTTGCTCAAGCTGGAGGTCCGCTGTGACGAACGCGAATGCCAGGTGCCGCCGCCAAAAGAAATATCGATCGGCGGAATGACGATTTCCCTGGACAAAGTCAAAGAGGCAAAAATTCCTTTGAAGAGCCCGGCCGCAGCAGCCATTCTGGCTCCCGGTATGTCGGCCGAGATGAATGTGCCATCCACCATCCTGCGGAACTACGACGTCCTCGTGGATTTTCCCGCTCACAAGCTCACGCTGGGTCAACCCGGCAGCCTGAAATTCAACGGCGTGAATACCAAGGTCACCGTGAACGGGGCAAACGGTTTGATTGAGATCCCCAGCGAGATCGAGAAGAAGAAGAAAACAACTCTGGGCCTCGATCTTGGCGCATCGATCAGCTTACTGACGCCCGAGTTGTTTGAGCGACTGGCGTCTGCGCATCCGGATTGGCCGCACATGACTGGTGCCGTGGGGCCGGCAAACATGTGGGGACTGGACGATGAAACGAAGTGGAAAGTGATGCGCGCAGATCGCCTGCAATATGGGCCGCTTTTTCTGACTGCCGTCGCGGTGGCCGAGTTTCCCAAGGACGAGGCCGCGTCATTTGAAAAGCGCGCCGGCCTGCCGACCTCCGGGTTGATCGCATCGGAAGCACTGCTCAATTACCGCGTTGGCTTAGACTACGCGCACGCGGTGGTTTATTTCGACGTGGGCCGGCTGTTCACTTTTCCTGATTTCGACGTGATCGGGCTGACACTGCGACCGGAAGACGACGGGCGCTTCACGATTCTAGCGATAGCGGATCTTGATGGAAAACCTTCGGTGTTGACAGGCGCAGAGGGCATTCAACCTGGGGATCGACTCGTGGCCGTCGACAACATCACCACTGCCGGATCCACCATGGGACAAGTCTGGCACATGCTGGGAGGGGATCCGGGAAAACAGCGCATGCTGACGATCGAACGCGAGGGCAAGCAGCACAGTGTGTTGGCTACCGTCCAACATTTTTTGGGTGAGACAGACGCGGCCGAAGATTCGAAGAAGAAATCGAAAAAACGCTGAGCCAGCGTCTCACTTCGCAAAAACTTCTTTTTCCAATGCCACCGTCGTTTCCGCGTCCAGGCTTTCGCTGACGAAAACGGTGTCGCCCTGCTCCTCGACAACAACCACACCCTCTTCGGTAGTCCAGGAGTGCCGTCCTCTTAAGCCTGCATCGTGCTGGCCGGACGCGGCTGGAGGGTCGAGCGATGCCGCGGTTGGCTGTGCGGGTTCCGCCTGCAGATGTTTGTATCGCGTTTCCAGAGCGTGCGCGTAGATGCCGGCAAATTCTTCGGCTTTTTCGTCACTCGCCCACCGCGAGACGTACAGCAATCCCAGCGGCGCGGTGGAATCGGTTTTGGAGCGCACCGCGAAGTAAAAGCCACCGCGCCATGCGGGATAAAGTTTTTTGGACGCAGCCTTGCCCGCGTATTGTTCGACCAGCATCGCAACGTCGAATTCGCCCATCGCTCCGATATCAAACTTCACGTAGTTTTTGAAATCGCGGGAAAACTCGGGCACGCGAATGGGATCGATCTTTTCTCCCGAAAGATATGTCTCCGGCTCCATGATCTGGCGCGTGGTATGGGGCGGGTTGGAAAGAAGATCGTTATATGCCTTCTGCTTTCCACCTTTCTCCATGAGAGTCACGACGAAGTCCATGCCGTAGGTATAGGGAAACGTCAGGGACTCTTTCATGAAAATGGGAGCGGTGTTGAATACGGTTGTGGTCGAGCTTTCGGTCATGGTCTCGGCTTCCATCTGGCGAACCAACTCGGGCGAGTCGGCGATGGAGTGCCCGGTGGGCGAGATGGCATATTCGAACATCATTGCCTGGGCCTGCCCTTCGAGCACGGCCTCGCGCGCATCGTCGATTTCGTCGTTTTCAATATCCTCGGGGGTTGGGTCTTTCTTCATCTCGCCGAGATCGCGGTCGCCTTTTTTCATCCACTTCTGCAGCCCGATCGATTGGTCCTGTAACGCATGGGTCAGTTCATGCGCCAGCACCGGCTCCTGCTCCTCCATCGGAACCCAGTCGAGCAGGTTGACTGTCTTGGTTTTGGGATCGTAGTAGCCGGCGATTTCTTCCCGCAAAAGCGCAACCAGCAGCTTCTCCATATCGAACTCATGCGGCAACAGGCCAAATTTCTTGAGCACGAGTTCAGAACGCTCCAGGCGTTTCACGTCCTCGTCCTTCATGTGCTTGGTCAGATACGCAACCACCTCATCGCGGCTGGTCAAGCGCCGTTTGACATGTTTCTTGATAGGCAGGCCGCTGTGCTTGCTGTCGAAGGCCAGGATTTCATCCACCGAATGGAACAGCTCTTCGGCTTCACGCGGAGTGATCTTGACTTCTTTCTCTTCAGGCTGGGCAGCGCCGCTGGGCGGGGCTGGGGTTTGGGCGGGTTCTTTTGTCGGTGTGACGTCCTTGTCCGCCGCTTTCTGAGCCGAATCTGACTGTGAGCGCTGCTGTTGAGCAGGCTGGGCCGGAGGCGGCTGGGTTCCGGGATCCTGCGCCCACAAACATCCCGCCCATGTCAGGCAGACGGCGATCGCCGCCAAAGCGATTCGGTTGCGGTGATTCATCAGGAAAGAGTCTACCTTGTCCGGCCATACCTTTCTGCATTCAAAGACGATCATGCGTTTTGCTCCAGGTATGTGCCTCGGGAAGGTATAAAAAGAAGACTCTAGACCATCCGCAGTAACGCGGACAGCATCGCGTCTGATCGGATCCCCGATGCCGGGGTGCTCGATCGGCACACTCTCTTAGTCGCGTTCTCACTGAACAGCGGTTTGACAGAAAACGAAAAAGGCCGGCTCACTTGCCGGCCCTTTTTGCGTGCTCGCTGATTAAGGCTCCAACTCCCACGTATCCCCATAAAGGGTCGAGCCTGCCTGTCCGCCAAAAATCACGGTGCGCTGGAGCACGGAATCGAAAGCCATGCCAAAGCCCTCGCGCGCCGCGGGAGAGTGCGCCGGGGCCAGTTGCGCCCAATCCGTACCATTCCACGCCCACGAATCGCTGATGTCCGCGCCGCCGTATCCGCCGCCAAAAACGATGACCCGGCGCAGGTGCGCGTCGTAGACTCCCGGCGAGCCGTAGCGGTAGCCGATTTGCGTTCCGGGATTCTGCTCGGTCCACGTCTTGCCATCCCAGGTCCAGGTGTTGTCGGGATTAATGTCGCCGAGACCGCCGAACATCACGGTCGTTTTGGTCGCCGCATCCGTGGCGCAGACGGCGATCGACCGAGCGGTCGCTGGATTCGGAGGATTAAGGTTCGTCCACGTGGTTCCCGACCACTGGTAGGTCGTGGCCTGGTAGAAATTCCCGTCGAACCCGCCATAGACGTCGACGCGACCGCTGACCGGATCGCTGAACAGCATGGGCCCGGTGACGGCTTTCGGAGATTGCGAAGCCACAACCTGCTTCCAGGTCGAGGTTGCGCCGTTCCACGTCCAGGTGTCCCCCATGAAGATCTGGCCATTGTATCCGCCAAAGAGTACGAGCACCCGGTTTACGCGGTCGAAAGCCATGCCCGCATTCGTGCGGACCGGCGGCGCGGCCGCGGTTTCGACCTTGGTCCAGTTCGTTCCGTCAAAAGTCCAGGTGTCATTAAGGTAGACCCCGTCATAACCGCCGAACAGAACGACTTTTTGGCTGACCGGGTCATAGGCCATGGAGGCATAGGCCCTGGCGGAGGGAGAAGTGGCCGGGGCCAGTTGCACCCAGCTCGCACCGGACGCCGCTTCTGCGAATCCCGGCGTCAACACAACAATTGCTGACAGCATGCACCATAAGACCAACCACAGCTTGCGATTGTGATTCATTCCTGTTTCCCCTTTGGAGTAGATGCGGCGAAGAAGGCTGCTGGCCGCCGCTTTCAGGCCTGTTACGCTTTTGGCGCAACAGAAGTTCCGCTGAGTGTAGCGCGTTTTCTCGGCGTGCGCCGACGGTTAATTTCTGCCAAAGCGCGGCAATTTCGAGATAAAATTCTTCGCAACTGCGCGGCTTCGTCTCCACGAGGTAAACCGTTATGTCTCCCGCTTCGCGTTTCCGCTGTCGCCTTGCTCTTGGCGTGCTGCTTCTGAGCCTCGCCGCGTCTTCCATGCCGGCGCAGAATTCTCCTCCCCAGAAGCGATTGCTCGGCTACTACCCTTATTGGGGAGTTGACAACACGCCGCCTTACACGCACAACGACGTCCCCTATTCGCAGCTCACGCACATCTCGCACGCGTTCGCGTTGGTCGGCGCGCTCTCCGACGGCACCGTCGTTCTGCCCCAGGGTTTGATCGATTCCGTACTGATCAGCAAGGCCCATGCCGCGGGAGTGAAAGTGCTGCTCTCGATTGGCGGCGGCGACGGAATTCAGGGCCCGCGCTTCAATCGCATGGCGCGCTCCGAGACTGCGAGGCAGACCTTCGCGACGAACGTCTACAACGTACTGTCCACGTATGGGTACGATGGCGTCGACATCGACTGGGAGGTTCCGAATGCGCCGGATCGCGCAGATTGCACCACGCTGATGCAGGAACTGCGCAATAAGCTTCCTTCGCCGTGGCTGATCTCGATGGCAGTGTCGGCCGACCCGCGTAATTACGGCGTTGGGCTCGATATTCCCGCGCTCGCCCCGATCGTCGACTTCTTCAACGTGATGACTTACGACTACTACGGCACGTGGTCGGGCGCGACCGGCCACGTTTCACCGCTCTATCAGGACCCGGACGATCCGCAGCAGGCGGGGAGCACCAAAACTTCGATGGATCTTTACGAGAACACCTACGGCGTGCCTCTCGCGAAATTGAACATCGGCACGCCGTTTTATGGCTACGAGTGGGACGGGACGGATCTACTCTGGGGACAATGCGCGTCGTGCGCCAGCTATTCCTGGAATTACGCCACGTACATCGAAGACCGCGTGAACCAGGAAGGCTGGACACGCAATTTCGACAGCGTTGCCGCGGCGCCCTATTTAACCAATCCGGATATCAGCGGCGTGGGCCTGCCCGGCTTCATCACTTACGACGACGAGAGCACGACCGCGCGGAAGACGACTTATGTGATGAAAACCCGCGGCTTCGGCGGCATGTTCATGTGGGAACTTAGCGCCGACTGGGACGGCAAGCAGCAGAAGCTGTTCAACGCGCTGTATAAGGCGTGGAAGTAAGTACGCGATGACGTAGACCCTTACGCGCGCTGCACCCTTTCCACCACCCATTCTCCTGCTTCGCGCGTGCCCAGCGTCCCGCCGATATCGGATGTGCCTTTTTTCTGTTTCACGGCTTCCAACACGGCCCCTTCAATCTTTCCCGCTTCGCGGGTGAAGCCCAGATGCGCCAGCATCATGGCCGCAGTCAGAATCGCGCCAAATGGATTCGCAACGTTCTTGCCCGCAATCGGCGGGGCCGAGCCATGCACGGGCTCGAACATCGAAGTCTTGCCGGGATGAATATTTCCGCTCGCGGCCATGCCCAACCCGCCCTGCAATCCCGCCGCGAGGTCGGTAATGATGTCGCCAAACATGTTGTTGGTCACGATGACATCGAACTGGCGCGGATCGCGCACCATCTGCATGCACAGCGCATCCACGTACATGTGCTGCGTGGTGATTTGCGGAAATTCCGACGCGACTTCCTTGAACACGCGCTGCCACAGGCCGCCGGCGTGGGTCATGGCGTTCGACTTGTCGCACATGAGCACGCGGGTGCGCTTTGACGCGTCGAGTTTTGTATGCTGCTCGCAGTAGTCGAACGCGAAGCGGATAATGCGCTCCACGCCTTTGCGCGTGTTGATGTCTTCCTGCGTGGCGATTTCGTCGGGCGTGCCCTGCTTGAACACGCCGCCCGCGTCGGTGTAAACGCCCTCGGTGTTCTCGCGGATCACGACAAAGTCCACATCTTTCGGCCCCACGCCCTTAAGGGGACATAGCGCGGCATCGAGCAACCGCACCGGCCGCACGTTGGCGTAGAGATCCATCTTGAATCTCATACCCAGGAGAATCTCCTTGGCGTGGATGTTGGTCTTGACGCGAGGGTCGCCGAAGGCGCCGGCAAGAATTGCGTCAAAGTCGCGGCCCAGCATGGCGAAGCCGTCGGGAGGGACGGTCATGCCATCGCGGAGATAGCGGTCGGCGCCCCAATCGAAATCGACGGTCTCGACTTCAGCACCGGCGGCACGGATGGCTTTGAGAGCCTGGGGGATGACCTCCTGCCCAATTCCATCGCCCGCAATCACGGCGATGCGTTTTTTGCCTCGGTTTTGCGAGTCCACGGCAGAAAGCTAACACAAGACGCAAATAAATGCGCAGCTCGCGAACCCCCGGCACAGAAATATCGCCTACTTTTTCCGCTGCATTTCGAAATGAAACACGGTCGTTTTACCGGCTTTGCTCCATGTCCACTCCTCGGTGTAGTGGTCGGCGTCGGTGAAAACGTAAACGGCGTTGCTCATGTGCCCGGCCTGCAAATCGGGAAGATTGGTGGCGTCGAGAAAATCGAAAGTGATCGTTTTCCCATCCGGTGAAATCGACCCTTTCATGCGCGGCTGGTTGCCTGAAGGACAGAAGTGAGTCATGAGAAGGCGATCGCCATCCACATAGAACAGGCTGAGCATATCTTCCTCGCCCATCCTGTTTTCGCCCATCACCGCGGTTCCCCCCGCAGCCAGTCGATAGGTGTCGGAAGCGGAGCCGCCTTTGGCATCCTTGCCTTGCCACGTTCCAACCATGGACTTGAAACGGTCCAAAGCCTTGGCCGCGTCGGACTGCGCGCCGGCGGCGGGAACGAGCGCAAGCGAAAGCAGTAAGAGCTTTAACAAGTTCGACATAAAGTTCTTTTCCAATCTTTCTTTGTGTGAGCCTCTGTCGGCCAGCGGCATTGAATCGCCTCGCGCTTCGCTATAATCAAACAATCGCATGAACCCTACGGCGCTGCAGGAAAAGCTGCATTCCAAAACCGTCGCCGAATATCGCAGCAGTGTTGTCGCCGCACGCTACGGCGATCCTGTCGCGGAATATGCAACTCTCGCCAGCGGTTGTGGCGTTTATGACCTTGGCTTCCGCGCGAGACTCTCGGTCACCGGAGCCGATCGCGTCCGCTGGATGAACGGCATGGTCACCAACAACGTACGCGACCTCGCCGCCGGACATGGGGTGTACGCTTTTCTGCTTAATCCGCAGGGCCGCATTCTCGGCGATATGTATATCTTTAACCACGGCGATTCCTTGACCGTGCAGACGGATCGCAACCAGGTTGAGAAAATTCTGGCGACTTTCGACCATTACATCATCATGGACGATGTGCAGGTGGAAAACGTGAGCGATCAGTGGACAGCCCTCGGTTTAACGGGACCAGATGCACGCACGAGATTACGAACCGCGGGAATCGATTTTGCGGAATTGGAACCTTTGCAGTCGGCCACGCCGCAATGCGCTTGTGATTGTGACTGCCTGGAGTGCACAGTCGTTCGCAGCGATACCGCGGAATCCTACGAACTCTGGCTGGCTCCGAACGATGTGGAGAAAACATGGAAGGCTTTGCTGGCTGCCGGAGCTTCACCGGTCGGTAGTGAAGCCCTGGAAATGTTTCGGATCGCATATGGTACTCCGCTGTACGGAACGGATATTCGCGAACGCGACTTGCCGCAGGAGACGGAGCAGGCGCGGGCTTTGAACTTCAACAAGGGCTGCTACATCGGGCAGGAAATTGTGGAGCGAATTCGATCGCGCGGCAATGTCCACCGCAAATTCGCCGGCCTCGCGACGGATGGCGCCGCAAGGATTGCGGCCGGAACAAAAATTACGATCGACGGCAAAGACATCGGCGAGGTCACCAGCGCAGCGACGGTTGGCACGCAGACGATCGCACTTGGTTACATCCGCCGCGAAATGAGTGCACCCGGACGCGACGTAATGCTCGGTGAAGTGAAAGCCAAAGTTGTACAACTGCCTTTGGCGGGCGCGGGAATCTCGGCCGCGGAACATGCTTCATTGCAAAAAGCCTGAAACCGCATTGCCCCTGTCACGATTGGCATAGCAAAACGAAGGACGGACTCAGAGATGGCTGAAAAACGAAAAGAGACAAGCTTCACCGTAACCGACCGGAGGCTCTTCACCGAAGAAGGCGAACTGCGGAAGGATGTGCCGGCGCAGCCGGAACCTCCCAAGGAAGCGGCTGCGCCCGTAGCGGATCCCGTGGCGAAGCAAGCCAGTACCCCCTCAAATCCGCAGGATGCGCCTGCCGCGCACAGCGACCTTCCTCAGGCCATGCCAGAACCGCCTACGGCGGAGGAACAGAAGGCACAGGCAGACGCTTATCAGGCGTCGGCCAAAGACCTGGATTCGCGAGTCGAGTTGAGCGGCGGATCGGCAAAAGATTTCGAAATGACGTTTGAACGCTTCCTGGCCTCGCTCTATATGACCGCAATGCTGCAATTGGGAATGATGCATCAGCAAGGCGAGCAGCCCCGTATCGACATTATCGGGGCCCGGCAAACCATCGACACGATCACTCTGCTGGCGGAGAAAACGAAAGGCAACTTAACCTCCAGGGAAGAAAACTTTTTGCAGAACAGCCTCTACGAAGTGCGCATGGCGTATGTGGAAGTTACCAACGCGCTGGCCCGCGCCCCGCATCCCGGAACCGCGACCGGCACGGGCGGACGATGAAGGGTTCGCAGACGATCCACAAAATGAAGGGGAGCGCATGAAGGCCACACTCACAGTGCTGGGCAGCGGCACCTCCATGGGTGTGCCCACCCTGGGATGCAACTGCGCGGTCTGCCGCTCCAGTGATCCCCGGGACCGGCGGACAAGGCCTTCCATTACGGTGGAGTATGCGGGAAAGCTGGTGTTGATCGACAGCTCCCCCGATTTTTACATGCAGGCGATACGCGAGCAGATCACGCGCGTGGATGCCGTGTTTTACACGCACACGCATGCCGACCACATCCTCGGCATCGACGATCTGCGCCCGTTGAGCTACGCCCACAAGCCGGCGAAGTTGCCGCTCTATGCCCGTCCCGATGCGGCCGCGTTTTTGCGACGGATGTTTGCATACATTTTCGACGCGGATTATAAGTACGGCAGCCTGCCGCAGCTGGAACTGCGGCCGATCGATGGTCCGGTGGAGCTGTTCGGCGCGCGCTTCGAGCCGGTGCGGCTGATTCACGGAGAGGCAGAGATTTACGGCTTTCGATTTGGGCAAACGGCATACCTCACCGATCACAGCGAGATTCCCGAAGCGTCGTTTCATCAGCTGGAAGGGCTGGATATTCTTTTCCTGGATGCGTTGCGCCACAAGCCCCATCCGACGCACTCCACGGTGGAGAATTCGCTGCGAATCGTGGAACGGGTGAAACCGAAGCGAGCCTTTTTCACCCACATCTGCCACGATCTGGGACACGAAGCCACGAATGCCGCACTGCCCGCGAACGTGCGCCTCGCCCACGACGGTCTGAAGCTGGAGTTTGAGATTTGAATTGCAGCACATACTTTTGAGCTCGCAAATCAACACCGCAGAGGACGCTGAGGACACAGAGGGATTGGAGGTCCAAACGAATTCGAGTACCTCCGCGTACTCAGCGTCCTCCGCGGCTGTCATTTAGTTTTTCATGCAGGTCTTTCACAAACTCGAAGAGATTCCGGCGGCGTTTGGGCCCTCGCTGGTGAGTGTCGGAAATTTTGACGGTATTCACCGGGCGCACGCTCACGTGCTGGGGGAAATTGTGCGTCGGGCGCGGCAATGCGGAGCCCGAGCCATCGCGGTCACGTTTGAGCCGCATCCGGCGCGCATCCTTCGGCCAGATTCGGGTTTGAAGCTGCTTTCCACTCCGCCGGAAAAGCTGCGGCTGCTGCAGGCCACGGGCGTTGATGCAGTGGTATTTCTTCCCTTCGGACGAGATCTATCGCTGATGACGCCGCGGCAGTTCGCCGAGCGCATTCTCAAGAAAAAGTTGCACGCCCGCGAGGTGCACGAGGGATTTAACTTTCGCTTCGGCCACAAGGCGGCGGGGGACACGAATCTTCTGAGGCAGTTCGGCCAGGAAATGGGATTTGAAGTCAAGGTTTATCCCGAGATGAAGTTGCGCGGCGAACCGGTTTCCAGCACGCACATTCGCAAAGTGATTGGCCAGGGGCGGGTCAGCCGGGCGCGGCACTTGCTGGCGCGGCCCTTCTGCATCCTGGGAGCGCCGGGGCGCGGGCGAGGATACGGCGCCAAGTACACGGTCCCCACAATCAATCTGGCCCGCTATGAAGAACTGGTGCCAAAGGACGGCGTCTACATTACCTGCACGAGAGTTGGGGGCGAGACGTTCGAGTCGGTTACGAATGTTGGCAATCGGCCGACCTTCGGCTCCGATTCCTTTGCCATCGAAACTCATCTCCTGAATTTCCATCCCATCGAGCTATCGCCGGAGAGCGAGGTCGAAATCTGCTTTCTTGACCGCCTGCGGGACGAGATCAAGTTTCCCTCGGTGGAGGCGCTACGCGAGCAGATCGCTCGCGATGTGAAGAAGGCGCGGAGATATTTTCATTTGCTGCAACATCGGTAAAAAACCATCGAAGTTGTACTCTTACTGCGGAGCCCAGGTTAAATCGAGGCGGATGGGAATCTCGTTCTTCACGGGCATCGTCAGCAACGACGGAGGATCGATTTTGAAGTCTGTCAGGGTCGCTGGAATGGTCCCGGTCACCTTCATCTGATTACCCTGCGGGGTGAGTTGGAGAGCCACACCCTTGTAAGTGGCGGTTTGGCCGGCGAACTGAATTTCGAGATCCGCCTGGATCGTGGATGCATTGGCAGCAGACTCCGGCAACTTCGTGCGCACGGCCACCATCGGATACTGCGCACCGCGGGTGACCTGAATCATGTGGAGGTCGCGGTTGCTGTCGCCGGAATCGAAGGATTTCACGGGGACGGCAATCAGGAAATCGCACTGCCCCTCGCGACACAAACCTTTGCCATGCACCTCGTGGCTCACGCCGTCGGTTTGGTGCAGCGGATGCGACACATGGTAGGTGAGGGTGCCCTGCTGCAGAACCCAAATGTGATCGGCGGCATGCGCCACGGCCGAGAAAAGAATTGCGAATAGAAGCGTACGAAGAATCAAAGCGGTTTTGTACATTAGAACTTCACCGAAACCGAGAGTAGCGCCGCGCCAAATGCCCCGGCTGTAACGATGGCCACCGGGCCGTGCGCCTGCGCGATGCCATGAACTTTTTCTCCCTTACTTTTTTGATCGAAAGCCATAATGCCCAGGATCGGAGTGGCAATCATGCCCGGGCCGTGGATCCAAGCCATCACCTTGTGAAAACGAATGGGCCCGCGAGTGGGCGTGTCCGGAACCCTGGGCGCCCGGATCGCGTAGTACGCCGTCATGAAGTACAAGTCACCGGCTAGACCGCCCAAAGCCGCATGCAGGTCGCGGGAAGCTTTACTTTCGTCTTTGCCGCCTGCACCCAGCGACGTGATGACCGTGGCGACAAGAGGGGCTGTCGTGATAAGCCCAAGACGCTGATGAACTTTGAGCATGTGCGTGCGCTTGTCGAGCAGCGCCTGCCGTTTCGCGTCCGCTCCCGTTTGCGACCGCGAAAAGCCAAGATCTTCAAGGGATAAATCTTTGCTGCTGGAAGGAGCATTGGGAAGCTGCTCCTGCGGCTTCTGAGAAGGTGGCGGCGCTGACTGTTCCGGGGACGCCGGCGCCTGCCCAGGAGCGGCTTCCGGCGGAGTTGCGGAGGATTGGGCGCGCAGCAAAGGTCCAGAAATTACAAGCCAGGAGAAGAAGGTAGCGGTAACGGCCACTCGTCGAAGCAAGCTCACGCGGATCGCGCCTCCAGGAATTCGCTCGGATGAAACATTACATTGCAACGATGTGAGCTTTGAGATGCAAACTGGTTTGAGGATGGATGCCCGGGATTCCGCATTCGCGAAATTCTACTCCATAGGCTCGACCAGGACGGGATCGCGGTCGCGAGAGCGATCAGGGCGCTGCACGATCACGATCGCGCAAAGCACCAGGACAATTCCGGCAGTTTGAACAGGGCGCACATGTTCCCCAATCAGCATGGCAGCCAGAAGAATGGAGAACACTGGCTCCAGGCAACTGGCGACGATGGCGCGGGTGGGCTCGAGATATTGCAGGCCTAAAAAATAAAGAGAAAAAGCTCCCAAAACGGAAAGCATCGAAAAGACGAACAGGAAAAGCCACTGTCCAGGGGCGTAGTGAGCGGCCGCAATTTTCCACGGCGTGTTAACAAAAAGCCAGAAGAGCGCCGCGAAGGCCAGGGTCCAGACGAGGACACGCCAGCGGTCGTAGCGCCCGAGAATGCTGTGACCGGCCACGTTGTAAAAGGCGAACGAGAAGGACGCGATGATGGCGGCAAGAAGACCGTATGAGTCAACGCGAAAGCCGCCACTGTTCACGGCAAATAAATCGATGACCAACGCGATGCCGATTACCGCCAGCGCGACGGCAGTGACCTTCGGCCAGGAAAGCTTCTGCCGGCCGCGGGCAACAACATAGATCAAAACCCATACGGGCGCCGTATATTGCACGATGATGGCGGTTGCGACATTGGTGCGCTGAATGGCCACGTAATAAAAATAGTTGGAGACCGCTACCCCGAGAGTTCCCAGAAAAAAGCAATACACCAGGTCTCGCGCGGGCACTTTGATGCCTTGCCAACCCCGCGATACGGCAAGGACTGGTAAAAGCACGAGCAGAGAAAACGTGGTTCGCGTTTGCGACAGGATGAGAGGGTCAATCGGGCGAAGACCACGGGAAATTGCAAGGAACTTGCCAGTAAAGACGGCACGCCCCATGGAAGCGGAAACGCCCCACAGCAAGGCCGCCGAAGCAATGAACAGATAGCCGCGGAGAGGATGATGAGCCGGTTGGTTTGAGAAAGAGATGCGCGCGCCTCGGGTTTGATGATCAGTCAGCGGAGAGCGGGAGGTCAAGCATGTGGGCACATGGAGTTGTGCACTCTTTGCGTGAATGGGCGTCTGAGACTTTCATTTTGCAAACTCGATTTCCGTGGTAATGGTTGCGGCCTTATCGAGCATGGCGGAGACCGAGCAGTATTTTTCTTTGGACAGGCGCACGGCATCTTCGGCGGCTTTGTGAGAAACGTTGCCGCCGATGCGGTAGGTCAACTTGATGTTGGTATAGATTCTCGGAGGTTGCTCGGCACGATCGGCTTCGGCGCGGATTTCGAGGCCGGTAAAGGGTTCGCGTTTCTTAGTCAGGATGGATACGACGTCATAGCCGGTGCAGCCGCACAAGGCGAGCAGCAGCAGCTCCATGGGTGAATTTCCAGCAGCGTGATCGCCATCGACGATGATTTTGTGGCCGCTATCGGAAGCCGCCTCGAAGCATTGTTTCTCCACCCATTTCGCTTTCGCCATCGCCATGGAAATTTCCTACCTCCGGTTGTCGGAACTTGGTTCAGGATGGATCAGCACGCGGAATAGTTCGGGCGCCGCCTGCTTGAACTGGATTTCAAGCTCGGTTTGTGTGTCATGCACCTGCGCGAGCGAAAGATTGTCGGAAAAAGTGCAGTGGCACGAAACATAGAGGCGGCCCCGCACGCGCTTGATCTGCACGTCATGCATGTCGAGAATCTCGGGAGTTTTTTCAGCCAGTTTCCTTAGCTTTTGTACCAGGACAGCGTCGAGTGCCAGCTCGTCGCCGGTTTCGATGGTGGCGGGCTCACTTTCAATGTGGGTGAGAATATCGGAGATTTCCGGTACTTCGCGGCGCATGGCTGCTTCGAGTTCCGTCACCTGGTCGTGAGCGCCTTTGAGCGTCAGGCGTTCATCGAGTTCGATGTGCTGCTCGACATGCAGCCGGCCGGAAAGATCCTGAACGCTAATGTCGTGAACATTGAGGTTGTGGCGAGTAGCAACCGCGCGGATCCGATCAAAAATATTTTCGGAATGCTGGGCCCGGGGCAATGGTTGGACGGTCACATCGGCGTTGGGGAGGATATTTTGAACCGCGGCCGTGACGGCGGCGACTAACTGTTGCGACCGTTGAAAGGTCACGGTACGCGCCAGACCGACGGCCAAGTCTGCAAAATAGCGATTGCCGGCGCGGCGAATACGGACGCGGCCGATTTCAAGCACGCCCTCCACGCCCGAGACAGCGTCGATGATCTGAGAACGAACGCCGGCGGGCGCAGCATCAAGCAGAGCATCGATCGTGCGGCGAGCCAGCCTCCAGCTGACGGAGACGATCACGCCGGCAACGAACAGCGCCGCAATCGGATCGGCGGTACGTAGCCAGTCGCGGTGATAAGCTCGGCCCACCAGCACCAGCACAAGCCCAACAACGACCACTCCTGCGGACCAAACGTCGGTGGAAAAATGCAGAGCGTCGGCTTCCAGCGCCTGGCTGTCGTATTTGGTCGCGATGCGGCCCAGCGAGCGCGAACGCCACCAATCTACCGCCATGGAAGCGATCATGACCACGAACGCCGAAATCGATGGCTCAACCTCGACATGACGAAAGAAGAGGCGCAGGACGGCTTCGTAGATGACCCAGGCGCAGGTGAGGAGAAGTAGTGCGGTTTCCACAAACGCTGAAAAATTCTCCACCTTCCCGTGGCCGTATTGATGATCGGCGTCGGCCGGTTTGTCGGAGACGCCCACGGAAAGATAGGTGAGGAGGGCCGCGATCAGATCGAGCGCGGAATGCGCGGCTTCCGAAAGGATGCCCAAGCTGCCGGTGGTAAGGCCGACAATGATTTTTCCGGCTGTGATCGCGAGCGCGGCGAGGACGGAATTCCCCGCGACCGCACGCTTCTCTGCTCGCATGGCGTTGGGCGAATAAAGCGCCGGGCTGCCGGACATAAGGGGGATTATCTCCGTTTACAGGCGATTGCGCCAAGCAAAAGCAAATCTCCGGCGGGGAGCGGGCGAGCGCACTCCGCACAACTGCTTTTAACCGCACGAGAGCAGCACTTTTACCGCGAATTCGGCCGGGTTCCCCGTCCCAACCGGCAAAGCCGTATGCTACGATGCTAAGTTCAGTTATTCCAACTTCCTGATGTGCCAATCCTGGAGGAATTCAGTATGCGTACGAGTTGGTTGATGTGTGTGTTGATGGGAACGCTGGCGTGGGGACAAGCGGCGCAGACGGCGCCTCCGATGCAGTCCAGCCCAGCCCCAACAGGAGCAGCACAAGCACCGGCAGGAGCGAACCCGCCCGCGCCAATGCAGGCGCCGAATCCGGCCACACCCGCCGAAGCTCCCAAGCCGGCCCCCGCAAAAGAAGTCCCCCCGACCGCGGTTGTGCTGACCATCAAGGGCGTTTGCCCGGCCGCACCGAAGGCGGCGAACGGCGAGAAGGGTGCCGCAACAAAAACGGCGGCGCCGGCGAAAAAATCCGCCGATTGCGAAACCAAGATTACGCGCGCGGAGTTCGACAAACTGGCGGCAGCGCTGCAACAGGGCCCGAATCCGCTGAACCCGCAGCAGAAGCGGCAACTGGCCACCCTGCTGCCGCGGTTTATGGCTATGTCCGATGCCGCCAAAACCAAGGGCTTGGACAAGACGCCAAAGTTTCAGGAAAAGATGAAGTTCTACCGCATGCAGGTCCTCACCCAGGAACTGCAGGCCAATGTGCAAGAGCAAGCGGACAAGATTCCTCAGAGCGAGATCGAAGCCTATTACAAAGCTCATCCCGAAAACTATGAGCAATTTTCCCTGGACCGTCTTTTCATCCCGCGCCTGAAGCAGGTTTCGGTGGACGATGAGGTGAAAGATTCCGATCAGAAACTGACCGACGAGCAGCAAAAGGCGAAGGAAGCGGCGGACAAGGCCAAGCAAGAGCAAGGCGAGCAGGAGTTGACCAAACTGGCCGACACTTTGCGCGAACGTGCAGCGTCGGGTGAAGACTTCGCCAAGCTGCAGAAAGAAGCGTTTGAAGCCGCCGGGCAAAAGGTGGAGAATCCCACCGTGAACCTGCCCAAGGTGCGTCGCACGGGCCTGCCGGCCGCGCATGCCTCGGTGTTTGATCTGAAAGCCGGCGAGGTTTCGACGGTGATCAGCGATACCGGAGGCCACTACATCTACAAAGTGGTGAGTAAGGAAGTTCTGCCGTTGGATGCGACCGTGCAGACTGAAATTCACAACAAGCTGAAGAACGACAAAGTAAAAGAAGTGATGGACAAGTATTCGAACTCGTTTCAGGCGACCACGAATGATGACTATTTCGGGCCGCCGACTCCGAGCGGCCCGATGATGCCGCCACGGCGTGGAATGATGCGCCCGAACATGCCGCAGGCAACCCCGAACGCGACCCCGGCGCCCGCGCCGGCAGCTCAACCGCCTTCGAAACCGAACTAATCGCAGTCGAACTGAATGGCGAGCACAAAACCTGTCGTCGTGGTCACCGGTATTTCGGGAAACCTGGGGTCGCGGTTACTCCCGATGCTGGAAGACTTTTCGGTCATTGGGGTGGATGTGCATCCGCCCCAGGCCGATTCTGCATTGCAATTCGAGCAGATGGATCTGGGGGATGAGTCCTGCACCCGGACCATGTATGAATTGTTGCGCGACACGCGGCCCGCGTCCGTGGTTCACCTTGCCTTCGTGCTCGACCCGGTACGGACCGGCATAATCGACACCGAGCGCATGTGGCAGATCAACGTCGCCGGCACGGCGCGCATCATGGAAGCGGTTACCGAAGCGAACCGCACCGCCGACTCGGGAATTCGGCAATTCATTTTTCCCAGCAGCGTTTCCGCGTACGGCCCCAATTTGCCGCAGCCCGCGACGGAAGATTCAACCCTGGCCGCACACACGCTGCCCTACGCGGTGCACAAAAAGCAATCGGATGAAGTGGTGCAGCAACGTGCCCCCGCGCTTCGCGGGTGCAGCGTCTACATTTTGCGGCCACACATTTTCGCCGGCGCCAGCGTGCAGAATTACATGCTGGGAGCCTTCCGCGGCACTCCCAACGGAAAAGGGGCGCAGGCGGAGAAGATGCGGAGCGAGGGCAAGCGACTGCCCTGCATGCTTCCGCGCGGGCAGCAGTATCTCGACCACAAAATTCAGTTCGTGCACGTGGATGACATGGCGCGGCTTCTGGCGCACATTTTGCAGCGCGACCCAGAGGTGCAGCGGTTGACGATTTTGAATGTCGCCGGTCGCGGCGAACCGTTAACTTTCGCCCAGTGCATTGAAATGGCGCAGGCAAAACTGGTGCGTGTGCCGGGGAAGTGGGCCATGAAGCAGGTGCTGAGATATTTGTGGAAGCGCCAGATTTCCGCGATTCCTCCCGAGGCTCTGCCTTACATGACAGGCGAGTACGTGATGAACACCGAGAAGCTGCAAAGATTTCTCGGTGACCAGTATGAAACTGTGATGCGGTACACCATTGCGGACGCGTTTGCCGACAGTTTTTCGAACCAGGTCGGCGCAGCTCAGGTCGCGGCGGGAGTCTAGTCATCGTCACACCTGGCGCATGCATGGTTCAGGGCAAGGACGGAAATTTCTACGGAAATGCCATAACCGAGGGAACCGCTCCGAATCGCCATCCTCTCGGCACATTCTTCGAGATCGCGACCGGTTTGAAAGCGCAATAGGCGGAAGGCTTATTTCTTTCCACGATAGACACCGGCAATGCCGAACGTGTAGGGGGTCCAGGTCGGCTCTCGAAAACCGGCGCGGCGCATGCGGTCGAGCATTTCCTGCGGTCGCGGGAAGCGCTCGACCGAGTTCGGCAGGTACGAATAGGGCCCGCGCACGCCGGAGATCAGCGTCCCGATTCGCGGCAGAACTTGACGAAAATAAAACCGGTAGGCGTGACCGATGACGCCCTGGGGCTCGCCAAAATCGAGAATTCCGCATTCTCCCCCCGGTTGCAAAACGCGCACGATCTCCCGCAAGCCGGCGTCATAGTCCGCGAGGTTACGAAAACCGAAGGCCGCGGTCACCAGATCAAAATGCTGATCAGGAAATGGGAGATGCAGCGCATCCGCCTCGATCCAGCGCGGATCCGGACGCCCATTGGCGGCATGCTTTTCCCGAGTCTTTAGCAGTGCGCGCTGCAACATGGCGTGAGAAAAGTCAGCGCCTAAAATCTCTGTATCGCTCTTCCCTGCCTGCTTGCGCAACGCAAAAGTCATGTCTCCAGTGCCACAGCACAAATCGAGCACCCGGCTTCCGGGTTTCGAAAGGATGCTCGCAAAGCTGCGCGCAGCACGCCGCCACCATAAACGGTCGACATTGCAGGACAGCACATGATTGAGCAGATCGTAGCTCGGCGCGATGGAAGTGAACATCTGCTGCACAGCGCGCGCCGCGCTGCGGGAATCGGTCGTTCCCTCGGGCGACGCGCCGACTACGGGATGGGGGCTTTGCGTAGACACGTGGTGTTCGTAAATCTTGCCGGCTATCGACTTTTCAGGAGCACGCCAAAGACGACGAGTATGGGTCGCGAATTATTTTCCCCAACCGCCGCGCGAGAGCCGCCGGAGTTCTTCCACAGCGCTGATCACGACGCTGTCGGGAACGTCTGCGGCAACTTCGACCTTGCCGATTTCGCGCGGCAGGACGAAGTGCACGACCCCGCCCTGAGTTTTTTTGTCGGCCTGCAGGCGCGCCAAAACCTTGCGCGGGTTCACCTTCACTTCCGGCAGCCGACCCAGGCTCAGGACCGCATCCGCAATTCTTCCGGCGGTGACGCTGTCGGTGCGTCCCACCGTCAAGGCGATATTCGTAGCCGCGATCAATCCCCAAGCCACCGCTTCTCCGTGCAGAAGGCTCTTATACGCAGTTTCGGCTTCGAGAGCGTGTCCGATGGTATGGCCGAGGTTCAGCACACGGCGAAGCCCGCCCTCCTGCTCGTCGGCAGAAACAACTTCCGCTTTCAACTTTACCGACTGGGCAATGACCCCTTCGATCTCCTGCGGGTCGCGCTGCAAAATGTTGGCGCGCTTCTGTTCGAAACGCAGAAACAAATCGAGATCCCCAATGATGCCACACTTGAGCGCTTCGTAGAGCCCGGCGCGGAAGGCTCGGTTCGGAAGAGTGCTGAGCACGTCGGGATCAATCAGCACGATGCGCGGATGGTAGAACGTACCCAGCAGATTTTTACCCGACGCAAGGTTGACGCCGGTCTTGCCTCCGATCGACGCATCCAACTGCGCCAGAACGGTGGTGGGAATCTGCACAAACTCCACTCCGCGCATGTAGAGGGATGCCAGCAACCCTGTGACGTCGCCCACCACTCCTCCGCCAAGGGCGATCAGGACCGCCTGGCGATCTGCGCCCAGGCGTACGAGCTTTTCCGCAAGTGTTTCGATGGTTTGTAGGGTCTTGGCCGTTTCCCCGTCCGGCATCTGCAGCACCTGCGGCTTGAAGCCGACCGAAGACAGCGATCGAATCAGTTTGGTTCCCCAGCGGCGGCGAACGGGAGCGACGGTCACGACAAAAACTTTGCTGGCGCGGGGCAATAACTCGGCCAGCAACGTACCGCTTCGCGCCAGCAGGCCGTTCTCGATGCGCGCCTGATACGGCCGTGGCGGAACATGGATGGTGACTTGCGCCATGCGAATTCCATCATAGCGTAAAGGTACGCCAACTTCGTGGCAGGGAGAGCTGGAAGTGATACCATTTTGCGGTTCATGAAAGCCCTGCCTGCCGAAACTGATTTCATCGTGATTGGCCCCGGAATCGCGGGTCTTCGGGCCGCGATCGAACTGGCCGACGCCGGTCGCGTGTTAGTTCTGGCAAAGAACGAGTTTCCAGGTTCGCGCGTTCCCCCTGAATCCGATCTCAGCGACGAGGAAGAGATCATTCTCCACTTGCAGGACACGCTGATTACCGGGGACGGTCTTTGTTCTCCGCAAGCCGTCAAAATTTTGGTGGACGAGGGCGCGGAGCGCATCGAGGAGTTGATTTCGTGGGGCCGGCATACCAAGCCCGCGGCAAAACTGACGTTCGAAACCGAACCCTCCTACAGCCACAGCCACGTCCTGCGCTCGCCGGGCGATTCTGTTGGGACGGAGATTTTGCGCGAGCTCTTCAATAAGGCTCAAAACCTGAAACACATTTCGTTCGCAGAACATCAATTCACGTCCGAACTTCTGCTGCACAACGAACGCGTTTGCGGAATTTCGCTGATCAACGACCAGGGATCGCAGGAGGCTGTAGGATGTGCCGCCGTTTTGCTGGCGACCGGCGGAATGGGTCAGCTCTATCGCAATTCGACGAATCCCGAGTCAGCCACCGCCGATGGCGTGGCGCTGGCCTTTCGCGCCGGCGCCGAGCTCAGCGACCTCGAATTCGTGCAGTTCGCGCCTACAACTCTTTACGTGCGGAAAGCGCCCCGATTTTTGTTGCCCGAGGAATTGCGCCAGGAGGGCGCGTACCTGCGCAATATTGAGCTCGACCGCTTCATGCCGAAATATCATCCATTGGCGGAAAAGGCCGCGGCCGACGTGATCGCCAGAGCCGTTGTGCACGAGATGGAAGTGAGCCGCGCAAAGGATCCCTTCGTTTATCTCGACCTGACTCACCTGAGCTCTGCGCGCCTGCACAAGCGGTTTCCGCACATTTATGAGACGTGCATGAAGCACAACATCGATCTCACGGAAGATGTGATTCCTGTGCGCCCGGCCGCACATTTCGCCGTTGGGGGTGTCCGCACCGATCTGCACGGCAAGACCAGCGTTCCCGGATTGTATGCAGCGGGCGAAGTAGCGGCCAGCGGGGTTCACGGCGCGAACCGCTTTCCCAGCAATGCGATTCTGGAATCTCTTGTCTTTGGCGCGCGCGCGGGCAAAGCCATGCGCGACGAATTGAAGGTCGCAGGCAAGCATCCCGCGCCCGAGAAGAAGGCGATCTCGCAAAACGGGCCTGTCGATGCCGGCATCGAGGCTGCCATTACGCAGATTCAGGACTTGATGTGGAAGCATGTGGGCGTGGTTCGAACCCGCATGGGATTGCAGGAGGCGATTCGCGGACTGGAAGGTCTGGCGGGCAGGTTCGCTCATCCTCGCACGCGACGGTCGTCGGAAGCTGCGAACTTGCACGCCGGTGCGTTGCTTGTGACCCGCTCCGCATTGGCACGCCAGGAAAGCCGTGGCGCCCACTATCGCATGGATTGTCCGGCCAAGGATGACAAGAAGTTTTTAAAACATTCCATTGTCAAGGGCGATAGCGTTCGCTTCCTCTGAGGAAGGCTGAGAACCGCCATCTCCACCCCGTCATCATTTTTTCGATTCCGGCAGCCAAATCGACGCCGCCACCGAGGCCGCGATGATGACCGCAATTGCCGCCAGCGTTACCGGAGTCGGAATCTTGAGATAGTTGGAGAGAATCATCTTCGCGCCCACCAGAATCAGCACGATCGCCAGGCCCACATGCAAAAAGCGAAATTGTTTGATCAATCCGGAAATGGCGAAATACATGGACCGCAAACCCAAAATCGCAAATACGTTCGAGGTGTAGGCGATAAACGCGTTAAGAGTTACCGCGAGTACGGCGGGGATCGAGTCGACGGCAAACAGCACGTCGGTGGTTTCGATGACAGCCAGCGCGATGAGCAACGGCGTCGCATGAAGCCGCATGCCCTGCCCCATGCGAATCCAGAATTTGTCGCCATGGTACTCATCGGTCACCGCAACCCAGCGCCGCATCGCTTTCACCACGGGATTGGCTGCGGGATCAATCTTGTGCTCTCCGGAAAATCCAAGCCGGATGCCGCTATACACGAGCAGCGCACCCAGGCCATAGAGAATCCAGGGAAAGCGATGGATCAGGCCAACCCCGGTGACAATGAGCGCTCCCCGCATCACGACTGCACCGATGACACCCCAGAACAAGACTCCACGCTCCTGAGCCTCGGGCACGGAGAAGTAGCGAAAGATGACTAGAAAAAGAAAAAGATTGTCGACGCTAAGAGATAGTTCGAGAACGTAGCCGGTGACAAATTCCAGGGCAACCTGGCGCCCCTGCCATACGAAAATAAGTCCGGCAAACAACGCGGCGAGCGCGACCCAGATGGCGCTCCAGGCGAGCGCGTCGCGCGAGCGTATCGGGCGTTTGCCGCGGTGCAAGACCAGCAGGTCGAGCAGCAGCATCCCCAGCGCAAAAAGATTGAAGAGAAGCCAGTAAAGAAACAACGGGAGTTCCGCCGGCTAGATTATTGATGTCTCGTCGTTCGCTGCCAAATCAACGCGTTTCGTTGCCACGTTCGACATGGCACCGGTTCACTTCTCGCGGCCGAGCTTTCCAGTTTCCCAATCGTCCCAGAGCCCGAACATCTTCAGCATTTCTTCACTGTGTGTTTCGCGAATGGTTTGTTCAATCTGGGAGCGAGTCAGGCGCGGACCGATCTTTTCTGGCAGGTTGGCCAATTCAAAACTGAACGTGGCAGCTTCGGCCACATGCTTCTTGAGCTGTTCGAAGTCCACCTTGTCATAGGTGTCGGACACGGCGTGGTAGTTCTCCAGGTAATTTGCCTCCGCCTGATCGGCCACGAAAGTGGGCACGCCTTCCAGCATGAGATCGAAGTGGTCGGTGCCCCACTCCATATCCATTTTCAGATTCGTGGCGCCAAATTGCTGCAGCGGCGCCAGCAGTGGCTGGGCAGCTTCCATCGTATCCTTACGGCCGCCGGTGGCAAATCCGGTGGTCTTGCCTGTGCCGGAGTCGAAGATGACGACGCCCGCGGCTTTGTCGAGCTCATTACGATGCTGGCGCGAATACGCTCGCGAACCGATCAAGCCTTCTTCCTCGCCCGAAAAAAGAATAAAGCGGATGGAGCGGAGCGGCTTGGCTCCTGACGCCTTGATAGCTCGCAGCGCATCGATCACTAATGCGGCATTGCAACCGTTGTCGAGCGCGCCCGTTCCCAATTCCCAGGAGTCCAGATGCGCGCCGAGAATTACGAATTCGTCAGGCTTTTCGCTTCCCCTGATTTCAGCCACTACATTCGCGGACGAGATGGCGCCACCAATCTTGTTCGGAATACTCAGGTCAGCCGTCACCGCATAACCCGACGCCAACAGCCGGGCCATGCGCTCCCCATCCTCGCGAGCAACAACCACCTGCGGGATGCGATCAATTTCTCCCTCGGAAGAGTTCGTATGCCGGTAAAGAATGTCATGCTCGCGCGTGGCCATGAAAGCGATGGCTTTGGCTTTTCCTTTGACCGCCGCTTCGATGATGGGAGGCGGAGCGGAATACTCGGCGAAAAGATCTTCCCAGCTTGCCAGCACCTTCGAGTGCACGAGAAGGATCTTGCCCGCGATATCGCCAGCCTTGGCAAAGTCTGCTGAGTGTCCCTCTCCGATATCCACGACCGCTACGTGTTTGGTCGCCGTTAGCGCGGGCGCCCAAGCTACGGAGACACAGCGAACACGGAACTGGGTTGGAGAGGCCGGTCCTTTGGAATCGGCGTTTCCCGAGGCTTGTACGGTGAACTCGGTTGCGCCTTCCGCCCAGGAATTGGGGATTTTAAATTCTTCGGTGTGGACGCTGTCGGCGCCTGCTGCCTTGAAACTCTGCACACCCCAATCGATGGCGCGCTCCATGGCAGGCGTTCCCGGAACACGGCCGCCAATCCGATCGGTCAATCGGCTGAGATTGCTTTGGAGTGGCGATGGCTGTAGTGCCGCGTTGATGATCCGATTCGCAGCGTCGGCATCGGGTGGGTTGCTGCCGGAAGAAACAGCGAAACAAGTGGCGACGAGGAACAGGCTCGCCCACACAACTTTCAAGGTTTGCATCGCTGCATTAGAACCGAAATTTCAGAAAAGCGCAAAATGAGCTACAACTAGTCAGCCAATCACTTTGGTGGCAGCGTTTCCGTTTTTCCCAGGATACGAATCGCCTCTAACATCGTGTTTCCCACGATCTCCAGGCTCTTGGGGCTAAGTTTGTCGACAGTATCCTGCTCGGTGTGCCAGAAGACATCGTTGTATCCGTAGTTGAAGTCGATGAGGTCGGCGGAGGGAACGCCGCGCTTGAGAAATGGCAGGTGGTCGTCGGTCACTGCCATGCTGCGGGCAAAAAAATGAGATTGATACCCCAGGCGGCTTGCTGATTCGTACACGACTTCTTCCAGCCACGGAGTCGAATTCGTCTCGTGCTCAATGTTCAGGTCGGCATCGCCCACCATGTCGGCAAGCAGGAAGGCTTTGATCTTCTTGAGGGTTCCGTCGGCCTGCCACTTCTCCGCCAGGTGCGTGATCCCGTAAAGCGCATCCTGCTCAAAAGGCATTTCGGTGTCGGGCCGAATGGATTCCTCCGCGTCGTCCCAAACCAGCCACACGCTGTAGCCGTCCATTTTTTTCCCGCGCAGTTGGTTTGCGATTTCCAGAAGGAGCGCGCTGGACGAGCCGCCGTCATTGGCGCCCACGTATTTCGTATTACGCAGCGGATAGTTCGTATCGTAATGACTGGCGATCACGATGATGCCGTCTTTCGATCCCGGAAATTTCGCCACGATGTTGTGTACGGGAAACTTGCCGTCGGGCGTATTGGCGGTGAAGACGTCGTTTTCAACTTCGTCGCCGCGAAGGTGGGCCAGCAGGAAATCCTCGACTTTTTTGTGACTTGTGCTGGCCAGCGGACGGGGGCCAAAGGCCACGATGTCCTTGACGTACTGCAAGGCCCGGTTGCCGTCGAACGCGGGCGGCGGTGCGGTGTCGGCGGGAAATGTCAGCTTGGCCGCGCTGGTATCGGAGGGAGCCGGCAGTTGCGCCTGCGCTGTGGCCGGTTCTGGTTGCTTCTCGCGATCGCACTGGACCAGCAAGGCCATACCGGCGACCAGCGCTATGAAATGCACAAGAATTCGTGTCACCCTAAATTCCTCAATTGTCAGAAACTTCTTCGAGAGGCTGAGTCCGCGGGATCTGGTTCATCCTAGCTTGCCCGCTTTTCTTCCCGCGCGCGCCGCTGCCTGGGATGGACCAACCAAGCGATGCCAATGCTGGCCGCATATAGCCCGACCATGGGAGCGGCGAAGATGCACATGCTCAAAATGTCCGGAGTCGGCGTAACGATGGCGGCAATGATGAAAATGACCAGGATTGCATAGCGGAAATTCTTCCACATAAAGCCGGCGCTCACGATGCCCATCAGGGCGAGGAAGAAAATCAGGATCGGCATCTCAAAGATCAAGCCCATGCCCAGAACGATGCTCAGGAACAGCGAAGTGTATTCGCTGATCGTGATCATGGGCTGAAACTGGCGGCCGAAGTGGACCAGAAAACCCAGCGCCTGCGGGTAGACGATTTTGTAGCCAAAGTATCCCCCGGCGAGAAAAAGAAAGATCGTCGAAACCATGAAGGGCACGACGTACCGCTTCTCTCGCCGATAAAGGCCGGGGGAGATAAACATCCACACCTGGTAAAGCACAAAGGGCGAGGTCAGGAAAAGACCGGCCAGCGCGGCGATTTTCAAATACAGGTTGAAGGGTTCGGTTGGATTCAGGTACACGAGCTTGTCCGACATGCCGTTGGCGCGCAGCACATCCATGATCGGGCGTTGCATGATGTCGTAAATGGCTTCCACTTTCCACCAGCAGGCAAAGAAGCCGACCGCAACGGCGGCGATGGAATACACCAGCCGCCGGCGCAACTCCTCCAGGTGATCGAGAAAGCCCATGGTGGGCATGGCTTCACTCTTGGGCTGATCGACTGCAACCTCGGGAGTGGCCTCAGGCATGCGGTTCCTGCGCGGCGGGAATAGCAGCTTCGGACGAATTGCTCGGCACCGCTTCGGAGAGCCCGGGCGGCGCCGGTAGAGAACTCATCACGGGGGTATCGCCACTGGCGAGTGGCGCCAACGGAGCCGCCAGCGTCGCCGGAGCCTCGGGCAATTTCGCGACTGCAGGGCTGGTGGCCGGATTGAGGCTCATGCTGGCCACCGAACCTGGCGGGGGAGCGGATGACACGCCGCTGCGATTTTTCTCGCTTTCGAGGTGCGAGATCTCGGTTTCAATCTGGGAGCGGAATTCGTTCGAGGCACGGCGTAGCTCAGCCAGGAGTTTTCCCGCCTGCCGAGCCATTTCCGGCAGCTTTTTCGGCCCAAAAATAATCAGGGCAAGAAAGAAAAGAAAGATGGTCTCGGAAAAACTCATGGCCCCATGATAATGCGGCGGGGAAAAGGCGGCAACGCGGGCCGGAAGTTTGGGTCTCGGTAAGTACGCGTCGTTCCGCGTCTCAACCAGCGGGTGAGGAATTTCCACCCAGGCAGATTGTAAGTGGGAGATCCTTCGCTGCGCCTGAAAAACGGCTGCGCTCAGGATGACACCGCTTAAGTTCCTTTCCCCCCACTGTCCGGAGGATGCTCCGCGCCACAACGCACCAACGGCGGTCGAGGCGCCTCAGTGCGCCGGCTTCAACACGACCGTATTCCGCTCGTCGGTGGCGATGATGCGGTAGAACTTGCGCAGTTCCTCGGCCTTATTCACCGGGACGCTCAACTCTTTGATCTCGTAGGTGCGGGTGTAGTCGACGACGTTGCCCCTGACCTCGGTCTTGGCGTGGTAGCTGGCGAAGCCGAATTCGGCGTCGACGGGCGGGGGCGCGTCGTCCACCACGTAGCCCGCGGGGATCGTAATTTCAAAGGAGTCGGTGTCGCGCGTGGGTTCCTCGAGTTCGATGGGAAAGCGCCGCGGCTCCTTGGTCTCCAGAAACCCTGCGGATTTGCTGCCGAGCACACGCGGGCGTACCAGGAGCAAATCGCCCGCGTACTTGGCGTAGTTGTCGGCGACGAAGGAGTAGTTGAAGCCGAAGGGCTGATCGGTTTGCTGAAAATTCACCAGGGCTGCGTGAGTAATGTGAAACGTCAGGATCAGGTCATCGAAGACGAATTCTTTCGCCGGCGGCACCCGAACCCCTCCCGCTGCATCTCATCCAACAGGTTCGATTGGACCGCCCGAACCCCCGTCATTACCATGGTGACCAAGCGGGTCCGGGGGCGTCTAAACTGGTGGTATACTGCTGTTATTCAGCGTCTTACGGGCTACAGGCCCGGCTCGAACAAAAGCAGCTGGGGTTCAACAGTTCCCCACCGAAGGAAATAACAAGATGGCACGTAGTTCTCGCCGATCGCTCTTCCTCGTCGTTTTCTTTCTCCTGACTTGCGGCTTCCTCGGCATCCTGTTCGCCCAAAGAACCGGGCAGCAGCAAGCTTCGCTGTCGAGCGATTCCGACGTCAAAGACAGCCTGAAGCAGTTCACCGACGTGTATGCCGTGATCGAGCAGAACTATGCCGAGCCGGTCAATCCGGACAAGGCCATTTATAACGGCGCCATCCCCGGCATGCTGCATGCCCTCGACCCACACTCCAATTTCTTCGATCCCAAGTCTTATGCGCTGATGCGCGAAGACCAGCGCGGCAAGTACTACGGCGTGGGAATGACCGTGGGGCCGCGCAACAACAAAGTCATCGTGATCTTCCCCTTCGTGGGCACGCCCGCCTATAAAGCCGGCATTCATCCCGGAGACGTAATCATCGCGGTCGACGGCAAGTCCACCGAGAACTTGAGCACGGGTGACGTCGCCGATATGCTGAAAGGCCCCAAGGGAACAACCGTTCACATCAGCATCTCGCGCGAAGGCGTGGAAAAACCCATGGAATTCACGCTGGTGCGCGACGAAATCCCGCGCTACAGCGTCGACGTGCATTTCCTGATTCGCCCGGGCATTGGCTACCTGCACGTAACCGGCTTCAACGAAACCACCGAAGAAGAGGTCGCCAAGGCGTTGGATGAATTTGGAGATTTGAAGGGCCTGATCCTGGATCTACGCGGCAATCCCGGCGGCTTGTTAAGCGAAGGCGTGGGCGTTGCCGACAAATTTCTGAAGAAGGGGCAGCTGATCGTTTCGCACCACGGCCGCGCCTCGGCGGAAAAGCGTTATGTTGCGCAGCATGGCAACGGGGGCAAGGAATATCCGCTGGTGGTGCTGGTAAATCGCCTGACGGCTTCCGCTGCAGAGATTGTTTCGGGCGCCATTCAAGACCATGATCGCGGCCTGATCGTGGGCGAAGTGACGTTCGGCAAGGGTTTGGTGCAGACCGTGTATCCGCTTTCTGAAAACACGGGCTTGGCGCTGACCACAGCACATTACTACACGCCGAGCGGCCGACTCATCCAGCGCGATTACTCGAACATCTCTCTTTACGACTACTACTACAACCGCGATACCGATTCATCGGCCAACACGACCAACCGCGAGGTAAAGCTTACCGACAGCGGCCGAACGGTTTACGGGGGAGGCGGCATCACTCCCGATGTCACGATTCCCCCGGTCAAGAGCAATCATTTCCAGGACACGCTCTTGCAGCACTATGCATTTTTCAACTTCGCCAAGCGCTATGTCGTGAGCCACCATCCGACCAAGAGCTTCGAAGTGGACGACGCGACCATGCAGGATTTTCGCAAGTCGCTCGACGAAAGCAGCATTCCGTATACCCAGGCGGATCTTGTCGACAACAGTGACTGGATTCGATCCAATATCAAGGCGGAAATTTTCGTCGACTCTTTCGGGCAGGATGAAGGCCTGAAGGTGCGAGCCGAGACCGATCCGGAAGTGCTGAAGGGATTGGATCTGCTGCCGCAAGCCAAGGCGTTGGCCGACAACGCCAAGCGCGTCGTCGCCGAGCATAATGGAGCGGGGGCATTCAACCGATAAGAGCAAGGTTTCAAAGTTTCAAGCTTTCGAAGTTTGAAAGAACGCGAGGGCCCGGAGGGATTCCGGGCTCTTGCCTTATTTCCGGCATTTTGGGATGAGCCGACTTGATGGCTGGCGGCATCCTGAGCGAAGCCGTTCATCCGGCGTAGCGAAGGATCTCCAACTCCAGGAAATTGTGCGCACGGGGATCCTCCGCTCGCTGGTGAAAAACGCGGGCGTTCGGGATGACGACACCAATGGGCGACAGGAAGCTAAAGAGCCTTGAAACTTGCCGCTGCTTATGCCAAAATCCGCGACAGCAGGGCAGATCGGGGCGGGCTTGCGAGTGATTATCCTGGGATTGGCCGTTGCCGTAGCCCTCATCGCCGGCTTTACCGACTGGCGCAGCCGCCGTATCCCCAACTGGCTGACTGTGCCGGCATTCGCTGCCGGGTTGGCAGTGAACTCTTTAGCGTTTGGCTGGCACGGCTTACGATCCTCCCTGCTGGGAGCAGGATTTGCCCTGGCTGTGCTGTTGCCCTTCGTTCTGCTGCGCAGCCTGGGAGCAGGCGATTGGAAACTGGGAGGCGCGTTGGGCGCGTGCCTGGGTTGGCCCGCCATGGCCGACGTGCTGATTGGATCAGTCTTCGTTGCCGGAGTTATGGCGCTTGTGCTGGTGATCTACAAGGGGCGGTTGCTGCAAACGTTTCGCAATATCTGGGGCATTCTCGCCTCGATGTTGGCGCTGCGCTTGCCGGCGAGCGAGGTTTCGCTGGATAATCCGCAGTCACTCAAAATTCCGTACGGGGTGGCGTTGGCGCTTACGACTTTGCTGTTTGGCGTGAGGAGCGTATGGGGAGTGCGTTAGGAAGAATGCGGCGGGCAAAAGCGATGGCGGGTGGCCTGGCACGCGACACGCGCGCGGCGGAAATCGCCGAAACCGCGATGGTACTGCCCCTGTTGTTCATGATTGTTCTCGCCATTTTCTGGTTTGGACAGGCTTACCGTATCTACGGCACCATCACGCACGCGGCCCGCGAGGGCGCTCGCGCCGCCATTACTCCTGCTTGCGCTACCTGTGCCGCTGGAACTAGCGCAACCCAGAGTGCGATTAACGCGGTGAACAATGCTCTGGCAGCTGGACATTTATCGACGGCCCAGGTGCAGAAACCGTTGCCCGTCCCACTGCTGTGCGCATGCGGAAGCGCAAATTCTTCCTGCGGCGGAAACGCGGTGCAATGCGACAACAGCGTTGCCTCCAGCAATGTGTGCGTGCAGCTGAATGTGCAGTTGTCGTATCCGACGCTGGGAGGAGCGGGAACCTGCGGCACATCGGTGAGCTTCGGCTACAAGAATTCTTTCCACTTCTCGATCCCTTTCACCAACCTCGATCTGGGAAACATGAGCCTGCCCGCACAAGCCGAGATGCGACTGGAGAATCAATGACTCGTTGGCGGCTTCCCGTGAGCCGGTTCGACAAGCCGCTTGTCGATCTCCGCCGCGACGAGCGAGCGGCGCAGATTGTTGAGTTCGCACTTTCGCTGCCGCTGCTGGTCGTGTTTGTGGTTGGAATTTTCGATTTCAGCAGCGCCGTCACGCTCAAGCAGAAGTTGACCAATGCCGCCCGCGAGGGCGCCCGCATTGCCGCTGCCGATCCCGCCAGCGACTTGAGCGGCAGCGCATCCGGCGTGCCGGTTTCGGTCTGGGACGCATTTTATGTCGTCGATAACTATCTGGTCGGCGAAAAGATCAATGACTGCGGGCTGAGCGCGCCGGCCACGCCGGTGCAATCCGCGGGCAGTTTGACGTGGGTATCGACCGCTTCAGGCTGCGCCGGCTTTGCGGCCAATCCGGTAACGCTCACCATCAATCGCGGGCTGATGACGCGACAATCGATCTCCGGCACCACTACGGACGTCATCAACACGCAGGTGCTGATTCAGTATCCGTACAAATGGACTTTCGGCGGCGTCATCGGCCTGCTGGTTCCGGGAACCAGTTACGCAAATGTCAGCTACATCACCGGAACCGGTACCGCGTTCAACGAGAACTAACGAAGACCCATGCGGCGACCATTCATTCAACGACCGGGACGAAGCGCGGCGCAGCGGTCGCGCGAGCGCGGAGTCACCATTGCGCTGGTTGCGCTCGCCATTTTCAGCATGATCGCGATGGCAGGGCTAAGCATTGACGTGGGCACGTTGTACCAGGCGAGCTCCGAGGCGCAAAAGGCGGCCGACGCAGCCGCTCTCGCCGGAGCGCGCATGATCTCGATGAATGGCGTAACCACCGATCCCGCCAATACCACTGGCTATTGGTCGCAGATTTGCGGAGGGACCAGCAGTCCCGCGACGCTGGCGGCCATTGCCGCGGCGCAGCAGAATAAAATCGCCGGCATCACCCTGGCGCCCACCTCGGTCAGCGTTACCTACTCCGCGGGCAGCACGGCTCCCTCCGGGATTACCGATTGTTCAAGCCTCAATGCGACTTCTTTCGGAGTGAATCCGGTTGTGACGGTGAAGGTGACGCAGACTGGCCTGCCCACATACTTCTCGCGCATATGGGGCGTGACAGGAAACACCGTGAGCGGGACGGCGTCCGCTGAGGTGTTTAATTCATCGGCTTCCGCAACCTACGCCGGGGGGCTGATTGTGCCGGTACAACCGCGATGCGTGAAGCCATGGATGATTCCGAACTCGAATCCGATATTGCCCGCAGCCTGCGTCGGTCTTGCGTGCAATGCCTTCGTGAGAACAACGGACGGCGCGATCGTCAATCCGGGCGCGGCCCCCACAGGTGTAATCGGCGAGAGATTCTGGCTGGTCCCAGATTGCACCACCACGACCGCCCCTTGCACCATGTATGCCGGCCAGCCGCAGGCGAACCCGGCCGCGCCGGCTGCTCCGGCTGGCCCAAAGCTTGATTATGTTCCCGGCGCAGTGCCAACTTCTCAGCCCGTCGCCATCCCTTCCGATGGAACCGCAGCCTGCACAGCCATCGCGGGAGCTGCCTACTATCCGCAGGCCATTGGTGGCTGCGATCAGTCCACGGTGTATCAATGCGGTCAAAACGCTTCTGGCCTCGGAAATCCCAACAAAGTGGACCTGGCTACAAATCCGATCAACGATACGATTAACGGCGTGCAATGCGCGATCCACGCGGCAGGGGCAGCGACGCAGGTTGGCCAGGATTCACTTGCGCCTTTCAACACTTTTCCGGCCGCGCCGGCGACTTATCCATTTCAGATCCAAGCCGGAGCGAACAATCCCCTGGTCAAAGCCACCACATCGACGGGCGTGAATGTGAATGACGTCATCACCAGTAGTTCCTCAATCATGACCCTGCCCCTTTACGACAACGGTCCAGGCAGCACGCTGATTGGCGGAGTGACGACGCCTGTGACGATCGTTGGTTTCTTGCAGGTCTTCGTCTACGCGGTGGACGCAAATGGGGACATGTTTGTTGCAGTCATGAATGTCACCGGATGCGGCAACGGCAACACCACCGGCGTTTCTTCTCCCCCGCTTTATGGAACTTCGCCCGTGCCGGTACGCTTGATCACGCAACCGTAACCAGAGTTGCGGATCATTCCAAAAAACCGGGATCTTCTTGCGGTCTTCTCTCTGTGAAATTATCCGGGAAGTTTATTGATCGCTGTCGTCGTTGGCGGGCTTTGTTTCAGGCGCGCCGCCGGGTGCGGGCTGCCCATTCGGATTCGCATTTTGCGCGGCGGCTTCCGCTGCGCGGCCTGGAGGAGGCTCCTGCACGGCGGGCTCAGGTTCGGGAGCGGGTGCGGGTGCGTACGCTTGCGGCTGCGATGGGCGAGGCGGCAACGCCGCGGTTGCTCCTTCGCCACGCGAACTCAGGATGACCTGATCCAATACTCGCGGATCTTTAGCGGAACTCAGAATCAGGAAATTGAACTTCGACCCGTTGAGCAGGTGAGCCAGAACCTCAGGCGCGGGCGCGGGCCCAAGTTCGGTGACCACTTTTTCCTGCTCGGCGCCGGCGGGAATCGCGATCTCCGCGCCCGTCCGCTGATGCACGGAATAAAGAATCTCAGAGAGGCTTGCCTTGTTGGCGCGGATGGTCAGCAAGCCATTCTGAAAAGCCACCTCAAGCGGCTTCGGCGAGGGTGCGGGGGCCGATTGGACCGACGGTGAGCCGTAAGTCGCCTGCACCAGCACGGGCGAGTTGGAAGGATGAAATGCCGCCGCTGAGGCTCCGGCGTTTCCTCCGACCTTAATGATGACCGTTCTGCCTGACGGGAAGATCTGATAGGCCTGCGGCCCGTTGAGATCAAAGACCAGGCGCGTGACCGGCGGATCGGCCGAGAACAAACCCACGCGTAAACTTTTCACTTCGCCGCGATTGATGACCTGATTGCGCAACTGAGGGCCAGGCACAGCGTTGACGAAATCAACGATCAGTCGATCGGGGCCGGCGATCAGATGGGTCTGCGGCACCACATGGTCGCTGGCATCAATTTCGATTTCGAGCTGGTTCTGAGTGCGAAGAACCTGCGCGCGCTGAATCGACGGCTTGCTTTGAGCGCGTGCGGCAGGCGCCAACGCGCAGCACAACGCCGCGACAAAAAGAAGAGCAGCGGTATGGAACGCGCGATTCATCGTCCAGCCACGACGCAGCGGTACACTCAGCCCGATTCTATCAGCCGTCACCGCTTGCACTGATTACGGAAGGATTACGACCCTGGTCCGCGGCCTATTTGGTCAAGGGCGCCAGCACAGTGCTCAGTAGATCCGGCTGAGCTGCGACCCGCTCCAGGTGAGGATTCTGCTCGCCGTTGTGGTACGAGACGGAATAGGTGCGGTAAAAATCCGAGCTCTCGATCAGAAGATCGATGCTGGCGGTCGTACCTTTTGCGGCCTTCAGCGCCGCTTGCAGGACTTCAGGCGACCATGCCTTGCCGTTCACGGCGATCAGTTTCATTCCTGGCCCGATTCCAGCTTGATAGGCCGGAGAACCGACCAGGACGTCGCCCAGTTTGCCGTCCTTGGTGATGGCAAAGCCGAGGGAAAAGGAGAAGTCCGCAACCTTGGCTGCTTTTTCGACCGCTTTCAGAAATTCGTTCGGCTGGTCGTTGTAGACGAGCTTCCAACCGTCTCCTTCGATCCCGCCCAGCGGTGCGCGTGGTTCCGTGGAGGTGATGCGCTGATGCAGGAGCGCGGCCCAGTCGTAGGGAGCCACGTCGTTCAACGTCCGGACAACGTCGTCAAACGTGTACGGCACGACGGCCGGCGGGCCGCTTTGCCCGCCATGAAAGCTACGGCAAAAATCATCGAGAGAGCGCTTCCCCTGGGTCTGGCGACGAATGATGGAGTCGACTTCCAGCCACATCAGCTCGCCTTCGGGATAATAATCGAGGCTGCGGCGCCAGTTCGACCATGACCATCCGAGCATGCGCAGGGTTTGCACCGACCGCGCCGTGTCCTCCAGGGAGCGCCAGGTTCGCCCGGGGCGGTGATCCAGAGTGGCTGCGGTAGCCGCTAACTCCTCACGATATTGATCCGCCGATATGAGCCCACTTCGCTCTGCCAGCAAGTTGCCGAGATACTCCGTCATTCCTTCATAAACCCACAGTAGATTGCCCTTCATCGGTTCCTGATAATTGCGCGTCGCCAGGCCCGCCGGGCGACGGTACTTTCCGTTCCAGGAATGCGCGAATTCATGGGTGAGGAGGCCAGCGTTCAGAAAGTGCTCGTCGGGATCGATCAGCGCGCGCTCCGAGCTCGCGCTGTCATTGGATTCGTGATGCTCCAGGCCATGCCCGCCCACCTGGTCGCTGAGAGTGTATAAAAAGTGGTACTGGCGGTAGTGACGCGCTCCAAACAGCGCGCCGGTTTCGGCAATCAGCTTGGTATAGGCGGCCACGTCTGCTGGGGTCATCGCCAGGGCTGCGTCGCTCTCCGCCACCATGTCGATTTCGTGCGCGACTTTGTCGGAGGAAGGCAGTTCTACGCGGCGGAAGTGTCGGCCCGCGATCAGCGGGGAGTCGACCAGAGTTGTCAACGATACGGGCGTAAATTCCACGTGGTCGCCTTGCACGTTCGAGGAATTGAGTGCGGTCGCAAACTTCCATCCAGGCGGCAGATCGGCCGAGGGCGCAACTTGAACGGATCCCGAATCGACGCCTTGCGGATAAAGAATCACCGCGTTCCAGTTCAAATCGAGCACGTTGCTGGATGCCGCCGGACCACCGCCTCCGGCGCTGTCATTCGCGGTGATCGAGTCCAGCGCGATTGCAATATTCGTTGCCCCTTCCGGAACGACGACATGAAAGGCGTACATATCGACATCGTCACGCTGCCAGGCGAGCGGCTGGCTTGCGGCCTCCATCTTTAATCCGGCAAGAGCGGCGATCGGGCCAGAAGGCCGGTGATTTCCCGGAATCCACTCAGGAAACACGAGCGTCATCGGCCCAGGCGCTGCCGGGATAGTGAGCTTGGCGTGGTAGATGTTGCGCGGAGCGTCAGTAAGGTCGACAGCTAAATGAATGGTCTGTGCTGAAGTCGAAGACGAGAACAAAGCCAGGCTGGCACACATCGAAAACCAGAAATTGAGAAATCGGCGCACGTGAGCCTCGTACAGGAACTGATTCAGGAAAATGAGCCTACGTTATCGTCAGACGACTTCGCAAGCGAATGGTCACAATGTCAGTCGGCAGTTGTGAGCTGGCCAAACCGCGAGTGAGCGGCAAGCAGATCGATATAAGCGCCTGCAATCAAATCTGACCTCTCGATATGCAGTTCTGACATCAGCCCTTCCGCAACTTCCCTGCCCTCGTTTTCCGATTGACCGGGCTGGAGAACAACTTCGAGTTCGATAAAGTCTCCCAGGCCGCGAATCCGGTCCAGGTGAATTCGGGTATGACCGACCAGGTACAGCGACCGGGTTTTCGCAACCGTGCCGATCTGTTCCAGGCTGTTGGAAAGAATATCCCGCAAGATCAGCGGGTCGGAAGTGCGCGCGATGAGATAGCGGGAACTACGCGGCCCGGCGAGGTCGTCTCTCTGATAACGGATCAGTTCGCCGCGGTCGGGCGCGAGGATACGCAACTTCAGGCGCGCGCCGTCATTTCGAAAGAAGATGTCCTGCTGTTCGATGATTTCCGGCGGTCCGCCGCTCAGCCTGAATGCAGCCGCCTCCGCGCGCGGCCGGTCTTTCAGGACCGCTTTGATCTCGATATTTTCCGGCATGAATGTGGATCAGGCGCGAGCAAACCGGCGGCGAGCCTGCCAGAAGATGGCAGCGACACCCGACAGAAACAAGATCCAGGTGGAAGGCTCGGGCACGGCGCCGACGGATTCGCCGCAGGAGCCAACCCTCTTCTTTTTGCCGTTGACCTCAACCACTTCGACGCCTCCATTTGGTTTCTTGGTGATGGGGGCGCAGAGTCCTTCCGGCAAAGGCGGTGGCGCGATTGCGATCCAGTTCCCGCCCACAAATGGATCGTACAAACTCAGGGGCCGCGTGATATCGGAGGCAGGAATCACGGGTCTGGAAAGCAACGCGGACTCGAACGGGACGGGAGGCGCTTGCACGGCGGTGCCTCCACCCTCGCGAACAGGTTCATCGAATTTTTCGGGAGAGGGTTCAGCCGGCGAAGCCGCTTGTTGTTGCGGGGCTTCTTCGACGCGATTTCCGCAGCGGCTTCTGGCGGTCATTCGACCGTCGGTGATGAGCTTCTCGCCCTTGTGCAAGGTCACGCGGCGGTGCGTCCAATAAATCCGGCTGCCGATGCGGTAGGAAACATATACTGTTCGCGCCAGCGCGAGCCGGACAACCTGGGCACGCTCGTAGTCAAAACCTGCGTAGTGCGCCGCTACAACGGGATCATGCTCCGCCACCCACTTCAGCTCTCTTGCATCCTCCACACCGCCCGGAACCACCGAATAAGGGTAGACGGCACGATCCCCGTGTTGCGCCGCCGCATTCTCCGCGGAAGCAGGCCTCAAGAGCGAATCAGGGCGAGCAGCGGCCGGACGCGATTGGCCGCGGCTGAATAGTGATGGGCTGAAATATTGCAGAGCGATGGCCGAAGCGGCTGCAGCGACAATACAGAGCAGCGCCAAAGATGCCCAGCGACGAACCAACCGGTTGCGCTGGTGACGGCGGGTGCGCCTTCGGCGCTTCACTACCACGCGGACGTTCCCGCTCTCGGGATCAGTCACAAACCACTCCTACCTGGGCCTTGGTCGGAGGCACTACGACCGAATCTTAGATGCAGCCGGAGTGCCAACCTTTTCACGGGCGAACCCTAGAATTTCTAAGGAGTTACGCCGGTAACTGGCGACCATGGTAGCAGATGAAGACAACGGTTTGCACAAAAATGTGCTGTGAATTTCATAAACCCCCGTTGGAAATCCGTTACCCATTCGGCCTAAACCCGGGCTGGAACGATGGTGACGCCGGTAATACCACTGAAAGGCCATTTTCTTCGGCGGTGCGCATTGGTAATCTCACAGTACGTTACGAGGGTCAGCTTCCCTTTTGACGGGACCGCCGCTCCTTCGCGGCGTGCCAGCGCAGCAAGGTTCCTCTCTCCCATCCGCTGCCGGCCTTTCCCCCACTGAAGGAACAAGTTGCTGTTTTCAAACAGTCAACTGCGTACGTGAGGAGAAAAACATGCGCCGCAGTTTCGTGATCGCACTTTCCCTGATTGTTTTATCGTTGCTGGTCGCCAGCTCCGCCTTCGCCACTACCGTTTCCATGACCTACGAAGGCCACGAGGGAGCTACGGCGCAGCATGGCTCGCCTTACATTGGCTATCCTTACTACTTCTCCATCAACGGCAGCACGAACTACACCGCGCTGATTTGCGATTCGTACGACAATGGCGTCAACTTGGGACAAACCTGGAACGCAACGGCACTGCCACTGCTGCAAGGCATCGCCACCAGCATGTTTGGACCGGCCATGACGCTGGATTACAAGGCCGCAGGTTTGATCTTCAAGAGCGTGCTTGACGGGACGCTGAACCGCACGGTTGCCCAGTGGGCGATCTGGGGACTGTTCTCGGCGAACGCTGCGTCCAGCGCCTATTTCAACAGCAATCCAATCTTCGCCTCGACCGAAGCCTACTATTTGAATCAGGCTCTAACGGCGCCGAACTCCGCGTACGCAGGTCTGGTGCTCTACACACCGATCGGCGGAGCGCCTGGAGTAGGACCGCAGGAGTACATCGGTTACAACCCAGTTCCGGAACCGGGCACGTTGATGCTGATGGGCACGGGATTGATCGGCCTGGCGGGCTCGATTCGTCGCAAGTTCGCGAAATCCTAACTGCACTCTCGTTTCACCCTCTGAAGTGCCAGTCATCTGCCGGCCGCGTTGCTAATAGCAACGCGGCTTTTTTCTTTTCAAGGGAGTTTTACTCGGTCAGGGCGTGAATCATGCCAGGGTCAAGGTAAGAGCGGGAAGGGCCAAGCCCTCAACTTCACAAGTCCAGCGATCGCTCGCGGTCGTCAGATGCCCTGCAGTGAGCGTTCCCGTGCTGATGACCTCGCCGGCGCCAAGCGGTTCGTCGGGAAAGCGCCGCGCGACAGCACTACCCAGTTCGGCAAGACACAGTGCCGGGCTCTTCAGTGAATTCTTGCCCGAGCCCTCTTCCACCATCGCTCCGGCCTTGAACATCCGAACTTTAAATTTCGCCAGCTCCTCCACCAGGGAAGGCAGTCGATCGCTGGTCACCGGTACTTTTTGTCCCACGACAAGCGCCGCATGCAATCCGAAGGAAGCGACAAAATCAGCCGGCTGAAATTTCCACTCGGGATAAGGGCAGTCGATAATTTCGAATCCCAACGCCATCCAATCGACTGAAGCCAGCGCGCTCGCAGCGTCGCCGCCAGTCACAGGTTGTTTCAGGCCGAATACAATTTCCGGCTCAATCTTCAGCGAGCGTGGATTTTTGATGCGAATCGCAGTCTCGCTCCCCTCGCTGAACTGCAACGTGTCGGTGTACATGTGTGCCCACACCAGCGTTTCCAGTTTCAGCACCCGCCACATCGCTTTATTGGCGTATCCGACCTTGCGGCCGGCGGAGCGATGTCCTTCGGCGTGTCTCGACCGCATCAGGCTGCCCTCGACCGCATAGGCAGTCTCCAAGTCAAAACCCGCGCGTGCGGACGGAGGTTGCGCCACCATCTGGCCGGTCTGGTAAGCGTTAAAAAGCTCCTGCGCGACTGTTTCTGCAAGATTTGAGGACATGGCGGCAATGCCCGGTGAACGGGCACCTTCAGCGTTATGGCGCTGAACGATAGTAACTTACCACGGTTACCTTTCGCTAAAAGTGTAAAGGAATAAATTAATGGGAAGTGAAGGAATGTCCGCCCTGATCCGGAGACAGACGATGAACGCAAATCAACGAGGTTTTGGCCGCGCGCAATTCTGCGCTCGTGGGTTGTGGTGCTGGTTCGTACTGGCAGTTTTGTTTTTGAGTGCCGCGCTCGCCGCCTCTGCCCAAAACGCAACCGTGCTGGTCGGGTCAGGGTCCACCGTTCCTGCGCCCCTCTACACCCGCTGGTCGGTGGAGTATGGCAAACGCAATCCCGGTATCCAGATGCGCTACCTGCCCGTAGGCACGACGGAAGGGATCAAGCAAATTTCTCACAGCGCGGGCGATTTCGCCGCCGGCGAGGCCCAACTAACGGAAAAGGAACGCAAAGACAACAGCTTGATCGAGTTGCCTGCCGTTCTCATCGCGATTGTTCCGATCTACAACCTTCCTGACGTGCATCAGGAATTGCGATTCTCCGGCGAGGTGCTGGCCGGTATCTACATGGGCGAGATTCGCAACTGGAATGCGCCGCAGATTGCCAAACTCAATCCGGACTTGACTCTTCCCAATCTGCCGATTGAAGTCATCAATCGTCCGGCCGGCAAAGGCTCAAACTACGTCTTTACAGATTTCCTGTCTAAGACGAGCACCAAATTCAAAGCGCAAATTGGGACATCGCCCTCTCCGAAATGGCCGGTGGGCGAGTCGGCGGAGCGCAGTGCCGACATGGCGGAGAAGGTGAAAAACACTCCCGGAGCGATTGGCTATGTGGAGTACCAGTACGCGTCGAAGAATAACCTGCCGCAAGCGGCCGTCTTGAATTCATCAGGGCATTACGTCAAAGCATCCGCGGAAACGTTGTCCGCGGCTTGCCAGTCCACCGAATCGCCGAGATGGAACAATTTTTCGGCATCCCTGACCAACGCTCAAGGGTCGGATGCTTATCCCATCACCAGCTTCACCTGGATCTACCTGCGGACTTCTTCGTCCGACTCGTCGCGCTCCTCGGCGTTGAGCGATCTCTTGAACTGGATTTACACCGACGGTCAACGGTACGCGGCGCAGGAGGGTTACGCCGAACTGCCGCCTCCGATGCTGACGGCGGTGAAGAAGAAGATGAAAGAACTGCAGTAGGCGTGGCGCCTTGGAGGAAATCTTAGAGTTTTGCTGCGCCGATTGCGGCGGTTGGCAATCACATATCTTTTGATGCTTTATCTTGAAAGCGCACGGGGACTCATTGGGCCCGTGCGCTTTTCCATTTCGACCGCCGCGCGTATAAGGGGATATTTTCTTGCACCCTGCACCAGGCGGGATGCCGCAGGTTGGCAATTCGAATGCGGCTTCGTGCGCTGATTCCCTTGCCAGTGGCGCTCCTTGGCACATTTAAGGCGCGGTTCGCGATGATAAGGTACCGTCATGCTGTCACCGGTCTTGAAAGGCGAACATGCACGACGAACACTCACCGGTCCGAGCTTGGCGGGTCATCGCACCAGAACTGAGTCTGGAAACTAATGGGAAGAAAATCCGTGAGCTAGCCCATGAACTGAGCCGCGCTCTGCTCGAGCAGGAAGGCATCGCGGAAACCTACTCATCCAAGCCATCTTAAGTCTGCAAGGCAATCTGTCAGTTGGGGAATGGCGGCAAGTTTGACTTGCCGCGGATGCCCTGCCATCATCGGACAATGCCCGATCGCAAGATGATCATCGTTCGCTTCATCGGGGCGACGCCGAGCACGGCGTATTGCGACGTCTGCCGCCTGGCGTTTCGCACCCGCCGCGAGCTTCTGACGGACGCTGACAAGGCCAAACAGCAACTGCAGGACGACTTCGAAAAACATGAATGCAGGCCGGAAGAAAGCGCCGTCAACGAAGCCCTCACGCAGATTCGCTGAAAACTCACCCCACATGCACTCCGCTCTGTGCTCTTGCGCACTGCATTTACCCTTTGATTTGCGCTAGGATATGCCTGAAAGGACGCGGTGCTATGGCCCTACAAACGGAAAGCGCCTCTTCGCAGCCCATGAACTATGCTCCTGCGAATCTGAATCCAGAGAAGGATCTACCCAAGGGATTCGTCGACTTCCTGCTCCCCCTGCACAAGCAATTTACTCCCTGGCAGCAGAAGTTGATCGCCAAACGCGCTCAAGTTTTGCAGGCCTCGCACGGCGGCAAGCCGCCGGATTATCTCCCGCCTTCGGAAGCGACGACCTCGAACTGGAAAATCGAGATGCCCGCCTGGTGCGCAGATCAGCGCAACCAGATGACGGGCCCGGCCGACGACAGCGAATTGACGGTAAAGTTGCTGAACTCGGGTTCGCCCGCCGTCATGATCGACCTGGAAGACTCCACCGCCAACCAGTGGGATAACATCATGCTGGCGATCCGCAATACGATCGCCGCCTACAAGTACGAACTCGGATACGACGACAAGAAACGCAACAAACGAGTCACGGTTCAGCGATCGAAGACTGTCACCTGGGTGCGGCCGCGAGGACTGCACATCAGCCAGGGCGGCATCCTCAAAAATGAATTGATCTCGTCTTCCTTATTCGACCTGGCTTTGATCTGGTACCAGCTCGATCCGGCGTGGCTTCCGCACAATTTCTCGGTTTACATCCCAAAAAGTGAGTCAGCCGAAGAAGCCTTCTGGTGGCGCGATTTGTTCCAGGCACTCGCGGCACAGAAGGGTTTGGCCAAGGACTACATCAAGTGCATGGCCCTGGTCGAAGCGCATCCACTGGCCTATCAGATGGAGGAATTTCTTTTTAATCTACGCGATCACTGCCTCGGATTGAATCTGGGCCGGTGGGATTACATGGCGTCGCTGATCGATTTCATGCTCGAAGATCCTGACTGGATTTTGCCCGACCGCAATACCATTCCGCACGACGTTCCATTTTTCCAGAACTTCCGCACCCTCATGCCGGAGATTTGCCACAAGCACGGAGCCCACGCGATCGGCGGAATGACCGCGCTCTATCCCAGTCGCACCGACGCGGAGTTGAATGAACGCGCGTTGAAGGTTCTGAAGCAGGATAAGAAGAATGAAGCGGATTGCCTGATGGATGGAGCGTGGACCGGCCATCCCGACCAGAACGAGATTGCCGTAGCGCAGTTTCCATTTCCGAACCAGATTGCAAGGCGGCCTAAACTCGCGAACTCACATCCCGACCTTCGACCCGCACCGAAAGGAGTGGGCGCGACCACGCTCGCGGGAACGCGGGCCGCGGTGCGCACGGTGATCCGTTATCGCAATGGGGTTCTCAATGGCAAAGGCGCAAGCCTGCTCGATGGCTACATGGAAGATCTCGCGACTGATCGCATCTATCGCCTGATGATTACGCAACGCGTGCGGCACAAAGTGGAAGTCCCCGGCGATGACGGCACACCGATCAAGCATTCTCCTCAATTAGTCACTCGCCTGTTTGACGAGGAGTTGGCAAAGATCCAGAAAGATTTGCCGGCGGAAATTGATCGTAAAGCTTCGGCCACACTGCCAGAAGCGCGGCGCATCGCAGAGCAGATGATTGTGGAGGGTCACCACTCTCCGGTATAACGCGATGGCTCGAGCACAGCAGGCTCGCTGGTGGTCGTGCGCGCAGTGCCGTAAAATTTAAGGAATACGAGGACCTTATGAGTGTCATAGAACAGCCGGTCGCAACCCACTTCCCCGCCCTCAAACCGCCCCAGCGCTTCCTGTTTGGGCCTGGCCCCAGCATGGTGCATCCTCGCGTGTATGAGGCGCTGTCCAAGCCGATCGTCGGCCATCTCGATCCTTACTTCATCCAGGTCATGAACGATGTGCAGCAGTTGCTCAAGACTGCGTTTGGAACGCGCGAAGGCTCGACGCTGGTGATTTCGGGCACTGGCAGCGCCGGTATGGAAGCCGCGGTCTCTAATTTCGTTGAGCAGGGATCCAAGTTCGTTGTGTTCGCTAACGGTTATTTCTCGGACCGCTTGACCGAGATGGCAAAACGGCATGGTGCCAACGTCGTGCGTTTTGAAAAAGGCTGGGGAGAAACCTACAGCGATGACGAGGCTCGAGCCTTCATCCAGCGGGAGAAGCCGCAGGTGGTTGGGTTTGTTCATGCCGAAACATCGACAGGCGCTTTGCAGCCCGGCAATGCCATCTGTGCCGCGGCGCACGAAGTAGGAGCGCTGGTCATCGGCGATTGCGTCACCTCGTTGGGCGGAGTGCCGGTGAATTTCGACGAAACTGGCATCGACATCGCCTACAGCTGCACGCAAAAAGGCTTGAGTTGTCCTCCTGGACTTTCTCCCATGGCCATGTCTCTTCGCGCCATGGAGTGGCTGCGCGGCCGCCCTTCCCCGCCGCGAAGTTGGTATCTGGATATCAAGCTGATTCACGACTACTCGACCGTCTCCCACCGCTATCACCACACGGCGCCGATCTCGATGTTTTATGCCTTGCGCGAAGCGTTGCTGGTGATCGCCGAAGAAGGCATCGAGAACCGATGGGAACGGCATCGCCGTAGTCATCGCGCGTTTGTGAAAGCCATCGAGGCGATGGGATTGAGCATGCACGTGCCGGAACAACATCGCATCACTACGCTGAATACCGTAAACGTTCCTGCCGGGGTGGACGAAGCCAAGGTGCGACGGCGGCTGCTGGAAGGGCCCGGCATAGAAATTGCCGGCGGTTTCGGACCGCTAGCCGGAAAAGTGTTTCGCATTGGCGTCATGGGTCCTTTGGCTACGGACGAAAACGTTCAGTTCTTTCATAACGAATTCAAAAAAGCCCTGATCGCGGAGGGCTATTCGAGCTAGCCGCACTCGAATCCAATCACACTTGGGTACACCGCCCCCAGTGCCCGATCCCCGTGATTTTTTGAACAACGGGAATACTGAGACTCAACATCAAAGGACCTACGCCAAGAGCGAGCACGAATGACACTTAAGTCGGTTCACACACTTCTGGATGTACTTCATTTTGCCGATAGCCATACCGCAATCACCATTCCTGAAATTGGAGTTCGGGTCACGTACGATTCTCTGCGCGACCAGGTATGGCAGATGGCACATGCGCTGGCTTCGGCTGGAATTGGCCGCGATGATGCAGTCGCCATCGTTTTGCCCAATGGCCTGCGAGCGATCGTTAGCTTCCTGGCAGCAGCCATCGCCGGCAAGGCCGCGCCTCTCAATCCGGGCTATCCCTACGAAGAATTCCACTTCTTTCTTGGCGACACGAATGCGAAGGTTCTATTATGCCCGCCGGTGGGGGCGGAGTTCGCCCGCGCAGCCGCCGCGGATCGCAAGATTCCCGTGTTCGGCGTGGAGATGACGGAGAAGGGAGAGGTTCATATTCTCGATGCACCCTCGGGATCGAAAGCCACCGAACCGAGCGGTGACGACATCGCGCTGGTCTTGCACACCAGCGGCAGCACCGGGCGGCCCAAGCGGGTTCCGCTGCGGCACTTCAATCTTGCCGTCTCTTCGGCAAACATCGCCAACACCTACGCCTTGTCGGAAGAAGACAGCGCGTTGTGCATCATGCCGTTGTTTCACATTCACGGTCTCATCGGTTCCACGATGGCGACGCTGCTTTCCGGCGGTACGGTCGTGGTGCCTTCCAGGTTCAACGCGCTTTCTTTCTGGCGCACGGTGCGCGAACAGCGCATCACCTGGTACTCGGGCGTGCCCACGATGCATCAGGTACTGCTGGCGCGAACCCATCACAAACCGGTGGAGGCGGCTTCTCTTCGGTTTATTCGTTCGTGCAGCGCTCCGCTCTCTGCGGAAACTATTCACAAGATGGAAGACCTTTTTGGCGTGCCTTTCGTCGAGGCCTACGGCATGACGGAGGCCGCGCATCAGATGACGTCGAATCCGCTGCCCCCGCGGCATCGCAAGCCCGGCTCGGTTGGCGTGGGCACGGGATTGCGCGTTCGCATTATGGATAAAGATGGCAAGTCGCTCGAAAACAATGAATGCGGCGAGATTGCCATCCAGGGTGCCAACGTCTTTCGCGGGTATGAAAACAATCCCGATGCCAATGCGCGCGCTTTCGTCAATGGCTGGTTCCGCACCGGAGATCAGGGATATCTCGATTCCGATTGCTACCTGCACTTGACGGGGCGGATTAAAGACATCATCATCCGGGGCGGGGAGAACATCGCGCCGCACGAAATTGACGAGATCCTGTTAAAGCATCCGGCGGTAGCGGCGGCGGTGACCTTCGGCTGTTCGCATCCCACGCTGGGCGAGGAAGTGGCGGCCGCAGTGGTTCTCCACGAAAAACATGGAGCCACGGAGTCGGCTTTGATCAAACATTGCCGCGAGTCGCTGGCGGAATTCAAATGTCCAAAGAAGATTTATCTTCTGGACAGCATTCCCACGACCGCGACCGGCAAGATTCGACGCAAAGCCGTGGCCGCGGTGCTGGAAGAAAATCCACTGAGCAAACCCAAATGAAATATCTGGTGGTGGGGGCCGGTGCAATCGGCGCCTATATTGGCGCGCGCATGGCCAAAGCCGGTTTCGATGTAACCTTATTTGCGCGCGGCCCGCACTTGCTTGCCATGCAGGAACGCGGCGTGCAGGTAAAAAGCGCGGAAGGCGATTTCACCGCTCACCCCAAGGTCGCCGGCGCTCTCGATCAAGTTGGGGCGGTCGATGTGATCTTCCTGGGCGTGAAAGCTCACGGTCTCACTCAGCTCGCCCCTCAATTGAAGCCCGTCCTCGGCCCCGAGACAGCAGTGGTTGCCACGCAAAACGGAATTCCGTGGTGGTACTTCCAGGGATTCGGCGGCGAATGGAACGACCTGCGCCTGGAACGCGTGGATCCCGGCGGAGTGATTGCGGGCGCGATCGAAGCCCGGCGCGTCATCGGATCGATTGTTTACTTTGCCACCGAGATTTCCGAACCGGGCGTCATTCGCCACATCGAAGGCAATCGTTTTACCTTGGGGGAGCCCGACGGCTCCCGCTCCGACCGCATTCGCAAGTTAGCCGAGGATCTGGTCGCCTCCGGGTTCCGTTGTCCCATCACCGCCCGTATTCGCCACGAAATCTGGGTCAAGGTTTTGGGCAATGCGTCCTTCAATCCCGTCAGCGCGCTAACCCGAGCCACCCTCGTTCAAATGGCCCGCGATCCCGAAGTCTCGAACTTAATTCGCAGCATCATGCAGGAAGTCGAAGCGGTATCGCACAAGTTGGGAATGGAATTGCCCATCACCATCGATCAGCGCATCGCGGGCGCGGAAAAAGTCGGCGAACACAAAACCTCGATGTTGCAGGATCTCGAAGCGAACCGACCGATGGAACTCGAGGCTCTGGTCGGCTCCATCGTGGAATTAGGCGAACGCGTGGGCCTGCCCATGACGAATAGCCGGGCCATCTACGCCTGCACCAAACTTCTTTCTCACACCGCAAGACAAAGTGCTCCTCAAGCCCGCTGATTGTTGATTCCGCTGGCGATACAGGGAAAAGGTCGATCGGACCAAACCGCGGCTTCAGGCATTTCCATTCGCATTTCCGATTGCTTTCACAAAAATATTTCCTAAAGGCCTTGACAACGGTAGTCGGCAGGAGAATACTCCAGGGAGTCGGCTGGTCCACTTATCGGACCACTTCTCGCGGCACCACTTCTCACTGGGGACTGAAACGCTGGGGATTATGGGTACCTCAACCGTTAAATCGGACTTCGAAGTCGTCCGCAAGAACAAGGTCTATGAAGAAGTTGCCAGGCAGATCGAGCGCCTGATCCTCAAGAAACTGAAGCCCGGCGACAAACTCCCATCGGAGCGAGAACTGGCTGAAACGTTGCGCGTAAGCCGCAGCTCGATCCGCGATGCCATTCGCGGTCTGGAACTCATGGGCCTGGTTGAGCCGCGGCAGGGCGCGGGAACGATCGTTCGCGAAATCTCCGCCGACGCGCTGGTCAACCCCTTTGCGAACGCGCTTCAACGCAAGCAAGAGATGGTGAGTGAGCTCCTCGATTTCCGCAAGATGCTTGAGCCGCCGCTGGCCGCACGCGCCGCGACCCACGCCTCGCCAGAAGAAGTTGCGGAGATGGAAGAGATTCTGCAGCGGCAGGGCAAGAAGCAAGCCCAGAATGAAGCCTGCGTCAACGAAGACGCGGAATTTCATTACAGCGTCGCGCTGGCCTCGGGCAACAGCGTCGTGCTCAAAGTGCTCGACATTTTGATGGATCTGTTACGCGAAACCCGCGAGCGTTCTTTGCAGGTGGACGGGCGCGCGCAGAAGTCACTCGCAGGTCACAGAAGGATTTTGGCCGCGATCAAGCGGCACGACGCCGAAGGCGCCAAGTCGGCCATGCGGCGCCATATCGAAGACGTCGAAGAGATTGTACTCAACGAGTTCTAAACACTGGAGGATGCCATGGGACGGCTGTTTGCCATTGAGATTATTTATCGCGGGATTTTTCAGAAAACATTAGCCACGAGGATTCAACGATCCATCGTGCTCGCCGCCCACCACGAAGGCAAGGTGGGCATTTCTTTTGGCCGTTACGGCGACAGTCCCGAGCGCAATGGCATTCCAGCGAAGGGATTCGCCATCGTGGCTACCGATCCTCAAACTCTCGAAGAAGGCATGGCCAAGTATGAGCCCAAGGAAGTCGATGTCACCATCTGCGTCGACGACACGCTATGCAAGGGCGTCGAATCCTGGGCGTGGTACGGACTGCAGCCGGTGAACCGCTTGCTCAAGCCCGGCGGTACTTTGCTGGTGACCTCGCGCGAGCAGCCCGACGCGATCATCGCCATGTGTCATCGCAAGGAAACTCCCTACCAACTCTCAATTCTCAAAGGCACGGTGAGTTTCTCCGGCCTGTGGGTCTACAAAGATGACCACACCGATGTTCGTCTGCTGGGCGCGCTGGCAAAGATTTTGCCGGATTTGTTCAGCCTGAAGTCGGTGCAGACGGCGATCGTGGAGCAGTGGAAGGATCAGGTCAAAGCCACGTCCGCCGCCAAGGCCTACGAGCGGACCAGCAGTATCACCGTCAACCCGAGCCAGGGCAACCCGGAAGTTCCCTACAAGTTTGATCTGCCGAAGTGGCACGAGATGGGCGAAGGCATCGCCATCCCCAGCATTCCCGCTGGCGAGAAGATGGCCGACCCGGTTTCTCATTCGCAGGGCGGCTTCCTGCCCGACCGCAACCCCACCTTCCTGAAGTTCAGCACCCGCTCCATGCGTCCGGTGGTGAACTTCGACACCTGCATCAAGTGCACGCTGTGCTGGCTGCAGTGCCCGGACACTTGTTTCGACGTCACCCCCGACGGGCTCTATGACGCCAACATGAAGGCCTGCTGCGGCTGCGGCGTTTGCGAAGCGGTGTGCCCGGTCAAAGATTGCGTGACCATGGTGAACGAGACCGAATTCAGCAACAACGCCAGCCAGTGGGAAGATTGGCGCAAAGACAAGGAGCTGTACCAGTCCTGGCTCGCAGACAAAACCAAAGCGGCCAAGGCGAAGGGTGATCGCTCCCACGGCTTCCGCTATCGCGGGCAGTACGAAGAACAGATCGGCGAAATGCTGGAAATCGCCGGCAGCGGCGACTAGCGCTCGCACCCTCGATCGGGATTTGTCTTGAAAGACGGAACAGTTTGTTAACAGGAGACACGTTTATGGCAGTGGCGACCGTACTACCCGAAGAAAAACAGCGGAAAACAGAAGAAACCGCGCTGATCACCGGCAGCGAAGCCATCGCGGTGGCCTGCAAACTGGCAGACGTCGACGTGATCACGGCGTATCCCATCCGTCCCTACGACACGGTCATGCAGTACGTGTGCCGGCTGGTGGCGAATGGCGAAATGGATTGCGAATTTATCGTGGCCGAAGGCGAGCATTCGCAGTTTGAAATCGTCAAGCACGCTTGCGCCTGCGGCGCGCGGGTCTTTTGCGGTTCGAGCGGTGTGGGCTGGATGTACGCGATGGAAGCCCTCACCGTCACCCCGGCGCTGCGTATTCCGATGGTCGCCATGGTCGGCAATCGCGCTCTGGATGATCCGGGGGCGTTCGGCGTCGAGCACAATGACGCGCTCGCGGTTCGCGACCTCGGCTGGCAACTGGTCTGGGTCGACACTCCGCAGGAAGCGCTCGATATGGCGCTGATCGCATACCGGGTTGCGGAAGACCGTCGCGTTTTTCTGCCCCTGGCAATCAGTTGCGACGGCGCGTTTCTTACTCACTCGCAGGCCCTGGTCAACATTCCATCGCAGGAAAAAGTTCGAGAATTCCTCCCCCAATATGATCGAGGCGACTTGCTGCTCCACCCCGATAACCCAATCACCGTGGCTCCGCAAGGGAACGAGGATTGGGTGATGGAAATTCGCCGCCAGAACTACGCCGCCATGGAACGTTCCTATGGCGTGGTCAGAGAAGCCTATGCTGACTTCGAGCGTATCTTCGGGCGATCGTACGGCAACCCGTTCTTTGAGGAGTACATGACAGAAGATGCCGACATCGTCCTGATGGGCATGGGCACGCTGTCGATCCCGGTCAAGGTGGCGATTCGCGAGATGCGCAAGCAAGGCAAGCGGGTAGGCTTCGTGCGCATGCGCTGGTTCCGGCCCTTCGCGGCAGAGGAGCTGTCGAAATCGTTGCAGCGATTTGCTGCCGTTGGCGTGATCGATCGCGATTACTCTTTCGGATCACCCTATCTTGGCGGCGTGCTGGTCGGCGAGGTCCGCGAAGCGCTGTATCCCGGACCCGGCAAGAAGCCGCCAGTGATCGGCTTCATCTCCGGACTGGGCGGCCGCGAAGTGACGGTGCCCGATGTCCAGAAGATGGCGGAGGCGGTGTATGCCGCTGCTGACGGCAAGAAACAACCTTTGACTCAGTGGATCGGATTGCGGGAATAAGGCACGACCCGAACCGCGATGGCGTCATTCCGAGCCCCGCGCTTTCACGAGCGGGGCAAGGAATCCAAACCCGAGGACCTGTTAAGCATTTAAGAACTGATACGTCTCGACATCAGAGAGGATAAGTTATGGACACCTACGTACAAGTCGATCCGACCCAGAAACTCGACCCCTTCAAGTCCGTCAAGAAGATTCCGCTGGAAGAGTTCTTTACCTCCGGCCACCGCACTTGCCAGGGCTGCGAGTCGGCTCTGGTCATGAAGATGATGGCCAAGGCGGCCGGTCCGCGCACCATCGTGCTCGGCAGCACGGGTTGCATGTATGTGGCGAACACCACGTATTACAGCACCTCGTGGGTGCTGCCCTGGATGCATACCCAGCTCGGCAGCAGCGGCTCGGCGGCGCTGGGTGCGTCGGCAGCGCTGAAGGTGCTTATGCGCAAGGGCAAGATGAAGCAGGAACCGATCAACGTGATCGCGTTCTGCGGCGATGGCGGCGGAGCCGACATGGGCATCGGCGCTATTTCTGCGACCCTGACCCATCCCGACTATAACTGCCTGATTCTGATGTACGACAACGAGTCCTACGCCAACACCGACATTCAGCTCTCGGGCAGCACGCCCTGGGGCGCCAACACCACGTTCAGCACGCCCGGCACCGTGCGCAGAATCATGCATCGGCGCTGGAAAAAGAACATGGCAGCCATGATGGCCGCGGGTCATCCCACCTGCCGTTATGTTGCAACTGTTTGCATGTCCTATGGATTAGCTGCAATGAATTCGATGCGCAAGGCACTGGCCATCGGCGGTCCAACCTTCATTCACTCTCTCGATCCTTGCCCAAAGGGTTGGGATTACGACCCTTACATCTCCCACGAATTGGGCGAACTGGCCGTCAACACTGGTATTTGGCCGCTTTACGAAGTGGAAGATGGAGTGCTAAAGCTTACCGGGCGTACGCAACAAATCGCTGCCAAGAAGGTCCCCCGGCAGCCGGTCCGAGATTACTTACTCAAGCAGGGGCGGTTCGCGCACTTTACCAACGATGATATCGATTACTTCCAAAGTAAGGTCGATGAGATGTGGGAAAAGTGGCTGATTCCCGGCGTGATCCCGTTCAAGGCGGATGTCGAAGCCGAGGCTCCGCCGTCGGATTAAACCGGCGGCTGGGCTGAGTCAGAACGGGGACTGACGAATAAGGGTCACAGGCATTTGGGGATTGGCGTTTGTCGATGTTGAGGTTGAAACGTCTTCCAAGCCGTCACGGAGGTCTGTCTATGGCTGCATCTACCGCTCCCCTGATTCACCCGTCTCGCATTGTCAACCGCTGGGCCCAGTTGATCGCCGGCATCGTTGCCATGATGGCGATTGCGAATTTGCAGTACGCCTGGACCCTGTTCACGAAACCGATTCAAGCGCACCTGCATGTGAGCCTCACCGCAGTGCAGGGCATCTTCAGCGCATTCATTCTGGTGGAAACCTGGCTGGTTCCATTTGAAGGATACCTGGTGGACAAGATCGGCCCGCGCTTCATGCTGGGCGCCGGTTCGATCCTGGTGGGCATGGGCTGGGTCTTCTCCGGCCAGGCCGAAACCATTGGGTCTCTGTATTTCTGGTATTGCGTTGGCGGACTGGGCGCCGGCATCGTGTACGGCGGCACCATCGGCAATGCACTGAAGTGGTTCCCGGATCACCGGGGGCTATGCGTCGGCTTGACAGCCGGAGCTTACGGAATTGGAACCGCGGTCACGGTCGCTCCTATCGACAGGATGATCAAAGCCTCGGGCTACCAGCACACCTTCATCGTGTGGGGATTCATCCAGGGCGTTGTAGTTCTGATTGCGGCGTTGTTTCTAGCGCGTCCGCCGCACGGCTGGACCCCTCCCAACTGGGCCCAAAAGGAAGCCAAGATCAATAAGTCTGTGCCCACCTCCAAAGTGGACATGACTCCCTTCCAGATGCTGCGGCAGCCTTCGTTTTACATGATCTATCTCATGATGACGATGCTGTCGTTCGGCGGCTTGGTAGTCACCGCGCAATTGAATCCGATGGCAACTTCCTATCACGTTGATAAAGTGGTCGTGGCCTGGGGCATGACCGCCTTGGTCATGGCGATTACCGTGGACCGCTATCTGAATGGACTCACGCGTCCGTTCTGGGGATGGGTTTCCGACCATATCGGTCGCGAAAATACTATGTTTGTCGCTTTCACTCTGGAGGCAATCGCAGTATTTGCCCTGCTGCAACTGATCCATCGCCCGGTGTGGTTCATTGCGCTGTCCGGCCTGTGCTTCTTCGCGTGGGGCGAAATTTTCTCGCTGTTCCCATCGATCACCGGCGACTTGTTCGGAAAGACGTGGGCGACAACCAACTATGGCATCGTTTACACCGCGAAAGGCGCGGGAGCGTTCTTTGCCGGAGTCGGCGCTGCCTGGCTGTTTGAAAAAACCGGCTCTTGGACCAAGGTATTCTGGGCCATGATCGCTTGCGACCTGCTCGCGGCGTTCCTGGCGCTGTTCTGGCTCAAGCCTCTGGCTGCCCGAACCGTGGAAAAGGCGAACGTGGGGATCGTCGATATGTCGCACGCTATGCCCATCAAGGCGCAGGGCGCCGCTTGACTGAGCGACAAGAAGTGACCCAGTAAGAGAGGCTCCCTTTCCTAGGGAGCCTTTCTTATTTTCGACGAGTCTCAAGCGGGCAAGGTTTCTCCGCGCGTCTCTGCGCCAAACGGTATCAGGCAGAGCCCAATCGCGAACGCGATGGAGGTCAGTGCAACCGGAATTCCAAGCGATCCATAATGCCGAACGCCGGTCGCCACCAGGAACGATATACCCGCGCCTCCGAAACGCGCGAAGGAGGTGGCGAAGGCGAAAGCGCTGGCTCGGCACTCGGTCGGATACTGCTCGGGCAGCCACAGCGTGTAAACCGCAAAATTCGCTCCGCCTAATCCCAGGAAAAACAGACAGGCAAAAAATAGCGGCAGTGCGGTTGGGCCCATGTAGAAAACCCTCCCAAAGGTAAACGACACGCACGCCAGCATCAGGGCAAAGAACAGTCCCAGTGCGCCGCGGCGGCCCAAACGTTCCGCCAGCCAGGGCATGATCAGGCAGCCCAGGATCGTGGCGAACGAGATGAGCATCATGCCATAGGACGAGATCTGCGCGGCGGCAGAAGCCGACCTTCCTCCCGCCACGGCCAGCGTAGTAATCGCCGTGGGAACGTACACCGTGCCCGCCCACAACCCGCAGATGGACGCCAGCATGAACAGCGCGTTGAGTATGGTTCGCCGCCGCCATTGCGGCGCAAACAGTGCGGCGAAGGGCCGCCAGATCGCCCAGGAGCGGATCACGGTTTCTTTCTTTTTCCACGTCGCCGGCTCGGTTACGCCGTGACGCAGCCACGCCAACATCAGCGCCGGCAGCCCTCCCACGATGAACATGGCGCGCCAGCCATAATGGCTGCCGATGGCATAATTGGCCAGCGACGCCAGAAAGAACCCCACATAATACCCCGTGTGCATCAAGCCCGCGCCCATGCGGCGCCTGCTCTCCGGCCATTCTTCCGCCACAAACGTGCCGCCCATGGCCCACTCTCCGCCGATGCCAACGCCGGCGAGTAGTCGCAAGATGGCAAGTTGCCATACGCTCGTGACGAAGGCGCTCAGGAACGTGAACACCGAGTACCAGACAATGGTCAGCATCAGCGTGCGCACGCGGCCGAATTTATCTCCCACCGGTCCCCAAAGAAAGGCCAATCCCCAGCCAATCAGAAATAGCGCGAAAGATAACGAGCCGTAGTATCCGATGTTGACCTTCGTGGCCGCGATGCCAGTACGCGGCAGCAAATCGGTCATGGCCGGCACCAGCACCAGCGCATACACCACGGAGTCCATCCCGTCGAGAGTCCATCCACCCCAGGACGCCCAGAATCCGCGAATCTGGTTCCGTGTGAGAGATGAGTGGGAAGCGGCGAGGACAGGCCCTGGAGAAATCGCCGGAGTGGTTGCCGGGTTCGCCATGATAGCGGGAACTATATCAAAAAAGCCGCGGAAAGAAAGGAAATGATTGCATTCCGCGACACCCGCACCGGAGCTTTCCGATGCAGGTCGCTACTGCCGGCCGCAGGCGAATTCGCGGAGTGAGGAGTTCAATATTCTCAGAAAAAGCGCTACTTCCTCACCGCCGTGAGCCGTTGCTGCAGGGCCTTCAATTCCGCATTCAGTTCCTCCGGCAAGCGATCGCCGAAGTGAGCGAAATGTTCCTGAATGCGCGGAACCTCCTGCAGCCAGCCTTCGAGGTCGACGCTGAGTAGCTCTTCGACATGCGCGCCCTTGATGTCGAGTCCCCGGGTATCGAGATCGGCCAACTCCGGGACACGGCCGATGGGCGTTTCCTTGGCGTGCACTTTGCCGTCGCAGCGTTCGAAAATCCATTTCAGGACGCGGCTGTTTTCGCCAAATCCCGGCCACAAGAACTTGCCGCTGGAATCGCGCCGAAACCAGTTGACGTAAAAAATCTTCGGCAACTTGGCTCCCGGACGTTTCCCGACCTTCAGCCAGTGCTGAAAATAATCGCCCATGTGATAGCCGCAGAAAGCCAGCATGGCCATGGGATCGCGCCGCAACTGCCCGACCTTGCCGGTGATCGCGGCCGTGGTTTCGCTGCTTTCGGTCGCACCCAGAAATGTGCCGTGCTGCCAGTTGAACGCCTCCGTGACCAGAGGCACGATGCCGCCCCGGCGCCCGCCAAAAAGAATGGCATCAATCGGCACGCCGCTGGGATTCTCCCACTCGGGGGCAATGACAGGGCACTGCGAGGCGTGGCAGGTGAAGCGCGCATTTGGGTGCGCCGCGTTGCGTTTGGAGTCGGGCGTCCACAGCCGCCGCAACCAATCCATCAGCTTGGCCGGCTTGTCTTCCGTCATACCCTCCCACCAAACGTCGCCATCCATCGTCATCGCGCAGTTGGTGAAAATGGAATCGTGGCTGACCATTTGCATCGCGTTCGCGTTCGAAGTCATGCTCGTCCCGGGCGCCACACCAAAGAACCCGAATTCCGGGTTGATCGCATACAAGCGTCCATCTGCACCGAACTTCATCCAGGCAATGTCGTCGCCAAGCGTCTCCACCTTCCAGCCAGGAATGGTGGGAATCAACATCGACAGGTTGGTCTTGCCGCAGGCGGAAGGAAATGCGCCGGTCATGTACTTCACTTCGCCGGAGGGGTTGGTCATCTTCAGGATCAACATATGCTCCGCCAGCCATCCCTCATCGCGTGCCTGCACCGAGGCGATGCGCAAGGCGTGACATTTTTTGGGCAGCAATGCGTTGCCGCCGTAGCCGGAACCAAACGACCAGATCTCGCGCGTTTCCGGGAAGTGGCAGATCCACTTATTGTCTCCGTTACAGTTCCAGGTTTTGTTCGGCTGGTCGGGCTTCAACGGCGCCCCAATCGAATGCAGGCCGCGCACGAACTCCCCATCCGAACCTAAAACGTCGAGAACATGGCTGCCGACGCGTGTCATGATATGCAGGCTGACCACGACGTAAGGTGAGTCGGTGATCTCGACCCCGATCTTGGAAATGTGCGAGCCGATCGGTCCCAGGCTGTAGGGGACCACAAACAAGGTGCGGCCAGCCATCGATCCGTCAAACAGTCCCCGAAGCTTCTGCTTCATCTTCTCGGGATCTTCCCAATTATTGGTAGGGCCAGCCTCCTGTTTCGTGCGCGAGCAGATGAAGGTCTGATTCTCCACCCGAGCCACATCGGCAGGGTCGGAGCGCACCAGGTAGCTGTTCGGACGCTTGCTCGCATCGAGAGGAATCGCCGTGCCGCTCAAAACCAGCAGGTGCACCAGAGACTGAAATTCTTCGGCCGAGCCGTCGCACCAGTGAACCCGGTCGGGCTTGCACAATTGGGCGACTTCTTCGACCCAGCGCTCCAGCCGGGCATGATGCGGTTTTCCTGCGGACGTGTCGACGTCGATGGTTGTCGTGGCCATATAAGTGGATGTCTCTCCGGTAGATGAACAATTCCTGCGAGTGCCCGCAAAATTCCAGCCAAATACGGGCGCGGCTTTTCCGTCGAACCAAGCTTAAAGGCTCGGAATAGAGGCGATGCTGGTGTCTTCAGAAACCCCAAAGAACGCCCCGTGGCCGAAGTCTTGTGCTCCAGGCTGGCCTCCGCCACAGGCTAGTATTCTCTCGCACTTGGGAACATTATTCCAGCCGATGCGTTAGGGGTAGCTTACTGATCACGCTCCAATGTGATGCCTGTCACCGGAGTTGGGTTGAGACGGATTTGGGGTGCATTGGTTACCGCTTGACTGGTTTCGGCACAACGCCAGCTACGCCTTGTGTCAGCCACCCTGTCATAAAACCTTTGGTCAGGCGGTTTGTTTTTCTTGAAAGTCTCCGCTGTGTGTCGGGTATAATTCCGCAACTCTGGCGGGGAGTGCAGCGAGTTCATCCACCACAGGGAAACGGAATCACGCAAGGGCACGCAGAGGCAAGCAGAGCGGCGCGAGTTCCCGCGCCATCCTGGTGTTTCTTGTCCGGCGTTGCCTTCGCAGAGGAGGCAAGGCGATGTCGCGAGTCCATCAGCAGGGGCAAGATCAGCGGTGGAGTGAGTTTGACATTCGTTTCCTTCGCGTACTGATCTACACCGGGTGTATCTTTGCCATTATCGCGTTATTGGCCGCAGCCGCTGGCGCGCAATCCACCAGCCAGCTGAACGGCAGCGTCACCGATCCTTCCGGCGCGAGCATCAACGGAGCAAAGGTCACCATCACCGACGCAGCCACCGGCTTCCAGAGAACCGCCACCAGTAATTCTTCCGGCCTGTATCAGTTTCTCGAAGTGCCCCCGGGCAAATATCGGTTGGAAGCCATTGCCAACGGGTTCTCGACCTTCGTCGCAACGAATATCATCCTCGAGGTCAAAGTTCCTTCGACGGTGAATATCAAGTTTCAGGTGGCAGGAGTTCAGCAGAACGTGACCGTCGAAGGCCAGGCTCCTCTCATCAACCGCACCGACGCCACGCTCGGTAACGTGATCGAACAAGACCAAATCTCAGAATTGCCGATCGCCGACCGCAACGTGGTGCAATTGCTGAGCCTGCAGCCGGGAGTGGCATACCTGGGAACGGAATTGGACGTCAATAAAGACACGCGCAGCGGCGCGGTGAACGGGGTGCGCAGCGATCAATCGAACGTGACTCTCGATAATATCGGCGTCAACGACCAGAACAACGGTTACGCCTTCACCAGCGTCTTAAATGTGCCGCCCGACTCGGTGGAGGAATTCCGCGTTACAACGGCAAATGCGAACGCAGACACCGGATATTCCGCGGGCGCCCAGGTCTCGCTGGTCACAAAAAGCGGCACCAACTCCTTTCACGGTTCCGCGTACGAATACAACCGCAACACCGTGTTTAGCGCGAATGACCCCTTTCTGAAGGCCGCTCAAATCAGCAGCGGAGAAAAGAACAAGGCTCCGGAACTGCTTCGCAACGTATTTGGAGCGACGGTTGGCGGACCGATCAAAAAGAATCGCGCGTTCTTCTTCGCCAATTATGAAGGCCGTCGCGACGCCCAGGGCACCAGCGTGCTGCGCGATGTGCCCAGCGCTTCCCTTCGCGCGGGAGACCTGGAGTACAAGTGCGCGACGCCGTCACAGTGCCCTGGAGGCACGGTGAATGGCGTGTCCGGCGTCCCGCAAGGCTACTATGCGCTGGGACCGGCGCAGATCACGGGGATCGATCCCTACCAGAACGTTGCGCAGCGAGGCCCCAACCCGAATGTGCTCGCTGTGCTCGCGCAATATCCCCTGCCCAACGAGAACGCTGGCGACGGAGTGAACACGTTGGGTTACCGCTTCGCATCGAACGCTGACTCCAGCTACAACACTTACATCATGCGTCTCGACGGCCACCTCAACAGCAGCGGATCCGAGAACATCTTCTGGCGCGGTGAAACCCAGAATTTCAAAGAACCAGGATTGAGACCGTTTCCGGGCCAGGACGCCGCCACCACGTTGTTGGACGATAGCAAAGGGTCCACCGTCGGCCTGATCTCCCTGATCACTCCCAAACTGATCAACAGTTTTCATTGGGGCTTTGTTCGCCAGGCGGGCAAGACCGGCGGCAGTTCCATCTATCCGGGCGTCTATTTGAATGGGCTCGACAATCTCGTGCCGTTTACGCCTTCGGATCGCGCGGTTATTTTTTCTGTTCCCGACAATCAATTCAGTGAAAGCCTGAACTGGACGCGCGGCAATCACACATTTGAGTTCGGCACCGACCTTTACTTCATCCGCAACGCTCGCACCAGCTATCAGAATTCCTTCTCCGACGTGCAGACGAATGCCGTTTACTTGAATACCGGCGGCATTGCTGGCACTTCCAGCCCGCTTGATCCCGGGAACAACAATTATCCCGCCGTCGACAGCAATTTCGGTCCAAACTACGACAGCGCAGCCACCATTGTTTTGGGAATTTTCCCGGAAGGCGATGGCATCTATAACTTTTCGCGTACGGGCGCGGCTCTGCCGCAGGGCCAGCCGGTGAACCGTCGTTACGCTGTCAACGACTACGAATTTTATGGACAAGATACCTGGCATGCCACGCCGCGTTTGACCATCACCTACGGCCTGCGTTGGGTACTGGAGGCTCCTCCTTATGAAACCAACGGGTACCAGGTCGCGCCGTGCGTGGAGGCCGCGGGCGGCGGGTGCACCAAGCAGAACGCAGCCGATTGGTTCAATCACAGCGCGCAACTCGCGGCGGCGGGGCAGCCCGCCAACAGCGCGGGCGAGCTCTCCTTCGTTTTAGGTGGACCGCAGAATCACGGCCCTGGCTTGTGGAACTGGGACTATCACGATTTCTCCCCGCGTTTTGCCTTAGCGTGGTCGCCCGACACTGGCGAAGGCTGGGCATCAAAAATTCTCGGGAAGAAGGACCAGTTTGCGATCCGCGGCGGCTACAGCATCATGTACGACCACTTCGGCATACCGATCGTGAACACGTTTGATCAGCACGGCTCTTTCGGCCTCTCGACCGACCTGGGCAATCCGGCTGGCGTAGTGTCTCCGGCAAACGCGCCCCGCTTCACCTGCCTCACTCCCGGAAGCGCCGGCCAATCGTGCTTGCCGCCTCCCTGCCCAAGTCTGAACGATCCGGGATGCTTGTTCGGTCCGGCTCCTGCCGGCGGCTTTCCTTACACCCCGGGCAATACTGCCTTCGCCATCAACTGGGGACTCGACCAGAGCTTGAAGACTCCTTACACCCACGTTTTCAATCTGTCGTTCTCGCGGCAGATCACGCCGAAGTCTTCTCTTCAAATCGCCTATGTGGGCAGCGTGGGCCGGCGATTGGGACTGCAGGTCGACCTGGCGATGCCCACCAACCTGACCGATCCCACCAGCGGCATGAAATATTTTCAGGCCGCGACCATGCTTTCGCAGGCCGCTGCCGCACAGCCCTCCGGCACCGATGTCAACAACATCAAGCCGATTCCCTTCTTTGAAAACATGTTCCCCGCCTATGCCGGCCTTGCAACGTATGGGCTGATTGGCGCCAATGGACTGAACTGCGCTCCCGGCGGCACTCCGGCAGCACCTACAGCCACGCAAAATATTTACGAGATCTGGAACTGCTTCCCGCATAACGAAACCTTCTCTCTGTTTGAAATGGATCTGCCGGCGGCCATCACGCAGCTGAGCCCGCCATTGCCCAACAGCAAGCTTGGACCTTACGCCTTCTACCACGATCAGTTCAGCTCGCTGTACTCGTGGCGCAACATTGGCGATTCCAACTACAACGCCATGCAGGTCACCTACAACATCCGGCTCTCCAATTTGCAGGGACAATTCAACTACACGTGGTCGAAATCGTTCGACGAAGCTTCCGCGGCGGAACGCATTGGTCCCTATGAAGGAACGGGAGGAACAGGCAACGATTTGAATGGCGGCGGGATTGTCATCAACTCCTACGCGCCCCTGTCCCTGCGCGGGCTTTCTGATTTCAACGCCTTTCATCAGATCAACGGCAATTTTGTGTACCGGCTGCCATTTGGCCGGGGACAGAAGTTTGGCGGAGGAGCCAGTAGCGCGCTCAACGAGCTGATCGGCGGATGGAACTTATCCGGAATAGTGCGCTGGACCAGCGGCTTCCCGATCACGGTCAACAACGGCTTCACCTGGGCCACCAACTGGAACATTGAGGGAGACGCGATGCCAAACGGCGCGTCGCCGCAGGCCGGCAATCCCCGGCATGCGATCGTCAATAACGTCGACATCGGACCAGATATCTTCACCCATCCCGACGCCGCTCTGGCAGCCTTCCGGCCGGAATGGCCCGGCGAATCTGGCGTGCGCAACACTGTGATCGGCGATGGCATGTTCAACATCGACACCAACGTGAGCAAGGCTTTCGCTCTGGGAGAGACAAGACGAGTGGAATTCAGCTGGCAGATGTTCAATGCGACCAACTCGGTGCGCTACGACGTACGTGCCGCTCAGCCGTCCCTTTCTCAGGCCCCAAACGAGTTCGGCCGCTATTTGAGCACCTTGACGACGCCGCGCTTCATGCAATTCGCCCTGCGCTTTTCCTTTTGAAACGCGGGGAAGTTACCTTGTCTGCCGGGGGATCGGTCCGCGAGGCGGCCGATCCCTTCGCATTCCTGACGGTCGACTGGCGACTAGAATCATTCCGGCACGGAGCCGCCAGACCGATGCAAACGCCCACGAAGGTGATTCAGACGATGGCGGAAGGGATTGAAAACGCGAAGGGATTTGGTGGAGCTAGTCGGGATCGAACCGACGACCTCATCGTTGCGAACGATGCGCTCTCCCAGCTGAGCTATAGCCCCGTGCCATCTTGAATTGATTGCTTATTTTAACAGTGATCGCCTCTTCACACCACGCCGAGCCTGTTGGGCCAATGCTCGCGGGCGCACAAAAAGTACCTTGACGAAGGCGCCCCAGCCCCGTCTAACCTATAGGAACGTTGCGGCACTGGGGATTTGAGATGTTTCTTCAACTGGAGCCTGCCCCGCCAAGGCACCGCCGGATTCTCGTGGCGTCGATCGCCTTCCACGGCCTGATTCTGGCCTGGCTGTTGCACGCTCCGGAGCCGCTCAAGTTGCAACCCTCTTCAATCGCTTTAGGGAGCAACGGGCGCGTTCTCGCGAGGCTGTACTTCCCTACCCCGGCCCCCGATGACAGCGACACAAGTTCATCCGATCGGGCGAAAGAAATTTATCGCCGCGAGCGATTGGGGCACGAGAAGCTCGTTTTCAAACCGAGCCCAAAGGCGCCTATGCAATTCGCTCCGCCAATACTCTCTCCGTCGGCGGAAGACGATTCGAAAACCGCAACACTGTCGAAGCTTGGTCACGGTGCAGCCGCGGGAATGCCCTACGGCTCTATTCCGGGCGGCCCAATTTACGGCGATGAAGTTCGTCCCGCGTTGCCCATCACGACCGCCGACCCGCTCGTTTATCCATGGGAGCGTCCCGACTCGGAAGGAAAGGTGGTCATCGAAATCACCATCGACCAGACCGGGCAAATTATTCGCAAAACTGTTTTGCAAAGTCTGGGATCGGACATCGATAACAAATGCCTGGCCGCACTCGATAATTGGCGCTTTCAACCAGCCACCCGCAACGGCGCACCAATCGCCTCCAAGCAGGACGCCATCTTTCCTTTCAAGGCGCGCGGTTAATTTCACGTTCGCCCGCACTCACAAGACCATCAAGAATGTGATTTAGCCTGGATGGGCCGTTGCTTGGGCGGCCCTTTCTTCCATCTCTCGTTGGCGATGCCGGCTTTATAATGAAAGACGTGAGCTCTTCTCCGATCCAACAAATGGCCTCGGCCGACTTTCCTACGCGCTGGGGACACTTCCGAATTTACGGCTTTCGCGCCGAATCGCCGCCGGGCGCGGAAAAGGGCGTGGAAGAAGCTGTCGCGCTCGTGATGGGCGACGTGAAATCGGCGCCTCCGCTGGTGCGCGTACACTCGCAATGCCTGACCGGCGATGTTTTCCATTCCTTGCGTTGCGATTGCCGTCAGCAACTGGAAATGGCGCTTGCCATGATCCGCCAAACAGGCGCCGGCATTTTAATTTACGAGCAGCAGGAGGGCCGAGGTATCGGCCTGATGGCCAAGCTGCAAGCCTACGAACTGCAGGATGTCGGCCTCGACACAGTAGAAGCGAATGAACGGTTGGGCTTCAAAGCGGACCATCGCGACTTCGCGCTGCCGGGGGAAGTCTTGAAAGCTCTCGGCGTGCATAAAGTGCGGCTGCTGTCAAACAATCCGGATAAGGTTGAAGCCTTGCAGCGGGCCGGAGTGGAAGTGGTGGAGCGCGTGCCCTGCGAAGTGGATCCCAGCCCGCACGCGGAAGATTACCTGAAAACCAAGAGAGAGAAGCTCGGTCACATCTTCAGCACCTAAGGCTTACTTCCGCCGCAAAATCTCCCGCAATGCCGCACGGTTCTTTGCTGGGAGATCACGCAAAGCGCTTTGCGCCAGACTGACGTAAACTTCCCGGGCTTGAGGCACTGCTTTAAGAGTTTGCAAGTGCCTTTGCACCGTCGCCAAATCGCCCCGGGCGATCGGCCCGCTGAAGGATTGGGCGGCCCCCAGCCGCTCATAATTCGCCAGCGTTTGGCGCAAGATCGGCAACATCCTTGTTCTTGCCGCTTTCCGGTGGATTCCAGCGACATCCGCAATGCGCTCGGTGGCTGCCAGCAACGCAGTGAGTAATGGCGAGGCGAACGTTCCCCAGGCGTGATACGCAGCCTTTTCTGACTTGCGAATCGAGTACGACCTTCCGCCCAGCCGGGCAACGATGGCGCGCGCCACCTGCACAGCCCTGGCATCACCCTCGATTGTGAATGACACTCCGGAAAGCCGCGGTCGCGAAGCTTGTACGAATGTCATCAGCGGATGTACGGATGCGACTGCGGCACTCAGCTTACGTAGAGCGCTGAGTTCATCACTGGCCAAAGCTCCGCTGGAGTGCAATGCAACTTTTCCTTTCCAGTCGGCCGCGGTGGTCAAAGACCGGGCCGCTGTAGCAATCGCACGATCGGGAACGCAAAACCAGACTACGTCGGAGTCAATCCGCACGCGGGACGCTGGAGCGGCTGATGCTGCGACTTCGTTTGCCAGCCGGCGCGCCCGCTGCAGAGAAGCGCCCCCGGCGCGGGAAATAATCGTATCGATCACGAATCGGCCGCCATGCAAGGCCACCGCCAAGGATGCGGCGAAATTCCCTGCCCCGACGAGCGCGATTCTCGGATTTACCTTCGACCTCCGCGGCATGCCCGGCAGAATAACAGATTGTGCGATGCCACCGGTCGATCGATTGCTTCGACGGGCGCGAGTTTTCCACCTCGTTGCGTGCTTTATATTGTTCTCATGCCCAAGAAAGTGCGGCGCCCATCCAGTGCGCGTAAATCGGCTTCCCGTCCCCGCTCCAAAGCGCGAATCATTTCGTCTCGCGAGGTTTATCGCGGTCCACTTTTCTGGATTACTACAGATGAGGTGCAGGAACCGGGTGGGGTTCGCGCCCGACGCGACGTGATTCATCACACGGGCTCAGTCGTCGTTCTGGCGGTCGATGACGCGGGAAAAACTCCGCGGATCCTGCTGGAGCGGCAATATCGTCACGCCGCCAGCGGCTATCTGTGGGAGCTGCCTGCAGGGCGAATCGATCCGGGCGAAAAAGAACTGCCTGCCGCCAAGCGCGAGTTGCTGGAAGAAACTGGATACAGCGCTCGCAGGTGGCGCCGGATCCTGAACTTTTACGCCAGCCCGGGCTTCGTTGCTGAGACGATGTCTGTGTATCTGGCTATGCAACTGCACGCGGGAACAGCGCAGCCTGAGGAGGACGAAAAAATCGAACTCCAGCTCCTGCCCCTGCCCAAAGCCTTAGGAATGGTATTGCACGGAACAATTCGAGACGCCAAAACGATCTCTTCCATTTTGTGGCTGCAATATCAGGTTGCCAACAAAATTCCTCTGTAGCCTTGCAGTCCCATCCTTCTAACCCCGGCCTGCATCCTAAACTGGGCACGTCTGGGAACCCCCAACAGAAAGACGTGCGAAAAAGGGGGTTACGTGGAACGTCTGAAAGGCACGGTGAAGTGGTTCAACAATGCAAAAGGGTACGGGTTCATCGGACGCTCGGATGGTCCCGACGTTTTTGTACATTACAGCGCCATCTCGTCCGAAGGTTATAAAAGTCTGCAGGAGGGCGATCAGGTGGAATTCGAAATCGCCGAGGGCACTAAAGGACCGCAGGCTGCGAACGTTATAAAGAATATGTAGCGCGTCAGAAATCTGGCCCTTTGTCCGTTGCTCGCCGTGGTGACCGACCGTAGCGGCATGCGCACAGTTGTATTCGCGTCTCGGCGCCAGGCGGGGTGGCAGGCTCGACCATCTTTGTTTAAGCTTGATTCGTGGACAATAAGGCGATCGCCAACATTCTCTACGAAACCGCCGATCTGCTGGAAATCGACGCGCAGGATTCGTTTCGCATTCGTTCCTACCGCAACGCTGCCCAAGCCATCGAGAACCTTCCGGACCAAATCCAGGACCTGATTTCCGACCCGAAAAAAGTGTTGGCCATTCCGGGTATCGGCAAGGGAATGCTCGTCAACCTGCAGGAACTGTTTAACTCGGGCACGCTTACCATCCAAGCCGAGCTGCTCAAGAAATATCATCCTTCGATGTTGCAGTTGCTCAAGATCCAGGGACTGGGACCGAAGACGATCGCTTTAATTTGGAGCGCCTATAAAGTAAGCGATGTCGATGGCGTCGAGAAACTCGCGCGCGAAGGCAAGATCCGGGAGTTACCCCGCATGGGGGAAAAGCACGAGCAGAAATTGCTCCGCGCGATTGAGGACTATCGCCGCATCTCCGGCAGATTCTTAATCGACGCCGCCGAGATCGAAGCGGCGAAGCTTATCGATTATCTGAAAAAATACGACGGCTTCGAGAAGATCACTCCGGCTGGCTCATTGCGGCGCGGGCGCGAAACCGTGGGCGATCTGGATATCCTGGTGACGGGCGCGGCCTGCTGCAACGAAGAGGAGCGCGCGAAGGCGGTGCAATACGTGGCGAAGTATCCTCCGCTGATGAGCCTGGTTGCGCGGGGAGATAACAAGATCAGCTTCCAGGTGCGCAGCGGCATGCAGGTGGACGTGCGCCTGCTTCCGCCCGACTCTTTCGGGGCAGCCATGCAATACTTCACGGGATCGAAAACTCACAACGTGGCTTTGCGCCAGCGAGCGCTGAAGATGGGTTACACGCTCAATGAATACAGCCTCGCCGACCTGAAGACAGAGAAGCCGGTGGCGGGCAAAACGGAAGAGGAAATTTACGCCAAGCTCGACCTCGACTACATCGCTCCGGAGCTGCGGGAAAATTTGGGCGAGATTGATGCCGCGAACAAACATACCTTACCGCAACTGATACGACTCGAAGACCTGCGTGGCGACGTGCACATGCACACGGTCGAAACCGACGGCAGGAACACGATTGAGGAGATGGCGGAAGCGGCCAAAGCACGGGGATATCAGTACATGGCCATCACCGATCACTCCAAAAACCTGGCCTTTGCCAACGGCCTCGATGATGCGCGCGCGCTCGCGCACATCCAGAAGATTCGCGATGCGAACGCGAAAATCGAGGGCATCACCATCTTTGCCGGGATCGAGGTGGATATCCTGGCCGACGGAGATTTGGATCTTTCCGATGAAGTGCTGGCGCAGATGGATATTGTGATCGCCAGTGTGCATTCGGTTTTCAACCAGGAGCCCGCGAAGATGACGGAGCGCCTGCTCAAAGCTATCGCGAACCCGAACACGTCGGTCATCGGCCACCCCACGGGTCGCATTCAACTGCGACGCGACTCGTATCAGTTCAACATGGACGAGGTACTGGCCGCGGCGGCCAGGAACAAGGTCGCGATGGAATTAAACGCTTATCCCGACCGGCTTGATTTGAATGACGTTCATTTGCGGCAGGCGCGCCAGCGAGGCGTGAAAATCGTGATCAACACCGACTCGCACCATACTTCGCATCTGGACAAAATCCGCTATGGCATTCTGCAGGCGAGGCGCGCCTGGCTGACCAGCAACGACGTGCTCAACACGCTGCCGGCGCCGGAGTTTGCCAAAGCGATGAAGCACCAGTGGAATTGACAATCTTTCTCGAGGAGTGAGACCGTGCCCGATCAGCCTTCGACACCCTCTACCGCACCCGCATCGCCTTCAACCCAGGGACCGACGATTCATATCGGCGATGAATTCGGTACCGCAAAGCGAAATCTTCCGCCCGTAAAAATTCTTATTTATGCGATTGCCGGCGTACTCATCATCGTGGGTATTGTTTCCTTCCTGCAGCGCGCAAAGCCGCAAGGTGGAGGCTCACTCGACAACATCGCCGCAGTGGATCTACCCGGCCAAAATTCGACCCTGGTAGCGCTCACCTTCACGCTGCGAAACTCAGGCCAGAAATCGCTGTGGGTGCACAACGTCGAGGCCAAGGTGGTGACCGCGGCGGGAGAGCAATCGAGCGATGCGGTTTCCGCAGTGGATTTCGACCGCTACTACCAGGCTTTCCCGTCCCTGAAAGCCAATACACAACCCGCCCTCTCGCCCGAGGACAAACTGCAACCCGGCCAGCAAGTCATGCGGACCGTGCTGGCAAGCTTTCCGGTAAACCTGGATGCTTTCAATCAACGCAAGTCAGTCAGCGTGGTAGTGCAACCATACGATCAACCGGTGCCGATTGTGCTTACGAAGTAGGCAGGCCGAGGCAGTGTCGGTGAGCGGGGAAAATTTATTCGCCCCGGCGAGCACGCAGGACGCAGCCGGGACAAGGATCATCCTTCACATACCGATAAAAGCGAGCGCGGCCGCGTTTCGTCCAGTAGGAAGTTGTGTAGTCCGCGGTTCCGGGACCGCTACTGCGGAAACTGAAAAAGATGTGCCGCGATGGCATTACCACGATTCCTACGTGTCCGCGCCACACCACCAGGTCGCCCGGCTGCGGCTCGGAAACTCTCTGAAACCCTTCCACCCCGTCGTAAAGGTCGAACGAAGTCGCGTAGGTATAAGAAAAGCCCGCTCGCGAATAAATTGCGTGCACAAGATGGGAGCAGTCGCCGGAGTGTTTTAATTTCCTCGCGTCCAGGGCCGCGGCAATCACAGCGAGCCCCTCGTCCGCAGTCAGTGTGGGATCCTGCCTCAATCGATGCGCGCTGTATCCCGGTTGCCGGGGGTTCGCGTTTGTAATCCCTCGCGGCCCGCTCTGGGCCCAGACAGGGCATGCGACCAGAATGGCAAACGCGGCAGCCATCAAGGGTTTTGCAAGTTTTGCCGTTCGTCGCATTGTCCCAGTTTGATGCCATTTTCCCCTCCTGAGGAGGTTACAGCTGTTCATTTTCGCGATTACGAGAGGGCAGCAACTGCGGAGAACTACCCGCCGCGGGGCGAGCTTCCGGGCAACTCAGGGAAGTTTCGGCCAAGGCTACTGTTTTTTCTGGATGAATCTTCTGCGCACCAGGTGGGTGTTGGCGTCGGGCTTGATCTCGTCGTATTTCATGCAGCTGATGGAGCCGTCCACTTCGAGCACCGCCAGGGCGACATCGCTCACATGGGCAATCCCGTGCTCTCGCAAGGCGCGCTCCAATTCATCCATGCTGACATGCTCGCGCGCCATGTGCGACTCGATGGCCTTGCCATCATGCACTAAAAGGCTGGGCTCACCCTGCACGATCCGCCGGAACGCCCGGTTGGTGCCCGAGACGGTGCCGATGAGGTAATTGAGCGACAACAACGTGCACGCCGCGATCACGCCGCCCACCAGCGAAGTGTCTGGCCCGGTCATCGCATTTTGCACAGAATTCGAAAGCAAAAGGAGCAACGTGAGATCGAACGGCGTCATCTGCCCGACCTCGCGCTTGCCGCTAAGCCGGACCCCGATCAAGACCACCATGTAGATGACGCCAGTGCGAAGCGCGATCTGCAGCAGCACCGGCGCGCTCGCCGGAAACAGAACGCCGTTCAATTGGCGGTCACCGGAACGGGTGCATTCTTGGGCGTGCTCAAATAGCCGGTAACTTTCTTTTTGTCGACGGTCCACACAACCAGCTCAAACAGCAGATGTTCGCGTCCGGAGTAGAACTGGATCGGCTCCGCCACATTGCGATCCTTTTTCTCAATGGTGCGGTCGTCGGAGGTGACGTTCATGGTGTACTTGCCGCGCTTGGAATCGGCACTCTTCAATTGCAGACTCACCGTCGCCACCGGCTGAGGCTTCGACCCCTTTAGCAACGTGAACTCGTAGTAGTTGCGGTCCCCTTTATGTTTCAGCACTTCCAGATCTGTTTGCGTGAGGGCAATCAGTCCGCTTTGCTTGCCGAGATCGCCGATGGTGCTTTGCAATTTATTCTTGGTCGCTTCCAGATCGGCTTTGGTGGAGGCCACGTCGGTCTTCACGCCTCCCACATCGCTTCGGACGCCCGCCACTTCCCCGCTGACTTGCCCGATTTGCTCTTTCTGCTCCTGCTCCAGGCGGCTCTCCGCTGCCTTTTGTTCCGCCTGCAGGGCGGCGGCGCGTTGGGCCAACTCTTTCTTGGTCATGCCAAGCTTCTGGCCGAGCGTCTCTTCCTGGGCCTCGGTGGCCTGCATGCGCTTTTGCAACTCCGCCACCTGAGACTGGCTTGTGGCAAGGTCCTGGCTCAGCTTCTCCACTTGCTGGTGAGTCGTGACATACCCGTAAACTGCGCCCGCCACTACCAGCACCGCCAGCAGCAGCAGGATCCACTTTCCCGCCGTCGACTGCTGTTCTACGTGTACGGATTCGACTTCGTCAGCCATAGTTCCTCCGAGTTAATTGTTCTGTAGACAATAGATCGTGTCAATTAGCTCACGGGATGCATGCTTCCCCATTCTTTTACAATGGGCGACGTGAGGCACTGGGACGTTGTCGTGATTGGCGGGGGCGTAATCGGCCTGTCGCTGTCGATTGCACTCCGCAAAAAGGGCGCAACCGTCCTGGTGGTCGAACGGGGTGAGCCTGGGCGCGAAGCCTCCCACGCAGCCGGGGGAATGCTGGTGGATTGCCCCGTGGAGACGCCAGCGCCGCTGCAGGCACTGGCAACCGCCAGCGCGGCGATGTACCCGGAGTTCGTCCACGAATTGCAGCTTGAGTCCGGCCTTCCCATTGACCTGCGCGACTACGGCACCATCGTCTTTCCGGCACCTGGCAAAGCACACGAGTGGGCGGGAATTCAGCGTTTGTCGTCTGAAGAACAAAATGCTGTCGAAGCGGCCATCGCGCCGACGGATCGGCCCGCTTTTCTTTTAAAAGAGCGAAGCGTGGAGCCGCGCGGTCTGATGGCCGCCTTAACAAAATCTGCCAAGCATCGCGGAGTAGATATTTCATCGGGCGACACCGTGACCGGCCTCACGCTCACACATGGGGTGGTGGCGGAAGTCACGACCCATAAGACTGCTTTCGCGTGCCAAAAAGTGGTCAATTGTGCGGGCGCGTGGGCGGGCCAGATTGGCCCCGTGAATTTCCCGACACGCCCGGCCAAGGGTCAGATGCTGGCTGTCGTACCGCAGGCGCGTAATCTGTTAGCGCATGTGATTCGGTCCCCGGAGGCGTATGTGATCCCGCGCAGTGACGGCCGGATTGTGATCGGAACGACGCTGGAAGACGCCGGATTCGACAAGCGTACCGATCCGGCGGTGATCCAGCGGCTCTACCGGTCCGCTGTCGCCTGGGTGCCGGAACTGGCTCAGGCCAGGATTTTGGAGGATTGGGCTGGCCTGCGTCCCGCCACACCGGACGGACTGCCCATCCTCGGCCAGACCGGCATTCCCAATTACTTCGTTGCGACCGGCCACTATCGCGACGGAATTCTGCTGGCGCCAGTGACCGCCGCTGCGATGGCAGAAGTAATAAACGGTTCGCCGCCGGCCTTCGATTTGACGGCCTTTTCACCGGCGCGCTTCGCATGAGCCCTGCCTGAAAACGCTCTTTCGACGGCCTCGCCGTCAGGGTTGTCCGGCCCACGGCGAGCATTCAATCGCGGTATACTGATCCGTTTCAAGGAATCAATCTCCCGCATCTTCGCATTTTTAGCGCGCGGAAAGGATCAACGTATGGCATCTCCGGCAGTGGATTTTGCCCGCAATAATCAGCAGCGTTTTCTTGGCGAGTTGAAAGACCTGCTTCGCATTCCCAGCGTCAGCACGCTCGACGAACATAAAGGCGACGTGGAGAAAGCCGCGCACTTCGTGGCCGACGAGCTGCGCCGCATCGGCATGGACAACGTGGAGGTCATTCCGACCAAGGGTCATCCTCTTTTGTACGCCGACTGGCTGCATGCTCCCGGCAAGCCGACAGTATTGTGCTATGCCCATTTCGACGTACAGCCCCCCGATCCGCTCGATGAATGGAAGACCCCGCCGTTTGAGCCCACGGAGCGGAACAACAATATCTATGCCCGCGGCGCGGTCGATGACAAGGGCCAACTCTGGATGGAAGTCAAGGCTCTCGAATCGCTGATGAAGGCCGGCGGCGGAAAGCTGCCCATCAACGTGAAAGTGATTTTTGAAGGCGAAGAAGAAGTTGGCGGCGAATCGATTGCCGAGTATGTCCGCAAGCAGAAAGCCAAGCTGAAGGCTGATTTCGCGCTGGTCTGCGATACCGAATTATTTGCTCCGAATCTTCCCACTCTTTGCGTCGGCCTGCGCGGCCTTGTTTATACCGAGATCGAGGCGCAAGGCGCCATGATCGACCTGCATTCCGGCGTATATGGCGGAGCAGCCCCCAACCCGTTCTTCGCTCTGATTGAAATCATCAGCAAGCTAAAGGATGCCAAGGGCAAGATTCTGATTCCCGGCTTCTACAGCAAAGTAAAAGCTCCCAGCAAGGATGAACTGAAGGCCTGGAAGCGGCTTCCCTTTAACGAAGAGCATTACCGCAAGAGCGAAGTCGGATCCAAAGTGCTGACCGGTGAGCCGGGCTATTCGGTTCTCTATCGTACCTGGGCACGTCCCACACTCGAAGTTCACGGCATGCCGGGCGGATTTATCGGCGCGGGCGCCAAGACCGTAATCCCCGCCAAGGCGACGGCAAAGGTTTCCATGCGCCTGGTTCCGAATCAGGATCCCGATGACATCCTGAAACGGTATACCGCGTTTGTGAAAAAGCTCACGCCAAAGGGCATCGAAACCAAGATCAAGGTGCTGAGCAAAGGCCCCGCCAGCGTGGTCGATACTGACAACCCTTACATCAAGGCCGCAACCGAAGCCCTGCACGAAACGTTCAAAAAGGACACGGTCTTCATTCGCAGCGGCGGATCCATCCCGATCGTGAATGATTTTTATCAGGCCTTGAAGATCCCGACTGTGATGATGGGCTTCGGCCTGCCCGATGACAACTTACACGCCCCCAATGAGAAGTTTCATATTCCGAACTTCCACCACGGAATTGAAACGATCTGCTTGTTCTTTGAGAAGTTGAGCGGGGAATAAAGAGACCCCAAAACCGGGACAACCGCCTCGGCTGTCCCGGTTTTTTTTCCCTACTTCGCGTCCGACACTTGCTCCCGCGCCTCGTTGTACGTTCCAAATTTCTTGGCTACAGGCTTCAGGGTCGGATAGAACTGCACGAAGGTGTGCTCCACCGCGGCATGGGCTTCATGGCACGCGAAGCAGGGATTGCCCTTGGGCATCGCCTCGGCCGTTTTGCCGTCAGCGGAAAAGGCGTAATAGGCCCATTGCTCTGGATTGTGGGCTGAATCCTTCACTTCTACCGCCAGCCCCATCAGGGCGGTCTGGAAATGGCCTTTCTTGTTAATGGAACCTTTGCTCTCGGCCTCGCGTTCATCGATGACAAAGATCGTCCGCTCCGGCCACTTCCCGGAGCCCAGGAATTCCTGGTATGCCCAGCGCGGGACGAAAACATTGGTGAACATTTCGTGGCTTCCCGGAGCCGGCGTGTAGTTCATGCCATAGCCGGCGGAAAGAAATTCCCAGTCGCGATAATCCGTGGGGCGCAGCAAGTTCCCTTTTTCGTCGTAGTGAGCGACGGCAGTTTTTTCCTCGGGCGCAGCCCCTATCAGTACGAGCGATAGGGCAAGCAGCGTGACCAATCCCAGGGTCTTCATCATCATTGTCTGTGCTCCTTGGCTTGCGGACTCGCGGCGAACATTCGTCCCGCCGGATCGAAGCAAGTATCTGACTAAGCCTGGGCGAAAAGCGATCTCGTCGGCTGCATCCCCATGTTGTTTCGCTGCATTTTTGGCCGTTTCCCCCGCAGCATGAGGTACGATTCTGCCTATGGAACTCGCCCGCGATCGGTCACGCTGGGTGTGGATTGCCGCAATCTGGTCTGGAATCGGGCTGTTCGACGCCACCCAGACCGTCTTCGTGATGCGTGCGGAAGGGATGCATCACTACTGGGGATATCTTTTCCTCACACTGTTATTGTCCTGGCTTCCATGGGCCTTGGCGACGCCATTTGTGCTCCGCCTCGGCCGCAAGCATCCGCCGCGGCAGTGGAAGCGGGGAACGATCCTATTCCGGCATCTGGCGGCCTGTCTGACCATCGGCGCGGCGGCGGCGGCGTGGACCGCCTTGATCGTAAAACTGCTGAACCCCTATGCGATTTCTCCAGCGCCGAGCTCGCTCCCGCGTATCTTCGCCGCATGGTTCTTCAACTGTCTGCTGGCCGACATCATTCTCTACGCCCTGATTCTGCTGGCCGGCCACATGCTGGATTCGACGGAGCGGCTGGCTCTGCAGGAAGCTGAAGCTGCCCGGTTAAATGAACAGCTTTCCAAGGCGCAGCTTAACGCCTTGCGCCGACAGATCGAGCCGCACTTTCTATTCAACTCCCTGAATGCCATTGCCGGCCTGGTGCGGGAAAAAAGGAACGATGCCGCGGTGAGCACGATTGCCGAGCTCAGCGACTTTTTGCGCCGGGTGGTGCAGGATTCCGACCGTCAGCAGGTGGCGCTGGGCGAGGAATTGAAATTCGCAGAAAAATACCTGGATATACAAAAAGTGCGCTTTGCCGAGCGCCTGCAATTCCGAATCGATGTTCCAGAAGATTTGTTTCGCGCCCAGGTTCCCAGCCTGATCCTGCAGCCCATGGTCGAAAACGCCGTCAAGCACGGCATTGCCAAGCGGGTGCAGGGCGGCAGAATCGAGATCGGCGCCAGCCGCTCTCATAAAACCCTTACCCTGCGCATTTACAACGATGGCCCCCGCTTGCCTTCGCGATGGAACGAGAGCCGCTCCGGCGTAGGCATGTCGAATGCTCAAACCCGATTGAAAAGCCTTTACGGCAGCGATTTTGAGTTGCAACTGCGCAACCAGGAACCCGATGGGGTCGAAGTGTCACTTTGCCTGCCTCTCATACTGTGCGACGACAAGGAATAACTTGTGCCTCCCGACCGCCGCTCCAGAATTCGCACCATCGTGGTGGATGACGAACCGCTGGCGCGCAGCAATCTTCTGATTCTTCTGCGGTCCGATCCGGAGATCGAGGTCCTTGCAGAATGTGGCTCGGGCGCCGCGGCAGTCGAGAGTATTCGGAAAGAGAAACCCGACCTCGTTTTTGTGGATGTGCAGATGCCGGAATGCGACGGCTTCGACGTCCTCGAAATGCTGGGAAAAGATCTGCCTCCGGCAATTGTTTTTGTCACGGCCTACGATCAGTACGCGCTGCGCGCTTTCGAAGCCGGCGCCCTCGATTATGTGTTAAAGCCCTTCGACAATGTCCGATTCGCGCGAACCCTGGAACGCGCCAAACAAAGAATTTCCGCCGGTGGCGACCCTTCTGAGAAACCGGAGCGTCTGGCAGTCAAGGGCGTGGGCCAGATATCGTTCGTGAAAATCTCCGAAATCGACTGGATCGAGGCCGCTGACTACTACGCCTGCCTCCACGTCGGGCCTCGGACTCACTTGTTACGTCGCAGCATGGCAGAACTCGAGTCGGAACTGGATCCCGCCATGTTCTGCCGCGTTCACCGCTCCAGCATCGTGAACCTGGAACGAGTGCGCGGACTGAAAGTCGGCAAAGATGGGGAATACGAGCTGCTGCTCGACACCGGCGCTCAACTTCGACTGAGCCGACGCTACCGCCGCCAGCTGCAATCGCGCTTGGGCATCCCCGATTCTGCGCTCAGTTAAGCGACTGATTCCTCCCGCGACGAACATCTCCGTTGTTCGGAGCACTCTCTTGCGCTACCATGTTCGTGCTCTCGCGATTTTCCCGCCTATTCCTTTCCTCTCCCGTAAACTGCGCGTCTGGTGCAATGCCTGTGCAATCCAGCGTGCTTGTGGAAAAGGCCACACTATATATGGTGTTATATTGCTTGACCCCGCCCCAATTTCGGCGATACATTAGTTCAAATTTGTGCCTGCCCACTCCAGCCGGGGCCGGAATGAATCTGAACATGCGTGGCGCCAGCGGCGGAGGAATCCAACTGGTAAACATTCTTGGGAGTGTGTTTCCCGGCGACCGGCCGTGCCAATCCGGCGGCCACGTTCTGCAAGGAGTTCACGTTGCTTAAACTGAAACGGCTTCAGATTCTCGGCTTTAAGTCATTTTGCGACCGCACCGACCTCAAGTTTCACGGGGAAGGCATCGCGGCGATCATCGGCCCCAACGGTTGCGGCAAGTCGAACATTGCCGACGCCATCTCGTGGGTGCTGGGCGAGCAGTCGGCGAAAACTCTTCGCGGCTCGCGCATGGAAGATGTCATTTTTGCCGGTACCCGCGATCGCAAGCCCACCGGCATGGCCGAGGTTTCGCTGACCCTGATCAACCCCGAGGAATGTTCCGGAACGGACGCGAACGCCCCGACTGAAATCGACATTCAGGACGAATTACCCGCTGCCCTGGCGACCCCCGGGAACGCCGCCGATCAGCCGGATCAGGACTGGGACGAAAACTCGATTCGTGCCCGCGCTGCCGAGGAAACCGAAAGAGCGGTGGAGGACGCGCAGCCCGGCAAAACCGAGGAAGTGGAAATTCCGCGCTCCAAGGTGACCATGATCGCCATCGCCTTCCCTGACGATGAACCCGTGTTCGCCGTGCCCGCGGGCAACGTGACGCCGATAACGTCAGCCGCCGTGAGCGGTCCGGCACAAGTGGTACTAAAGATTCGCCGCCGCAAGTTCAATCAACAACAATTTCATGCCGGCGAAATCGTTGTGACCCGACGTTTATTCCGTTCGGGCGACAGCGAATATCTGCTGAACGGCAAACTCTGCCGCCTGCGCGACATCCAGGAACTTTTCATGGGCACCGGGCTCGGTCCGGAGACGTATGCCCTGATCGAACAAGGCCGCATCGGCCAGATCCTGAGCAGCCGCCCTACCGACCGGCGGGCCATTCTGGAAGAAGCCGCGGGCATCACAAAATTCAAAACCAAGAAGCGCCTTGCCGAGGCGCGTCTGGAAGACGCCCGGCTGAATCTCGCCCGTATCAATGACATCTTCGATGAAGTTACCCGGCAAATGAATTCGCTCAAGCGGCAGGCGTCGAAGGCGGAGCGCTATGCCAGGTTGCGCGATGAGATGCGCGCGCAGCTGCGCGTCGTGCTGGCCAGCAAATTTTCGGCGATCGAGAAAGAGAGCGCCGATCTTGACTCGCAGCTGGCCGCCCTCGCCGACGAAATGCTGCGCCAGACGGAGACCGTGCAGCAATTCGAGTCGGAGCACGCGCAGAGCACGACACGCGGCTACGCCATCGAAACGGAACTGCGGGAGAATCGAGACCGCCTGAACGCCCTGGCTATGGAGATGGACCGCGCTCAGGCACGCCGCCGCCACAACCAGGAGCGCTGCGCGGAACTGGAAGCGCGCTCGGCGGCTGCGGACGCGGAACTGGCACAGGCACGCCAGCGTGTAACTTCCCTCGAGACGGAACGGGATTCGAACCGGCAGATTCTGGAGTCCGCGGCCTCGGATTTAGCCGCGGCCCAGCAAGAACTGGAGATGGCGCAACAGGAGGTCGCGACGGCAACCGCGGCGCTCGTGGCTCTCGAACGCCAGCAGGAGGAATACCGCGTCGCGATGTTCGACACGGTGACTTCCGCCTCCCGCCTGCGCAATCAGTTGGCGCAAGCCGAGGAGCGCCTTGCGGGAATCGATCGTGAAGCTTCCCGCTTGCACAGTGAACTGGCTGTTTCAAATGCCCAGACCGACGCTTTCGGAGGCCAGCGCGGCCAACTGGCCCTCGAATTTGAGACGGTCACGCAACGCGTTTCTGGCATTACCGAGGAGCTTGCGCAGCTCCGGCGGCTCATCGAATCCAAGCGCGCGGACGAGGCGCGAGGCAAGAGCCAACTGGACTCGCTCCGCGCCGAATTCGCCACCGCGCTCGGTAGAAGAGGATCGCTCGAAGCGGTCATCGCCGAGCATGGTTATTCCACGGAATCGGTCCGGCGCCTGTTCCAATCCGGAGTGATGCAGAGCGGCCTGGCCCCGGTAGGAGTGCTCGCTGATTTTCTTGAAGTTGAGCCGCGCTTCGAACATGTGGTCGAAGATTTTTTGCGCGACGAGCTCAATTACGTCGTGGTCAAGTCCTGGGATGCAGCCGACGAAGGCCTTCGGCTGCTGCGCAGTGACGTCGACGGCCGGGCTACGTTCCTGGTTCATCCTGAGGATGCGCAAGCGCGATTCTCTTTCGTGCTCGATGAGGCCGCTCACTCCGCCCCCCCGGCGGCGCAAATCATACCCTTGAAGAACACCATTCGCGTGCTCGACGGCTTCGGAAAATCCCTGGAAGTCATCTTGCCAAAGCTGCGAGACGGATACATTGTTCCCGGATCGGATGCGGCGCGCAATCTGGCGCTGGAAAATCCGGATGCATTCTTCCTCTCGCAGTCCGGGGAATGTTTCCACAATGTGACCGTGACCGGTGGCAAGCAGCGCGCGGAAGGTCCGCTATCCATGAAACGCGAGTTGCGCGACATTGTGCGCCAGCTGGATGAACTGGAACGCGCTCTTCGCTCCGAAGAGATGCGCGTGCTGGAGCTGGGCCGCGAACTGAAGGAGCTTGCTTTCCTGCTGGAGCGGTTGGAGGGCGAGAAGCGCGAAGCCGAGCACCAGTCCATGACTTCACGCCATATGCTGCAACAGCTTGATGTGGAAATGACGCGAGTGCTCGAACGGATCCATGTATCGCAAGCGGAACTGCAGCAACTGGCGGCAGAACGCGCCGAGCAGGAATTGCTGATTGCGGCGCGAAATCAAGAGATCGCAACCGTCGATTCCACGCGCGCTCTGATCGAGCAGCAGCTTGCCACGGCACAAGACGGCTTGGCGGCCTTGCGCCAGCGTCGTGACAACGCCGCGGAGAGTTCCTCGCAGCGTGTCGCCCGCGTTGCCGCTCTTGAAGAGCGTCACCGCTCTGCGATTTCATCGCTGCAGCGCATCGAATCGCTGTTTGCGGAGATGAACGAGCGAGTGGATGCGCTTGCTTCGCAGATTGAAGCCGCCAGCGCCGAAAAAGCGCAACGCGAAGAAGAAAACCTCAGGCTCTTGCAGCAGGTGGAGGATTTCGAAGCCGAGCGCAACGCCAGCCAGGTTCGGGAAAGCCTGTTGCAGTCGGAGAAAGATCAGACCCGTGCCCGCCTCACCGAAATTGACGAACAATTGCGAGTGGCGCGGCAGCTACTCGACCAGGCCCGCGACCGGCGTGGCGAGCTGCAAGCCGCACTTGCCAAGCTGCAAGCCGATGCCATGTATCTGGCTGAAACCTGCCTCAACGAATTGGGAATCGAGCGGGATGTTCTGCTTGCGGATGCAACTCTGAGCATTGTCAGCGGTGATGATCTGGCTGCCAGCGACCAGGCTCACCGCGAAATGCGCGCCAGGCTGGAAGCCATGGGCCCGGTGAACATGATGGCGCTCGAAGGGTATCGCGAGACCGCCGAGCGCCACACGTTCCTCGATGGGCAACGAAAAGATCTGATTTCGTCCATCGAGAACACAACGGCAACCATCAAAGAAATCGACGAAGTATCGCGGCAAAAGTTTCAGGAAGCGTTTGCCCAGATCAACGAAAATTTCCAGGCCACTTTCAAGAAGCTATTCGGCGGCGGGCACGCGTTCATGAAGCTTACCGACGAGGAGAACTCTGCCGAAAGCGGAATTGACGTGGTGGCGTCTCCTCCCGGCAAGCGATTGCAGAGCGTGCTGCTGCTCTCTGGCGGAGAAAAAGCCCTCACCGCTCTGTCGTTGCTGGTGGGAATTTTCCAGTTCACACCCAGCCCGTTCTGCATACTCGACGAAGTCGATGCCCCGCTGGATGAGGCCAACATTGGGCGCTTCACTGAATTGGTGAAGGAGATGAGCATCAAGACGCAATTTGTCCTGATCACTCACAGCAAGAAGACGATGAGCATCGCGCCGGTGCTTTACGGTGTCACCATGCAGGAACCGGGAGTTTCAAAGCTGGTTTCAGTGCGGTTCGGGGCGGCCTGACGCCCAGATGCGGCGGCATAGGGCTCGGCCGGACTGATTCCCTGCCGGAGCGCAACGTTCATGGGACTGATTCGGGCCGCTTGGACTGCCACCATGAAACGGATGGCCAGATATCCACGTTCATCCTCAGCTTTTCCACAGACTGCTTGCCAGCTAGGAACGGCCTGCCTTCGAGATTAGCGCTGTGTCCGTCTCAATCGGTTTTTCTTCAATAGGATACGAACCGCCTGCCGACGTGTGATCTCCGTCGTTGACAAATATTTCTGAGGGTCTAGAATGTGCCTCGCTCGTTACCATTTAGAATCTCAATATGAGCCCCAAAACACTCGACCCTGTCCTCCTTCAAACTGATTTTCCCAATCTTAAACTTCACGCCAGCGGCAAGGTTCGGGATGTATACCAACTGGACAATGAGCGATTGCTGTTCGTTGCCACCGACCGCATCTCCGCTTTCGATTACGTGCTGGCCACCGGGATCCCGCACAAAGGAAACGTACTGAGCCAGCTTTCCCTGTTCTGGTTCGATTTTCTCTCCGAGGTTGTTCCGAATCACCTGATCACCGCCGACGTAGCGCAGTATCCAGAGGACCTGCAGAAGTACGCCGACCAACTGCGTGGACGCTCCATGCTGGTCCAGCGTGCCCAGATGTTTCCCGTCGAGTGCGTGGTGCGCGGTTACATTTCGGGATCGGCGTGGAAAGAATATAAAGCCTCCGGCAAGGTCTGCGGCATTGAGCTTCCGGCGGGCCTGCGAGAGTCGGACGCTTTTCCCGAGCCCATCTTCACGCCCTCCACCAAGGCGGAAACCGGGCACGACGAGAATATTTCGTTCTCGGCCATGTGCGAAATCGTGGGTGCGGAGGCGGCCAGTACCCTGCGCGACCTGACTCTGCGGGTTTATAAAAAAGCTGCCGCGTACGCGCGCCAGCGCGGTATTATCATCGCCGACACAAAATTCGAGTTTGGCCGCACCGCGAAAGGCATCACGCTGGCGGACGAGGTTTTGACCCCGGATTCCTCCCGGTTCTGGCCTGCGGATAAATACCAGCCGGGACGCTCGCAGGAGTCCTACGATAAACAGTACGTGCGAGATTATCTGGAACAGATTCACTGGAACAAGCAGCCGCCTGCGCCCGCTCTTCCGGCCGAGGTGGCTACTCGCACCAGCGAGAAGTATCTTGACGCTTACCGCCAGCTTACGGGCCGAACCCTGGATGTATAGGCGGGAAACCGCGATCAGGAGATGGGCATGACCACGGCCGACTGGCTGATCGTCGTCGTGGTGGGATTGAACGTGATTTCGGCAGCCATTCAGGGATTCTTTGCCGAAGCCCTGAGCATGGCTGGTTTGGTCGTCGGTTACATCGTGGCCGCCTGGCAATACCAACGCCTGGCGGAGTGGTTAATGTCGTTTTTGAAAAATCAGTGGCTGGCCGAGATTTTCGGCTTCCTCGCGATTTTTTTTGCGGTGATGATCCTGTTCGGCATTGCGGCCAGGATCGCGCGCAAATTGATGAAGGAGGCCGGACTGAGCGGGCTGGATCGCCTTCTCGGCGCCATACTGGGAGTATTGAAGGGCGGGTTGGTGGTGGCTGTGGTCCTGATGGGTATGACCGCGTTCACCCCCACCTCGAAGATGCTGGAAGACTCGAAGCTCGCGCCGTATTTCCTTGTGGTCGGGAGAGCGGCGATCTGGGTGGCGCCGTCGCAGTTGCGGGCGCGCTTTTACGAGGGCCTCGACTTTCTGCATCGCGCACCCAGGGATTTGACCGGTCCTTCTGCTTCCAGGCCTAGGTAAAGTCGGGACAACTCACAAGTCAAAACAAAGTCCCTCCGATTAAGACTTCTGACGAAGAGAGAATCTACCGTGAAAGATCAACTGGAAGCACTCATCCTGCAAATGTACAAAAGCAACATCCTTTATTCAGAGGGAGTGCGCGAATTCAAGAAGCGCTTCATTCTGACCGTGCTGCAGGAAAACAAAGGCAATCAGTGCCGCGCGGCGCGCGAGCTCGGCATGCACCGCAACACTCTCAGCCGGACCATCGACGAGCTCAAGATCGATGTCCGCCAACTGCGTGACGGCGCCAAGCGGCCGCCCCGCAGCGCCCGACCGCTCCCGCTGGATAAGAAAATCGTCCGCTAACCCTCTTTTACAACCATAAAAAAGGCAGCCTCGAAGGCTGCCTTTCTTTTGCTGATTGCCGTCGCCTACTGCGACGCGGGCTTGTGATGGGTGGTCGCTGCCGGCTTCTTGGCTGGAGTCGGAGCGGCCGCCTTCAGCAGCTTTCCGTTGTTCATAACCATCATGAAAGGATTTGGCGTATAGGAAGCGGGCTCTCCCTGAAAATCCAGGCTGGCTCCTTCTTTCGGAATCATCTTCAACGGAACTTTTTCTTCGAAGTTGAGGGTGATGTCGGGTTTCTTGGCATCGATGTCGTCCGAACTGCCGGCGATGTCGAACTCTGTCGCCGAGGACTTGATGACTTGGCCGTTCATCTGAACCGGCTTCCCTTTGATGGCATTCCACACGGTGTCTTGCGCGGTCTGGTCGCCATTGCTGAGGATGAATTCCCATTGCGCGAAGTCCATCTTTTCCGGCGCCGTCGCCGCCAGCATGTTGCGAGCCTGGTCGGCTGGGCTGGGCGCGGGCTTGATCAAGGTAGCAATATCAGGCGGAGCCGCCGTGCCCGCTTTCGCTTTGGCCAGCACGTCGGGCCAGCCGTCGTCGCCTCCGTGGTAACGGACGTAGAGAGACCGCGCGTATTTCTCGACCTGCGCTTGAGCCTGCGGAGGTGCGGCAGCGGATGCGCGAACCGCGTACCAGATCGCGTTGAGTGCATTTTCAGGCGGGTTCGCGGGAGTCTTCGGGTCCGGCCAGTAGGCTAGCGCCAAGGGATACACAACGCTAAAGTCCTGCGGGTTGGCGTCGGCCACCGGCTTCAGATTCTCTACCGCTTTGGGATATTCCTTATTTTGCAGCGCCGCAACCCCGATGGCGGCCTGGAAGATGTTCGACATCTGATCCTTCATCTTCTTGAAGTCGTCGTCGGAGGTTCCTTCGGGCTTGTTGAATTTCGGCAGGCAGTCCATGCCCTGCTGCCCGTTTTTCTGCGCGTCGGCCAGTAACTGGGCAGGATTCGCGCCGCCGCTCTGGGCGCTGATGCGGTCCAGGTAAGCCAGCAAGGCCAGGGCGCGCACATTGCACGAATCCGCGGCGACCAGCTTGTTCGCCGCATCCAGCGTCTTCGCCTGATTATTCGTCTGCTGGTAGTCCTGCATGAGCGTTTGCAGGGCGGCAGTTTTCATCACGCTGTTGGGATATTGGGTGAGGAACGCTTCGAGGCCGCTGATCTGGGCCGTGGGATCTTTTTGCTGGATCGCGTTGACATATGCGTTGTACTCAGCCGGGTCTTTGATGACGGGCGCCTGCGTGCCCGCCGAAGATGGCTGCGATTGCGCGCCAGCGGCAGGCGACGCGCCCGCTGCGGGCTGCGATTGTGTGCCAGCCGCGGGCGGCTGGGACGGTGCCGGCTGGGTTGTATTCTGAGCGGCTGCCATCGCCGCCGCCCCAATCACAACCATCACCAGAATCTTTTTCATCAGTATGGCTCCTTACGCCTTCGGGAATAGAACTCCAAAACCTGTCGTTCCGCAAATCCGCAATCGCTACTCCGGTTGCCCGGGACCACGCGCTCCGATGCTGAGATTTCTCACCGCTCCACAAGCGCCCGAACGGTGCAGGTGCCAGGAGACCAATCTTGCAGACCCGGTTTTTGGGTTTGCCGGATTATAAGTATCCCGGCATTCCCAAGGCAAGCGCCTGCGCTATTGTATAGGATGCATTCTGTGCCTTTCGGGGGCAATCACTGAAATCTCTAATCAAAAGTGGACGAAGGAAGATGCGATGAACAAGGCGGTATCAGAACAAGCTACCGACATAACGGGACAGGTCGCCGTAGTCACCGGGGCGGGACGCGGAATTGGAGCATCCATCGCCCTGAAACTGGCCCAATTAGGCGCTTCCGTCGCTCTCTGCGGTCGTACTCGCAACGCGCTGGAAGCGACGCGCCGGAGCATACAGCAGGGTGGAGGGAAGGCCGAAGTGGTGCCTTGCGACGTAACCGATCTTTCCTCCGTGGAAACCGCCGCACGCCGCATCGAAGATCTTTTCGGACGAGTTGATGTTCTGGTTAATAACGCGGGGATCGGCGGGTTCGGCGGCCCGCTTCATCAGCTCCCGCCAGAATCGTGGGATCAGATTCTCAACACGAACTTGCGCGGGGTATATTACTGCGTGCGAGCCTTCGCCCCCATCATGATCCGGGCTCGCTCCGGACACATTATTAACGTCTCGTCCCTCGCCGGGAAAAACGCATTGCCCAACGGTGCTGCGTACGCGGCTTCGAAGTGGGGACTGAATGGCTTGAGCTACTCCCTTGCCGAGGAATTGCGTCCCCACAACATTCGCGTGGCAGTGATCTGCCCGGGCTCTACCAATACCGATCTCGGCCCTCATGCTGGCAAGGATCCATCAAAAATGTTGCAGCCGGATGACGTGGCGCATGCGGTTGCCATGCTGGTGACACAAGCTCCTCAGTCGTTCGTGAGCGAGATTCTGCTGCGGCCCACGCAAAAACCTTGAAAAAACCGGCGCCAGGTCTCAAGCGTCAGCCCTGGATCGTGATGCAGCATTCGAAGGATGTGGTTTAGCCGAGGTCAGAGGTCCGAGATCGAAGTCTCTTACTTCTTGAACAGATTCTCGAATGCCTGCCTGGCGTCGCTCGGCTTCTGGCTGACGGGAGTCGAAGTTTCTTTTTCCCGGGTTACGCGGATTTCGTAAAAGCTGCAATCGTTGCGCGCATCTTTCTTAACCACTCGTTCCTTCACCGGCTGCATGCACTCAAAACGGCTCCCCGGATCGAAGTACATGCACTGCTTGCAGGAGTGCAATTCGAATCCGCATTTCGGGCACATCCCGGTCGGAGGAATTTCTTGCAGCAAGGTTCCGCAGTTGGCGCAGCGGGACACCGCGCGCGTGCCGGGCATATTCACCGGCTTCGGACCCATGCTGTAATCCCGCCGCGCCAGCGGAACCGGAGCCGATTTCTTTTCCGGCGCTTCCTTCCGCGGTTTTTCCTCGCGGTCGCGGTCCTGATATCCATGTTGACGGTATTTGGCTGCCACGGCAACCTCCCCAAGCGCGTTGGCGTATTGTCTCCCCGCAAGCCTTCCGCCGCAAGCCTAAAAGCTGCGCCTCGCCGGTTTTCCCCGCGCGCAACAATGCCGGAGGACTCGCTACAATAAGCCCATGATTCATGAAATTTTTCCCGTGGGTCCGTTACAGTGCAATTGCTCGATCGTCGGCGACGAGAACACGAAGGAAGCGATGGTGATCGATCCCGGCGATGAGATCGAGGACATCCTGGCCCTACTCCGCAAGCATACGCTCCAAGTCAAGCACATCGTGATCACGCACGCCCACATCGACCATGTGGGTGGTGCGATGAAGCTGCGTGCCGCCACCGGAGCCCCGATCCTGCTCAATCAGAACGATCAGGCGCTGCTCGAGATGCTCGACGCCCAAGCCGCCTGGGTGGGAATGCGTCCTCCGGGCGCGATCGAAATCGATAGCCATGTGAACGCAGGCGACACCATCAAAGCGGGTTCCCACGCAGCCAGCGTGCTGCATACGCCGGGTCACACCGAGGGCAGCATTTGCCTGTATTTTCCCGCTGAGAAAAAGTTGATCGCCGGCGACACGTTATTTGCCGGTTCCATCGGCCGCACCGACCTGCCCGGTGGATCGACGCAGAAGATTATGCAATCGCTGCACACGCAACTGCTTGCCCTGCCGGATGAAACGGTTGTGATTCCCGGCCACGGTCCCGTCACGACCATTGGAGAAGAGCGGGAGAGCAATCCATTTCTGGTGAAAGGCTGATTCCTAATGGCAGAATGATGGACGCAGCCGAGGCCGCATTCACTGCCCCATCTTATTGGCGGATGGATGAAAGCATCGCTTGCACTCCCCGGGTGAAGTCTCCTTCCGGCGCGATCAAACTTATGACCAGGTAGCCGTCGCCCGGAAAATCATAAAAATGTCCGGGATGGATCAGAACGCTCTCATCCCGCAATAAACGCACTGCCAGATCTTCATCGCTTTCGATCGCCGGCACCCTCAACACGGCATACCAGCCCCCTTCGACACGGAGACGCTGACATGCCTTATAGGCGATCAATTGCCGGTCCAGTTCCGAAAGATTAGTAGCCACCCGATTGAGCAGTTGCCGCTGGACACTGTTTCTCTCCTCGAGCAGCACCGGCAAAGCCCACTGCACTGGCGCGTTCATCGATAAGCAAGTATCAGAAATGACTTCCAGCCGTTCACGGGCGGTCTCTAAGGCCGCTTGCGGACCGCTGATCACGATCCAAGCCGCTTTCATCTGCGGCAAGGCGGAGATCTTTGAAATTCCGCTCAAAGTGAATGTCAGCGCATCATGGTTGCCGGCAAATGTTTGCCGGAGACTTTCGTCGTGGCCGTAATCCAGGAACACCTCGTCCACGATCAGCGAGAGTCCAGCGTCGGCGCAAAAGCGGTTCAACGCTTTCTGCTCCGGTTCCGTCACGAACGAACCGGTCGGATTGTTAGGATGAACCACCACGACACCGCGGGTTCGCTTGGTCAATGCCTTGTGTAGAGAAGGAAAGTCAACGTGCCAGCCGTGATCGTAGATCAACGGATACGGAACTAGCTTTACGTCCTGCAAATCGGCCAGAAATTCGAACAGCGGATAGCTCGGAGTCGGAATCAGCAACTCGTCTCCCGGATTGCAGAGCAGCCGAAAAACAAACGAATAACCTTCGCTGGTGCTGGTGGTAAGGATCAGCGACTCGGGATCAACTTTAACGCCGTGGTCCGCCTTGTAGTAGGCAACCACCGCGGCTCGCGCCTCCGCCAAGCCCCTCGGTTGCGGATCGTAGTCGAGCGACTTTGGCGACGCCAGCGAGCGAAGGATCGCCGACGCATCGTATTGCAACCCGATCCGGGTGGGGTTCGAGGTGGTTAAATCGGTCACACTTCTGTCACTCGCTCTCACCAGTTCGAGCGTTTCGGTCAGGCGATTTTTCGAGAGCTTCCAGTTCGTTCGGTCAGAAAACATTTTGATGGCTGTTGTATGGTCTGATGAACCCCAGAATACCTTAGCTGCGGAGACAGCTTTTGTCGTGCTGAAATCTCGCTTCCGAGCCTCCTCCCGCCAGTTTCCCGACATCTAAAATAGTGAGTTTTCGAGTGGCGCCGCATCCTCTCACGAGAGGGCCCGTCCGCAAGGAGAAATCGATGAACAACAACCTGACCTCTATTGTGCTTACTATATTGCTCGCGTGCGCAGTCGTCGCAAGCCAAGCCCAAACCGCTTCGCAAGGCGATATTCCGGTGCAAACTATTGTTACCGTGGAGGCCCGTCATGGCGCCAATCCGCCCAACGTCAGCCCCGACGATGTCATGGTGTTTCAGGGTCGCAAGCGCGACAAGGTAACCGATTTTGTGCCGCTGCAAGGTGAGCGTGCTGACGTGGAGCTCTTCATCCTGATCGACGACGGGTCAGGCGCCAACCTGGGCTCGCAGTTAGACGAAATTCGGAAATTCATCAACGCCCAGCCTCCGACCACGAGGATCGGCATCGCGTACATGCAAAACGGCACGGCCCGCATTGAACAGAATCTCACTGCCGAACATAGCCAGGCTGCCCATGCTTTGCGGCTGCCCCTGGGCTCACCCGGCGTGAACTCCAGTCCTTATTTCTCTTTGAGTGACCTCATCAAGCGCTGGCCATCGAGCAAAACGCGGCGCGAAGTGCTCATGATTTCGGATGGAATCGACTACTATTACGGCGTTGGCGACCTCGACGACCCTTATTTATCCGCCGCCATCAACGACTCGCATCGCGCGGGCATCGTTGTCTCCGCGATTTATTCTCCCGGCGCTGGTCACTTCGGCCACAGCTATTGGAGAACCTATTGGGGCCAGCTTTATCTCGCGCAGGTTGCGGAACGCACCGGCGGCGAATCGTACTACATCGGGTTCACCGGCGCTCCTGTCACTTTCGCACCTTACCTTGACGATCTGTCGCAGCGCCTGTTGCACCAGTACCTGTTAACTTTTCTCGCTCGTCCGCCAAAAAAGGCGGGGTTGGAGAAGGTAAAAATCAAGACAGAATTGTCGGGCGTGGACCTCGTCGCACCCGACCAGGTTTATGTCGCGCCCTGAACTGCTTTCACGATGGCACACACGCGATCCAAAAGCGGGGCGGCTTCGATGAAAATGATTTCGAAGCCGAACCTCGCATAGGCTTGCTCGTGAATCTTTTCGAAGCGCACGGTTTCCTCGAAGCTGATCCGTCGCGCCTCGGTAGGCGTGATGAAACCGAGATTGCGCAGAAAAAACACTTTTTTCTCAAAAACATTGCCGGCCAGAACGCGCTCGATTTCGGTGGAAAGAAAGTGAGAGATCGGGTATCGCAGATACTCGGCCAGGGCTGCCGTACAGATCACCGACCGGTCGTGGATTTGAAGTTTCGCGTCGCCGTGGCCTGACTGCATCTGACGCAGCTTCTGCAGGCGCGCTACATCATCCACAAACTCGGGCCGCATCCACGGTTCGGCCTTGCCCAATGCCTGCTGCAACGCGATGACGTCAGTTGCGGCTTCTTCCACCACGGCGAAGCCCTCAAGTTCCAGTTGCCGCAGGGCCAGCGTTTTTCCCGAACCTGGCGCCCCCGTCAGTATGTACCGATTCATATTGTTTCAAGGTTGCCGGCAGCGGCAGCCAATCAGGATTTGGCGAAAGCCTCTTTATTCACGACATAAGGCATTTTGGAAATGTCGCCGCCGTAGTTACCTTCGAGGACGTCAATCAGCCCCTGCACGCAGCGCCCCGCCATTCCTTTGTTCGGATCGGTCGAAAGCCGTGTGATGCGCGCCGCGCTGGCAAAATGCGGATACAGCCTGCACCGGTCTGCAATCGCTGGATCTCGCAGCGGCGAATCCGCCGGCAGAGGTTCCTTCGCATAAACATCCAGCGCTGCTCCCGCAATGCGGTTTTCCCGCAGCGCCTGCGCCAGCGCGACTTCATCCACCACCGGCCCGCGAGAATCGTTGATCAGATACGCCGACGGCTTCATCATGCGTAGTGTCTTATCGTTGAATAAATGGTAGGTAGGCGTCGAACTCTCCCCGGGGCGCAGCAGCGGCACATGTACGCTGACAAAATCGGCATGACGCAATGCTTCTTCGAACGTTACGTACTTGATCCAATTGTGTTCGCGGGCGATGCCCCGCTCATGGCGCAGGTCGAGCAACTCCTGCATGTGCTTGACGTAGGTGTGATTCTCATACGCCGGGTCGTAGCACAGCACGTTCATGTCGAAGCCCACGCATTTCTTGATCAGCGCCAGGCCGATCCGGCCGGTCCCGATCACCGCAATGGTCTTGCCGGTGACCTCGTCGCCAAGAAATGGCAGGTATGGGTGCCAGTATCCCCACTGGTTGTCGCGCGTAAGATGCTCAGCCGGCCACATTTTTCGAGCCAGGACACCCATCATGAAGAAGGCAAACTCGGCGGTCGCCTCGGTGAGCACGTCGGGCGTATGAGTGAAAGGAATTCTGTAACGATTGGCGTCGGCGCGGTTGATGTTATCGAAGCCCACGGCAATTTGAGAAACCACCTTCAGCGAATGTTTCCCTGCCTCGAAAATCTCGGCATCGATGGGATCGCGCAGTGTGGTAATCAGGCCGTCGATGCCCGACCTGACTCGTTCTACAATCATGTCCTTGGGAGGCGCTTCGGGTTGCGGATAAACTTCCACTTCGTAGCCCCGCGTGCGCAGCAGGTCGATGGCATCTCCGATATCGCAGGTGGCAAAAATGCGGAATGGCTTGTTCATGATTTTTCGATGAATGGCAACAGCGGGATTTCCCCAGGCCGCTTCAGGCAGTGCGGATCATCGAAAAATATCACAAGCGAGGGGCGTTGTGTGGAATCGGGACTCTAGCGCATGCCCGCGTAGAACAGGTGGTCGCGCTCTTCCTTCTTCTCCGCAGCTCTGCGCTTCTTGAACGCCATCAGATCTGCGGCCTTGTGCGCGATGTGCTCGGCGCTGACTTCGAACTCCTTGATCAGTTCCCACGGCGCGCCGGAATCGCCGAAGCGGTCTTTCACCCCGATGGCTCCTGTCATTACCGGCACCTCGTAGAGTTCCGGGCTTTCCGTAAGGCTGTTACTGATGCGCCACGCCAAAGCCCCGATCTGGTGCTCTTCGGCGGTTACCACAATCCCTGTTTCCAGTGCGGCGCGAACAATGGCTTCCCGGTCGATCGGCTTCAGCGTGTGCAGGTTCAGCACCCGCGTCTCCCAGCCAAACTCTTTTTTCAGAATATAAGCAGCCCGCATCGCCTCGGGGACCATCGGCCCGCAGGCAACGATGCTCAAATCTTCATTTTCCGTTCGGTAGAACTTCGCCAGCTGCGTTTCGAACGCTTCGAGGAAGCTTGGCCCCTCCCTGCGAAAACGGATCACGTTTGCCTGCCCGAAAATAAACGGAGTGGTTTCGTCGCTCACGACCGGTGTCGCTTCCCGCGCGAAGCGGATGTACTTCGGCCCCTGATACTGCAAAAGCAGGTAATTGGTCGCCTTGCGGGTTTCGACCGCGTCGCAGGGCACCACCACCGACATGTTCGGCAATCCTTCCATGGCAAAAAGATCTTCCAGCGCCTGGTGCGTGGCTCCATCGGGACCTACCGACACGCCTCCGTGCGCCCCTGCGATCAGCACATTGAAGTTGCCATAGCAGATGGAGGTACGAATCTGGTCAAGGTTGCGGGCGGCGGCGAACGTGGCATAAGTTCCGAATACCGGCAGCTTCCCTTCCTTGGCCAGGCCTGCGGCAGCTGACGTGGCCGATTGCTCGGCAATGCCCATGCTGATCCAGCGCTTCTTACGCTCCGGCTTGCCCGCATAAAAATCACTGATCGTGATCGACCCGGATATATCCAATCCCAGGCAAACCACGCGCTCATCGTCCCCATTCTCGGCGAGGGACTGGCCGAAGCCCTTACGCGTCGGCTCCATTTTTATTTTCATCTCGTCCGCCGCGTTCCACCAATAATTGCGTGAGAACCGCGGCATCTTGGCTTCGAGTTTGCCCTCCACTTCCGCCTGGTACGCATTCGCCCGGTTCAGTAATCTCTGGACCGGAATGCGCTGGGTAAGCCCGAGTTCCTCGAGCGCCTGCGCCAACTCTTCACGGTTCGGGGCCTTACCGTGCCATCCGGCAACATCCTGCATAAAGCTGACGCCCTTGCCCTTCACGGTTTCGGCCAGAATCACAATCGGCCGTCCCTTCACTTGCTTCGCCTGCTCCAATACTTCGACCACCTGCTTCATGTCATGGCCGTCGACGTGCAACACGTCCCAACCGAAGCTGCCATATTTCGCCGCCAAGGGTTCCACGTCCATCACATCCTTCACCCAGCCGTCGATCTGCAGGCGGTTGCAATCGATGATACCGATCAGGTTGTCGAGGTGATGGTGGCTGCCCTCCATGGCCGCCTCCCAGATCTGCCCCTCCTGCTGTTCGCCGTCGCCCATGATGCAGAAAATTTTGTGGGTCTGATTCTCCAGTTTCGCCGCCAACGCCATGCCCACCGCAATGCTCAGCCCCTGTCCCAGTGAGCCAGTCGAAACCTCAACGCCCGGCACCTTGACCCAATGCGGATGCCCCTGAAACGGAGAGCCTAACTTGCGCAGAGTGATCACTTCATCGATGGGGAAAAAACCAGCGAACGCGAGACCCAGATAAAGGCTCGGCGCTTTGTGCCCGGTCGACCAGACGATGCGGTCGCGATCCGGCCACAACGGCATCTGTGGATCGTGGTTCGCCACCTTCAGATACAACGCAGCCGCGATGTCCATGATCGAAAGCGTGCCCCCGGCATGGCCCGAACCGGCCGCGCAAAGCGAAACCAGATCATAGCCACGCATCAGGTTGGCGGTTTCCTTCAGTTCTTCGATGGAGTAATCCCGGGTTACCTTACCGGTAGTCGCATTTCGGATAGCCATGGTTCCCCCTTATTCCGGAAGACAGGTTCACACTCTGCTTTTCAGAGATTAGGAGGAAAATCGAGACCAATCCGTGACGCAAATCACTAGCTCAAGTGACCTTGACCGAAGCGGGCGGCCAGCATCGGGTGGGGGCAGACGGTGGCTGAAGCCCGAGAGTATCAGCAACTTTCAGTCCCGAAGAAAGCACGGAAAAATTAATCCCGTTCAGGCCGGAGCCGGAACGGGATGTCTCGCACAAAGGGCCGAGCAATGTTTCAGAGATTCTTCTGCGCCCACTGGCCGACCCGCTCCAGAGCCTGTTGCAGGTGCTCCATCGAGTTGGCAATGCTGAAGCGCAGATAGCCTTCGCCGAACGCGCCAAAAGCCGTGCCGGCGAGTGCCGCCACGCCAGCCTGCTCGAGCAGCGCATCAGCCAGCGGCTTCGATTTCCAGCCGGTCTTGGTGATGTTGGGAAAGACGTAGAAGGCGCCGTGAGGCATGCGGCAGGAAAAACCTTTGATCTTGTTCAAGCCGGCGACGAACACGTCGCGTCGCCGTTTGAACTCGCTGCACATGTGGTCGACTGAACCCTGGTCGCCACGGAGCGCCTCCACGCCGGCGATCTGCGTGAAGCTGGCAGTGCAGGAGTTCGAGTTGGTCATCAGCCGCGTCATGTGCGCCGCGAGGTCCGGGCGCATCACGCCATAGCCCATGCGCCAGCCGGTCATGGCGTAAGTTTTCGAGAAGCCATCGAGCAGGATGGTGCGCTCCTGCATGCCTGGAATCGACATGATGGAGAAATGCTCTCCGTCGAACAGGAGCCGGCTGTAGATTTCATCCGACAGCACCATGATGTTACGGTCGGCAATCGCCGTGGCGACCCGCTCCACATCTTTGCGCGGCATCACGCCGCCCGTGGGATTGTGCGGCGAGTTGAGAATGATGAGTTTCGTTCGATCAGAAATCAGTCCCGCGAGTTCGTCCACATCGACGGAAAAATCGTGATCTTCGCGCAGCGCAATCGGCACCGCGCGGCCGCCCACGTAATTAATCATCGACTCGTAAATGGGGAAGCCTGGATTCGGGTAGATGACTTCGTCGCCGTCGTCGACCAGGGAGAGCACGGTGAAGAAGATGATCGGCTTGCCTCCCGGCACCACCACCACCTCCTCGGGCGTGAGTTTCACGCTGCGAGTACGGCTCACATATTCGGCGATGGCCTGGCGAAGTTCGGGCAAGCCGGCAGAAGGCCCATAGTGCGTCCAGCCCTTGTGCAGCGCATCCACCGCGGCTTCGATCACGTTGCCCGGCGTATCGAAATCGGGCTCGCCAATCTCGAGATGGATGATGCTCTTGCCCTGCTTTTCGAGCGCGCGCGCGCGGTTCAGCACCTCGAACGCGGTTTCCGTACCCAGCCGCGACATGCGCTGCGCTAACTGCAGTTCGTATTGTGTGGTTTGAGCCATATCAGGCCGCTCCTCCCGGAGTCCGGAGGATGATTATATCGCGCCTTCGCGGCTTTGATCCCGTCCTCAGGCGGCGAAGTCAGCATGCGAAATGAAAAACCGCCACTGCGTTTCTTGACTCCCCGCTCCTGAGGGTCGCATAATAAAAAGTTCTTTTGCCCTTTCCGCACCGGTTGGGGATCGTACTCATAGCACGTTTTCTTAAGGAGCGATTTTGTGGCGTCAGCCAGTACTACTGCTCCCCGCATTGGAACTAAAGCCGAAGCCGGCGTTGCGCCGCTGCGTGCAGGCCAGGGGACCAGCTTCCTTCTGCGGCGCTTGCACTCACTCACCGGCATCGTGCCCGTCGGCGCATTCCTGTTCGAGCACATCCTGATTTCCAACTCAACCGCCATCACTGGGCCCGACGCTTACGCGCGCCAGGTAAGTTTCCTGGCGAACCTTCCGCTGGTGTTCTTCCTCGAGCTGTTCGGCATCTGGATTCCCATCGCGTACCACGCGCTCTACGGCTTCTATATCTGGTATCGCGGCGATGGAAACACGGTTTCCTATCCCTGGACCGGGAACTGGATGTACACCGCGCAGCGCTGGACCGGTGGACTCGCTTTCGTCTACATCGTCTGGCATACCTGGACGATGCGCTTTACCGGCGTCGATCTGCACGAACACCCCATGGCGTCGTTTGGCAAAGTGCAGGCAGAGGTGCAGCATCCGCTGCTGCTGGCGTTCTACATCGTGGGATTGATCGCCGCGAGCTGGCATTTTGCCTATGGCATCTGGCTGTTCTGCGCGAAATGGGGAATCACCTCAGGCGAGAAAGCGCGCCAGCGATTTCTGGCGATTTGCCTGGCTTTGTTTGTGGTCATGAGCGTGGTCGGCCTGGTGAGCTTGTATACCTTCCGCGCCCGCTTCCAGCAGGCGCCGGGAGAACCGGCAACTGCAGTTATGAATCATTCGACGCAAAGCATGGGGAGTCGATAGGAATGGCAGCAGCTCCCAGAATTATCGTGGTTGGCGGCGGGCTTGCCGGACTGGCGGCCGTGATCAAAATCGCCGAGATGGGCGGCCAAGTCGATCTTTTCTCCATCGTGCCCGTCAAGCGCTCGCACTCGGTTTGCGCGCAGGGTGGCATCAATGCCGCGAAAAATCTGAAGGGCGAGGGCGACTCGACCTGGCAGCACTTCGATGACACGGTTTATGGCGGAGATTTTCTGGCAAATCAGCCGCCCGTCAAAGACATGTGCGAAGCCGCGCCCGGCATCATCGACTTGCTCGACCGCATGGGCGTTCCCTTCAACCGCACGCCGGAAGGCTTGCTCGACTTCCGCCGCTTTGGCGGAACCCTGTATAACCGCACGGCATTCGCCGGCGCTACGACCGGCCAGCAACTCTTGTATGCTCTCGACGAGCAGGTGCGCCGCTACGAATCGGAAGGCAAAGTCAAAAAGTACGAGCACTGGGAGTTTTTATCGGCAGTGCTTGACGGCAAGCGCGTGTGCCGCGGCATCTGCGCGATGGACTTGCGTTCGATGGAAGTTCGCACCTTCCCAGCCGATGCCCTCATCATCGCCACCGGCGGCATTGGCGCGATTTTCGGCAAGTCTACCAACTCCGTGGTGTGCACCGGCTCCGCGCAATCGGCTCTTTACCAGCAAGGCTGCTATTACGCGAACGGCGAGTTCATCCAGGTGCACCCGACATCGATTCCCGGCGAAGACAAGTTGCGGCTGATGTCGGAGTCGGCGCGCGGCGAAGGCGGCCGCGTGTGGGTTCCAAAAAAAGCCGGCGACAACCGCGATCCCAAGTCGATTCCGCAGAGCGAGCGCTGGTACTTTCTCGAGGAGTGGTATCCGAAGTACGGCAATCTTGTGCCTCGCGATGTGGCCACGCGCGCCATCTTCAAGGTCGTCTACGAGCACAACCTCGGCATCGACGGCAAGCCGATGGTCTACCTCGATTTGACCCACATCGATCGCAAGATTCTCGACCGCAAGCTGGAAGGCATTCTCGAGATCTACGAAAAGTTTGTCGGCGACGACCCGCGCGATACGCCGATGAAAATCTTTCCCGGCATGCATTACACGATGGGCGGATTGTGGGTGGATTACAAGCAGGCGACGAACGTGGCTGGTATTTTCGCCGCGGGCGAGTGCGAGTATCAGTATCACGGCGCCAACCGCCTGGGCGCGAATTCGCTTGTATCTTGCATTTTCGGGGGCGGCGTAGCGGGGCCGAATGCGGTCAAATACGCGCGTGGCCTGCAAGGTCTGCAGGATGGTAATGGCGCCTTCGACGCGGAGAAGAAAAAGCAGGAAGAGAATAATTCCCTGCTGATGAATAACCAGGGCAACGAAAATCCCTTCCGGCTGTGGCGCGAATTGGGCGAGTTGATGACGAAGGACTGCACCGTCATCCGCTACAACAAGAATTTGCAGCAGACTGACGCCAAGCTGGTGGAACTGCTGGAGCGCTTCCGCAAGGTCAACCTGAGCGATCGCACGCAGTGGGCGAATACGAGCGTGATCTTCACGCGGCAGTTGTACAACATGCTGCAGCTTTCCCGCGTGATTGCGCAGGGCGCGCGCATGCGGGATGAGTCGCGCGGCGCGCATTACAAGCCGGATTTCCCCGAGCGCGACGACAAGAACTGGATGAAAACCACGAAAGCGTATTTCGCTCCCGACGCGGACGAGCCCAAATTTGAGTTTGAGCCGGTGGATGTATCGCTGATTCCGCCGCGCGCCAGGAAGTATGACGCGGCGAAGTGAGTTTGTGTCATCCTGAGCGCAGCGAAGAATGACAGCGCTTCAGATGGTTGCTAAAAGGCTAATTACGAATGGCTGAAAAATCCGTCATCATCAAAATCAAGCGCCAGAACAGCCCGGGCTCCAAATCTTACTGGGAGGAATTCTCTCTTCCCCACCGGCCCAACATGAACGTAATTTCTGCGCTCATGGACATTGCCGCGAACCCAGTCACCAGCGACGGGAAAACTACGACGCCGATCACCTACGACTCGAATTGCCTCGAGGAAGTCTGCGGATCGTGCGCCATGCTCATCAACGGGCGCGCGCGCATGGCGTGTTCGGCGCTCATCGATAATCTCGAGCAGCCGATCAAGCTCGAGCCTTTCTCGAAGTTTCCTCTCGTCCGCGATCTGGCCACCGACCGGAGCGTAATCTTCGAAAATCTTAAAGCTGTGAAAGCGTGGGTTCCGGTGGACGGGACCTACGACCTTGGTCCTGGCCCGCGTATGACGCAGCAGGATCAGGAACAGGCTTATCCCCTCTCGCGCTGCATCTCGTGCACCTGTTGCATGGAAGCTTGCCCGCAATTCAACGAGGAGACAGGCTTCGTGGGCGCTGCCACGATCGCGCAGGTTCGCCTGTTCAATACCCACCCCACCGGCCAGGCACTCAAACGCGAGCGGCTCGCGGCGCTGATGGGAGACGGCGGCATCCAGGAATGCGGCTACGCGCAGAATTGCGTGGAAGTTTGCCCCAAGGACATTCCGCTGACCAAAGCCATCTCAGAAGTTGGCGGCGACGTGATGAAGCAGGCCCTCGGGGATTTGTTCCAGCGCTGAGACGCGACCCTCCCGGATTACGCGTCTAATGAGAGACCGGCCCCCGGCTGTTTTGTCGCATTTCGACGCTCATTTTTGTCACTTCCAGCGCAACTCAGGCGAACCGTATCGTATCTAACATTCGCCAAATACCGTCCGATGAGCAACATGACATTTGGCAAAATGCCCTGCCAGCTTGGTGTTTGGCGTGCAGCGATCTCAGACAGAACTTTTCTTTCGCCCGACGGTAACCAACGGTAACCGGACAGTCGAGATGGCCTTTGATCACTCCGGTAACCATCGCCGCAGCGGCGCTTGTTGGACCGCTTGACAGGATCGCTTACAATGTCCGGACAGTTTAGAAGCTACATTCGTCCGGATGGATCACGGAATGCACTTTTGAGAGCCCGACTACAGCGCTTCTTCATTCTGACGTCTCTGGCCGCCTGCTTGTGCGGATCGGTAGTGGCGGCAACCACGACCACATTGCGCAAGCCGACCCATCACGCGCGGCGCCGCGGTCTGCACTGGACGCGGTGGAACCCGATGTTCCGTCCCTCGCACGAATCGTTGCTGCTGCAGAATGCGGAAGTGGACCGGCTCGAACTTCCTCGGATTCAGGATGACGACGAACTGGAAGCGCTGAAAGCCAGCGGAGCGTTGCAACCGATTATGGCGGGCGAATCTTTGCGCTTCGATCCGCGGCTCGATGCCTCGCGGCGTTATTGCCGCCCCTGGACGCGCGATTTTGTGCAGGACCTGGCGCAGGCCTACTATCACCGCTTCCACGAACAGATTCAGGTGAATTCCGCCGTGCGCACGGTCAAGGTGCAGAAAAAACTGCGTCGCCATAACCGCAATGCGGCTCCGGCGGAAGGCGATACCGCGTCCTCGCATCTTGCCGGCCTCACGGTTGACCTGCAGCGGCGCGGAATGACCCAGGAGCAGATCCACTGGGTGCAGCGCTACCTTTTCTACATGAAGACGCTTGGCCTGGTCGAGCCCGAGGAAGAACGCCACCAATGGGTGTTCCACATCATGGTGTCGGGCCGCTACGCTGACTGGCGTGAGACGCAGGATATCGTTCCCGTCGATCGGCCCGAGCCCGCCACGGTCACCGCGACGGCCGATAACCGCGCCGAATAATCACGACGTGTACTGCGCTTCTCCGTTGCCGAACGACCAGTTTTCCCAGGCGACTTCCACCAGATTGATCATCAAATTCTGCGGTCGCAAGCCCGGGTTCTCGGCCAGAATCTCAGACATCCTTTGGAAGAGTTTTTTCTTCTGCGCCAGCTTCCGTCCGGCCGAGAGCGTAATCTGGACGATCACGATGTCACCGTCCCGGCGAATGCCCAGATAGTTGGTATCGTAGAGAATGCCTTGGACAGGATGCTCGGTAATAATTTGAAATCGGTCGTCGGCGGGCGCTCCGGCGCCTTCGACTAACGCCTGATGCACGCCATCGGCCACTGCTTTTTTGTACTCTTCGCTCTTCCCTTCCATTAAATCGATTCGAACCAGCGGCATCGCTCTCCTCCGAAATTTGGTTTGTCTCAGCGGTGGATGAGGCGGCAGCGCACTGCGATTCAGAATCCCAAGAAGGTTTCGCATGCTTTAATAGCGCATGATTGTGATCATGGCGGGATTGCCGGGAACCGGCAAGACCACTCTGGCGCGGGAACTGGCTGCTCGCTGCTCCGGGCGCGTGCTGAGCAAAGACGCGGTACGGCAGGCCGTTTTCCACGCAGATGAAATCAAATACTCTACGCAGCAGGACGACGCTTGCCTCGACATGATGCTCGCGACCGCCGGATACCTGTGCGAGCAGAGTCGAACGCTTACGATCGTTTTGGACGGGCGGCCGTTTTCCAGGCGTTATCAAATCGATAACGTCGTGCAAGCTGCTCGGAGGTTGCACCAAGCCTGGCGGATTCTGGAGTGCGTATGCCCGGAGCAGATCGCGCGAGAGCGGATCGAGGCGGACGCGCAAGCGGCCACCCACCCCGCGACGAATCGCGACTTCAACCTGTACCTGCAAGTGAAGAACCGCTTCGAAGAAATCACGCTTCCCAAAACCGTGATCGATACCTCGCAGCCCCTGGAAAGCTGCATCCGGCAAGCGTTAGCGGCGATTGGCTGACTGTTATCACGACACCCTGGCCGCGCTGTCCTCTTACTGCCCTGACCGTGGTGGAGGAGTGGCGCAACCCCCCGCGCGCTGTCGTACAATGCAACGTTACGCAGATAGCTTGATCTTGATTGGCGAGGAGCCCTTATGCAACGGCGTGCGTCACTCATCATTTCTCTCGCAGTTCTCATCAGCATGATCGGCGGCGGTCGCGGGCTGCGCGGTCAAGCCGCTCCGGCGAATCCCAAGGCGATCATCGAGACGACCGTAGGCAAGATGACTTGCACATTGTTTCCCGACAAGGCGCCCATCGGCGTGGCCAACTTTATTGGCCTTGCCACCGGCACGAAAGATTGGACCAGCCCTACCGGCGCCAAGAAGCATGGCGTTCCGCTGTACGACGGCACGATTTTTCACCGCGTTATTCCGGGATTTATGATCCAGGGTGGCGATCCTGCGGGCACGGGCTCAGGCGCCGACCCCGTCCCGAAATTCAAAAATGAAGTTTCCTCCGACCTCTTGTTCGATCAACCGGGCCGCCTCGCCTATGCGAATGCCGGTCCCAATACAAACAGTTCTCAGTTTTTCATCACGGAAGTCCCCACGCCACACTTGAACGGCGGTTACACCATCTTGGGCCAATGCGATGAAGCATCCGTTGCGCTGGTCAAGCAAATCGCAAGCATGTCTCGCGATCCCATGAACGACAAGCCCTTCCGCCCGGTAAAGATCACGCACATCACGATCGAGAAGGCAGGCGCTTCGGCGGCGAGGCCGGCGACTCCAAGCAAACCCGCAGCGGCGGCAAAGCCGGGCAGCACGCCGAATTAAATTTTGCTGACATCCGGCGATGATCGAACCAACGACTAACCCTAAACGACCGAAAGGACATTCATGACCCGTCAACCCGGACTTTATGCCACCTTTGAGACCTCGGAAGGAAACATCGTGTGCAGGCTGTTTGAAAAAGAGGCACCAAAGACGGTGGCCAATTTTGTGGAACTTGCGGAAGGCAAGCGCGAGTGGACGCATCCCTCGACGCGCAAAAAATCGAGTGACCGGCTTTACGACGGCACCATCTTCCACCGCGTCATTCCAGATTTCATGATCCAAGGCGGCGATCCGCAAGGAACAGGCATGGGCGGCCCTGGCTATCAGTTCGAAGACGAAACCAAAGGCTCGCCGCACAAATTTGACAAGCCCGGCAAGCTGGCCATGGCCAACGCTGGCCCGAACACCAACGGATCTCAGTTCTTCATCACCGTCGCGCCCACAACGTGGCTCACCGGGAAACACACCATCTTCGGCGAAGTGGTCGAAGGTCAGGATGTGGTCGATAAGATCACCAATCTCCCGCGCAACCGCCAGGACCGGCCTAGCAAGGATGTGGTAGTGAAGAAAGTAGCAATCGAGAAAGTGTAGCTCAACGATTGGCAAGTACTCGAATGCCGGGCTGGGCCAGCAGGCGTTCATCGGCCGTGATCAGGGTCAGCTCGAATACTTTAGCCGACGCTGCCAGGAACTGATCCGCAATTCATTTTGTGGGTCGGCCAGGACTTTTGCGACTCGAACCGACAACCGGTCGGACTGAGTCGAACCCCACAGCCAAATGTGGGTATCTAAAAGATATTTCATCCCCGCCAAGCTTCCCAATCATCGAGACTGCCGGTGGGACCTACTATGTCTCCAAGGATCTCGCCAGTCCCGGCCATGCAGCCGAGCCAGTTCTTGGGACGCTCCTCAGGATCCGGGGGCACGAGTTGCGCAACAACTTTCCCAAAGCGTGTCAGCCGAATCGGTTTGCGCGTCTTGCGAACCTCTTCAATCAGGCCCAGGCACTTGGCTTTGAACTCCGACACTGCGATTTCCTTCATGCCTAAGTTGTCCCATAGTCATTGACCATAGTCAACTTGCTCAACGCGGCTCCTTTTCTCTGCCTCCCGCCTCGGCCGTCTTTTCCATCTCCGCGCCGATCTGCTTTTCGAGTCCGTCCTTGTAAAGATCGAAGTGAGTTTTCCCCGGAAGAAAAGTGATCGACGCGCGGATGCCCAGCTGCTTCAGCGTGTCATCCAGCAGATGCGCGGGCGCATCGAGATGAAAGGTGTCGGCCGTGCCGACCGTGAGATGGATCTTGTCCTGCAGCAGAGGGCCGAGCCTCTTCGCGTTCTTCCGCAGAATCTCCGCGATGTCGTACCTCTCCCAAGCCTGCGCGACCTGCGGATTCACCGCTCCAGTGGCGCGATCAAATAAGCGCTCGGGTCGTCCGTCCGGGGCTCGCGGGCTGAACACCCACTCAAACGAGGCCATCTGTCCTCCGTAGGCGCCTAAGACAGCCTCCCGCCTCGCGAAATCTTCCAGCGACATCACTTCCTGCCCATTCATTCGAACCAGCGGCCAAGGCTTGCCTTGAGAATCGTGGTAGAAGTTTGCAGTCGGCGTGGCTCGCAGATCGGGTCCGGTGAAGGCATGGAAATCGGAGGGATCGGGCGAGGTAGGCCACGTTCCTCCAAAGATTTTTGGATAGGCGACCTGCAGCCATAGCGCCGCCCACCCGCCCGAGGAATGCCCCGTCAGCAATCGCCCGCTCGGCCTCGCCTGCATGCGATATTTCTTTTCGAGATAAGGAATCAGCTCGGTCGTCAACGCTGTGCCCCACGGTCCGTTGTTGACTGAGTCAGCAAACTCGTGCGTGCCGCCCGGACAAGATTCGTCAAGCAGCACGTAGATCATGGGCGGCAGTTCGCCGCTGGCCATGCTCTTCGAGTATCCGCCGGCGTAATGCTCCGCAATCGTCCGCAGATCGGCGCCGAAGCCGTGCGTCCAATAGACGGTGGGATAGCGCCGCGTCGACTTTTCGTAATCTGGAGGCAGAACCACCACGCCGCGCATGTGAATCGGGCGTCCCCAGAAGTCACTGAGGGCCGGACTTTGAAAGTCCAACAAATCGCCGGAAGCCGGCTTGGGGACAGGCTCTTCCGGGATCGCTACGCTCAAAGTCAGATCGACCGCTCCCGCGTGGGCGGGATCGAGTTGCCTCAACGGTACGACTTCACTGCGCACATCGCCTGCTTCGTTGCCGTTGTAGACGTAACGATGCGTGACATCGAGCAAGGCCATCGCTTGATAGTCGCCGGCGGGAGCATCGGCGAGCGGGCCGGGATACGAAAGTTCTTTGCCGTCGATTTCGACAATTGCACCGGGATCGAGATGCTCGATCTCGCGGGCTTCCACATGCACGAAGCGCGCCTCAGGCCCGAATGGAAGACTGAGTTCCTTCGCCGGCGTAGGGGAGGATGAAAGAAAAATCAGCAGCCGGCCCGAGCGCGGCTGGCTGCCCAGTGCTGAATCCAGCTTGATGCGGAAGTAGAGCGGGCCGCCTTGCGCTTCCAGCAGGCAGGGAAAGCTAAAGAAAAACAGAATGATTTTTGCGAGTAAGCAGCTGCTGCCGCGAATTTTCATCGCGGCATTGTAGCAAAGCGGAGACGGCTCTCAGGGCAACGAACGAAGAATTGCCGCGAGATCAGGCGATCCGCCAATGGAGTCGTGTTCCGGAAGCTGACTCACGCCGACTACACTTTAATGACGCCGCACAGTTCCTTCACCGCCGCCGCGCTCTTATCCAGTCCGGCCTTCTCCTCGGCCGTCAACTTGATCTCGATAATCTGCTCCAGGCCTTTCGCTCCCAGCTTGCACGGAACGCCCACGTAGAGTCCGTTGATGCCGTACTCGCCCTGAAGGTAGGCGGCGCAAGGCAGGATCTTCTTCTTGTCTTTGAGGATGGCTTCCACCATCTCGGTAGCGGCGGCCGAAGGAGCGTAATACGCCGAGCCGGTTTTCAAATATTTCACGATTTCGGCGCCTCCGTCGCGGGTGCGCTGCACGATCGCGTCCAGGCGCGATTTCTCGATCAGTTCCGTGATCGGAATTCCCGCCACCGTGGAATAACGCGGCAGCGGCACCATGGTGTCGCCATGACCGCCCAGCACGAAGGCGGTCACGTTCTCCACGCTGACTTTCAGTTCGTCCGCGATAAACGCGCGGAAGCGCGCCGAATCGAGCACGCCCGCCATTCCAATCACGCGCTCGCGCGGGAAGCCGCTCAGCTTGTATGCCGCCTGCGCCATCGCGTCCAGCGGGTTCGAAACGATGATGAGGATGCAATTCGGCGAATACTTCACCACCTCGCCGACCACCGCCTTCATGATCCCGTGATTGGTGTTGAGCAAATCGTCGCGGCTCATGCCCGGCTTGCGCGGAATGCCCGCCGTAATAACCACGATGTCGGAATTGGCCGTGTCTTTGTAGTCGTTGGTGCCGGTAATGTACGAATCGCGCTTCTCGATCGGCATAGCCTCGAGCAGATCAAGTCCCTTGCCCTGCGGCACGCCTTCAATGATGTCGATCAAGACCACATCCGCCAGTTCCTTCGAAGCAATCCAGTGAGCCGCCGTTGCGCCTACGTTGCCCGAGCCTACAATCGTCACTTTCTTTCTCATGAATAAGTCCTTTCAGAAAAATTGAGTAATTGGGTAATTTGAGAATCAGGCAATCTGAAAGCACCGCGCCCCGCTTGGCAGATGGACCCAAGGAGTTCTGAAAGTACCCGATTACAAAATTGCCCAATTACCAAATCAAAACCCGCTGCGGAAAAGCTAAACCGCGCTCAACACTGCCGCGCCCATGTTCTCGATGATGCAGTCGCCGAACTGGCTCGTCTTCACCTTAGTCGCTCCGTCCATCAGGCGCTCGAAATCATAGGTGACTTTTTTCTGCAGAATCGATTTTTCCATCCCGGTTTCGATCAGGTCAGCGGCTTCGTTCCACCCCATAAATCGAAACATCATCACGCCCGACAGGATGACCGATCCGGGATTGATCACATCTTTGTCCGCGTACTTTGGGGCGGTGCCGTGGGTCGCTTCGAAGATCGCATAGCCGTCGCCGATGTTCGCTCCCGGAGCAATGCCCAGGCCGCCCACCTGCGCCGCGCAGGCATCGGAAATGTAGTCGCCGTTGAGGTTCGGCGTGGCCAACACCGAGTACTCGTCGGCGCGCGTCACCACTTGTTGGAAGATCGAATCGGCAATGCGGTCGTTAACCATGATCTTCTGTTTCCACTGGCCGTTCCCGTGCGTCGGGTAAATGCGATCCAGTACTTCCTTCACTTCTTTTTCCACGGCCTGGCGAAACGCGGGTGGCGCGAACTCCATGCCTGGCTCAACCATCTCTGCGTTTTGCGCGACCGAAAGATTCGCGTTTTTGTCTTTGTTGTCCAGGATCCAGCTCTCCCGCTCGGTCACAACTTTGTCGCGAAATTCTTCGGTGGCCAGATCGTATCCCCACTGCCGAAACGCGCCTTCCGTGAATTTCTGGATGTTGCCTTTGTGCACCAGTGTGACCGTCTTGCGCCCGGTGTCCAGCGCATACTTGATCGCCATGCGAACTAGGCGCTTGGTTCCGCTCACCGACATCGGCTTGATGCCGACGCCGGAATCCAGGCGAATCTGCTTCTTGCCGCCTTTGAGCATGTCCTTGTTCAAGAATTCAATCAGCCGTGCGCAATCCGCCGTTCCCTGCTCCCACTCGATGCCCGCGTACACATCCTCAGTGTTTTCACGGAAGATGACTACGTTCATGCGCTCGGGATGCTTCACCGGCGAGGGCACGCCGCGGTAGTACTTCACCGGCCGCACGCAGCCGTAAAGGTCGAGCACCTGCCGCAGCGCCACGTTCAGCGAACGGAAGCCGCCGCCCACAGGCGTGGTCAAAGGACCTTTGATGGCGACGCGGAATTCGCGAATAGCATCAACCGTGTCATCGGGTAGCCAGGTATCGAATTTCGCCTTGGCCTTCTCGCCGGCAAACACTTCGTACCAAGCCACGCGCCGCTTGCCTTTGTAAGCTTTCTCCACGGCGGCGTCGAACACGCGGATCGATGCTTTCCAGATGTCGCGCCCGGTGCCGTCGCCTTCGATGAAGGGCACAATCGGATTGTCCGGCACCTCATAGATCCCTTGAGAGTAGCTAATCTTCTTACCGTTCGATGGCACGGCAATGCCGTTATAAGTGCCAGACATCATCAACCTCCTAGAGAGTTCCCCAGCAGATATAAAAACCAATCATTATAGTGCCGCAGCGGACTCAGTTCGCGATTTCTTCGCAGGAATTCGACAAATGTAGCGGCGTGACCGGCGTCACTGCGCGATTTTCGACGGCATAGTATGCGCTGCGACGCTTTCTTCGCCCCCGCCTCACCATCGCCTGGTCCCAAAGGATTTGCGCACGCCTAGGGTGAAGTAGCGGCCCCAGGGGCCATTATTGCCAAGATCTGCCAGTCCCAGATAGGTGTCGCGAGCTCCCAGGCGATCGAACAGAAAATGCTGCGTCATGCGGAATTCGAATCCTTTCGCGATGAGGATTCCCGCGCCCCAGGAGTGCTCGATGCCAATCGCGTCCGGCGACCACGTGTAGAGCGTATGGGGGATGGTCTTGCCGAAAAGGAACGTCGGGGAGCCAAAGATCATCAAGCGGCGCAGTTGTCCGCGGCCAAACGGACGCACCTCCAACGTCCCGGAAATCATGTAGCGAGCGAACATGCTGCACGGTGCGTTGACGCCGCCGTACTGGCCGGCGTTGCCCGCACAAATGTTAGGGTCGATTTCGTTATGCGGAGGCGCAAGATCCAGTTGAGCCCATCCCCAGAATGTGTCGCGTGGAAGAAAAAAGCGATCTTGAGAAGACTGCACGGCGGGCGCGGTTCCGGGGTTTTGCGTCCAACCGACGGCGGGAAAAAATATGGAAAACGCAAGAATCCACAGTAAATTTCTCATCCATCCTCCAAATTTTTGTTGACGTCAAAATGTGATCGTGATTCTCGGGACGGTAAGGCAGCTGATGTGCAGCGCTGGAGCGTCACATTCTACGCTGGCAACAATACACTTGACAGGGGAAAGGTGCGCGCTCGACCGCAGGCATTGCACGCCAAGACCCGAATCCCGGTTTGAAGACCGAGGGTATGAAATGACGGTTTTTGGGGTACGAGCTTCCAGAATTCATATCCAGAATTCTGCTTTCTTCCATTCGCAGGATTCTTTTTACGCCAACTTTGGGGCAAAACGACTTGCTCTGCAATCACCTACGCTTTGGCTGACGGATTGCAAGTTCCTGCAACCAGCAGACACAACCCCATGCCCCAGGAAATCTCCGTCTCTTACCAGGCTATTAAGAGCAAGGTGTACCGCCTCATCGACTCCCTCGTGGTTGGCGAGAAGAACGAAGTAGAAGTGCAGGAATCTATCCGCCGCTGGTGGGAACTGATTCACCCCGCAGACCGTCCGATTGCCCAGAAATATCTTTTGCTGGTCCTGGAACGCTCCAACCTGGCTTTGGAAGCGGTGGAAGCGGGACTGGCCGAAGCCACAAGTCCGGACATGGTGCCCACGCACGACTCCTCGAAAGCCTTGAAGCTGGTGGATCGCATGGTGAAGCAAACGACCAAGCATACAGGCCTGGGCACTCCCGCTTAACGCAACGTCGGAGGGCTGGGCAAACGTTCTGAACCATCAGTCGCCTTCCGCCCCTGCTACAATCGCATTCTGCGTATGTGGAGGACTTACTCCCCGAAGGCTTTAAAACTCTCGCTCGTAGCCTCGGTCTATCTTGCTTCGCTCACCCTCGCCAGCGCCTTCCAGGTCCAAAGTTCCACACAACCGTTGCCGCCGAGTTCCTACAAACTCATCGCGGTCACCGTAAGCGGCAGCAAGCGTTTCACCTCCGAAGAGGTGGCGGCTGCCAGCGGCCTGCCCATGGGCACCGTCGCCCACGAAGACGATTTCAAAAAAGCCGCGCGCCAATTGGGAGATAGCGGAGCCTTCGCCAACATCGGCTACACCTTCAGCTACTCATCCGCAGGAACGCGCCTGCAATTCCAAGTCACGGATGCCGACAGGTTTGTCCCAGTTCACTTCACGGACTTCGTGTGGTTCCCAGAAGACGATCTGCGAAAGAAACTCCATGATCGTCTGCCGCTGTTCAGTGGAGAGTTGCCCAGCACTGGACGCCTGGCGGACGAAGTATCCGACATACTGCAGGCGTTGCTGGTGCAAAATAACGTTCCCGGCCACGTGGAATACCATCGCGTCGCCGACAAGAGCGACCAGCTACAGTCGGTGGACTATTACGTGGCTGGCGTAAGCATCCGCATTCATGGCTTGGACTTTCCCGGGGCTGGACCGGAGGAACTGTCGCTTTTGAAGGCGTCCGGAGAGAAGTTAATCGATCGCGAGTATTCATCCGAGTACATGGCGAACTTCGTCCAGCGTAGCGTGCTGGCAATTTTTCGCGAGCATGGCTATCTCCAGGCAGCTTGCGCGCCGCCGAAGGTAACCGTCGTGCATTCCGAGTCGCCGGCCCAGGACTTGAATCGGCAGCTGCGAACCTACGTGGACGTGACCTTTCCGCTCACGCCGGGCCTGCAATACAAGGTGAGCCACTGGGAATGGTCGGGAAATAAGGAATTTTCCTCCGAAACGTTTCAGCCGTTGCTGCACATGAAGGCTGGGCAAGTGGCCGATTCGATCCAACTGCACGAAGATCTTCGCGCGGTCCAGGAACTCTATGGCTCTCACGGCTTCGTGACGGCGACCATCAAAGCGGAAGCCAAGATGGAGGACGATGGCACCGTCAGCTACCGGCTGGAAGTGGATGAAGGACCCGTCTACCATATGGGAGAACTGGAATTTAGAGGCATCGATAACAACCTGACGGCTCATTTGCGCGCAGCCTGGAAACTGCATCCAGGAGATATTTACGATGCGAGCTATCTCAAGGAATTCTTGCCGCAGGCGTTAAAACTGTTACCCGCGAATCTCGACTGGGTTGTGGATCCGCACGTGACCGCGATCGCACAAAATCGCACCGTGGATGTAGATCTGCAATACACGGCGAAAGCGCCCCAACCGTAACTTTCTCTGGCACTGGGTTCGGAGTAAACTCCAAAAAACGTCAAGTGGCGCTTGAGCGTTCAAACAGATGCGCTCGTCTCTTGAAGGTGACGTATGAAGTTTCATCGATTCTGGCTGGCAATCCTGCTCATTTGGATCGCGTCAGCACCCGAAGCTGCCTTGGCGGCGCGCCAGCATACATTCGTTGGCGAAGTGGGGGACGCCATGTGTGGGCGCAGGCACGTCGATTCTCCGGCGGCCGAGTGCACGCGCAAATGCGTGGATCACGGATCGAAGTATGCACTGATCGTCGGTGATCGAGCGTACGTGTTGGAGGCGACGGATCAGGCCACTTTGGACGCGCTCCACCAACTCTCCGGGAAAATAGTCACGCTTACCGGGTCGGTGGAAAATGAAACCATCCACGTCCGATCCGTCTCCAACAAGTGACCTGGCGTTACGCTTGTTCGCAAAAACGAACAGCGCCATTCTTTTTGTTGACTCCACTCGACATTGTGTTAGAGTGAATCGGCTTTGCCCGGGCCCTCCCCCCGAAGAATCCGGGCAATGGTGACGGGGCACCGCGCCAGCGGTTCCCCGCCACCTTTACTTTCTCCGCGAAATTCATACTTCCTTTACAAACCAATGTGTTACATTGTGCATTCCAAATTGTGAATTTTCACTGCCGGAGGGCACAGCGTTGGGCAAAGACATGGTTCCCAAGCGGATGTTTTTTACCAAGGGAGTGGGCAAGCACCGCGAACGGTTAACCTCGTTCGAATTGGCGCTGCGCGATGCCGGAATCGCCGCGCAAAACCTGGTTCGCGTCTCCTCGATCTTCCCGCCCAACTGCAAAATGCTGCCTCGTAAGGACGGCGTCAAATACCTCAACCCGGGCGAGGTGGTCTTCGCCGTGGTTGCGGAGAATTCCACCCACGAGGCTCATCGGCTGCTCGCCTCTTCGATCGGTGTAGCGATTCCCGCCGACAAGAATACCTATGGCTACCTCAGCGAGCACCATTCGTTTGGGGAAACCGAAGATGCCGCCGGAGAGTACGCCGAGGAACTCGCCGCCGAGATGCTGGCGACCACGCTGAACGTCGAGTTCGATCCCGACCGGTCATGGGACGAAAAGAAGCAGATTTACCGTCTCTCAAACAAAATTGTCCGCACGGCAAATGTGACGCAGTCGGCGGTCGGAGATAAGCGCGGGTTGTGGACCACGGTGATCGCGTCAGCGGTGCTGATCTTCGACTAGGACTCTTGTCGTCTCGTATCTACGGCTATTTTTTCTCACTGCCGGAGGGATTCGACTCAGAAGCCGCGTCTTTGTTTTTTCGCGGCTCCCATCGCTCCAGCCGGGCATACAGGCTTAGCACCGGATCGCCCGAGTTCAACAAAGCCTGAATCGCTTCCTTCTGATCGCCCGCCGCTCTCCTGCCGGAGAGGAGGTCTTCCGCGGGCAGGAACCATTCGATGCGGCTGGGCAGCTGCCCGGAATTCTGCACGAGCAGGCTGACAATGCTATTGATCACCTGCAGGCGCTGCGGCCCGGGTGGGATCAAGTCCGCCAGGCTCTCATAAAGAACGCACTTCTCCTGGAAAAAGTCGCTCGCCGGCTCGTCTTGCGGCTGCCAGGCTTCGACTTGCTCCAGAAAATCGGATAATCGCGAGGCCCAAGCCTGGCTGGTCTTGTCGGCGCTCGGCGCATCCTCCTCCGGGCTCGAAATTCGCAATTCCCGCAGGGTTGCCCACAATTTTTTAGCCTCAGGCGATTGCCAGTAGGGCGCCGCGGCCGGAGGCGAGACAATCCGGGAATTTCTCAGCTCCTCCTCCGCGATGGGCGGGATCTGCGATGTCTGCAGCTCGCGCCGGAACTGCTGATTGAAGTTCTTTGCCGGTTGCGGCAGTGCATTGCTATCGGCCATGCCGCGCAGCGTTGCGCATCGTTCATCCGCCAGGTTCGTAACCAGGTACTGGCGCCACGCTTTCAGAAACGTGATGACCGAAACCTGCTTCTCTTCCAGAGCCGAAAACAAATCAGCCACCGCGGCAGACGCGTTCGTTCCTCCCGGCCCGATCACTGCGCTGGCAAACGACCGCTCATCGCCATGCAATTGCAAAAGCGCGCCGGCGAAGGTGTTGGTAAGCTGCGCCAGGTCGGCCGGGGAAAGGCGCGCTTCCACCAGCATTTCGGCAACCGGCCGGGCCTGCGCGTGAGATTGCAGGTTGCTGACAAACGGAGCCAGCAGCGTTACCTGTCTTCCCTTCTCTTTTTCTTTGGCAGTGAAGGCGGTGCTCGCTACCTTGCCCAGCGCTTGGTAAAACAAACCGAGATCATAGGTCAGCCGCTGGTCGCAACCGACCGGTGGCAGCGAAGGAATTTGGACTTGTTCCACCATCCGCCGCGCTCTCGCGGGATCGACCGCGAGCATGTCGCTGATCACGCGCGATTGCAGGGAAAGGCCATCCAGATTGAGCCGGTAGGCTCGCACCAGCAACGAGGAGCGCCCGTCCAGAATGTTTCCCAACGACCCAGCGCGCTTGACCGGCAACTCCGCTCGTGAGGCCAGATCGAACGCTTTCGAGAGCAGATCGATTTTTGCCGCCGCAGTGGGAACACGACTGGATTCGGAAAGGCGAATCAGCACGTCGGCGCCGAACTCTGGCGGCGCCGCGGCCGCCCCGTCGAGAAGCTCCTGTAATGCAGGATTGACTTTAGCCGGGCGGGCATTGGTTTGCCTGGGTTTTGCCGCCGAATCAGGCGGCGATTGAGTCTGACCGGCCGCGACGCAGCCACACAGCGCGGCCGCAAGCATTACTTTGGCGAATGTCGGAAAGCCGCTTCGCCGTTTTCGCGTGAAGGCTGGCACAACTATTTCCTGGCTGGCTTTTTCGCTTTCCTGGCCGAGCTGCTTCCCTTCTTCAGCCGTTCGAAAACCGCGGCAACAATCAGAGGCAGTCCGATCGTCGCATCGACGAAAACCTCGCCAAACTTTCCGCCCTCTGCCGGCGGCACAAACTTGCCCCAGGACACCGCCTCGCTGTAAGGGCTGCCCGACAAGCCGCCCCAATAGACCGGCTCCGGGCAAATGCGCAAGCCATAGTGATACCGCTTGAGAGGGACATTCTCGCCCAGGCGCCGGTGCCGCAACTCACAGAACGGCCCGAATTGCTGCGACCAGTTGCGCGGCACTCCACCGCCGATGGTGATGATTCCCAATTTTTTTTGCCGCAGCAGAGTTGCGGCAAAGTGCTCCAGATCTTCGAATGGGTCGAAGCGAATCTTGTGCCGCCCGGTGGACTCGCGCAAGCGGTTGTTCAGCGCCGTATCGAGCCCGAGTTCGCTATCGGTAAAAGCCGGAACGAACACCGGCACGCCCTTCTCGTAGGCAGACTTCAAAATTCCGCGCTGCTGTCCCGAATGCTTCGCCAGATACGCGCCGATCGCGTGGTTCAGCTTGTACGAGCACATGGTGTCGTTGTGGTCCCAGCCTTCCAGGACCGCCGACATCACTTCTTCCACGTCATCCAGATTCTGTTCCGGCTCCAGCGTGTCGTAAACGCGGTTGTAGCCCTGCTCGTAAAGCTCTTCATCGCTGACTTCGGGATTGTGCCGGAAGTGAGCGCGGCCCGTGGCCTCCACCAGGCCGTGCGCCATCAATGCGCCGGTAGAAACAACCGCGTTGACAATGCCGTGATCGATCATGTCGGTGACAATCAAGCCCTGCTTGGCAACCGTCATCGCCCCCGAGAGAGTCATGACCACGAAGCATTCTTCGTCCCGCGCCATCGCTTCGAGCACATCGGCGGCCTCGCCCAACTGGCGCCCGGTGAAGGCGGTTTTGGCCATTGCCCGTACCAGGTCGTCGATGGACTTCACCTTGGTTAAGTCGAGCGGCTCCAGCGGAATCAACCGGTCTTCGATCGGATTGTGCAGCCGGCGTTCGACGCCGTCGCCGACCTGCGCGCCGTGGTTGTTTCCCTTAGCCGAGTGCGAGTTTCCATGATTGCCGTGTTTCACGTGACGATGCCTCCCCACTCACATCCGAGCTCTTTTTTCCGCCACATTACTTTACAGGAAGCCCGCGCTACACTGCCATCATGGCGGGCAAGCGCAAGTTCGATGAGCAACTCGCGGGCCTGGACGCGTTGCGCCAACTTGACCCCGCCCATCGCGTCGAGCCGCTGCGCCAGGCCCTTGCCAGCCGGAACAATTTCATCGTTGCCAAAGCCGCCGACCTGGTCCGCGAGGGGCAACTGAACGAACTCGTATCCGAATTGCTTTCCGCCTTCGATCGCTTCTTCGACAACCCAATCAAGAGCGATCCGCAATGCTGGGCCAAAAATTCCATCAGCCGCGCGCTGGCCGCATTCGAACATCAGGATCCAGAAGTCTTTCTTCGCGGCATGCGGCATCTCCAGCTCGAGCCCGTCTTTGGAGGCAGCTCGGATTCGGCCGGCACACTGCGAGCCACGTGCGCCCTGGCCCTGGTCCAATGCCGCCGGTTGCCGGATTCTGAGCTGCTTCCGCCGTTAATCGACCTGTTATCCGACAAAGAACAGGTGGTCCAGGTTGCGGCAGTTCAGGCAATCGAAAACGTCGGGGCTTCGGCTTCGTCCATGCTGCTGCGCCAGCGCGCAATTCTGGGATCGTGCGAACCCGAGGTCCTCGGAGCCAGCTATGCCGGCATTCTCCGGCTGGAAGGACTGGCGGCGATGCCCTGGGTCAGCCGCTTCCTCAAGGCGGGCGATGAGGCCGCTTCTGAGGCGGCGTTGGCCATCGCCGGGACACATTCTCTCGAAAGCTTCCACGTTCTGCGCGAGTGCTTTGACCACACGGCCGATCCCTGGTTTCGTTCCGTTCTGCTTTCTGCAATCGCTTTGACCCGCCAGGATGTAGCAGTCACATTTTTGTTCGATCTGGTGCGCACCGAGTCCATGCAGGCGGAGGCGGCGATCGAAGCCATCCTTCGCTCCGCTCCCCCGGAGGAAACCGTCAAGCGCCTGGAGGAGCTGGTCAAAGGCAATCCGCGGCTGGCGCGTGCTTTTGCGACGCACCGATGAGAGTCGGCTTCGCACGTCAGACCTCAGCCGTCAGACCTCAGCGTCGGACCCTCAGACCTAAGCGAAAGCGGCGCAGTCTGAAGTCCGATGTCGGAGGTCCGACGATGCTTTGCTATATTGATCACCGGAGAACCAACGAGTGTCCCCTGACAAATTTCGCGTGGCGCTGGTGCAGATGTCGTGCGGTCCGGAGCCGGAACAGAACCTGCAGAAGGCGCTCGACCGCGTTGGCGAAGCGGCCGGCCGCGGCGCCCAGGTCGTCTGCCTGCCCGAGCTGTTTCAGACGCAATATTTCTGCCAGCGCGAGGACCATGCGCTGTTCGATCTTGCCGAGCCAATTCCCGGGCCGAGCAGCGAAAAGCTTGCGGCCGCCGCAAAGCAGCATGGCGTGGTGCTGATCGCGTCGCTGTTCGAAAAGCGCGCGCCCGGCGTGTATCACAACACCGCCGCCATTTTCGACGCCGACGGCTCGCTCAGCGGCCTCTACCGCAAGATGCACATCCCCGACGATCCGCTCTACTACGAAAAGTTTTATTTCACGCCCGGCGACCTCGGCTTCCGCGCGCTCGACACCCGCGCCGGCCGCCTCGGCACCCTCGTCTGCTGGGATCAATGGTTTCCCGAGGGGGCGCGGCTCACGGCGCTGCAAGGCGCGAGCATCCTTTTTTATCCCACGGCGATTGGCTGGCACCCTGCTGAGAAAGCCGAGTTCGGCGTGGCGCAGCATGACGCCTGGCGCACCATTCAGCGAGCCCACGCCATCGCCAACGGAGTCTATGTTGCGGTGGTGAATCGCGTCGGCTTCGAAACCGGCAACGTGCGCGGCAAGACTTCTCCCGGCCAGGGGCTGGAATTCTGGGGCGGCTCGTTTTTCTGCGATCCCTTTGGCCGCGTGCTGGCCGAAGCTTCGCACGACCGCGAAGAAATTCTCATGGGCGACGTGGATTTGAAGGCGCTCGAAGATATCCGCCGCAACTGGCCCTTCCTCCGCGACCGCCGCATCGATGCGTATGCCCCAATTGCCACTCGTCTGCTCGATGGACGGTAAAATCGGACGGCTGAATATAATCGCCTGTTCCTAGCAGCTATCGGCATCCCGCTTTATACTGACTCTGAAATTCCGGGTGGAGGTGTTCATTGCGAATCCACGTTTTGCGGATTTTGGCGTTCTTGCTGGTGTATGTGGCGGCAGTTCCCTGCCGGGCACAGGATAAAGTGACGATCCTCTACGATGCGTTCGGGGAATCGAAGGAACTGACGAAGGATTGGGGATTTTCCGCTTTTGTGGAGCACAACGGAAAACGAATTCTGTTCGATACGGGAAATGATGCCGCCATTTTTGAACACAACGTGAAGGCGCTGGGCGTAGACCTGACGAGACTGGATTTTGTGGTGATCTCACACCGGCACGCAGACCACACGACGGGGTTGAGATATGTGCTGAAGGTGAATCCGAACGTTACGGTCTATGTGCCCGCGGATGGCGGGAACGGATTCGGGGGACTGCCGTTTCCGAAGACGTTTCTGCGGGCAGATGAGAGCTTGCCGGCGAAGATGCGGTATTTCGGCGGAACGGATCCGGAACATTTCGCATGGGGCAAGCTGTATGACACGGGAAATTTTGTGCCGGTGAATCAATTGACGGAAGTTTCGCCGGGAATTTTTCTGGTGCGAACAGTTTCGCAGAAGAAAGGGACGCTGGAGCTGCCGGAACTGACGCTGGCGATCAAAAGACCGAATGGATTGCTGTTGGTGGACGGGTGCTCGCACGCGGGGATTGAAGCGATTTTGGAAGCAGCAAGCGCGGTGGATCCGAGGACAGAGATTGTGTTTGGGGGATTGCACCTGGTGACCACGCCAACGGAAGAGATTGATGTGCTGGTGGAGAATTTAAAGACGAGGTGGAAAGTGCAGAGGATCGCGCCGGGGCATTGCACCGGTGAGCCGGCCTTTGCCCGATTGAAGAAGGCGTACGCAGAGAACTACCTGTATGCGGGGTTGGGGACGAAGATTGAGCAGTGAGAATGGCGGACATCCAGGAATGGGGCAGGCCGGCGTAACATCGCGGGGCACTCGTTGAGCAGGAATCCGTTCGTCAGGATGGAGATCAGTCTCAGGATTCAACGCACGATTTATCAGCGCTGCAAGTAAACTGCCTCCATGCCCCGATCCACACCTTCAAGTACTACTTTAAGTGCCGCCCCGGCGGCCCTCGGCTACCGCATGCCCGCCGAGTGGGAGCCGCATGCCGCCACCTGGCTCGCCTGGCCCCACTATCGCGGCGACTGGCCGGGCAAGTTCGAGCCGATCCCGTGGGTCTACGCCGAGATCATTCGCAACCTGGCACGCCACGAGCGCGTCGATCTCATCGTCAAAGATGCCGCCGCCGAGCGCAAAGCGCGCAAGCTGCTCGGTCGCGCGCACGCTCTCTCGCGCAACGTGCGCTTTCACCGCTGGCCCACCAACCGCGTCTGGCTGCGCGACTCCGGCTGCATTTTCTGCTCATGTGGCGCGGGCACTTTTGCCCGCGAAAGCCCGGGGCAGAACCCTAGCTTCCTGGCTCTCAAGTTTCGCTTCAATGCCTGGGCCAAATACTCCGACTGGCGTCACGACGACAAAATCGGCAGCCTGATGGCAACTGTCGCCGAGGCCCCTGAAGTTCACCCTCTGCATCGCGAAACCCGCGTCGTCCTCGAAGGCGGCTCCATCGACGTCAACGGCTGCGGCACCATTCTCACCACCGAAGAGTGCCTGCTCAGCAAAGTGCAGCAGCGCAATCCTCACATGGCACGCAAGGACTACGAAAAGCTCTTCGCCGACTACCTCGGCGCGCCCAACGTCATCTGGCTCGGCAAAGGAATTGCCGGCGACGACACCCACGGCCACGTCGACGACCTCGCGCGCTTCGTTGCTCCCAATACCGTTGTCACCGTGGTCGAGAACGATCCCAAGGATGCGAACTACAAACCGCTGCGCGATAATCTAAGCCGTCTGCGCGCCGCCCGCGATCAGGCCGGCCATCCGCTCAATGTCATCGAGATTCCCATGCCGCGCCCCGCGATGTTCGAGAAACGCCGCCTGCCCGCCAGCTACGCCAATTTCTACATCGCCAACGGCGTCGTGCTCGTGCCGGTTTTCAACGATCCCAACGACCGCATCGCGCTCGATACACTGGCCGAGTTGTTCCCGACACGCGAGGTCCTGCCTATCTACGCCGGCGATCTTGTCTGGGGGCTTGGCACCCTGCATTGCATGACCCAGCAGCAGCCCGCGTAACTACAGAGGAACTCAGTGCCAGAAATGTCGACAAGCCGGCTGGAGGCGTTCAGCGATGGCGTCATCGCCATCATCATTACGATCATGGTGCTTGAACTGCGGGCGCCGGCCCAGCCCACCCTGGCGGCGTTGTGGAAAGTTGCGCCAATATTTTTGAGCTACGCGCTCAGCTTTATGGTGGCGGCGATCATGTGGGTGAACCACCACCATCTGATTCACGCCGTCCATTCCGTAACCGCGCGCCTGCTGTGGTCGAACCTGTACCTGTTGTTCTGGATGTCGCTGGTACCTTTTGTCACGGATTTCCTGGGCAAGAATTATCGCGAGCCGCTGGCGGTGGCTCTCTACGGGCTTGACCTGACCTTGTGTTCGACCGGCTTCTACTTTTTGCGCGTCGAACTCATCAGCCAGAGCCGCCACGATTCGGAACTTGTCGAGTATCACGAGCGCGTACAACGAAAAAATGCTTTCGCCGGAGCGCTGTACCTGCTTTCCGTACCCCTCGCTTATGCACACATTTACGCGGCGTTCTTTATCTTCGCCTTGATTCCCGCAATGTATTTTCTTCCGGAGAAGGCGCTGGCCCGAAAATAATCATGAAGGAACGTAGGTCGCCTTAAAGCAAGCGATCAGGCCTTGCGGAGGGCGAACTTGCGGGTGACGGTCCGACCTTGATGATTGGCTTGCACCATGACGGAAGAATCGGTCAGTGCAGATTCGTCCACTTCCACCGTAATGGCCGCAATCCCACCTGTGTCAGTAACCGCCTGCGTATAAAAAGGCGCTGCCTCGGGCCGGGCGAAGCGGAAGGTTAGGCGCGCTCCTGGAACCGCTGTGCCGTCTTCCGTGACTCTCAGTTGCATGGCGAGGCTGTGATTGGAGTGAATCGACGAGGCATTTTCCCACGCAATGTCGAGTTCCTTGATGGCCGCGAGCGTCTCGCTCTCCGCCCGGTCAAAAACGCTTTCCAGCCGGCCGTCTCGGATGGCTTCGAGCACCAGGCGGTGCTGGTCCCGTAGTTGTTGCTCCTTTTGCGGATCTCCGAAGCCGGCCTCTTGTGCCGACTGCGCATACGAAGCAGCTTTCTTGCCGATGCAGCGTCCGCGCACGAACACCTGCGTCTGCAGCAGCTTTTCGCCTTCGCGCGCTTCGCTCTGCACGTGGTAGATGGTGTCGGCGTGCTTGACGTCGGTATTGAAGCCAAAAATCATGAGATTAACGAGCCACTCGGGTCATTCAATCTGGAGCTCTTGCGTCTTCAGGGCCTCTAGCGATTTGCAACTCATTCTGTAGCAGCAAAGTTTGCTGTGCGGGCTCTAGCCTGCGATGGGCCCACCATTCATTCGCGCGAATTCCTCCGTCCTTCCTTGACACTCTCTGCACCAGCCCATAATCTAGAATGTTTTATCAGTGCTTGGCGCGGATTATATATACGCTCTCCTATGCCGGACAATTACTTTGCTCGCTACCTGCCTTTCTTGATTCATATCCTGCTGGCGAGCGGGATCGCGACCGCGATTGTCACGCTTTCCTGGCTGGTTGGGCAGCGCAAACCTACTCGCGCCAAGCTCTTACCGTATGAAAGCGGCATGATGCCCGTGGGCGACGCCCGCCAGCGCTTCTCCGTCAAGTTCTACCTCGTCGCCATGCTCTTTATTCTCTTCGATGTCGAGGCCGTTTTCCTTTATCCATGGGCCGTGATCCTTCGTCAGTTGCGCCATTTCGGCCTTTGGGAAATGGCGGTGTACCTCGGCATTGTCTTGGTCGGCTTTTTCTATGTCTGGAAAAAGGGCGTGCTTGACTGGGGTCCGGAGCCCGTTCGCCGGGGGCAACGTTAGTGCCTCTTTCCCCCGCCATCACTGATCTGGAGCAACTGAAGGGTCATCCCGCGGTCGCTCGGCTGCTCGCCTGGAAACCCGGCGTAGTGCAGAGCGTCAAATTTGACCGCGATGAGATGACGATCAACCTGGATCGCTCCGATCTGCGCGCGGCTTGCGCGCTGCTGCGCGATGATCCCGAGTGCCTTTTCAATTTTCTTTCCGATATCACCTGCGTCGACTGGTATCCCGCGGAACCGCGCTTCGAAATGGTGTACCACCTCCTTTCCATTCCGAAGAAGGAACGCGTGCGGCTCAAAGTTCGGCTGGAAAGCGCAAGCCCGGTCATCGAGTCGCTGGTGCCGGTGTGGGCGGGCGCCAATTATTTTGAGCGCGAAGTCTTCGACCTGTTTGGCATCCGCTTTACCGGTCACCCGTACCTGCGCCGCCTGCTGATGCCGGAGGACTGGGAAGGGCATCCGCTGCGCAAAGATTATCCCGTGGAGGGCTACCGATAATGGCTCATCTGACCCCCACGCCCGTGCTCGAACCCGGCCAGGATCGCACCATGATCCTCAACATGGGGCCGCAACATCCTTCCACCCACGGGGTGCTGCGCGTTCTGCTCGAAATCGATGGCGAGACCGTCGTGCGCATCATGCCCGACATCGGCTTCCTGCACACGGGAATCGAGAAGACCTGCGAAGCGAAGTTTTATCAGCAGGTCGTGCCCTTAACCGACCGGATCGACTATCTCTGCCCCATGACGAACAATCTCTGCTACGTGCTGGCGGTGGAGAAGCTGCTGGGGCTGGAGATCCCGCCCAAAGCGCAGTGGATGCGCGTGCTGATGAACGAACTGACGCGCATCAATTCGCACCTGGTCTGGCTGGGTACGCATGCCATGGATATTGGCGCGCTGACCGTCTTCCTGTATTGCTTCCGCGAGCGGGAAGAAATTTTGAAGATGTTCGAGATGATCAGCGGCCAGCGCATGATGAGCTCCTATTTTCGCGTTGGCGGCATTTCGCTCGAGCCTCCGTTGGGCTTTTTCGACCGCGTGAAGCAGTTCGCCGGGTACTTCCCCTCCAAGGTCGATGAGTACGAAAACCTGTTGACCGGAAATCCCATCTGGGGCATGCGAACCAAGGGCGTAGCGCGCATGACCGCAGAGGACGCGATCGCCTTGGGCGCGAGCGGGCCGACCTTGCGGGGCAGCGGTGTCGATATCGACTTGCGCCGCGACATGCCGTATTCGGGCTATGAGAACTTCAAGTTCAATGTCCCCGTCGCGCAGGAAGGCGATGTCTTTGCGCGATACATGTGCCGCGTGAAGGAGCTGCGCGAATCAACCTCGATTGTGAGGCAGGCTCTCGATGGGATGCCGGAGGGCCCAGTCAAGGCGGACGCTCCCGGCATCGTATTGCCCGATCGCGAGAAGATGAAGACGCAGATGGAAGCCCTCATCTATCACTTTAAGATCATTACCGAAGGCTTTGCGGTACCGGCGGGTGAGGTCTATCAGGCCGTAGAGTCGCCGCGCGGCGAAATGGGCTATTACGTGGTCAGCGACGGCACCGCTAAACCCTATCGCGTGCATATGCGCGCCGCGTGCCTGGCAAACCTGCAAACCCTGCCCACCATGTGCGAAGGGGGACTTATCGCCGACGTGGTGGCTGCCATCGGATCGATCGATATTGTGCTGGGAGAAATTGACCGATGAAGAATTGAGTGATTGGGCGATCGGGTCATCGGGTGATTGAAAATCGACTAAAGGAATGGTTGTGAGCCGTCAGCCGGAGCAGCTTCGCAATAGGACTAAAGCATTCGCTTTGCGCGTGATTCGGCTTTACCGCTCGCTGCCGTACAAGACGGATACTCAGGTTCTGGGTAAGCAGTTATTGCGCTGTGGAACGTCTGTGGCTGCAAACTATCGCGCCGTGTGCCGGGCTAGGTCGAAAGCCGAATTTATAGCTAAGATGGGTGTTGTGGTTGAAGAAGCGGACGAGGCAATTCTATGGCTGGAGCTGATGACTGAATCCGGGATTGTTTCGCAGGCAAAGACTGAGGACCTATTGCGAGAGGCGAACGAACTGACGGCGATTTTTGCAGCCTCGCAACGTACGGCGAGGAATGCAGCCTAAGATTTTCAATCGCAAAATCGCCCGATCGCCCAATGACTAAATTCTTATGAAGTTCTCGGAAGAATTCGAGCAGCGCTTCGCGGAGATGGTGACGCACTACCCGACGAGACGGTCGGCGCTGGTGCCGACGCTTCTGTATGCGCAGGATGAAGTTGGCTTCCTGTCGGATGAAGTGATCGCGGAACTGGCCCGCCGCATGGACTTGACCGAATTGGAAGTGCGCAACGTGATCAGCTATTACTCCATGCTGGCCACAAAACCGCGCGGAAGGTTCAACGTGCAGGTTTGCACGAATATCAGCTGCCTGGTTCGAGGCGGGGAAGACATTTTGCATCATTGCGAGAAGAAACTCGGCATCGGCCATAAAGGAACTACGCCGGACGGAATGTTCTCCCTGGAAGAGGTGGAATGCATCGGAGCGTGCAGCTGGGCTCCGGCGGCCCAGGTCAACTATGATTTTCACGAGAACCTGACCACCGACAAGATGGGCAGGATTCTCGACGAGTATAAGAAGAAGGGAACGCAGTAAAGAAATGGAGTAATTGGGAAATTTCGTAATTGAGTAATTGAAAACCGCGGCGGCAAGTGTTGATTCGAAGTCGGTTTTCAATTTCTCAATTACCAAATTACCCGATTACACAATGTCCTAATGGCTGATCTGGTCTCACATCCCGATGAGGTAAGAGTCGTCTCCCGGCGCTTTGGCCAGGGTGCGACCGATCTCGACCGCTATCTGGCGCTCGACGGCTACAAGGCCGTGCAGAAGGCGCTGAGCATGGAATCGGATGCGATCATCAATGAAGTGAAAAATTCGGGATTGCGCGGGCGCGGCGGCGCGGGATTTTCCACCGGCATGAAGTGGTCGTTTGTGCCTAAGCAATCGGCGAAACCCAAATACGTTCTATGTAACGGCGACGAAAGCGAGCCCGGCACCTGCAAGGACCGGCTGATTTTCGAGCACGATCCTCACGCGGTGATCGAGGGCGTGATGATCGCCGCTTTGGCCGTCGGCGCGGCCAGCGGCTATATCTATATCCGCGGCGAATATCGCTATCTTTCGGTGATCATGCAGAAGGCAATTCGCGACGCCTACGCGCGCGGATTTCTGGGCAAGAACATTTTCGGCAGCGGACGCACGCTCGACATCTTCTGGCACGGCGGCGCGGGCGCGTACGAAGTGGGCGAAGAGTCGGCGCTGATGGAATCGCTTGAAGGCAAGCGCGGCATTCCCCGCATCCGGCCGCCGTTTCCGGCGGTCGTCGGATTGTGGGGCGGGCCGACGGTCATCAATAACGCGGAGACTTTAGCCAGCGTCCCGCACATTATTCTGGGCGGCGCCGAGTGGTACGCAGGCATTGGCACGCCGAAAAACGGTGGCACGCGGCTGTTCTGCCTCAGCGGCAACCTGGTCAAGCCCGGCGTCTACGAGCTGCCCATGGGCTACAACCTGAAGAAAATGATCTATGAAGTCGGCGGTGGTGTCCCCAATGGCCGGCGGATCAAGGCGGTGGTTCCGGGCGGTTCTTCAACTCCATGCCTCATGGAAAACGAGATCGACGTGAACATGGATTTTGATTCCGTCGCCAAGGCCGGGTCGATGCTGGGCTCAGGCGGCGTCGTGGTCGTCGATGATCAGCAATGCATCGTGAAATTTGCCCTGCGCACGATGAAGTTCTATCAGCACGAAAGCTGCGGCTGGTGCATTCCATGCCGCGAAGGCACCGACTGGCTGAAGAAAACTCTGATTCGATTTCACGCCGGCGGCGGCCTGAAAAAAGATATCGACAACATGCAGTATCTGGCGGAAAACATGTTGGGGCGGACCTTTTGTCCCCTGGGTGACGCGGCGGCAATGCCGACGATCGCATTCGTCAAGAAATTCCGGCGCGAATTTGAAGACCACCTCGAAGGCAGGCCGTGCCCCTATGAGAAAGAGGGCACGGTCGAGCAGCTGCCGGTGCTGGCTCACTGAGAAAGATTGTGTAATTGGGAAATTTGGTAATTGAGTAATTGGGTGTGGGTGTATGCAGTCGCAACCGGAACAGCTTCGCGATCGCACAAAGGCCTTTGCGCTTTGTGTCATTCGGCTGTTTCGTTCGCTGCCCAATCGAACCGACACGCAGGGGTTGGGAAAGCAATTGCTGCGATGTGGTACCTCAGTCGCCGCCAACTAGCGCGCAGCATGCCGGGCGCGATCGAACGCAGAATTCATCGCACGGATTGCGATTGTGGCCGAAGAGGCAGACGAAGCAGTGTTATGGTTGGAGCTACTAATTGAATCCGGGATCATAAAGTCTGAGATGACGGTCGCTTTGCTGAGGGAAGCCAGGGAACTTGCGGCAATTCTGACAGCATCGAGGCAAACAGCAAAAAGATCAGCGTAAGATTTCAATTGCTCAATCACCAAATTTCTCAATTACTCAATTCGCATGCCTGATGTAAATCTCACTGTCGACGGCAAGAAGGTGACGGCACCCGCCGGAACTCTCCTGATTGAGGCCTGCAAGAGCGTGGGCATCGAAGTCCCGTCTTTTTGTTACTACCCCAACCTCTCCCTGCAGGGCGCTTGCCGCATGTGCCTGGTCAAAATCGAAAAGATGCCCAAGCTGCAGACCGCATGCACCACGGTGGTCGCCGAGGGCATGATCGTGACCAGTGACAGCGCGGAGATCAAGCAGGCCCGCAAGTCCATGCTGGAGCTTCTACTCGGAAACCATCCGCTGGATTGCCCCGTGTGCGACGCCGGCGGCGAGTGCGAATTGCAGGACATGACCTTCACCTACGGCGCCGCAGAATCGAAATTCATGGAGGCCAAGAACCACAAAGACGAGCAGCAGTGGTCTCCGGTGGTGTTCTTCGATCGGCCTCGATGCATTCTCTGTTATCGCTGCGTGCGCGTGTGCGGCGAGGGGATGGATGTCTGGGCTCTGGGCGTGCAGAATCGCGGGGTGAGTTCGATCATCGCGCCCAATAAAGAGGATCATCTCGAATGCGAAGAGTGCGGCATGTGCATCGACATCTGCCCAGTCGGCGCGCTCACCTCCGGCGCCTATCGCTACAAGACGCGCCCCTGGGAAATGAAGCACGTCGGCACGGTCTGCACGCATTGCGGAGACGGCTGCAAAACGACCCTGGGCGTCCGCCGCGCCGATACCGGCATGGAGATCGTTCGCGGAGACAACCGCGACAAGAGCGGAACCAACGGGGATTTTCTCTGCATCAAGGGCCGCTACGCGTTTGACTTTGCGAATCACACCGATCGCCTGACTCGCCCCCTGATTCGACAGAACGGCAAACTGGTCCCCGCGAGTTGGGAAGAGGCGTTTACTCTGATCGGCAAGACCTTCGCGGGGATTCGGGACACGGATGGCGGCCTGGCAATCGGTGTGCTTGGTTCGACGAGAACCACCAACGAAGAAAACTATTTATTGTCGAAATTTGCGCGCACGGTGCTCAAGACCAACAATCTTGATCACCACCGCACGGCTGATTTCTCAGGCCTCGCCGCAGCGGTGCGCGGAAAAGAAAATGCTACGGCCAGCATGGCCGACGTTTTCACCGCCCCTGCAATTCTGCTCATCGGCAACGATCCGACGGAACAGCATCCTCTGCTGGCATGGCAAATCCGCAACAATGTGCGGCTGCATCGCGCCCGGCTTTACGTGGTCAACTCGCGGCCCATCAAGCTGCGCCGCCAGGCGACGGCTTTTATGCAGATCCCGGCCGGCGCCGAGGCGAGGCTCGCTGCTTTCCTGGCCGGTGACGACGACGCCGCAGACCACTTAGGCTCCGGCGATAAACAAAATCTGCTGGCATGGCGGGAAACGCTGCGCGGCGAAAAAGACCTGGTCATCATTTTCGGCGCAGAAATTCAAGGCGCGAGCCTGGCCAGCCTCGCCGACTTTGGCTCGAAACTTTCCGGCGCGAAATTTATCTGCCTCGCCGACTACTCCAACTCGCGCGGCGCCTCCGACATGGGATTGTATCCCGATCTTTTTCCCGGCTATCAGTCCGTGACCGGCGCCAGCGAAGTCCGGGACGAATGGGCCGGCGCCCCTGCAACTCCGGGACTTGATCTGACGTCAATGATTACAGCCGCGACGGCCGGAAAGCTGAAGGCGTTGTACGTGGTCGGATCGAATCCCATCGGTCGTTTAAATCTGGATCCCTTCGTATTTTCGAAGAGCTTTGTTGTGGTGCAGGATATGTTCCTGACCGAAACCGCATTGATGGCCGATGTGGTGCTGCCCGCCGCAAATCTGTATGAGAAATCCGGAAGCGTTACCAACACTTGCGGCGATCTGCAATTGGTGAAAAAAGCGGGCGAGGTAACCGACACCAAGAGTGATTTCGAGATGATCGTTCGCATCGCAGATGCCATGGGTTTCGACGTTCGCAAGCTGGTTCCCTTCGGCGGCGGAGAGCGGGCCGATATGGGGCAATCGCGTGGCGCGCAGTCGGGAGAGGCCGATCGTCACGCCGTGTGGCTGGAAGCCCGGGGCCTGGAGCCCAAGCTGAGCCCGTTCGATCCCATGGCCATTCTGGATGAGATTCAACGACTCGTTCCCGGTTACGACGTTTCCCGAATGAACCTCGTGGCCGGCAATAGTCAGCCGACTTCTTTAGCAAAAGCTGGACCCAGCGCTCAACCTCAACCTGCAACCATTGCCCCAGCCAACGACACGCTGTTTACTTCCGGAACGTTGGGGCGCTACTCCCGCGCACTGCAATCCGTTATCGAGAGCCATGAACTGAAGGACAGCGAAGTTGCGGCCGACTGAAAGAGATTTTGTAATTTTGTAATCGGGTAATTTGCTGTTCCGTTGGATCTGTCACAGGGCGACTGGATCGGCAAAGTTACCAAATTACAAAATTGCCAAATTAAGAATCAGTTGATGCCTCTGCCAATTCACATTTTTATTCTGGTGTCGGTGATCAAGTCCCTGATCATCCTGATCGTATTGCTGACGGCGGTCGCCTACACGGTCTGGCTGGAGCGGAAAGTCGTCGGGCATATGCAGAACCGCTGGGGACCCACGCGGGTCGGGCCTTTTGGCCTTCTGCAACCGGCAGCCGACGGCTTGAAGTTCTTCTTCAAGGAAGACCTCACGCCCCCGCACGTCTACAAGCCGCTATTCATTGCCGCGCCAATGATGGCCGTCATCTTCGCGCTCACGTCCATCTCCGTCATTCCGTTCGGCAACGGTTTCACGTTCGGGCCCATCACCCTGCCCCATTACTTTCCACTGATCCATTTCGAATTGCCTTTTCATTGGGGCGGCTCGGTCATTGGTCCGTACAGCATTCCGTTTCAGATCACGGACGTGAATATCGGCCTGCTGATCATCCTCGGCGTCACATCGTTAGGCGTGTACGGCGTAGCGCTGGCAGGGTGGTCGTCGAATAATAAATACTCGCTGCTCGGCGGCCTGCGCTCCAGCGCGCAAATGGTGAGCTACGAGATCGCGCTCGGCCTTTCGCTGGTCGGTATCCTCATTCAGTCGGGAAGTTTCAGCTTGCGCGAAATTGTCGACGCGCAGGGCGGGCATTTCCTGGGATTTCTGCCGCGCTGGAACATATTTCACGGCCAGTTCATCGGCTTTTTCATCTATCTGATGGCGGCCTACGCCGAGACCAATCGCATTCCATTTGACTTGCCCGAAGCTGAGACCGAGCTGGTAGCGGGCTATCACACCGAATATAGCTCCATGAAGTTCGCCATGTTCTTCATGGCAGAGTACGCGAACATGATCACCGTAGCGTGCCTGGCAACACTGCTGTTTTTCGGAGGATGGCACGGGCCGCTGTTTGGTCCGCCTCTGCTGCAAACCGTGCTGCCGATCTTCTGGTTTGCGGTGAAAATTTTCTGTTTTCTCTTTCTCTACATTTGGGTGCGCGGGACTTTGCCGCGCTTCCGCTACGACCAACTGATGTCATTTGGATGGAAATTCCTGTTGCCGCTGGCCATCGCGAATCTGGTCGCGACCGCGATCGCGGTGGCATGGTAACGAAATAAAGTTAAGTGCGATGACTCTGATCTTATTCTTAGCGTTCGGAGCGGTTTGCGTGGCGGGCGCGGTCAACCTGCTGGCGCAGCGCCATCCGATTAACTCCGCGCTCTCATTGATTGCGGTGATGGCGGCGCTTGCCGGTGAATATCTTTTGCTGGGAGCCGAATTCGTCGCTGCGGTCCAGGTCATTGTCTACGCCGGCGCCATCATGGTTTTGTTTGTATTTGTCATCATGTTGCTCAATGCCGGCGAGGAAGAACTGACCAAGGGCAGCCGCGTCGCAATTCTGCTCGGCGTACCCGGAGTCATTACCGGAGGCCTGCTAACATCCTGGGTCGTTTTGCGGCATTCCGGCACAGAGGCCGTACCGGCCGGCGCTCTTCCCGGTCCTCCTGCGGAAATCGCGCAACTGCTGTTTCACGATTTCCTGCTGCCCTTCGAAGTCACTTCGGTCCTGATCCTGATCGCCATTTTGGGCGCCGTTGTGCTGGCCAGCAAGCCCGACGAGGCAGAACGGAGGTTCGACTAATGGTTCCTCTGTCTTATTACCTGTTGTTAAGCGGAATTTTATTCACCTGCGGCGTCGTCGGTTTTCTCATCAAGCGCAACATCATCACTATCTTCATGTCGATTGAGCTGATGCTCAACGGCGTCAATCTTTCGTTCGTTGCGTTCGCCGCGCACTGGCACGCCCTGGCTGGACAGGTGTTCGTTTTCTTCGTGATGGTGGTCGCAGCGGCGGAAGCCGCAGTGGGCCTGGCCATCATCATTGCGGTCTACCGCACCCGAGAAACTCTGAACGTAGATCAGGTAAATCTGCTGAAACTATGAACCCGATGCTCAATTTATGGCTGATCCCGATCCTGCCGCTGGCGGGAGCGGCGATCAACGGCTTCCTCGGGAAGAAATCGTCGAGGCGTGCCGTGACGACGATTGCGCTCGTCTTTTGCGGCAGCGCTTTCGCCATGGCTTTGTGGGTAGCGATGCGCTTTTCTTCCCTCTCGCTGCCCTACCAGGAATACTTTGCTCATTGGATTCGCTCCGGCAGTTTCACCGTCGACTTTGCCTTTTACCTCGATCAGCTCTCGCTGGTCATGCTGCTCGTAGTCACCGGCGTCGGGTTCCTGATCCACATCTACTCCGTGGGCTACATGTGGGACGACCCCAGCTATTACCGTTTCTTTACCTATCTGAACCTGTTCATGTTCTTCATGCTGACGCTGGTGCTGGCCAATAACTACCTGGTCATGTTCATCGGCTGGGAGGGCGTGGGGCTGGCGTCGTACCTTTTGATCGGCTTCTGGTTCACCAAAGATTCGGCGGCTTCGGCTGGCAAAAAAGCCTTTATCGTCAACCGCGTGGGCGACTTCGGCTTCATGATCGCGCTGTTTCTGCTGATCAAGCATTTTGGTTCGCTCAACTTTTCTCAAGTGTTCGACGCCGTGAAGCCCCTCCCGGTGGAGAGCGCTGGAACGGGTTTGCTCACCATTGTCGGAATTCTCCTGATGGTGGGCGCATGCGGCAAGTCCGCCCAGATTCCCTTGTACGTCTGGCTGCCCGATGCGATGGAGGGCCCAACGCCGGTTTCCGCCCTCATCCACGCCGCCACCATGGTGACGGCGGGCGTGTATATGGTGTCGCGCTCTCACTTGATCTTCGAACGCGCTCCCACCGCTCTGACCGTCGTCGCGATCATAGGAACTCTGACCGCCTTTTTTGCAGCAACCATCGGCATCGCTCAAACCGATATCAAGAAAGTCCTCGCCTACTCAACCGTGTCGCAGCTCGGCTATATGTTCATGGCCTGTGGAGTGGGGGCCTTTTCCGCCGGTATTTTTCACCTGATGACCCATGCCTTTTTCAAAGGCCTGCTGTTCCTTGCCGCGGGATCGGTCATTCACGCGGTGGGCGGCGAGCAGGACATGCGCAAGATGGGCGGCCTGAAATCCTACATCCCGTGGACGTTCCTCACCATGGGCATTGCGACGCTCGCCATCGCCGGCATTCCACCCCTCGCTGGATTTTGGAGCAAAGACGAAATTCTCTGGAAGGCCTACCAGGTAAGCCCGGTGTACTGGGCGATCGGAGTGCTCACTGCTTTCATCACGTCGTTTTATATGTTCCGCCTGCTTTTCATGACTTTTTTTGGCGACTACCGCGGGGCTCACGTCGATGAGCACGGCCGCGCCAGTCACGGAGCGCACGGCCATGGCGGACCGCATGAAAGCCCGTGGGTGATGTTAGCCCCGCTGATGATTCTTGCGCTGCTCTCATTGGTGGGAGGCCTGGTCGGCATCGGAAATCGATTCGAAGACTTCCTGGCGCCAGCCGTTGGGTCAACGGAAGGCGCAGAAGTGGCCAGCCATGCCACAGAGTTGCTCTTGATGGGCATTTCGGTGGCCGCAGCCTTCGCAGGCTGGATTCTGGCTTATGTTCTCTACTGCCAGCGCCCGGAATTGCCGCAGAAAATTGCCGCTCGGCTCGGTTCTTTCTACCAGGCCGTCGTCCACAAATATTATGTCGACGAAATCTATGCGGCGGTCATCGTCAAGCCCCTGATCGATGGCTCTTCACGGATTCTGTGGCAAGGGGTGGACCGCAAGATCATTGATGCAGCCGTGAATGATGCGGGCCATGGGGCAGGACACGTCTCCGACGAAGTGCGGCACATGCAATCCGGCAATCTGCGATCGTACGCGGGTTGGATCGCGGCGGGATTCGCAGTCGTGATCGCCCTCATGCTGTGGATGGGAGCTGGACGATGAACAACGACGCGCTCAGCCCCGTCATTCTCTCGCTGGTCACCTTCGCGCCCATGGCGGGAGCGCTGCTGCTGATGCTCTTGCCGCGGCGGGATCGCGATATCCGGATTTTTGCGCTGGTCATCTCCCTGCTTACGTTTGTCTTGTCGCTGCATCTGCCCGTCTACTTCCGGCGGGGCCGCGAGGGTTTTCAGTTTCTCATCGACAAGCCCTGGATCGCTGCTCCCAACATCCACTACCACATGGGCGTTGACGGCATTTCGTTGTGGCTGGTTGTGCTCACCACGTTCCTCACGCCGCTGTGCGTGCTGATTTCCTGGCGGTCGGTGCATGAGCGAGTCAAGGAATTCTTTATCCTTCTCCTTCTTTTGGAGACGGCCCTCATTGGCGTTTTCACCTCGCTCGATCTGTTCCTCTTCTATTTCTTCTGGGAAGCAACGCTGATTCCCATGGCGCTGCTGATCGGAATTTTCGGCCACGAGCGCAAGGTATACGCCGCCGTGAAGTTCTTCATGTACACGATGATCGCATCCGTATTCATGCTGGCGGCAATTCTGTGGCTCTACGCCCACACCGGCACGTTCGATTTCGTGTACCTGCGCGATCACCTCGCTTCCATTCCCCATTTTGGCGCTGCGGCGCAGTGGCTTTTCCTCGGATTTTTTCTCGCGTTCGCGGTCAAAGTTCCGCTGTTTCCCTTTCACACCTGGTTACCCGATGCCCACGTGGAAGCGCCGACTGCCGGCTCGGTGCTGCTGGCAGGGGTTTTATTGAAGATGGGCACGTACGGCATGCTGCGCTTCAATCTTGGGCTCTTCCCGGATCAGTCGCGGCATAACGCCTGGTGGATCGCGATCCTCGCCCTGATTGGCATCATTTACGGCGCGCTGGTCGCCATGGTGCAGCCGAACATGAAGAAATTGATCGCCTACTCCTCGGTCAGTCATCTCGGCTTTGTCGTGCTCGGCATTTTCAGCTTCACCCAGGCCGGACTGAACGGCGCAATGTTTGTCATGCTGGCGCACGGAATCTCCACCGGCGCTTTGTTCATGCTGGCCGGAGTTTTGCACGAGCGGCGGCACACTTACGAGATCTCGGAGTTCGGTGGGTTAGCGGAACCAATGCCGGCGTACGCGGTGTTATTCCTGGTGATCGCGCTTGCGTCGGCCGGCCTGCCGCTGCTGAATGGATTCGTCGGGGAATTCCTGGTGCTGAGCGGCGCCTTCCAGGCGAAACCGATTTTGGGGATTCTTGGCGCGACCGGCGTGATCTGGAGCGCAGTTTACCTTCTCTGGATGTACCAGCGCGTTTTCTACGGCAAGGTTACGCATGCGGTGAACAACTCCCTCCGCGATCTTTCTGGTCTTGAGAAAACAGCGGTCTGGCCGTGCGCGGTCGTAGCCCTGCTCATGGGCGTGGCGCCGATCCTTTGGCTATCGGCGATCGATCCCGCAGTCCGTGCTGCTCTCACTCCATTCGTGAACGTCGCAAGCAGGATGGTGGGGCAATGATCACGGCTGCGCTTTTCCTCCCGGCGTACTCCCCAGCCCTTCCGCAGCGTGCTGACTACGTACGCGTCCTGCCTGAGATTGTTCTCTCCGTTTTCGGCATGGTTGTGATGGTGATGGAACCTTTGCTCGATGAGCACAAGAGCCAGAAACTTCTCGGCTTTATTGCTCTGCTTGGCGCGCTGGCTGGGCTGGCGGCAACCGGCGTCATGGCACAAAATCCTGGCCTCGCCTTCTGGCAAATGGTGCAGGTCGATGCGTTCAGTGTTTTCTTTCATGTCCTGATCATTGCCATCGCGGCCGTTGTCATTCTCACCTCGTACGAATACATGGCGGTGCAGCGCATCCGCGCCGGCGAATACTACGCACTCATATTGTTTGGCGCCGTTGGCATGGGCCTCATGTCCTCGGCCGTGGAACTGGTCCTGATCTTTATCGCGCTGGAGATTTCGTCGATCTCTTCCTACATCCTGGCAGGGTTTCGGCGGCGCGAAGCCTCAAGTGCGGAATCTTCCCTGAAGTACTTCCTGTTGGGATCTTTCGCAACCGCGTTTTTCCTCTACGGCGTGGCCCTCATGTTTGGGGCAACCGGGTCTACCAACATCGGCCAGATCAGTCACATCCTGCAGCAGGGGCCAGTTCCAATCCTGGCGTACGCTGCGGTCGCGCTGATGTTTGTCGGAATCGGCTTCAAGGTGGCGGCGGCTCCTTTCCATATCTGGACGCCGGATGTCTATGAAGGCGCGCCGGCACCCATCGTCGGTTTCATGTCGACCGCGCCCAAAGCCGCGGCCTTCGCGGTATTGCTGCGCATCGTCTTTGTCATCGACGTGCATGCCCTTTTCTGGATCATCTGGGTTTCGGCGGCGCTCTCCATGACGCTGGGCAACCTCGGGGCGCTGGTGCAGACCAACGTGAAGCGCTTGCTCGCCTATTCTTCGATCGCGCATGCGGGATATTTGCTGGTGGCCTTTGCCGCCTCCCCGCAGATGGGAACTTCGGCAGCCATGTTCTATTCCGCTGCCTATGCCGCAATGAATCTGGGGGCATTCGCCGTGGTCAGCCACTTTGCCAATTCCGGCGAACGCTATGTAACTCTCGAGGACTATGAAGGTCTTGGCCGCAGTTCCCCGCTGTTGGCGGCCACGTTCACCGTGTTCCTGATTTCGCTGATCGGCATCCCCATCACCGGCGGTTTCTTCGCCAAGTTCTACGTGTTCAGCGCCGCAGTGAAGGCAAATCTGATCGGCCTCACCATCATTGGCGTGCTCAACAGCGGCATTGGCGCATATTATTACCTGCGAATTATTGTTGTGATGTATATGCGCGAAGCGCGAAAAGAAGTTCCGGCGACTCCAGTTCCCTTCGCCCTGCGTCTCGCGATTGCTGTGTGCATGCTTGCGACTTTCTATCTGGGCCTCTTTCCCGGTTCCGTTTTGCAGCACACGCAAGACTCAGCTCAGCAACTGACACAATAACCCACATGTTGAGATTCATTGCCGAACGGTTAAGCCGCGGAATGGTACTGCGCCGCAGGCTTCCGCCGGAGTTCGGCAGAGGCGAACTTTTCGTCTCTCCTGACGCCGGCTTGCGCTTCTATCGACGGAACCTCGCCAAAGGCGACGCCATCCTTTTCAAGATGGTCTCGGAACTGGTCAAGCCTGGCGACGTAGTCTGGGATGTCGGCGCCAATGTCGGCCTTTTTTCTTTTGCCTCTGCGAACCGGGCTACCTGCAGCGGGCAAATCGTTTCCATCGAGGCGGACGCCTGGCTGGCCGGTTTGCTGCAACGCTCGTGTGTGCTGGCGGCGCGCCGCGGCGACGCTCCGGTTACGGTGATTCCAGCTGCCGTTTCCGATTCAGTCGGCATTGCGAAGCTCCACATCGCGCAGCGGGCACGCTCCTCGAATTATCTCGAAGGCGCCGGCGGAACTCAGGCCGGCGGCAGCCGCGGCACTGCATCAGTCGTGAGCGTTACGCTCGACTGGCTCCTGGAACGCCTTCCTGCGCCAAGCGTCTTGAAGATCGACGTCGAAGGCATGGAGCATCGCGTGCTCGCCGGGGCGAGCTCGGTGCTGGCGAAGGCGAGGCCGGTGATCTGGTGTGAAGTGGATCCTGTAGACAAGGAGGAAGTTTCCCGCGTCCTTCGCGAACATCGTTACGACCTGTTTTACGCCAACCAACATCCCGCTCAGCGTCAGCCTTTGGCAAGTGCGCCCTGGGAAACTCTTGCCCGTCCGCAACCGTTGGGGCCTGAGGCGGACTTACACGCCGGTCAACCTTCTGCGGCCTGAAATGAGGCGACAAGGAGAGACCGAACTTAGTTTGGGGCGTCGCCTACCAGCGGCACGAACCGAACCGGTTCGCGCAGAGAAACGTGCATCTCACCGTTTACGATGCGAATGAACTGCAGTTGCTGGGATTCATTGGTACCTACCGGAACAATCATCCGCCCCGGATCCTTCAATTGAGCAATCAACGTGCGCGGCAACGAGGAAGCAGCGGCCGACACGAGAATGGCATCGAACGGCGCTTCAGCCGGCAAGCCAAGCGTTCCATCGCCGGTAAAGATGCAGGCGTTCGCGTAACCCAGTTCCGCCAGCACTTGGCGAGCACCGTCAGCCAAGGCGGCATGGCGTTCGATCGAGAAAACCTCGGCACACAACTCGCATAACAGCGCGGTCACATAACCGGAACCGGCGCCTACCTCAAGCACCTTGTCCGACGGCTGAAGCGATAGGGTCTCCAGCATGACGGCGACAATATAAGGCTGGGATATGGTCTGGCCTTCCCCGATCGGCAGCGGATGATCTTCGTAAGCCTGTTCGAGCAAATTCTCCGCCACGAAGCGATGGCGCGGAACTCGCCCCATGGCATCCAGAACGCGAGGGTCGGCGATGCCGCGATCCCGCAACTGCGATTCAACCATGCGCCGCCGAGCGCTCTCCGGATCAAACATGGACCTGGGTCGTCTGGCAAAAGTGTAATTGCAACGGCCGCCGTGCCGACATGGCTTATTTTTTCCGGCGGCGCAACCGCACGTCGAAACTGACCACGCCGTTTTGGTCGCGCGTGCCGACCACCGAGAGGTTGCGGTTTACGTAGTATTCGCCCTGAATGATCTGCTGCGAGCTCTGCGAGACATTGGTCGAATAGGTGAGCGAGAGGTTGTTGGCAAACTCCTGTTCAATGCTGACCTGCGGGCCGCGCGCAGTCGGATTTGTTTCCGTGCTCAGGCCCTGGGGATCAATCTTGATATTGCTCGCGCCGAACAGGCGCTGCAACCGGCTACTGACCGTGGAATTCAAGGCTTCATTGAGAATCGCTTCGGTGGCCTGGTCTGAGAAAGTGCTCTGTCCCGATTGCTCCTGAAGTTGTTCGGACTCCGCGCTGGCGTGGCCCAGCGCCAAAAGCGCGATGATGTCGGACTTGGGCAGCGGCGGCTCCGACCGGTAGTTGAGATTCAGTCCGCGGCTCGGAATCCCCGTGAGCGTCACGTTCAGGTCGTAACTGCGGACGTGGGTGGAAGCTTGCAGGTTCAGTTGCGGTTCGATGGCCACGGGATTGGTAAAGGTGATGTCGCCCCGCTCCAGAGTGAAACGCGTGCCATGGAATGTCGCTTTCCCCTCAAGAATATCGACACGGCCTAGAATTGCGGGGTTGGCGGCGGAGCCGCGCACTCGAAGATCGGCATCCCCCGACAGTCGCCCAATGGCGGTCCGCATCTGAAGCTCGGGCGCGGTTTGCACGTGAATGTCCAGCTTTACGTTATAGAGCGCCGAATTGGCGGGGGTAATCGTCGAGAGGTTGCGGCTTCGCTCCAGGTACGCGCTGAAGTCGAAACCCGGCGTGACCGCCATTTTATTGATACGAATGTCGCCCGAAAGCGTCGAGTCCGCCAACGTTCCAGCCCAATGCAGCTCCGAATCCGCGGTCGAGCTCACGCCCGGCGGGTAGCGGAGGCGTACGTCCTTTCCCGTCGCGGTCACGTTGAAGTTCAACTGCTTTCGGACGAGCGTCGCGTCCCCTTTAAGGTCAATCGTTCCGCCGCCGGTGCGCGCGGTGAGCGAATCGATCTGGAAATGTTCGCGCGTAAACAGCAGCGACCCGTTCAGCTCGGTCAGCCCGCTGGGCAACCCGGCGTAGGAGAGGGAGCCGTTGTGCACCTGGAACCGCCCTTGCGGTAACGGCTCGTGAAACGTACCTCCGATGGTCATGCTCAGCGTGACGACCCCAGTCGAAGTGAATTCAGGATCGAAGCCCGACAGTAGCTTTAGATCGAGCGTGCCGTCGGCAGCCAGGTCGAGATCGTAATCGCCCGACAGCTGGATGGAACCGTGACCGCTTAAGTTACTTCCTTCCCCTTCCAGGTGGAGCTGATGAATCTGGATCGTTTCATCCGCAATCGTGAAACGAACGGGATCCTGGTTGTGCAATTTCACACGCTCCAGTTCCAACGAAACGCTTTCCAGATTGCCGGTAAAAATCCATTGTGCGGGCCGGTTGATTGGCCCTCGCAGGTTTACCGTGCCCGCCACTGCGGAGTGGTCCGTCAGCCGGCCATGGAGGTAGGAGCGCCAAAGCGCATCCAGATCCAGCTGGTTCATCTGGAAGTCAAGATTCGCGAGATAAGCATTTCGCAAATCGACAGTTCCACTGATGGCGACTGAGCCACGCTGAAACGCTGATTGGCCCGTAAGCCGCAGCTGGCTGCCCTGGGTCGTTGCCTGCAGGTCGAGATCGCCGGCAAGCTCATGGTCGAAGGTCAAATTGCGGACGCGCACATTCCCAGCCAATTGAGGATCTTTCGGAGTTCCCGATCCCACGATGTGGAAGTCAGCGCGGCCTTCTACAAGAAAGCTGGGCGTATTGATCTGCGGGAAGCGGGCGAGATCGAAATTGCGGCCCGACAAGTCTGCTACGAAAGAACCGTTGGCAAGTCGATAGGTCGCGCTACCGGTAACCACAGAATCATCATGAAACAGATGCATGTCGCTCAAACTGATTTCACCCGGCGCGATGTGAAATTGCGCATCGAACTGCTGGATCGCCTCTCTGAAAGCGCCGCCGTCGGTGATATGAATCTGCCCGTCGCCGCGCAGGCTGGAAACGGTACCGTTCGCCTGAATAAATAAATCCGTCTTGCCGGAGACGGGAAAGTCATACCCGGCAAACGCCTGGATTTCCGTCAGGTCGGCATTGTGTATGTTCGCCCGCAGATCGAGCGGGCTATCGGCCAAGAAATGCCCGTGCTGCAAAGACGTCGATACGTCAAACTCCGCCACGGTGTCGTCGCGGCGCAAAGTAGCGTTGTGCAGCGCAAAAGAATCGAATGACACCTGCACCGACGCGCTGAGCGAATCCCAGCGAGTCTGTATGGGCTGTGTCCGCGACGTGGCGGGAAGGTTGACCTGAAAATCGTTCACGTTGATCGTCCCGGCAATTTGCGGAGCGGACACCGATCCGCTCATGTTGCCAAGCAGGGTCACGCTGCCATTCAGCGTCACCGGAAACAAAGCCGGTCCGCGCACCGCAGCGATCAGCGGAAGCCAATCCGCCAGGCTGGAAGTGGTCAGGGAAAGACGTAAGGCGGAGTTCTTCGACAGGGTGCCGGACGCCTGCACGCGGCTGGTCGGCGTGTTGACCAAAAACTGGGAAAGGTTGAGGGAATCGTCGGCGAGATTGTAGACGCCGGCCGAATGAGCGCTCACCGGGAGCTGGGAGGGACCATAATGCGCCGGCGCAGTTACATCAAAACCAAACTGAACTTCCGCATCACGCGGGTCGCCTTTCCAGCGCGCTTCCAGTGAACCGGACGCAGCCCCAACCGGATGGAATGCAGGGAACTTGTGCGCTGGAGCGTTCAATGCCGCTGCCACGTCGTCGACCGACAAGTCGTGCAGCCGCAAACTGACCACCGCGCTCTGCGCGAGCAGTGCTTTCGGCTTCGCGGTGGAGTGGGACTTCGCGGCCGAGACCGTCGGAATCTCCATTTCTTTCTTCGTCGCCGCGGAGAGGTGCTGGGCCGGCGCCAGCCAATGCTGGATATCCGTCTCGCCGCTGAAGCTGCCTCCAAAGATGCGGCCTTGGATTTTCGACAGTTTCAGTTCCTGGTCTGTGGCCTCGTACCCTGCCTCGACCGATGCCCGGGTAAAGCCGATCTGATCGCTTTGCCATGCAAGATCGCGCGCGGTCAGCAGACCCTCCGATGCGAACTTGTCGAGCGACCATTCTCCTCGACCCTTCACCTGGAGGCTGCCTCCGCGAAGGTCGGGGCGGCGCGCTACCGAACCGAGTTCACCCAGATCAATCTGGCCTTCGTAGGACCCCTGCAGCTGGGGCCGACGAAAATTTGTGATCTGGCCCTGGGCGCTAAGATGCGAATGTCCCGCATTCCACTGCAGTGAAGGAATCGCTGCATAGTTGGGTTGCAGGCTGAACTGCACCTGGCTCATCCACGCAAATGGCCGGCAATTCGCCAGTTTCGTGTCCACCCAGCCGACGTTCAGGTTCCCGTCATAACGCCCGTGCAGAAACGAGTAGTTCATGGCCAGCGAGCTGTCACGAGCATCAAGATTGACAGGAATTGTCTGGTCATCCCAGAGAATGCGCCCTTGCCGCAACTGAAACTGGTCGATAGAAAGCGCAAAAAGCTTTTCCACCGGGGATTGCCCAGCGACTGCACGCGAGCTGCGCGCCGGAATATTCGTTGTGCCGTCCGGATAAAATGCGACATGGATAACGGGCTGCACCAGGTTCACGTCATAAAAGCCGAATTCGGACCGCAGCAGCAAGGAACTCAGCTTCAGGCGGGCGACGATGCGATCGGCATGTGCCAGTGGGACATCGGACGCCGCTTCGCTGCCATGAATCGTAAGGTTGCGCACGTCGACCTGACCGCGGAATGGCGTCGTGTGAATGCTGCCAATTTCCACGCGGCCGCCGGTGATGCGTTCCAGCTCCGCCACCACGCGCCGGCGCACCAGCGATTGAAACGATTCCGTATTGATATAAACCAGCAGGATCAGCGCGGCCAGGAAAGTGCCGGCGGAAAATAACAACAGGAACTTCCCGCGGCGACGGCGTGGCGCGGGCTGGGCGGGAGATTCGCTCACTGGCTTTGAACGTCCGGGCCGGCAGCCGGCGGCGACACGCCCGGCATTCTCACGTTGCCCTCCGACCGCAGCGTTTGCAGCCAGGATACGAGCAACTCGCTCACTTTCTGCTCCGTCAGCAGCTCGCGAATCTTGGCGGAGACTTCGGCCAGCGGAACTTCGGGCGCGCCCGACTGCTTCAACTTCGGCGCAAATTGGTCGCGATAGTAGGCCTCGATCGATTTGGAATCGATCTGCACCGTGGGCCGAAGACGCGCATCCACCAGTCGCAGGACATCGATTTCCTGGCGCACATGGTCGCTGAGATCTTTTTCGGTAAGGTGGTATTGCGCCAGGAACGACTGCCACGCCTCCGCCGTCGCGATCTCGGGATACCGCTTCCGCGCCTCTTCCACTCGGGCGGAAACCTCGGCAGCCGTTGCGTGAACAAAACTGGACGAATTCATCTGCTCGCGAAGCAATTCCTGATCGATCAGGCGGTCGAGCACCGCCCGCCGTTCTTCCTCGCTGAACTGCTCCAGATTCCGGTTGTTCAGCAACGCTTCATAGCAAAGGCCTTCATCCCAGTCTGATTGCAGGATGATTCGTCCATTGACCGTCGCCACGATCCGATCGATGACTTCCGCCTGGGTGCGGCCCGCCAGGAAGGAGAACGCGAGCAGCGCCAAGGCCGCGAGTAGCGTCGATTTGCCGAGTCTCGTCTTCAAAATGGCTGACCTATGCTGAAGAAAACGTTGAACGGGCGCAGGCGTTGGGTCAGGAAATTGCCCGTCAGATTGCCGTTGGCCACAATGCCCTGGAAATAGGCTGTTGGATTGAGATTGTACCCGAAGTCGAAGCGCAAGGGGCCGATGGGTGTCTTGTATCGCAACCCCATGCCCACCGCGTGCGAAGTGTAATTGTAGCCCGCGTTATTGAAGTACGTGAGGCAACTGCTCACCGGAACGCCGCCGCTTTGCAGGCATTGGGAGGGGCTGGGCTGGTGCCAGCGCAGCAGGCCCCTGACCATGTCATGCCCGGCGGTAAAAACATTGCCCATATCGTGGAAAACCGCAAAACCGAACCCCTCTCCCAAATAGGGCAGGCTGACCGCTGGAAAGCGCAGTTCTTCGCTATTGACGAAGAGGGCGGTGCCTCCCACAGGAAAACCGGAATCAGGGTCGCGGGGTCCCGCTTGATTTAACCCGAACCCGCGATGCGAGTTGCCGCCCCCGGCAAAAAAGACTTCCGGCAGTGGAATTACCGACGTACCCGAGCTGCACGACGTGCTCAGGTTGCTGACCTGGCACGCTCCCGGCGGCAAAACCCGAGTGCCTCCAAATACCTGCTCCAGCCCGATGGTGGTGGAGCGGGCAAAGACGAATTTATGGTCAGGGCGCTTGCCGAAGGCGTAGTAAGTGGAATCTTGCGCAAGGACGCGGCCGTAGTCGGCTTGCGATCCAACGATGCCGGAAGCTGCGAACGCGTCGAGCGTGAAATATTGGCCCTTGGTACTGACCAGAGGATTGTCGCGCTTATCGCTGATAAAGGTGAAGCCCGGGCCTCCCACATGCGCCGGCAGCGAAAGCAGGCTGAACTCGGCAGGGGAAAAATCCGAAGCGAAATTGCTGGCCTTCACGCGCCGGTAGTCGAAACGGTAGGTGATCGAGGTCGAGCGATTGGGAGCAAGCTTGCCGATCTGCTGTCGCAAATCAATTTTGCCCTCCAGCCGCTGCGAGGTAAATGTCGAGACGTCGAGGCTGTTGTCATAAAAGATCGTGTAGTAAAGTTTCAGACGCTCGTTGTCGAAAAGTTTTGGTACCTCGTAGCTGATCAATCCCCGCTGCTGCAGTCGCCCTACGTGAGACTGGAAGGTTAGGGTCTGGTCGCGGCCGCCCACGTTTAGGCGCGTGATGTCGATACCAACTCGCGGGCTCACTCCGGTGTTACCCGCCGGATACTGCGTGCCGGAAGGCAGCCCGGTTTCGAACTCGAGCCCGGCAACATACGTGAAGGTGTAACGTTTGGCCTCCCGCACCTGGATCAGTACGTTCTTTTGCGGGTCGGAACCGTCAGGATTCTGTACGCCCGTATCCACTTCATTGAAAATCCCCAGGTCATAGAGCTTGGTTTGAGTAGAAAGAAGATCCTGCTGGCTGAGCGGGTCGGCCGCAGTCACTTGAATTTCGCGCTGCACGACATAATCGCGAGTGTGCTCCAGCCCGCCCACCATCACCCGGTTGACGAAAAACTGTTCTCCTTCGTGGATGTTAAAGGTCACATCCTCCCGGTTGGTTTGCCCGGCGGAAGGTTGGGTCGTGATTACGAGGTTGGCATTCGAAAATCCGTGATTGAAATAGTAGTTGACGATGTTCTCGCGGTCCGTCGCAAGGCTCTGCTCCGAAAATGGCTGGCCCTCAGCGGTATTCAGCTCCGGCATGCCGTTCAGGGGAACTCGTTCGTTGCCGACAACATGGAAGGCGCCAACCAGCGTCTGCGGGCCTTCGTCAATGCGGATGTGAACTGCAAGCTCGTTCTCGACACCGCGATAATTGTCGTCCACCTTGGTGTCAATCCGGGCCTCGCGAAACCCGTTCGCGACGTACATCGCCTGCAGGGTCGCAACGTCGCTTTTCAACAGCGCGCCGCTGTAACGGCCGTGGGCAAAGAATCCCGAAGGCTGAATCTGCAGGCGCTGCCGGAGCATTTGCCGCGAAAAATATTTGTTGCCGGCAATATCGATCAGCTCGAACTTGTGCAGGGGGCCGGGATTGATCTGATACACGATGTGAACTGCGTCGCCGCTGGTCTCTTTTTGAATTTCTACGGTGGCGTCAAAGTGGCCGCGGCTCTGCAGGTAATCCAGCAGGTTTCGCTTGCCCTCATTCAGCAGATCATCGTCGATGGCATTTTCCTGGTAGATCGGGACCTCTTTCTTGATGACCGCCCGGCTGATGCGGTAGCCCTGCGCGTAGACAACCACAAACGGCCCATCTTCGATGAGATAGGTATAGTCGACGGCATTCGATTCGGGACGGAACTGTTGTGCTGCGATCGAGACCTGGGCAAGAATGCGTTGCCGCTTCTGCAATTTCTTTCGCAGTCGCTGCAGCGAATTTGTAATTCGCGCGGCCGTAACCCGCTCGCCGGAATGCATCGCCGCGATGTCCTGCAGTTCTCCCCCTGAAATGGACGAATGACCCACAATCTTGACTTCCCCGATGTGCGCCGGCTCGCCTGCCTCAACGTGGAAAAAAATGTTGAGCTGCTGCGTGCTCACGTCGGAGGTGCTTTCCGCCGTGACGCGCGCGCGGTAGTAGCCGTTCTCCTGCAGCAATTGCCGGATGTTCTGCAGGGAGCGGTCGAGCTTGTCCAGGGTGTAGAGCTCGCCCAGCTGAAACTTCGATGCGTTCACAATCTGGTTGTAATTGGGCCGAGCAGGATTGCCGTCGACGTCGATCGCCCCGACAAAAAAGTTCAGCGATGTGGTAAAGACCAGCCGCACGCCCGCTCCGGAAGGAAACACTTCTGCCTGGATGTCGGCAAAGCGGCCGGTCGCGAATAGCACGCGGATGCTTTCCCGAACGTTTCCCCGATCTAAGGGCTCGCCCGATTTTTGCGGCAGCATCCGCAATAAACGCTCCGCCTGGGGAACGCCCGGCAGTTCGATGGACTGCACCGGCTCGCCGGCATATCGCAGGATTGAGTTGAGAGCGGTGGGCCCGGTTTGGGGAGGCGAAACCTGCTGCGACGAAACGGACGCGGCTGCGCCTTTGCCGGACAAAAGGCACAAGCACAGCAGCGGCAAAATGCAAAATGGCGCGTACCTCGACAATAGTTCTTTTTCCTCGCCCTGGTTATCTATATTCGTTATCTATATTCGATGCACGCTGTCGTTTTCGTTCGCTGCCCGCAATCGAATGGTTCAGCCCCATATAATAAAGGTTTTACGCCCGGCTTCGATTGACCGGTTTGAGGCAGGCTTGGAAAAGGAAAAGTTCGAAGAACGATACTCGCGCCAAATTCTGGTTCCCGGCATCGGGACCGAAGGCCAGCGAACATTGGCCAGCCGCCGCGTCGCCATCGTGGGCTGCGGCGCTACCGGATCCGCCCTGGCTTCTCTGCTGGCTCGAGCCGGTGTCGGAACACTCCGCGTGATCGATCGAGATTATGTGGAGGCCAGCAACCTGCAGCGCCAGTCTCTGTTCGACGAGAACGACGCAGCGAATTCCCTTCCCAAGGCGGTTGCGGCCGCGCGAAAAATCGCCGGGTTCAACTCCGCCGTCTCGGTCGAGTCGCACGTCGAAGATCTGGTCCCCGGCAACATTCATTCCTTGCTGGAGGGAACGGATCTTATCCTGGACGGAACTGACAACTTCGAAACCCGCTATCTTCTCAACGATTACGCTTTAGAAGCGGGTCGGCCATGGATTTATACGGCCGCTGTGGGCAGCTATGGCGTTACGCTGAATGTGCTGCCTGGCCAGACTGCCTGCCTGGCGTGCATTTTCCCCGATTCGCCGCGCGGCGTCGTGGAGACCTGCGACACTAGCGGCATTCTGAATTCAGCCGTCAACGCGGTGGCGTCCATCGCTGCCACGGAAGCTCTGAAGATGTTGCTCGGCAAGTCGGCAGCAGACCGGGTTCGAAAAACATTGTGGTCTTATGACGTGTGGCGGAATGAACACGCTGAAATCACAGCCGATAAGCCGCGCCCAGAGTGCCGCGCCTGCGGGCAGCGCGATTTCATTCACCTGGCTGGGGAGGGGCGGCCGCATGTCACCATGTGCGGGCGCAATTCCGTGCAGATTCACGAGCGTGCCAGGCCCGTTGACTTTGCCGAGATGCAACGCCGTCTGCAGGCGCACGGGCTGGTGCGACATAACGAATTCGTGCTCAAGTTTTGGCGCGAGCCCTATGAAATGACCTTATTCCCGGACGGCCGCGCCATCATCAAAGGCACCACGGATACAGGCGTCGCTCGCAGCCTCTACGCACGCTTCGTCGGAAGCTGAATTTCCAGACTGAACTTTCCCCTGCACCACCATAGCAATGGCCCATCCTGCTGGTTACCGCGTGTTACCAGCTGTTCATTACGGTCTAGCAATTGTGAGCCGGGCGGGCGAGACGTACGCTTCGGGGTATGCGATTCGCCCTACGCTGCATCCTTGGCTTGCTCACTCTGGTTGCAGCCGCGGCTGCGGGAGACCTTCCCGAAGCTCCCAGCAGCTCTTCTCGCGCAAATATCGTTGAGCCCATCGCCGACCCTGCCTTTGCAGTCACGACGACCGTTTCTTCGCCACTATCACGACATACGCCTGAGCAAAAACTTTTTGACCTGAAGTTCCTGAGCCTTGCCATTGTTTCTACTGGCAGCACTTTCGGAGATTCCTACACAACTCTTTTCGCGCGTGAAAACTGGCTGGCCGGCAAGCAGGGCGTCTGCAACATCGAAACCGAGTCTCCCTACCTGTATGGAACTCACCCCACGGTTGGACGAACTTATGGCGTCGCGGTGGTCAAGAGCGCAGGATCAGTCTTCGCGGCTTACTACCTGCGCAAGCATCGCAGCCGCCTGTGGAGCCTGCCTCTGATTGCCAATTCGGCGATGAGCTTGCAGGGCGTGGGACAAAATCTGAAGAACTGCAACTAGCGCAATCTACGGCGTTCTCGTTCTCACTGCCAGCAGTTCCGTCTCAACCGGAACGCCGCGCGCAACCTTCACCTTCAGTAACGCCTCGAAAGGCTTCAGCTCACCGGCTTTACTGACCGAGAGTTTGGCCAAAAGTTCGGAAACGGTCTTCGGCCGCGAGACAAATTCAACCGCGCCTTCAGTCCCAAATGTTGTCGTCCCGGCCAGGATCATCACCGACCTGTCCGGGTTCAGCCCCGGCATTAACGCGACGATCGCGTAATCTTCCGCCAATGGCGAATTGGACGGGCTGGCCACAACCGTCGCAGGTTCGCCTTGCTTCGGGTGCAAGTTCACGATCGCCAAATCTCCGGCACGCGCTCCAGAGGTAAGACGCTGGAAGACGAAATCCTTGCTGCCGGGAATGTCCAGCAGCGTCAGGTTCTCGGAGGGTGAGCCGACGAAAATCAAGTCGTTGTTCTGGACGTCATCCAGCGAGAACAGGCTTCCTCGTTTTACCCGCACCCGCCTGCGCAATAGCCCGAATACATCATCAAGGTCGTGTACCGCCAAGACCTCGCCCACGCCCGTATAGTGGTCGAAGATGAGGTTGCGGGTGTCGTGGTCGGGGTTGAAATAGCGCAACCCGGTCTCGGGACGGCCCACGAAAGCCGCATTGCTGAAAATGATCCACGGCTCTTGCGCACCAGTAAGAAATGGCGTCCAGAAAATCTGAAATGCCGCAGGCGCAGGTTCTGTTTCGCCGGCCAGTGCCGACTCCCCGGAGCGGTGCGCCCATAACAGCACTGCCAGGGCAGCGATGGTCAGCGCTAAAAGCGACGATGCGACCAGGAAGGCCGTTCGCCATCCGTTAGTCGCTGGCAGCGCGGCGGACTCGCTCGCCGGATGCGCGCCTGCCCCATTTCTCCCAGGTGTCGGACGGTGATGAAAAGAGATTACGTACGTACCTTTGGGAAGCTCCACCACCACGGGGTCGTCGGCGCCCTCGGACGCGTAGTATTCCGTAAGCTTGCTTCGAAGCCGGCCCGCCTGCACTCGGATGGTCGAATCCACCTGGGGATCGAAATCCGCCGGTCGCCCGAATACTTCGGTGGCGATCTGATATTCCTTCAGGGGAGCGCCGGGATGGTCGAGCGCATGGGAAGTGAGGTAGCGCAGCAGCTTACACAACGACTCGGAACCGTGCAAGCCATGGCTGGCGACAATCCGATCCACCTGCCTTACCACTTGATCCCGATCGTTCATAACCCACAACCCACCTGAAACCGATGTTACAACAAAGTAACAAGCGCTCCAAGTCACTGCGACGCAACAACTTGTTTTTGTAACCGTATCAGACCGATTGAAACTTCCTCTGCCGGCGATTTGGGTTTCAGATGCGCGTTACAAATTTTCAAAGGCACACTTTTCTGGAAGAAACCTGTCTCAAAACCTGGATGAAGGCCGCCGTCTCAAAGCCAAATGAGTGGCGGCCGATCGTTGCTGCCCCATTGCCATCTCCCGGACACAAGGAAACGGAATTCTTATGAAAACCACTCTCTCCCTGCTCCTTACCCTCGTTCTTTGCGCGACCTTTACCCTCGGCCAATCCAGCACCGGCACCGTCCAGGGCTCGGTGAAGGACGCCTCCGGTGCCCTGATCCCGGACGCCACGGTGACCATCACAAATTCGAGCACGGGTCGCGTGGTGGAGCTGCACACCAATGGCGATGGCCTGTTCAGCCAGCCTGCTCTCGATCCAGCGCCCTATAAAGTGGAAGTGAAGCATTCGAACTTTAAGGCTGACGTGCGCCAGGTCGTTCTTGAAACCGCGCAGGTTCTGAATCTCGAATTTTCTCTGCAACTTGGCTCTACTTCAGAAACGATCGAGGTGACCGAGGCCACTCCGGTGGTCGACACCACAACCTCGGAAGTCTCCAATGTGGTCGTCGGCCGGCAGATCACGGATTTGCCGCTTAACGGCCGCAACTTCATCGATCTGGCCGCGATGGTGCCCGGCGTCACCCGCGGGCAACCCGGAAACCAGCAGTCCGGCTCCGGCAATCAGGCCGAGACTTTCCGCTACGCCACCAGCGGCGGGGGCGCTCTCTCCGTCAACGGCCTTCGCGTCCAGGCCAACAACTTCCTGTTCGATGGCATCGACAACAACGAGTCGCTGGTCAACACCATCGTCTTTTTCGTGCCGCCGGACGCAATCCAGGAATTCCGCGTCGATACCAACGTGGCTCCGGCCGAGTACGGCCGCGCCGGCGGTGGCGTGGTCAATGCCACCTACAAGTCGGGCACCAACCAGTGGCACGGCACCAGCTTCTACCAGCTTCGCAACAGCGCCGCCGACGCCAGCCCGAACTACTTCAGCCCCACCACCGCTCCTCCGCTATTTCATCGCAACCAGTTCGGAGCCGCTGGCGGCGGTCCGATCATCAAGAACAAGCTGTTCATCTTCGCCGATTATCAGGGCGTCCGCCAGAATCTGCCCTACAATGACGGGCCGATTACCGTTCCCACGCAGCTCGCACGAACCGGCAATTTCTCCGAGTTCCCCTTCCAGCTCTATAAACCCGGTTGCGGCTACCAAGTGGCGACCTGCGCCGTGCCTGGCAACATCTTCACGACCGGAATCATTCCTGCCGGCCAGAACTATTTGAACGCCTTCCCGCTGCCCGACATCAGCGGCACCGACTCGCGTTGCACCCTGGTTTCGGCGAATGGCGACAACGTTTGCCTCGAGAACAACTTCCAGCCGCATCGCTTGCAGCACCAGCGTTATGACGATTTCGATGTCCGCCTCGATTACGTCTTCGGCAGCAAAGACCAGGCGTTCGCGCGCTACAGCTACGGCCAGGATCTCGATATCACCACCTCCCAACTCGCAACCCTTCCTGCCGGGTATGGCTCTGGCTACCAGTTCCAGCACCCACGCAGTTATGTTTTCGGCGAGAACCACGTCTTTGGCGCGAACGTCATCAACGAGCTGCGGCTTGGGTATATCCGCTCGTTCCTTGGCTATCAGCCTCCGTTCAATAGCCTCCCGCTTTCAGCCGACCTCGGAATTCCTAACGCCAACACCAGCACCTTGCTGGGTGGAGGAGCGTTGATCGGCAACAGCGGCAGCCAACTCTCTTATACCGGCGACTACGGCGACTACTATGTCCCCGAGGACACCTACCAGCTCGCCGACAACGTATCGTGGGTGAAAGGGCGGCACACTTTCAAATTTGGTGTGAATCTGATTCGCCGCTACGTCGACTTCTTCAACCCCATTGCCGGAAAAGGCTTCTTCCAAGCAAGTTACAATGCGCCACAGTCCACCGGCTTCGAGCAATCTGACTTGCTGGTCGGTTGGATCAACAACTACCAGGTCGGGCCCGCCAGCGCCATGTTCCACACGCGCAGCTGGGAAAATGGATTTTATGGTCAGGATGATTGGCGGGTCAGCAGCCGCTTAACCCTGAATCTTGGCCTGCGCTACGACCTGTTTACGTGGCCCACGGAAGAAAATAACCGCATGGCGAACTTCAATCCCCAGACCGACACCATCGAAATTGCCGGTCAAAACGGAGTGAACGATGCGGCCGGGCTTCAAACCCCCAAGCACAACTTCGCCCCGCGCGTGGGCTTTGCTTATGATCTGTTCGGAACCCAGAAGACGGTTCTACGCGGCGGTTACGGCATCTTTTACTTCATCGACCGCGAGGGCATCGACAAACAGATGTCGCAGAATGCCCCCTTCGGCGGTAGCGCCTCGTATTCTTACTCCAACGGCATAACGAATGACGGTTTCTTCACTCCTGGGAGCGGCACCCTGCTGACCATCGGCGGTCTGGCAACGCCCCTACCTTCCGGCGCACCCGACGTCGCCAGCATCACACCAGTGGGCTTCCCCAGCAAGACGTCCCTTGCGGGAGTGAGCCTAGTCAACCCGCAGAACGTCAGCCTCACGGCGTGGCTCACTCACGACACCACCTCCAGCGTGCAGGAATGGAATTTCCAGGTTGAGCAGCAGATCGACTCCAAAACTGCCTTCACCCTCGCTTACGTCGGAACTCGCGGTAACCATCTGGCAACGTTTTACGACATCAACCGCGCCTCCTATACCACGGGCATCAATCCTTATCCAGGGTTAGGAACAGTTCCAGTCAACAATACCGAAGGGACTTCGACCTACAACGGCTTGCAGACGCAAATATCGCGCCAGATGTATCGCGGCCTGCTTTTCCACGCCGCGTACACCTGGTCTCACGCCATTGACAATTCGCAGTCGGGATTTGATACCGACTTCCGCTACGGCGGCAATCCGGTCGATTATTTTGACTGGTGGACCCGGGAACGCGCCAATTCCAACCTTGATGTGCGCAACCGCTTCGTCTTCAACGCGCTCTACGAGTTGCCCTTCGGCCGTGGCCGGACCTTCGGCAGCAATTGGAATCGTGGCGTTGACGCCATCCTCGGCGGCTGGGAGTTCAGTCCCATCCTGACTCTCTCCAGCGGATTCCCCTTCGACGTCGTCTGCAACTATTGCAGCAATCCCAGCACTCGCCCGAACCTCATCCTCCCGCTTCGCCAGTTGAATCGCGCGTCGGAGTGGTTCGATATATCGAGCTTTCAGCAATCGATCGGCGCGCCGGGCAACTCTCCCCGGAACCCGTTCACTGGGCCGGGCACCGAAACCATGAACCTGAGCGTTGCGAAAACGTTTGCTGTGACCGAACGTGTCCGCGCCGAACTGCGGGGAGAATTTTTCAATCTCTTCAACACTCCGCAGTTCAGTCAGCCCGACGGAAACATGAACGATGCGCAGCGCAACGCGGCTGGATTCATCACCAACCAGGGCGGTTTCGGAAAAATCACCAGCATCCGCCTCGATAGCCAGCGTGAAATCCAGGCCACCTTCCGGATAAGCTTCTAAGCGCAGCACGGAGAGCAGCGGGATGACTCGCTGCTCTCCATCCCCCATCTCCCATGAGCAGCCACGGCAAACGCCACGCCGCAGTCTTTCTCTTGTCCGCGTTCGTTCTCTGCTCGGTCGCCCGCGCGCAGGCTCCAGGAGTTGCAAGGATCGAGCCCCCCAACTGGTGGATTGGTTTGCCGAACCCCATGCTGCTGCTGACCGGCGAAAATCTGGCGGATGCTCGCATCTCCACCAATACGCCCGGCGTGCGCCTGACCCGCGCCCTCAACGGCCTCCATGGCCGCTACGAGTTCGTTTGGCTGGAAATTACCGGGGCGGCGTCTCCGGGAAATATCGTTCTCGACGTCGCCACCGCTGGCGGGCATCAGCAAGTGAATTTCCCCGTCGACGCTCGCGACCCTGCCGGAGCCGTTGCCGGCGAGGGCGCCGGATTCAATGGCTTCGGTCCCGGCGACGTGATTTATCTGATTATGCCGGACCGCTTTGCCGACGGCGATGCGTCCAATAATTTTCCGGAGAGCGGTGCATACGATCGTCGCGCGCCGCGGAAATATCACGGCGGCGACTTGCGCGGCATTCAGCAGCACCTGCCCTATCTGAAGGACCTCGGCGTAACTGCTCTTTGGATCACGCCTGTGTATCAGAACGACGATCGCACCGGCAACGATTACCACGGCTATGGCGCAACCGATCTTTACTCCGTTGAGCAGCATTTTGGCACGCTGGCCGACTACCGCGCGCTGGTCAAAGCTGCCCACGCGCTCGGGATGAAAGTTTTGCTCGATATCGTTCCCAACCATGTCGGTCCGACGAATGCCTGGGTTGACGATCCGCCTACGAATCGCTGGTTTCACGGAACGCGCCAATCGCACGCCACCAGCGGCGGCCCTTTCGCGCTCGAAACCGATCCGCACGCGCCAGCGTCCGAAACTCGCGACATTCTTGAAGGTTGGTTTGCAGGCATTCTGCCCGATCTGGGCACCGACGATGCTGTCACCGCTCAATATCTTCGCCAGAATGCGCTCTGGTGGGCCGAAACCGGCGCCCTCGACGGCTTTCGGATCGACACTTTCCCCTACGTCGATCGGCCCTTCTGGCACGGCTTTCACGACGATCTGCACAAAACCTACCCCCGGTTTCGCACGGTCGGCGAAGTTTCCAACCCTGACCCGATGGTGACCGCTTTCTTTGTGGGAGGAAAAATGGTTGGCGGCATCGACACGGGCGTCGATACGGTGTTCGATTTCCCGCTCGAAGCCGCGATCCGGAGTGTGATCTTGCACGGCGAACCGGCAACGCGAATCGAAGAAGTTCTCCGCCATGATTGGATGTTCCCGCATCCCGAAAATCTGGTCACGTTCATCGGCAACCACGATCATGCGCGTTTCATGAACGATGCCAATGCGACACCGCAAAAACTGGAACTGGCTTTCTCGCTGCTGCTAACCCTGCGCGGCACCCCGCAAATCTATTACGGCGACGAAATCGCCATGCCGGGCGGCGAGGATCCCGACAACCGCCGCGACTTTCCGGGCGGCTTTCCTGGCGACCCGCGTGACGCCTTTACTGCTGCCGGCCGCTCGCGCGCCGAAGGCGAGGTTTTCGCGCACGTCCACACGCTTCTTCATCTGCGGCAGGGGCATTCCGCCCTTCGCAGTGGAGAACTGGTTCACGTTTTCGGCGATGACTCGCTCTTCGCTTTCATCCGCCGCGATCCATCCGAGCAATTGCTGATCGTCATGAACAACGCAGACCAGTCTCGCTCCCTTGATCTAAAGATTGGCGACACTCCCATCGCCGGCACTCATTCGATTTCAACTTTATTCGGCAGCGACGAGCCGCGTGTGACGGCTGGCCCATCGATTCGAGTTTCTCTGCCTTCACGGTCGTTGAATATTTATCGGTTGCAATGATCCCGGCAATACTTTTAGTTTTCACGCCACGATCGGAGGCGCTTCCTATGAAATTGCTCTTTCATTTTGTTCTTATCGCGATCTTATTCACGAGCTGGAATTTGCCGGCGCAAACTGCGCCGGGCGCGCCCGGTAATGTTCCCACCTGGACGTCGGCCAGCAAAGAAGGCGTAGGAACTGCGACCTCCACCGATTCGCACGTCTGGTTCACTCTCGAAGGCGGCATTCTGACCGAGGTCTATTATCCTCGCCTCGACACCGCCGACGTGCGCTCGCTCGAATTTGCTGTCACCGACGGAAAAACGGTTTGGATCGAATCCAGAGACCTGCGACACTCCATCTCTTCGACCGACGACAACTCGCTTTCTTACCGCCAAACCAGCAGCGATCCGGCCGGACGCTTTCAGCTGACGAAAACCTATGCCACCGACCCGCACCGCGATACGCTCCTGATCGATGTCAACTTTTCGGGCCCTTCAGAATATGCGATCTTCGTTCTCTACAACCCAGCTCTGAATAACTCGGGCCTCGGCATTACTGGCAGCACGATGCAAGACGCGCTGATTGCCGAGAAAAATGGCTTCGCTTCGGCCTTGGTTAGTAGCACCGGCTTTCTGCAACCGAGCTCGGGTTTTGCCGGCGTCAGCGATGGCTATACCGACCTGTTGCTGCATCGCGGCCTCAAGTGGTCGTATGCGCGAGCCGAAAGCGGCAATGTCATCCAGGCTGCAAGGCTCAAAGGCGGCCACTGCACCCTAGCTCTGGCCTTCGGCAAGGATTCCTCAGCCGCGCTCGCGGCGGCCCGCGGCAGCCTGCAAGCCGGATTTCCCGCAATCAGTTTGGACTACAACCAAGGTTGGCACGACTACGCCGCCACTCTCCGCCACGTCGATGCGCGCTACGCGCGCCAGTTTCGCCGCGCCGCCATGACGCTCAAAGCCCACGAAGACAAAATTTTTCGCGGCGCCATGATCGCCTCCATGAGCATTCCGTGGGGATTTGCCGTCAAGTCCGACACCACCGAGGTCGGCGGCTACCACTTGATCTGGGCACGCGATCTGTATGAAGTCGCCACTGCCATGCTCGCCGCAGGCGATCGTTCGGCCGCGGAGCGGGCGCTCGACTATCTTTTCAACGTCCAGCAAAAGCCCGACGGCAGTTTCCCGCAGAACAGCTGGCTCGATGGCAAGCCTTACTGGTTCAAGATTCAGATGGATGAAAACTCTTATCCCATCGTTCTGGCCTGGCAACTCGGAAAGAACGATGACGACACGTGGCAAAAACATGTCCGCCCGGAAGCCGAATTCCTTCTTTCGCATGGGCCCGTCACCGAACAGGAACGCTGGGAAGAAGTTCCCGGCTACTCGCCTTCCACCATCGCTGCCGAGATTGCAGGCCTGGTGTGCGCCTCCGACATTGCGCGCAAAAATAATGCCACCGCCGACGCCGACCGCTACCTGAAAACCGCCGACGACTGGGCGGGCAACGTCGAGAAGTGGATGGTCACCACCTCGGGTCATCTCGGCGGCGAACTTGCCTCACAAGGCTATTATCTGCGGATCGATAACAATACTGACCCCAACGACGGCTATCCGCTGGACACGCGCAACGGCGGCGGCGTATGGGATGAGCGCGATGTCGTCGATGCCGGTTTTCTGGAGCTGGTTCGTCTCGGCATTCGCCCGGCCGATGATGCCAACATTCAGCGTTCGATCAAGATCATCGATCAAACCATCCGCGTGCAGACCCCGAATGGACCGAGCTTCCACCGGTACAATCACGACGGCTATGGAGAGACATTTTTTGGAGGCGCCTGGCAGGGTCAGGGCATCGGCAGGATCTGGCCTATCTTTACCGGGGAACGTGGCGAGTACGAGGTGGCCCGCGGCGGCGATAGCGCCACCTATCTGGAAGCGATGGCCAATTTCGCCAATGCGGGCGGAATGATTCCGGAGCAAGTCTGGGATGAGGCTAATCCCACGGACGCCGGATTCGTTTTCGGAGGCGGCACCGGCAGCGCTACACCACTGGCCTGGAGCATGGCTCAGTTCATCCGTCTGGTGGTCTGCGTCCAGGAAAAACGCATCGTCGAGCAGCCCTCCGTCGTCGCCGATCACTTTCTGAAAAAAAGTGCACCGGCGATGGGGAACGGTTCAGGCGTGCGCTAATCATCCCATCTGCCATCCATCTTCGCTGCAAGATGGAGCCTTGCCATTAAATCCGCGCAAAAGAAAAAGGCGATCTTAAAAGATCGCCTTTCCTCCGATTTCGTTTGCCCTACAGTACCTGTACGTTCTCCGCCTGCCACCCCTTGGGGCCCTTGGTCACGTCGAACTGCACGGTCTGGCCCTCCTGCAGGCTCCGGAAGCCGCCCGCTTGAATCGCCGAAAAATGCACGAAAACATCTTCGCCACTCTGGCGGCTAATGAAGCCATAGCCCTTGGCGTCGTTAAACCACTTCACTGTTCCTTGTTCTGCCATGTTGATAACAATTTCCTTTTCTGTTGATTTACGCTGGAGAGATTCGGGGGTACAAACTGCAGGTACTGGCTGTTAAGGCAAGAGCTGCTTCCGACCGATTCGGTCAACGCACATTTGGATGGTACGCGAAGCTCGCCTAATGTGCAAGGCGATTCGATCTCTGGCAGTGGTGCAGAGTGCCGTTTGAATTTCGTGGCGTCATCGTGGGCGTAGCCTTTTCTCAGGCAGGTCTCTCCCAAAATACCCTCACTGTCGGCCATTCATTTCATCAAGTCCAACTCATGAGTAGCCTTGCGCGATGCGCAACTCTCCACCAGCAAAGCTAAACAGCGTATAATAGTCGTTCTCAACCTCGAAGACACACGCCACCGAGCAGCTTGCGCCTTCGCGATTGAGAGATCGGGAGGCGCCCCTCGGTAGGACCCTCGATCCTGTGGGATCAGGTAAAATCTGCCGCCACTTGCAGTCGCTCTGCACGGTCTTGCGGATTTGGTTTTACAAGACAAAAGGAACCTTAACGAAACACAGGGAATGTTGCGGTGCTGGTGGCACGCAACAATCGCGATCGTGCAAAGGCAGTCGCGCGGATACTTTTATAAACGGAACGTAGCGGTGAGGGACCGGGACGTGGCCGCCTACGAACCAGAATGGGGGAACTTATGCCTAGAGGGCGATCCACTTTTACGAAACGCCAGAAGGAACACACTCGGCAACAGAAGCAGCGGGACAAGGCAGAACGCAGAAGCCAGCGTAAGCAGGAGAAACCGGCGACCGGCAGTATCGACGAAATGGCGGAAATGCGCGAACACGCCGCGGAGCAAGCGGCTCTGTTCAATGTTGGCGCAGAAGAAGAACCGGAGCAGCCTGATCAGATCGGCGAGTGATATCTGTTTCCAATAAGCGGCAGCTTGATCTCGGACAGCGCTCAGAAAACCATCGCGATAACTTCGTAACGGAGGAAAGAGAGTGGCAGAAATTCGGTTGCAAGAAGGCGAGTCTTTAGAGAATGCGCTGCGCCGTTTCAAGCGCAAGGTTCAGTCGGAAGACATCATCAAGGAAGTAAAACGTCATTCCTACTATTTAAAGCCGGGCGAAAAGCGCCGCGTGAAGCAGGCATTGGCGCGAAAGCGTGCGCGGAAAAAGGTCCGCAAGGAAGGTTCCGTCAGCACCGATGCACGCCGGGAGAAGTAAACGAGATTGAATTCGCATTCCCGGAAATGGCGCGTTGCACCGCACCTCTGGTGGACGCGCCGGTTCGGCCCCGCTAACCTTTTCGCCGGTGGCATCGAGCGACGGTCCGCCGCCACACATCAAGGAAAATTCTATGACCCTGGAAGACGCGCGGCGCGTGATTGCCGCCGCCGAGAAGAAAGCCAAAGAAATCGGTCAGCCCATGAATATTGCGGTGGCCGATGAAGGCGGGAATCTGGTTTCCCACGTGCGCATGGATGGAGCTTGGCTGGGAAGTATCGACATCTCCATCAAGAAGGCTTATACATCGCGCGCCTTCGACATCGCTACGAAAGACCTGGCCACGCACTCGCAATCGGGCAGCCAGTTTTTCGGAATCCACGCCTCCAACGACGGAAAAATCATGATCTTCGCCGGGGGCATTCCGCTCAAGCGCGGTGGCAAGGTTGTGGGAGCCATCGGGGTCAGCGGAGGGTCCGGCGATCAGGATCACGCTGTCGCCGAAGCGGGCGCAGCAAGTTTCTAATCACCGCTAAACAAGTGTTGCCAGGCGCCTCACGACGCCTGGCAATCACCGTCTATACGAATACTTCTCCCGGCAAAGCGGTCAAGGTCCGCGACGCCAGAGTGTTTTGCAGGATTTGCCTTGGCGGCGCATCTGCCACCATCTCTACGTTCCTGCGTTCGATTTTCAATTTAAGAACGCGTTCGATCTGCCGCAACTCCAGCACCTCGGCCCCTGCCGCCAGCGTTGAAGCTCGCCCTTCGAGTCCTGCCCTTCCCGTGCGGCCGACTCGGTGGATAAAATCCTCGGCCATTTTGGGCACGTCGTAGTTGATCACGTGCGCCACATCATCCACGTGCAGTCCGCGCGACGCGATATCGGTCGCGACCAGTACCTGGTAGCGGCCTTCCTGGAAGCCATTCAGAGCGCCGTTCCTCTGCGATTGCGATCGATCGCCATGAATCATGGCCGCGGTGAAGCCGTCGCGCATCAACTCCTTCGCCAGCCGCTCTGCGCCGCGCTTGGTCCGCGTGAAGATCAAGGTCTGGCCCTTCTCCGCGTAAAGCAGTTGACGCAGTACGTCGAGCTTCTCTGCCGGCCGCACTTCGTACGCGGTAAGCTGCACGCTCTCGGCCGGTTTAAGCACAGAGCCCAGAGCGACTCGCACTGGATTGTCCATGTACTCGTCCACCAGTCCCGCGACCGACTGCTCCAAGGTGGCCGAAAAACAGAGCGTCTGCCGCTGCCTCGGCAGCACGGCCAGGATGCGCCGGATCGCCGGCAGAAATCCCATGTCCAGCATGCGGTCGGCTTCATCCAGCACAAGCATCTTGACGTGCTGCAGGCTTGCCAGCTTGCGATTCATCAGGTCCTGCAGGCGGCCGGGCGTGGCAATGATCAGCTTCGATCCGGCGCGCAGGCTTTGAATCTGCGCCTTCTCCGAGACGCCGCCGATCACCAGCGAAGCCCGCGGCATGGCATTCGGGCGCAGCTGTTCGTATTGTTCTTCCACCTGCATCGCAAGTTCGCGCGTCGGCAGGAGCACCAACGCCACCGTATGCTTCGCTGGCTCTTGCTGCAAAGTCTCAATCAGCGGGAGGAGAAATGCGAGAGTCTTGCCGGTGCCGGTCTGCGCAGTGCCGATCACGTCGCAGCCTTCCAGCGCTGGCGGAATCGCCCGCTCCTGAATTGGGGTGAGGTTCGTGAATTGTGCAACCGCCAGTCTCTGCTTCAGAGCAGGAGACAAGGGCAGTTCTGAAAATGTGGTCATTCGTATTTGATCTTTCTCGAGGGACAAGTTGTTACATGGGCTCCGGCACACGCCGGAAGTCGAATTGCCGCTCTCGTTGAATTTGAATTTCGCGTAAATCAACGGCGGGCAGGATAGGCGGAGATGAATCTAGTCGAAGAAGGCTGACTACCGCGTGGCAAGCAAACCGTAATTAATAGCGTGATAACAGTATACCAGAGTCAGCCGCAGTCCGCGGTTACCGAGGTCATCGCGCCTTCATAAATTCACGGTTGGGCCGCAGACGCACGCCACGGTGACGTTGTACACGCGCAGAACGCTGGTTGGAGGAGATTCGAGTTCTCCACGATTAGACTCTGCTGGCTAAAAAGAACAGCACCCGAATATTCCGGGTGCCGTTGACCAGCTTCGATTCTTCAGACCTGAAAGCCTTCCATCACTGCGGCTTCTCGTTCTGCTTCGGCTTTTCTTCCTGAGACTTCTTTTCCTCAGGTCTGGGCGTTTGTTGCTGGTGCTCTTTTTGCTGCTGTGCCCGTGGTTCGGACGGAGGCGCTGCCCGCTCGGGTTGCGATCGTTCGCTCGGCGGCGGCGTAAACGCCCGTTGAGAGTGTTCACGGTTCGGCTCAGGCCTATTATTCGGCTGGGCTGCTGGCGCGCGACTGGTTTCCGCCTGTCGTTCCGGTTGAACCGTGGAGGGCCGGTTCGATTCCGGCTTATTCGGCTCCGGATGGTTCGGCCGCGCGATTGGCGCCCGGTTCTCCGGGGGATTGTTCGGCGTGGTTCTAGCAGTGCGAGCGGCATTGTTCTCGGGAAGCCCTGGCGTATTAGCCGGCTGAACGGCAGCGCGCACCGGAGCGACATACGGAGTTCCGGTTGCTTTGGCGTGTACAACGGCGTTGTCGCTGAATGCGCCAGGCTTCGAAGTAGCGGCAACTGTTGGCGTGCCATGATTCACGGAAGCTCGCTGCGTTGGATTCGTCCGCGCGGCCTGCTCATGTTGCGTTTGAGCGGCCACGGGCGGGATATGCCGTTCATGCTCGATGGACTCTTGCTGGTGCGTGGGACGGGCGCTGATCCCACCATTCCCACCGTTGTAACTGACACGGTTGACTGTGGTGTTGTTGATTGTCGTGTTGTAGACGTTGTGAATGTTCGTGACATTTACGTTGTTCACCGAACGGTTGTAGTAGAACTGTCCGTTCTGCCAGCGTCCACCTTGATACCCATCACCGTAGTAGCCATAACCATAGCTGACACCACCGTAGAAGCCTACCTGCTCCCCCCAGTAGCCCTGGTGGAAGGCATATCCGTTGCCGCTCCAGCCCCAATAGGCCGGAGTCCAGAGCAGACCCGGCTCCGGAGCCATGACCCATGTGCCGGGAACCCAAAAGTAACCGTCGTCATCGCCGGCGTAAGCCCAGTAACCAGGCGTCCAGATGTAGCCTTCACCGGGGAGCAGCGGCTGCTCATACACGGGCAACTCTGGCGGAGCGATTGATACGGAGATGCTTTGCGCGAACGCTGCGGCCGAGATGGCGAGCAGCGCGAGCACGAACAAGAGCGCACGAATGGAGCGAGTGATATTCATTGTGATTCCTTTTTTGCCCAACGATCCTTCGCGTGCCCGGTGATGCTGTGCTGCTGCGGGCTGCGCGCAGATGGAGTGGGGATGATTTTCTGGCTAAGACGTACTGAGTACACGTCCCGTTCGCAAGTGATTCTGATAGACACCTTCTGACCTTTGAGAGTTCAAGATTGCTTCATCGCCGGAGCCAGTGTGCGCTCCACCAGTGGCAAATCCGCACTCCCGATGGTTTGCTTTTGAAGCTATTTCCTGTCTTCTTTTGCTTCGGCAATCTTGGCCTGTTGGCCCGCTTCTGAAACGGCTCTCAGGAAGGCATCCGCACTTCGTGGAGTTGCCGCTTTTCCGGAAAGGATGTTCCGAAACATCATGTGCTTGCCATAAATCGCATGAGTAGAGTCGTTATCCTGCTCCACCACGGCACCTTCCAGGGTTAGGCCGGCGAATACGCCCTTGGAGCGCGAGTACGTCAGCATTTCAGTGTTCATCTTCCAGTCGGTTCCAGCGGACGCGTGACGGCCGACTGGGCCCGCCGCAACGGATCCTTCACCAGTGAGTTGGAACTTGCTGGACAGCAGATGCTGCAAGCCTTGTTCGTTCATGACCAACATAACCAGGTCTACGTCTTCGACACCGATCTGCAATCCCCAGCTTCCACCACCCACGGAGACAAATGCGGGGGCACTCCAACCATTCGCCGTGCGGCAGGTAGCCACACCACGTCCATGCTTGCCGCCAAAGACGAACCCGCCCTTGATCAAGTCCGGCACAACTACGATGCATTTTGCATTGCTCAACACTTCTTCGGGGATACCCTTGTCAGGCGTTGCCATGATCGCGTGCAGAACATTCACGGACCTATCCAGGCGGTCCACGGAATCTTCGCGGGCTGAACCCGCAAACGCGTACGTTCCAACCATGGCGATGACGCTCATCAGCAACATTGACAGTGTTTTTTTCATTGAGATTTTTCCTTTAGGCGGCTCGGAACTAAGAGGAGACAACTTCAGATAGCTGACTTAGCTCAGAGACCTGAAAGAGAGAGGAAGCGCTCGTCTCAACAATCATCATCGCTCAGTCTCAAAGCAATAACTGATCTGTATTGCTCAATCCTCAAGCTTGCACAGCTCGCCCCTTTGCAACGGCATCGCAATGTGAGCAATCCTGCACAGAATTGCGCGTGATACTCCGTGAAGGGGATGACGGGGAGTGGTATCACTATCTTCAGACACGTATCGTTTCGTTTGTGATCACTATCGCTCAGTCTCTACGACCCGCTGAAGGCTAAGGTTTAAAAGCGGTCAAATCGTTGCCGCTCTACGGAGGACATAACACATTGAAAACAAGAAACGCTATTGCCATCAGCCTGCTCTTTTTCGTGGCTGTCTGCCTCAACCTTAACGCCCAGGCAGGCGGCGACGTCGCCGACCAGATCAAGCAACTGCAGCAGGAGTCCAGGGATGCACAGATGAAAAACGACGCCTCATGGGCTCAGCAGCATCTGGCGGACGGGTTCGTCGCCGGGAACAGCTGGGGCGATTGGAAAACCAAGGAAGCCTTCATCAAGGATTTGCAGGGCAAGACGAGCAAGTGGAAAAGTGGCGCCATCAGCGACTTGAAGGTGGCGACCTTCGGCGCGAACGCCGCCGTGTCGCATTACACGTTCACCTACGATGCCGAACTCCAGGGCAAGCACCGGGCGCGAACCGTGATCTGCAGCGACACCTGGCTCAATGATTCCGGCACATGGAAAACGGCTTCGACCCACTGCTCGTTGGTAAAGGGGCAATAGCGGAGACAGCGACAACCGAAAGGCTGGCCGCGAGGTCAGCCTTTTCTCGTTCATCGTCGCAAAATGCAGCACTCTGCAGCTGTAGTTGGCTAAAAATCGCGCCCCCTAAAAGAGGTTGTTCCTAGCCCCTCGCGATAATACGGAGCATTCTGCGAAGCGGTCGTGGAGACTGAAGAGTTTTTGGGCGCTGTCGACGAGATATCCCCTGAGTGTCCGATATTGCGTGGGTCGATCGGCTGGATTCGAAAACAGCTCGGGACCACACCGGAGGCGCACCAACTAAGAAATGAACCTGGAGCGGAAGAAACACAAGTGATTGAAAATACTTGGCTGCCCCCCAGGGATTCGAACCCCGATATGCTGATCCAGAGTCAGCTGTCCTGCCGTTGAACGAGGGGGCAGCAATTTCGGTTGGAACCGACCGTTCTGATTTTAAGGGGCAAGCGAAGCGCGGTCAACCGCAACCAGATTGCGGTTCATCACAGCTCCAACTGTAACAGTACCGAGATTGCTTCTGATCGCACACCTCCTTAAGAACCCGAGGACGACATCCTTGCTCGCCTCCTACACCAGACGAGCCATACGTGCTCAGCCTCTCGCTTACCCGCCCGACGCCTCTTCTCTCATTCACTCGTGCGCGGCGTAGAATCACAACAGTCCTGACTTTCCGAGGAGAAGCTCATGCATCCGGTCTCCAATTCCGTTGCCGAACCTTCTGCCGACTATGCCGAGATCGCGCGGCGCGCCCTGGAACCCGACCAATGCGCCCTGCTGGTGATTGATATCCAGGAAAAACTCCTGCCGCCAATTTTCCAGAAGGAACAACTAGTCCGTAACTCGCAGCTGCTGCTTCGTGCGGCCGGCGTGCTGTCCATTCCCGTGCTGGCCAGCACGCAGTACTCGAAGGGCTTGGGCAAGACGGTTCCTGAAATCGCTTCCCTGCTTCCGCAGAGCGAACCGGTCGATAAGGATCGCTTCTCCTGCTTTGGCAGCGACGCTTTTTGCGCGCTGGTGAAGCGGCTTCCCGGCAATCGCAATACGCTGCTGTTATGCGGAATGGAGTCTCACATCTGCGTGGCGCAAACCGCGCTGGCGGCGCTGCGCGAAGGCTACCTTGTTCACGTGGCGTCTGATGCGGTGAGCTCCCGCGCGGAATGGAACTGGAAAATTGGTCTGGAGCGCATGCGAGCCGCGGGCGCCGTCATCTCGTCGACCGAGATGATGATCTACGAGTTGATGCGCTCTTCCTCGTCGCCCGCTTTCAAACAGATGCTGCCGCACCTGAAGGGATGAAATCCGAAGGCCAAGCTACCATCTGCCAAAAAACTGCTTCGACCCTCAGCCGGCTTCCAGCCCCTTCTTTTTCACGCGGACGACCGTGATCTTGGCGAAGCCTTCATCGAAGGCTGGCGCCTTCAACTTCGCGGCCATGCGCCGCATGATGTCTTCCGGCACGACCCGGTCGCGCCGCTGATGCCGATCGATGCACACATCCAGCGGCACATCGAAGAAAACGGCGTGCACCTCGTAACCATAATCTTTGGCCAGCTTGATCCAGTGCTGCCGCTCTTGCGGCGTCAGATTGGTCGCATCCACATAATTCATGGGACGCTTGGCGATCAATCGCGCCTTCAGCATGGATCGCAGATTGGAAAATACCAGGTCCTGGTAACGCTGCTCGCGCACATCGTCAAACAGCAACGATCGCAGCATGTCGCTGGAGAGCGGAACCACGTTGTGGCGCTTAAACCAGGAACTCTTCCCCGATCCGGGGAGGCCAATCGCCAGCACGACGATGCCTTTGGGGGCTCTTTGAGGCGCAGCCGGTACTGCCGGCAATGACGCCGCCGCTTCAGGCTTGGGTACACTCTCTGCCGCGGAATCGGCGAGTTCGGGCTCGGCGGCCGGCTGGAATTCTTCCACCGGCTCGACCGTTCCCGGGGTCGCTGCTTTGGGCGCAAACGCCTGGGCCACCGCCTGTTCCCGGCCGCGCCCGCCGCGCCCGCGGCCTCCGCGGCGCCGCCGTCCTCGCGCTCCTGCTGCAGTTCCAGCTCCGCCGGTTCTCGGCGCATTGCGCTGTGGAACTTCTTTTTCCTCCGCAGGAGCACTCTCTTCACCAGCTGCCATGGTGGGCTCGCGCTCCACTACCGACTGCGGGGCTGCTTCGGCTTCGTCCGGGGCGGAACTGTCAGCATCAAAGTACGCCGGCTGTAGGGGCGGGGCTGCCGGCTGTTCGGAAGTTTCGGCGGGCTTTTTTTTGCGGCGCTGCAAGCGCTCGCGCATCCATTTGCGCATAGAAAGGCTTTTAACACAGTTAGAGGTCAGGATCAATCAAACGTCGCTACACTCGAACCATTCCGGCCAGCCTCACAGGCCAAATCCAGGAGCACGCATGCCTTCCACGCAACCAACCGTGCCAGCCGCCATTCGCGGGCAGAAGTACATTTCTCTGGGAACTTTTCGCAAGAACGGCGCCAAAGTCGCCACGCCAGTCTGGTTTGGCGAAGACGCCGGCAAGCTTTATGTCATGACCCGCAGCGACATGGGCAAGACCAAGCGCATCCGCAACAATTCTCGCGTCACCGTGGCGCCGTGCTCGATTCGCGGGAAAGTTACCGGGCCGGAGTTCCCCGCCGCGGCGCGCATCCTTCCCGCCGAAGAGCACGCGCATGCGCGGCAAACCATCAATCGAAAGTATTGGCTGGCGCGCATCCCGCTGGTCTGGAGCCGCACCGATACTTACTTCGAAATCACTTTTTCCTGAACCATCCGCCGGGGCCAGCCCAAGGTGGGAAGCACCCGTACTTTTGGCGGGCCACATTATTTACGCGCGCTTCCCGCTCCTGCTAACATCAGGGGTTCGATGCTCGGCTCGGAAAGATTCTGAGCCCGCCCTCATACGAGAACGGAGGCATTTATGGCAATCAAAGTTGGCATTAACGGCTTCGGCCGCATTGGCCGCAACGTGCTGCGCACTGCGCTGAAGGATTCCAACCTGGAATTCGTTGCGGTCAACGACCTCACCGATCCCAAAACGCTTGCTCACCTTCTTAAGTACGATTCGATTCTCGGGAACCTGCCAAACAAGATCAGCGCCGGCGCTGATAGCATTTCAATCGACGGCAAGACCATCAAGGTTTTCAAAGAGAAGGACCCCGCAGCTTTGCCCTGGGAATCGGTCGGCGCACAGGTCGTCATCGAATCCACCGGCCGCTTCACCGACGCCAATGAAGCCAAGAAACATTTGCGCGGAACCGTAAAGAAGGTCATCATCTCCGCGCCTGGCAAGAACGAAGACATCACCCTGGTTCTGGGTGTGAATCAGGAAAAGTACGACGCCGCCAAGCACCACATTATCTCCAATGCCTCTTGCACCACCAACTGCCTGGCGCCGGTGGCGAAGGTCATTCAAGACGAATTCAAAATCGTCAGCGGGACCATGACGACGATTCACTCGTACACGAACGACCAGGTCATCCTCGACTTCCCTCACAAGGATTTGCGGCGGGCGCGCGCGGCGGCCATCAACATGATCCCGACTTCGACCGGCGCAGCCAAGGCTTTGAAGCTGGTCATTCCGGAATTGGCAGGCAAGCTGGATGGCTTCGCCATGCGCGTGCCCACTCCCAATGTCTCCGTCGTCGATCTGGTGGCGTGGGTGGAAAAGAAAACGACAAAAGAAGAGGTCAATGCAGCTTTGAAGAAGGCCAGCGAGAGCGGCCCCTTGAAGGGCTACCTCGGCTATGAGGCCGAAGAATTGGTTTCTTCCGACTTCAAGGGTGATTCCCGTTCTTCCATCGTCGATGCGCCCATGACCCTGGTCGTCGGCGGAAACTGCGTGAAAGTCATTTCCTGGTACGACAATGAATGGGGCTATTCCTGCCGCGTGCGGGATCTGATCCATTACATCGCCGGCAAAGGATTGTAGTCAGCGCGGATTGTAATCAGCGTGGTGTGATTGCGTCCCCGGGGCCTCGGTCAGGAAGTGAATCCATTTCCTTGCCGAGGCTCCAGGGATCGCAGGTACTCGCGGCAAGGCTTCGCCAACCGTGCGTGGCGAGCTGTTGAACAAAAATCAAATACCTACGAACGAACCATCGATCGAGGACGAACCAGCCCATGTCCAAGCTTTCTATCCGTGATCTCCCACTCAACGGAAACCGCATTTTCATGCGGGTCGACTTCAATGTCCCTCTCGACGGCGAGGGCCGCGTGCTCGATGACACGCGCATTCGCGAAACCTTGCCTTCCATCGAGTATGCCCTGCGTCATGGCGCGCGCCTGATCCTGGCCTCGCACCTGGGCCGCCCAAAAGGCAAGCCGAATCCAAAGATGAGCCTCAAGCCCGTCGCGGAGCGGCTGCGCATGGTTCTGGATAAAGAGCTGGCGCGCGGCGAAAACGTAGGCTTCTGCCCCGATTGCGTCGGTCCTGAAGCCGAAGAAGTCGCCACGCAACTCGAGAAGGGCCAGACTCTGCTCCTGGAAAATTTGCGCTTCCACGCGGAAGAAGAGGCCAACGACGAAAAATTCGCCCGGCAACTGGCCAATCTCGCCGACTTTTACGTGAATGACGCATTCGGCACGGCGCATCGCGCCCACGCCTCTACCGTCGGCATCACCAAATTCGTGTCCAAGTCTGCTGCCGGCCTGCTCATGGAGAAGGAACTGCAATACTTGGGCAAGGCGCTTGAGCATCCCGAACCGCCATTCATCGCCATTCTGGGCGGAGCGAAAGTCAGCGACAAGATCGGCGTCATCCGCAACCTCATGACCAAGGTCGACTCCCTCATCATCGGCGGAGGCATGGCCTACACTTTCCTTAAAGCGCAGGGACAGGAGATTGGCAAATCGCTGCTGGAAGCCGATAAGGTGGATCTCGCCCGGCAACTTTTGGAGGAAGCCAAACAACGAAAGGTCAACTTCCTGTTGCCGATCGATCACGTGGTTGCCATGAAGCCCGACCCCAACGCCGTGACCCAGCAGATTGGCGAGGGCCAGCCGATTCCCGCCGACCGCATGGCGCTCGACATCGGGCCGAAGACCATCGAGCTGTTTACGGAAGAAATTTCGCGCGCCCGCACCATCGTCTGGAACGGACCCATGGGCGTCTTCGAAGTCCCGGGTTTCTCCCGCGGAACGTTCAAAGTGGCGCAGGCTGTAGCGGATAACGTCGGCGCGATTTCGATTGTGGGCGGCGGCGATACGGTTTCCGCGGCTCACGCCGCGAACGTCGCCGACAAGATCACGCACATTTCCACCGGTGGCGGCGCGTCGCTGGAGTTCCTCGAAGGCAAGAAACTGCCTGGCGTCGAAGCGCTCACGGACAAAAAGTGACGAATCTGGATACGGCCGCGCCCGGTTCCACAATCCGGCTGATCGGCCCCGGCGGCAAGGCCATCGAGTTCTGCGGCCCGGCTGATATCACGCGTGAAACCACGGACGCCATCGTCAACGCCGCCAACTCTTCCCTGCTCGGCGGCGGGGGCGTCGACGGCGCCATCCACCGCGCCGGTGGCGCCGCCATTCTTGCCGAATGCCGCCAGATCGTCGGCAAAATCGGCAGGCTCCCCGCCGGTCAGGCCGTTCTCACCTCGGGCGGCAATCTCCGCGCGAAATTTGTGATTCATACCGTCGGCCCGGTCTATCGTGACGGTGCCAGCGAACAAGCCCAAACGCTGGCCAGCTGCTATCGTGAGTCGATCCGCCTTGCCGATGAGCGCGCCCTTGCCTCATTATCCTTCCCGGCGATTTCCACCGGTGCTTACGGGTATCCGTTGTCCGAGGCGGCTCCGATTGCAATTTCCTCAACCGCCGAAGCTTTGCTTTCGGCAACTCATGTGAGTACGGTTCGCTTCGTGCTGTTTGATGCCTCAACCTTGCGCCAGACAATTCGCGCCGCCAACGAATTACTCGCTACCGGCGCCATCTCTTCGTTCCGACTTGAAAAGGCCTCCTCATGAGAAAGAAGCTGATCGCCGCCAACTGGAAGATGAACAAGAATCCCGACGAAACCCGCGCCTTCCTCCGCGATTTCCTGCCTCTGGTCGCCGGCCACGATCGCGACGAGATCGTCGTCTGCCCGCCTTACACGGATGTGGGCGCGGCCATCGAATCAGCCAAGGGTTCCAACGTCGCCATCGGCGTGCAAAACGTTCACTGGAAGGCTGAAGGTGCGTACACCGGCGAAATCTCTGCCGGCATGTTGCTTTGTCTGGGCGTCACGCACGTCATCATCGGTCACTCCGAACGGCGGCAATATTTTGGCGAGACCGACGACACGGTCAATCTTCGCCTGAAAACCGCCCTCGAAGCCGGGCTGACGCCCATCTGCTGCGTCGGCGAAGTGCTCGAAGAGCGCGAGGCCGGCATGTGTGACGATGTGCTGCGCCGGCAGTGCGTCCGCGCCTTTCATGCGATCTCCGCAAAAAAAGCCGCCAAGCTCGTAGTGGCTTACGAGCCGGTTTGGGCCATCGGCACCGGCAAGACCGCGACCCCCGAAATTGCCGCGCAGGCGCACGCCGTCATTCGCCGCGAGGCCGCCGAGGTCTTCGGCGAAGAATTCGCCGCCCAGCTTCGCATCCTGTACGGAGGTTCCGTGAAGCCGGACAACGCCACAGAATTAATGAGCCAGGAAGAGATCGACGGCGCACTCGTCGGCGGCGCCTCCCTGGATGCAAAATCGTTTGCCGCCATCGTCAAGTACTAGCCCGGCCACCAACCTCGAAGCGGACGTCACCTTTTCACCTGCGGCGTCATCCTGAGCGCAGCCGTTTTTCAGGCGGAGCGAAGCGATCTCATGCTCCACGAGCCTTGCACGGGAGTCGAATTCGCCGCCTCGATGTCGAGAACTTCCCCCTGCCCCACGCATCTGCTAATCTTCCTGTTCGCCGTCTGTCTAAACTGTTTGCATCTCTAGAGAGCGTGGATGACTGAAACCGTGCGTCCCGAACCGAGCCGCTTGTACCGGTGGCTCGTCCTTATTTTTGTCAGCCTGGCGATGTTTGGCAGCTACTACGCCTACGACGCCCTCAGCCCCCTCGCTGACGTGCTTAAGCAGCAACTTGGCTTCTCTGACGTCGACATCGGATTTCTGCAGTTCATGTACAGCTTCCCCAACATTTTCACGGTGGTGATTGGCGGCTTCATCATCGATCGCATGGGCTTGCGAAAAGCCTTGATGATCTTCGCGGTGCTTTCCTTTGTGGGACCGGCCATCACCGCCGCCACCGGCCACCTTGCCCTCATGTCCACCGGGCGCCTGATCTTCGGAATGGGGGCCGAATCGCTGAATGTGGCCGTCACTACCGCGCTGGCGCGTTGGTTCCGGGGCAAGGAGTTGAGTTTTGCCTTCGGCCTGAATCTGACAGCATCCCGCCTGGGCACCTTCGCGGCGCTCAATTCCCCTACCTGGGCGCGCGCGGCTTATTCCAACTGGCGCACGCCTTTCCTGATTGCGGTGGGCATGTCCACCTTCTGCCTGATCGGTGCGGTAATTTATTGGGGCATGGAGGTTTGGGCGGAAAAAAACTACGACCTCGGAAAAGTCTCCACCGACAAGGTCGTCTTCGCCGATTTGTGGAAATTCGGCGCCGGCTACTGGCTGATCGTGGCCTTGTGCGTGGTCTTTTACGCGGCCATCTTCCCCTTCCAGACTTTTGCGGTGAAATTTTTTATCGAGGCGCACGGCACCTCACGCGAGTTCGGGGGCTTTCTCTCCAGCATGCTGACCCTGTTTGCCATGATTGCCACCCCGCTCTTCGGGCTTTTGGTCGACCGCGTGGGTAAGCGGGCGCTATTCATGCTCTTGGGTTCCTCGCTTCTGATTCCGGTTTATCTGATGATGGCCTACACCCACGTGAGCCTCTACGTGCCCATGGCGATGATGGGAATCGCCTTTTCGCTGGTTCCCGCGGTTCTTTGGGCGTCGGTCGCCTACCTGGTCGACCAGGCAAGGATCGGTACGGCCTATGGGCTGATGACCATGCTGCAAAACATCGGTTTCGGGGGATTTAACCTTTTGATTGGATGGTCGAATACCCATTATCACGCCGGGCCGGATAACCCCGCAGGCTACAATCCTGGCATGTGGATTTTCTCGATTCTCGGGTTTTTAGGCATGTTTTTCGCCTTCTGGCTACGCCAGCGCGAGTTAGGTCCGCATAGCCACGGGCTGGAGACGATTACAACCCACACCAAACCAGCGTAATCTCTATTGGTTACCAATTATTGAAGCTTGCGACTCTTCCTCGCCCTTGGGGTTTTAAAGTTAGAGTTCCGGCAAAAGCCAGCAAGCGTTAAAGGACAAAGGCTTTGGGTCGCGAATAGAGGAGATCGGACCGGAGATTTCGGGAATCCAGAGATCGGTAGAAGCGATTTGATTTTGCGGAAATCTGGCCCTCCCCAAAGTTTGAGCAACATCTCGCAAACGATACAACACAAACTACTTAAGCCGCATCCCATTGTGTGCGGCCCGGACCAGCAACTTGACCGAGCCACGACAGCCACATAACACGGAATTCAACGAAGCTGACGCGATTGACCGAGCCAAGCGCGGCGACTCCGATGCCTTCCGCCAGCTTTACGAGAAACATAAGCGGCGTGTGTATTCGTTATGCCTGCGAATGACCGCGAATACGGCTGAAGCGGAAGACCTGGCCCAGGAAGCCTTCTTGCAGCTATACCGCAAGATCGCCACGTTTCGCGGAGAGTCGGCTTTTTCCACCTGGCTGCATCGGCTATCAGTCAACGTGGTCTTGATGCACCTCCGGAAAAAGAGCCTGCCCGTGGTTTCGTTGGAAGAGACGACCCAGGGAGGCGGGGAGGACGACACTCCCAAGAAGGACTTTGGGACCGAAGATGTGGCCTTGACCGGTTCGATTGACCGGCTTCAGTTGCAGAAGGCCGTGGACAGCCTTCCCCCCGGCTATCGCACGATTTTTGTTCTTCACGATATTGAAGGTTACGAGCATAATGAGATCGCCAAGATCGCAGGTTGCTCGATCGGAAACAGCAAGTCACAACTGCATAAAGCCCGCATGAAGCTGCGGGACCTGCTCAAGATGGAAAGAGCCGAAAAGGCCGGGAAATCTCGGGCGAGCTAGACCGCATCACATTATTTGAAAACGGGGGCGCGGGAATGCCGCTTCAAGCGCGGCAGAAGTAGGGAGCTTGTATGGATTGCGTACAGTTGCAGCAGAGCCTGGCGGAAGTGGAAGACGGCAGCAGCCGCGAACAGCAGGCGCACCTGCGAGCCTGCCCCGCTTGCTCCGCCCTGGTTCGCGAATTGCAAATGATCATCTTTGCCGCCGGCGAATTGCAGGAAGCCGACGAGCCCAGCCCCAGAGTCTGGAATACCATCGAAGCCACCCTGCGCCAGGAAGGCTTGATTCGTCCTTCCCGCTCCGTGCATTTCCTGCCCTCTTTCGTAGAACGTTGGGGCGCGGCTCGATGGCTTGTGCCCGCCGCCGCCATGGTGCTGATCGCGGTCGGAATCGTGGTTCATCGCCAGGCCAATCCTGCGCCCGTGGCGCAACAAGCGGCCGTCATTTTGCCCGCCAACAACCTCGGCGGCCTCAACGACGACGACCTGCTGCAGGAAGTTGCGGCCAATTCGCCCGCCCTGCGCGGCCAGTATGAGGAAAATCTTCGCCGCGTGAATGAATCCATCCGCGATGCCCAGGTTCTGGTGGATGAGAGCCCCAATGATTCCGACGCCCGGCGTTCTTTGATGGACGCCTATCATCAGAAATCCATGCTGTTTGAAATGGCGATGGACCGGCCTTTGCCATAATGATTAACTCTGCGATGCTCGGGGAGTTTTCGTATGTTGAGTAAACGGACGGCAAAACTGGTGGCGATCGCTCTGGTCGTGGTGGGAACTCTGATTGCTGAAACCAAGAAAGAGTACCGCTTTACGGTTGGCCCCAAGGCCGGCGTTTCGGTCGTCAATCCTTACGGCTCCATCTCGGTTCGGCCCTCCACCAACAATACCGTCGTAGTGAACGCGGTCCTGCATTCCGACAAGGTCGAGGTCGACAACAGCCAGAACGGCAATCGCGTCGACATCCAATCGCATCTTCTGGCCGGAGCCGATTCCGAATCGGGCAGGGTCGACTATGAAGTGCTAGTGCCCGCCGATGCCAGCATTACTCTGCATTCCAGCACCGGCTCATTGCGCGCCGAGAAGCTTCACGGCGACGTCAGCCTCGAAGGCCCGGGCGCGACCATCGATATTCGCGACGTCTCCGACGCGCACGTGCATGTGAAAACCATGAATGGCGCCGTCAACCTGTACAACATCAAGAACGGCCACGTCGAAGTCGACTCCCTCAGCGGCGACGTCACCCTCAACGGCGTGAACGGTCCCATGGTCCAGGTCGTTTCCACCAGCGGCCGCATCAACTACATCGGCGATTTCGGCAATAGCGGAGAGTACCGCCTCACCAGCCACACCGGCGACATCGAAGCCATGATTCCCGAGTGGACCTCCGCCGACGTCAGTGCCCGCTCCGTCAAGGGCGAAGTTCACGACGATATCCCGCTCCAACCCAAGGAGCACAACTGGTTCCCCGTCGACAAAGGCCGTGCCTTCGCAGGTACCATGGGCCGCGTCGCCATGTCGTCCACCGTAGTCCTGCGTTCCTTCAGTGGTAAAATCCACCTCAGAAAACGATCCGAAAAACAATAGTTAAAGCGAAACGCAAACCGGATGGGCGCAAATCGCGTCCTATCAAGGCCAGGACGCTTCGCGCGGGTGCGCTTTCTGCCGGACGGAACCCTGGCCCGGCTGTGGTCGTGTTTCTGGTCGGATTCATGGGCGCCGGCAAAAGCACCGTCGGCAGGGCCTTGGCCAAGGCGATGGGCTGGCAGTTCGAGGATCTCGACGATCGCATTGAGCGGCGCGAGCGGCAAACGGTCGCTGAGATTTTTCGCAACTCGGGCGAGTCGGGATTCCGGCGCGCCGAGCATGCTGCGCTGCAGGAGATTTTGCTGGAATCGCGAGCGCCTGGCGGCAGAGTGATCGCCCTCGGCGGCGGCGCGTTCGCGCAGCAGAAAAATGTTCGCTTGCTGGCGGCGGCAGAAGCGCTCACGGTTTTTCTGGACGCGTCGAAAGCCGAGTTGTGGCGGCGTTGCTGCGAGCAGGCGGCGGAGCAGAAAATCAATCGCCCGCTGATGAGCAACATGGACGATTTTTGCAAGCTCTACCAACAGCGGCAGCCGCATTACTCGAAAGCTTCACTGACGCAAAGCACGGACAATAAATCGGTCGCGCAAGTCGTGAAAGAAATTATGAAATCTCTGGCCTTGACCAAAAATTTGCCGGGCGAATCGAGCCAGCAGTGAACTGGACCTCACATTTTCGACGCGCCGCGGCCTTCCTCCTGCTTGGCTCAACCTTACTGTCGGCCGCCGACAAGAAAGACAAGCCTAAATCTCCTTCCACGCAAGCCGTGGACTCCGGCTCCTTCGCCGTTTTCGTGAAGGGCCAGCGCGTGGTCACCGAAACGTTCACAGTTGAGCAGGAGAACGGCATCAGCGTGGTGAAATCGCGCCTGCAGGAAACAAATGCCTCCTCGCCCGGCCAAACTTCCGAGATGCAGATGACCGGCGGCGGCGAGCTGGTCCGGTACCAGTGGAATGACGCCAGCGGATCGCTGACGGTGACGCCCAATAACGAGTTTCTGCTGGAGAAAATTACCACCGCCGCGTCGCCCAAGCCCGCCGAGCAACCGTTCCTGATGCCCAACACTTCCGCCATTCTCGATAACAATTTCTTTGTCCAGCGCGAGGTGCTGGCCTGGCGCTACCTGGCGGGAAGCTGCAAGAATGAGAGCGGCAACCTCAAGTGCAAGCCCAGCGACGAATTCGGCGTCCTCATTCCCCAGGACCGCAGCTCCATGCGGGTTCGCATCGAGATGGTGGGGAAGGAAAAAATTAATCTCAAAGGAGTCGACCGCGACTTGCTGCGGCTCAACTTAAAGAGCGAATCGTACTCCTGGGCGCTCTGGCTGGATGACAAGGATCAGTACAAGCTGATGCGAGTCCTGATTCCGGACGATAATACAGAAGTGATACGAGAGTAGTTCGCGACACGATTTTGCATCGGAGCTGACAGGTCATCATGCCGGTGACGGATTCGAGAACCGCGCGCGTCATCCTCACCGCGCTTTTGTTCGCGCTGGGATTGGGCTTTCTTTACGCTGCCCGCCAGACCCTCATCGCTTTCCTGTTCGCCATTTTCTTTGCTTACCTGATCAGCCCGCTCGTCTCTTATCTGGAAAAAGTTTTGCGGGGCCGCCGCCTGCTGGCCATCGCCATCATCTACGCCTGCTTGCTGGGCTTGGTCGTGCTGTTTTTCGTTTCTATGGGCCCGCGAGTGGCGCGCGAAGGCGAGCACCTGGCGCGCTCGCTGCCCGCGCTTCTTACCCAGCTCAGCTCCGGCCAACTCGCCCAGCAACTCGGCGAGCAGCATGGCTGGAACCGCCGCGTCGTCGAGATCATCAGCGACTACATTTCCAGCCACGGCGACGAGATCACCCAGATGGTGCAGCGCATCGGGCTGCGCATCGCCGATGTCGCCAAGGAAGCATGGCTGCTTTTCATCGTGCCCATCCTGTCGGTGTTTTTCCTGAAAGACGGCCGCGCCTTCAGCGAGGTCTTGCTCGACACCGTGCAATCGCGCCCGCAGCGGGAGTTGCTGCACGGAGTCTTGAGCGACCTCAACCAGATGCTGGCGCAGTTCATCCGCGCTCAGCTCATTCTTGGCGCGCTCACCTTCCTCATGTATTCCGCATTCCTCGGCGTGATGAAGTTCCCGAACTACGCCCTGGCGCTGGCTACGCTGGGAGGCATCCTGGAATTTATTCCCGTCGTTGGACCGCTGGTCGCCGCTCTAACCATCGTCGGTGTCGCCCTGCTGCTGGGATTCAAGCACTGGCTCAGCATCGTGATTTTTCTCGGGGTCTGGCGCCTGGTGCAGGATTACATCACTTCTCCGCGCATCATGGGCCGCAGCATGGAACTGCATCCTCTCGCAGCCATCTTCGGCGTGATGGCCGGAGGCGAAGTGGCTGGCATTCTCGGCGTCTTCCTCTCCATCCCGGTCATGGCCAGCCTGCGCATCGTGTTCCGCCGTTGGCGACTGTATAACGAAAAGCGCAAGTTCGGCCCGCTCAACGAATATCTCGTTGGCCAGCGCGAGGAAGTGAAGAAGTAAAGTGAAGAAGTAAAGTTTCAGAGTTTCAGAGTTTCAGAGTTTCAAGGTTTCAAGGTTTCAGAGTTTCAAGGTTGCCGAGCCCTGACGCTCGAGATTCGTTCTATCTTCCTTGGCCTGGTTCCTTGGTTTCGCTTGTTTGCTCACAGTTCCGAAGGGGATGAGATCCCTTCGCTCCGCCGGGAAAAGCAGCTGGGCTCAGGATGACGCCGGCCGATCGTCGCCTCTACGCTCCCACAGCCTTCTCGACTTTCACACTGCGCAGGAAATCGGCGGCGGCTTCGGGTAGCACGGAGTTGATGAACATGCCCGAGCCCAGCTCAAATCCGGCGACGCGCGTCAGGCGCGGGATCACGCTCACGTACCAGTGAAAATGGCGGGCGCCCACGTAGTCGGAGGGGCCGCTGCGAATCGTAAAATTCAGGTCTGGATTCTCGAGGCCCACATAAATCTTTCCCAACAGATGCCGCAGAACCCGCCCCAGATCGGCAATCTCGGCAGTCGTAATATCGCCAAAGGTTGCCATGTGTCGCAGGGGAAAAATGTGGGTGGCAAACGGAGTCGCCGAGGCAAACACTTCCATCGCCACAAACAATTCGCTCTTCAGAACGATTCGCGTCTGATCTTCAATCTCGCGCTCCACCATATGGCAGAACATGCACTCGCCCACGTCGTCATAGTGTCGCAGCGCCTCATGCAGGCGATGCCGCACCTGGTTCGGAATCACCGGCGTTGCGATCAGTTGCGAGTGCGGATGCTGCAGGCTGGCTCCCGCATCGGCGCCGTGATTTTTGAAGATGGTTACATGGCTCACGCGATGGTCCGCGCTCAGCGCGTTGTAGCGCTCTTTGAACACGCCGAGAATCTTGGCCACGTGCACATCGGGCAGCAGCGCCATACACAGCGAGTGGTCCGGGCTGTCGACGATCACTTCGTGATAGCCAAATCCGTCAATTCGACGGCGCAGATGCTGCAGGCTCCGCGCGGGCTGCAACTCGCTGGAGAGTGCGGCAAATTTGTTAGGAATGACGCGCACGCTCCAGCCTTCGCCATTCGACGGCGTGCGCATGATTTCGGGAGGCGTTTTGCCCTCGTTTCCTGGACAGAACGCACAGCTCTCCAGATATGACGGAATGGTTTGCGCTGCGCGGTGCGTGGCCAGCTCCTCGGGCCGCTTGGCGCGCTCGGTGGCAATAATGACCCATTCCTTGGTGAAGAAATTCTGACGCAATTCGGGCATGGCGGCCTCCGTAATCTTCATCGGCCGGGCAAAGGTGCGACTGGAGGCGGGAGGGCGCGTGGAAGTCACACTTTCGATTGGCACCAAGGTACTGTGTCGCGCGCGGCCATCCCTAAAGCTTCCTACTTGCTGTTGTAGAATCTTCTCAACCCTCATATGAAGAAGCTTCCTGTCGGCATTCTTGGCGCTACCGGTGTAGTTGGACAGCGCTTTCTCCAGATGCTCGAGCGCCATCCGTGGTTCGAGGTGGCGTGGCTGGCCGCGTCCGACCGCTCCGAAGGCAAGACGTATTCCGAGGCGGCACGCTGGCGCCTGAAGACTGCGATCCCCGCCCATGTCGGCGCGATGAAGGTGTCGCCGGCCACGCCCCAGGGAGCGCCCAAAATTATTTTTGCGGCGCTCGATGCCGGCATCGCCGCCGAACTGGAGCCTCAGTTCGCCGAAGCGGGCTGCGCGGTGGTTTCGAATTCGAGCGCTCTGCGCATGAAGCCCGATGTGCCGCTGGTCATTCCGGAAGTGAATGCGGACCACATTCAGTTGATCGATTCGCAAGCGTGGCGCAAGCAGAGCGGCGGATTTGTTGTCACTAATCCCAACTGCTCCGCCATCGGGCTGGTGCTTGCGCTGGCCCCGTTACAGCGGCGATTCGGCCTCGAAACCGTCATGGCCGTGACCATGCAGGCGGTCAGCGGCGCGGGCTATCCCGGCGTGGCCTCGCTCGACATTTTGGGCAATGTGATTCCGTACATCCGCAATGAAGAAGAAAAGATGGAAGAGGAAACCCTGAAGCTGCTGGGGCAGCGAAGCGGGAGCACAATCGAACCGGCCAAATTCGGCATGAGTGCGCAATGCAACCGCGTAGCGGTGGAAGATGGGCACACCGAATCCGTGGCCGTGAAGCTGAAGAAAAAAGCGACCGCGGAGGAAATGATTGCGGCCTGGAACGAGTATCGTGCGGAGCCGCAGCAGCTGCAGTTGCCGAGCGCTCCCGAGAGGCCGGTGGTTTACGTGGAAGCCAGCGATCGTCCGCAACCCCGCTTCGACGTGGATATGGGAGCGGGAATGACGACCGTGGTTGGACGGCTGAGGCCGTGCAGCGTGCTCGACTGGAAATTTACCGTGCTCTCGCACAACACGATTCGCGGCGCCGCCGGCGCGGCCTTGCTGAATGCGGAATTGCTTAAGGCCAAGGGATATCTGGGTGGTTCGTAGCCACGAAGCGGTTTTGTAATTTTGACATCGGGTCATGTGGGAATTCCAACAAATCCAATACTTCGCAATTCAATTGCGAAGTTACCCGACTACATTTTCCGTACTTCGATTTGCAAATGCGATGAAATTCGACGCTGACAACCCAAGGCCCCGGCGATGATCGTGATGAAGTTTGGCGGGACCTCGGTGGAGGATGCCCGGGCGATCGAACGAGTCGTGGCCATCGTGAAAGACCGCCTGCCGCAAAAGCCGGTGGTGGTGGTGAGCGCGATGGCGAAGGTGACGGACACGCTGCTTACGATGGCGCGGGCCGCGGGCGCCGGCGAGCGGAAGACGGCGCTGAAGCTGTGCCGCTCACTGCAGGAACGCCACTACAATACCGCCAGCGAACTACTGGGCACGGCGCTTTTCACCGACTTCCATTCCGAACTGGGGCTCGACTTCGAAGGCCTCGACGAGTTGCTGCGCGGCATCGCCGCCGTGGGCGAACTGACGCCGCGCACCACCGATCACGTGGCCGCATTCGGGGAAATGCTCTCCAGCAAAATCGTGGCTGCCGCCTTTGCGGCGAACGGGCTGAAGGGAGCTCACGTCGATTCGCGGGAAGTGGTGGTGACCGACAACAATTTCATGTCGGCGGCGCCGCAACAGGAAGAAACCAACCAGCGGTTGCTGGCGAAGGTGAAGCCGCTGATCGATGCCGGGCAGGTTCCGGTGATGGGCGGCTTTATCGGAGCGAATCGCGCGGGAGTCACCACCACCATCGGCCGCGGCGGCTCGGACTATTCCGCAGCCATCGTCGGCGCGGGGTTGGGCGCCGAGCGCATCGATATCTGGACCGACGTCGACGGCATTCTCACCACCGATCCCCGCATCTGCCCGGGAGCACGGCGGATCAAGGTGATCAGTTTCGACGAGGCGGCGGAGCTGGCCTATTTCGGCGCGAAGGTTCTGCATCCGGCGACGGTGCTGCCTGCAATCCAGAGAAACATTCCGGTTTACGTGCTCAACTCGCGAAATCCGTCGTGCGAAGGAACGAAAATCACGACTCGAGCGCCGCAGGGAAAAAATGTCTTTAAGGCGATCGCGGTCAAGAAGCGGATCACGATCGTGGACGTGGCCGCGCCGCGCATGCTGCTGGCTCACGGATTTTTGCGCGCGATCTTCGAAGCCTTCGACCGGCACAAGGTGGCGGTCGATGTGGTTTCCACATCGGAGGTGAGCGTTTCCTTGACGGTCGACTCAAACCAGGCGATTCCGGCCCTGGCCGCCGACCTGGCGAAGCTGGCGGACGTGAAATATGAAGGACGAAAAGCGATCGTGTGCCTGGTCGGGGAAAACCTGCGAGATAGGCCGGGCATTGCCGCGCTGGTTTTCCGCGAACTTGCCGACAAGAAAATCCGCATGATTTCGCAGGGCGCGTCAGAAATCAATTTGACATTTGTGATCGAAGAAGATGAAGTGCCGGAAGTGATCCAACGCCTGCACGGCACATTTTTTGGCGAGCTGGACCCGGAAGTTTACGCTTAAACATGAGCCGCAAAAGACGCGAAGCGGGGAAGCTTCGCGTCCTTTGCGGCTTTGATTCTCTCGGGCTCGCCTCAACCAGTCGATCAGCCACGGACATTACACGGCCAGCAGGCGCTGGAAGAATGTACGGTAGCGCTGCAAGGCCACGCGCAGATCTTCAGTAGAAACGTTGTCGCCGCGGTCCCACTGCTTTTCCAGCTTGGCGCGCTCTTCTGAAAACACTTCGGCCAGACGCTTCATGGCGGAGGCGACCAGGGTGTCGGCCTGTTCGACGGCCTTGCGCGGCTCATCGACGAAGGCGACCTGCACTTCTTTCCAACGGCTGCGCAGGCCATCGATCTCGCCGCTGGGGAATAACGGTGCGGCCATGTCGTCGCCGCGCGGATCGGCTTCCACGTTGCGCTCGCCGACGTTGCGGTCCAGCGTTGCCCGCTCGGCCATCGTCTTCTCGGCCGCCACCGGCCGAGGGCCGCCGGCAGTTTCGCTGCCCGCCCGCTGGCCTGCAATATCTGCGGTTGTGAGTTCTTCGTTTTCGAATTCCGGCTCGTCTTTTCTCAGCGGTACGGCCATGGTTAAGCTCCTTTTTTCTGGACTGTGCGCTCTTCGAGCAACTCCTGAAATAACGTGCGATAGTGCACCATTGCCTGGCGCAAATCTTCGGTGCTGGCTTTGCCGGCGCCATGACGCAAAGCGATGGCATGGGCGGCGCGGTAATTTTCCACCACCACCGGGTAATCGACAGAAATGTCGGCGGCGCGCTGCTCGAACTCACCAATCGGATATCCCCGCGCGCGCATCACTTCGGTTACAAGGTTTTCGGCCATGGTGACGGCCGCTTGCGGATTGTCGACAAACCGGGCCTGGACCTCTTCCCAACCCTTTTCGAAATGGCCCCGATCAGCTTCCGCGAGGGGACGGATTTTGAACTTTTCCCGGCGTTTTTCGCGGAACTCGAGCACGCCCTCGGCCTTTCGCGGGTCGCCTTCCTGCTTCAATACGCGATCGTATTCCGGGCCGAAACGCTCGCGGAGTTTCTGACTGCGGCGCTTGCGCGACACCAGAAACGCGATCACGGCGACGGCGACGACGGCAACGACCAACACAATCAAGAGTTGTTGATTGTGATCCATGAGTCCTCCCTCCGCGTACGAGAGTCGGATGCGACCTGGGATGGGGATGTTGTTTAGGAAAATTCGCGCCGCGTCCTGCTGAGTAATCCAGCGATCGAGTGCGTCTGTGTCATCAGGTGTTCACTCCAAAGCCGTAGAGAACGCGGCTGAGTTCTGTGAGGTAAGCTGTCTAGAGCCTATGAACTTGCTGATTTTGGGAAGAGGAAAAACGGGATCGCTGGTGGCGGAAGTTGCGGCGGCAGGCCGGCACCATGTTACAGCGGCGGGATCCAAGGAAAATGCCGCCAATGCCGCGCTCGCCGCGGAAAATCTGCAGGACATTGACGCCGTCATCGACTTCACGACTCCGCACGCCGTGTTGGCACATATTGAAGCCTGCGTGCGCGCGGGAAAAAACATGGTGGTCGGCACCACCGGGTGGTATGGGGAACGAGACCGCATCCGCGATCTGGTGGAAAGCCATGGCACGGGATTCGTGTATGCGCCGAATTTCTCGTTGGGCGTGAACCTGTTCCTGGAGCTGGCGCGAACGTCGGCGGCCGCACTCAAGCACGGATACAGCGGGCAGATTTTCGAACGCCACCACGTGCACAAGAAAGATGCGCCCTCCGGCACAGCCATTGCGATGCAGCGCGTCATGCGCGCCGCCAGCGGCGATGCGGAACCGGTGGAAATCACGTCCTTCCGGGAAGGCGAAGTGGTGGGCATGCATGAGATCGTGCTCGAGTCCGCAGCCGACCGCATCTACCTTTGCCACGACGCGAAATCGCGGCGAGGCTTTGCCGAAGGTGCCGTTCGCGCGGCGGAGTGGCTGCATGGCAAAAAGGGTTTTTACGAGTTCCAGGATGTGTGGCGGGACGTGTAGGAGATCCTTCGCTCCGCCTGAACACCGGCTCCGCTCAGGATGACGACTCCTGTAACTCGCCAAACGGCAAATCAGGCTCGTTTCCTCATAGTGCCCGTTCGCGCTATCTTATTCCTATGAACCTTCGTGGTTGCGGGACAGCGCTGGTAACTCCTTTCCGCCAGGATGGGTCCATTGACGACGCCGCATTGCGTCATCTGGTCGACTGGCAAATTGAGTCCGGCATCGATTTTCTGGTTCCCTGCGGCACTACGGGAGAAACGCCGACGCTCAGCCACGATGAATGGCTGTTTGTAATCCGCACGACCGTGGAAGTGGGAGCCGGCCGCGTGCCGATTCTCGCGGGAGCAACATCGAACTCCACGTTGGAAGCGGTCGAGAAAGCGAAGGAAGTCGCCGCGCTGCCCGGAGTCGATGCTATTCTGACGGCGTCTCCTTATTACAACAAGCCAACGCAGGAGGGGCAATACCGTCACTTCAAAGCGATCGCCGAAGCTGTGCCCGACAAGCCGGTCATCCTGTACAACGTCCCCGGGCGCACCGCCGCAAATATCGAACCGGCGACTCTTGCCCGGCTGGCCGAGGTTCCCAACATTGCGGGCGTGAAAGAGGCCAGCGGCAACATGACGCAAATTGCCGAGGCCATTCAAGCGGTGCCGGAGACGTTTCTGGTTTTCTCCGGGGATGACGCCGTTACCCTGCCGGTGATCGCGCTCGGGGGCGTGGGCATCGTTTCGGTTGCGTCGAACGAAATTCCCGGCGAGATGGCGGCGATGACGCGGGCGGCGCTCGACAATGACTGGGAGACAGCGCGCAAGATTCATCGCAAGTACCTGGCGCTGATGCAGGCGAATTTTATCGAGTCGAACCCGCTGCCGGTGAAAGCAGTGCTGGCGATGATGGGCAAGATCGAAGAAAATTACCGGCTGCCGCTGCTGCCTATGCGCCGCGACCTGCGTTCGAAGCTGCAAAAGGTCGCAACCGAAGCGGGATTGATCGCGAAGCCGGCCGCGCCGGCGCACGACGCGGTGGAGTTTTACATCTACGAAAACTGGGCCGCCGGGCCGCACAAAATCGTTTTGCACCGGGGAAACTGCGGGCAGTGCAACCAGGGCAAAGGACGCCCGGCCGGGCACGACGCCAACCACGCGCGCTGGCACGGTCCCTATGCGACGCTGGCGCAGGGCCGCGAAATCGCACATGGAATGACCGGCATTCTGATTCGCAGCGAATGCAAGTGCGTGTAGTGCGGCCTCGGACTGTCAGACCTCAGACGTAAGACCTGGGACCTCGATCCTTTATACTGCCCCTGCATGGCATCGCTGCAATCTTCCATCGAACGCCTTTTCGCGCAAGGGGACGCAGAACGGAATCCCGATGCATGGCCCGTTTTTTTGGAATTCCGCGATGCGCTGACGCAAGGCAAGATTCGCGCCGCCGAGAAAGGAATCGATCCGGCAAATCCCGGCAAATGGGTGGTCCACGCGTGGGTGAAGCAGGGCATTCTGCTGGGATTTCGGCTGGGCGAACTGGTCGAGAGCGGCTGTACCGCGCTCACTTTTGTGGACAAAGGGACCTTTCCAGCGCGAAAGTTTTCGATTGCCGACAAGGTGCGCGTCGTGCCCGGAGGCTCTTCGGTGCGACTCGGTGCTTACGTTGCGCCCTCGGTGATCTGCATGCCTCCGATGTTCGTCAACGTTGGAGCCTATGTGGACGAAGGCACGATGGTGGATTCGCATGCGCTGGTTGGGTCGTGCGCACAGGTGGGCAAGCGCGTGCACCTGAGCGCCGCCGCGCAGGTGGGCGGCGTGCTCGAACCGGTGAACGCCGCGCCGGTGATCATCGAAGATGATGTGCTGGTCGGGGGCAATTGCGGAATCTATGAAGGAACGCTGGTGCGCGCGCGCGCGGTGCTGGGAGCGGGAACAATTCTGACGCGCTCCACGCCGCTGTACGATCTGGTGCGCGAGAAAGTTTATCGCGGAACGGCGGACTCACCGCTGGAAGTGCCGGAAGGCGCCGTGGTGGTGCCGGGATCGCGCGCCGTGAAGAAAGGCGCAGCGGCAGAATTGGGCATCTCTTTATACACGCCGGTGATCGTGAAGTACCGCGACGAGAAAACCGACAAGGGGATCGAACTGGAAGATTGGCTGCGATAAGTCGAGCGTGCCGCCGGCTCAGTACGCCGCAGGTTTACCCAACTCTCACCAGAAGCGAATTCGCACCATCCAGCCTGACTTGAACATGCCCCAGCGCGCGGATGACGGCGTCGGCGGCCTGCAGCCTTGAGGCGCCGTAGGTGCTGGTCAGAGCGAGCACCTTCATTCCACCGGCGTGGGCCGACTGAATTCCGGCCGGCGCATCTTCGATCACCAGGCATTCCGCCGGCTTCACGCCAAGCCGTTCCGCCCCCTTCAAATACGGCTCCGGATCGGGCTTTCCGTTCGCAACCTCTTCGGCGGTGACCAGAACGTTGGGCGCCGGGATCCCGGCCAATTCCAGGCGGGCGCTGGCAAGCATTCGCGTGCCCGAGGTCACCACGCCCCAGCGCGAAGCGGGGATCGATTTGACCAAGTCGACCGCGCCGGGCATGACGACGACGCCATCGTGATCGTCGGACTCGCGTTTTTCCAGACGCCGCATCTCAGCCTCAGCGTCCATGTGCGGCGCAACCATGCGGATGACTTCGACGGTACGGACGCCATGGGCCACGGCAACAACTTTCTCCTCGTCGATTCCCTGCTCCCGCGCCCAGATGCGCCACTGGCGCCCGACACTGCGCGTGGAATCGACCAGCACCCCGTCCAGATCAAAAAGAATTGCCGAGCAGGAAAAAGTGAGCATGAATCGATTTTAACCACTCAGGCACAGAGATACGGAGAATGCGCGATTAAAATGTCATGCGCCCCGGGTGTGCGAGGCACTATTGCTGTGGTGAGAAACCGGAGAAGAGCGTTCAACTGCCGCTGGGCGGCAGGATCATTTGCTGCTGAAGCGCGGCCTGATGAGCGCGACGCAATTCAAGATGCCGGTTGCGAAAGTGAGTTTTGGCGCGCTCGCCCCAGGCGCGCACAAACCAATAATTCAATCCCGCTCCGATGGCCGAACTGACCAGCGGGATCATGCGCCCGGCCCATTTTTCCACGACCTCGACGCTGGCGCGCGCGGCGATGCGCTGGATCACTCGCGGAACGAATTTATTGACCACCTCTTTTTCGAGAAGTTCGCGGCTGATGTCCACGCCGGCCGCGCTGGCAGCGGCGATCCACAGCTCGGCAATCTCACCGTCGGTGTTGAAGGGAAATCCATAGACGAGGCTGAGCTTCTGGACCGTGCGCATGGTGATGGCGGAAAGAATGCCGAGGTCGGGAACGATGGTGATGAGGCCGCCCATGCCAAAGCCCGCGCCCTCGGCGGCAGCCATGCGCATGCCGCTGCGGATGACGTCCTCGGCCACGGAATCGATTTCGCCGATGTCCAACGAATAGACGCCGTGATAGCCGCTGATGGGCATGCGATAGGCGGTGCGCAATTGGATGAGAAATTTCTCGGGATCCACCTGCACGGTGGAGTAAGCGCGCGTCAACCCTTTTACCAGCCCCCTCTCCACTCGCTGCCGGAACCACGATTTGCCATGCTCGGCCATCTTCATCACCTTAACGCAGGGCTCAGAAGAAAACCATAAGGAGGAAGCAGTAGCGCTGGCTTGGGGCGCAGGGATGGCTAGAGCGTTTGGGGAGGCTTTAGCCGGGCGGCGAAGCCTCGGGCACAGAAATCTCCCACGCGGCGAACCCGGAAGCGGGAGATCCCGCTATGCGGCTCAGGGCAGGCTCTCCGCTCCGCCAGAAAAACGGCTCCCCCCAGGAGACGTCCGGCAAAGGGAATCAGTGCTGAATTTCAAACTGCACCGCTACCGTTCGCTGCTTTCCATGTGGTGGCGGGGGCTGATCGTGCTAGCATCATCCTTACTCCATGCCCACTGGGAAGCTGCACCTTATTCCGCTCGGCGGCCTCGGCGAATTCGGCATGAATTGCCTCGCCATGCGCTGGGGCGATGACATTATTGTGATCGACGCCGGCCTCATGTTTCCTGAGGCCGAATTGCTGGGCGTCGATATCGTCGTCCCCGACATTTCGTATCTCACCGAAAATCGCGGCAAGGTTCGCGGCATTATCCTCACGCACGGGCACGAAGACCACATTGGCGGCCTGCCGTGGATTCTCTCGGAACTGAACGTTCCGGTATGGGGGACGGAGTTCACGCTCTCGTACGTCGAGGACAAACTCGACGAGCATGGCTTGCTCGACAACGCCGACCTGCGCGAGATCAAGGCGGGGGAACGCTTCCAGGTCGGCAGCTTCACGGTTCATCCCATCCGCGTGACGCACAGCCTGGTGGATTGCGTGGCGCTGGCGGTCCACACTCCGCTGGGCGTCGTGATTCATACCGGCGATTTCAAAGTCGACCCCACGCCCACCGACAATCACCTTTTCGATCTGCATGCGTTTGCAGAATACGGCACGCACGGGGTGCTGGCGCTGCTGCAGGATTCCACCAACGTGGAGCGCAAAGGATACACGCCCAGCGAGAGAGCGGTGCGGCGCAAATTCGACGAGATTTTCGCGCACACGCGGCGGCGGCTGTTCATTTCGTGTTTTTCATCGTCCATTCACCGCATCAAGCTGGCGGTCGATCTGGCTCACCAGCACGGGCGGAAAGTGTCATTCATCGGCCGCTCCATGAACAACTCGGCGGAGATTGCCGAGGACCTGGGCTACCTCGAAATCCCTGAAGGGCTGGTGGTGAATCCGGGCGAGATGAAAAATTTCGCGCCGGAAAAAGTCTGCGTGCTGATCAGCGGCACGCAGGGCGAGCCGATGTCCGCGTTGTCGCGCGCGGCGGTCGACAATCACAAGCACGCCAAGATCGAAAAAGGCGACACCGTGGTTTTGTCCTCGCGCATCATTCCCGGCAACGAAAAGACGATTTACCGCATGATTGACCACCTCTTCCGGCGGGAGGCGCACGTCATTTACGAAGACGGGACTTCGCCGCCGGTGCACGTTAGCGGGCATGCCAGCCAGGAAGAACTGAAGCTCATCATCAATCTGGTGCGGCCACGCTATTTCATTCCCATTCACGGCGAATACCGGCAATTGAAGTTGCACGCGGAAATGGCCTCCGCGATGCACACGGCGGTCGGCAAGGTCATGCTGATCGAAAGCGGCGATGTGCTTGAGTTTGACGAACTGGGCGCGCGCAAGACCGGGCGGGTGAACGTGGGCCGGGTTTGCATCGACTCGGGCAACCGCACCGACGTGGTGGAAGACCTGATCATCAAGGACCGGCGCCATCTGAGCGAAGACGGCATCGTGCTTCCTATCATCGCCATCAACAAGCTCTCGGGGCGAGTCGAGACCACGCCCGAAATCGTGACTCGCGGCTTCAATCCCGGCGACAACGGGCTCATGGAAGGCGCCAAGCGCATCGTGGAAGACACGCTCGCTTTCTCCAGTGAAGAAGAAAAAGCCGACTACGGCGTGATCAAGGAAAAGATCCGCGCCGACCTCAAGCGCTATATTTCGAAGCAGACCCAACGACGTCCGCTGATCATGCCCGTAATCCTCGAAATCTGAGCCGAAGTGGTTGCTTGGGGGCGGGATGACGCTGGAGCAAACCAGTTTCCACCGTCTTAGCGTGGGCTAATTTCCCGCCCTTATTCGGCCCCATACCCAATAAACACTTTGTTCTGTGGCAGTTGCCGTTCTGCTCGGGATCAGCACTTCCGCTTCCCGCGATCCCGGTGTGATCTAGCTCACACGGTCGCGTGACTGTTGTCATGGTAGCCGGTTTCATTTGGGCGCAGACTGAAAGCCGATTCTGGAGAGCGTCTATGGCAAAGGATGAGCGCAACCTTCTGGATGTTTTAAAGTTTGAGCTGAACTTTCTGGAAGAAGGCGGGTACGGACGCCTTCCGCGAGAGGCATGGCGCGCTCGGCTCGTGTTCCTGGACTCTCCCAGCTGTATCAACTTCAACTCCAAAGATCGCTCTCCGTGCTGCGAATGCGGCCTGATGCCCCTGGTTCCTGAGAAGGCGCGCGAGGAACAGACCCCGTGCGAGCACATTCCCCTCAATGCCCATGGAGACACGCTCGACTCGCTGTACCGCACGGCCACCCAGCAGGAGATTGAAGACGTCTTACGGGGTTGGCTGAAGGCAACGATCCAGCGACTGGAAGCCGAGGGAGCGCACTCGCCAGCCGCCGTATCTCCCCGGTAAGAGCTCGCTAGCCTGCTGATCTGGATTCTCGTAACCTGCACGGGGTAAGGGCTTATTACTCCCAGGTACTCGTCTGTTGTGACCTCGAGGGTGCTCACCGGGTGACTCTCATCACTTTCGCCTGTGATAAGAGGCATTGTTTCACTAGACTCTGGGTGGATAAACTCGGCTGTTGGCTGATGAGATTTTCAACAGACCAACGGTAATCGCGAATCCACGGAGCGTGAAATGATGAAAAAAGTAACTGTTCGGATGTTAGCCCTTCTCGCCGCCCTGGCTTGTGTGCTGGTTGTTCCTCTTTCGGCGCAGGATTCTGCCTCACTCTTTAAGTCCAAGTGCGCAGGCTGCCACGGCGCCGACGGAACCGGCTCGGCCACGGGAAAAAAGATGGGCGCGCACGACTTCACCAGCGCCGACGTGCAGAAGATGTCCGATGCCGAATTGTCTGACATCATCACCAACGGCAAAAACAAGATGCCCAAGTACGCATCGCTCAAGCCGGAAGAAGTGAAAGGGCTGGTGGCGTACATCCGTACCCTGAAGAAATAGTCCAGAAGTTGAGCAAACTGGCTGTGCGGGCAGCGGATTAACGCTGCCCTGGTTTGAGGTGTGCCCGCGAGGGCGAAGCAGGTAAAAGGAAGCGCCACTTTCACATGACTCTGCGCCAGCAAATCTACGAGTGGTTACAACCGGTCTATTACCTCGGACAGAATTCTTTAACGATTGCGGGCACGATCATCACGACCAGTGCGGCACTCACTACCATTGCCTTCTGGTTTTACGACTTTCTCCTTCCGGGCCCACCGCATCCTTACATCGGGCTGCTGGTTTTCCTGATTCTTCCTGGAATCTTCGTCCTGGGGCTGGTGCTGATTCCCATCGGAATCTGGGTCCGGCGAAAGCGACTGCGCGATGCGGGAACCCTGCCGGCGATCTTCCCGCCGATCGATCTGCATCTTCCGGTAGTGCGGCGCACGGTGGAATGGGTTTCGCTGGCCACGATGGTCAACATCCTGATTCTGGGAACGGCCTCGTATCGCGGCGTCGAATACATGGATTCGACGAACTTCTGCGGGAAGACCTGCCATACGGTGATGGCGCCCGAGTATGCCGCGTACCAGAATTCGCCGCACTCGCGCGTGGCTTGCGTCGAATGCCACATCGGGCCGGGAGCGGGATGGTTTGTACGGTCGAAGCTTTCGGGATTGCGCCAGGTGGCCGCGGTGGGGCTCCATACCTATTCCCGGCCAATTCCCTCCCCGGTGAAGTATCTGCGGCCGGCGCGCGAGACCTGCGAGCAATGCCACTGGCCGCAACGCTTCAGCGGCGACAAGTTCCTGGTCCGGACAAGTTATAAAGACGACGAAAAGAATACGCCGCAAACCGACGTCCTGCTTCTGAAAGTCGGCGGCCGCACCTGGCAGGGATCGGTGGGCATTCACGGCCATCATCTCTCCGAGACCGAACGCATCCGCTACATTTCGACCGACCCGGAGCGGCAAACCATTCCCGTGGTGTATCTCACCGACGATAGCGGCAAGACCACCGAGTTTGTCTCCAGCGATGCCAAGCTCCCCAAGGAGCAACTGGATAAGGGCGAGCACCGCACCATGGATTGCGTCGACTGCCACAACCGGCCGACGCACGAATTCGATCTGCCGGAAAACGCCGTCGACAAGCAAATGTCGCTTGGCCATATCAACCCGGAACTGCCTTTCATCCGCAAGAAAGCGGTGGAAGTGCTGAAGGTGAACTATCCCACGCGGGAAGTGGCGCGGCAGAGCATCGCCAACGAACTGAACAATTTTTACCGTACGAATTATCCGCAGATTTACCAGACACGGCGGACGCTGGTGCAGGAAGCCGGCGACGAGGTGATCGCGATCTATTTGCGCAATATTTTTCCCGACATGCGGCTGACCTGGGGCTCTCATCCCAACAACCTGGGTCACAACGATTCGCCCGGATGTTTCCGCTGCCACGACGGCAGCCATACCAGCGCCGATGGTCGAACCATCAGCAATGACTGTTCCGCTTGCCATGAAGTTCTGGCATCGGGGGAGGAGAAACCCAAGGTCCTGACTGACTTGGGCCTGAAGTGATCCCGTGAAAAACAATCGAACGAAGAACGCGCGGTCCGGAGCCATCGAGAAATCGAGTTTGGCATGGTCCGCGCTAATTTTTTTGCTGTGCGCATTCTTACTGAGTCAGCCATCGTATAGCTCGTCCTCCGCAATGCGAACGCGGGGAAAAGCGCAAGCCAGTGCGGCCAAGCCGTTGAAGCAGGATGAATCGTGCCTGGCTTGCCACGGGCAGGCGGGAATGACGGGCGCGAATGGCAAAAGCATCACGGTGGATCCGGTCAAGCACGCGGCCAGCATTCACGGCGGCCTGCTGGGCTGCACCGATTGCCATGCGACGATCAAGGATTACCCGCATCCGACCAAGATTCAGGTCGTCAAGTGCGAGTCCTGCCACGCCGACGAAACCGCGGCGGTTCCGAAAAGCGCGCACGGCGCGCTGGGGGCCGAGGCGTGCACGTCCTGCCATGGTAATGCGCATGAAATCTCCACGGCCGCCGATCTGGCTCCCTCGAGATGCGCTCAGTGCCACGGCGACGAGGTCAAGGAATTCAAGAAGAGTATTCACGGGCAGGAAGCGGCGGCCAATGATCCCGATGCGCCCAAGTGCATGTCGTGCCACGGGTCCATCCACAAGGTATTGCCGTCCAGCGACGCGGCGTCGATGGTGGCAAAAAGAAACTTGCCGGACACCTGCGCCTCCTGCCACAGCAACCAACAGTTCCTGTCGCGCCACAAGATTCCTTTTGCGCATCCGGTCGAGCTTTACCGGCAGAGCGTGCACGGGCGCAAGCTGGCCGATGGCAACGAGGCGGTGGCGAGTTGCTCGGATTGTCACGATAGCCACGGCATCCTGCCGGCGCAGGACGCACGCTCCAAGATCAATCACTGGAATTTGCCTTCCACCTGCGGCCAGTGCCATGCGGAAATCGCCAAGACTTATGCGGAGAGCGTCCACGGCCAGGCGATGAAAGAAGGCGTGGCGGCCGCGCCGGTATGCAGCGACTGCCATGGCGAGCACCTGATCCTGGAGCCGCAGCAGGCGGGCTCGCTGGTAAATGCGTCGCGGGTTTCGCTGACCACCTGCGGCCGCTGCCACAACGACGAGCGGTTGGCGCTGCGCTACAATCTGCCCACCGACCGCGTGCCCTCGTACGCGGACAGCTATCACGGGCTGGCCTTGCGGGGCGGGTCGCAAAGCGTGGCCAACTGCGCATCGTGTCACGGCGTGCACAATATATTCCGCTCGGCGGACGCGCGCTCCACCGTGAATTCCGCCAACCTCGCCAGGACCTGCGGAGCCTGCCACTCGGGCGCTGGGGCGAACTTCGCCATTGGCGCGGTGCATGTGCAGACCGCGAGGGGCCCGAACCATCCCATCGTTCAATGGATCCGCTGGACGTACCTGGTGCTGATCCCGATGACGCTGGGCTTCATGATCCTGCACAACCTGCTCGATTTTGTGGCGAAGATCATTCGCCGCAGGCCCCGGCGCGAGAGCGGCGCGCAAATCACGCGCATGAACCGCAACTTCCGCATCGCGCATGCTGGAGTACTGCTCAGCTTCCCTACGCTGGTCATCACCGGCTTCGCATTGAAGTACCCCGAGGCATGGTGGACGCGGCCGATCCTGCTGTGGGAACGGCACCTCGCCATGCGGGGGGCGATTCACCGCGGCGCCGCGGTCATTATCACGATTGCCACGCTGTACCACGTTTTGCACCTGGTAATGGTGAAACGCGATCGCGTATTCCTGATGGCGATGCTGCCGAGCTTCAAGGACGCGACCGATCTGCTGCGAGTGTTCGCCTACAATCTCGGACTCAGCAAGACCGAACCCACGTTCGCCAAGTTCAACTATGCGGAAAAAATGGAGTACTGGGCGTTCATGTGGGGCACCGTGGTCATGACGGTTTCCGGGCTCCTGTTGTGGTTCAACAACTTCACGTTGCGGCATTTCCCCAAGTGGGTATCGGACGCGGCTACCGCGGTCCACTACTATGAGGCGATACTGGCAACGTTCTCCATTTTGATCTGGCACTTCTACATGGTGATTTTTGATCCGCTGGTCTATCCGATGGACACGGCGTGGCTGAATGGCAAAGTGCCTGCGGATCATTACCGCCATGCGCGCCCGATTTACTACCGCGCCCTGCAGCGCGCGCGCCTGGTCGAAGTGGCCACCGAGCCTGCCGAAGCCGAGACCGGCCTGCAAGCAGAACAGGAGAGCGTGGAGACGAAAGCGTAGTTCGGCAACTCGCCGAAATGGCAGGTTTAAAATTCCGTTACGAATTTCGAACAATCCTTCCTCGTATTTCGCCGCGCAATGGGCTAAGATGGCGAAAACGCCGCACCCTGCGGACTGCCCTTGAAGCTGGCGCGACTCCCGCCTGGATCAAGGCAATCTGGCGGCGCATGTTCGATCCAAACGCGGTATTTCTGCTCACCATCGCAGGAAATCGAGCATGATCCTGATTGCGTGCCCGGTTGAGGGGTGTGGGCATCCAGGAACCATGGGCGTTGCGCGTTTGCTTCGTCAGGTCTAATCCTTCCTTTCGATGGCAGTGGCGCACCCAGGAACAGGCGCCGCTCAGAGCCTTTCCGGCCGGGCGTTTTGGGACGGCGAGCGAGAATCCAGGAAATGACTACCGAGAAAGAAACGGTCACGCGTCTTCTGCAGCAATGGAATGCAGGTGACAAAGCTGCGCTCGATGAGCTGATGCCGGTGGTGTACGATCAGCTGCGCCGGTTGGCGGGGGCGTGCCTGCGCAACGAGCGCACGGACCACACGCTGCGCGCCACCGCGCTGGTCAACGAAGCTTACCTTCGCCTGGTGGATGCGCAGGTGAAGTGGGAAGACCGGGTTCATTTTTTTGCGATTGCGGCCCGCATGCTGCGGCGGATCCTGGTGGATCACGCCAAGGCGAACCGGCGGGAGAAACGCGGCGGCGGCGCGGAAAAAGTTGTGCTCGATGAGGCGTTGCTGGTCAGCCCGCAATCGGGCGAGGGCATCATCGAGCTGGACCTGGCGCTGCAGCGGCTGGCGGAGCAGGATCCCCGCAAAAGCGAACTGGTCGAACTGCTTTGCTTCGGCGGCCTCACCTACGACGAGACTGCGGCAGCTATGAAAATCTCGGCCGCCACCGTACACCGCGAACTCACTCTGGCCAAAGCCTTCCTGCATCGCGAACTGATGCAGGGCGCATCCTAATCAAGAAATGGCTTCTTCGTCTCAACACTGGCACCGGGTGGAAGGACTGTTTTACGAGGCACTGGATCTTGCCCCGGAAGCGCGCAAGGCATTTCTTGAGGCGCGTTGCACCGGAGACGAGGGATTGCGGCGGGAAGTCGAATCGCTGCTGGCGTCGGCCGACCAGCCGATGGACTTCCTGGAAAAGCCGGTCCGGAACGCGGCCCGTGACGTGGTGCAAAGCTCGACGCCCGCGGTGCTGACGGTGGGCACGCGTTTCGCCCGGTATGAAGTGGTCGCGATTCTGGGAGCAGGCGGTATGGGGCAGGTCTACCTGGCCCACGATGTGCAGCTGCGGCGCAACGTCGCGCTCAAATTGCTGGCGCCCGGCCTGACGCGCGACGCGCGCGTGCTGCAGCGCTTCGAGCAGGAGGCGCGGGCCGCCTCCGCCCTCAACCATCCCAACATTCTCACGCTTTACGATTTCGGCCACGTCGAGCAGACCTACTACATCGCCTCCGAATACGTGGAAGGTGAGACGCTTCGCGACCGCATCAGCAAGGGCAGACTCGGCGCGGCGGAAGTGGTCGACCTCAGCATCCAGACCTGCAACGCGCTGGCTGCGGCGCATGCGCGCGGGATTGTGCACCGCGACATCAAGCCCGGCAACTTGATGGTGCGCAAGGACGGAATCGTCAAGCTGCTGGATTTCGGCATCGCCAAGCTGAGCGACGACCGCGACGCAGCCACGACCCTGGGGCCGCTGTTGTCGATGACCGACACGGGCGCGGTGCTGGGGACGGTGCGCTACATGTCGCCGGAGCAGGCTCGCGGTCAGGCCGTGGATGGCCGCAGCGACCTGTTCAGCCTGGGCGTGGTCATGTACGAGATGTTTACCGGCGAAGCGCCGTTCCAGGGCGAGACTGCCAGCGACATCATCGCCGAAATCCTGAAGGGAGATCCGGCGCCGCTGGGAACGGTGGTGCCCGGATTGCCTTCGCAGCTCGAAGCGATCGTGCATCGGTTGATGCGCAAGAACCGCTCGGAGCGATATCAAACCGTGGCGGAGATGCTGCACGACTTGCAGGCCTACCGCAAAAACAGCGAGTTTCACCAGCAGCTACAGCAGTCGGCGGGGCAAATGGGCGTTGCACCGCAAGCGAACCTGCCGCCGAAACCTGTGTCACGCCAAATTTCCTCGCCATCGCCAGGCGCGACCAACAATTCGACGCCTGTCACTGAGCGCAGGAGGGATTTGCAATGGCTGGTCACGGCCATGACGCTGTTGCTGCTGGCCGCCGTCGTGGTGATTCCGTGGCTGCGTTCCCGCTGGTCAAAGCATGACGGCGCCAATGCGCCGCGCACGATGGCGGTCCTTCCCTTCCGGAATCTTCGCCCCGACCCGCAAACTGATTTTCTCGGATTCTCGCTGGCAGACGCGATTATCTCAAAGCTCAGTTACGTCAAGGCCCTCACCGTGCGCCCGTCCTCCTCAGTGGATAAGTACCGCAACCAGGTCATCGATCCCAAGCGGGCTGCGTCAGAACTGAGCGTGGGCACGCTGCTGACCGGAACCTACATCCGCGATGGAGATGACTTGCGCATTACAACGCAGCTCGTGGACGTGCAGCCGGACAAGATTTTGTGGCAGGACACGATTGATTTGAAGTATGACCGCCTGCTGACGCTGCAGGATACGGTGTCGCAGCAGATTATCAAAGGCCTGGAAGTAAGTCTTTCTCCGGCGGAGAAGGAGAAGCTGAGGCCCGAGCCCGCGCCAAATTCAGCGGCCTATGAAGACTACCTGCGGGGCGTCGACCTGTACTCGCGGGACGATTACGGCGGCGCCATCGCCATGCTGGAAAAAGCGGCGGCGATCGATCCCAACTACGCGCCAACCTGGGCGCACCTGGGCCGCGCTTACACGACGAATGCTTCGCTGCAATTTGGCGGGCGCGAGCAATATGCCAAAGCCCATGCAGCTTACGATAAGGCGATTGCGCTAAATCCCAACTTGTCGGAGGCGAAAATTTACCTGGCGAACCTGCTGACCGACACGGGACATGCCGAGGAAGCGGTGCCGCTGATGCGTAATGTGCTGAACGAGAATCCCGAGTACGCCGAGGCGCACTGGGAACTGGGCTATGCCTACCGGTTTGGCGGCATGTTGCAGGAGGCGGCGGCGGAGAGCGAGCGGGCCCGGCAGAACAATCCCTCGGTCAAGATCAATACCTCGGCGATGAACGCGTATCTTTATTTAGGCGAGTACGAGAAATTTCTGCAAAGCCTGCCCGCGAGCGATTCGGTATACGTGCTGTTTTACCGCGGCTTCGGCGAGTATCACCTGGGGCAAAAGGCACAAGCCGGACGCGACTTCGACCGCGCCTTCGAACAGAATCCGACGCTGCTTCCGGCGGCAGTGGGCAAGGCGCTTAGTGATGACCTGCGCGGCGAGCGGCAAAAAGGGTTGGAACTTCTGCACGCCACGGAAAAGCGCATTCTGGATAACGGCGTGGCCGACGCCGAGGGACTCTATAAAGTAGCGGAGGCTTATGCCGTGCTGGGCGACAAAGCGTCGGCAATCTTAATGTTCCACCGCACCGTCGAGGGCGGATTCTTCCCTTTCCCGTATTTTGAACGAGATCCGCTGCTGAGCAATCTGCGCGACGAAGCCGAGTTCAAACTCCTGATGAACGAGGCGCGCGAGCGCCACGAACGCTTCAAAACCCAATTCTTCCCGGCTGGCCGCTGATTCCCGCTTCGCAACGACCCCCCTTCCCGTTCCTTCTCCGCGGTTTGTGAATTTTTTAAAAAAAGTTTTGTGGGCGTGAGGGAAATCGCGCCTGGGTGTCGCTTTTATCAGTGAGCAGGACATTTGGACAGCGGCACATTGCGACACGCGCCCGGCTTCATACCGGCGACATGCGATGCCAAGTCCGAGGGGGGTTCCGGCTCAACCAAAAAACACACAAGGAGATTCACCATGAAACGCATCGCATTCGCCCTGACCGCACTCGTTCTGGCCTGCTCCGCTCTGTTCGCCCAGCAGCCCACCACCTACACCTTCACCGATGTCACCTATCCGAAAGACACGTTCGTGCAGTTGCTCGGCGTCAACAACAAGGGCACCATCGCCGGCTACCACGGCGCCACCACCAACAAGGGCTTCACCCTCGTGTTGCCCAGCAGCTTCACCGCAGAAAACTATCCCGGCTCGGCGCAGACCCAGGTGCTGGCTATCAACAGCCTGACCAGCCCGGGCACTTCCGGCTTCTACATTGACTCGGCGGGAACCACGCACGGCTTCGAGCATTGCGCCGGCGTTTGGATCAAGGTTGATTTCCCCGGCACCACCTTCAACCAGGTGCTCGGCATCAACAACAACGCGCAGGGAGCTGGCTACTATCAGGACTCCACGGGCAACTTCCACCCCTACATCTATAACAAGGTCGGCGGTGTGTTCGAAGAGCTCTACCTGCCCAACACCATGAGCGCGCAGGCCACGGCCATCAACAACGCGCAGGCGATCGTCGGCTTCTACCTGGATGGATCGAACAACGCGCACGGCTGGGAGCTGATCAACGGCAGCTACATCACACTGAACTACCCGGGTGCGGCGCAGACCATGGCGACCGGCATCAACAACAACAACGAGATCGTGGGCACGTTCTTCGACTCGGTGGGCGCCAGCCACGGCTTCACCTACATCAAGGGCGTGTGGACGCAGATCGATGACCCGAGCGGGATCGGCGTGACCATCCTCAACGGCGTCAACGACAACGGCGAGTTGGTCGGCTTCCTGAACATCTCCTCCACGGTCAACACCGGCTTCGTCGCCACGGTCAACCCGTAACCTGCACCGCGGTAAGCCGCTGGAGTAAAGCGCGCCCCGGAACTGAACAAGGTTCCGGGGCGCATCTTCGTTTCGACTCCCCAAGTTGGATCGGCCGCGATCGGCGTAAGGTGAATCGTATTTGCGGGACGACCAACCGTCCCGGCGCATCTTGGCATTTGAAAGCGCGACATCGATGGCCGGGTTGCGATGCCCGGCGGGCCGACTCGCGTTAAGCTAGCAGGAAGGATCGAATATGGCCCTGCGGCTCAGCGGAATTCAGGCATGCGTCTTCGACGCGTATGGAACTTTGTTCGACGTGCACAGCGCCGCCGATCGCGCGCAGGATTCTGTGGGCGCAAAGTGGCGGGAACTGGCCGAGCTGTGGCGCACCAAACAATTGCAATACACCTGGCTCCGCAGCCTGAGCGGACATTACGAAGATTTCTTTCACGTCACGGGAGATGCCCTGGATTTCGCCATGTCGGCGTTGCAACTGGAGGATCCGCTGCTGCGGGCGCGGCTGATGAACTTGTATCTGGCGTTGAATGCGTATCCTGAGGTTCCCGAGACGTTGCGAAGGCTGCGAGCGGCTGGAATGAAGACGGCGATCCTCTCCAATGGAAGCTCCACCATGTTGAACGCGGTTGCCGAGAATACCCAGATCACGGAGTTGCTGGATGCGGTGCTTTCGGTGGAAGAGGTGAAGATCTACAAACCACATCCTTCCGTCTACCGGCTGGTGTGCGACCGGATGGAGGTGGAGGCGGACCGAGTCTGCGTTGTGTCGTCGAATGGCTGGGATGCGTATTCCGCCAAAGCCTTCGGATTTCACGTGCTGTGGTGCAACCGCGCGAAGCAGGCGCCGGAGCGGTTGCCGACAACGCCGGACGGGGAGATTGCGACTCTCGACGAGATGGTGGAGATTGTGACGGGATAGTGGGGAGGAGGGCGGGCCGGTTGGTTGTCCGGCCCGCGGGGGAAGCGGCCTGCTCGTTATGCGGTGATCAAAGACTCGAGAGCCATACGGCTGGGAATGACCAGGGTTGCTCCGTTCTGCTGGATGAGGCGCTGCTTCTTGAAACCGGCAAAGAGGCGGCTCACCGTTTCACGCGAAGTGCCGATCATCTGGCCGATCTCTTCGTGGGTCAACGCCATCTTCACTTGGCCGGACTGCCTGGCTTCGCCGGCGTGATCGAGCCAGCCCACCAGCAGGCGAGCGAGTTTCTCGCTGGCCGAATCCGACAACATGAGGTCGCGAATTTCGCGACAGGTCGAAGTGTAGTCCTGGCTGACGTGCTGCGTGACCCACAGGGCGATTTCGCCATGCTGGCGCATCAGGCGCAGCAGATCGTTCTGGCGGAGAAAGCTGACTTCGCTCGGCTCCTGGGTCTCGGCCGTAGCTTCATACTTGTGCCCGGAGATGACCGAGGCGACACCCAGCAGGTCGCCCGGCTCGGCGATGCGCAGGATCAGAGTCCTGCCGTCACTGCCGCAAACCGAGAGCTTCACCCGGCCCTTGCGCACGATAAAAACACCGCGGGGCGACTGGGCTTCGGCAAATAAAACTGCGCCGGTAGGATAGGTGGTGGTCAGTGCCGCCTGCTCAATGGCCTCGGCGACGTTCGCGGCGAAATTGCCCATGGTCTTGTCGGCATCCCGATGAAGCCGGTCGATAACTTGTGTGGCCATATGTCCTCCCGTGACACCTATACCTATGGCAGGTGCGATGCCAGTCTCTAATCGCCTTGGTTCAAAACGGGAGGATCGGGCTATATGATTGACGTGGATAGAGTTACCTGATTCATCGGCGGGCGCCGGAGACCAGGGACGGCGGGGAAAAGGCCTCAATTGCGTGATTCCACGCACTGTTACTGAGTGATCGCCATCACCAACTGGGTGTGACTCGGGTAACGGTACGACCGACCGCTTATCCGAGCGTTTTGTGCAGGGCGTTGAGCAAGGCAGTGCGGCTGAAGGGTTTTTCGAGCAAAATTCCGCGGTTGAGCCCTTCCTGGGCAGTCATTAACTCGCCGGTATAGCCGGACATGTAAACGACTTTGAGGGCGGGATCCAGTTCAGCCAGCCGCTCGGCCAGTTCGGGCCCGCTCATCCCTGGCAGGATCACGTCGGTAAGAAGCACGTCGATCCGCCCGCCGTGAGATTGCAGGCGCGCTAAAGCATCCTTGGGGCTGCCGGCATCCACGACGGTGTATCCCTGCTCGCGCAGCAGCTGATGAGTGAGGCTGCGCATGATTTCGTCGTCCTCCACTAGCAAGACTGTGGCCTGCCGCGACGCAGTGGCAGGCGCAGCTTCGACCACGGGACTGATGCCGACTTTGTGCTCAGCGGAAGGCAAGTAAACTTTGAAAGTTGTGCCGCGCCCGGGCTCGCTGTAGACCCAGACGTGTCCCTTACTTTGGGTAACGATGCCATAGACCGTCGCCAGGCCCAAGCCGGTTCCCTTGCCCGGCTCCTTGGTGGTGAAAAAAGGTTCGAAGATGTGCGTGAGCGTGGATTTGTCCATCCCGGTGCCGTTATCGCTGATGGCGAGCAAGACGTATTTTCCGGGTGTGAGCGGCCGATGAGTTCCGGCGATGTGCTCATCGAACTCGACGACGTCGGTTTCGAGGATGAAGCGGCCGCCGCGAGGCATGGCATCGCGGGCATTGACGGCCAGATTCACCACGACCTGATCGAGTTGTCCGGGATCGGCTTCCACCACCGCCGACTGGCAACGGGGCACCAGGAGAATTTCGACATCGTCGCCCATCAACGGCCGCAGCAGCTTGGTGACGTCCTTCAGGCGATCGTTGAGATCCAGGAGCGTAGGCTTGACGACTTGCTTGCGGCTGAAAGCAAGCAACTGGCGAGTGATGGCCGCGCCGCGCTCGGTTGCCTTCTTGATGTTTTCCACGTAAACGGCTTGCTCGGAGGATGCGTCGATGCGGTCCCGGAGAAATTCCGTACAGGCATTGATGATGCCGAGGACGTTGTTGAAATCATGGGCGAGGCCGCCGGCTAAGCGGCCGACCGCTTCCATCTTTTGCGACTGGCGGAGCTGGTCTTCCGCCTTTCGCTGAGCCGTTATGTCGCGGGTGATGGCGGATGCGCCTACGACTTCGCCGTTGACATCGCGGATCGGAGAAACGCTGACGGAAACGCTGAGCAAACGGCCGTCCTTGGTGACGCGGACCGATTCGTAGTGCTCGATGCTTTCGCCGCGCGCGACCTTGCGCAGGATTTCCGGAATTTCATTGGGGCGGTCGCCCGGCACAAGCAGCGCGACGTTCTTGCCGATGATCTCCTCCGGCCCGTAGCCGTAGATGAGTTCCGCTCCCTTGTTCCAGGAAGTGATCGTGCCGTCCAGGCCCTTGGAAAGAATGGCGTCGTCGGACGAGTCGATGATGGCGGCCAAGCGAGTACGATACTCGCCGATCTGCTCGGCGCTGCGTTGCTCCAGTTCGGCATGAGCGCGGCGCAGGGCGGCTTCCGTGCGCTTGCGATCCGTAACATCGCGGATGGCGCTGAGCACAATGGTGCGATCGCCCACCGTGACCGGGCTGAGGCTGATTTCCACGGGAAATTCCGACCCGTTGCGCCGCCTTCCGTACAGATCGCTGCCGGCGCCCATGGCGCGGATGCGAGGAGCCCGGTTGAAGCTTTCGCGGTGATGATGGTGCTGTTGGCGCAGGCGCTCGGGGACGAGGATTTCGATGTTCTGGCCGATGAGTTCGCCCCGCAGGTAGCCAAACATTTCCTGCACTTGGGGATTGATCTGGAGAATGACTCCGTTGTGATCGACCGCGATGATCGCGTCGGGAAGGGCCCGCAGGAATTCGTCAGAAAGCATAATTTCAGCCACCGCTTGAGCCGAAAGTACGGGAAACTTTTCGTCGCGATCGGTCCATCGGTGGGACATTTACCTACTCCACGATAACGCTTTTTGTCCGCTCTACTCTATTTGGAAAGGCCTCAACTGTAAAGCGGCCCGGGAATGGGATGGGAGCATCCGCAGTGACGCGTGACACGCACAACAGCGTTAACCGTCACTGCAAGTTCCAGGCGCGGCGTGTAGAGTACCCCCGGCATGAGCTCCCGGCGTTTCACTACATCCCACGGTAGGCTCCGGGCCGAGAGTTTCCCGCCGTACCAAAAAGCAGCTAACGTCCCGTTGTGTGGAAAGGAGCAGATCATGTTTGCACGTATCCTTGATTTTCATGTGAAGGCGGAAAAGAAGGATGACTTCATGAAGGTGCTGAAGAACCAGGCGCTGCCCATTCTCAAAAAGCAGCAAGGCTTCCTGGAGATTCTGCCCTTCTTCCCCGAGAACATGCGGGAAGAGAAAGTGCACACCATCAGCCTGTGGGCCACCAAGGCCGACGCGGATCGTTACAACCGGGAAACCTACAATAAAGTTTTCGACATTCTGAAACCCTTCATCTCTTCGGTGGTGGAGGTCAAGATCTTCAATTTGGAGACTGCGGTTTGCGAGCGCTTTGCCGAAGTGCTGGTGGCGTAACCAGCAGAGTTTGCCTTTGGCCCCGAAGATGTCTTCGGGGCCTTTTCTGTTGCCGCGTCTACGAGGGCTATTCGGGTTTACCGGTGTAATGCACTTCGGGATGAACTTCCTCGTGATCTTCCAGGGATTCCAGATGAGTGATGACTTCGGCAGGCATCTCTAATTCCTGTGGCAGCCGGTATTCCAGGCAGGTCGCCAGGCGGTGGGCATCACTGACTGAGGTCATCCTGGGAAAGAGCAAATGGACCTCGATAATCTGGCGAAAGCCGGTCGTGCGGAAACGGACGCCATGATATTGAATATCGAGCTCCGAGCAAATGCGATCCAGCTTGTCGCGAATCTTTCGTCCAGCAGCCGGGTCGGAATAATCAAGCAACCCCACCGCCGACTCCCAGACCAGGCGTCCTCCCGACCAGAAAATATTGAGGGCGACGGCGATGGCAATGAGGGGATCGAAGGGCTTCCAGCGCGTGAGCAGTACCAGTAGCAAGCCTGCGACCACGCCGAAGCTGGTCCAGCAATCGGTGAGCACGTGCTTGCCGTCGGCTTCCAGAATGAGCGAGTGAGTCCGGCGACCAAGGCGCAGCAAATAGTATCCGAGCAGCCCGTTCAGAATGCCGGCGAAAAGAACGAGGACTGAGCCTGCTCCTAAATTTTGCAGTTGCAGTCCGGCCATCCAGCGCTGGATCGCCTCGATGATGATGGCGATGGCGGCGACCACAATCATGCCGCCTTCGAATCCTGCAGAGAAAAACGTGATGCGTTCGTATCCGTAAAGAAAAGTCGGGGCGGCCGGCCGTGTGCTGAGGCGAAGACTGAACGCGGCGAAGGCGACGGCGATCACATGAACTACCGACTCGGCGGCGTCAGAGAAAATGGCGGCCGAATGCGTGAGCAAATACGCTGTCACCTTGCCGACCAGCATGACGACTCCCACGATCAGTGACAGGCGCATGCCGAAGCGGGCCTGCCGAAGCCGGTCGGATTCCGTCTCAGTGGAAGGGCTCATGTTGGAATCGAGAAGCCAGAATCGTGGCGTGTGCGCCGCCGTCGACATCCTCAGAATAGCGAGATTGCCGCGGCCGTTTCGTGCGATCGATCACACGGCTAGGTGACGCGCGGCATCGCGCCAACCCGAAGCCTTGACGCACACTTAAAGATGGACGAGGTGCGGCCGGCTCGCGAATTGGAGCAGGCCGACCGGGAGGTGATCGATGTCGGTCACGCTGCTGATAGCCATTGCGGTTCTTGCCCTGGCCGTGGGTCTGTTCATTTTCCGCGCGATTCCTTCGGTACAAGCCTTTTTGGATTACCGCGGCAAACGTTTGATCACATGCCCGGACAATCACAAGCCTCAGGCCGTGGATGTTGACGCGAAAGAGGCGGCGCTGGGAGCTTTCCTCGCCGAGCCAACCCTGCACTTGAAACAATGTTCACGCTGGCCGGAAAAGCAAGATTGCGGGCAGGAATGCCTGAGCCAGATTGAAGCGGACCCGGAGAACTGCCTGATCTGGAACGTCGTCGGGAAGTGGTACGAGGACAAGAAATGCGTGCTCTGCCACAAGCCCATTTCCCGGCTTCGCCATCTTGATCATCCGCCGGCGTTGCAGGCGCCCGACCACACGACGGTGGAATGGATTCACGTCCGGCCGGAGCAATTGCCGCAGATCTTCGCGACCTACCAACCGCTGTGCTGGAACTGCCACGTAACCGAAACCTTCCGGCGTCTGCACCCGGAACTGGTGGTCGAGCGGCAGTATGCGAACAAGGAGTGAAGTTTCGGAAGTTTGTTTCAGATTACAGCGCAACTAAGCGGCGCCAAAAACGTCTTTGCCTCCGCGGGCCCATCCTGCGGACGCTGTCGTCCGTGGCCGGTCGACTCGTCGTAATAATAATAATGTTAAGACTCGCGAGCGTTCAGGGCAGGAACTTTTGCCCTCAAGCCAAGGAGAGAAGTTTCGCCAGTCTTATCTCGCGTCGCGGGTCTTAGACACCAGCATTTGATCTGCGACCGCTTCGGGATTATTCAACTCATTGGCGATGTGCTTTTGGATCAGGTCCCAATCGGATCGCAAGACCATTTCTTTAATATTAAATCTGCTTTCATGCTTTGCGTCGTCGACGCGCACCGCGAGCTCATTGGTGCGAACGCGAAAATCGATTACGTCGGCCAAGGGAATCAGCTGGCCCGAAGAGCGGCCGACGATGATGAAAACAACTTTGTCGGAAAGCAGCGTGTACTCGGGGCAGGCCTCGGGAATCGCGGGGGCGGCCTGCCCGCCGAAGGTGGTCAGAAACGCGTGGTGCGAGGGCATGCACTCGGACATTCGCATGCGAATCACGGTTCCGTGCTGATAGGCGCCAATCTGTTGCGCTGTGGCGGCGGATACAAGCAGAAGCAAAGCAATACGCAAGAAGGATTTCATGGAACTCCTGTTACGGGTGGTTCTCGCCGTAAAAATAACCGTTCCGGCAGTGGAACCGCAGATTAAGGTTGCGTGTGGGAAGAATGCGCAGCGAATGGAAGCCAGCCGCATGATTTGGCAGGCCGTAGGTAACAATGTACGAGGCGCGGGCATCTGCCATGATGGCCTGCAGCACATCACTCGCCCCATCGCGCTCGCGAAAAGACCGTCCTCCGGTAGCCTCGGCCATACGGCGCAAGACGATTCCGCCAGGTGAAACAGCTACTCGCGCGTCCAGGTCGACCGTGTAGAGCAAAGCACCAGAGTTGACGACCGCCTCCAACGCCTCGCGGCCGGCAACTTTGCTGATGGTGTCGTTGCCATCAGAAAAAAGAATCACTACCGCCTGCCGGTACGGCTGGTGATGGCTGGCGACAAATTCCGACGCAAACACCAAAGCGTCATATAAAGGAGTCGCGCCGTCGGCCCGGATTGATCGCAGTTTCTCTGCCGCTTGACCGCGGTCGCAGGATGCGCACAGGACACTGCTGCGCATGCCGCAGAAAGACAGGACGGAAACCCGGTCCCCGGCATGCTTCCCGGCATCCATCTGAGAAACGCCATCGATCACACTTTCAAACTGGCGGCCGACGGATTCGCTGGCGTCGACTAACAGAATCAGGTCCAACGCAGTCTCATCGCTGCGCGTGAAACTTCGAAAATCCCGTACGACCGCCTCTCCATCGACGATGGCGAAGTCGCTCGGCGTCAGATTGGCAAGCGGGCGATTGCTGGTGTCGGTCGCCACAAAACTGATGCGGACCTCGGAGGTGGCAGAGCGAAACGGCGTCGGCTTTTGCTCCTCCGCGAATGACGCGCAAGCAAAACCTATAGAGAGGAGCAAGAACGTTACAGGAAACCAAGAATTTCGAGGAGACAGCATGGCCGCTGGAAATCACATCGGCTGGCTGGAAAGAACCTTAACGATCAAAGGTCGATTTCTTCACTCGAAGGTAACCAGCAGGGTGAAACTGGCGTGCAGTCCCAATCGCGGATTTGGCCATCCGCAAACAGACGTACTTTTCCTAAACTGCAAATCGCTTCCGGAATAATTTTCTCGAATCCGCGTCAGTTGGCGCCGGCCGGGCGTTCCGCTTGGGCGATGAGTTTTTGAACCTGATCCTTCTTGACGCTCTCCAGCTTGGGGTTGGTTTTCAGCAATTGCCGCCAGATCGCGATGGCGCCGGGACCGTCATTCTTGGCCTGCCACTTGATGACGCCCATGTTGAACAAAGCATCCGCATCCTTGGGCTGATCCTGCAATGCGCGCTGCAGCTGCGCGATCGCACCGTCGGAATCGCCATCATAGTACAGGCACGAGGCCATCTCGGTTCGCGTCACCACATCCTTTGGATTGACTTCCAGGCTTTTGCTGAAATAAGACGCAGCATCCTTGAATTGATGAGTAGCCTCGTAAATTTTCGCGACCTGGATGAGAAGCGGCGCGTTATTGGGATCGCTCTTCAGCTGCTCCAGCAAGGGCGCGGCCTTGGTGTCGGCCATCTTTTTCATGTCGTCCAGCGACGGCATGGGGTGGTCGCCCATGCCCGCGGCCCGCGCAGGGTTTTGCGAACTACTGGCCGCCGCTTGGGCCGACCGGGTCTGAGAACCGCGAAACAGGTATCCCAACGCCAGTCCGAGCAGCAGGCAAACTGCTGCCATGGCGTAAACCTGCGTTGTACTCCATGCTGCCTTCGCCCCAGAGGCCTGCGCTTCGTCCGTCATATCTGGTCCTTCCCTCGCGTGAATATTCTCAACGCGCCACAGGATTCGCCCCGCAACAAGAATTCTGACGTACCAGGGGGAGATGCGACGTGACGAACGTCACACGAGATAGTGATGCGCCACCGCCGAGTGCAGGCAGCAAAAACTACCGCTCCGGACCGCGAAAGACCGAGATGCGGCTCCCGCACCAGCGCTCGTTTCTGGCGTGCGCTATTTTTGAGGTTTTCCCACCCGTGCGGCGGTGGCAAACATTTTCGCGACAGTATCCAGGTCAGCGGGCTTCACTTTTCCCGGCGGGATACGGGTATGAGTGAGGTCTTCGAGGTTCATCAGCAAATCCCCGAGCGCCATCGAGTCGACCAGCCCGGAAGTGACCAGCGGCGTGTTTTCGTCGATGGCCAGATTCGGCTTCCGAATCCGCCGAAGAATGTACTGGATCATTTGCCCCTCTTCTGCCGTCATGCCGTTGCCTCTCCCTTGATCTTAAGCGCCATTCAACCAACCACCGGTCAGTGCCGGCGGCTTGAAGGGCATAGTCCGGTCAGTATAACTGTGTTACTTAGCAATACGCCCCGCGCCTGCTGCGACCCCAAAAAAACGAGTCTATGGCACGATTGTGCAACTTTCTGGCACGCTCTTCCTGTTGACAAAGACTCGCGCGCGATAGAAACTTCTCCCGTACTTTTCCTTGGGGATCGCGCTGGGACGTGCGCGATAGGTGCGGTAAGCAGCCTTTCAAGCTGGAACGTGTTCGCGAAAACTCAGCTTCCGAAAGGCTGGCATTGGGGCCAGGTTTCCATACAACAAAACTGAATGAACAGTTTGGGTCGATGACTGCTTGCGACTCTTTGTGAGCCTGTGGCACTGCTCCATGCTGTGCGTTTTGTCAGCGGCAGAACTTTCATCAACTTGGCCGTGAGTTGAAAAGGCCTGAGAGGTAGCTTTGAGAATTCCGTCCTTACCCCCGAAGGATCTCACCGGGCCCGTACGAACGGCTTTGTGGTTGGCAACGCTGTGTATGGTTGTGTTGGGCTGCCTGACTGCTGCGGCCCAGAATGTGACGGTGACGCCCACCAGCCTCTCTTTCGGCAATCAGGTGGAAGGAACGACGAGCGGGATCAAGAAAGTCACTCTCAAAAACGGCCAAAGCTCGGCCATCACGATCACTAGCATCTCGACGAATCTGGCGGACTATGCAGCTACCAGTAACTGTCCGTTCAGTCCCGCCACTTTCGCTGCGGGCGCCAGTTGTACGATCTCGGTAACATTCACTCCTGCGGCTTTAGGATCTCGCGCCGGCGTTCTCACCATCGTTGACAGCGGAGCTTCCAGCCCTCAATCGGCGACTCTGAGCGGTACGGGAGTCGCACCCACGCTGGTGTCCATCACCGTTACGCCCGCTTCGGCTTCCGTGGCTGCCGGCTACACCCAGCAGTACACAGCCACCGGTACTTACAACAACGGCACGACGCAGAATCTTACGAGTACAGCCAAATGGAGCTCGAGTGCAAACTCCATCGCCACCATAAAGAGCAGCGGGCTCGCTACCGGCGTATCTTCGGGGTCCGCCACCATTACAGCGACGCTCGGCAGCATTAAAGGCTCCGCCACTTTGACTGTGACGCCGGCGGTGCTGGCTTCCCTGTCCGTCACGCCTGTCGCCGCGTCGATCGCTGCCGGCCAGACACAGCAGTTCACCGCCACGGGAATCTACAGCAACGGTACGACCCAAAACCTGACTTCGTCGTCTCAGTGGACTTCTTCAGCCACCGGAATCGCGATCATCAGTAGTGGTGGCCTGGCCACAGCCGTTTCGCCCGGTGCGGCTACCATCACGGCAACATCGGGCAAGATTCAGGGCACAGCCGCGCTGACAGTCACGGCGGCGGTGTTGACGTCGATCGCTGTAACTCCCGCAAGCACCTCGGTGGCGGCCGGAAACACGCAGCAATATATCGCGACGGGCACCTACAGCAACGGGACCAGACAAAATCTAACCAACAGCGCCGCGTGGTCTTCGTCTTCTGCCACCACGGCTACAGTGAATAGCGCGGGACTTGCCACCGGGATCGCGCCAGGCACTGCAACCATCACTGCGGCGTCGGGAGCAATCTCGGGCAAGGCCACTTTAACCGTGACCGCAGCCGTGCTGACGTCGATCACGGTGACACCCTCGACCGCATCGGTTGCAGCCGGCAATACCCAGCCGTTCACTGCCACGGGCACTTACAGCAATGGAAGCCAGCAAGTTCTCACCACGGCCTCGTGGACGTCGGCGGCTACGTCGGTCGCAACCGTGAATAGTAGTACGGGTTTGGCGACCGGCATCGCACCCGGTAGCGCCACGATTACGGCTACATCGGGCAAAATTCACGGATCCGCCACGCTCATGGTAACGCCCGCCGTTTTGGTCTCGATTGCCGTTACACCCGCCGGAGTTTCGATCGCCGCGGGAAACAGCCAGCAATATACGGCCACCGGAACATTCAGCAACCGGACCCAGCAGAGTCTCACAAACAGCGTTCAATGGTCTTCGTCGTCAGTGGCGGTGGCAACGGTGAACAGCACTGGACTGGCCTCGGCTCTCGTGCAAGGAACAACCACAATTACCGCGACGTCGGGAGGCATTAGCGGCTCTGCCGTCTTGACGGTCACTGCGCCGGTGCTGGTGTCATTGTCGGTGACTCCGGCGAATGCCTCGTTCGCGTTGGGCACAACGCAGGCCATGACGGCGACGGGGACGTATACCGACGGCAGCACGCTGAACCTGACCAGCACGGTGACGTGGAGCACGACGAATGCGGGCGTGGCTACGGTGAACGGGCAGGGGCTGGTGAGCAGTGTGGGAGTGGGCAGCACGGGGGTCACGGCGACATCGGCCGGGGTGGCGGGGACGACGACGGTGACGGTGACGCCGGCGGTGCTGGTGACGATTGCGGTGACGCCGGCGATTCCCACCCTCCCGCTGGGGATGACGCAGCCGTTCACGGCGACGGGGACCTATACCGACGGGAGCCAGCAGAACATCACGGCAACGGTGGAGTGGACGACGGACACGACCAGTGTGGCGACGATTGTGAGCGGTGGAGCGACGGCGGGGTTAGCCACCAGTGTGGGAGAGGGCACGGCGTGGATTACGGCGAGTGCAGGCGGAGTGAGCGGGACGACACAGATGACGGTGACGGCGGCGGTGCTGGAGTCGATTGCGGTGACTCCGGGGATGCCGACGATTCCGCTGGGGACGATGCAGCAGTACACGGCGACGGGGACGTTCAGTGACGGGAGTACGCAGAATGTGACGAGCACGGCGGTGTGGGCGTCGGACACGACCAATGTGGCGACGATCAGCAACGCGGCAGCGACGATCGGGCTGGCAACGAGCGTGGAGGTGGGGACGGCGGGGATCACGGCCAGTGTTGGCGGGGTGAGCGGGACGACGCAGATGACGGTGACGGCGGCGGCGCTGGTGTCGATCGCGGTGAGTCCGGGGACGGGGACCATCCCGCTGGGGCAGACGCAGCAATTTACGGCGCTGGGGACGTACACCGACGGAAGCCAGCAGGATGTGACGCAGGCGGGGCACTGGAGTTCGACGGCGGCCACAGTGGGAACGATCAGCAATACGCCGGGGACCAACGGGCTGGCGACCAGTGCAGGAGTGGGGACGACGACGATCGGCATCAGTCTGAACGGGGTGAATGGGACGGCGGCGTTGGTGGTGAATCCTGCGACCCTGGTGACGATCGCGATCAATCCCCAGGCGGCGACGATTCCGCTGGGGACGGCGCAGCAGTACACCGCGACCGGGACGTACACCGATGGGAGCCAGCAGGATGTGACGTCGGTGGTGACGTGGAGTACGGGATCGGCGCAGGTGGCGGTGATCAGCAATGCTACCGGCAGTTCCGGGATGGCGACCAGCGCGGGACAAGGGACCACGACGGTTACGGCAACGCTCGGTTCCGTCTCCAATTCCACCAGCCTCTCCGTCGGAGGACCGGCATTAATTTCGATCACTGTTGCGCCGATGGGGCCTTCCATTCCGCTGGGCACCTCTCAACAATTCACCGCGACCGGGACCTATACAGACGGCAGCACGCAGGATCTAACCAGTTCCGTGACGTGGGCTTCTGATTCGCCGACCGTTGCGCCGGTGAGCAACAGTGGCTTGGTTATGGCCTTGGCGTTCGGGACCGCAAATATCAGCGCCAGCTCGGGAACCGTGGGAACATCCACTGGCGTGACCGTGTCACCACCGATGCTTGTGTCGTTGGCGGTGAGTCCGGGGAGCGGAGCGATCGCGAAGGGGACGACGCAACAGTACGTGGCGACGGGGACGTACAGCGACGGCAGCCAGCAGAATCTGACATCGGCGGCGAGTTGGAGCACGTCGTCGGAGGCGATTGCCACGATCGGGTCCGGCGGGTTAGCCATGGGGGCAGGCGTCGGGACGGCGACGATCACGGCGAGCCTGGCAGCGGTGGAAGGAACGGCGACCCTGAACGTCACGGCTCCGGTGCTGGTGTCATTGTCGGTGACGCCGGCCAATGCCTCGTTCGCGCTGGGCACAACGCAGGCCATGACGGCGACGGGGACGTATACCGACGGCAGCACGCTGAACCTGACCAGCACGGTGACGTGGAGTACGACGAATGCGGGCGTGGCTACGGTGAACGGGCAGGGCCTGGTGAGCAGTGTGGGAGTGGGCAGCACGGGGGTCACGGCGACATCGGCCGGGGTGGCGGGGACGACGACGGTGACGGTGACGCCGGCGGTGCTGGTGACGATTGCGGTGACGCCGGCGATTCCCA